>Ga0208242_100001_pt1 | contig 542575 bp, 560 predicted proteins | sample SubbioAug_CSW13A_FD_184825 | JGI IMG/M metagenome (GOLD analysis project Ga0208242, IMG submission 184825) | Serpentinite rock and fluid subsurface biosphere microbial communities from McLaughlin Reserve, California, USA - CR12Aug_CSW13A (SPAdes) | ecosystem: Environmental > Terrestrial > Deep...
GGATATATTTAAAAATATGTGAAACACCAACATGCCGGTTCTGGGGCTTGCCGTCCTTCCAATCTTTAGCGTAGATAACCTTCTTCATTCGTGGCTTGGTAACAGTGTTGAAATAGTTGCCCATTTCTACTAAGATGTATTTGCGGTTGCCTCCGTCTTCGCGGTTGAGGTTGATTACTGCGTGGCCTGTGGTGCCGGAACCGGCGAAAAAATCTAAGACATAATCATCATTTTCTGTTCCAGATACCCTAATACAGTCAGCAACTAACTTTTGCGCTTTAACAAAGGCAAACTCTTTTTCTGCAAATAGTTCTTTCAATTCTGCTGCTCCATAGTTAGCAGAAGCATAGTTTTTATCGTCCCACCATGTAATAGGAAGTGATTCTTCATCCATTCGGGTTTTAAAGTCTATGCTGATGTCACCGCTTTCACCTCTTCTAACTCTGTATTCTTCTAACTCATTTGAAACCCTCAAATGTCCTCTTTGCCAATTTTTTTCAATAATCACATCTCCCTTTTTTACAATTGGATATATAATCACTTCAGTGCTAAGAGGCTGTTCCAATAACAAATATTCACGTTTGCTCTCCACCCATTCCATCTTAGGAATTCGGATTCTATCATTACAGTCTACAAAAATGGGGTAGTAAAGTTTTGGACGATCTTCTCTCCTATCATTGTTACCAGACCTAATAAAATTTGCCCAAGCAAACCTTCCTTTTTCATCCTCTTTTGGGTATCGTGCTAAAGACTTTTCTGTTTTTTCAAGACCAAAAGGAATAGACTCTTCTGTTTTTCCATAGAAAAGTGCATATTCATGTGAAGGTGCAAATTTACCCTTAGTTTTGCGCCCTGCTGGATTGGATCGAACAGCGACAATTCCTACTTGTTTTTGGAATAAACTTGAGAGAAGTGAACGCAATTCACAGACCTCTTCATCGTCAATGGCTACACATATTATGCCTCGCAAATATAGGTAGCTATGGGTTAAACTAATCCTATCATTCATTAAAGAAAGCCACGAACTATTCTTGTAGTCATTTTTATATAAAATAGCTGAAGCGTCGGTATTATACGGCGGATCAATATAGACACACTGAATCTTTTCCTTATACCTCTCCTGCAGCAAACTCAAAGCCTGGTAGTTCTCACTGTGAATCAGCAGCCCATTTGTCTCCTCATCTAAATTGTCAATACCAGCAACCAGCCTCTCCTTTAATTCCGTCGTAAAATGTTTTGTATCCAGCACAAGGTTTTTGTTCTGCTGTAAAAACTCTACCGATAACGGATTGGAGTAGGCTATTTCCATTAAGTTCCCCTTAATTTCATCAATGGCATACAGTTCAACCCATTCCTGGCGTTGGGCATCGTTTGCGGCTATTTCGGGATAGAAACTCTCATCAATCTTGTCCAGGGTAATACACCAGTTTGTCTCCACCACAAACTTTTTCTTTAACCACAATTTCTTCTGAAAATCTTCGATCTGTGCCAAAAAAGCAATAATAGTCCGGCCTACTTTCTTAATGGCCTTTACCTTGCCCAGGTAGGTATTCACTTTCACTTCATTGTCGGTGTCCAGGTCGTCTAGGTGCATAATCTCAGATTTTATGTAAAAATCCAGCTCTCTGTTCAGAAACCCGCTTAAATCCTTATGGATAAAATAATCAAAGGTGTTTTTGGCCACATAGGTTTCCAGGTGTTTTTCCAGAATTGTCCGGGTTTTGTTCTTTTCTGTGGGCGCAGGCAGGTTGACAGCCCAAAGAAACCGCTTAAACTCTAAATTTCCCGAAACGGCTTTATTCATTTTATCAATAGCAGCCTTATTAAGCTTAGAGCTATCCCGTAGCTTGTTAATATCATCATTCTCATTTGCAACAACACGATACTCAAATTTAAAGGTAAGCTCGTTATCCTTGGTTTCCAAGAAGTTTGCATCCAGCAGGATGAATTCACGCTTCTTGTCACCGTTTTCCTTGTTGTTATTTTGCTCGGTATTGGCATCAACAAGTTTAAAATGTATAGTATATTTTTCTCCTTGGACATCCACCTTAAAGGAATAGTCCCTGAAGTTTTCACTGGTTTTGATGTAGTATTGGTCATGGTTGGCCCAGTAGAGCTTTACCTCTTCCCCTTCATAGGGAATAGCATAAACTCCTTCTTTGTAACGCCGCTTACTGATGAAATCTCCCTCGTCATAGTAACGGCTAAAGAAGTTATATAGAGCAGAATACACATCGCTTTCCAACTCGGCGGCCCCTGTGCCGGAGGACGCCTGGGCTTTATATTCGGCATATTCTTCTTTTAACTTGCTGTCCTCAACCTTGACGCCCACACTTTCACACTGCTTTTCAATCTCTTCCATACGCTTTTTGCCTTGACTGTTATCAGCAGCATATTTTGACAATATGGAGTTAACCTCGCCGGCAAGGGTGTTTTCAATGAAATTATTTATCTCGTTTTTCCGGATATTCATAATCCGGTAGATGCCAAAGTCAAGGTCTGATTTTTCCAGTTCAAACATTTCTTTTAAAAGTTTTGTAAAGCGTTGCAGTTTTTCGCTCATTGGCTAACCCCTCCTGATCTAGTGTCCCTTTGTATTTATCTGAGTCATTCAAGAGCATTAAAAAATGTCATTACCTCTAGCAACTTCCGGTCAGGCAATACCGTCAAATTTAGTGCTTTCACCTAAAAGCAACCCTTTTTGACTATGAATCAGGCGCACAGAATACTTACATTTAATTTTTCTCGGCTTTAATTTTTTCGATGCCTTCTATTGTGGAATTAAGCTCTTCTTCAATTTTAGTAACTTCGCCCAGATATGACCCATCCTCAATCTTCTGCCACTCTTTTAGTTTATTGTCTTTAGCAATTTCAAGGTCAAGATGAAGGTCTCTTTCTTCAATTGTCATTTGCTTTTTCTTATTTTGGCTTTGAGGATCGTTCTTTTTCTCCACTCTTTTAATCTCAATATTCTTACTGTCAATGACATTTTGTAATTGCTGAATATCTAATGCCAAGGTATCACAAAGCTTAAAATAATTTTCTCTAAATCTTATAATATCTGCCATAAGCTCTGCATCTTCAATTTTATCGATTTGATACCATAAGGATTTATTTTCATCCTGAGGACGTCTGAAAGTATTCATCGGAAAATTAATGACTTGCTGCTTCAGTTGTTCTTTATTATCGACGAGGTTCTTCCTCCCATCGATATATTTTTTTGCTTTCTCAACTTCAAATTTTAACTGAATTAATGTTGGTAGCTGTTGGATAATTCGTCTATTCCTTTCTTGATCTTTATGATCTTCTACCTGTATCCTTGCCACCACGAACGCTACAAGACCTACTAATATTGCACCAAATAACGCCCCAAAGTAACTGCCGTAAAATGAGATCCAATCGCTTGTGCTCCCTTGACTCCAAACTGTTGAAACCATTATCGGAGCAAACATCAAAGCAAGTAATATAACAACCCCCGAGATGATAATCACCTTGCTCTTCTTCATCATGACCACCTTTCATTCATTATCAAGAATACACGCCTAAACATCTGGGAAGTACTTACAAACTATATCTATCTTATCAACTCAACTATACAAAAAACACCCGTTATCTATCCTGTCAACTCACTTCCTTGATTTTCAAAATACTTATTTTCTTCTTTACACACCATGAATTACAGCCATTCGGTCGAGAGAATGATATTGATGTCACATCCAAATTAATAGTGTATTACCTTTGGACGGGTTTTCCAATCACTAAGATCAATAGTCCAATACTTTGCCCATTCCTTCATTTCCCCATATTCCGGATGATTTGGATTCTGTATGATTTCACGGAAGTTCACAAATCCTCCGACACCGCCCACATCCTCAGGTGGTGTTTGACCACTTGCTTCCAACAAGTAGGGTGATTCCTTGTCGTGCCCCTCTATCACGCGTACCAGCTGAATTTCGTGCTCCCAATTATCCCCCATGTCATAAGTATAGAGCATATGCTTATGCTCGGGGAAAAACTCTGACAAGATATGTCCTTCCATTAATATAGCGCCTTCATCGTACTCCAGGTCCTCTTCAAATGGAACAAGTCTGGCAACCGGTATATGGTTGTTGCCGTCAAAGATGGCAAAGTCATATAAGTGGCAGTTCTTCCAGTCAAAGACCGACTGCAATACCTTGTGTAAACATGCAAATTCTATATCAGCAGGGACAATTATTCTCCGCACCGCTTTGTATACATCCAAATCAAGGGTGACCATCAATTCAAAAGCACGGTATTTATAAGCTTGCTTTCCTGTAAGTTCAGAAAGTGCACTAATCATTGCTTTGTAAGGGTAGAACCCCTCGCTTGTATTGCCGGTATAATTGACAATACGGTAATTTGCGGGAACACCAACCGTATCACTGAACATTTTTGCAATACTGTTATATTCTCTTCCAACATAAAAAGCACAGTCCAGTCCTGCTTTTGTTACCCACGCCGCTGTCTGTCTGTTACGATTTTGGGTAAACTCCACCTCGCCTGCCAAACGCAAATATTCCCCCACCAGTTCGGGGTTTAAATTCATGTACAAAAGTGTGTTTAAAATGGCGGTTCTCATCATCTCCGCTACATTTTTCAGATCCTTCCGCTTAACTTGGTAAATCGCAACGGTAAAACGTGTGGCGTTGTTCACTAAGACAAGCATGTCCTCTGCTCTACGATTGTCCCATACTTTAGTCCAATTTGCTGTCCAAGAAAACAGCGGGTCTACGACTTTGTGTACGGATGGACAATCGACTCCCATGGCATCCGCTAGTTTTTTCGTCAGTGCAATTTGCATATTCTCACTTCCTTTTTCTATCATTAAGTTATCATCGTATCGTAAATACGGATCAAAGTTTTCATTTTTTATAGAAACGACAATTCAGTTCGTGCAAAGCAAGCAGCGGACCCTGATCATAAGTTTCACCTGGATACAGCTTTTTCATTTCGAAGAATCTGTCCAGCATCCAAGGAATGGTGTCTTCTTGCCCTCTGAAGCCAAGAATCAGACAAACTACTGACTGCACATAAGGGCTTCGGATATCAGCATACTGTTCCTTTAGCACCGGAGAATAGTCTTTTTTACTCTATCATCCCAATTATCAGTAAGTTTATTGATTCCATCAACGGCACGGTGATAAGTTTCTAAAGTATCAATTCTAGTGTTTAAGGTCAGGTTTTTGATAATCCGCAACCATTTTGTTAAAGAATCATTGTTTTTCAATCAAAACAATGCTCCCATTGTTGTCAACTGCAGTTAAGTCACTCCGACCATTCTTTTCATTTTTAACTTGCCGTCCAACGATGAGCATTGATTCCTCATCGTCACATAGCATATCGATGCTGCATCTTAGAATTTCTTCTATATCGTTTTCCTGTATGCCTAGATCTGAAAAAGTTACAGCTTCAATTTTCTCAGCTTTCTTTCCCTTGATATTGTACACATTGCACCTCCTTAGCCTAGATATCGATAAATTCGGATCCTGTCACACACCGAAGAGAATATTGCTTCATTTTTACTTAAAGAGCTTTCTCATTGCCCTTCCTGTTGCTTTTCCAGCTGTCCTTCTACCTACCCTCTTTGCCATTTTCTTTGGACTCCCGCTGGTAATAGCAGACACATCCCCCAGTAGCTTAGCGATCTGATACAAAACTCCTCGTGTTTTGCTAATCGACAATGTTCTCACACCTTGTTGTGCCGTCTTCCACTGCTCGGGTCATATCATACACATCAATATAGTCACCAAAGACCGCTCTGGTGTTTTTATCAGTCAATTCTACAGGCGTACCCGTAAACCCGATATAGGAAGCATTAGGCAGACTATCTCGCATGTATTTGGCATAGCCATACTTTACATCGGCTTCGGTTTTACCTTTTACCACCTCTGCCCCGAAACCATACTGACTGCGATGGGCTTCATCAGCTATGACGATGACATTCTTTCTGTCTGTCAGAATCACATTTTTTGCATAGTCAGGTGAACTTTCCGCTACTTTATCCAAAACAGGATAAGAATGAGAGTTTTCTTTCACTTCATTGGCAAAGGGAGCAAATTTATGAATGGTTGTAAAGATAATGCCCCCGCTGGTGCGGTTGTTAAGCAGCTCTCTTAAAAAACTATCTCGTAACCCAGCTCTTCAAACCATTCTAGAGTAGCTTCTTCCAGATGGGATTCACAGAAACTATTCTTTGCCATTTACTGCACCTCCTCTTGCCTTGGTTCCTATATCTTCTAATTTTTTAATCGTTTTATTATCTAATAACGACTTTAATTGCGACCTAGCTATTTTGTTGAGGGTAATAAGCCTCTCGTGCTGAGGTAACCCATCATCAATAAAAACAGCATTCATATTTTCTAGGTTAACCATGACAATAAGCTGTTCAATTGTAGCATAATCTCGGACATTGCCTTTATAATCTGGATTCTCATCACGCCACTGCTTAGCTGTTTTGCCAAATAGGGCAACATTCAAAACATCTGCTTCATTAGCATAGGTTATTCTTTTTTGTTTTTCAGTTAAATTATTTGTAATTAAGTTTTCTTTAATTGCATCAGTATGTATTTTATAATTTAGTTTTGCAAGAACTCGATTAATATTCCATTCAAGAGATAGTCTGCTATTTTCATCAGTCTTTAATCGTTGGTAGTCTTTGATAATATATAGCTTAAATTCCGGTGATACCCACGATGCGAATTCAAAAGCTATATCCTTATGAGCATAAGTGCCTCCATACCTTCCGGATTTCGAAATAAGACCTATAGCACTGGTAGATATTATCCACTTTTGTGGTGATAAAACAAAGGTGTTTGTTCCTGCTTGATTTTTAAACTGGTCGAATTCGACCAGTTTAAAATCCTGATTGTTAAGTTGTTCCCACAAGCCTAAAAATTCAATGGTACTTCTACTTCTAAGCCAATACTTTACAACATCTGCTGGAAACTCAGGATTTTTATACTTTGCAATGTCAGTCAGACTTATATAGTCACCATCATTACCTGCTGAAAAAATTGCAATCTCTCTGCCTTTGGCTTTAATCTTAGCTTTTAATACCTTATCCTTAACCATCTATTATACCTCCTATCGCCACTCGGATTTCGCCGGACATTAGTTTGGGGAGTAGGGCATCTCTTATCTCTTATCGCTTTAAGTTTTCCGTTTTGTATGCTAATCTCTATCATTTGTTTAAAAATTGGGGTCATGATACCACTTAATGTCTTCATGTCAGGATCTTTTGGTATAAGCACCTTAGATTCTGATAAATGACTTCTTTTGATGTGACCCATTGTTGTTGCTTTATCTTTTGCAATCGCCCTAAATCTTTCAAGATGTTTTAATGTCCACATGTAGTAGAACCACTTATCATACTTATCTGAGGTAACCTTGAATAAATGTTGATTTAGTCCTCCTACGCCGCCGCTCCAAATCTTTACCATTAATGTTCCTGACCAATTAATTGGTTATATAAACCGTCTTTAATATTTGACCAGCGACTTTCCGCCTTTTTGATGGTTTCCTTATACACTTCTAATTCGACCTGGTACTGATTGATGATTTCCTGCTGCTTGTCAAATGGCAGCAATGGGATCTCCATTTCCATGATGTCTGAATAATTTATATTCATGATGGTCGTGCCCCGCTGGAAGCTTTTGATGATCGCCAGACCAACAGGGCTTTCAAAGAATATTTTGATAAACTCACCTTTGACCTTTTCCTTGGTTCTAATAACAATGAGATTTGCTGAGGCAATGATAATTTTATCTTGTTTTGCAAATACAGCTGATTTAATCGCCGTCCCCCGGCAGGAGAGTACTACATCGTCTGTCATCAGTTCGTAACGCTTAACCTTCCGTTCTTCTTCATCGATGGTATCCATATCCCGGTAATCTATTTCCCCGTTTTCAATGTTGGAGATATTTAAAATTGAGATGTTTCCAAGGGAAGTATCTTTTTTAAGAATGGATTTTCCTCTAAATACCTCTGCCACATCTTTCAGCTTGACCTTCTGGATATTGGAGTTTTTGAACCTTTGAATGTGTTCATCATCATCTGCTAACAATAGCTCTATGCGCCAGTCTTCATGAGATAAAAACTCATTTGTTGGGATGGACTTCCTATCCTTAACCTCTACAACCTTCTTGTTCGGTTCAAACATACCGATTTCAACTTTAGCCTTTCTCTTTGTAGATATCGACAGAAGATAAGTTTTAATAGCGGTTACTGGCCTGAAAGTGCCTTCCGGCAAAATGTATATACTGTCTACGTGGAAGTTGTCTACAATATAAGTACGTAGCTTTTCATAACCCATTGTTGCAAAGGTTATTTTTGCAGGAACAATGATATCCAAAGTTCCACTCTCATTCAGATGTGTCAGCATGTTTTCAATGGCAATACCGTCGCTGTCTTTTGTTAGAAACTTTCTGCTTATATCATCCGCTTTATGTCCGAAATCCGGAAGTGAATAGATATAATCAAAATTGTTATCTTGTAAGCAGATTGTGTAGATGGACTCAAACCTGATGGTAGCGTTTCTTTTATCTCCAAAGGATAATTGTAGTAAAATATGCATGGGCTTATATTGTGTCGTCAATATAAACTCTGCGTCCTGAAATCCATCAATTAAATCCCTAAGGCCCGACAGGTGCTTTTCAGCTTCGGTGATAAGTATTTTCCTAGGCTTGAGAGAACTTATTCTGTCGCTGATATAATGGGTGAGATGCATGGGAGAGATCACCATACCCATTCGATCGTTTTTATAAATTTCCAACGCGAAGTCGATCAGGTCAATTTTCCTTAGTGCCTCGAAGATATCAAAGAAATCATCTCTATCAGCGGGAAAGAAGCCTAATTCATCTTCTGTGGTTTTTTTCATTAATTGAAAGAGCTTCTCTTTGTCATTCTTAATATCTAGTTTCTCTTGAAGCTTCTTCAATGTCATTTTTACACGAAGCATCTCCTTCAGAAGTTGCTCTCTGGAAGATATCTGTCTCTGGTATAAGACATTCAATGCTGTATCAATGTTCATGCCCAAATTAGACCTCCCCTCTTAACTATTTTGACAATATTATTATACTTCTTAACTATTTAGTATGTCAATACTAAATTTGTGTTTTTAGTAAATATTTTTTAATTCACGGTACACTTCGCTGACATCATGGAAACATTAATAACTATTTCCACCATAGATCACAACGGTTAAACTACATCTATCCTGTCTCCACAACCTATACAAAAATGGCCGTTATCTAATATGTCAACTCAACCCTCTCACAATCAATGCCGTTGACCTGTTCCCACACATAACAAAAATAGGGCTTTCCAGTCAAACTGCCGCCAGCTATTTTTATAACATTAAGCAGCAAACACTGGAAAGCTCTTTATTACCGGGTTTCTTCATCTATCATTTTCAACCCTTGACATCAATACTACCGTCTCCACGTGGCACGAACCGTTCATTTTGATGTCTAGACTGTAGTTTAGCATATTTCCGTCGAAGGAAATATGTCCACGCTGTTTTTCACATTCTGTACGTTCGCGGGAATATGTCCACGTTTTTAGGTCGAGTGCTCAATTTGGATGTTTTCCCAAATGTAAAATGGCTCAAGAGGACATCATTGATGATTTGCAAGCTGTCCGTTCTCGGAAACATATCCACGGTATTTTTTACACTAAAGGTAGACGGGAACATATCAACATAAAAATATGTACGGATATTTCTTGCATTTAAGCCATATCTTTAATGTATTCAAAATTCATTATGCAAATCATATATAGTACAGATGGCAGTATGCCTTCCTGCAATGCAATATAGCTTATACTTGCATTTTGCTGCAAAAATCCTTTCTCATCTGTTGTAGTATGGAGAGGATTCCTCTTTTGCATATCTTTCTTCACCAGTTTGCACAATCGTTTCATTTCAAATGGAGGGATCTGATTTACTTTCTTTATAATAGTTTCCTTAGAAACCACATCATCAGATAATGCATTAAATATACCTATAAATTTCTCAAGATCTTGACTTGGTAATTGGTAATTGCAATAATAGGTCTTTACTTTGCATTCTAATCTTCTCCATAGTGTATCTACTTTTTCACATTGGAATAGTTTCTTTGGAAAATGAGTCTCAATAAACGCTCTGTCTTTTTCATCATAATAATAAAAAATTACTTTTGATAGTTTCTTATTATTTAGTATGGCATCGAAAATGTGTGCATCATTGTTTGGGGACATCCCAATAAGAGCCAATTCTCCTTGTATTTTGCTGAAATTATCAAAATAGTATTCTGTTGCCATATTCAATTCCGGATGTGAGATTTTCGTCATAATCATGCTATATTCTAAAGGTTTTTCTTCTTTTAACCTTCCTACCTGAAATTTGAATGTCTCATCATTCGCATACCTGTCAGCAAAAATTTCAGACTCCTGAATTAAGCGATGACTATCACTTATGACTTTATATTTTAGTCTACCACTATAATTTAAAAGGGCATTGCAAAAACAATGTTGCATATCTTCGAAAGCAACTGTTTCTCCAGCTTTCTTTCTAATATATCCCAAAACGTTATTTTCATTTTCGCTATTTGCTAATACTGAAAAATCACCATGCAGGTGATAAACTACTTTCTCAGTTAAATTCTCAATATTATTATCATAATTCAAGGTATATATATTATCAAAGGATTTGAAAAAACGTCTAACTTTTTTATATTTTTTCATTTCGTTATAAACCTCTTGAATATTACCGCCATTAAAGATTGCATCAAGTATTAAATGTTCAAATCCTTGTATTGCGGACTTCCTAGTTTCCTCCAAATCGAAATTTTTCAAAAAGAACATATGAACAACAAAAAACCAATCTTCGAGCATTATATCATGTGCATTGTTTATAGTTGTATCATATCGACCTTTAAAATCCTTTAATGCGTCTAAAGAATCATCATCTTTAGCAAAAGAATCATACTCGCATTCACGAATTTTGTTAGCTGCTTCAACGAAATTTTCTAATATATTGACTATTTCATTTCCTGTAAGTTTATCTCCAAACAACTTATCATAACAATCAAGTTTAGCTCTATATTTTATTCTCTTCATAATAAAATTACTGCTGTATGCAATCCCACCAAAGTGAATATTTACACCATTTCCTAATAATAAATTTTTCAAAATATACACCTCCTATCACCGTTGTTAATCTTCACAACATCTCACTATTCTATTTTCCATTTGGAGTTATTAATAATCTCATATAATATTTTAATTATTTTAGGTGTATAACTTTCAAATATTATGGTCCAAGTTCCTACTTCTGCAAAAGGAAGAGCTTTACCATTAGAATCTTCTAAACAATATTGATATGCATCTTTGTGTGTCATTATATTTCTTATGCTTCGAATACCAGATCCTTTGTTTGCTAGAAATTCATAATCTTCCTCAGATAAAATGTTTTTGTTTTTCAAATCGGACAAATCCTCTAAAAAGTTTTGATTATAATTTTCTCTTACAGATTTACAGATTAACTCCATCGTATTAAACAAAACTAATATAGCTGCATAATCTTCCTCATTATCATGTAAACGAAGTGCAGTAAATAACATGTCGCCATAGTAGTGTGAATATTGCCAAATTTCATCTATCATCTCATTCATAAAATTATCTGCCCCTTCAACTAAATGACTTCTTCTATCCGACATTATTAACGTTGCTCATAAGCAACATTAAGCACATCTGCGATGCTGACATTCTTTTTTTTCACATAACAGTCATACTCGTTATAAATCTAAATCCATTTACTCCCATGGAGCAAAAGTATCACCCTAGCAACTCATGTATCCTTTCCACAAGTATTGCTTTTCTTGCATCATAAAACGCTTCAAAATCTTCAATTTCAAGTGAAGCATTCTGCGGAACCATAGCCTGTTTACAAAATTCGATTTTTTGCCCATCATTCATATCATTGTAATAATCAATTAACCTCATATCATTTTTACTGCCGTTACTTCTACCTTCAAGCAAATGTAAATTAGGCAGTCGATTGCGCATTCCACGCCATCTTTTCCAATCTGCTATTGCAACTGAAACGGGTTTACTTTCATTGAACCTGTTATCTGGATGAAGATGATCTTGTTCATATTTGAAGCTTTTATTTGTCCAATCAAGGTTCAAGTAGTAAAGAACTTCTCCAGCAACTCTGCTTCCTTTTTCTGTGTTAAGAACATCTTCAATTTTTCCATCTGTGACTCTCAAATCATTCATCTGATCGAGCATTTCAATAGTAATTTCATAGTCAAAACTATTGATATTACTCTTCATCTGTTGCAGCTTACCTGTAGTACCGGATTGGAAATAAGTAAAGAATATCGCCCTAAGTAAATAAGCACGAACACCCTTAATGTTTTTATCGTAATCAGTATTATAGTAAATATAATAGATAATCGGCAAAAGCACGTTCCAACTACTTGAAAAACGGCTTACATCAATTTTCATTTCCTTGAGTAGACTTTCTAAATTTGTCAGTGCTTTCTTGAACCCGTTCCAATCGTTTTTCATATCCTCTGCTATTTTTTTGTTAATGTTGGATTTTACAACATCGCCATACAGCATCAGAGCAGAACGTATAATAAAGTCCGAACCAAATCCTTCATATGAATCAACAAGAATTTTTCCAAACTCAGTTTTTGCACTTGGCCAGTATGCCTCGAGAATTGACATTGTTATTTCAGATTTACGCAACGCTTTACCGCCGCTATTAAACCTTACAAACATCTCAAGAGCATCATCTTGTTTCATATCTGTAATTTCCGTATATCTAACCAGTTTTTCGACGAAAATCTTTTTATACAACTTTTTCAGAATATTTCTAGCGTAATCCTTGCTATCTGCTGGAACATTCACTATGGCTTCTTCAATTGCTTTTTCTCTTGTGGTTTCATCCTGGTATTTCTTATTAAGAATGTTTTTTACCTCAAACTGGGTCGGACTCAATTTCCCAACCTTATCACTAAAAGTAATGTCGAATTTTTTGGTGTTGTATTCTTGCTCATCAACAGAAATCTTATGTTTGTTCAGTTCTACCAGTAGTTTGGTTACAATTCTATCACCATTCTTCTTTCTTGCGTAATTTGGACGGATGTATGCTTCTCCAAATAATGATAAAAAAAGTGATGTTAGCCTTTGCTGTCCATCTAGTACAGCCGTATCTGTATTCTTAAGGTTGATGCTCATCAACCCATAGTTGACACTGTCTGCCTGTTTTCTATTATCGAATGTAACCTCTGATAAAAACCCACAAAAGTATGTATCCCATGTCACATTGGAGTCATCAACGTGCCAAAATAGAAATGTAGCAATAGGATAATCCAACAAAATAGAATCCCATAGTTTTTCAATTTGCTCCATTCCCCAAACAAATTGTCTTTGAAATGCAGGCATTACATATTTTCCGTCTTTGATGCTTTGTAAAGCTTCATAAATTGTTATGCTGCTATCTATTAAGTTGCTCATCCTCGCACCTCTCAATCACAAAAACTTGATTATTTTGAACACCACACTGACCTCAGCTTTTTGGCGTTCTGCATATCCCTTAGGTGGTTTCGGTTTAGCTTTCCCTTCTAGAAACCCTGTCGCGTTTTAGGCATTGTAAAACACGGATTTCCCTTATGCATATGCCCAGAAGCATCTGTTCACAAATACAACAGTCTTGTATTTTGGAAGGACAATGTCAGGACAACCAGAATATCTTTAGTCATTCTTCGAATACCGTAACCAGCGTGAGAACAGATATTTCCTGACGATTGTCTCTGGCTTGGTCTTCTTGCTATGTATACGGGACATCGTATAGCTTACTTTCTCTTGTGTCACCTACATCAACTTATAACAGCTTCGTCCGCTCCTGTCGGCAATACTAAATATGAAGTAGGTTGCATTAGCCAACTGTCGGATTCAATAACTGTCTTTGCCGGGTTTCGGATAATGGTTGGTGCATATCCAGGTTGTGCAGCCTTTTCGGCATTTATTAGGTATAGATAGTATTTATCACCATATAGCGTTGCTACTTCAATCTCATTCTTTGACCAGTAAAAATGAGGCTGACCTACAAAGGACTTGACCTCAATAAAGCGGTCATACTGAACAGATGCGTCCTCCTCAAATGAAACTATGTCATATCCAGCAGAAACATCGATACCCGAAATACGCTTAATCTTTTCAGCAAGTGCTGTGCTCAACAAGCGAGCCTTTTCATATCCCACCACATACTCCTCAGCGGCTTCACCTTGAAGGTCCTGAAGTTCCAGCTGCTTTTTCAACGCATCGAGGGACATTTTCCGTTTTGCCTTCTTTTGAACCTTGGTAAAGATGGTTTCATAATATTCGCTGATTTCCAAGGAACCAGAGCCATCCCGTAGCTCTGACAGCGCGTTAAGCTGTATAAGAACATTCCTGAAAACGGCGGAGGCAATTGGGAATCCATGCCTCTGAATGTAGTATGTACCCTTTGCGGCATCAAAACGCAAGGCACTGATATCGATAATTCCATCGGCAGTTACCTTGTTAAGGCAAGCTTCGCATAAGGCTTCCTCAAAACCATCACAGAGCAACAAATAGAGTTTTTTCCCATCTTCAGTTGGTCTCAGTGAGTCTACAGAAATCTCGATGAACCCCAAATATTCAAAAAAGGCAACTGCACCGTTGAAATTAATTCTTATGCCGTCGACAAACGAACATATCTGCCGTGCTGAGTCTCTCAATATTTTGTCACTCTTGAGGACTGTGCCGGCAAAGTACATGATTCCACGGGAGTCACCTATGGTGTTACTTCGCCTTAGATCTTCTTGCATAGTCCCTCAACACCGCCTTTATATCGTCATCTCCACCCTCCTCAAGGCTGTTGTCAAAGAGCGGGATAGGCATACTCTCAATAATCTCCAGCAACCTACGCTCCTTTTCAGCAAGCCGTTCGTGGATTGTCAAGTCCACGGAATCTGCAGACAGCAAGTAATAATAATTGGTAACGACATCTTCACCAAGCCCGTATCGGTGAATCCTGTCCTTCGATTGCAGAAAATGGGCAGCGTTGAAAGAACGCTCCAAGTAGATGGCATTGTGACAAGCTTTGTGGAGCGAGATTGATTCCGCAACCGCAAACGGGTTGGCGATTATAACATTATATGGACAGTCCGCTCTATGGAATTCCCGGACTATAGATTCTCGAGTAATGGAATACTCCTCATCATCCTCGCTTATTCCATCGCCAGCTACTGGAGTCGCACCATATAGGATTCGCGACTCAATACCTTGCAAGTGCAGATAATCCTGCAACATTTCAATATTTTTTATATAGCAAGCCCAGACTATTGCCTTTTCGCCGCGGGCAATAATGCGCTGGAGAATATCCCTGACGGCGATGTACTTTGCTGGAGTTTCGGCATCCGAATAGCGCAGTATTTCATTAAGCATTGCAGTGTCGTCCTGAACCATACCAAAGTCAACATCCTCAACCAATGCGAATTCTGACAAAGGTTGGCGTAAGAGTGCAGGGTTTGAGGATGCCTGCATCAGGCGAATAAGCCTTGCCCTTACCAATTCATTCTGGAATCGCTGGTCTTTGCTGCTTGCAATATCGAAGATATACTTCTTCTCAATATAGTCGTATATCCGCCGTTGACTTTCGCCCATCTCCACCATTACTGGCGGGTTGTTTGTAGCGGGAGGTATGCCAAGGTCGCTCTTCCTAATCCTGATAAAGAACGGGGAGATAGAATTCAGCAACGAATCTACCCTTGGGTCGTTTTGTGTCCTCGACATATCCTTCAGCTGACCAATGTGGAAACGGATGATTTCTTTCGTTGGCCAGATGAACTTGAATAAGTTATATAAGTCCTCGTATCCATTAGGTGCAGGCGTTCCCGTAAGGACAACCCGAGCTTTGCTGTCTTGTGCCAATGACATTATATTTTGGGCAATGATTCCGCCATTCGTATTCTTGATTTTATGAGCCTCATCAAGCACTACCATTACCCTATGTTTCCGTAGAAAAAATCCTAGTTCATCGGCAATTGACATTACTGACGCATAGGAGATGAGTGTAAGTTCGGACGGGTTGTTGTCGTACAAATACTGCTTTTTCGCATCTATTTGTAGTTTTCCTGTGAGCCGCTTCGATGCTGGCTTTACGCCAAAGCACTCCTCAAATTCCAGCTCCCAAGGCCCAAATGCGTTGAGTGGGCCAATAATCAGTAACTTGTTGACTTTCCGGGGATGTCCTTCCGGCAGGTTCTTCAGGTATACATAAGCTCCGTAAACAATACTTGTTTTCCCAGCGCCTGGGACGGAGAAATTGCAGGCATTCTGTGAAAATGCCATATGATATGCTGAAAGCATCTGTAAGCTATAAAGGGTTCTGGAAGGCATATGTGCTACGAGGGCATCGCGGAATGATTGAAACTCATGCACATTGCAGTCGTTGTTCCGAATTGCAAGAGCTTTCGCTGAAAACTCAGCAAACTTGCCCTCCTCCTCAATGTAAGACCGTATACCTTCATTCGCTTCACCAGAGAGTTCTACATCGCATTTAGCATATACGGCCGCTGTCCGTACCCTATCGATACTCTTGTTCAAGCTGTCGGCGATAGAAATATAAACCACACCGTCAGAGAGGGTATAGTCCGTATTATCCTTAAGAAAGCGAGTGGCACGTCTGCTTTCTAAGAGCTGCCCAACATCCCCAGTGACTATGAGTTGATTGTCGGCTATATTTGAATCAATGCGTAACACACCCATATTTTTCCCACCCAACTATTGTAATATTTCACCATACTCCTTCACTTTCTTCCCAATTTCATCAAGGTATTCCTTGACTCCGGGATCATCTTTGAAAGAGTCTTGACTGGTATCGACCGCAGATATAGCCGCCCATGCCTTCTGAAGCAGCTTTATAGGTTCTGCAGCTTGTTGCTTGTTATTTAGTTTATCGCGCGAGCGTTGGAAATTCTCATTTAGCTTTTCGCCGATAGCATCCTTCCAAGCATTATCCCTTGCACGGAGTAGGCGTCCAACATCTGCTCCGGGATTCTCTCGGATAATGTCATCAACGGATTTCTCGTTAATTCCCTCAACCGCCTCAAAATGAGCATCTGTGAATTGCTGCCAAATTTCTTCATTTGAGAAGAAACTGGCATCCGTGTTATTTTTGCTCGGTTTCCTGATAATGTCACGAAAGTCCTGCTGATCCAAGCCCAAACGGATGTAATCAAAGGCAATACTCTTTAGGTCTGAAACATCCGCTTCAACGTCATAACCCCACATCTTAGAAACCCCACCAGCGGCATAGCCACGCAAAGCACTATCCAACTTTTGGAAAGAGTCCTCCCTTGTATCGAGAACCGTATATATCCCCGTGTAGCCGTAAGTATCCAAATATTCATCCATCATCTTAAGGACATCTATGTACATCTTAACGTCTGCAAGTTTAACACCCATAAAGTTAGCAATTTCATTGTTAGAAAAGCCCTCACTCGCCAAATCGCCTGCCTTGAGGTACTTTTCTATGGGACCGTAGTCAACTTTGGCATCCTCACCCATCTGGTACGTAGTCTCGAGGCGTAGGATTTCTTTTCTGTCCGCATCTATCGGGAGAATGATGGCTTCGAAGAACTGAGCATGCTGTTTGAGGTTAGCAGCAATACTGTCATCGCGCCAAATGTTGTTTAGCAAGCTGGCGCGGCGGTTTCCGTCAATGATTTTCCCGTCGGCAGTAACAATACCATATCGCTGCTGATGGTCTTCGAGTAGACTCTTCTTTGTCCTCTCGTTTGCCTCTTTCTTTGACTCCCACAGAAATTTCTCAATAAGAACAATGTCGTTAGAGTTGTCAGGGTCGAGCGCATGGTTTTGGCGTTCATATGACTTGACCACACTGCCTATTCGCCCATTGTATGGGTTGTAAGTCAGGATGCTTAACGGAATCCGATAGGCATTGAACGTTGTCCGTTCTCCGTGGTATGTGAGCGTTATCCCTGTCATACAGGGAGTGGTTGTTTCCTGAATCCTTTTGAGTTCAGATTTTCTTTGTTCTGCGTTCATTGACTATTCCTCCCGTTATAGTAGTTTATTATATCGCCGATAGAGCCAAGTGTCTGAAGATTAAGCAGGTAATTGGAGCATCGCTCAATTTTATTTAGGTCTGACTGACGGGCTACCCATCCTGCACCATCGACGACATTGACAAAGCCAATGTGTTGCTTCGGTGGCATCTTCGAGTTTAGCTCCCTAATCTTTATCGCTTTAGCTTCAGCTCGTTCAGCATATCTTGTTTGCGCACTTGACGTAGTTATTCCATAGGTGATATCTATGAGCAACTTAGGATTAGATTCATCAGGAATAGCAACACTGACCACTTTTCCTACAATAGGAACATTCTTCTTAATTGCATATGTTAATCCCGTTGCTTCGCACCCTCGTATGATGGCATCTGATGCGCACTTGAAAAAGCTATCTCCGATTCTATTGTTGTAATTGCCTTCCAAACCCTTCTTGACCAACCTGCGAATATCATCAGGGCTTGCAAGCCGGCCAAGCGTCGAGGCATCAATCTGGAAGTTCTCAAGGTAATACGCCGGAATAAGAGACTTATATTTATCCAACGTTGCGCCTTTCATTAGTAAGTCACAAATCTCATTCATAAATGCGGAGCTTGAAACCATTTGCTCCCGAACTTTTGAAAGCGACCACTCGGATGTAGGCATGTGCCTTTTTTGAATGCGAAGCATTGTGATAATACGCTTAAATTTTTCTTCCGAAATATTAAGCAAGCTGGTAATCCGATCAAGAGATTCTCTATCATCGCCGATATACTTCTTCAAACCATCAGAAGTAGCTATTCCCAATAACCGCGTCTGGAGTTCATTTACACTGGCAGATACGCTGTCAGCGTACTGTTTCTCAAGGGTAGTGTCTATGTAGAACATAGTCGCTGATTTTATGAACTCCTCTACCGTAAGTGCCTTAGGTTTTTGCTGTGTCATTGTTTTGCGCCTCCACTCATTACAGAAATGTATTGTGCCGCCAATCGCTCACTGACCGCTTCTATCACAGGTACGCAGACAGTGTTTCCAAGCAAGTCAAAGCCCTGTTTTTTTCCCTTTTGAGTATCTTCGAAATCACATAATCTATAATCTTCAGGGTATCCAAAAAGCCTAAGCCCTTCGCGCAGAGTCAATTTTCTAATTCCGCAATTATCAATAACTCCAATTGTCGACATGTCCATCGCTACTAGCGTGGGGGTAACAGCTTGAGGATTTAGAATTCGACTAAATTCAAAACTCAGCTTTCCTGTTACTATGTTATATCCCATTGGCTTCGTCACGTCTGGAATGCGCTCATATAATGTTCTGTCAGGTGTAGAATTTTCACTTTCTACTCTCTTTTTGGGATGCTCCAAAACTAAATACCCCTGTTCGACCAGTTTGTCTAACATTGTCTGCAAGTCTTCAACATTATGAAACGTGCGTATTTGCTCGGCCGTCAAAGGCATGCCATCCATCCAGTCAATCCCTATTTTTTCAGCCCAATGTCTTTTTCTCCGCTCCAACAATAGGGCATTAAGCAAGGTTTGTTCTTTTTGGGTTACATGCCCCCTTATGCCAATATCCCAACTATGAATGTTGTTTTCTCCACCACGCTTGTCCTTTATAGCCTTGCCATATAATTCTTCTGGCTTATACTTTTTAAATAACTTTTGCGCAAACTCCCCATTCAAAGTTTTTCCCCCAGCTTCCATAACGTCAGCAAAAGTGGATCTTGTCTGTGGAAAGTTTTCCAAGGATACCTTACCTTTTTTTGTACCCACAATGTATATACGCCTTCTGGCTTGGGCTAATCCGAAATTTTGGGCGTCCAGGATATCCCAAGTAACCGTGTAGCCTAATTCTGTCTCCAGCTTATATAGTATTGCTTTTAATGTTCTTCCAGGCTTCACTGTGTTGTGTTCCAAGTCGTGAACAACTAAGCCCTCCACGTTTTCGAGCAAAAAACCATATGGGTTCTTATCTTTGAGAATTCTCTCAATTTCAAAAAAGAGCGTCCCGCGTGTATCCGCAAATCCACGCTGTTTTCCAGCGACGCTAAATGCTTGGCAAGGAAAACCACCCAGCAAAAAATCAAAATCAGGTATGTCTTCAGATTTGATTTTCGTAATATCCCCGTTAATGTGGTGTTCGTTAAAGTATTTTTTATAAACACTAACCGCCGACTCTTTAATTTCGGATGTGAGAACGCACTCTGTTTTATAACCTGCCTGTCGAAAGGCTTGCTCGAAACCAAGACGTATGCCACCCATTCCGGCAAACAAATCTATGAAACGTACAGTCTTATTCATCATGGAGGCTTGCCTCCGTTACTGAGCTATTATGACTGCCCTCATCAACGATATCCATTATGTCACCGACGTTGCAATTTAGAGCTGTACATATTTTAGCGAGTATCGCCGTAGTTACATTTTCATTCCGCCCAAGTTTGGCAATTGTTACCGCACTAATGTTAGCCGCACTCTGTAGGTCTTGCTTCTTCATGTCTCTATCTATTAATAATTTCCATAACTTTTTATAATTAACTTCCATTGTACTATCTCCTCTGCAATAGTGTCAGACAGACTTATTTCGAATAAGCATATCACATTTAAATAAAAATATCAATATTATATAAGCTATTTCAAATATTTTTTAAGCTATCGTTTATATAATATGTCGAAATTCTAAACTGTGAAAAAAAGTTAAAAATAAGTTCACACTAATATTGACAAACTTCCCACCTCAGTGTTAATATGTATATGAACATATTAACAGGAGGTGTACAAATGGAAGAAGATAAATTGTCGTTCGGTGCTTTTGTAAGGGCAAAGCGTGAGGCCTTGGGTAAGTCCCTTAGGAGTGTTGCCGCAGATATCGATATGGCCCCGGCATATTTGAGTGATGTCGAGAAAGGTAATAGGTGGCCACCAGTTAAGTATCTTGAGACGCTTGCCGAAGTCCTTGGAATTACAAAAGAGGATGAGCTAAGCTTGTTCTACGACTTGGCAGGGGAAATCCGTGAAGGTAGCTATCCAGACCTGACCGATTATATCGGCAAAACTGACATTGCCCGCGTAGCCCTACGAAAAGCGAGGGATCACAATATATCCGAAGAAAAATGGCAGCAGTTCATTGATGCTATTATTATAAAGGAACAAAAAGGAGATTAAAACTTGAAACTGAATTACGGACAAGAACCCAACGGTATGTACAAGTTGAATAAAACAGATTTCGACGACATTGCACTATCGTTGTTGAGGGAGCATCTTGCAACCGTTGTTGAAAGCCCACGTGAGGTAGATATTAATCACCTTATAAAAGACTGTTTATATCTTGATGTTTATAGCAAGCACCTTTCTGCTGACAAATCAGTTTTGGGATTGGTGGCTTTCGAGGACACGACTATACCTTGCTATGACTTACACTATAATCCGATTTCAGTTGATATTGTTGCTGGTAATATTGTAGTTGACTTGTCACTTAGCGGCCAGCGGCAACTTCCCAGGAGACGTTTCACCCTAGCGCACGAACTGTCTCACTGGGTGCTTCACCGCAGCTACCATTCTCCCACCAATCAGGTGTTTGCTCTAAAGAAGGTGGATTATTTACCGTGCGGAGATGCAGATATTGCTATAAAAAAAAAGACATTAAAGACGGATTCTGACAAAGAAGAGTGGCAAGCAAACTCCCTTGCGGCGGCTATCCTCATGCCCAAGTTTGCCTTCCTTAAGTGTGCGCATCAGGAGATAAGGCGACAATATGGTGCTTATACATCCTCTATCATCGATAAGGATGATCCAGAACGGTACAGGTCCACAGTTGAGAATATCGCAGGGGTCTTCAACGTGTCGTTTCAGGCAACTGAGATACGCCTTGACCAGTTTGACCTCATTATTTAGCCGATAGTAACGGCTCACTTTGGTGAAGCCGTTTTTTCAGACCTAAGTGTTAATGTGGACATATACAAATATACATGATAACTAATCGGAGGGATGCTATGGAGAAGAAAAAAATGAAATGTCCAAACTGTGGGCGCAGAGCCTTTGACATATCAAGACTACCCAAAGAGGAAGTCGAGGTTACGCTCAAGTGCCCTCAGTGCGGCAAGTTCGTTTCGGTTCCATGCAATGAAAAATCGGAACTGAAAGTGTCTTGAACCAAATCATTATGCCGTGAAAGGAGGTGATTATCATGGCTAAGACCAATAGCAAACAGACATCCCCGTCAGTTGCGAGCAAGGCTTCGTCTCTATTAAGGGATGGAAGAACCGGCTCTAAAACAAAATCCGTAGCAGGCAGTGCGTTGTCTCAGACAAAGCAGTCGCCAAAGAAAAAATAAGTCATTAATCCATACCGAGCAACGGAGCCGAGTGCGAGCTACCAAAAGGCCGGATGCGTTACGAAATGCAAATTCGTAACCATCTGGCCTTTTGTATTTCGTAAGCATTCGGCTCTTTTACATATCTTGCGCTTGGCTCCTGCATTGAAAGGAGCCAATCATGGACAATCAACATCGTTACATCGAAATCGATGGTCAACAAATCCCAGTATCCGAGGAGGTCTACCGTGCCTATAAGCGTCCGGCATGGGCCGAGCACAAACGTAAAGAGCGCGAAATACGCTGCCGTGATGAAAACGGTAACCGCTGCACCGCCGACTGCAGTAATTGCAATAAACAGCGGACTGGCAGTGTCCTTTCGATGGACAGGTTCACTGATGAAGGCTTCGAGGTCGCGGATACTATCGACCTGACTGAACTCATCGCGGACAAGCTTCTTTTTGAAGAATTGTACGCCGCCCTGGAGGAACTCGCCCCGGATAACCGCCGGATCATGGAGCTTTTCAGCATCGGCAAGTCCGAGCGGGAAATCGCCACTGACATTGGCCTCTCCCAGAAGGCAATCAACAAAAGGAAAACCAAGCTGTTTTCTCAGCTACGGGAACGCTTGAAAGATTCCATCTGATTCTAGTACTCAAAGCGCCCTCTGTTGTCCTGTGGATGTCAGAGGGCAACACCAAAAAAAGATTTTTTCAAATTCGGTACTCAACCTTGCATCTTCTGTCCTGTGGATGGTGAGGGAAAGAAAATGGCCCTCGGAACGGAGGTTCAAAAATGGATACACAAGCAAAACAAACCGACACCGAATGCCGTGACCATGAGATGGACGAGGAACTGGCAGATGTCCTCACGGCAATCAGCGTGGTGTCAAAACGCCTCGCCCGGAAGCTGACTACACTTTCACGGCAGGACAAAGAAACGACGGAAGGAGGAAAAACGGATGAGCAAGATGAGTGAATTATCCCTTGCAGTTACGGAATTGAAGCGTTGCGGTGAAGCTCTGATCGGCATATCAGATTCACTGGTTGGCTTGTTCAGCAACAATGAGGATTCCCCGGCTGCGGATCGGCCAATAGCAGATACGCCTGAACCGAAGGAAAACCCAATCACCCTTGAAGCGGTCAGGGCAGTTCTTGCAGAAAAGAGCCGAGCCGGACATACCGCCGAGGTCCGTGAGTTGCTCGAAAAGCATGGCGCCGGGAAGCTCTCGGAGATCGACCCTTCAGAATATTCGGTGCTCCTTTCAGAAGCCGAGGTGCTGGGAAATGGGTAAACACGCTCTCCTTTCAGCTTCCTCATCCCACAGGTGGCTGAACTGCCCACCATCCGCAAGGCTCAGCGAGAGTTTTAAGGATAAGGTCAGCAACTACGCAGCGGAAGGCACTGATGCACACACACTTTGCGAGTATAAGCTTAGGATTGCGCTTGGCATTCCAGCCAAAGATCTTACCGCCAACCTTACCTACTTCAACGAGGAGATGGAGGAATGCGCCACCGGCTACACCGCTTACATCCTTGAACTGGTAGAAGAGGCAAAGCAAAAATGCGTCGACCCGGTTGTCCTTATCGAACAGCGACTTGACTTCTCAAGGTATGTTGAGGGCGGTTTCGGCACAGGTGACTGTGTGGTCATCGCAGACGGGACGCTCCACATTGTGGACTACAAGCACGGTCAAGGCGTCCTAGTGGAAGCTGAGGATAATCCACAGATGAAGCTGTATGCACTCGGCGCCTTAGAAATCTTCGATGGCATCTACGACATAGATACGGTTTCCATGACCATATACCAGCCCCGCCGAGACAACGTTTCAACCCATACGGTATTCAAAGAATCCTTGTACCAATGGGCAAATGAAGACCTGAAACCAACTGCAAAACTCGCATACGCCGGTGAAGGTGAATTCAGTTGCGGCGAATGGTGTCAATTCTGTAAAGCAAAGCACGACTGCCGCGCCAGAGCCGAACGCAACATGGAGCTCGCCACGTACGACTTCGAGCTTCCACCGCTGCTTGCTGACGATGAGGTCGAGGATATCCTTGGAAAAATCGACGACCTGATTTCTTGGGCATCGGACATCAAGGACTACGCCCTGCAATCAGCAGTCAGCGGGAAACATTGGAAAGGCTGGAAGTTGGTCGAAGGACGATCCAACCGAAGATACACAGATGAAACCGCAGTTGCTGAAGCCGTCAGTGGTGCAGGCTTTGATCCATATGAACACAAGGTTCTTGGTATCACCGCCATGACCTCACTGATCGGCAAAAAACGATTTGAAGAAGTCCTCGAAAGCTACATTGAAAAGCCACGAGGAAAACCAACGCTCGTGCCGGAGGGCGATAAACGACCGGCAATCCATACTGCACAACATGAATTTTAAGGAGGAAAATCAAATGTCCAATAATGCAAACAAATCAGTCAACAATCCTATGAAGGTTATCACCGGTCCCGACACCCGCTGGTCTTACGCCAACATCTGGGAAGCCAAATCCATCAACGGCGGCACACCAAAATTCTCAGTATCGCTGATTATCCCCAAGTCCGACACCCGCACTTTAGCAAAAATCAAGGCTGCGATTGAAGCTGCCTACCACGAGGGCGAAGCAAGACTGAAAGGTAACGGAAAATCCGTACCGCCTCTTTCTACTATTAAAACTCCTCTGAGAGACGGCGACACCGAACGCCCTGATGATCCCGCTTACACCAATTCCTACTTCATCAACGCTAACTCCGCAACTGCGCCAGGCATAGTCGATGCCGACCGTAATGTCATCATCACCCGCTCTGAGGTTTACAGCGGTGTATACGGAAGGGCAAGCATCAACTTCTACGCCTTCAACAGTAACGGTAACAGGGGCATCGCTTGCGGACTGAACAATCTGCAGAAAATCCGCGACGGCGAACCACTCGGTGGCAAGTCCAAGGCTGAGGACGATTTCTCCACCGAACTTGATGAGGATTTCCTCTCGTGAAAACGATTAGCATCGACATAGAAACGTACAGCAGTGTAGACCTCGCCAAAAGCGGGGTCTACCGCTATACGGAGTCACCGGACTTTGTAATCCTTCTCTTCGGCTATTCTGTTGACGGCGGCGAGGTACAGGTAGTTGACCTCTTGTGTGGTGAAGCGATTCCGCCTGAAGTCGTGGCTGCGTTAACGGATGAGGATGTGACGAAGTGGGCTTTCAACGCCCAGTTTGAACGCATCTGTTTGTCGAGGTGGCTTGGCATGTCTACGGGCCAGTACCTTGATCCACAGTCATGGTGCTGCTCCATGGTCTGGTCCGCGTACATGGGACTTCCCCTCTCCCTCGAAGGAGCTGGTACTGTCCTCGGTCTGGAAAAGCAAAAGCTGACCGTGGGAAAAGACCTTATCCGATACTTCAGCAAGCCATGCAATCCTACCGCTGCCAATGGCGGGAGAGCGCACAACCTGCCGGTCCATGCCCCGGAGAAATGGCTTGCATTCAAGGAATACAACCGCCGTGACGTGGAGGCTGAGATGGCCATACAGCGAAAACTGATGAAATTCCCCGTGCCGCAGAACATTTGGATGCAATACCACCTTGACCAGGAGATCAACGACCGGGGCGTCGCTCTGGACATGCAACATGTCCGTTGCGCCATCGATGCGGATAAACGTTCCCGTTCTGAATTAACCCGTCTAATGCGCGACCTTACGGAACTGGAGAATCCCAACTCGGTGGCACAGATGAAGCAATGGCTTTCCGACAACGGCCTTGAAACCGACACCCTCGGCAAAAAGGCGGTTGCCGAAATGCTGAAAACGGCACCTAAGCAACTCAGCGAGGTGTTGTCACTCCGTCAGCAGCTGGCAAAATCATCAATAAAAAAGTATCAGGTAATGGAAAACGCTGTCTGCACCGATGGCCGCGCTCGCGGGATGTTCCAGTTCTATGGAGCAAACAGGACGGGCCGGTTTTCAGGCAGGCTGATCCAATTACAGAATCTCCCTCAGAACCATATGGATGATTTGCATCAGGCGAGAAGCCTTTTGAAAAGCGGCAACTTCGAGGCACTGGCAATTCTGTACGATTCCGTTCCCGAGGTACTGTCCGAACTGATCCGTACTGCTTTCGTGCCAAAACCCGGAAGTAGGTTCATTGTGGCTGATTTCGCGGCAATCGAAGCGCGGGTCATCGCTTGGCTCGCTGGAGAAAAGTGGCGTCTGGAAGTCTTCGCTTCCGGCGGTGATATCTACTGTGCGTCGGCTTCACAGATGTTTCGTATGCCGGTTGAAAAAAACGGCATCAACGGACATCTGCGGCAAAAAGGAAAAATCGCCGAATTGGCCCTCGGCTACGGCGGATCGGTCGGAGCACTGAAGGCAATGGGCGCTTCACTGTTATGGATTCTTTACTATTTACTTTTTAATTTTATGTACTCAGAAAATGATGATGCTCCTAATTTTCGATTTTTAGCAAGCATAGATGCCCAAATAGTATTTCCGTCATCTTCTGTAATATAGCCTTTTTCTAATGCCTCAATTAATATCTTTCCAGTGGTTATGTGCTTCAAACCAAATTCTCTTATATACGAGCTAATATCTTTTAAGTTATTGCTAGCTACAATGCCATTTTTAGTTCTTGCCAGTGCAATGGAAGCTGCTTCTCCTGGGCCAATAAACTTATGCCCTTTATCTGGAGCAGTAGTGAGCTTTTGATACAGTTCATATGCATCGCTATCCACATTGATAGTTTCCAAGGTTGCTTGATTATTGTCAATTAAATAATCTATTCGGATTTTCAAATGCGGTGTAGTTGGATATGATAATTCATCGTATGTTGGTTTAGGAATAACAATTCTTCCTGGGTAAAGTAATACCAATAAATTTTGTTTGTTTACCCATAAAAATGCAGATATACCATCACAATCAAAGAAAAGCGAATCAGTCATTCAATTCGCCTCCTTTGGATTCATCACCAAATACGAGATCAGGCCTGAAAGCAGTCAGCAATAGTTGCTCATATTTACCTGTTGAAACAAGATCCTTTTCTAGAAGCTCTTCGGCTTGTTGAATATAATATCCATATGTTTTGTATTGCTTGTTCTCCGGAAGTGATTTATAAAGAGTATCATCATAACCTAAATTTACTGCCGAACGAATTACACCTTGCCTGAACTTATCAGCCTGTTGTGGTGTTAACTTATTATCTTCAATTAATCTATACAGCATTGCTTGTCTGCTTACCCTAAAATATTGTTCCAGTTTGACAATTTCTTTGATTCCAAAACTGTCTATTGAACTTCCTTGTCTTTTTTTTATTGCTTCTGATAAAGCGACTGGTGGCAAAAGAAAATAGGAAGCAAACTGGTCAGCAACCTTTTCAACATCATTGCCACTCCCAATTTTCATTGTACATACCGTCGAATGCTCATTCTCATCAAAAAACAAGTGAAATAATTCATGAGCCATGGAGAAACGTTGTCTGCCTACGGACATAGAAGAATTGACGGCAATAACTGGATTGCCATCATTCTTTATACACATTCCACTTAAATGATCACCCATAGGATAAAAAACTAATGTTAATTGCGGGATTGTGTATGCCAACGAAAAAATGTCGATTGGAGATGTTGTATCTTGACCCAACTCTTTACGTAAACTTAAAGCTTTTGTGCAAAGATCTAACTTATCTGTCAATACCGTTGCCTCCCAACAATTTTGTCATAAAATTTACATTTAAGGCGATTCTATTTATGGCACTAATTGTCTCTAAATCACCCTCGCTAATCTCGCTCGCTCTGAGAGCAAATGATACTCGCTTTGTTGGAATCGATTCGCTATTAAAACTCTCTGTTGTAATCCCAAATAACGTAGATAACTTATCAAGCATATCTGAAGTTATAACTCGTTCACCATTTTCAATTTTAGATATTAAACTTTGGTCAACTTGTAAATATTTCGCAATATTGCTTTGCGTAAAACCGCTTTGTTCCCTTAAAGCCTTTATATTTTCACCAATATTAATTATTGCACTGCTCATAATTAAACCTCCCCTTCTTTACTATCATTATATCCGATTTCTGTCATAATTAAAACGTTTTTTTAAAAATATTTTATGACAATATATATACACTTGCGCTTACCCCAATATTTAACCTACTCTTTAACCTTGGGAGATCCGGAAAAATCATGAAAACGACAAAATTCTTGATGTCATTTACAAGGGTCTTGAGGAACTTCAAACTGAGCTTTTGAAACCGGCAAGTCAGATTACGAGGATGTCGCCGATGAGATTTACTGCCTACGCGAAGAAAAACAAAAGGTACAGCTGGAAAGCGCCGGACGGGATGAACTGAAAAAACGCATTGCCGATATGGGCGATTTCCTAAAGGGGCAGACCACAACAATTACCGAATATGACGAGTCACTTGTCCGGCGACTGATTGAAAAAGTCACTGCCTACGAGGAAAAATTCACCGTGGAATTCAAATCCGGCGTGACGGTGGATGTGGAAGGATAAGGGTAATAACGAACAAGGCACCCTACGTTCACAATTAACGTAGGGTGTCTTGATTTTTTTGTGTTTAGGTTCAAGGACAGATTGGAATTTATCTTTCACGCGAACTTAGTTTCTTTTCCATCAATGCTATCCCTATTGAATTTAAGTTAGTCGTCATCATTTGGCAAGTACCAACCATGCTCACGATGTCTTGGTTTTGCGTCAGGATGCTCTTTTTCATATTTTTCATTTGAACGCCTAACCATCTCATTATCTATTCTTCTCATTTCAGGGGTTTTGTCACCGTCACCCTTTTTCAACCAGTCTAACCTTCTTTCTTCATATCCATCTGCAAGTTCTTCATCCGATGCCGTTTCAAGCCAGCTTTCAAAAGCACTCTTAAAAAGGTCTCCAAATAATCCCATTATATTCTCCTCCATAATTCTTTGTATTTACAACTTCAAATTTATCACCGCATTAATTACATATACATTATAACAGAAATCGCATTGCAATTGTCTCAAACTATCCTAAAAACAGTTCCCCTTGAAATGCAAAAGTAAATTCCACCCATCCATTATCAATCTATGGAATTTAAACGTTCAAATCAGTATGTTGAATTTAATGCTGCAAATAATTTCTCTATGACGCAATCTAAAATGAAAGGTGGGCGGAGCCGCGTCGCTATGCGACTTTAATCCCAAACGGGCCTAATGGGTATAATCATCTTTTAGATGATGTTACTCATGCAGCTGGTGGATGAAAGGAGCACTAGCATGCCAAATCAAAAACATTTAACATTTGATGAACGAAGTTTTATCCAGAACGGTCTCAATAGCGGTTATTCCTTCCGGTGTATTGGATCACAAATTGGCAAGGATCCTACAACAGTTTCCAAAGAAGTCAGGCGTCATCGAGTTTTGCACAATGTCGGTGCGTATGGCCGTATTACCAACAGGTGTATCCATAAAGGAAATTGTACGGTACAAGGTTTGTGTGATTCTTTACAGTGCAAACGTAGTTACTGTCGTAGTTGTAAAAAGTGCAATGAATTATGCTCTGACTACCAGGAAGAACACTGTCTCTTCTTAGCACAGCCACCTTATGTTTGTAATGGCTGTAAGCATAGGAGCCGCTGTGTTCTAACTAAATATCTCTACGCAGCTGTCACAGCACACAAGAATTATCTTGACACACTTTCCTCGTCCCGTGAGGGCTTTTCCTATACCGAAGAAGAGATTCAAGCTATTGATGAGGTCATTGCACCTCTGGTTAAAAAGAAGCAATCGATTCATCATATTTATGTTTCTCAGACAGATAGGCTTTTTTGTAGTGAACGCACTATTTATAACTTGGTTGATCAATGTGTTTTAACCGTTCGCAATATTGATCTGCCGCGTAAGGTTCGATATCGTCCCAGACGGCGCAGTAAACCGTTCAAGGTAGACAGGAATTGCCTTAAAGGCCGTAGTTATCAGGATTATTTGGCATTTCTACAAGAACATCCCGACACGCCCATCGTACAAATGGATACAGTTGAAGGACGAAAAGGCGGGAAGGTTTTTCTAACAATCTTTTTTACGCAAGCCGATCTATTACTTATTTTTCTTCGAGACCGTAATACTTCACAGTCAGTAATTGATGTATTTAGTACCCTAGAGCAAACGCTGGGAGTTGAAACCTTCAGACGCCTGTTTCCTGTTATTCTCACCGACAATGGGACGGAGTTCTCAAATCCTGCAGCAATCGAAACAGATGCAAATGGTTGTCAGCGGACTAGATTGTTTTACTGTGAACCTTCTTCCCCTTATCAAAAGGCTGAGATTGAACGAAGTCATGAATTTATTCGCATGGTCCTACCCAAAGGCACCTCTTTCGATCACCTGACCCAAGACCGTGTATACTTGCTGGCCTGTCATATCAATTCGCTGATAAGAAAAAAGCTGAACGACAGGTCTCCAGCAACCGCGTTCAGCTTTTTTCACGGAGCTCAAGTTCTCCGCGACCTTAACATTACAGTCATTCCACCGGAAGAGGTTACACTCTCTACGGCCTTACTGACTGCTTGTAAGGAGGTGCCGGTGTCTGATGGAGAAAACCTATGACGATATCCTCTTTGACGAGTATGGGCAGTCCGTTCCACTTACGGCAGATGAGTTTACCGAGTACCTCCTGGATAACTTACACCAGCTTCGGTACAAGTGTGATCGTTTAGAGAAACAACTGGCCAACATCCGGTGCATTCTTAACGATCAGCAACCTGGCGAAGATATCTCGATTAACAACTTTTAATTCTACCTGACACTGCATGAGTAACATCGTCTGTTCTCATGGCTTTCAAGGGGGTGGAATTTTATTCTGCAAAATTTTGCGTTTCTTTCCATCCTCTATTTGCCATACCCATTTTTAAAGAAACCGGCTCAATTATTCCTTATTATGCCTTAAATTGTGAGATATTAGCCGGTTTTATTTGTTTCTTAAGTTAAGGCTGGATTTTACTTCTGCAAACTAGAATTTAGTTTTGCATTTGAGCAAAAACAGTTCCCTTATCTCACAAGGCAAAAAAAACATCTAAATCGACCACTCACGAATCTCTGACATCCAATCTGACCACTCGCCAGACTATGACATCTAAATCGCTCTGTCACAAGGTTAAAGGCTTGTTTCGATATGTTCACACGAAGCAAAAAAAATCATTTTTTTCATACCCCTATTTTTAAACACAAAACTCACAAATGGCTTAAATTCTAGCCTTTTAACACACACTCACTCACTCTTTTACCCTTGACATCAATACTACCGTCTCAACGTGGCTTGTATGCGGGAACATGTCCACAGGTTGCACTTCGGTGACTGCATAACCTTTGCCTGTCAGGTATTTCAAATCCCGGGCCAGTGTGGCGGGATTACAGGATACATAAACAATCCGGGAAGTTTTCATGGAAACCATGGCAGACAGTAGTCTTTCGTCACAACCTTTGCGAGGTGGGTCAACAATAACCACATCAGCTTTGGCACCTTTCTTTAAACGCTCAGGAACTAGCTGTTCGGCTGCGCCCTTATGAAACTCAACATTTGTGATTCCATTTAGTTCTGCATTCTTTTGCGCGTCTTTAACGGCGGCGTTAACCAATTCTACCCCAATTACTTTGCCTGCGTAACGACTAAGATAGAGGGAGATGGTGCCGATTCCACAGTAGAGGTCATACACAGTCTCTTGGCCGGTGAGTGCTGTGTATTCGCGCACCTTAGCGTACAGTGCGTCTGTTTGTAGAGTGTTGACCTGGAAGAAAGACCTGGGTGAAACATGGAAGGACAGGCCATCCAGGCTCTCCTGAAGGTACGACTTGCCCCAGAGAAGGATATCTTCATTACCGAGAATCACATTTGCTTGTTTCATGTTGATGTTTTGCACAATTCCCGTTACTTTGTCCACGTTCTTTCGAATTGCTTCAACGACATCGTTCTGACGGGGTAGTTTACGCCCGTTGGTAACCAAGATCACAAGGATTTCCCCTGTGGAGAAGGATGTACGTACAACGATATGCCGAATCAGGCCTGTATGGTTTTTTTCATCATAGATGGGAATAGCCATTTTTTTTAGGATTGCACGGACAGCGTGAACTACTAAATCATTAGATGGGTGTTGGATATGGCAACAATCGAGGTCTACAATCTTATGAGTTCTCTTTTCATAAAAGCCTGCTTTTAGAGTGCCGTCCATACCAACAGGAACCTGGGCTTTATTGCGGTACTGCCATGGTTCAGCCATGCCAAGGACAGGGTGCACAGGAACGTCTAATCCGCCTATTCTGCGCAAGGCGTCAATGACAATATTGCGCTTGATCACCAGTTGCTGCTCATAGTTTATGTGCTGCAGCTGACATCCGCCGCAGTCGTCATAGTGTGCACAGGTGGGAGCTATGCGGTGAGGAGACTCGTTAATAATCTCTTGCACGAGTGCTCTGGCATATGTCTTCTGAAGAGAGATTATTTTTGCACTGACCCGGTCTTCGGGGGCAGTGCCGGGCACAAAGACAGTGAAGCCGTCAACTTTGCCTACACCTTCCCCGTCATGATTCAGGCGTTCGATATTGATCTCAACTATCTGCCCTTTGGCCACAGGTAAATTAGTATTTGTCTGCTTCATAAATTTTTCTCCAATTCTATTTTCCAGTTCGTGTATAGTATACCAGTTTTCATGCTAAAAGAAAAAGAGACGCTTTTACGTCTCCTTCGTTTATTCTATGTTTCTTCAATATCGATTAGCCCTTCCCTGTGCAGTGCCATAATGACGTCTTTCACATCAGCTTTTTCTTCCGGGGGTAAGGTTGCTACAAAAGCGTCTATTTGGTCTTGCTCTACCAGCTTCGTGACTTTAAGTGTTCCCACTGTAAATGTATCTGCCAAGTATGTTTCCCTCCAGTGCATTTTTTGTTATTGTGCTACGTTTTTGTATAATTATTCGCTGAAAATCTAGTTCAGATATTGTAATACTAGCACAACACCCATGCCTACTGTTACGGTAAACATCATGTTTTTGGTACGCCAGGCGATGAGAAAAGCGAGCAGTGAAGCAATAAGGTAAGAGTTATCCAGGGCTATATATACTTGGCGGTTTGCAGTAATAATTCCGGGAACAATTAATGCAGCCAAAACGGCCACGGGAACATAGCGTAGCCAGTCAATGACGATTTTGGGTATTTCCAGCCGTGTGAGTACATACAGAGGGAGAAAGCGAGGTACGTATGTGACAGCAGCCATACCGAGAATAATTAGAAAGATTCTTTCCATCGTTCCGCACTCACCCCCATTGTGGCCGTACATACTGTGGCCAGAATAATGTACCAACTGCCTGGTATATATAGATAAAAGAGCAGTGACAAAGCGCCGGAGAAAGATGCTGCCAGGAAAAGTTTCCGCTCTGTCATTTGGATGACCAGGAGAAAAATAAACATGGCATAGAGTGCGTACTCCATGGTCATGGCAGCGTTGGCGCTGCTAAAAAAGCCGCCAAACAGTCCACCCAATACGCCGCCAAGAACCCATCCTGTGTAGGACGTACCGAAAAGGCCAAGCATGTAGTGATGACCCCGTTCACAGTTTCTGAACTCGCCACAGGCCATGGCGTAATTTTCATCTGTCAGCCAAAAGGCCAAGAGTGGCAGAGAGCGGCGGGGATAGTTCTGAAAGTAAGGGGACAGGGAGGCACTCATTAGCAGATGGCGTAAATTGACAAGGAAAACGGTGGCCACAATAGATGCTCCTCCGGCACCTGCCGCTAGCATGCTGACGGAAATAAACTGGCCGCTGCCGGCGAAGACAATTAACGACATCAGTACAATCAGGGCAAGGTCCAGTCCTGCAAGACGGGCCAGAGCCCCGTAGGCAAAGCCAAGCGGCAAATAGCCTAGTACGATGGGAATAGCCTTTTTCGCTCCTTCTGCCATATCTGCTGAACGCATCTGTGTCACATCCCTGATATTTCTGGTAAGGAAAACGCCAATCCCGCTGGACGGAACTGGCGCTGTTTTTATTACCGTTTGGAGAACTGTGGTGCCCTCCGAGCTTTCTTCAGACCGTACTTTTTACGCTCTACCATCCGTGGATCCCGGGTTAGGAATCCGGCGCGCTTCAGCGCGGGACGGAAATTCCCTTCTGCTTTCAGCAGTGCGCGGGCGATACCATGACGAATCGCACCGGCCTGGCCGGATGTGCCGCCGCCTTCAACCTTGGCGACAACGTTAAATTTTTCAACAGTCTCCGTCAGCTTAAGGGGCTGCCGGACAATCAGCTTTAATGTTTCTAAGCCGAAATACTGGTCGATATTTCTATCGTTTATGGTAATCTGACCGTCACCGGGTAGCAAGCGTACGCGGGCTGTGGCGTTCTTCCTGCGTCCGGTTCCGTAGTATTGGACTTGTGCCAATTAATTTTCCTCCCTTCTCACCTAAAATTCCCGAACTTCGGGTTGTTGGGCTTCATGCGGGTGCTCACTGCCGCCATAAACGCGGAGTTTTCTGAGCATGGCCGAACCCAAAGTGTTGTGGGGAAGCATCCCTTTGACAGCCAACATAACGACCCGGTCGGGCTTTGATGCAATCAGTGTTCCATAAGAAACTCTCTTCAGGCCGCCGGCGAAGCCGGAATGGCGGTAGTAGAATTTCTGTTCCGCTTTTTTACCCGTTAACTTGACCTGGGAAGCGTTAATGACAATCACATGGTCTCCGGTATCAATACTGGGAGTGTAAATCGGTTTATGTTTGCCGCGTAAGACGCGGGCAACTTCGCTGGCTAATCTGCCTAAGGGCCGATCAGTAGCGTCGATGATATACCATTTACGCTCAATTTGCCCTTCTTTAGGCATAAACGTGGTGCGCATATTTTCCCTCCTTGCTTCAAACACTCTGTGACATACGTTATTAACGGGGCAGGAAACAACGAATGACACAAAGATATTTTATAATAAACTATCCAGACCTGTCAAGCAATTCTAGTATACAGCACAAAAAAACTAAAATAAATGTCTCAAATCGTGAAAATGAATATCTTAATAGAACACATGACGCAGAACGAGCCCTTGAGGTGGAACTGTCCAGCCGGCTGCCCTCCGGTCCTGTGCCGCCAGTACCTTAGCCAGATTACCATCGCGTTTTCCTCTGCCTACATCAATCAGTGTGCCCGTTATAATGCGCACCATGTTGTATAGGAAGCCGTCCGCTTCGGCTGTGATGGTAATGAAGCGGTCTGACTCGACAACATCCAAACGCCGTAGCGTACGGGTGGTACTTCGTACTGAACTGCCGGTTGCCCTAAACGAGGCAAAATCATGGCACCCAACGAGTTGTGCGGCACTGGCAGCCATGGCTGCTGCATCAAGCCGGTGTTTAACATGGAAGGAGTGATTCCGTTCCAGTACGCGAGGGTGCGCTCCATTGTCAATACAGTACGTATACAACTTACCCGTGGCACTGAATCTTGCATGGAAGGAGTCTGGCACGAATTCTGCATGGTAGACAACGATATCACGGGGCAACACAGCATTAATAGCAAACGGAATCCGGTCTGCGGGGATACCTTTATCACTGTAAAAATTAACAACCTGTCCGGTAGCATGAACGCCTGTGTCTGTTCTCCCTGCCAGGATGACGCGAATCTGTTCACCAAAAACAACGGCGATAGCTTTCTCCAGCACTTCCTGCACTGTCAACGCATTCGCCTGAACCTGAAAGCCGTGATAGCCGGAACCATCATAACCTAAGGTGAGTTTTATGTTCTGCATGAACGGATCACCTCTACAGCAAGGATCTAGTTTTGCAACCCGGGGACGGTTCCTAAGTTGCATGTTTGCAACTATCAGAACCGTCCCCGGGGTTGCATCTTTGCAACTTGAGAACCGTCCCCGGGGTTGCAATTATATTTTTAGCAGGATGAATGTTGTGAGGAATAGGGCGGAGAGGAGTATGGCGTAATAGTCGCGGGGAGCGGCGGAGAGTTCGCGCAGGCGGGTTCGGCCTTCGCCGCCGCGGTAGCAGCGGGATTCCATGGCGATGGCTAGGTCGTCTGCACGACGGAAGGCGGAGACGAAGAGGGGGACGAGGAGCGGGATCATGTTTTTGGCGCGGCGGAAGATATTACCGCTTTCAAAATCTGCACCCCGGGCCATCTGTGCTTTCATGATTTTTTCGGCTTCTTCCATTAGGGTGGGAATGAAGCGGAGAGCGATGGTCATCATCATGGCGATTTCGTGGGACGGGACGCCGATGCGTTTCAAAGGCTTCATTAGATATTCCAGACCGTCAGTCAACGCGATGGGCGACGTGGTTAGGGTGAGGAGCGATGTGGCTACGACCAGGAAAATGATGCGCAATGCCATGAAGACTCCCAGGTAAACCCCGTAGGAATCAATGGATAAGAAACCAATGCGAAACCATGTTTGACCGCCTTTCGTCATAAAGAAGTGTACAATGACGGTAAACATCAGGATATAAAAAACCGGCCGGAGTCCACGGAAAAAGTATGGCAAAGGCAGACGGGAAGTTTTAAGCAGTGTGAAGACAACGGCGGCCAGGACCAGATACCCGGTAAACGAGCGAATAGTAAAAACTGTGATAATTAAGAGAATAAGGGCAATAAACTTCGCTCGGGCATCCAGTTTGTGCAGCAGAGAATCACCGGGAACATACTGTCCGATCGTAATACTTTTAAACATGCTCATTGTTTTTCACCCCGCAGCATGGCCAAAACGGCTTCCTTGGCCTGGTCGACGGTAAAAATATCTGTGGGCACATCTTTGCCAAGACAATGAAGCCTGTGCATGAGCAGTGTCATTTGCGGCAGTGAGAGTCCCATTTCTTCCAGCTGTTCTTTGTCGGTGAAGACTTCGGTCGGTGTGCCGGTGAGACGGATTTCTCCGTCTGCCATCACAACCAGGCGACTGGCCACCCGGGCAACGTCATCCATGCTGTGCGAAACGAGGATAACCGTCAGCCCCTGCTGCCGGTGTAATGAAACTACTTTTTGCAACAGATCTGCTTTTCCCTGGGGGTCAAGGCCGGCGGTGGGCTCGTCCAGGATAAGGATTTCCGGTTCCATGGCCAATACTCCTGCCATAGCCACACGACGCATTTGACCACCGGACAGGGAAAACGGTGAGCGTTCTCCAAATTCAGCCAGATCCAACCCGACCAGTTGTAGCGCCTTAGCTACCCGGTTTTTTATTTCTTCTTCGGGCAGTGCCAGGTTTCTTGGCCCAAAGGCCACATCGGCATAGACAGTCTCTTCAAAAAGCTGTTGTTCCGGGAACTGGAAAAGCAAACCGACCCGGCGGCGTACTGCCGTCAGTTCAGCTTTATCCTTACCGATTTCCCGGCCATCCAGGATTACTTTCCCAGACGTAGGCTTTAATAAACCGTTTAAGTGTTGCACGAGAGTAGATTTGCCTGAACCGGTTTCACCAATAATAGCCAACAATTCTCCACTTTGGATTTCCAGGTTAATATTCTTCATGGCGGCCACTTCAAATGGAGTGCCGGGCATATACACATGACTTACATTCTCTAATTTCAGGAGCATAGCGTTTCCACCAACTCATCCAGTGTCATCACGTCCCGCTTTATTTCGACTCCTGCAAGGCGCAGTTGCCAAACTAACTCTACCACCGGGGGTACATCCAGACCCACTGCACGCAGCTCTTCCACGCGCTGAAAGATTTCCCGCGGTCCGCCGTCCAGTTCTGTCCGGCCCTGATTAAGAATCAGCACTCTGTCTGCAACCATGGCTTCTTCCATGAAGTGGGTAATGTAGATGACGGTAATGCCCTCTTCACGATTGAGGCGGCTCACTGTATCCAGAACTTCCTTGCGTCCACGGGGATCAAGCATGGCAGTCGGTTCGTCCAGTATTAAACATTGTGGTCGCATGGCAATAACACCGGCGATGGCCACACGTTGTTTCTGTCCTCCGGAGAGCAGATGGGGCGCATGACGTCGGAAGGAAGCCATGCCGACCAAAGAAAGTGCTTCCTCTACCCGGTCTCTGATTTCCGCAGAGGGCATTCCCAGGTTTTCCGGACCAAATGCCACGTCTTCTTCCACGGTGGTAGCTACAATTTGGTTATCCGGGTTTTGAAATACCATACCCGCCGTCTGACGGATTCGCCAGCGGTTTGCCTCGTCGGATGTGCATAATCCGTCCACCCAAACTGCTCCCGCACTCGGCAGGAGCAGAGCATTAAAATGTTTGGCAAGTGTTGATTTACCAGAACCGTTAGGTCCGAGGACGGTGAGAAACTCGCCACGGTTTATGGATAGATTAATGTCGGATAGTGCCCAGCTTTCTTGGGCATCCTCACTTTGATAACGAAAACCTAACCCCTCGGCACGGATGATTTCTGACATAATGACCTCCGGCCCATAGACTTTTCATTGCATACAAGAAAGGCGTGCTCTTTTCAGTTCCCTTAAAGCACGCTTTTCAGTACTCTACTTCACTAGACACTTTACAAATGTAAAGTGATATAATTTCCTTTAGAGTATAAAGAAAATCGACGGTCTAAAGGCATGTCGATTTTCTTAGCTCATCATTGTTTGTATTGGAAATTCAGCAGTTTAGCGAACTAATTCCAGGATGGCCATTGGCGCTGCGTCACCGCGACGTGGCCCAATTTTAAGAATGCGGGTGTAACCGCCCTGACGCTCTTCATAACGGGGGGCTATTTCCTCAAATAGCTTTGTAACCGCATTTTCATCGAGGAGATAGGCCAATGCTTGGCGGCGGGCATGAAGATCGCCACGCTTTCCCAGGGTAACCATTTTGTCAGTAATGCTGCGGATTTGTTTGGCTTTCGCTTCGGTGGTCTCTATCTTTTCGGCGAGAATCACGGAAGTGACCAGGTTACGCAGCATAGAGCGGCGGTGCGCACTGCGACGGCCAAATTTTCTTAATACCATGGCTTCTCCCTCCTTTACTCGTTGCTGTCACGCAATAATAAATTTAACTCTTCCAGCTTTTGTTGAACTTCTTCCAGGGACTTTTTCCCGAGATTGCGGACTTTCATCATCTCGTCTTCGCTCTTTTGTACCAATTCCTGAACGGAATTAATACCGGCCCGCTTCAGGCAATTGTAGGAGCGGACAGACAGGTCCAGCTCTTCAATAGTCATTTCCATAATTTTCGCCTTGTCGTCTTCATCTTTCTCGTCTGCAATCTCTACCTCATCAACTTTTTCTGTCAGGTTGATAAAGAGGCTCAGATGTTTGGAAAGAATTTTGGCTCCCAGGCTGATGGCTTCGTCGGGACGAATACTGCCGTCAGTCCAGACCTCAAACGTAAGCTTATCAAAGTTGGTATGCTGTCCGACCCGTGTATCTTCCACTTTATAGTTCACCCGCTTGATCGGTGAAAACAAGGCATCAACGGGAATTACACCTAAAGGCTGGCCGGATTCTTTGTTCCGCTCAGCGGGAACATAGCCGCGTCCGTTAGCGATAGTAATCTCCATGTACAGCCGGCCGCCCTCTTCCAGAGTTGCGATATGCAAGTCAGGATTAAGGACCTCGGCATCAGCAGGAATTTTAATGTCACCGGCGGTGACAACTCCCTGACCAGTAGCTACTACAATCAGTGTCTGCGGCTCATCACTGTGGATTTTCATAGCCAGCTGTTTAAGATTCAGAATGATTTCCGTAGTGTCTTCAAGTACACCGGGAATGGTAGAAAACTCGTGTAGTACATTCTCAATCTGCACCGCAGTGACGGCAGCACCGGGTAGTGATGATAACAGGATACGGCGCAGGGAGTTACCCAGAGTAATGCCGTAACCGCGCTCCAGAGGCTCAATAACGAATTTGCCGTACATGGGGTCATCTCCACCTTGGACACGCTCAATCTTTGGCTTTTCAATTTCTATCAAGGTTCAAACCCTCCTTCTCGATTCCATTACCAACGCGAGGGTGATTCGTTTTCCTCAAATTAACGGGAATAAAGCTCAACGATGAGGTGCTCGGTTATGGGAATATCGATTTCTTCCCTGTTGGGCAAGCGAACAACTTTGCCGGTCAGGTTTTCGCGATCTACTTCCAACCAATCTACGGTACCGTGAGTACGCATCAGTTCGGCCACATCTTTAAAACGACCTTTGTCGCGGCTGTTTTCACGAACAGTGATTACGTCTCCAGGACGAACCTGGAAGGAAGGAATAGAAACTTTTTGACCGTTAACAGCAAAATGGCCATGACGAACGAGTTGACGTGCCTCTGGGCGGGATAATGCCAGGCCGAGACGGAAAACAACGTTGTCCATGCGAGACTCCAGGATCTGAAGTAAGTTCTCGCCGGTGATGCCTTTGCGACGATCTGCCTCTTTAAAGTACTTTCGGAACTGACTTTCCAATACGCCGTAAACTCGGCGTGCTTTTTGTTTTTCACGAAGCTGCAGGCCATACTCGGATTGTTTACCGCGACGACCTTGGCCGTGCTGACCGGGCGGATAGGCCCGACGGTCAACGCCACATTTTTCAGTGTAGCAACGCTCACCTTTCAGATAGAGCTTTAAGCCCTCGCGTCGGCATTGCCTGCAGACTGCTTCAGTGTATCGTGCCAAAGACTTACACCTCCTAAAGTTTTATACTCTGCGCCGTTTTGGAGGACGGCAGCCGTTATGCGGAATGGGAGTTACATCCTTAATCAGGTTAACTTCCAGGCCTGCGGCCTGCAGGGAACGAATGGCTGCCTCACGGCCGGAACCCGGCCCTTTGACAAACACTTCTACGTCCTTGAGACCGTGTTCCATGGCAGCTTTAGCGGCTGTTTCCGCAGCCAACTGCGCAGCAAACGGTGTAGACTTCCGGGAACCTTTGAAGCCGACGGTGCCGGCGCTGGCCCAGGATATCGTGTTCCCTTTTAAGTCCGCAATGGTAATATGCGTGTTATTAAACGTGGACAGAATATGCGCCACACCGTGTTCAATATTCTTGCGCTCACGCCTTCTCGTACGTGTGATTTTTTTGCGTGCAACCAAGTCTTTTCCCCCCTTACTTTTTGCGTCTTACACCGACGGTACGCTTGGGACCTTTACGGGTCCGGGCGTTATTTTTCGTGGTCTGACCACGTACAGGTAGTCCACGGCGGTGGCGGATACCGCGGTATGAGCCGATTTCCATCAATCGCTTGATGTTCATCGCCACTTCACGGCGCAGGTCTCCTTCTACCTTGTTGTTTTTGTCAATATACTCACGCAGCCTGTTTACTTCATCTTCGGTTAAATCCCGAACCCGTGTATCTTGATTGATGGCGGTCTGGGTCAGGATGCTTTGCGCGGTCTTGCGGCCGATACCAAAGATATACGTAAGCGCTACTTCCACGCGTTTTTCCCGCGGCAGGTCGACTCCGGCAATCCTCGCCATAGGATGCACCTCACTTTCTTCCTAGAACAGAATTAGAATTTCCAATCAATTGCCAAATTATACCTTAACCCTGTTTTTGCTTATGCTTCGGGTTCTCACAGATCACCATCACTTTGCCTTTGCGCCTGATGATTTTGCACTTTTCGCAAATGGGTTTCACAGATGGTCTGACTTTCATCCCAAAACCTCCTTCTTTGCGTCTACTTGTAACGGTAGGTAATACGGCCACGTGTCAGGTCATATGGTGATAATTCCACCAATACCCTGTCTCCCGGGAGAATACGGATGAAGTTCATGCGAATTTTGCCGGAAACGTGGGCCAAGACCTTATGCCCGTTTTTCAGTTCGACGCGAAACATAGCGTTTGGCAGAGGCTCAATAACGGTTCCCTCTACCTCAATAACGTCTTTCTTCTTTGACATCAGGTTCAGTTCCCTCCCTTTCTCCCCCGGGATGGTCTAAGATAACAACCATTTCACGGATTGCCCGTGCAATCTCCTCATCACGTGCCTGCTTTTTACGGATTTTTTCCGCTAACTCAGCAGAACTGCGTTGGTGAACCGCGAGATGACGAAGATTTTTCTTCTTTGGGCTCTGCAGGGGACGGTTTACGCCGTTGGCAACGAGTACAATATTTGGCTCCATTGTGCCGACGACCAGGTAATGTTCACCGGTGTCACGACCAGCAAGCGAATGGACTAACACCCCTACTTGAGGTGGTTGAACCATATATCTTCAACCTCCCTTCACTTGCCAGCAGTGGAAAGAACGGTTAAGATTTCAGGTTCGTCTTTCCCCACGGCCACTGTATGCTCAAAGTGGGCGGACCATTTCCGGTCCAGTGTAACGACGGTCCAGTTATCCAGCAACGTTTCCACCTGCCATGTACCAATGTTAACCATGGGTTCAATGGCCAGTGCCATTCCTGCCAGCAGTCGAGGTCCGCGTCCCGGCTTACCAAAATTGGGCACCTGAGGTTCCTCGTGCATCTGGTTGCCTATGCCGTGACCGACGTAATTACGCACTACGGCAAACCCGTTATTTTCCACATGTGTTTGGACGGCATAAGATATATCCGTCAGATGTTTTCCTTCAACAGCCTGGGCAATTCCCATATGCAGTGACTCCCTGGTTACTTCGAGGAGGCGTAATGCCTCCGGATCCACGTCACCCACAGGAAATGTGGCTGCGGCATCTCCGAAGTACCCTTGAAAAACAGCTCCCACATCAACACTGATGATATCTCCATCGGCAAGACGTCGTACACCGGGTATCCCGTGCACTACTTCTTCATTGACAGAGGCACAAATCGTAGCGGGGAAACCGTGATATCCTTTAAAAGCCGGGATACATTTAGCTTTGCGAATGCGGCGCTCAGCCATTTTGTCCAGTTCTCCTGTTGAGATTCCCGGCCGTACGGCTTCAGAAATCTCCTGCAGAACTTCCGCAACAACACGACCCGCCTGACGCATGAGCTCAATTTCCCTTGGCGATTTAATGGTGATCATGCCTGCCTCCACTATTTCATGAAGCCCTGGTAGTTCCTCATCAACATATGGCTTTCAATCTGCTTCATTGTTTCGAGGACAACACCGACGACAATAATCATACCTACACCGCCGAAGATGATATTAATGCGGAAGAGATTTTGTAATATAACCGGCATGGTTGCGATGGCCGCAAGTGCAATGGCACCGGCCAACGTCAAACGGCTGGAAACACGGCCGAGAAATTCAGCTGTGGGCCTGCCCGGGCGAAGTCCCGGAATAAAGCCGCCGTATTTTTTCATATCATTGGAGATTTTAACCGGGTCAAACTGAATGGCAGTATAGAAGTAAGCAAAGAACAAAATTAACAGAATATACAAGAGGGTGTGAACCGGTGCGCCGACACGGAACATACTTTCAAAGAACCGGGCTATCGGGTGGTTAATAAACTGTGCAATTGTCGCAGGGAACATTAAGAGTGCCGATGCGAAAATGACAGGAATAACACCGGATTGGTTGACTTTCATCGGAATATGGGTGGACTGTCCACCGTACATTTTCCGTCCAACCACTCGTTTCGCGTACTGAACCGGAATACGGCGCTGGCCTTCTTCCAAGGCTACAATGGCCACAATCAGGCCGAGCACAATAATCACGGTAGCCAGAACGGTAAAGATGTTCAGTTCTCCCAGCCGGGTCAATTCAAAAGTCTGCAGCATGCCCGGTCCGAAACGGGAAACAATCCCTGCAAAGATTATCAGCGAAATCCCGTTGCCGACACCTTTTTCAGTAATCAGTTCCCCCTGCCACATCAGGAACGCCGTTCCTGCAGTCAGCGTGATAATAATGGTCAGGTAGGTAAAGAATGTGGGGTTAATAACAGCTGCGCTGAAGATACCCACTGTCATACCCGTCGCCTGAATCAGAGCCAGGACTATGGTACCATAACGGATGAGCTGAGCCAGTTTTTTCTGACCTTCTTGCCCTTCCTTGGCCCATTCTTCAAATTTAGGAACTACCACCGTCAAAAGTTGCATAATAATTGATGCGTTAATGTACGGCATAATCCCCATCGCGAATATTGTGAAGTTTTCCAAAGCACCGCCGGCAAAAACATTAAACAAACCGAACAGATTATCTCCTTGGAAAAACTCAGCTAAAACCGTTGGATCTACCCCAGGTACGGGAACATGGGCACCAAGACGGTAGATAAACAGCATAACCGCGGTGAATATTATCCGTTGCCGTAGCTCCTTAATTTTCCAGGCGCTGCGAATTGTTTCTAGCATCCTAGATCACCTCAGTTTTGCCGCCGGCGGCTTCAATCTTTTCAGCGGCCGTTTTGGTAAAACCATGGGCAGAAACGGTAAGAGACCGTTCCAAATTGCCATTGCCGAGAATGCGCACGCCGTCTTTCTTTGATTTAATAACTCCCTGCTGCTTGAGCAGTTCGGGCGTCACTACCGTGCCATCGGCAAAGACATTGAGGCGAGCAATATTCACTTCGTTGTAATCTTTTTTAAAGATGCTGGTAAAGCCCCGCTTTGGCACGGTACGCTGCAGGGGCATTTGACCACCTTCAAAGCCGGGACGGACACCACCGCCAGAGCGGGAGTTTTGTCCTTTATGGCCTTTTCCGGAAGTTTTGCCAAGTCCGCTGCCAATGCCTCTGCCCAGCCTTTTCTTCTTCGTCCGGGCACCTTTGGGACTGGATAACTCATGTAAACGCATTGCTTACACCTCCTCTAAACTTCTTCGACTTGAACGAGGTGGATAACTTTATTGATCATACCCCTGATTTGAGGTGTATCCGCATGTTCAACAGCCTGGTGAAGCTTGGACAAGCCCAATGCTTTCACCGTCAGCCGCTGGGGTTCAGGCCGCCCGATTACACTATTAATTAAAGTAATTCGTAATTGTTTGCTCATGTGTTCCGCCTCCTACCCTAAAAGCTCTTCCACTGTTTTGCCGCGCAATTTGGCGACATGCTCAGCACTTTTTAAGTTTTTCAGGCCCGTCATCGTCGCATTGATGACATTGATGGCATTGGCGGATCCCAGTGATTTTGTCAGGATATCCCGCACTCCGGCCAACTCCAACACCGCGCGGACCGGTCCGCCGGCGATAACACCGGTACCTTCCGAAGCAGGCTTTAGCAATACCCTGCCAGCGCCGAAGACTCCGGTGATGGCATGGGGTATGGTTGTGCCGACCAAAGGAACTGTGACCAGGTTCTTCTTTGCATCTTCAATTCCTTTACGAATCGCCTCGGGAACTTCGCCCGCTTTGCCCATGCCGGCTCCGACTCTGCCGTTGCCGTCACCGACAACAACCAATGCGGAGAAGCTGAAGCGCCGTCCGCCTTTAACAACTTTGGCGACACGGTTTATCTGGACGACCTTCTCAGTAAATTCGGATTTAGTGGCATTATATTTATCCACGCCGTTATCCCTCCTTCGCGCTAAAATTCCAGGCCCGCTTCGCGGGCACCGTCGGCCAGTTCTTTAATCCGGCCGTGGTAGAGGTAGCCCCCTCTGTCAAATATAACTTGGTTAATTCCTTTTTCCACAGCTTTTTGCGCAATAAGCGTGCCGACTTTTCGGGCTGCTTCTTTGTTACCACATGACGTTTTCCCTTCCCCGATTGCGGGGTCCAGACTGGATGCGGCAACGATAGTAACACCGTTTTCATCGTCGATGATTTGCGCATAAATATTCTTCAGGCTACGGAAGACGTTGAGCCGCGGGCGCAGCGCAGTTCCGGCCATTTTTTTGCGGACGCGGAAGTGTCTCCGCTTACGGGCGGCATTTTTATCTTGACGGGTGATCAAACCTATCCCTCCTCACCTGTTGCGCCAGTATGCGCACATATTGACGCAACCATTTCATAAAATGGTTATTTGCCGGTCTTACCGACTTTGCGGCGGATTCGTTCTGTGTCGTACTTAATACCCTTACCTTTATAGGGCTCTGGTTCACGTACGGCGCGGATGTTTGCTGCAATGCTGCCAACTGCTTCTTTGTCAATCCCTTTAACCACGATTTTTGTGGGCACAGGGACTTCCAGTTCAATTCCCGCGGGTGGCACAATGTTTACCGGGTGTGAATATCCGATGGATATTACGACGTTATCGCCTTGCTTGTTAGCGCGGTAACCGACGCCAACTAAGTCCAGTGTCTTTGTATATCCTTTGGTTACACCTTCGACCATATTGGCCACAAGAGTACGGGTAAGGCCATGCAGAGAACGCTTTTCCTTTGTGTCCTCATCGCGGCTGACAATTACCTGGTCACCCTGCAGTTCAACTTTTATTAACCGGGGCAACTCTTTTTCCAGTTGGCCCAGCGGCCCTTTGACAGTAACAACATTATCATTCTGGGAGAACTCTACGCCTGCCGGCAGTTCTACCGGTTTACGACCGATGCGGCTCATTTTGTCTACCTCCTTACCAGATGTAGCAGAGGACTTCGCCGCCGACGCCGTTTTTACGCGCGGCTTTATCGCTCATAATCCCCTGTGAGGTGGATATGATAGCGATCCCGAGCCCGCTCAGCACTTTAGGCAGGTCATCTTTTTGTGCATACACACGCAATCCCGGCTTACTGATCCTCTTTAAACCGGTAATGACTTTTTCACGGTTAGGACCGTATTTGAGATAAATACGAATGGTCCCCTGCTTATTGTCTTTCTTGAAATCGAACTCCTTAATGTAGCCTTCTTGCTTCAGGATATCCGCAATGGCAAGCTTGATCTTTGATCCCGGCATTTCCACCGTATCATGGTGAACCATGTTTGCGTTGCGAATTCTTGTCAGCATATCAGCAATTGGGTCCGTCATGGTCATCGCAATCGAACCTCCTTTCTCTCCTTAAATCCCCTCTACCAACTGGCTTTTTTCACGCCGGGGATTTTCCCTTCGTGGGCAAGCTTACGGAAACAAAGGCGACACATACCAAACTTGCGCAGGTACGCACGGGGACGGCCGCACAATTTGCAGCGGTTAACACCTTGTACTTCAAACTTGGGGGTCCTGTTTGCCTTAGCAATCATTGATTTTTTGGCCACGTTTTCCCCTCCTTTTCCTTATGCTGTCCGGAACGGCATGCCCATTTCACGCAGCAGTTCCCTTGCTTCTTCATCGTTATCAGCTGTTGTTACAATGACAATATCCATACCACGCACTTTATCCACCTGATCGTAGTTAATCTCCGGGAAAATCAACTGCTCACGCAGTCCCAGTGTATAGTTACCACGACCGTCAAACGCTTTCGGTGAAACACCGCGAAAGTCACGTACCCTGGGCAGTGCCACATTAAAGAGTTTATCGAGGAATTCGTACATCCTCTCACCCCGTAGCGTAACCTTGCAACCGATGGACATTCCTTCACGGAGTTTAAAACTGGCCACAGACTTACGAGCTTTAGTGATAACAGGGCGTTGTCCGGAAATCAGTGTCATATCATTGACTGCGGCGTCCAGTACTTTGGCGTTTTCTTTTGCTTCACCCACACCCATGTTAATGACCACTTTATTCAAACGCGGGGCTTGGAGGACGTTTTGATACTGGAAACGTTCCATCAACGCCGGCCGCACTTCGCTGTTGTATTTATCCTTTAACCGGGCCATAGTCCGTACCTCCTTTCCGGCTACTTATCGAGGGATTCCCCGCACTTTTTACATACCCTGGCACGTGATCCGTCTTTCATAACGGACTTAGCAATCCTTGTGGCCTTTTGGCAGTTGGGGCAGACGACCATGACTTTGGCGCTGTTTAACGCGGCTTCCTGTTCATGGATACCTGCCTGCACACGCTGTGAGGCTTTGGCATGCTTCTTTACGATATTAACCCCTTCGACAACCACTTTCCCTTCAGAGGGAATAGCAGCAATCACTTTACCTTTTTTACCCTTGTCCTTACCGGACAGGACTAATACTTTGTCACCTTTTCTTACATGCATCTTGGAAACTGTCAATGTTTGCACCTCCTTGGCGCTTATATCACTTCCGGCGCGAGTGAGACAATTTTCATAAATTCTTTTTCTCTTAATTCACGGGCCACAGGTCCGAAGATCCGCGTCCCCCGCGGGTTCTTCTGATCGTTAATCAGCACAGCAGCGTTTTCGTCAAACTTGATGTACGAGCCGTCATTGCGCCGGGCTCCCTGCCGGGTACGGACGATGACCGCCTTGACAACATCACCTTTTTTGACAACCCCGCCGGGTGTTGCTTCTTTGACGGCGGCCACAATAATATCACCGATGTTACCGGTTTTCCGGGTGGATCCGCCAAGAACGCGGATGCACATAATCTTTTTAGCGCCGGAGTTGTCGGCAACGGCCAGATATGTTTGGCTTTGAATCATGGTTGCCCTCCTTTCCACTACTAGATGTCTGAGGTCTGATGTCAGATGTCGGAACTAATGATTAAATCCTAATGTCTGACCTCTGAGTTCTGACTTCTGACCTCTAGCTTTTACAGCTGGGATTTCTCCATAATCTCCACAAGGCGCCATCTCTTATCCTTGCTGATAGGCCTTGTCTCCATGATTCTAACTTTGTCCCCGATGCTGCAAGCATTTTCAGGGTCATGGACTTTATACTTTTTTGACACCCGAATGATTTTCCCGTACAGGGGATGACGGGTGATACGTTCGACGGATACAACAGCCGTTTTATCCATTTTATCGCTGACAACGCGGCCAGTCCGTGTTTTACGGTTACTACGCTCCAAGAGCTTTGCCTCCTTTCAACGGCAACGTTAGCTTAGTTTTAATTCACGTTCCCGTTGGACTGTTTTAACCCGTGCGATATTCTTGCGCACTTCCCGAATTCTCATCGGGTTTTCCAGTTGGCCCGTGGCCATTTGAAAGCGCAGGTTAAACAGCTCTTCTTTTAACTCGGACATCTTGCCGTCCAGTTCAACATCGCTGAATTCTTTGAACTCCTTAGCTCTCATGACCTTCACCACCTGTTTCAACACGTTTCAGGAATTTTGTCTTAGTCGGGAGTTTATGCGCCGCTAAACGCAAGGCTTCCCTGGCCACATCTTCCGGTACGCCAGCCAGTTCAAAAAGAATCCGACCTGGTTTAACAACGGCAACCCAAAACTCAGGGGAGCCTTTACCGGAACCCATCCGGGTTTCCGCGGGCTTGGCCGTTACCGGCTTATCCGGGAAAATTTTGATCCATACTTTTCCGCCCCGCTTAATATAACGGGTCATGGCAATACGGGCAGCTTCAATCTGTTGGTTAGTAATCCAGGCGGGTTCCAATGCTTGCAACCCGTATTCACCGAAGACGATATCGTGGCCTTTCTGGGCCATGCCCTTCATCCGGCCGCGGTGCTGTCTGCGATATTTAACTCTTTTTGGGATTAGCATCCGGGTTCCCTCCTCCCGTTCTGGCCTGCTTAGTCGGGAGAACCTCCCCTTTATATATCCAGACTTTGATGCCAATACGGCCGTAGGTGGTGTGGGCTTCCACAAAACCGTAATCAATATTGGCTCGTAATGTCTGCAGAGGAACAGTCCCCTCATGGTATGATTCCGTGCGGGCGATTTCGGCACCGCCAAGGCGGCCGCTGATCATCACTTTCACACCTTTTGCACCTGCGCGCATAGTACGGAAAACAGATTGTTTCAAAGCACGGCGGAAGGCGATCCGCTTCGTTAACTGAACAGCAATATTTTCTGCTACAAGGGTTGCGTCCAGTTCCGGGTTTTTAATCTCCATGATATTAATGTGTACTTGCTTTTTATCAGCAATCTTTTCTAGCTTTCTACGCAGCTCCTCAACACCGGAGCCGCCTTTGCCAATAACAATTCCAGGCTTCGCCGTATGGATAGAAATACGGATGCGGGTAGCAACCCTTTCAATTTCCACACGGGAAACGGCAGCATTTGCTAAGTGTTTGGCAATCGCATTACGGATCTTCATATCTTCGTGGAGAAGGTCCGTATAGTTTTTATCGGCGTACCATTTAGCATCCCAGTCCCGGATAATTCCGAGTCGGAAGCCAATCGGGCTTACCTTTTGACCCACAGACTTATCCCTCCCTTTGCTTGAGTATGATGGTGATATGACTGGTGGGCTTACGGATTTTGCTTGCCATACCACGGGCACGGGGGCGGAAACGCTTTAGTACCGGCCCTTGGTCGACAAAAATCTGCGCCACATAAAGTTCATCACGGTTCATCTCAAAATTGTTTTCGGCGTTAGCCATGGCGGAATGAAGCACTCTGTAAATCGGCTCCGCCGGCCGGTTTGGCGTAAAGCTCAGGATGTTCAATGCATCCTTGGCATTTTTGCCGCGTATCGTGTCAGCCACAAGGCGGGCTTTCCGCGGCGACATCCTAATATACTTGGCTGTTGCTTTTGCTTCCACGGTAATCCCTCCTTATTTCAACGATGTGGACCGTTCCGTATGACCACTGTGCCCGCGGAATGTGCGGGTCGGAGCAAACTCACCGAGTTTGTGGCCAACCATGTCTTCGGTGACATAAACGGGCACGTGCTTTCTCCCGTCATGGACCGCCAACGTGTGGCCGACCATTTCGGGGAAAATGGTGGAACGGCGTGACCAGGTTTTAATCACTTTTTTCTCGTTCTTGTCATTCATCTGCTGGACTTTAACCAGCAGTTTGGCATCAATATAGGGGCCTTTTTTCAGAGACCTGGACAAGTCTTGACGACCTCCTTCCTAACGCTTACTTATTCCGACGCTTAGCAATAAACTGGTCGGACTTTTTGTTTTTCTGTCGCGTTTTGTAACCGAGAGTCGGTTTACCCCAGGGGGTTACCGGACTTTTACGGCCAATTGGGGCTTTACCTTCACCACCGCCGTGCGGGTGGTCAACCGGGTTCATAACAACACCGCGGACGGTGGGTCGCTTACCCAACCAACGGGAGCGTCCCGCTTTACCGATGGTGATATTCTCATGCTCGAGGTTACCAACCTGACCGATGGTGGCTTTGCATTCCTGAGAAACCAGGCGAACTTCACCGGACGGCAGACGCACGTGGGCGTACTTACCTTCCTTCGCCATCAATTGGGCTGAAGCACCGGCGGAGCGAACCATCTGCGCGCCTTTACCCACTTTGAGTTCAATATTATGAATGAGTGTACCTACGGGAATGGACTTTAGTTGCAGCGAGTTGCCGGGCTTAATATCTGCCGTTGGACCAGAAATTACTTCCGTACCTACGGTAACGCCCACAGGTGCCAGGATATAGCGTTTTTCACCATCAGCATAATGAAGTAGTGCGATGTTTGCCGAGCGATTTGGATCATATTCGATGGTGGCCACTTTTGCCGGCACACCGTCTTTGTCCCGCTTAAAGTCAATGACCCGGTACTTGCGTTTATGTCCGCCTCCCTGATGACGTACGGTGATCCGGCCCTGCGCGTTGCGGCCCGCCTTACTTTTCAACGGCTCCAGCAAAGATTTTTCCGGCTCTGTGGTGGTAATTTCGTCAACCGACCGAACGGTCATAAAACGACGTCCCGGAGAGGTGGGAACGAATTTTTTAATTGCCATTTTTATATCTCCCTCCTTCCTGGGTTATAGTCCTTCGAAGATTTCGATGGGCTTGCTGCCTTCTTCCAAGGTGACAATGGCCTTCTTCCAGCTTGGACGGCGTCCTACAAACGCCCCCATCCGTTTCATTTTCCCTGTGACGCGGATGGTGTTTACAGTCTTCACTTTAACCTTAAAGAGTTCTTCCACAGCTTTTTTAATTTCCACCTTATTGGCTTTGGTGTCAACCTCGAATGAGTATTTTCCCAGTTCCATCAACGAAGTGGACTTTTCTGTGACCAGTGGCTTCTTAATAATGTCTCTGGCATCACGGATCATTGGGCGAATACCTCCTCTACCTGAGCCACGGCATCCCGTGTAATCACCAGGTTGTCGGTGTTGAGAATGTCATAAACATTCAATTGTCCGGCATTCAGCGTTTTCACACCGGGAATGTTACGTGCCGACTTGATGACGCTCTCCTGCGGAGAATCGATGACAATCAGTACTTTACGACCGGTTTTCAGGTTCCCGAGGACGCTGACCATATCCTTTGTTCTCGGGACTGCCATTTTAAGTTCGTCAAGTACAATCAGTGAACCATCGTTCACTTTGCTGGAAAGAGCCGATTTCAACGCTAAACGTCTCATCTTTTTCGGCATGACAACTTTATAAATGCGGCCTTTAGGTCCAAACGTAATTCCGCCGCCCTTCCAAATCGGTGAACGGGTGGAACCGTGTCTGGCACGCCCGGTCCCTTTTTGACGCCAGGGCTTACGTCCGCCGCCTCTAACTTCGCTGCGGTCTTTCACAGAAGCGGTGCCAAGTCTCTGGTTGGCCTGATAAGCCAAAACCGCTTGATGCAATAACCCTTTATTTACTTTTACAGCGAAAACTGAGTCGGACAATTCGATATCTCCAACCTGTTCGCCTTGTGTGTTAAATAAAGCTAATTTCGGCATCCCAAATCCTCCCTTCTATGCTGGAGGTCAGAGCGGGAAGTCGGAAATCGGAAAATGAATTCCGTCTGACTTCTGAGTCTGCTCTGACTTCTCTGATTACTAGTTTGCTGCTTTCTCCGAGTTTTTTACTGTTAACAAACCACCGCGGGCACCGGGGACAGCACCGCGAATAAGCAGGATGTTGCGGTCTGTATCCACTCTTACAACCTGGAGCTTTTGCACAGTAATTTTGTCGCCGCCCATGCGGCCGGGAAGTTTCTTGCCTTTAAAAACACGGGCCGCGTCAACTGCGCCCATGGAACCAGGGCCTCTGTGGTAATGGGAGCCGTGTGTGGTCGGTCCGCGGCTATAACCGTGCCGCTTAATGTTGCCCGCAAAGCCTTTGCCCCGGGAAACCCCGGTCACGTCTACCCATTCGCCTTCGGCAAAGACATCCGCTTTTAATTCCTGTCCCACTTCGTAGCCAGCCGTATCTTTTAGGCGGAACTCGCGAACATATTTTTTAGGAGTCTGTCCGGCTTTGCCAAAGTGTCCGGCCATTGGTTTGGTTACCTTTTTTTCTTTTACCTGAGCGAACCCGACTTGAATCGCTTCATAGCCGTCGGTTTCTACCGTCTTTTTCTGTACCACAACGCATGGACCCGCCTCAATCACCGTTACGGGAATTACCCGACCGACTTCATCAAAAATTTGGGTCATGCCGATTTTTTTACCTAGGATTGCTTTTTGCACGTTTTTTGCACCTCCTTAAACTACTCTTCCCATTTTTCTTACAGTTTGATTTCGATATCCACGCCGGCAGGAAGATCGAGACGCATCAGAGCATCAATCGTTTTCGGTGTCGGCTCAAGAATATCGATTAACCGTTTATGCGTCCGCATTTCAAACTGTTCACGGGAGTCCTTATATTTATGAGGTGCCCGGATAACAGTATAAATATTTTTTTCCGTCGGCAGGGGAATGGGGCCGGAAACGGTTGCCCCGGTCCTTTTCGCAGTTTCCACAATTTTATTGGAAGACTGGTCTAAAATCTGATGGTCAAACGCCTTTAGGCGGATACGTATTTTTTGCTTTGCCATGCTTTTACCTCCTTCTTCGTCTGATTATTACAGACTACTCCGCAAAAATTCCCCGGCCTAAAAGGCCGGCAACCTTTTGCTTCATTGTTGGTCCGGGCTTTACGTCTGAACTGCCCGGACAAAGCATATAATGAAACTAAACTAGACTACTTAATAATCGAAGTTGCAACGCCGGCGCCCACAGTACGGCCGCCTTCACGAATCGCGAAACGCAGGCCTTCCTCGATGGCGATCGGTGTGATCAATTCAATCTTCATCTGCACGTTATCTCCAGGCATAATCATTTCCACGCCTTCCGGCAGGGTGATAACACCGGTAACATCAGTGGTCCGCAGGTAGAACTGGGGACGATAGCCTTGGAAGAACGGGGTATGACGGCCGCCTTCTTCTTTCTTCAGCACGTATACCTCTGCCATGAATGTGGTATGGGGCTTAATGCTGCCCGGCTTGGCCAGAACCTGGCCACGCTCGATTTCTTCACGGTCCACACCACGAAGCAGTGCGCCGATGTTGTCGCCGGCTTCCGCGAAATCCATGATCTTGCGGAACATTTCCACGCCGGTAACGACAGTCTTACGGGGCTTCTCGGCAAAACCAACGATTTCCACTTCTTCCTGAATCTTAACGACACCGCGCTCTACACGACCGGTAGCCACAGTTCCGCGGCCGGTAATGGTGAACACGTCTTCGACGGGCATCAGGAAGGGCTTATCACGGTCACGCTCCGGAGTGGGCACATATTCGTCCACAGCATCCATCAGTTCCCAAATCACTTTGCAGTCCGGGCAATCCCGGGAGCCGCAACCATGTTCCAGCGCCCGTAAGGCAGAGCCGACAACAACAGGCAAGTCATCACCGGGGAACTCATACTCGTTTAACAGATCACGGATTTCCATTTCTACCAGTTCAATCAGCTCGGGGTCATCAACCATGTCTGCTTTATTCATGAATACAACAATGTGAGGCACGCCAACCTGACGGGCAAGCAGGATATGCTCACGGGTCTGGGGCATGGGGCCGTCAGCGGCGGACACAACCAGAATCGCGCCGTCCATCTGGGCAGCACCGGTGATCATGTTCTTTACGTAGTCAGCGTGGCCGGGGCAGTCAACGTGGGCATAGTGACGCTTTACCGTCTCGTACTCCACGTGGGATGTGGAGATGGTGATGCCGCGCTCCTTTTCTTCGGGAGCTTTGTCGATTTCGTCAAACGCAGTCTTTTTTGCGAATCCGGCTGTTGAGAGGCAGGATGTAATCGCTGCCGTCAGCGTTGTTTTACCGTGGTCAACGTGACCGATGGTACCTACGTTAACGTGGGGTTTTGTTCTTTCAAACTTTTGTTTTGCCATGTCAGTGAACCTCCTTTGGATTTAGACAATTAAACTTAACCTTTTTGCTTATCGATAATTTCCGTAGCCACACTCTTTGGCACTTCTTCATAATGGGCAAACTCCATGGAATAGGTGCCGCGCCCCTGAGTACGGGAGCGTAGTTCAGTAGCATAGCCGAACATTTCAGACAGAGGTACTTTTGCACGGATTACCTGGGAGCCCATTCGGGGTTCCATTCCCTCAATCCGACCGCGTCTGCTGTTGATATCACCCATCACATCACCCATATATTCTTCCGGCATCGTTACTTCCACTTTCATCACCGGCTCGAGTAAAATGGGAGACGCTTTAAGAACACCGCTTTTAAACGCCATGGAGCCGGCAACTTTAAAGGCCATTTCCGATGAGTCCACGTCATGATAAGAGCCGTCAACCACAGTAACTTTTACGTCGATGACCGGGTAACCGGCCAACACACCTGTATTCATGGCCTCTTTCACGCCGTTGTCAATGGCTGGTACGTATTCTCTGGGCACAACACCACCAACAATTTTGTTCTCAAAGAGATAACCTGCACCCGGTTCCTGCGGTTCCAGCACAAGCCAGCAGTGGCCGTATTGGCCGCGACCGCCGGACTGGCGGACAAACTTGCCTTCCGACTTGGTTGTGCCTTTGATTGTTTCTTTATAAGCAACCTGTGGTTTACCCACGTTGGCGCCGACCTTAAACTCACGAAGCAACCGGTCAATAATAATCTCCAGGTGTAATTCACCCATGCCGGAGATAATGGTCTGTCCCGTTTCTTCATCAGTCCGGGCCCGGAAGGTGGGGTCCTCTTCACTGAGCTTACCCAGGGACAATGACATTTTTTCCTGGTCAGCCTTTGTTTTAGGCTCAATAGCCACATCAATAACAGGCTCTGGGAATGTTATGTTCTCAAGGAGTACGGGATCTGATTCCAGGCAGAGAGTATCACCGGTTGTCGTGTTTTTCAAACCAACAACGGCAACAATATCCCCGGCGGAAATCTCCTTAACCTCTTCCCGGTGATTGGCGTGCATACGTAGAACCCGACCAATCCGTTCCCGTTTACCCTTCGTCGAGTTGTAAACATAGGACCCACTCTCCATAGTGCCGGAGTATACCCGGATATATGTGAGCTTGCCGACATACGGGTCACCCATGATTTTAAAAGCCAACGCCGAAAACGGCGCATTCTCATCAGCCAGTCGGACAACATCTTCTTCGGTGTCCGGGACAAAGCCGTGCATGGGAGGGACATCCAGGGGAGAGGGCAAATAATTGATGACAGCGTCCAGCAAAGGCTGGACTCCTTTGTTTTTATAAGAAGAACCGCAGATTACGGGGACAACTTTTACGGCACAAGTTGCCTTACGAAGTGCCGCACGAATCTCGTCTTCGCCGATTTCTTCACCGTCCAGGTAGCGGGCCATTAACTCATCATCGTAATCTGCTATAGATTCCAGCAGTTTTTCCCTGTATTCCTGGGCTAACTCCAGCATTTCATCGGGGATTTCCGTCTCGTCGCTGTTCGTGCCCAAGTCATCGATATAGATCATGGATTTCATACGGATTAAATCGATAATACCCTTGAAATTTTCTTCCACACCGATCGGGAGCTGGATGGGGACCACATTCGCGTTTAGTCGCAGGCGCATAGATTCCAGTACATGAAAAAAGTCTGCTCCGGTAATATCCATTTTGTTTACATACGCAATGCGCGGGACACGATATTTATCGGCTTGGCGCCAAACCGTCTCCGATTGGGGCTCCACGCCGCCTTTAGCACAAAAAACACCAACAGCGCCATCCAGTATACGCAAACTACGCTCCACTTCAACGGTAAAATCAACGTGGCCGGGTGTGTCAATAATGTTGACGACGTAATCCCGCCAGATAGCTGTGGTAGCCGCTGATGTGATAGTAATGCCTCGCTCCTGCTCCTGAATCATCCAGTCCATAGTAGCAGCACCGTCATGCACTTCACCAAGTTTGTGGACACGTCCCGTGTAAAACAGAATTCGCTCTGTGGTAGTCGTTTTACCGGCGTCAATATGCGCCATGATTCCAATGTTTCTTGTCCTGTTCAGATGAGTTGTTTTTGCCATATAAGTCCCCTCCTTTCCTCCAAATGTGTTTCGTGTTGCGCCAATAAGCGGCGCTACTCTTCGTTCTCGGTCGTCTCCGCTGGTCAAAATTACCAGCGGTAGTGGGCGAATGCTTTGTTGGCTTCAGCCATCCGGTGGGTGTCTTCTTTCTTTTTGAAAGAACCCCCGGTGTTGTTGACCGCATCCATCAGCTCACCGGCCAAACGTTCTGCCATAGTCTTTTCACCGCGGGCTCTGGAGTATTTCACAATCCAGCGAAGCGCAAGGATATTGCGGCGGTGAGCAGAAACTTCCACCGGAACCTGGTAGTTGGCACCCCCGACACGGCGGGCTTTTACTTCCAGTACAGGGGCAACGTTCTTTACAGCGGCGTCGAAAACCTCATTTGGGTTACGGCCGGTTTTTTCACGAATAATCTCCATTGCATCATAAAAGATAGCCTGGGCAACCCCTTTTTTTCCATCCAGCATTAAGGAATTGATAAACTTAGCTACCAGTTTTGAATTATACATCGGATCAGGCAAAACATCCCGTTTAGTTACTGGGCCTTTACGTGGCATATTCTAAAAATACCTCCCTTCTTCGACGTAATTATATTACGCCTTCTCCCAAAAATCTTGCTATTTCTTTTTGCGCTTGGAACCATATTTTGAGCGCGCTTGACCCCGGTTTTCCACTCCTGCTGCATCTAAAGCGCCGCGTACTAAGTGATATCGCACACCGGGCAAATCTTTAACCCGTCCGCCGCGAACCAGGACAACAGAGTGCTCTTGCAGGTTATGGCCAATTCCGGGAATATACGTTGTTACTTCAATCCCGTTTGTCAGGCGGACACGGGCTATTTTACGAAGCGCCGAATTGGGCTTTTTAGGCGTAGTCGTTGAAACACGTGTACATACACCACGTTTCTGTGGAGATTCTTCCAGCGCGGGGGCGGTAGACTTCATAATTACGTCCTGTCTCCCCTTGCGGACCAATTGGTTTAAGGTCGGCATTCTACTCCACCTCCTTCCTGAACATTCAAAATGTGTTGCACTCCGCCCATAACAGGCGGAGGCAAAAATTTAATCTTTGAGTATAGCGGCCATAGCCGCTTTCACTTTAATATTACACGCTTTGCCCAGATCTTCCATGGTTTCTGCATAGTCGACCGGAACATGATTACTTGCACAGACTTCCAACACCGGACGCAGTATACGTTCATCAGCGTCTTTTGCGACAAAAACCTGGGCAGCTTTTCCCGCCTCAACAGCTTTTGACGTCTGTTTTGTACCCGTCACAATCCGGCGGGCACCTTTCAGGCTATCGAGACCCATGCCTTAACCCCCATAAATATTGGCAAACAGACACTTTGTTATTTTATCACCAATTATCCCCGCTTGTCAATAAATTAATCTTCACTATCAACAGCACTTAAATCCATGTCGAGCAAGGCTTCCCGCTCCTCGTGAATCGGCTTCAGCAGGTCATCATAGTAATTCGGCTCAGCAGGTACCAGGGACTTAATACGAATACTGCGGTACCGTGACATTCCTGTCCCGGCCGGGACCAGTTTGCCTATAATCACGTTTTCCTTCAACCCAAGGAGTGGATCACTCTTCCCTTTTATCGCTGCTTCTGTCAGGACACGGGTGGTCTCCTGGAAAGAGGCGGCTGACAGGAAGGAGTCAGTTGCCAGTGAAGCTTTCGTAATACCCAGAAGCAACGGACGTGCCACGGCAGGCTCACCACCGGCTTTGAGAACTGCTTCGTTTTTCTCATCAAAGACGAACCCGTCTACCAGGCCTCCAGGCAGGAGGTCAGTATCTCCGGCTTCTTCCAGTTTCACTTTCTTCAGCATTTGCCGGATCATTACCTCGATATGCTTATCGTTAATATCAACGCCTTGTAGACGGTAAACACGCTGCACCTCTTGAAGGAGGTAAATCTGAACGCCGCGCGGCCCCTTTACTTTAAGAAGGTCATGAGGGTTGACGGAGCCTTCTGTCAGTTCCCGGCCCGCCTCCACCACTTCGCCGTCCTTTACCTTGAGACGCGAGCCGTACGGAATGAGATAAGATTTGGTTTCACCGTGTTCCGGCGTTACCCTGATCTCACGGCGCTGTCGTGCTTCTACCACTTGAACAGTACCGTCGACTTCCGAGATGACCGCCAGACCTTTGGGCTTGCGAGCTTCAAAAAGTTCCTCTACCCGCGGCAGACCCTGGGTAATGTCATCTCCGGCCACACCACCGGTATGGAACGTCCGCATCGTTAACTGTGTTCCCGGCTCACCGATGGACTGGGCGGCAATAATGCCGACCGCCTCACCTACATCAACAATTCTGCCAGTAGCCAGATTGCGTCCGTAACAGCGCACGCAGACGCCATGTCGCGTCTTACAGGTTAATACGGAGCGGATATGAATATCGGTAATTCCTTTGTTGATAATTTCGTCAGCTAAGTCATCATGAATAAAGCCATTTTTGGCAACAAGGAGGTTGCCCTCTTCGGGATCAAACATGTCCGCCATGGCATAACGGCCGTTTATTCTGTCATGCAAATCCTCGATTACTTCATTACCGTCGCGAATTTCAGAGACAGTTATGCCCTGCTGAGTGCCGCAATCAATTTCCCGGATGATTACATCCTGGGCAACATCGACCAGGCGCCGGGTTAGATAACCGGAGTCCGCTGTTTTTAGTGCAGTATCGGCCAGTCCTTTTCTGGCGCCGTGGGTGGAGATAAAGTACTCCAGCACGGTAAGTCCTTCACGGAAGTTGGCTTTAATCGGTAAGTCAATGATACGACCGGTCGGGTCAGCCATCAAACCCCGCATCCCGGCAAGCTGGGTGATCTGTGAGATATTACCCCGGGCGCCGGAGTTGGCCATCATGTAGATGGGATTGAAGCGATCCAACGTATGCATCAATGCTTTGGTTACGTCATCTTTTGCTTTTGTCCAAACCTCAATGGCATGATCATAGCGTTCTTCTTCGGTAATTAAGCCCCGGCGGAACTGAATCTCAACTTGTTCAACTTCTTTTTCCGCCCCTGCCAGAATTTCTTTCTTTTCCAGTGGAACGGTAATATCGTCGATAGCTACAGTAATTCCGGCCCGTGTGGCATACGTAAAGCCCATTGCCTTAATCTCGTCGAGGATTTCCGCAGTGCGCGTACTCCCATACTTACGGTAGCAAAGAGCAACAATGTTACCGAGGAACCCTTTTTTTACAGCGTCATTGAGTCTGTGGTTGCGAATTACTTCCGGTATATTTATGCCCCGTTCGGTGATAAAGTCACTGTCATCCACAGGTTTTTTAAAATCGGGTTCATTCATGAATGGGAAATCATCGGGGAAGATTTCATTAAAGATGAGTTTGCCCACAGTGGTAATAAAGAGCTTGGGACCCGGGACACGGCGCATTTCTTCCCGCCCGATAAATAATTTGGCGTAATTAGTAATATTTACGGCAATCCGGGCATGGAGTTCGATGGCACCCATATGATAGGACAATATGGCTTCCCTGGCAGAGGCAAAGATCTTGCCCTCCCCTTTGGCACCTTCTTTCTCCACCGTCAGGTAGTAGCAACCCAAAACCATATCCTGTGTTGGTGTGGTTACGGGGCGTCCGTCTTTTGGATTTAAGATATTGTGCGCAGAAAGCATTAATAAGCGAGCTTCCGACTGAGCTTCAGCAGAGAGGGGAACGTGCACTGCCATTTGGTCACCGTCGAAGTCAGCGTTGTATGCTGTGCAGACTAGGGGGTGAATCTTAATGGCCCGGCCCTCAACTAACACCGGCTCAAACGCCTGAATACCAAGACGGTGCAGGGTAGGCGCACGGTTTAAGAGAACCGGATGGTCACGGATGACCTCTTCCAGTACGTCCCAGACTTCGGGGCGGACTTTTTCTACCATTCGTTTGGCACTTTTAATATTATGGGCAAGCCCGTCATTCACTAAGCGCTTCATGACAAACGGTTTAAAGAGTTCCAGGGCCATTTCCTTTGGCAAACCACATTGATAAAGTTTTAATTCCGGACCCACCACGATTACGGAGCGGCCGGAGTAGTCTACCCGCTTACCCAGCAAGTTCTGACGGAAGCGGCCCTGTTTTCCTTTAAGCATGTCGGAAAGAGATTTAAGGGGCCTGTTCCCCGGTCCTGTAACCGGACGGCCGCGACGGCCGTTATCAATAAGCGCATCCACCGCTTCTTGTAACATCCGCTTCTCATTACGTACAATAATATCAGGAGCTCCCAGATCAAGAAGCCTTTTTAAGCGGTTATTCCGGTTGATAACACGGCGGTAGAGATCATTTAAATCTGACGTGGCAAATCGTCCGCCGTCAAGCTGAACCATGGGACGTAAATCGGGAGGAATCACCGGTATGACGTCCAGTACCATCCATGCGGGATGGTTGCCGGATAGCCGGAACGCTTCGGAGACTTCCAGGCGGCGAACGGCACGAATCTTTTTCTGACCCGACGCAGTTTTTAATTCAGCCCGTAAATCTTTGACCATTTGCTCCAAGTCAATTTCATCTAACATCTTTTTAACGGCTTCCGCACCCATTTCGGCTTTAAAGCCGCGGCCGGCACGGAAGAGATGATCATATTTCTCCCGGTATTCCCGAAATTCCATTTCGGTAAGCAATTGCTTCTTCACTAAACCGGTGTCGCCGGGATCAATGACAACGTAAGCGGCAAAGTAGAGCACCTTTTCCAGGGCACGGGGCGACATATCCATTAATAAGCCCATGCGACTGGGGATTCCTTTGAAATACCAGATATGGGAGACGGGTGCAGCCAGTTCAATATGCCCCATTCTCTCCCGCCTTACTTTGGCCCTCGTCACTTCTACACCGCAGCGGTCACAAACAATCCCTTTATAACGTACACGCTTATACTTTCCACAGTGGCACTCCCAGTCTTTTTGCGGTCCAAAAATCTTTTCGCAAAAGAGACCTTCCCGTTCAGGTTTGAGAGTACGGTAATTAATGGTCTCCGGCTTTTTAACTTCACCGCGGGACCAAGCGCGAACTTGCTCGGGAGACGCTAGGCCTATCTTTAAAGCATCGAAATTATTAACATCCAGCAAGGGCACTTCCTCCCTTTCTTGTACTTTACCTTAGTCCTCTTCATCTTCGTCAACATCGTCGGCAAACTCATCAAAGCGCTTGCGGCGCCGGGTAAATTCGTAATCTTCATCGTCATCTTCATCATCGTCATCTATCACGACTACTACTTCGTCCAACTCGTCCAGATCCTCATCAATAACCAAGTCTTCTTCATCCAGAGTTACATCGGCGTCTCCGTCCAGAAGGGCAATCTTATCGATATCATCGTCGGCGATATCTTCGATGTCCTCTTCGTCCGTTTCGTCGATATCATCCTCAACGAGCAGGGACAAGGCGACTTCTTTATCCATCTTATCTTCGTCTTCCGTCCCTTCAATATTGACACCGAGATCACGGGGTTCTGCGTCTTCTTCGCCTTCCCTGATTTCCATCTCGCCGTCTTCGTTGGAAACAATTTTGACGTCCATGCACAGACTTTGCAGTTCTTTTACCAGAACCTTAAAGGATTCAGGAACACCGGGTTCCGGTATATTTTCACCTTTGACGATGGCCTCATACGTCTTAACCCGGCCAATTACGTCATCGGACTTAACGGTTAGAATTTCCTGCAGAGTGTATGCCGCGCCGTATGCTTCCAAGGCCCAAACTTCCATCTCACCAAACCGCTGGCCGCCGAATTGAGCTTTACCGCCAAGGGGTTGCTGTGTAACCAGGGAATAGGGTCCCGTTGAACGGGCATGGATTTTATCATCAACTAAGTGGGCCAGCTTCAGCATATAAACATAACCGACGGTAACTTCGTTATCAAATCGTTCACCGGTTCTGCCGTCATACATCACTGTTTTTCCTGTAGGCGGCAAGCCTGCTTCCACAAAGCCCTCCATAACGTCTTCTTCCGTGGCACCGTCAAAGACGGGGGATGCAATATGAATACCCAATGTTTTTGCTGCCCACCCCAGGTGGGTTTCCAGGATTTGACCGATATTCATCCGGGAAGGCACACCAAGGGGGTTTAGTACAATCTCCACCGGGGTGCCGTCAGGCATGAACGGCATATCCGCCTCAGGCATAATACGGGCAATAACGCCTTTGTTGCCGTGGCGACCCGCCATCTTATCCCCTTCAGAAATTCTACGCTTTTGAGCCACATAGGCGCGAACCAGTTGGTTTACACCGGGAGGAAGTTCATCGCCCTGCTCCCGGGAAAAGACTTTCACATCAACCACCATGCCGGACTCACCGTGGGGTACACGGAGTGAAGTATCACGGACTTCCCTGGCTTTTTCGCCAAAGATTGCCCGTAGTAAGCGTTCTTCTGCTGTCAGTTCCGTTTCTCCTTTGGGAGTCACTTTACCAACCAGAATATCTCCGGCTCTGACCTCGGCACCGACACGGATAATACCGCGTTCATCCAAATCTTTGAGCGCATCTTCGCCCACATTGGGGATATCCCGGGTAATCTCTTCCGGGCCCAGTTTTGTATCACGGGCTTCTGACTCATACTCCTCAATATGGATAGAGGTGAAAACATCTTCTTTCACCAGTTTTTGACTGAGGAGGATAGCGTCCTCGTAGTTATATCCTTCCCAGGGCATGAAAGCCACGAGAATGTTGCGACCCAGAGCCAGTTCTCCCTGATCTGTGGATGGGCCGTCGGCGATGACCTCGCCGTCCTGCACCTGCTGGCCCTTTCTGACAATCGGGCGCTGGTTCATACAGGTCCCCTGGTTAGAACGTTTAAATTTTTGCAACGTATAGATATCGCAACCACGGGGGTAGCTTTCCTTTGGTTCCCCAGGAAATGCTTCCCCGGTGCGACCGTTAATAATTCTGTTGGGCGCCTCCGGGTCTACCAACCGGCGAATCATAATGGTATCTGCGGTGACATAAACAATCTCGCCGCCGTTTTTCGCTAAGACTACGACACCGGAATCCCGGGCTGTCTTATATTCCATACCCGTCCCGACTAAAGGAGCTTCCGTACGCAGAAGGGGCACTGCCTGACGTTGCATGTTGGAACCCATTAACGCCCGGTTGGCGTCATCGTTTTCCAGGAAAGGAATCAGTGCTGTCGCCACCGAAACCAACTGCTTTGGAGAAACATCCATGAAGTCAATCTGTGAAGGCGGACGCACTACCGTTTCATGCTTGGAGCGGCAGGTAACCCGGTTAGCCATAAAGTGGCCTGTTTCATCCAACACCGCATTGGCCTGGGCCACACTATAGTTATCTTCATCGTCTGCGGTCAGGTAGACAATTTCCTCTGTAACCCGGCCCTTTTCCTTGTCGACCTTCCGGTACGGTGTTTCAATAAAGCCGTACTCGTTAATCCGGCCAAATGTACTCAGAGAGCCAATCAAGCCGATGTTGGGTCCTTCCGGAGTTTCAATGGGGCACATTCTGCCGTAGTGAGAGTGGTGGACGTCCCGGACTTCAAATCCGGCCCGCTCACGGCTCAAACCACCAGGGCCCAGAGCACTTAGGCGCCTTTTATGTGTTAACTCAGCCAAAGGATTGGTCTGATCCATAAACTGTGACAGCTGACTGGAACCGAAAAATTCTTTAATTGCTGCAATGACAGGGCGGATATTAATCAGTGCCTGAGGCGTAATCGCTTCCACATCCTGGATTGTCATCCGCTCGCGTACTACCCTTTCCATCCGGGACAACCCAATACGGAACTGGTTTTGCAACAGTTCACCTACGCTACGCAGACGACGGTTACCCAAATGGTCAATATCATCCGTATTACCGAGACCGTCCATCAGGTTTAAAAGGTAGCCAATAGCAGCCACAATATCTTCTCTGGCAAGATGCTTTATGGACGGTTCTATTCTTTCATTGTTAATTACAGTAACTTCACGTTCACTGAGAGCCAGCCGTACACGGGTAACTCCTTTTTCCTCAAAGCCCCGTGCTATATCCATGGTTACCATTTCACCGGCCCTTAGCAAAACGTTACCATCTGCGTCGGTGACGTTATCGGCCAGCTTACGGTTATTTACCCTGGTAGCGAAAGATAGCTTTTTATTAATCTTATAGCGGCCTACATGGGCAAAGTCGTACCGCTTCGGGTCAAAAAAGAGCGACTCAAAGAGTGACCGCGCATTTTCCACGTTTAAAGGTTCGCCCGGCCGCAGCCTTTTATAAATTTCCAGTAACCCGGACTCAAACGTATCGGTATGATCCTTCTCCAATGTAGCCAGAATACGCGGATCATGGTCGTACAAACGAAGAATATCATTATTCGAGCCAAACCCGATAGCACGCAGAAGCACCGTAGCCGGCACTTTCCGGGTACGGTCCACACGAACGTAGACAACGTCATTTACATCAGTTTCAAATTCAAGCCAGGCTCCGCGGTTCGGGATAATCGTACCTTCAAAAAGATGCTTCCCGCTAAAATCAATCTGGCTTTTAAAATATACACCGGGGGAACGGACTAATTGGCTGACGATAACGCGCTCAGCACCGTTAATGATAAATGTGCCGTTTTCCGTCATCAAAGGGAAGTCGCCCATAAAGACTTCCTGTTCCTTAACTTCTCCGGTCTCCTTATTGATCAGGCGAACCCTAACCCTAAGTGGCACCGAATACGTGGCGTCCCGTTCCTTACATTCATCCACCGAATACTTCGGTTCACCGAGAGAATACCCGATAAACTCCAATACCAGGTTTCCTGTGAAGTCCTGAATGGGAGAAATTTCGTTAAACATCTCCTGCAGCCCATTCATTAAGAACCACTGATACGATGTTTGCTGTACCTCGATCAGATCCGGTAATTCCAGGACTTCGTCGATACGGGCATAGCTACGCCGCTTTCTCGTTCCAGCGTCTATGTCTTTGAACATATAAGCCATTCACTCCTGTCCCTAGGTTTTACCCTTACAAGAATAATTAACAGTGCCTTCCTTACAATATTTATGTTTGCAATGTTTCTTTCCAAATAAAGTCACAACATTCTAGTCTTCCCTGTCTTTGACCAGGTATACATAAATATAGAAAAAAAAGGCATTGTTACGCAGTTTATAATACTACCACAAGCAGTAATTTCTGTCAAGGAAACCAGATAATATTCTTACAAGGTGCAAAGTGATATAATTTCATACAGTAGGAAAAAGGCACTCGAAAACAGAGTGCCTTTTAATCCTGCGAAAAACGTAAACTACTTAATTTCGACGCTGCCGCCAGCTTCGGTAAGCTTGGCTTTAAGGGCTTCCGCTTCGTCTTTGCTAACTTTTTCTTTAACAGCCTTTGGTGCAGTGTCCACAACCTCTTTGGCTTCTTTCAGGCCAAGGCCGGTAACTTCGCGGACAACTTTAATGACCTGGACTTTCTTTTCACCGGCAGCGGTAAGAATTACATCAAACTCAGTTTGCTCTTCAGCAACCGGAGCATCGGCTGCAGCGGGAGCAGCGGCCATGGCTACAGGAGCAGCAGCAGAAACACCAAATTCTTCTTCAAACGACTTAACCAATTCAGACAGTTCAAGAACGGTCATACCTTTTACGATTTCCAAAACTTCAGCTACTTTAGACATTTAAAATTTCCTCCTTATTTATCGTACAATTATTTTTTAAATCTTACAGCTCTTTTTACGAAAACTTTCAGCCACCTTTAAGCAGGCTGTTAGGCGCTTTCCTTTTCGCGTTGCTCGCGGACTGCGTCCAGCGTGCCTACGAATTTACGCAGTATCCCTTGGGTTACACCCGCGAAGCTAGTCATCGGTGATGCAAATGCGCCGGCAACCATGGCAAGAAGTACATCACGGGAGGGCAGATCTGCCAGTGCCTTAATTCTTGCGGGGTCGATGATGTTGCCTTCCAGCAAACCACCTTTAATCTCAAGCTTATCAAAATCCTTGGCAAACTTGGTCAGCACTTTGGCCGGAGCAACCGGATCCTCAAATCCGTAGGCAATGGCCGTCGGGCCTTCTAAGTAGACATCCAGTGCTTCCAGACCCAGTTCGTGGGCCGCAATACTTGCCAGAGTATTTTTGACGACTACATATTTAACATTTTCAGCGCGCAGTGCCCGGCGAAGTGAAGTGATCTGGGCCACATTCAGTCCGCGGTAATCCGTAACAATGGCGGCTTGGGCTTTTTGCAGATCATCCTTAACCTCTTTGACTACCTGCTGCTTTGCTTGCTTATTCGTGCTCATCCTTCCACCTCCTTTTCTTACGTAAAAACAATGGCCTCCGCGCAGACACACGGAGGCCATCATTAAATAATCAGATGACATTCCGGCCTCGGCAGGCGACGTAGTCCTTAAGCCCTTTTGGGCACCTGCTGTCTGCGGTCCGAAAAAAGTATTTACTTTATGTGCACGGGCGCATTGTATCATACGCGGTCGTTTTTTGCAAGTCTAAACTACTTTACTTTGCCGAGAGTCGCAGCCTTCTGCGTGCTAATCCGGATTCCAGGCCCCATGGTGCTGGCTACCGTAATCGACCGCATATACTGGCCTTTGGCCGCTGCGGGCTTCACTTTAATCAGCGTTTCGATTATGGTATAAAAGTTCTCCAGAAGCTTCTCTACTTCAAAGGAGGCTTTACCAATGGGCACATGAATAATTCCGTTCTTATCCACGCGATACTCAACTTTACCGGCTTTAATTTCAGTGACGGCGCGGGCCACATCCATGGTTACCGTCCCGGTTTTCGGGTTTGGCATTAAGCCCTTAGGTCCAAGTACACGACCAAGCTTACCAACCATGCCCATCATATCCGGTGTTGCTACCGCTACATCGAAGCCGAACCAACCGCCCTCAATCTTGGCAACCAGGTCTTCTGCTCCGACAAACTCAGCTCCAGCCGCTTCTGCCTCTCTCTGCTTGTCACCTTTGGCAAACACTGCCACGGTAACTTGCTTTCCTGTTCCAGCAGGCAGAGACACCGCACCCCGCACCTGTTGGTCGGCATGCTTCGGGTTTACACCCAATTTAACTGCCAATTCGACAGTTCCGTCAAATTTCGTAGTTGCTGTCTTTTTAACCAGTTCTATCGCCTCTGTCGGGTCATAAAGCTGATTAGGGTCGATTAGTTTTTGTGCATCGACATATTTCTTACCGTGGGCCATCTTTTAGTCCTCCTTGTGGTGTTTGCGAGGCTTACGCCTCTCCCACTATTTTTAAAACTAGCTTTCAATCACTATTCCCATGCTGCGGGCAGTTCCTTCAACCATACGCATTGCGGCTTCCACATCGTTTGCATTAAGGTCTTCCATTTTAAGTTCAGCAATTTCACGAACCTTATCACGGGACAATGTAGCAACTTTCAGTTTGTTCGGGGTACCGGAAGCAGTTTCCAGTCCAGCCGCTTTTTTTAACAGTACTGCGGCGGGTGGGGTTTTGAGAATAAACGAAAATGAACGGTCATCCATTATCGTAATAACAACCGGGATAATTAACCCGGTTTGCGGAGCAGTACGCTCATTGAACTCTTTGCAGAACGCCATAATATTCACACCATGCTGGCCGAGGGCAGGACCGACGGGGGGAGCTGGTGTGGCTTTACCTGCGGGAATCTGCAGTTTAACCATGCCAATTACTTTACGGGCCATAGATTACACCTCCTATCTTGCTAGAGCTTTTCCACCTGGAAAAAGTCAAGTTCAACCGGAGTTTCCCGGCCAAACATGGAAACTAATACTTTGATTTTACGCCGATCAGCCAAAATTTCCTCAATATTGCCGACAAAGTTGGCAAACGGACCTTCAATAACACGGACACTTTCGCCCGTGGTAAAATCAATTTTTGGCTTCGGATCATCCATACCCATTTGTTTAAGTATTTGATTGATTTCAGCCTGTGATAACGGAATCGGCTTTGATCCGGGGCCGACAAACCCTGTAACACCCGGGGTGTTGCGAACGACATACCAGGAATCGTCTGCAATAATCATTTCAACCAGGACATAGCCGGGAAAAACCTTCTTCAAGGTAATCTTCTGCTTCCCGTTTTTCATTTCCATTTCTTTTTCCATAGGAACAAGAACACGGAAAATCTTGTCCTGCATCTCCATAGACTCAACGCGCTTTTCCAAGTTTGTCTTCACTTTGTTCTCGTAGCCTGCATATGTGTGAACCACATACCAGTTTTTACTCATAGGCAAAGGGCTAAGCCCCTACCCCCTTTACTTTTGGAGAATCAGTCGCAGCATCCCCGCAAAACCGGTATCGAGGATCCAAAAGAATACACCAACAAAAAAGATGGCCGCCAGGACCACGGATGTAAAGACGGTCAATTCCCGTCGATTCGGCCAGTGTACCTTCTTTAATTCCTGCCTGACATCCCTAAAATGTTTAGTCAGTGCCTTAACACCTGAACTCATAGACTCACATCCCTTTATAGGGTTTTTGGGAAGGTAGCCTGCTCACCAATGGATGAATCTATTTCGTTTCCTTGTGAGCAGTATGCTTTTTGCAAAAGGGGCAATATTTATTTAATTCAATCCGGTCCGGAGTGGTCCGCTTATTCTTTGAGGTCATATAATTCCGCCTCTTACAATCGGCACAAGCCATGGTAATTTTAACACGCATCGTTCACACCCCCTAATACAACGGTGATAAGCGCCTATAGGATTTCACTTTTTCCAATTTACCATACTTTATAAGTCTTGTCAAACTGTTTCGGCCTTATACGAAGGGTGAAAAGCACCGCCATTAGGCGGTGCTTGACAGGTAGCAGGTTACTTAATAATCGAAGTTGCAACGCCGGCGCCCACAGTACGGCCGCCTTCACGAATCGCGAAACGCAGGCCTTCCTCGATGGCGATCGGTGTGATCAATTCAATCTTCATCTGCACGTTATCTCCAGGCATAATCATTTCCACGCCTTCCGGCAGGGTGATAACACCGGTAACGTCGGTGGTCCGCAGGTAGAACTGGGGACGATAGCCTTGGAAGAACGGGGTATGACGACCGCCTTCTTCTTTCTTCAGCACGTATACCTCTGCCATGAATGTGGTATGGGGCTTAATGCTGCCCGGCTTAGCCAGAACCTGACCACGCTCGATTTCTTCACGGTCCACACCACGAAGCAGTGCGCCGATGTTGTCGCCGGCTTCCGCGAAATCCATGATCTTGCGGAACATTTCCACGCCAGTAACAACGGTCTTGCGGGGCTTCTCGGCAAAACCAACGATTTCCACTTCTTCCTGAATCTTAACGACACCGCGCTCTACACGACCGGTAGCCACAGTTCCGCGGCCGGTAATAGTGAACACGTCTTCGACGGGCATCAGGAAGGGCTTATCACGGTCACGCTCCGGTGTGGGTACATATTCGTCCACAGCATCCATCAGTTCCCAAATCACCTTGCAGTCCGGGCAATCCCGGGAGCCGCAACCATGTTCCAGCGCCTTTAAGGCAGAGCCGACAACGACAGGCAAGTCATCACCGGGGAACTCATACTCGTTTAACAGATCACGGATTTCCATTTCTACCAGTTCAATCAGCTCGGGGTCATCAACCATGTCTGCTTTATTCATGAAGACAACAATGTGAGGCACGCCAACCTGACGGGCGAGCAGGATATGCTCACGGGTCTGAGGCATGGGGCCGTCAGCGGCGGACACAACCAGAATCGCGCCGTCCATTTGAGCGGCACCGGTAATCATGTTCTTAACATAGTCAGCGTGGCCCGGGCAGTCAACGTGGGCATAGTGACGCTTTGCCGTCTCGTACTCCACGTGGGATGTGGAGATGGTGATACCGCGCTCCTTTTCTTCGGGAGCTTTGTCGATTTCGTCAAACGCAGTCTTTTTTGCGAATCCGGCTGTTGAGAGGCAGGATGTAATCGCTGCCGTCAGCGTTGTTTTACCGTGGTCGACGTGACCGATGGTGCCTACGTTAACGTGGGACTTTGTTCTTTCAAACTTTTGCTTTGCCATGTTAAAACCTCCAAAAAAGTAGATTTTTCAGACTGCTTTCAACAGCCCGGACAAACGAAAAGTTTGTCAATAAACAGAGTTTTACTAATGTTTCTAAATAAAAAAATATACTTGAACATGTATGCCTGTCCAAGAATTATGTATAAGTTGGTGGCGGCGCAGGGATTTGAACCCCGGGCGCGGCGGGTATGAACCGCCTGCTCTACCAACTGAGCTACGCCGCCACGGTGGAGCTCACGACCGGGATTGAACCGGTGACCTCATCCTTACCAAGGATGTGCTCTACCGACTGAGCTACGTGAGCAAGGAATAAAAAATAATGGTTGCGGGGGCAGGACTTGAACCTGCGGCCTCCGGGTTATGAGCCCGACGAGCTACCAACTGCTCCACCCCGCGACAAAATAAACATCAACTACAAAATAAATAAAACTTTGGAGCGGGTGATGGGAATCGAACCCACGCAGCCAGCTTGGGAAGCTGGAGCTCTACCATTGAGCCACACCCGCGCATTCTTGTCGATTCAGCCTCTTGATTATACAACATCTCTAAATTCATGTCAACACACATAAAATGTCCAATTTTAGGCGATTTAACCCGCCTCAAACCGACAAAATGTAAGAGGAGAGCGAACGCTCTCCTCTTGGAAATATTATTAGCTTTCACGTACTTCAAGGTATCTTTCCAGCTTTCGTTTTACCCTTTGCAGTGCATTGTCAATTGACTTTACGTGCCTCTTTAACTCCACCGCGATTTCCTGGTACGACTTTCCTTCCAGGTAGTACATCAGAACCTTCCATTCCAAGTCACTGAGGATTTCACCCATCTTAACCTCAATGTTATCATACTCTTCCCGGTTAATCATCAATTCTTCGGGATCAGTAATTTTGGCACCTGAAAGGATATCCAGTAACGTCCTGTCCGAATCTTCGTCATAAATCGGCTTATTTAGCGATACATAAGAATTAAGGGGGATATGCTTCTGTCTGGTGGCTGTCTTAATAGCTGTAATAATCTGCCGGGTAATACAAAGTTCGGCAAATGCCCGGAAGGAAGAAAGTTTGTCCTCTTTAAAATCGCGAATGGCCTTGTACAGCCCAATCATTCCCTCTTGAATGATATCTTCTCTGTCAGCACCGATGAGGAAATACGATCTGGCTTTGGCCTTTACAAAGTTACGGTACTTGTTTATCAAGTACTCCAACGCCACTTCACAGCCGTCTTTAGCCTGAAGAGCAACTTCTTCGTCACTTTGGACGTCGTAGTTTTCGTAGACCTTCACCAGACCACGGATATCCTGGGCCGTAACACTCACAAGCATCGCCTCCACGATTATATAATCGTTGCTCCGCAACCTGGAAACTTACATTGTTATTATAACGTAATGTTGTTGAAAGCGTCAAGCCTTTTGGACATACTCCTCGGTATTGTGACGTAGGCACAGCCTTTCCGGCTCTACAATTTAAAACCCTTCGCGCTGCCGATACACTTCATAAAGTAATAGTGCGCCAGCCACCGAAGCATTTAGCGAAGCCAACCGACCCTTCATGGGGAGCTTTACCAGATGGTCGCACTTCTCTTTGATGAGGCGGCTAAGTCCACTACCTTCTGCACCGATCACCAAAGCCACAGCTCCGCGGTAATCCCCAGCAGTGTAAAGATTATCGCCGTTCATGTCAGCTCCATATACCCAAATGCCAGCACTCTTACATTCTTCCAGGCAGCGGGCAAGGTTGACAACCCGGGCTACCGGCAGGTGCTCTGCTGCTCCGGCAGCAGTGCGCACAACTGCTGGCGTCACCTGTACCGCCCTTCTCTCGGGAATCACCAATCCGTGACACCCTGCAGCATGGGCACTGCGCATTATTGCCCCCAGGTTATGAGGATCCTGTACATGATCAAGGATGAGCAGAAACGGCGCTTCTCCTTCTATGCCTTTTATTAAATCGGAAAAAGGCGTATAGCTAAACGGCTCTGTTTCTGCCAGTACTCCCTGGTGATTACGGGTGGCCGCCAGTTTCTCCAGCGAACTTTTATCTAAAAACCGTACAGGGATATTCCCCTGCTTCGCAAGGGCCAGGATTTCTTCCACAGGCTTGCCGTGGGAGCCTTTCTGCAATAATAAACCGGTTATCGGTGTTCCGGCACGGAGCGCCTCCAATACAGGGCGCCGGCCTTCAATCGTTCGTTTTTCTTCCATTCAGGCACCTCACATCACGCGATATTTTTCCCTGACCTGAGCCATCTGGCCACAGGTCATTGCCCCCTCCGGACATGCGCCTTCGCTGACGCAGGCCGGCCCGGCCAGGCTAAAGAGCGTCGGCGCCACTTTTTTTACTTCCTTATATATAGCTTCCGCTAATTCCCGTATTTCCCACTGCGCTCTTTCACAGCAGCGCAGCTGAAAAAAGTTGAGCAGGCTTCTGGCATTCATAGTAAAGACAAACTTGGTCTCACAGGCGTTGGGCAGAACATAGCGGGCATCTTCCTGATGGGCTACGGTCAGTAAAGCACGGTATGCTTCCCGGATTTTTTCCATTTGCTCCCGGTAGATACGACCGGCTTCCGGATCGGCGGCTATGGATGGCGGTACTATGTATTCAAAGTTATCTTCACACACGTAACGCTGTGATTTCTGCGAATACGAGGCAATACGATGGCGAACCATTTGATGTGACAACACACGACTTACTCCCGCTACGGCAAAGGTAAAAGACACATGCTCAATGGGTGAGAGGTGCCCAAGCTCAATTAACTTGCCCAGAAAACCCTGTACCTTCTTGTCAGTCATCCCCTCGTACAGCATATCGGCATCGTCTGGGGAATAGCACAGCCGTGCTGCTGCAGCCACTACTTTTTCCGGTTCGGGAGTATAACTTAATAATGTCACTTTCACTCTTTTTCAAACCTCCCCAACATCTATAAATGAAAACAATTCATCCAAACGTTCCTGTGCCCCCGATAAATACAGGTAGCCAAACAGTGTTTCCAGGCCGGTGGCCAGCCGGTATTCTGCCATATCGGCATTCTTTGGCACTTTGCTTTTTGTATTCCGGCCTCTGCGGACAAAAACCATCTCTTCTTCCGTCAGTTGCGGCTCCAGCCAGCGCAGAATCTCTGCCTGGCCCGCAGCGCTGGTAAAACGGGTGGCCGCCCTGTGCAATTGATTCACAGGCTTTGCTCCCTGCCTGATCAAAGCCTGGCGAATGTATAGTTCAAAAACGGCATCACCTACGTAAGCCAGCAGGATTGGCGGCAACATCTCACTCATTTTATTTCTTCCGCCAGCGGATTCCCTGAGGAGTATCCTCCAGCACAATCCCCAAAGCATTTAATTCGTCACGGATAGCATCAGCCAAAGCCCAGTCTTTTTCCTGGCGCGCCTGTTGACGCTTGGCAATCAGTTCATCAACCCGGGCGTCAAGCTCTTTATCTTCCTGAATAGCGAAAAAGCCGAGGATAGTACCCACTTCCTCAAAAAAGGCCAGCGTTTTTTCCACAACTTCCAGGGAAGGTGCAGGATTTTTTAAGTACGCGTTAGTGTCCCGAGCCAGTTCAAAGAGAACGGCGAGCCCGTCCGCTGTATTGAAATCGTCGTCCATAACTTCCACAAAACGCCTGCGATATTCATCGAGCTGTGCCAGATGCTCCTGCCGCGGCACTGCTGTATCTGCCGGCAACTTGCCTGCTAGGTCACGCAAATTATAAACTACATTATTCAGCCGCTCCAGGCCGCTTTGCGCTTGCTGCAGCAGGTCTGGTGAATAGTTGATGGGATTACGGTAATGGGCGGAGAGCATGAAGAAACGGACAACCTGAGGATCGACATGCTTACGGATTTCCCGGACAGTCATAAAGTTGCCCAGGGATTTGGACATTTTCTCCTGGTTAATATTCAGATAGCCGGCATGGAGCCAGTATTTGGCGAAGGGCTTACCGGTAGCTCCTTCACTCTGTGCCTTTTCATTTTCATGATGGGGGAAAATTAAGTCCGGACCGCCGGCATGGATATCCAGCGTATCGCCCAGATACTTGGTTGACATCACCGAGCATTCAATATGCCAGCCTGGACGCCCTTTGCCCCAGGGGCTGTCCCAAGCGGGTTCTCCCGGCTTCTGCTTCTTCCAGAGGGCAAAGTCAAGCGGGTGCTTTTTTTGTTCATTCACATCAACCCTGGCGCCGGAAACAAGGTCATCCAGCGGCTGATGCGATAGTTCCCCGTAATTGGGGAACGCGGGAGTATGAAAATAGACATCACCTTCCACATTATAGGCCATGCCCTTATCTATCAGTTTTACAATCAGTTCAACCATTTCCGGAATATGTTCCGTCGCCTTCGGGTGCACATCAGCCGCTTCCACGCCCAGTGCCTGTACATCTTCAAAATATGCCTGGATAAAGCGGTCAGCCAGTTGGGGCACAGTAATTCCTAATTCGTTAGCCCGGTTAATCATTTTATCGTCAATATCTGTAAAGTTTTGTACAAAGGTCACATCGTAGCCCCGGTACCGTAAATAGCGGCGTATTACATCGAAAACAATAAAAATCCGGGCATTGCCGATATGAAAGTAGTCATAAACCGTAGGACCACAGGCGTAAATGCCCACTTTTTTATCCTGAACAGTTACAAACTCCTCTTTTTTACGGGATATCGTGTTAAAGACACGGATTGTCACTTTATTTTCCCTCCTTGAGGCACTTTTCTTGCTGGAAGCGCAGGTCATCAATCTGCTTTTGCAGGCAATGAAGCATTTCAGCAACCGGGTCGGGAAGATCCTCATGATTTAAATCTATAGATGGGATGCGCTCCCCATCGTAAATAACAACCCGACCGGGCACACCAACCACGGTTGTATGTGGCGGAACATTGTTCAGAACAACGGACCCCGCTCCGATCTTGGCGTTTTCACCGATGATAATCGGGCCCAGTACTTTGGCGCCCGTACCTACAACCACATTATTCCCCACAGTGGGATGGCGTTTTCCTCTTTCCTTTCCGGTCCCGCCCAGGGTAACCCCCTGATAAATGGTGACATTGTCACCCACCTCTGCCGTTTCACCGATGACCACACCGGAACCGTGATCAATAAACACACCGTTACCGATTGTGGCTCCGGGGTGTATTTCAATCCCTGTAATAAACCGCCCAAACTGAGAAATAAGCCGGGCAATCAGTATCAGTTTATTCCGGTGTAAAGCATGGGCCAGACGATGTAAAACAATAGCATGCAGGCCCGGGTAACATAACACCACTTCCAAAAAAGTCTTTGCCGCGGGATCCCTTTCAAATATCACCTTAATATCCTGTTTAAGCCTGTTCATGCACTCACGCTCCCCGATGATTAACAATAGTTTTTCACCCAAAACAAAAAACCGCCTCAAATCAGAGACGGTTTGACCGCGGTCCCACCCTGTTTGGGCAAAATTGCCCCACTCATTGCGATTAACGGTCGCTCACGTGCCCTCTTACTTCGGTTCAGAGGACAAACTCCAAGGTGCACTTCAGGTTTCATAACCGAGAGTTCCTTCCAGCCGATGGGAACTCCTCTCTGGCGGCATCCGTATAACCTTACTCTTCCTCTTCATCGTATGTTTGTGTGTTTGTTTATTATATGACTTATATTATAAAAGGGTAAACACGTTGTGTCAACTACTGTGCTTAGCTACCTTACATGCTGTGCAGCGTGTGTTCAAGCCGTTTGGCAACAAGGGCAGGTCCCAGCAGCGCCAGAAGAGAATTCAGATCCGGTCCATGAGACTGACCGGAGACAGCAACTCTGACCGCCATAAAAAGCGGCTTCCCTTTAACACCCAACTCTTTACCGACTTCTTTTAGCGTTTGACGGACTGTATCTCCGTCCCACTGTGCAAACGTAAGTGCTTTGTCACGGAATGTATTTAGCACCGCAGGCGTTGTTTCCATTGCCATGACAAGGCGAATATCTTCCTCATCATCCAGCTCAACCGTCTCACCGAAGAACACACGAACAAGTTCCGGAGATTGAGCGCAATATTCCAGCTTTTCCTGAACGGTGGCCACCACCTGCTCCAGCCATGCCAAACGCTCCGGGGTTATATCCGTCTCAACAAGGCCTGCCTCCTGTATGTGAGGAAGGCACAACTCCGTAACTCTTTCTATAGATGCTTCCCTGATATAATGGGCGTTCATCCATTTTAGTTTTTCAAAGTTAAATACAGCCGGACTTTTGGATACACGCTTCAGAGAAAACCGGGAAACCAGCTCATGAACAGGGAAGATTTCCTCTTCCCCTTCAGGTGACCAGCCAAGTAAAGCTAAAAAGTTGACTAATGCTTCCGGCAGATAGCCGTCCTGACGGTACTGAACTACCGATGTGGCGCCGTGTCTTTTGCTCATCTTAGAGCGGTCTTCACCAAGAATCAGAGAGATATGGGCAAACTTGGGGAGAGTAAAGTTAAGCGCCTCGTAAATTAAAATCTGCCGCGGCGTGTTCGAAAGATGTTCTTCCCCACGTAAAATATGGGTAATATCCATCAACGCATCATCCAGAACTACTGCAAAATTATATGTAGGAATACCGTCAGATTTTATAATAATAAAGTCACCAATTCCGTCACTCTCAAACTCCACCCGCCCACGCACCAAGTCGTCCACTACCAGTGTTTGTCCTTCCGGTACGCGGAAACGGACCACCGGCTGCTTACCGGATGCACAGAGCTCTTCTCTGTCTTTCAATGTTAAGTTACGGCACTTCCCCAGATAGCGAGGCAGTTCGTTGCGGGCCAGTAGCGCCTCCCGCTCGGCTTCCAGCTCTTCCCCACTGCAGTAGCAATGGTACGCCTGCCCTGTTTCCAATAACTTGTCCACATATGGACGGTAAATCTCCAGTCGTTCCTGCTGCCTGTAAGGACCGTGTTCACCACCGACAGCAATGCCCTCATCCCAGTTAAGACCCAGCCAGCGCAAAGAATCAAGGATTAATTCCTCATATTCACCGGTAGAACGCTCCAAATCCGTATCCTCAACGCGAACCACCATTTTACCACCGTAGTGGCGGGCAAACAGCCAGTTGAATAAGGCAGAGCGTGCACCGCCGATATGTAAAGGCCCTGTGGGGCTGGGGGCAAATCGCACTCTTACGTTTTCCATAAAAAATCCCTCCTGCTACAGAATCTTACCTATTATACCACTATTGAAAAATGGACACAACAAAGACAATGTTTATGTTATAATGTTTTCAAGTCTGATATTTACAAACCAATTAACAATATACTCATTGAGGGGGAAACCCATGAACAACTTCTTTAATCTCTACCGTCACGGTTTTATCCGGGCAGCGGTTGCCATTCCTGAAGTTCGTGTGGCCGATCCGGCCTTTAATGCCTCCCGCACAATGGAGTTGGCCAGAGAAGCAGCCGCCCAAAAAGCTGTTGTAATCCTGTTTCCCGAACTGGGGATTTCTGCGTATAGTAATGAAGATCTTTTCCACCAGCAGGCACTCCTGGAAAGCGTCGAAAATCAAGTCGGGTGGCTTCTACATGAATCTGCCACTCTTGACTCCATGCTAATCGTGGGTGCGCCGGTCATGGTGGATTCTCTCCTTTATAATTGCGCCATGGTATTACACCGTGGCCATATTCTTGGCGTTGTGCCAAAGTCGTACCTGCCTAATTACAGGGAGTTTTACGAAGCACGGCAATTCAGGCCCGCTGCCACAGCTACCCGCGAAACAATCACCTATTGCGGCCATGAAGGCGTACCCTTCGGTACAGATCTGCTTTTCCGCGTCAAAAATATCCCTCACTTTACGCTCGCTCTGGAAATTTGTGAAGATCTCTGGGTACCTGTTCCCCCATCCAGTTTTGCCGCACTGGCGGGCGCCACAGTGATCGCGAACCTGTCAGCATCTAATATAACCATCGGCAAAGCGGAATACAGACACGCTCTGGCTTCCAATCAATCAGCAAAATGCCTGTCTGCCTACCTGTACTCTGCGGCCGGTCCCGGAGAATCTACTACAGATATGGCCTGGGATGGCCATGCGCTCATTTATGAAAATGGCCAACTGCTGGCCGAATCAGCCCGGTTTGGGCTTGAGCCCGCTATTACGATTACTGATATCGACTTAGGCCGTTTGGCCCAGGAACGCCTCCGGCAAAACACTTTTTCTGAAAATGCCCGCAATCTTAAAAGTTTAACGGAGGACTTCCGTACTGTTGAATGTGAAATCAGACTGACGGAAGGTACGCTGCCCCTTAAGAGGGAGTATCCCCGTTTCCCTTATGTGCCCGCCGATGAGCAAAGCAGGGACAAGCGTTGTTATGAAGCCTATAACATCCAGGTCCATGGCCTGATTAAACGTCTTGTGTCCTCGGGCATGGAAAGCATTATTGTCGGTATATCCGGCGGTCTGGATTCCACCCAGGCTTTAATGGTAGCTGTAAAAGCCGTCGATCTGTTAGGCTGGTCAAGGGAAAGGATTCGTGCCTATACCATGCCTGGCTTTGCCACATCTTCCCGGACAAAGGAGAATGCCTGGAGGCTAATCCGCGCTCTGGGTGTTAAAGGTGAGGAACTGGATATCCGGGAAAGCTGCCAGCGGATGCTGGAGAATATCGGTCACCCTGTTACCTGCGGCGAAAATCTCTTTGATGTCACATATGAGAATGTCCAGGCCGGAGAGAGAACGTCTCATCTCTTCCGGCTGGCTAACCTGCACCGCGGATTAGTGCTGGGCACAGGCGATTTAAGCGAACTGGCACTGGGTTGGTGCACCTACGGTGTGGGTGACCACATGTCCCATTATAATGTCAACGCCAGTGTACCAAAAACGCTCATTCAGTACCTGCTTCGCTGGCAGGCTTCTCCGGAACGGGTTGACGAAGAAACCTGTTCGGTCATCCTTGACATCCTCAACACTGAAATCAGCCCGGAACTCGTGCCAGGAGACGGTCAGGACAACCAACCGGCTCAACGTACAGAAGACTTTATCGGGCCCTATGAATTACAGGATTTTAATATATACTACACCACCCGCTTCGGCTACCGCCCAAGCAAAGTGGCGTTTCTTGCCTATACCGCTTGGCATGATAAATCAAAAGGCGCCTGGCCTGACATCCCTGAAGAAAAACGCAATGAATATTCTATCACCCAGATTAAACAGTGGCTAGAAGTCTTTGCCAACCGCTTCTTCCGCGGCAGCCAGTTTAAGCGCTCCGTGATGCCCAACGGCCCTAAAGTCGGCTCCGGCGGCTCCCTCTCCCCCCGCGGCGACTGGCGTGCACCCAGCGACAGCGAAGCCACCCCCTGGCTAGACGACATAACCAAAATCCCCGACTCCTACCCGGGGTCAGGTTTAACAATTGACCTAATTCTCTCGCATGATGAAATCTAATTTCACTTCATCCCCTTAGCTTGTCTAAGTTTAACTTCATAATCGGGTAGGATGCTACCCATTAGTTGAGTAGCCGACCTCCCACCGTACGTACCGTTCGGTATACGGCTCCTCCCATGTTTACACACGAACAGACTCGTAGTATTCAAGAAAATTGAGGTATCCTGCCTTCTTAAGTCTCTCGGCTGAGATGGCTTTGGCAATGATTGGGTTACGGGCACAGCGCCAGTAACCTTTTCTTATGTTTGCACCTTCCCAGAAGCCAGTCCTTCAACACACTAGGGCTGGTTTTTTTTATTGCAAAAAACAGCCTAAACGAAAAAGAAGGATCAAAATCGACCTAGCCCGCTCCATAGCGGAAAAAATGAACATCTTCGGCAGCATTTCTGCCAGCGATGAGCCTGTGCGCCTCGCTGGAGGCAGTGTGATTATCGCGAACTCAATAGTAACACATGCAATGCACGGGCACGGCATCATGACCTTTGCAGACGGCCACACTCACGAAGGCTACTGGGATGCCGACGAATTCCTGGGAGACCATCATGACTGCGGCCATGACCATCACCATTCCGGAGATTTAGATGACCATGAAGACTGTGACCATGACCACTAACAGAACATATCCTCTGAATCCAGCAAAAAATAGGCTCCTCTGGCTCCTTCTCCTCGGCATCGGCGTCTTCAACGTAGCAGACTACTTCCTAACTCTTTATGCCCTCGAAATGGGCTGCCGGGAAGCAAACCCCGTTATTGACCTGGTCGTTGACTCTATCTTCTTTGCCAAAATCAAACTCCTGATTGTTCCTCTTCTGCTGCTCTTTCTTTGGGTCCGCCGGAAAAAGGTACGACAGCGTCTGTACTTTTATGTATGGTTACTCTTTGTGGCCTATATGTTCCTAATGCTTTACTATGCGTGGCTTTTCTGGAGTGGGTCTCTTTAATGTTAACTGTTTAGGCAGCTTGCAATGCGAAAGCTGCCTTTTTTATGCAAGGTAACTCACGCAACCGTTAACTACATAATTATCGCTTTTTAGCTATCATTTGACAACTATTCTTTAGGGTAGTATTTTATTAAAACACCTAAAAGAAAACAACAATATCAGCCTGCAATGAGGTGGCGGCTTGCGTTAGTACTTACAGCAAAATTGAGGTAAGCAAACAACTGAGCCTCAATCTCGGCTGAGTGTAATTTTACTGAGCTCAATTTTGCGCTGAGTGAGATATTTATTAAGCGCACCTGTGACTGCTCGCAGGAGGCGGCGTAAAGGCCATAACGCACATTGCAGCATGCCCATTTTCTACTATGCCGGTTACCGGTCAGTCTGACAACTACCCTAATGGGTAGAATTGGATAATCTGCTCTCACAGTCTGTCCAAGAAGCTCATATTTGCCCTGTAAAGCGACGGAAACAATAAGGAATGGTATATATACCCTGCATTCAACCGGTGATAAGTCAACATAAAATATGAGCTATGCACTTAATATGCACTTAATCATGTTTCCGTACATAGCCCAAATTTCAGGTCTATTCTATTTTACGAGAGCTTCAACACTGTCGCTTAAAATCCAGCCGTCTACCTTTTCACCGTTAATTTGCGTCGATACAAGGCACCATCCTTCCCCTTCGTACCGAAGCAGGACAGGGTAGTTTGCGTCTAGCTGAACAGTGACCGCAGATGATGTGCTGTTGTTTGAATAAAGGGGTGTCTCATGCAGTGTGATTAGGATACCCTCTACGCTGTCACACTGGCATTCCGAATATTTTATGTAATAGTTGTAGACCGGCATATTTTGTTCGAAATGCACCAAGGTGTATGCGTTTCCCTGACCATTCGTTAATTGGTAAGCAATTAGCTTAGCTATTAACTCAATCAATATTCCATTTTTCAGTAATATACTGCCGATTCTTCGTAGAACCGATGGGTTTATGTTATGGGATTCAAAAGCAGGAACATATGTTTGCCATAATTATACTTCATGCGTCGAGAAAACTACAAGGAAAATTATCCCTGGCCCGCTTGTATTATTCATGAGTTTAGCATATTGCAAACATGCAATAACATTGTAAAGCATTGTGGTATATTATATTGACGTTTAACATATAATACAGTACAATAGCATTATGAAAGGGGGCTGATGTTATGGCTAATACATCCAATTTAAATATTCGTGTCGATGAGGAATTAAAACGCAAGGCAGAAGCTATTTTTTCTGAGCTTGGGCTAAATATGTCTACTGCAATGAATATCTTCCTGCGCTATTCCGTCCGCTATGGCGGCATTCCTTTTGACCTTCGCATTGAAAAACCCAATACTGAAACCATAGCGGCAATTGATGATGTCAATAACAACCGAAATATGAGCAAAACCTTTGACAGCGTCAGTGCTCTAATGGATGATCTAAATGCTTAAAGTAAGGTACTCCAGCAGGTTTAAAAAAGACTTCAAGACCATTGTCAAAAGAGGATACGATGTGAAGCTTCTTGAGGAAGTCCTTTATTTTTTGGTTCAGGAGAACGTTCTGCCACAGAAATATCTTGACCACCCTCTTGCCGGTAACTATGCCGGACATCGGGAATGCCACATAACTCCTGACTGGCTACTCATTTATAAAATTGAGAGGGAAATATTAACCCTGTCTTTAACACGAACAGGAACCCACAGCGACCTGTTTTAATCCAAAAATGTAGCCGCTCGAGATTTAACGAGCGGTTTTCTTTTGCCATCATCCGTCTTATTTGCATAAAAAGAAGGAAAAACCGAGTTGATTTATGATTAAATGCCTTACATCGAGGGATGTGGGGCCTCTTGTTTTAAAGCTTTAATTCAAGATTTCTACCTCAAGTGTGACCAATAGTTGTAAATCAAATTAAAGACACATTGGTAAAAAATTTAACCCTTTGCATAAAATGGAATCATCATACACTATTGACAATGATTGTAATCGATGGTATGGTTAGTTTGTTGGGTGTTTCACTATTATGGTGAAGCGCCTTGTGCTTTATATAGCGCTACCATTAAATGGATTTATGGAGGAATAAAAATGGATAGGGTTACATTGTCAGAATCTACGTTTGAAAAACTAGTTAAACACTTGGTAGAAATTGAAGAAGGTAAAAAGAAGCTTCTTGATCAATACTTTTCTACACCGTCAAAAGAACGTTATGAATTTAAGGATGCTATTGAAGAGTATATTAAACGTATTGATCAACTTCTTATAAATGCGAATAAGTCACAGACTTCTGACAATGAAGTCCCTTTTGTCACCATTGAGTGTGAAGTAGAGCTACAAGACTTATCACTCCATGAAGTCTTCAAGTATCGTATAACAAACCCCCTTCATGAGCGTCTAAGGGAGGGGGATATATCATGTTTATCACCGGTTGGTAAGTCATTGCTGTTAAAAAAAGTTAATGATGTAATTATGGTAAATGCGCCCGGGGGTATTTTCCGTTATAAAATACTATCAATTCAACTCCAAAATCATAGCGAAATTGGGAGTAGTGCATCGGAGTCGGTTGCTTCCGTTCTACCCGGAGATTCTTCCAGAATCTCCTAAATGGGCTCTGTCCCTCAGTACGTTAAAGCATTAAAGCAAAGCTGAAGGATAAGAGACACTACCCCTTAAGCCAGTCCTCTCAAACACTGAGGGCTTTTTTTATACCTAGGTAGCCTAACCCCAACTAAAAAGGAGGCAAAAATCAAGAAAGTTTTTATAATGTGAAAGGATTAGGTCAATTGTTAAACCTGACCCCGGGTGAGGATGACGGTGGCTTGGGCGGCGATGCCTTCCCCGCGGCCGCAGAAGCCCAGGCCTTCGGTTGTGGTGGCTTTAACGCTTACCCTGTCTGCTGTGATACTAAGGGTGCGGGCGATATTTACTCGCATCTCCTCAATATACGGAGCTAATTTTGGTTTTTCAGCGATGATGACGGTATCCGCATTACCGACTGAGTAGCCTTCCCGGTTGCAAAGCGAGTTTACCTCTCCGAGCAGATGTAAGCTTGACGCGCCTTTGTAACACGGGTCGGTGTCAGGAAAGTGTTTGCCGATATCGCCAAGAGCCAGTGCGCCAAGCATGGCGTCCATGATGGCGTGAAGCAGAACATCAGCATCGGAGTGCCCCAGTAAACCCAGGCTGTAAGGGATGGTCACCCCGCCTAAGATGAATTTCCTGTCCTCAACAAGTCTGTGAACATCAAATCCGGTCCCTATGCGCATGGACTTACCTCCCCAGTAGAGATTCGGCGAAAACAAGATCATCCGGTGTGGTGACTTTAAGGTTACTGTATTCCGATTGAAAAATATGTACCGGATAGCCGTAATGTTCCAGCAGCGCGGCATCATCGGTGGCATAAAAGCTGTCATTCCGGGCGCGTTTGTAGGTGTCTTCCAGCCAATCACGCCGGAAGGTCTGCGGGGTCTGTACCGCCCACAGGCTTTGCCTCGAAGGTGTTTCTAAAACTTTGCAGGATTCGTCAACCCGCTTAATTGTATCTTTGACAGGAACGGCGGCCACTGCCGCTCCTAACCGGGCTGCGGTTTCCAGGGAGCGGTTAAATAATTCAGGAGTAGCAAGGGGCCGTGCACCGTCATGGATGCAGACGAAATCACTGCTTGCAGTCACTGTCAGTAACCCCTCCCAGACCGAGTCCTGCCTCTCTTTCCCACCGTTGACTATAAAAATATTCGTATCGGGAAAATAAGGCAAAAGAACATCCCGGCGAAAGAGCTCTTCTTCGCCGGGAGTAACGACTGCAACTATTTGCTCGAAACATCCTGAAGCCAGGCAGGCGGCCAGGGAATAATACAGCACCGGCTTCCCGGCCAGGGGAAGATACTGCTTATTTACATTTTCTTTCATACGCTGCCCGCGTCCTGCCGCGACCACGATTACTGTAGCTTTCATTAACGCATTCCTGAAACTTTCTCGATAACTTTTGGTTTGGCAAAAATCATCCGGCCTGCGGCTGTCTGCAGTACACTGGTTACAATAACTTCAATGGTATCACCGATAAAGCGGCGTCCTCCCTCAACGACAATCATCGTTCCGTCATCAAGGTACGCAACGCCCTGACCTGCCTCTTTCCCGTCTTTAATGATTTGTGCCACCATTTCCTCTCCGGGGAGTACTACTGGCTTTACCGCGTTGGCCAATTCATTAATGTTTAATACCGGGACGCCTTGCAGTTCACAGACTTTATTAAGGTTATAATCATTAGTTACAATTTTACCCTTCATAACTTTCGCCAGTTTAACCAGCTTGCTGTCCACTTCCGGAATATCCTCAAAATCCTGCTCATTAACCTGTATGGTGATGTTAGATTCTTTCTGCATTTTATTGAGGATGTCGAGCCCGCGGCGTCCGCGGTTTCTTTTTAACGCATCGGATGAATCAGCGATGTGTCGTAGCTCCTCGAGGACAAAACCAGGTACTACAATTACTCCTTCAATAAAGCCGGTAGCAGTAATATCCACAATACGTCCGTCGATAATTACGCTGGTATCAAGAATCTTGGCACTGCGAAAGTTACCCCGTTCTCCAGCCTTAATCTGACGGGTAAACAGCCCTGAAAGAAAAGTCATCTCTTCCTTACGGCTAAGCATCAAGCTCATTCCCAAATAGCCGGCCAGCAGTGTGACAATCATGGAAAGGTAAGTCCCGAAAAGCGGAATATGGCGCAATGCTAGGCTTAGCAACGCACCAATCAGCAACCCAAGTACCAAGCCGATAACACTCACTGCTATATCAAGTGTTGGAATTGCTTTCAGAGCAGATTCCATCCAGCCGTTTACTACGGTTGCCAAACGAATCAACCAAGGAGTAATCATATAAGATATAAGTCCAAAAACTGTTCCGCCAAGAACCGAAGCACCGATACTCGTTGACCCCGTGGCTTCAACATTGGCAAATGCCGCGATGGCGGCAAAACTTGTGTTAACCAGTTGATAACCGATTGCAAAACCCACAACAAGTGATAAAATCCGAAATATTCTCTGCAACATACCGTATCACCTCCTTTAACCTATTATAGCGTATATTTTTTACCAAATTCAAGCTACTTGATACACCGAAACAGAAAAAATTCCTGATGCGTAAAAGCAGCACGCGGGAGTGGTTTCCTGCACGATAAGAAGGACATCATTATTCATGATGCCCTTCTACAAAAAATTGGTTGATAATTTCATCTACATCAGTGGCGCTGGAATTCTTCGCCAGCACCAGTTCGGAAATCAGGATTTGTCGCGCGCTCTCCAGCATCTTACGCTCACCGGTAGATAGGCCCTTTTCCTTTTCGCGAACCATCAGGTTGCGAACAACCTCAGCAACCTTATAGATGTCGCCGCTTTTTATTTTCTCCATGTTCATTCGGTAACGTCGGTTCCAGTTTGTCGACATTTTGCTGTGGTTCTCACGCAAAATCGAGAAAACCTGCTCGACTCCATTATCATCAATAACCTCACGCAACCCAATGTTACCCACATTATCCATAGGAATCATTACTTTCATTTCACCAATGGGTATATTCATGATATAATACTTTTTGCGCGCACCCAGGATTTCTTTTTCTTCAATAGCTTCAATGACACCGGCGCCGTGCATGGGGTACACTACCTTATCTCCTATATTAAACATCGGCAAGCCTCCCAGGTGTAACATACTTGTTTCATTTTATCACAAATGCCATAGCATGTCAAACAAAGAATGTATTTTACCATAATTATAAAACCTTGTCAACCTTAACAGAAACATTTTTTAAATTGGGACAAACCTACTCAATTTCGGCGTACACACGTTGACAACGTTTTGACATAAAAAGTATAATAAAGTGAAACTGGCCCAACAGCACTGGAGGGAGATCTAAAATGAAAAACGAAGTGGTAGGGCAATTTCAGGACAAAGTTTCTGAATTGTTGATTCGTCACCGCAGCATTCTTGACAGCCTAACGAAGTTTCAGGAATCATCCGCACGTGTTAACAGGTCTATTGCAAAAACTGTAACCAATTGCGGCTGTCTCTCCGTCAGTGCGTCAAAACAAACATGTCCGCCCGAAGTTAATTTAAAAGACTGTCAGCAGTATATGAACTCCCATTTAAACGGAGAGCTCTGCGAGCATTGCCTGGAAGCGATTGAAGAAGAACTGGGCAATCATCTGTTTTACTTAACAGCTTTGTGCAATTTACTTAATCTTGAACTAACCGATGTTTTTGACAAAGAGTTTGAACGCATTAACACCCTTGGGTTTTTCAATCTCTCGTAACTGACAGTGTGCATGTAAAATTTAGATAATTAAAGCCTCTCTACTGAGAGGCTTTATCTTTTTAACTAAATAATGGGGTTGACATATTGCCATAGGTCAGCCCCATTAACGTTTTTTGTTTTACCGTTTACGATGGCCCAGGCGTTCGGAAATTTTATCTGCGGCAGCCATTACTTCGGGGATTAACCTTTCCTGAATAAACGCGTCAGTCAGGCGGGTGTCCGGGCCGGAAACGCTAATGGCGGCAATGGCTTTGTTTTCAAAATCCCATATGGGAACAGCCACACAGCGCACCCCTTCTTCTAATTCTTCATTGTCCAGGGAATAACCGTTTTTTCTAACGGTCGCAGCTTCCTCTTTCAGCTTAACTGGGTCGTTAATCGTATATTTCGTGAAAGCCTGTAAAGGTACTTTATGCTGCAAAAAACGCTCAAAGTCACGGTCAGATAAATTGGCGATTAACGCTTTGCCTGCCCCGGTGCAGTGAGCAGGTCCGCGGCTACCGACCCGGGCAAAAATCTTAATCATATTTAATGATTCAATCTGGTCGATATACACGACTTCATCCTGATCAAGAATAGCAAGGTTGGTCGTTTCGTTACAGCGGTCAACCAACTCTTGCAAGAAAGGCCGCGCGATTGTACGGATGTCCATGGAATAAAGGGCAGCATGTCCCACTTCAAAAGTACGTAAACCCAGAAGATATTTCCCGGTATCTTTATCCTGATTAATAAATCCGTCATTCATTAAGGTATGAAGCAACCGGTGAGCTGTGGAAATGTTTAATTTCGTACGGTCCCTTATCTGACTTAACGTGAGTGGTGTCCCTGCTTCCGCAAGAATAATCAGGATTTTTAAGGCTCTTTCCACTGCTTGCACAGAATGCCGATCATGTGGGCTTTTCATGAAAAACCTCCTTTGCTCAAATAGATAGAAAGATGAAAAGCAGGCGAAAGCGCCTGCTTCTTTGCTGACGTCATCCCCTGTCGACAGCGCCAGGGACTTTCACGCTATGAAATGCATTCTCAAAATAATTATACAGGCTATCCCGTTTTTTTGTCAATAGCCTTGTAACGTGCAACCCGGGGACGTCCTCAAGTTGCAGAATGCACTTAGCCACTAGCATAGTTTTGCAGCTCGAACCGTCCCCGAAGTTGCATTCCTGAATATTTGCCTTGACTGACGGGGTATATTTTGATAAGATTAAAAAAATGTCCCGGCACCTTTAACTTAGTCCAGAGAGGCTAAAAAGGAGGCTTTACACATGTGCGTTCTAATCAGAGAGTTGAAACTGCTAACCACGGCGTTGTAAAACGACCGTATGGTTAGCTTTTTTTTGTAGCTATTGTTAATACAATTCAGGAGGGAAAAGCATGCTTGCAAGATTGGTGCTGGAAAACGGTAAAATATTTTACGGAAAAGGGTTCGGCGCAGAGGGCGCCAGTAACGGTGAGGTCGTGTTTAATACAGCCATGACTGGCTATCAGGAGGTCCTGACAGACCCGTCCTACTGCGGACAAATTGTAACAATGACCTATCCGCTTATTGGAAATTACGGAATTAACCCCGATGACTTTGAATCCCGCCGGCCTTTCGTTCGCGGCTTCATTGTCAGGGAAGCTTGTACCGACCCTAACAATTGGCGCACGACGGAAACTCTCTCCGCCTATTTAGAAAGAAATGGAATTGTGGGTCTGACCGGTATCGACACCAGGGCGCTGACGAGAATCATCCGTCAATTTGGCACCCTTCGTGGCATCATTACGACTCAAGATTTCAGTGACGCTGAACTTCTACAGAGAGTCCTGGATGTACCAACTCTGTCAGGGCAAAACCTGCTTGATGAAGTTACGACTCCGGAGCCCTATACCCTTGCCGGTCCTGGCAAACGCATTGTTGTTGTGGATTTGGGAATGAAGCGTGCCATTGCCCGGAATTTGAATAAAGCTGGCTGCGAAGTGGTTGTTGTTCCTTCACACACATCGGCAACAGACATCCTGGCACTGAATCCTGACGGTCTGATGCTTTCCAACGGACCCGGAGACCCTAAGGATGCTGTGCATACCATCAGTGAAGTTAAAAAGCTGGTAGGAAAACTGCCTATGTTTGGGATCTGCCTGGGACATCAGGTTCTGGCACTGGCACTGGGTGGAGACACATACAAATTGAAATTCGGCCACCGCGGCGCGAACCATCCGGTTAAAGATCTGCAGAGCACTAAGGTGCAAATTACCTCACAGAACCACGGCTATGCCATCAACGAAGAAAAGCTAAAAGATTTGGATGTAACAGTCACCCACCGTAACTTAAACGATGGAACTGTAGAGGGCATGGTACACAATAAATACCCCATCTTCTGTGTACAGTACCATCCGGAAGCATTTCCCGGTCCCAGTGATTCCGCCCACATCTTCGAACGCTTCCTCTCCATGATGGAAGCCAACTAAATGAAGAGGAGGCTATACAATGCCCAAATATAAAGATATTAAAAAAGTGATGGTTATCGGCTCTGGGCCGATTATCATCGGACAGGCTGCAGAATTTGACTATGCAGGCACCCAGGCCTGTCGGGCGCTGAAAGAGGAAGGTATGGAAGTAGTCCTGGTTAACAGTAACCCCGCCACCATCATGACCGACACCAACATTGCTGACCGGGTCTATATTGAACCGCTCCAATTATCCACACTTACTGAAATTATCGCCAAAGAACGGCCCGACGGATTGTTACCCACTCTAGGCGGCCAGATTGGCTTAAATTCGGGCAAAGACCTGGCTGAGCAAGGTGTTCTGGAACGCTACAACGTCCGCTTACTGGGTACCCCTCTAGACGCCATACGCAAGGCCGAAGACCGCCAACATTTTAAAGATATGATGAATGCATTAAACGAGCCCATTCCCTCCTCCATCATTGTTTCCACCGTGGAAGACGCGGTCGCCTTTGCCAATGAAACCGATTACCCTCTGGTTGTTCGTCCCGCCTATACCATGGGCGGTACCGGCGGCGGGTTTGCCCACAGCGAAAAAGAATTACGCATTACAGCACAACAGGGGATCAAAGCCAGCCCCATCTCACAGATTCTTGTTGAGCAGAGTGTAGCTGGCTGGAAAGAGATTGAGTTTGAAGTAATGCGGGACAGCAATGACAACTGCATCACCATTTGCAGTATGGAGAATATCGACCCTGTAGGCGTTCACACCGGGGACAGCATTGTGGTAGCTCCGGCACAAACACTCACCGACCATGAATACCAGATGTTGCGTACCGCCTCACTGAAAATCATTCGTGCACTGGGCATCGAAGGTGGCTGCAATATTCAGTTTGCACTGGATACTGATAGTTTCAACTATATCGTTATTGAAGTAAATCCCCGTGTTTCCCGCTCTTCAGCGTTGGCATCCAAAGCCACCGGCTACCCGATCGCCAAAGTAGCCACAAAAATCGCCATCGGCCTTACCCTGGATGAAATCCAAAACGCTGTCACCAAAAAAACCACGGCCTGCTTCGAACCGACAATCGACTATGTTGTCATTAAAGTACCACGCTGGCCTTTTGACAAATTTGCACTGGCCCAGCGCACATTAGGTACACAGATGAAAGCTACCGGTGAAGTCATGGCCATTGACCGGACACTGGAAGCGGCAATTCTTAAAGCCGTCCGGTCTCTGGAAATTGATGTGCATAGCCTGAAGCTGGACGGTCTGGAAGAACTGGACATGGAAGACCTAAAAGAAATGATTACCCGGCCTAATGACCAGCGTCTCTTTGTTCTGGCCGAGGCGATACGCCGCGGCATTACACTGGACGAAATTTACCGCATCTCCAGAATTGATCCGTTTTTCAGCCAAAAAATTAAAAATATTATTGACATGGAAACGAAGGTCGCCGCTTACGCTGTAAGCGGTCCGGGCAGCCTCCCTGCTGAACTTTGGTTGGAGTCCAAGCAGATGGGGTTTGCCGATGAAACAATCGCTGAGCTGCTAAACGTCCCGGAAGCGGAAGTCCGCTCAACCCGCAAAGCGTCCGGTATCCTGCCCGCCTACAAAATGGTGGATACCTGTGCAGCAGAATTTGAAGCTGTAACACCATATTTTTACTCCACCTACGATGAAGAGGATGAAGCAATCCCCACAAAAAACCGTAAGATTGTGGTGCTGGGTTCCGGACCTATCCGCATCGGCCAGGGAATCGAGTTTGATTACTGCTCTGTTCACTCCGTCTGGGCTCTGCAACAAGAAGGCTATGAGACGGTAATTATTAATAACAACCCGGAAACCGTCTCCACCGACTTTGATACGGCAGACCGGCTTTATTTTGAACCGCTCCAGCCTGAAGATGTCTTAAATGTCCTGGATAAAGAAAATCCAGAAGGAGTTATTGTCCAGTTTGGCGGCCAGACCGCCATCAATCTGGCCGAACCGCTGGCAGCAGCAGGAATCACTATTATCGGTACGGCAGTAGAGAATATCGACCGCGCTGAAGACAGGGACAAGTTTGAAATGTTATTGGAAGAGTTAAATATCCCCCGTCCCGCAGGTAAAACAGTAACATCAGCGGAGCAGGCGGTTCCTGCGGCCCAAACCATCGGCTACCCCGTCGTTGTCCGTCCCTCCTACGTCTTGGGCGGCAGAGCCATGGAAATTGTCTATAACGACAGTGAACTGGAAGAATACATGCGCACTGCCGTTAAAGTCTCACCGGGGCACCCGGTACTGGTGGATAAATACCTGCTTGGCACCGAAATTGAAGTTGATGCTATTTCCGATGGTCATGATGTATTAATCCCCGGGATTATGGAGCACATTGAGCGTGCCGGTGTTCACTCCGGCGACAGCATTGCCGTCTACCCGTCGCAATCGGTCAGCCCCGCCCACAAAAAGCTGATTGTTGATTACACCACCCGTCTGGCCAGGGCGCTTCAGGTAAAAGGGATTATCAATATCCAGTATGTTATCTTCGAAAATCAGCTCTATGTACTGGAAGTGAATCCCCGTTCTTCCCGTACTGTACCGTTCCTCTCCAAGGTTACCGACATCCCCATGGTACAGTTAGCCACCCGCACCGCCCTCGGCCGCAAACTGGCCGATTTGGGCTACAAAAGCGGACTGCATCCCGATCAGCCTTTCATTGCAGTGAAAGCACCTGTGTTCTCTTTCGCCAAGCTGACCGGCCTGGAGACATCTCTTGGGCCGGAAATGAAATCCACCGGGGAAGTGATGGGCATAGACCTGGATCTGCCACGGGCCCTGTACAAAGCTCTGTTGGCCGCCAATCTCTACATTCCTCAGACAGGTAATATACTGGCAACCATCGCCGATAAGGACAAAAAAGATGCCATCCCGGTACTCAAACAGTTCGCCGACCTTGGCTTTACACTTCACGCTACCGACGGCACCGCCGCAGCTCTGGCCAAAGCTGGCTGCGATGTTAACCGGGTTAACAAAATTACCGAAGGCTCCCCCCATGTGGTGGATTATATTCGCGGCAACAAAATTGATGTGGTAATTAACACATTAACAAAAGGAAAAGCCCCACTGCGTGATGGGTTCCGGATTCGTCGGGCCGCCGTCGAACTAAATATCCCCTGCCTGACATCCCTGGATACTACCAAAGCCGTCCTTGATGTCATGCAAAAACTAAAAATGGGTCATGGCATTAACCATATACCCATCCAGGAATATTTAAACAGTAAAAACTCAGATTAGATAAGGAAAGCAATTTAACGGAGCCTAATTTGTAAGCGCCTGCAAATGAATATGCAGGCGCTTTTTTTATTACTCAAATAACACTTATCGTACTTCTATATTTCGTCTTTAATTACTTTCTTTTTGTTTAACCGCTGACTAATGACAACTAAGATGATACCAATTTCATAAAGAACTAAAAGAGGAAGAGCCATCATAATCTGAGACACGACATCAGGGGGTGTAAGGATAGCGGCAATCACTACGATAAATAACAACGCATACTTCCTTTGGCTTCGCAAAAAAGCCGCGTCTACAATATGTAGCCATCCTAGAAACCAAAATAAAATCGGCAACTGGAAAACCACACCAAACGCAAATAAAAAATTTGTTGCAAATGTTAAGTAATTAGAAATGGTGAACATGGCTGTGAGGCCCTCAGAAGCAAATTGCATAAAAAATATTATCGTATAGGGGAAAACAGTGAAATAAGCAAACGAAATGCCAGCAGTGAAGAAAAGAAGCATGGCTGCCATAACCGGAAGTATAATTTTCTTTTCATTTTTATACAGAGCAGGAAAAATGAATGCCAGGAACTGATATGTCAGAACAGGCATGGATATAAGGATACCCGCAATCAGTGCCAGACGGAAATTAGCCATTAACGCTTCCGGAGGTGAAACGAAAATTAGATCAAGATGTCCGGCCGGACGAGTCAGTATACCCCGTAAGCTGTCTACGGCAGTAAACCCAATAATGGTGGCAATAAACAGAGTGATTATACTAATGAACAAACGTTTTCTTAACTCCTCTAAATGATCAAACAGTGTTAACCCGTCCCATTTTTTAGCCATAAAATTCTTTTGTGCCTCCTTGTATGCGTAATGGCTACACAACATTCTAATTATATGTTATGATATTCACATAATACAACACTTTCGGCCACGTTCCTTCTTCCTCGTTGGACATCTCTATGCCTCAGTTCGTCAACATATTTCCAGTGAATATGTGTAAAAACCAATCATGGCCGCTGTTTCTCTCATCTGGCGGGATCTAACGGTCATAGCCAATTACTATAACTATACAGGTAACGTATGGCCACGCCAAAATAAAAAAAGAATTGTTTTTTTCTATAAACTTCTATACGATAAAGTAGGAAGAATTATTGAACCCTAGATTAAGGGAGGCACAGTAATGGACTATTACATTGACGCTTTGGGGGAAATGTGTCCCGTCCCCATTATCAAAGCAGAGTTAAAAATGCTCAAATTAAACGCCCATGACAGGGTAATCTTAACAACGGATCACAACTGTTCAACAAGTAGCGTTACGAATCATTTTTATAGCAAGTACCGTTATCCCTGTGAAGTAAAACGGTTAGATGACGGGATTTGGGAGATTATTATTGAAAAGACTGCTTAACAGAATCCCCTGTCTTTTGAATATAGAAAGTTTAGGAAAGCAGCATGATTTGGTTTTTCTACATTTTCTGCATGAAACAGAGTTGTAAATTCATGCTTGAAGACAAAGTTTTCCACTTTTACTTCTTTTACCATTTTATAATAAAGTTCCTTACGAACAGCCATTCTTGGAAGTATTGAAACCCCTTTTCCGGCAGCAACGGCAGAGACAATAGCATTAATTGTATTCAACTCTAACACAACATTTAAGTCGTCCAAAGTAATCCCTCTTATAGCTAACGCCATTTCTAACGTTGTTCGTATACCTGAGCCTTTTTCACGGATAATCAGAGGCATTGTACGGAATTGATTGTCAGGCAACATGCCATTAATGTTCTGCCATTTTTCATTATTGGGGACAATCAGAACTAACTCTTTTAACGTCACCCGCTTCGTCTTAATTTTTTCTGTGTTTAAAGCTTCTCTCGTCTCATTGCAAAGTGGCCCTTCCACCAGCCCCAGGTCAACACGGCGGTTAATTAGTTTCTCGATGACATTTTTTGAATTTGTAATATCCATTTGTATATTAATATGAGGATACCGTTCTTTAAAGTTATAAACAGTGCAGGGAAGAGCATAATTGCCGATGGTGCTGGACGCTCCCACCGCCAGTTCATACTCCTGACCTCGAGACCGGTCCAATTCACGTTCAATGTTTTCTCCCAGAGAGAGAATCTTCTGTGCATGTTGGTACACAATCATCCCTGCAGCTGTCGGCTTAATTCCCTTATTTGTCCTTTCGAGCAGCTTTTCATGATAATATCGTTCAAGTTCCTGGATTTTTACGCTTAGTGACGGCTGGGAGACAAAAAGTTTTTTTGCTGCTTTAGAGATGCTTCCTGATTCCACTACGACACAATAGGCGTATAAGCTATTAATTTCCATAGAATTTCTCTCCCTGCTATAGTAGTTATAATATTCACGTATATTATATATTTATTTGACACAGATACGAATATTTCCTGCTACCTTAATAAAAAGGAGCGATATTAATGGCAGAAGTTGTGATAATTAGAAACCGGGATAAAACAAGCTTTTCTGCCAGTGCTACTCTTTTTGTAATTACTCTTATCGGTTATGAGCTTTACACTTTGCATAACTATGCTTTCCTGCCTTATATTTTTGGTTTGGCTTTCGGGTATGTGATTCAGCGCTCACGCTTTTGCTTTGCCTCCTGTTTCCGGGATATATTTGTGATCCGCACTGCGTCCATGACAAGGGCGCTACTTTTGTTGCTTGCTCTTACCACGGTCGGTTTCGCTATCATTAATTTCTTACCCGGCCAGGCTGGGTTGGCTGTAACGGGAAAAATTTATCCTGTCGGGATACATACCGCTTTAGCCGGCATCTTCTTTGGTTTTGGCATGGTCATTGCGGGTAATTGTGTTTCGGGATGCCTGGTACGCATGGGAGAAGGATATCTGATGCAGCTTAGCACCTTTGCCGGTCTTTTGTTTGGATCATTACTTGGAGCCTGGCATCTGGATTGGTGGGTCTCTGTGATGATTACACCTTCGTGGACATATTTTTTGCCCGATTTATTCAGCTGGCCTGGTGCTCTGATTATTCAGCTTTCCTTGCTTGCTGTTCTGTTCAAATTAACCGCAAAAATAGACGGTGTCAGTGACCCACTGGCACTGTTCAGAAAGCAACAAGGCGTTCCCATCTGGAGTTATGGAACAGGGGCTGTTGCACTGGCTGTTCTTAATATTCTTATGTACTGGTTATGGGGTAAGCAATGGGGAATCACCGGCGGCATCACGCATATTTCAGGGTGGGCAGCAAATAAAATGGGGATACCTGCTATGAACTGGTGGTACTTCAACAATCTCTCCGGGGAAAACGTGGCGGCCAGCTTTCTGAGATACCCTCTTATTTTCTTATCTTTGGGAATGGTGGGCGGCTCTTTATTCTCCAGCCTGATTAACCGCGAATTTAAGATACGCCGTCCGAGGACTGCAAAGTATATCTGCGCTGGTCTGGCAGGCGGCTTTATGATGGGCTACAGTTCAAGACTGGCCTTTGGCTGTAACATCGGCGCCCTGCTTAACGGTATCGGGTCATTGTCAGTGCATGGCTGGGTATTTGGCCTTTTCATATTCATAGGAGCTATTTTCGGCGGGAAGGTTCTCGTACGCTACGTAATTAGCTGAGGAATATGTTATAGTTTTCACGAATACCCATGGCATTTTTATATAGCCAATTATTAGAATTATGTGCGTTAGCCCTTATAGTATATAGAAACTTTAGCAGGAGCCAAAATAGGCTCCTTTTTTGCAGCCTATTTTACAGGTAGGATTTCTTACAAAGCAGTGGTATATATAGATTTAAGAAAATAATCACAACTTGTATCCTACTTAGCAGGAGGTGAAAAGATGATCTCTAAAATTGGCCTGCCCGAACTGCTCGTGGCTTTTGCTGTAGCACTGCTCGTATTTGGTCCGTCAAAGCTGCCGGATATCGGTAAGGCTTTTGGCCGCGGGCTTCGTGAATTCAAAGATGCCACAAAGGAGATTTCTCAGAGTGTTTCTGATGCTCAGGAAGAAGAAATTGTCTAACTAACAATGTAAGCAATCAAAAGGAGGTTATTTGTAATGGCTACATGCGAAGAAAAGATTTTATCAAGAAGGAAACTCCTGCGTAATGCAGGTGTCTCCCTGGCCGGAATCACCCTGGCGAGCTCCATGGGTTTTTTATCAGGATGCTCCAATCAGGCTGCTCCGGTACCGGCAACAGTAGCAGAACCCGCTGAAGTACCTGTCCCGGTATGGCCTTTAAGTTACGTGAAACTGGATCCCGCTGCAGCTGAGCAAAAAGCTTATGCCGCTTATAAGGAGGACGGCTGAGGCTACGGTGCTGCTGAGGGGGTCCTCGGCTATTTGGCAGAAGAAGTGGGTTATCCGTTCAACCAGATCCCGTCAGAAGGCTTTTCTGCATTTAAATCCGGTATCCACGGATGGGGGTCCATTTGCGGTGCGTTAGTTCCGGCAATCTACGCGATTACACTGGTTGCTGAAGGTGACGAGCAAAAAGATATGGTTAACGAACTGATGGCTTGGTACAAAGACACCCCGTTCCCCATCTACCAGCCAAAAGGGCTTAATCTGCCCACCACCGTGGCCGACTCCAGTCTCTGCCACGTCTCCGTAACTAAATTTATGCAGTTATTGGATATTCCCCGCGATGATCCGCAACGGAGTGAACGTTGTGGCGGTCTGACTGCAGATGTGGCGAAATTTACTGTGGCCATGCTAAACGACTTTGCCGACAAGAAGTTAGCGACCGGCGTATTCAAGCCATCCGCAGTTGTGGGCGAATGTATGGCCTGTCACAGCAAAATGGAATGGGCTCACGGCAAAGAAACGTGCACATCCTGCCATGGCGACCCACACAACGATTAAATAGTAGTAATAAAAATCACGGTGAAGTATATAAACTTCCCGTGATTTTTTTATCGCATTAAACAAGCCGCAATTTCTAAATATTCAAATCTTCGTGAATTATTTAGCAGATCATGTTCGTGAAAACACGCCGCCGTCGTCGTCACTCATTTGAAACGGCAACAGGAACAAGGCTAACTCAAAAAAACAAGCCCTGGAGAGTAAAATCTCCGGGGCTTGAAAATTTTTCTAGAATTCCGGTGGCATTTGCTGCAACTGAGCCAGTGAAAAAACCGGCCCTTCTTTGCAGACATATTTGTCGCCAATATTGCAACGACCACATTTTCCTACACCGCATTTCATTTTCATTTCCAAAGTGGTAATGATGTTTTCCGGTGTATAGTTCATTTTTTCCAGGCTCTGCAGCACAAATTTAATCATAATCGGCGGTCCGCAAGTTATCGTAACCTTACCCTCAGGATTCGGGTTCAACTGCTCAAGAAATGCAGGAACAAAGCCTACATTTCCATCCCAGTCATCACTCTTCACATCCACGGTAAGATGGACCTCCGTGTTTTTCACTTTCGGCCAGTTTTCAAAGATCTCAACTTTCTGGATAAGGTCGGCGGATGAACGGGAACCGTAGATGATATCAATTTTGCCGTAATCATCCCGATTGTCCATACAATAATTGATTAAAGAACGTAGCGGTGCCAACGCAATGCCGCCGGCGATAAACAGCAGGTCTTTCCCTTTCATAAAGTCAAAGGGGAAACCCTTGCCGTAGGGACCGCGAATACCAATCTTTGTTCCCGGTACAATTTCGTGCATGGCGCGGGTAACGGAACCCACTTCTTTGATGCTAAACTCCAGAAAACCCTTCCTGGTCGGCGAAGAGGTGATAGAAAAGAGCGCCTCACCTACAGGAAAGAGGGAAACCATCGCGCATTGGCCAGGTTCATAATCGAAGAAGTCGTTACCGTCAGCCGAAACGACACGGAATGTCTTTACATCCGGTGTTTCACGAAAGACTTCCTCAACAATGCCAATCCGGGGCAATAACGGATTATTGTTACATGCCACCAGCCGCACCTCCTATTTCTTGAATCACTTCAAGGATATCAAGGTTTACAGGGCACTTGCGCACACAACGTCCGCAACCAACACAGGCGTAGTCGCCATGCTGGTGCGGGAAATAGTTCAGCTTATGCATAAAGCGTTGCCGCACTCTTTCTTTCTGTGTGGGGCGAGGGTTATGCCCGTGACCCATGAGCGTAAAGTCTGAGTACATGCAAGAATCCCAGCAACGAATCCGCTCACCGCGGCTACCTGTTGAGTATTCCTGCATATCAAAACAATGGCACGTCGGACAAACAAATGTGCAAGTGCCGCAAGCGATACAGCGCTTGTGCAAACGGTCCCAGTAGAAGTCTTCAAACATACCGTCAAGCTTCTCCATAACCCCTTGCACATTGACAGAGGTGGTATATCCTTCTTTTGCTTGCTCCTGGGCGTCTTTCACTTTGTTTTCATCACCGGACGTAGCTTCCTGAATCAGGCCGTTCAACTGAGTTAACAATTCCTCGCCTTTTGTTGTCTGGGCGGAAAGGACGATTTCTTCACCGGTATCCGTGGCCAACACATCAGCGCCGGGAGCTTTGCCGGGTTCAAGATCAAAAGAAGTACAGAAACAGGTTTCATCAGGGCTCTTGCACCCCATAGCAATGACCGTGGTATTTTCGCGGCGTTGGCGGTACGCAATATCCACCGGGTCGCCCAAATAGACTTTATCCATCATGGCAAAACTGGAAACATCACAGGGACGAACCCCAAAGAGTATAGTCTTATCCCCCGCCTTGCAAGCGAAGTCTTCTATTTCCAGCTCATCGCTAATATCATAGCGTAAAACTGCTTCTGTTTGCGGGAAGAAAAACTTTTTCGGCGGCACAAACACATTAATGGTTGTGAGATCCACCTCAACGTCCTCCTGCCACGGCGCAAAGTTGACAACTCCGTCTGAAGCGACAGGGACGTACAGCTTTGCCTCGGCAGACAGCATGCTCAACATCTTCGACAGTTGTGATTTGGCTATCTTTTTCATCGCTGCACCCCCTTAACTTTCGTCAAAACCGGCCGGATCTTCACCGCGGTACGTACCTAGCGGCGGGTTATCTTCCGGGTCCAGTCCTGCTTCATATTCACCGAAGAATTCATCCAGGTCTTTAATCAACTTACGGTTTAACTCCTGCAGCGGGATTCCGGCAGGGCAAATCCGTTCGCATTCACCGCACTCAAAACAACGGCCGGCCACGTGGAACGCACGGATAATATGGTAGTTCAGTGTGTCGCCCATGTCATTGGCTTTTCCAAGCCACCGTGGTTCCGCCTGGTCAAAGATACAGACGCGGCAGTTGCAGGCCGGACAGGTATTACGGCAGGCAAAGCAACGGATGCAGCGGTCCATTTGACGGGACCAGTATGAAAAACGCTCTTCCAGTTCCTTTTTCTCCATATTATCTATGCGAGCGAAACGAGCCTCGTTCACACCTTTTCTGACCGGGACTTCCTCCCAAATCAGCTTGTCAGAGACAACCGGATTCGGGTAACGGCAGGTTAAACATTTATCTAGCAGGTACTCCTCGGCCGCTACTCTTTCCTCTTTCCCGTCAACGTCGATGATTAAACTGTCACCATCAATGGTTACCTTTTTTATCTTTTTAGAGGCAAAGCTTGCTCTGATTTTGTCGGCATCTGCTTTCCCTTCACAGGGGACGCCGTAGACGACGACACGATCGCGATCCAGACGCTTATCCTGGATAAGGCGGTTAATGCCCCGGGAGTCGCACCCTTTTACGAAGATACCGACTTTATCATGACAGTCGTAATCTTCCAGGAGGTACTTGACCGGATTGAAAACGGTAAACGGATCCCAGACCAACTGGTCAACATCGTCCACACTTTCAATAAAGGCCACCGGTGACTGCCACCAGAAATCTTTTTTGCGCCAACCCAGGACTGCGGTCACTTCCTGTTTCTGCAGAGCATCCGATGCGACTTTGCGCATTTTTTCGCTACATTCTTTCATCGGACATCCCTCAACTTTCTGTTCGGGCCCAGGGCTTTTATTTCCTGAGTGATTTCATTCATCACCCCGGCGAATTTAGCGCCTTCGGAACCGGAAATCCAGCGAACCTGGAAGCGCTCCGGCTCGATACCCATATACTCTAACATTCTTTTGAGAACTGTAAAGCGGCGACGGGTGTAGTAGTTACCGCTGTGGTAATGGCAGTCCCCAGGATGGCAACCGGCAATCAGCACTCCGTCGGCACCGCGCTGGAAGGCGCGGATAATAAAGCTGGGATTCACGCGGCTGGAGCAGGGTACGCGGACAATCCTGACGTTTGTCGGATAGCTCATACGGCTGGTTCCGGCCAGGTCGGCGCCGGCATAGCTGCACCAGTTGCAACAGAAGGCCACAATTAGAGGCTCATGACTCTCAAGGTTTACAGACATATTGCATCCACCTCCGCTAAGATCTGTTCGTTGGTGAAGCCCTTGAGGTTGATGGCGCCGGGACGACAGGCTACGGTGCAGGCACCGCATCCCTGACAAAGGGCGGTATTGACCTCGGCAATTTTACGCGTAACCGTTTCACGACCACGGCGCTCTTCGATGATTTTCTCCGAAATAGCACCATACGGACAGACGGCCATGCAGGACATATCCCCGGAACAACGCTTCTGATCCACTTCAGCGATGGTCGGGTTACTCTTCAGGCTTTCCTTACTCAACAGTGAGGCTACTTTAACTGCGGCAGCAGAAGCCTGCGCTACCGTTTCAGGTATATCTTTGGGCCCCTGGCAAACGCCTGCCAGGAAAATCCCGGCGGTTTGTGTTTCTACAGGACGGAGCTTCGGGTGTGCTTCGTTGAAGAACTTATGAGCATTGGTCGTAATGGACAGTTTCTGCGCCAAATCCTTTGCATCAGAACGGGCATCGACGGATGTGGCCAGGACCACCATGTCCACAACCAATTCTACTAAAGCGCCGCTGAGAGCGTCCACACTGCGGACCACCAACTGATCGCCATCAGGGAACACTTTGGAAACATTTCCTTTAATATAGGTGGCGTTGTGTTGTTCGTAGGCGCGGTTGTAGAATTCTTCATAGTCTTTACCCGGTGTGCGGACATCGATATAAAAGACAAACGACTTCGAACCGGGTACTTTCTCGTTGAGCAAAATCGCATGCTTTGCGGTATACATACAGCAAATCTTTGCGCAGTATGGATTGCCCTTTGCTTTATCCCGGGAGCCTACGCATTGAATAAAGGCCACATTTTTCGGAGGCTTCCCGTTGGACGGACGCAAAAGCTTGCCGCCTGTGGGGCCTGATGCGTTAAAGAGTCGTTCCATTTCCAGGCTGGTTATGACATCGGGATGTTTGCCGTACGCGTACTCACCGTATTTATCCAACTTGTGCGTATCAAAACCGGTGGCAACCACAATGGCACCGTATCGTTGGGTAATGAATTCATCTACCTGATCATAGTCAATGGCACCGGTAGGACAGATTTTTTCACAAACACGACATTTTTCCTGGGTAAACCAACGGCATGTGGCACGGTCAATAGCCGGTTTGTTGGGCACCGCCTGTGGAAACGGTGTATATATGGCGCGACGCTCAGCCAGGCCCATTTCAAATTCGCTGGATACTTTTTGCGGGCACTTGTTCATACAGTCTCCGCAGCCTGTACATTTTTCCATATCCACGCTGCGTGCTTTATTGCGGATGGTCACTGTAAAGTTGCCAACGTAACCTTCCACTTTTTCCACTTCGGAGTAGGTAATTAATCTAATTTTTTCGTGCTGAGCCACATCCACCATTTTCGGCGTCAGAATACAGGCCGAGCAGTCAAGTGTGGGGAATGTTTTATCCAGCTGAGCCATACGACCGCCGATGCTGGGCTCTTTTTCCAACAAATCCACCTCAAAGCCGGTTTCGGCAATATCAAGGGCTGCCTGTATGCCTGCAATCCCGCCGCCAATGACTAAGGCGCGGCGCTCAATGGGCATCTCTGTAGAAAAGAGCGCTTCGTTCCGTGCCGCTTTGGCCACTGCCGTGCGAACCAGGGAAATTGCTTTGCCGGTTGCTGTTTCCTTATCCTTATGAACCCAGGAGCACTGCTCGCGAATATTGGCAATTTCCATATAATACGGATTTAAGCCGGCAGCTTCCACCGTTTTGCGGAATGTGTTTTCATGCATCCGCGGTGAACAGGCACCGATAACTACCCTGTCAAGCTGATGTTCTTTAATTGCATTTTTAACCATGTCCTGTCCCAGTTCTGAACAGGTGTATTTATTGTGGTCGGCAAAAACAACGCCCGGCATCTGTTTGGCCGCGGCAATTGTCTTATCGATATCCACAGTAGCGGCAATGTTTGAACCGCACCAGCAGATAAAAACGCCAATCCTTTTCACTGCTAATCCCCTCCCAACTGGTATTTTTCCTACTTAGCGTATTTACGAAATGCACTGACCAAACCCTGTTGCGGCGCGTTTTCCCGCACCCTGGCAGGCAGGTCATTGGGATGGAGGTAGTTGCCGCCTTTTTCCCGCATAATAATTAAGCGCAGAGCTTCAATAACCTTTGGAATATCCACTTCCCGCGGACAGCGCGAGTCGCAGGTCTGGCAGGAAGCACAGATCCACAGCGTCTTACTGTGTAACAACTCATCGATTAATCCCATTTGCGCATATCGAAGCACTTGGTGCGGGAAGATATCCATGGCCCAGACCACGGGACAGCCACCGGTGCATTTTCCGCACTGGAAACAAGCCGATACCTTCTGGCCGCTGACTTCTTCCACGTCCCTGACCAGGTTGCTGTTGATCTTTTCGGTGGTGATCTTCATTGATTTTCCTCCCCTGTGTTTACTCATGTCCTTTACACATCCAAAGCTTCAGCCAGTAACTCGGTAAAGTAAAGAACAGACATTTTCCCATTTTCACCCGCTACATCCTGAAGTTGTTTTTGGTATTCTTCCAAGTTGTATTTGCAGAGCGGGCAGGCAACCATGATCGCTTCCGCACCACTCTTGTATGCCGATTTGAGAATCCGGCCTACAGCAGTCTCTGCCACTTCTTCATTGGCCATGGAAAGATATGAACCGCAACACTCTGTCTTATACGGATATTCCACGGCAGTAGCACCTAAAGCACTGAGAAAATCTTCGAATATTGTTGGATTCTCCACGTCATCGAAGTCCATCTCATTCCTTGGCTTAAGCAGAAGACAACCATAGTACGGCGCAATCTTACGCCCTTCAAGCTTCTTCTTCACTTTTTCTGCCACCGCAGTGAAACCAATGTCCTTTTTGAGTACTTCCAGGTAATGTACAACATCAACTTCACCCAGATAGTCTTCTTCCAGATAGTCATTAATCTTGCGGCGCAGTTCACCATCTTCACGCATCGCTTTATTCGTCCTTTTAAAGACGTTAAAGCAACCGGCGCAAAGCGTGACCATTTTTTCGTGGTTTAATTCCTTCGCCTGAGACAAGGCACGTACCGGGGCTAACAGGGAAAAGTGTTCTTCGGTGTTCAGCGGATACAACGCTCCACAGCATTGCCATTCTTCCACTTCAACCATTTCCAACCCCAGTGCCTTAGCGGTCTGCAAAGTTGTATCTTCATAGACCTTGGCCTTTGTCTTCAGGGTGCATCCTGGGTAGTAGCTATAGCGCACCCTATCCACCTCCTATTGCTTCAATCTAATTAATAAACAAAACAAAGCGTTAGGCAACGCTCGTCTGTTTTATTTCTACAGGCCCTGTTAAATCCCTTTTTTTTAGGTTTAAATGAATGAAATAATTATAATAAGTATAATATTTAGAATAATCGCACTGCTTGTTCTCCTTTTCCCATACCAATCTTTCCATTCATTCCATAAATATCGCCGTCAAAGGGCGATTATACCCATCAGGATATAAAAAAAGTGATTCCCTGGTCAATTCCCAGGGAATCACTTTTAATGTTTCCAGATGTTATAATGGTTCTAAAAACTAAAATTAGAGGAAATTAACATCATTTGTCGAAAGATTGAATGTTTAGGTTAACAGGAGGCATTATCAATGGCCAAAAAGCTTTTTCCGAACAAGCAATTGCCACTGCGCTGGAAAATTACACTATTATCCTTCGGGTTAATTGTTGCTGTTATCTTTACCAGCGGTGTCATTCTTATTGAAAACTTTTCCTTAACTCTGGAAAATGAATTAGGTTCCCGGGCTTTGGCCGTGGCCAGAACAGTAGCGCAGATAGAAGAAATACAAAATCATGTCGGCAAACCAACTGGCGAAAATATTATTCAGCCCATTGCTGAGAAGATCCGTCTGGCCACCAATGTTGAATACATTGTCGTCATGGATATGGAGCGTACCCGCTATTCTCATCCCCTGCGGGATCGTATCGGACAGCAGTTTGAGGGCGGTGACGAGGGCCCAGCACTGGCCGATCACGAATATATTTCCCGTGCCCTGGGAATTATGGGGCCATCGGTACGCGCGTTTGTTCCCATAAAGGTTGACGAAGGCACCCGACAATCCGGTGTGGTCGTCGTTGGAATCCTGACGCCTACGATATCAAGGCTTCTGGGTAATATACGATCCCACCTTTATATCTCCCTGCTGTTAGGCCTGGTTGTCGGCCTTGCAGGGTCTATCTTTCTGGCTGACAATATAAAACGGACCATGCATAATATGGAGCCTGCGGAAATGGCCCGCCTTTTAGAGGAAAGAAATTCTGTTTTTCATTCTATAGGAGAAGGGATTATTGCGATTGACCGTGAAATGAACATTACGGTCATGAATGATGAAGCGAAAAGGATCACCGGGATTAACGATGATTTCGAAGGCAGGCCCGTATTAGAAGTGATTCCCGATTCTCAATTACGGCGAACCGTAGAAACGGGCCTTGCGGAATATAACCAGGAACGTGTAATTAACAACACGACCATTCTGGTATCGCGGATTCCAATCGTTGTAAATGACGAAATAGTCGGCGCGGTCGCCACGTTTAAGGATAAATCAGCATTGCATACTTTGGCTGAGGAACTAACCGGCGTTAAGAAATTTATTGAGGCACTTCGTGTGCAAAACCATGAACATGCCAACAAGCTTCATACCATAGCAGGTCTCGTCCAGTTAAAACGTTATGATGAAGCCATTGACTACATTTTTGATGTAACGACCGAGCAGGAAGAACTTACCCTCTTACTGACAAAAAACGTCCGTGATTACAGTGTGGCTGGCTTACTTCTCGGCAAATACAGCAGGGCCAAGGAACTCAAGATTGAAATGGAAATTGACGCTCGCACCCATCTGGATGAATTACCGCCCCAGTTGGACAGCAGTGCCGCTGTGATTATCATCGGCAATTTACTGGAGAATGCCATGGAAGCAGTAGCCGGCTTGCCCCAGGAGCGCAGAAAGATTCAGATTCTTCTGCGCAACCTGCCCGAGCACTTTCTGATTCGCGTAAAAGACTCAGGGACTGGAATTCCGAAAGAAATTATTGACGACATCTTTAAACACGGCTTTACCACGAAAAATAATCCCAACCGCGGTGTGGGTCTGGCCCTTGTCCAACGGTACGTTACAAACGCCCAGGGTCAAATTCAGGTAGACAGTTGTGTGGACAAGTACACAACTGTGGAAATAAAGATCCCACATGAAAGAAGGTCGTAGTCATGAAGGGTATTCGGACTATTATCGTCGAAGACGACCCTATGGTCATGCAGGTTAACCGTCAGTATATAGAAGAAATCGGCGGGTTTAATATCATCGGCACCGCCGAAACGGGATATGAAGCGCTGACTATTACCCGTCAATTATTGCCCGATCTGGTCATTCTGGATATTTACCTTCCTGACCTGGACGGCATACAGACGCTAAAAGAACTGCGGTCATCCAATATCCCCACAGATGTCATTCTGGTTACCGCCGCCAGAGATGTGGACACAGTACAAAATGCCTTTCGTTACGGAGCAATCGATTATATTATCAAACCTTTTAAATATACTCGACTAAAAAGTGCTCTTGACTCGTACAAATTACTCCATAGTAAAATGCACCGAAAAACATCCATGGATCAGGAAGAAATAGATGACTTGTCCATGAATAAAACCAGACAGCAAGAAGCATTGCCCAAAGGTCTTAATGAGGTGACACTGCGGCAGGTTATGCTGCACATTCTGAAAGCGAATGCACCCCTCTCCGCAGAGGATGTTGCTGACGGTGTAGGCTTAGCAAGGGTTACCGCACGCAGGTACTTGGATTACCTGGAAAAATCCGGCAAATTGTCTCTTAAGGTGCAGTATGGCTCGGTGGGACGACCTATCAACCGTTACAAAGTAATCTAATAAACTAAACAGGTGAAAGTGATGAAAAAATTTAGCAAAATATTATTATCTCTCATAATCATTAGCACATTCCTGTTGTTGGCAGGCTGTCAGAATCGCGCCCTGGATTATGAGCAGGTGGGCGAAGACGAGCGAATTGTCATCAAATTCTCCCATGTCGTTTCTGAATCCACGCCAAAGGGTATGGCGGCAAGAAGGTTTGCCCAGTTGGTGCATGATCGCACTGATGGTCGTGTGGAAGTTCAGGTATATCCTAACTCTCAGTTGTACATGGACGGAGAAGAGATTGATGCGTTAATCAATAATCATGTCCAACTTGTTGCGCCAGCCACGGCAAAGATGACAGAGTATTTCCCTGAACTACTTTTATTTGACCTGCCGTTTATTTTCGAAAATTATAGTCAGGTGCACAGGTTTATTGACAGTGAAGCAGGACAAGATTTACTGAAAAAACTCAGGTCTGAAAATATGCTGACCTTATCCATGTGGGACAACGGGTTTAAAGTCATGACATCCAACCGTCCTCTGCATAAACCCGATGACTTCTTAAACCTCCGTTTCCGGATTATGCCCAGCCGTGTGCTTGACGCCCAATTTGTCCAGTTAGGTGCCCGGGCAAGAGACTTGCCTTTCTCCGATGTTTACGCCGCGCTGGAAAGCCGTCAGGTCGATGCTGCTGAAAATACTCCCTCAAATATCTATACAAAAAAGTTCTACCTCGTTCAGGAGCATATGACTGTGAGTAATCACGGCTATCTGGGCTATCTGGTTCTCACAAACGAAAAATTTTGGTCTGAACTGCCGGATGATATCCGGATCATTCTGAAAGATACGTTAGACGAAGTTACAGAATGGGAAAGGGAAATTGCCCAACAACAAAATACCCGTGACCTGCAACTCATTATTAACACGGAACAAATTGAGGTGTACCACCTGTCAGAAAGTGAAAAAGCAATTTGGAAAAAAGCTCTGCTACCAGTACACCAAATGTTTTTACCGCAAATCGGTATTGAATTATTACAACAGATACCCCAGGTTGATTAAAACGGCAGAAATGCCGTTTTTTGTTTTTCGTTATCACGTAGGCTCGCTTGTTCGACAAAAATTCATTAACAATACTTAACTTGAATTCTAATAAGGCATAAGACCTAACAACAAAATATTTTTTTAAACGAATCTGTCCGACAGTTTCAAAAAGAAGTAAGTGATGCGGAGGTACATGCCGTTGTCAGTCAGATTGCCGCCGGAACGGCACATGAGATCCGCAACCCATTGGCTACAGCCAAAGGATTTCTTCAACTGGCTAAACAGCATTCAGCGGAAAACAATACAGTTTCCTGTTACCTGGATTCTGCGGTAGAAGAAATTGATCAAATTGATCGCATAATTACTGACTTTCTGGCCCTTGTTCATCCTAAGGCAGAAGGCTTGCAGTTTATTAACCTTAATGATTTGATTGCAGATGTGGTAATACTGGTGGGAAATGTGGCTACCATGTATAATATTGCTGTGCATACCCAATACACTGAACTTCCACTCTGCCTGCTAGACACCAAGCAGGTAAAGCACGCCCTGTTAAATGTACTGCAAAATGCGATACAGGCTATGCCTCAGGGTGGACTATTGCAGGTTGACACTGTGTTTGATACAGAGACAGAAGAAATCCGTATCTCGATTAGTGATACAGGAAATGGTATCAACCGGGAAAATTTAAGCCGTATATTTAATCCTTTTTACTCTACTAAGGTCGAAGGATCCGGCTTGGGCCTTACCCTGACAAACCGCATTGTCACCCATCATGACGGCCACATTGAGGTTTACAGTGAAGAAGGGAAAGGTACTACGGTAAGACTCTGTTTCCCGACCAATCAATAGCAGATATATTTCCCGATAATAAAAGCACATGCCCAACGCATGTGCTTTTATTATTGTAAACGTTTATTGTTCAGTACCTGAATCCTGAAAATTTGTCTAAATCAACAATATCTATTATACTGGTAATGAATTTCTTATCAGGAGGATACATAGATGAGCGATAAAGATAGGCGGGATAATGAGCTTCCGGCCCATGACTTTCCATGGCCGAAGGAGCTTTCCCAAGGTTTAGCTCCCGGTCTGATTTGGGCCGTAACAGTCTTTTTTATGTTTTTAATGAACTGGTGGTATGGCGTTTTTTCAATGGCTGCGATGTTTATATTTTTTTACAGCCAGAGGAGGACACCGGTTGGACAAGCCCGTAGGAACTACGTCCAAGGCCGTCTTGCTTACCGCAAAAATAATCTTCAGGAAGCACTGGATTACTTTTTGGCTGCACTTGAAATTATGCCTGAGGCATCTGCTATTTATCCGGCTGTTGGAGATCTTTATTTCCAGCTCGATGACGTTGCGAAAGCGAAAAATGCTTATCAGCAGTACTTTCAGAGAGTAAGTGAGGATGATATCACCCGGACATGGTATATAGGAAAGTTAATGGAACGGAACATGTTTTCTGAAGCATCTCAGGAATTCAGAAAACTTTCGATGAAGTCACGCAAAAATATCCAAATTGGCAATTTAATGGCAGTTTGTTACCTGAAGACTAATCGTGCCGACGAAGCTGTCCGGGTACTGGAACCGGGCGTACGCGATACAGGAACATCTGAGCACGAATTAACATCCCGGTATTTACTGGCTAAAGCCTACCTGCAAAGCGGAAAACACACAAAAGCCCATGAAATCTTGCAAAGAATACAGCAAGATCACCCGAACTTCGAAGATGTTCCACAGCTATTACATACAATACCTCAAAAAAAGTGACAGTTTTTCCATTGAAAAACTGCCAGATCCCCCCGGAGGAAGTTTATATATCACGTTAATTATAGTAAGGTGGATACTCCGAAAATAGTCGGGATTCCTGTATTTATTATCAAATCTTAACAGTTATTACCCGGCCTGCCGAATCAGAATTAGCGGCGTCTGCTCCCTGCTCTGACCGGCTGGGTTATCCTTAATTAATTCCGCCAGAAATTTGTCATCATATTTTATTTCTCTGTTTTTGCCGAGGATCTCTACGCTGATGTCGTTGGCATCGACAATCATGCAGTCCATACCGAATTTTTCTTTAATTTCCTGGCAAACGTTATCCGGCTCTGCAGGCGCTAAAACGCCCTTGTCAGCATAATACTCCCAGCCGACAACACAAAAACCGTCAATATTGCGCACATTTTTACCAAGGAAGTCGTAGAAAACACCGTGCTTGCCAAAAAGCTTGCCGATTGCGGAGAGTATGGCAGCAAACAGTACGCGCCACCATCCGCAGAGATCAATAGCCGTCTGCATTTTGTATATATTATCCATAGCAGGCCCTGCAGGGTTTTTCATGGCAAAACGGGAGAGTAACTTAGCAAGTAAGCTTACCTTCACCTGGTCCTTATATCTCACCTGCCCCTGACATAACGCAATCACTTTCTCTCCCATAGAAAGAATATCACCATCCTGATAATGGGGAAGGGCATATTTTTCTATCAGTTCTAAATAGCTCTCGCCTACCTCAACAAAATGTGTTGGGATAGGGTACCTGTAGAAAGCTTGTCCTTCCACCTCCCGGGTTAGTTCTCTGCCCGGGTTGGGACGAAGCTCAGCCACAGCTTCAGCTGTCGTCATTTTCCTCACCTCAACAGTATTCTTCGACCTGTTTCAGCGAAATCCTGCTCACGCCTATGCGGTATATATTGCCCACAGCACGAAGTTTTATCCAAAATATAGTCGTAAATGCATATACTTCCAAAAAAACAAGCGGATTTACTATTCCGCTTGTTTTACTATCTAGGCTCAGTTTCTTAGTTCCGGTTCCATTGTCAGCAATTCAACAAATTCTACGCTGGGTTTGACTTTCCAGATCCCGTTCTCTCTGTATAGCTGAAACCGTTCATCCTGCCTTTCATATTTTTCCCCGGCACTGGTAATTGTGTAATTAACCGCATACAAATCTCCTTCAGGCGTACCAATTCTGTATGCCGTTAACCTGCCGGTCCAGCTATCTACCCATGCTTTATATGCATGATGATCCATTGAGAAATCTGTTCCGTGGTTAACATGGGCCTCCCGCCAGTTTTTTGTGCGTATTGCCTCCAAAAATTCTGTGAGAGCATTGTCTGCTGTTCTTCCCAGCAAATCTTTGCCTTTTTCCTCACGGTTCTGTAAAGCAGCTAGTTCGAGCCCTTCTGCCTTCTGCATAGAATAGAACGAATCACTAATATATCGGTTCCCGGCATTCCAAATCAGAAACTCATCTATCCCTAACGCCAGCGCCGCATCAATCTGTAGCCTGACTTCTCTGGCACCATAGGGTATGTATCCTTTAACCCATGTGGCCGTAAAACTTTGTAGCCAAGGCCGGATAATTGCCGGGTTTTCCAGTGGGGCATTGCGTTTCGTCGCATCACTGAGAGCCCGCCGCACGGTGCCACTTGGGTTTGCGTCCGGTACAGGAAATCCAAAATAACCGGGGCCGTAGTGACTAGGGTAAATCATAGGGCAGATAAAGTCCACAATTGGCGAAACCATTTCCCATGTCTGGCCGATTTTATCTGAGTCTCCCCAGGACGTGGCTATGACACCGAATACATCCGCAGAGATAAAAACATTATAGTCTGCCAGCTGTTCACGGGCATAGATCAGGAAATCCCGGATAGCCTCGTCTTTCTCAATACCTTCCGAACCAGGGTAATTCGCTTCCCTGTCAACGCGGGCGGCATTTTCCGGAAACCTGACATAGTCGAACTGAATTTCACGAAACCCTTTTAATGCAGCTTCCTTGGCAATGGCAATATTATAATCCCAAACATTTTTCTCATAGGGGTTAACCCAGGCAAATTTCTTATTATCCCGCCACGGACCACCGGTTTTTTTCTGTATGGCCCACTCCGGGCGACGTTCAGGAAGATGGGGGTCCCGGAACACAACAATCCGAGCAATAGGATAAATATCCCTTTCTTTTAACTGCAGCATAACAGCATCAATATCCTTAATAGGTAATGATGTGTTGGCATTTAACTCTTGAACGATTTGGATATCACTGCGATAGCTCATTACGCCGTGATCATTTTTTACATCGATAACCATGGAGTTTAACTCTGTATCCCGTATCAAGTCCATTAATGCATTAAATCGGTCTGGCCTCCCCACAGTGTGGCTGGTCACATAGATCCCTTTTGCCTTAACAGCATTGTTGTCAGCCATATCCTCTGGAGGAAGGGGCACGTAAAATACCCCCAATTCTTCTTTTCGCTCTTCTTCACGCAGGCGTCTTTCTTCCCGTTTTCTTTCCTCAGCAAGAATTCTTTCTTCTTCCTCTTGCTGTCTTTGCGCTTCCCGCTCTTTTTCCAGGTCTTCCTCGCTAATTTCCTCTACAGGAGGCGGCTTCTCAACCTCTGAAAATGTTTCTTGCACACAGCCGGATATAAACAGAGTCAGGAACAGAACTAGAAGTAACATTACTGAAACAAGTGCGGTGATTTTTTTTCTGGATGGCTTGTCCACAATACTCCCCCTCGGCTTACTTCTACTTTATAATGTATGTGAGCTACGCTTAGATGTCGAATCAGCTAACAGGGGGAAACAAAGCAACAGCGTGCATAAACGACATGTTAAGAGCCTTTTTGCGCTCAATCGCAAAATCTTCGCACAACAAAGAAATCCGGGCAACTGCCCGGATTTTCACAATGTCATATCGTTTAGGGCTTATTTCAAGCTCTTTTGCCGAAAGACCCACACCCCGCAGAACTAAACGGTTTCCCCGAAACGAACCGATATTTAAATGCATGTCTTATAAATTAAGTATTTCTTAAAAATTAATAATACTATGTTCGGCAGGTATAACGCCTTGTCCTTTGAATTATTATCTAATATAAGCAAAATTTTGAGTAAAATTAAAATGAGTGGAGGATATTAGCGTGAAAAGGCGAATCAGTTTATTTTTAATCCTGGTAGTGTTGTTCTCCATCCCCGCCTCTTCTGTATCCGCTGTAACAACGTTTCCTGACGTAACCGGTCATTGGGCCGAAGAAGAAATTACATATCTGCAATTTAACCTAGGCCTGATTGGCGGCTACCCCGATGGAACGTTTAAACCGGCAAATCCTATTACACGGGCGGAAGTCGCCAAAATAATTGCCGTGGAGCAGGGCCTTACGTTACAGCCGGCAAACTATGCCGATGTCTCTGCTTCCCACTGGGCTAACATCTATATCGGGGCGGTGTCTGCCGCGGGAATTATGGGAGGTTACCCAACCGGGGAATTTAAACCAAATGCCCCCATGACGCGGGCTGAAGTGGCCAAAGTATTGGCAGTCACTTATGAAATCACCGTACCACCCGCCGCCCCCATGTTCTCTGATGTCAGCAACACTCATTGGGCGTTTGACCATATTGAAGCGCTGGCAGCCTATTACATTACGGTTGGATATCCCGACGGAACGTTTAAACCGTCAAATTCAATAACCAGGGCTGAGTTTGCAGTATTTCTTGCCCGTACTCTTGATCCTTTCTTTACCCAGCCACTAATGCTGTTAACGTTAACCTTTGATGTGCTTGAAATCCTGCAGGATGAAGATTTGATTTCTTTGCAGCCCTACATCCATCCTGTCAAAGGAGTTCGCTTCTCCCCGTATGAATATGTGGAAAACAATCACTTAATCTTCAGTATGGGGGCACTTCCCGGTCTGCTAAGTGAGACGACCATATATAACTGGGGGACTGAAGACGGAACTGGCGACCCCATTCTCAAAACGCCGCAACAGTACTTCGACCGCTACGTCAACAATAAGGACTACACCGCTCCTGACGATATCCAGATTAACAACCTGATCGGACGCGGCTCTTTAATAAATAATGTCCCCACATTTTATCCCAACGGAATATTTGTAGAGTTTCATGTTGAGGGAACCATAACCTACGGCGGTATGGATTGGGGCAGTACCTATGTTGTATTTGAAAACTATAACAATATATGGTATGTGGTAGCCATTGTCCATGGCGAATGGACCACATAAACTCTTTAGACCAGGCCTTCATTTGGCCTGGTCTTTTTTTACTCTAGTTAGTTAATCCCACTTCCCCGCTACGTGTCCCTTACGTACGCGAAATCTGTCACTTAAACGTTTCGACCACTGTGATGCATTAATAAAAAAGAACATTTGCGTTTATTTATCCCGGACAATCTGTATCCAGGTCTGCCCGTGGATACGCTCAATTTCCTGACCGTCCTGATAATAAAACCGGGTGGGTGAGGAAATGCTGTCCTTTTTCCAGATTCCTTTAAAGTGTTCTCCCTGGGAGTAAAAATCAATGGCTCCTTCACCGATCAGATCCGGCGTAGGGCGCAATTGGAAGTCTATACCGTGAGGAACGTACTGAACAATGACATTTCGGGCCATGATATCCTTGCCGGTTGCATCCTTGTGAGTTTGTTCATTAATTTGCCTCCGGTAAGCGTCCTGATTGGGAATATAGGTATAGCTAACACGATAATTTTTGCTGTATGACAGAGATATCGTCCTGGCTGGAGTACCTTGACGACTTAGGAATGCCGGCCGGATGACTACTTGTTGCGATTGTTGTTCAAAATTTAGTGTGGATAAATTTACGTATAAGTTATGGGGCGCTTTTCTGGAGGAATCCCGATAAAAGCTGGAACTTCTTGAGTACAAGACATCCGTTCCCTTAGTCCCCCATTCTTTTATTTTGGCAAGAACATCCCAGCCAGCACTTGTATAGAGAAAATGAGCATCATTTTCCATGGATAACATTATGTTATGCGTTCTGGCACTTCGAATTGGTCCAACTTTCGTTGGGAACGTGGAAAAGAGTGCTAAATAACGGGTTATTCGCCCTTCAACTTCATACTCGTAAACCACAGTCGCCTGAGACAGGCCGTGCTGCGGCCTGGCCTGAGGTGCATTATCAATGGATATACTGTACACAGGTTTACGTTCAGCCTGTGGTGTAACCCGGAACAATTCCCCAGTCAGACGTTTTTGTGCAGCGCTTAAAAGGGCCTCTTTCTCCCGGAGCAGATTGTCCATGTTTCTTCGCTCAGCTTCATTCTCGAAGCGGAGATCCTGCAGGCTTTGTCGACGCTCATCCACCGCTGCTGTCCAGCTCTGAAGTACGGCTTGCTCGCCGCGTATGGACGTAATCATCTCTGAGTCCCGGCTCAGGATTTGTGTCAGGTAACCCAGTCGGACAATCAAATCGCCAAGGTTATCTGCTGCCAAAAGCACTTCCAGGTAGGAAATGCCTCCTTTCATATAAACACCCCTGACCCGATTGGCGAAAGCCCGGTTCATCTCTTCCAGCCGAGTCTTAGACAGAGATAATTCTCTTAATGCCTCTTCAAGTTTCTTTTCTGTATCAATAAATTCTCTGTCGATTTCTGTAATTCGATTCACCCTGATTTTTACTGATTCTTCCAAAGCTTTTACTGTTTTCTGCAACTCTTCAATTTCAGCTTTCGATTTTTCAATTTCTTTCAGCTTCTGTTCGGAATTACCGTAAACAGGATTACTTAAACCACTTATAACAAGTACACACAAAGCCGCTATGAAAGCCGTAGCTATGTAAATTTTACGCATGCCTTTACCCCCTCGCACGTTAAACACGCAGATACTTGCGAACAGACAAGTAGCTCCCAATGCAGCCCATCAATGTACCCAAAACCAACAGCCCTGCAAATATAGGGAATAACCTCTCCGCATCAGTCACAGGTTGAAGAAAAAAGGCCAGTGACTCCCGTTGAAGGGAGGCAACTACCCGATAGTAAATGAGTCCAAGGGACACTGTGGCAATCATGGTGCCAAACCAACCCATGAGCGTTCCCTCAAGGAGGAACGGGAAGCGGATAAACCAGTTGCTGGCACCCAGGTATTTCATGATTCCTATTTCCTCCTGCCGGGCCATCACTGAAAGACGGATAATTGTCACAATCAGAAATACCGCACCCAGAGCCAATAAAACGCTGGCACCCAGGAAAAGAGCGTTTAGCCAACGGGTAATCCGTATGAGCATACCCACCAGTTCTTCCCCGTAATCAGCCAGTTCCACACCGGGGTAGCCCTGAATTACCCGTGCCAATTCCGGGACAGTCTCAGCCTGTTCAACCTGAACACGAATTAAGTCCGGCAAAGGATTATTATCCCCCTCCAAACCGCTTAACAGGATGGTGTCCCCTATAGCCTGGCCAAAATCAACAAGTCCCTGATCCTTTGAGACGAAGGTATAGCCTTGAACCCCTTGCAGGTTGTCCAGTTTAGCCTGAATTGCCTCCACATCGGCGTCATCGTAGAGGAACGCATTGATTTCAACGTTGGACTCTATGATACGTATTGACTGACCGACATTTACCGCCAGAAGCAAAAATCCTCCTAAGATTGCCAGAGAAATGGCAATCATCACTGCAGTGACCACAGCAAGCCAAAAATTCCGGGAGAGAGATACCAGACTCTGGCGAAAACTGTATTTTAAAGAATTAATATTCATCGTCGTAACTCCCCCGCTGTTCATCCCGGATGAGTTGTCCTGCTTCCAGAGCAACGACCCGTTTCTTCATCCGGTCCACTACATCGTAGGCATGGGTTGCGATAATTACCGTAGTGCCCCCCTCGTTTATTCTGGCAAAAAGATCCATCAGTTGTCGGGAGTTATCCCGGTCCAGGTTCCCCGTAGGTTCGTCTGCCAGAATTATCAGCGGATCTTTCACAATGGCACGGGCAATACCCACCCGCTGTTGTTCTCCTCCGGAAAGCTCCATGGGAAATGATTTTTCTTTGCCCGCTAAACCCACTTTCTCCAACGCAGCGGGCACTTTCTCCCGAATTACCTTTGGTGACTTCCCGACCACTTCTAAAGCAAAGGCTACATTCTCAAAAACAGTCTTTTGCTTCAAAAGCCGGAAGTCCTGAAAAACCATGCCCATGCGGCGACGGTGCTTTAGTAACTCTGCCTCTTTAAACGAAGAGGTGTTTTTTCCCCAAAAATAAACGCTCCCCGAACTTGGTTTTTGCTCGCAAAAAATTAGTTTAATCAGGGTACTTTTACCGGCTCCGCTGGGACCGACCAAAAAAACAAATTCTCCCCGTTCAATTTCGAGGGAAACGCCGGCTAAAGCCGGGGTAGCCATTCCGCTATACAGTTTTTTTACGTCTCTGATTTCAATCAAATTCAGCACTCCTTATGTCTACTTCCCTTGCATATGATTCGACTTTTTTCCAGCAAATCCTCCATTCGGGAAAATGTTTCACTACACCCAGGAGACAGAATTTACTGCAAAAATATACTCAGGCGATTGCCTGAGTATAGTAAATCACTTATTTTTATTGGTTTTCTGGCATCTTTTAATATAGCCACTTATAAGTCAAATAGGAATTTTTAACTTTGGTAATATATTCCCGTGTCTCAAAAAAGGCAATCGCGGTGGGAAAGCCCTCTGCAGTTCTACCTAAATTACTGCGGCTCCATCGGCCCACGTTACCTCCGCCGCCGTTATAGGCGGCCAGAGCCTTATCCAGGTCGTCACCAAACATATTCAGCATAGCCCGTAAATAGTAGGCGCCGAACCGAATATTTAATTCAGCATCTAGCAAGCCCCATTCAGTCAATTCAACCTTTAGGCGTTTGGCTATATCGCCGCCCGTTGCCGGCATGATTTGCATTAAGCCCAGAGCCCCGGCCCGGGAAAGAGCGTCGGCCTGAAACCGGCTTTCTTCCCGCATAACAGCCCAAATCAATGCAGGCTCCAGATTATATTCCTCTGCGGCTCTTTCCACTGCTTCTGCGAAAGGCCGGGGATACGCCATGTAGTACGCCCGGGTAGACGGCAAATCTCTCAGGGCCATGCTCCCCCACCGGACCGCCAAAGGGTAGCTGCGTCTTTCAAAGTACCATTCACCAAGAAATATTTTTTCCTCCGGTGTAGCATTTTTACCAGCTATCGCTAACTCCAGGGAAACCAAATCATTCCGGCCAGCTTCGCGATACGCTTCCGCTTTTTTGATAAAAATTGGCACGTCCGTGTCAGGTTCTGGAGCCATTGACCAAGACGGTTCCATCCCCAGTCTGTTCATCCAGGCAGGATAGTGTGATAACAGCGCCAGCATCTCTTCGGCTCGTTGATCATCATCGTTTTTTAGCAAAAGATACGAGCGGTATGCGGCGTCATCCTGATACACGCCGGGTTCAGCCGTAAGCCTCAGGTATAATTTCAATGCTTCTTCTTTATTTCCCAATTCATCCCAAAGGACGGCTCCCCGCCAAAGTGCTGCCCTTTCTTCACTCTGCGCATATGCCGCTGCAGCGTGATTTACTTTCCCTTCTTTTTCAAGTAACAGCGCCAGTCGACGGGCTCCTTGAGGCCCCAGCGATGTGTAAATTTTCTGTGCCTCACTTGTTTGCCCCTCAGCTTCCAGGCTTCTGGCGTAACGCCATCGTGTATCGGTATCATCAGGAAAGCTTTTTAAAGCATCCTTCAGCAACGGCAACGCTGTTTTGTATCTCCCCAGTTCTACCAACGCCTGCATGTAATCTGCAGAAAAAGGCTTCTCTTCATCGGCAGACAGCATGTCCATGTAGTCTAAAACCGCCTGCCAGTGCTTTCCCTCGATTAACTGTTGTATGATAACACCAGGCAAGGCACCCAACTCCACCAACGAATCTAATGCCCAGACGTCAGGGAGCAGTGACAGATACTCTAGCGTAGCTGCTTTATAATTCTCCTGCGAAACTAAATAATCTGCCAACCGGTGACGTACATCTTTACTATCGTAGAGCTCCAGAGCGCGGCGAAAATAGGGTTCCGCGTTATCCTCAAAGACCAATCTGTCTGTCAGAGCCAAATTTGCTTGATAGCCAATGGCGTCTTCCTGCCCGGCCAGGATTATTAAGGCTTCTGTTGCCTGTCCGCTCTCTTCAACTCGTAAATCTTCCAACTGGCGCAAATAAAATAAAACGTCCCGGGACTGGTTTACCGTGTCTGTCACAGGATCGGTTTCGGGATATGCCTCAGTTTCAATGAGCGGAAATGTTGTTAGTAAGAGGACTATTGAAGCCACCAGCAGTATCAAAAAAGCAAGCAACAATTTTTTTGACATGTACTCATTTTCCTCCGGACTGTTTTGCTTATTAATTCAACACAGCCGGCAGGATAACCTTGTTCTGATCTTACTCCCTTTTTACTTGTCCGTCTCAACAGCGCCGGGCCAAGACAACATTCCGCCTACAAGATTGCAGACACTCTTAAAACCTTTGTTAGCCAGGAACTGTGCGGCATTCCCGCTTCTGTTACCGCTTTATAAATTTGTAAGAATTATTTGCAAAACATTTTGAAATATAATACTGTAAAGTTACAACATAGAATAATTCTAGGGTATGTTTTTCTTGAGAGGATGGGATTTATGGAAAGCCGGTTCGAAGTTACTCTGAATCTGGGGGAAAGAATTCCGGCCAAAGAATTACTGTTATTGCTGGAATACATTGACCATTTAGGTTCGTTAAATCAGGCATCGGAAAAAGCCGGTCTTTCTTATCGTTATTCCTGGGGATTACTTAACCGTGCGGAGAAAGCACTTGACAAAACCTTGGTCGTACGCCAGACCGGGGGAGCTTCCGGCGGCGGTACCTGTCTAACCAATGAAGGGAAAAGACTTCTGGGCCATTTGAGGACACTCCAACGGGAAGTGCAAAGCCAAATTGATACGTTATTAGCAGAGAATAGTAACAACCCGGATAAAACACTCATGCTTGCCAGTACAATGGAACCTGTGGTTACAGGGCTATTAGATGTTTTGGAACAAGCATATTTCCTGGACACAGGAATTACTGTGCGGCATATAGCTGCCGGCAGCGGGCAAGCCATCGCCATGGCCATGTCCGGCCGGGTTGACATGATTCTGACCCACGCACCAGAATTAGAAGATAAATTTGTCCGTGAAGGCTGGGCGTTGCGCCGCTTGCCAGTCATGAGTAATAACTATGTATTTGTGGGGCCTGAAAATGATCCGGCAGGAATCGGCGATGCAAACGACGTAAAAGACGTGCTGCAAAGGATTGCACAGAGTGCCTCTCCTTTTATCAGCCGTGGTGACCGCTCCGGCACCCACCTTTTTGAAGTTTCTCTATGGCAGGAAACGGGTATAAATCCTGAGGGGAAAGCATGGTATCATGTGAGCCGTAATGTATTAGGCAGTTTTGGGGCTCTTGGCCTTGCTGAAGAACATAACGGATACACAATCGTAGATAAGGCCAGCTATGTTTCAGCCCGGCAAACTCTCCATATCTTGTTTGATGACGACCCAATCCTGCGAAATGTTTTTTCTGTCTTAACGATTAACCGGGCTAAAGCCGTCGTCAATCAGGAAGCGGCAGACCAGTTTGCCGACTGGCTGCAATCGCCCCGTGCTGCCCGAATTATCAAGGAATTCGGGATCCGGGAATATAAGACGACACTGTTTACTCCCATTAAAGACGATTAACGACATTGTCTTTCTCGCATTGAAGCTCCAAAAGTAACGGGCGCAGTCAAATTGACTGCGCTCCACTTTATCATGTCAGGGTTCACTGCTTATAATGTTCTCGTCAGGCTGCTTTTTTCCTTTGCACATCACAGGCAAAAGACATCGGGCAGTAACAGAAAAAAGTACTATCACTCCCCCTAATAAGGCCCATGAACCCGGTACTTCTCCAATAAACAGCAGTACCCAGACAGGATTCAGTATTGGTTCAACAACAGGGATGAGAATGGCATCCAGTGCAGTAACGTGCTTAATAGCAACCGTATACATAATGTAAGACAAACCCAGTTGAAACACACCCAGCCCGGCTATGGTCACCCATCCTGCTATATCTAAACGAGGCTGTCCCGTTAAAAATGGCAGTGCAATAACTGCTGTTAAAATGTTTCCATAAAGTACGGATTCCAAAGGGGATCCGTCTTTTTGTTTCCGCAGGCACAGCACCATCACTGCAAAGCACATACCGCTCAACATCGCAAAAATATTGCCAAGCATGTAACCGGGGGATAAGTCATCGATAAAAAACAGGATCATCCCTCCGATGACAGTAACAACAGTAATCCAGTCCGCCAATCCGGTCCGTTCTTTCAGAAACCAGGCACCGAACAGCGCCACATACACCGGAGCCGTATATTGTAGTAAGATCGCATTGGCTGCTGTCGTCATTTTGGTTGCGGCAACAAACGTAATCACTGTCCCTGCGTACGCTACAGCACCGCCAAGCTGCGCAGAACTGCCTGTCCATTTTGGTTTCCTCACATAGACAAAAAATAAGAGCGCCGCTATAGCGCTTCGCGAACCAGCAATAGCAATGGGGTGCCAGGGAATCAGTTTTATCAGAAGTCCGCCCATACTCCACAGCAAGGCTGTGATAATCAAAAGAACCACAGCTTTGGAACGTCCAAATTCTTTTTCTGTCATCATAGCTCTCCCTTAAGCGGCATCGTTTCGATATACGTTAATACGCTTTTCTTTCGTCAAAGGATTTGAAATTCCCTTTAATCCTAGAATCCGCGTTTAATGAAAAACATGTCGCGTCATAATCCACACGGAATAATTCGAAACATTGACCAGCATTCTGCTAAATGGTAAGATGAAGAGCTAACAAAAAAAATGATGCCTAAACACAGGCATCAGCAGCAGATTTACGCTTTAAGCCGACATTCCATTAAAAAATCCCAAACCATCTGGCCTGGGATTTGAATTCTATTCTGCTGTGAAGCAGCTTAGTACGTTTCTACAAACACTTCGAAATGAGCCTGGGGATGAATACACGCCGGACATTCTTCCGGAGCATCCGCTCCTTCATGCACATAACCGCAGTTCCCGCATTTCCACAGAATACTACCGTCTTTCTTAAAAACTTTTCCATTCTGAATGTTATCAGCAAGCTTATTATAACGGGTCTCATGTCTCTTCTCTGCAGATGCAATCATCATAAATGCTGCTGCAATTTCCGGATACCCTTCTTCTTCAGCAACCTTGGCAAACGCTGGATATAAATCTGCCCACTCTTCGTTTTCTCCGCTTGCTGCTGCCTGTAGATTCTCAAGGGTAGTCCCCTGAGCAACAGGATACATAGCACTAATTTCGATCATTGAGGGTAACTCGTCTTCGAACCCTGCAAGAAGAAATTTGTAAAACCTTTTAGCATGTTCTTTTTCATTGTCAGCAGTTTCAATAAAGATATTTTTGATTTGCTTGTACCCTTCTTTATCCGCTATGGAAGCATAATACGTGTACCGGTTGCGGGCCTGTGATTCACCGGCAAAAGACTTCAAAAGATTTTCCGCTGTTTTTGTCCCTTTTAAGCTTTTCATGAATAATCTCCCCTTTGTTCTTAGTTTTTCTTATTAAGGCAACCTGGACAGATACCTTTATAATACACACTTTTTTCCTTGATTTTAAACTGTGATAGCTCTTCTGTTTCAACACCGTCAATATCTATTGTAAAATCATAAATCTCTTTACACTCTTCACACTTAAAGTGTCCATGGTTTGGAATATTCACATCATATCTTGTTTCATTGTCTTCAATTGTGATAAGCCTGACTAAATTCGCTTGAAGAAAAAGCTTGAGCGTATTATAAACCGTGGTTTTTGATAACGTCGGAAGCTCCTTTACCAGATCATTATAAATCTCGTCTACCGTTGGATGGTTTTGCTTATCAAGTAAATACTCTAACACTTTAACTCTATTATATAACGGCTTTATATTGTTTTTTACCAAATACTCATGAACCACATTAATCCCCTCTCTCTAATCATCAGGGATACTCTTGTAATCATTACAAAATTATAATCCTTACTAATCCATTATACTTCCAAATATATATCACGTCAACTTCTTCTTGTTATACGCCCTTGTTTGTATTATCGGCGCTATAATTATCCATTTGACCATTGAGAATCCAAACACTCGTTAAGCCTAAAAAGTTTATTACATTTGGCTAAAGATAGGCAAACGGCAATTGTTCTTGTTGGTATTGCGCTGTATGGCGCCGGATACGGAGCTTTCCTCACTAATGTTCCGGCTTTCCTAATTGCCGTAAAAGGCTTCAATCCTTCCCTTGTCGGTATTTTCTTTTCTTTGTTTTACGTTGCTATCAGTGCTTCACAAGTCTTAACAGGACAGTTATCCGATAAATACGGCAGAAAATTATTTATGATTATCGGGCTTTACACCAGCGGTATCGGGGCTCTTTACAAAAAAGATGTGATAGCGTCCCGCTGCCCCACCTTTTTATCTTCACCTATAATACCGTATGATTTTGTATAGTTACTGGAAGGATTTTGTAATTTTTCGTCGAATCTTGAATGTGATATTATTAGCAAGCTTAAACACAGGAAGGGGATGATTTTAATGTCTCTAATGGGCAAAAAAAATGAAACGACTTCTGTTAAAAAAGAGGGGATTGCTTTTGGCCTGAAACAAAAAATTATGTTCGCTTTTATCGCGCTAGTGGCATTATCAGGGATTCTAATAATTACGGTAACGATACAACGGAGTACAGCTTTTCTTGAAGAACAGGGGCGTATGGAAATTGACGGGAGCCTGAAAGCGCTCGAACAGATTATTCAACAGGAGGCAGAAGGACTCCATGGAATGCTTGAAGTTATAAGCAGTTATCCCGGTCTGGCTAAAGCCGTTGCAGATGAAGACAGGGAAGCTGTTGCCATCATACTGCAGCCTATTTTTCATGCAGTTAAAGAAGCTACTGGCGTGACTAACCTTCAGGTTAATGATAAACGCTTACACGCCTTTTACCGTGCACACAAACCTGAAGAATTCGGGGATGATTTGAGTTCTCGCGTCATTCTTCGTAAAGTGGCTAATGAGAAACAAGGGGTTGAGGGCTTTGATATGGGTCGCTCCGGACTGGCGCTAAGGGCGGCACTGCCTCTCACTGACGAATACGGATTCGTAATGGGTGTGATCGAAATTGGCAAACTATTAAACAATGATTACCTGGATAATTTATCTGAGCGCCTCGGTGTTAACCTAACCATCTTCCAGGGCGACGAGCGAATCGCTACCACAGTTCTGACGGCTGACGGTGAGAGAGCTGTGGGCACAAAAATCGCCCATTCCGAAATCTTAAAGGATGTGTTGGCAGGAGGTGGGCGCTGGGCCGGACAATTGGTCATTGTGGGCAGCAATAATATATTCGGAGCATATTCGGCAATCCGGGATGTTGAAGGAAATATTACTGGTATGCTTTTCACCGGCCAATCTGCTGTAGCGTATGAAACCCGTAAGAAGCAAGACCTGAGGCTTGCCATTCTTCTTCTGATTATCAGCCTGGGAATCACAGCAGTCCTTGCCCTCATTCTTTCCACCAGGATTGTTGGCCCCATAATCAGTTTATCAGCAGTATTAAAAAAGATTGCCGCAGGTAATTTTATTGTTGAGATTAAAGACTATGGTAAAGATGAAATAGGCATAATTGCCAGAGCTGTAAAGGATATGACCCATGATTTAAGGGAATTGTTTGCTTCCGTAGCAAATTCCTCGCAAAGTGTTGAACAGCTTGCCGGAGGGGTATCAGGTGCTTCCGACAATATTTCAATATCTATTCAGGATGTAGCCAGCTCTGTTAATGAAGTAGCTGCTGCGACAAGTGAACTAAGTACTTCGGCACAGGATATGACCCACGAATCCACGCTTGTCGCCGAAAAAGCTGAATACGGCGAAAAAGAAATGAACAAGGCTCTGGAGCAGATGAAATTGATTGAAGATAGCTTCCGGCAGTTGAAGGTGAACATTGAGCAGCTTGGCCAGAGATCCGCCAGTATCGGAGAAATTGTCAAAGTCATCAATGATATCTCCGAGCAGACAAACTTGCTGGCGCTAAACGCAGCCATTGAAGCGGCCCGTGCGGGGGAATACGGTCGGGGCTTCGCAGTGGTGGCGGACGAAGTGCGGAAACTGGCAGAACAGTCTTCCACGTCAACCAAGGAAATTGAGCGCCTGATTTCGGGAACGCAGGTAGACTCTGCCGAGGCGGTAAAGGGCATGGAACAGAGTTCCGCCGCTGTTGACGTGGGAATTACGGTGATGTTAAACTCATCAAAAACATTCGGCGAAATTGTCCTTTCAATCAAAGGTCTTCTCGCTAAGATACAGGACGTTGCATCCTCATCCCAGGAGCTAAGCGCATCGAGCCAGGAGGTGGCGGCATCAACAGAGGAACAATCGGCTTCCATTGAAGAAATCAGTGCCGCGGCAGAAGAATTAAAACAGGCAGCTAAGACCCTCTCTGAGGAACTAAATAAATTCAATTTTTAATAGCTTGGAAATTACCATTAAAAAGTGCACTTCAGAAGTGCACTTTTTTTAGTAGAGCCTATTTATCCGCATCGGCTAAGTCTTCTCCGGGAAAAAGTACTGCTAAAAGCGTTGCCCCCGAGTCATCCCGACACTGGACGCAGTGGGGGACAATAGAATGAAAGTACACACAATCGCCTGGCTCCAGAGATTCCTTTTTTTTGTCCAGGATAATCTCCACGCCTCCATCCAAGACAAAAAGAAACTCTTCTCCTTCGTGGCTATATGAGTGCCGATCACGAATCGTAGCCGGCTCCAGTGTCCCCAAAAACGGCTCCATATGGCGGCGACGAAGATTTGATGCTAATGCTTCGTACGAATATCCATATTTTACGCCCTGTTTCGACGCCACACGGGCCACTTTTTTCCGCCCGTCTTTACGTACAACTTGATACTCTAAAATATCACGTTTTTACTGTACTTTCATATCTGCAAAACTTATCTCCGATCCGTTCTCCATAAGCTTAATCGCATCATAGTTTGAACTCACCTTAATTTGATATAGTAATGAGTTAGGCAGATCTGCTATGTATTTAAAATATTCTGTTTAACATTCGTCTATAATGCCACAAAGAATTAACGGCAACAGATTTACTGTTGCCGTTAACGTATTAGCGGTCATCAATTGATACGTCCTTTTACATGCAAGCATTCGAGCCCTTAATATAGAAACCCCGGTTAAAAAAGTTATTCGCGTAATCAATTATAGAGCTATTAATATATCGTTCAATAGCTGATGCATAAACGACCTTAACACCTTCTGATTCCACAAGTACATCGTCGTCATTGATTAACTCATCCAGAGTTAATTGTAACTGGGGACCGCCTCAACCAAAACCGCCGAAGGATACCCTTAGCATAGTGTCGGCTGAACCTTTTTTCTCTGTCACAATCTCTTTAAACTTTGTTGCGGCTACTTCTGTAACTTTCATCGTATTTACACCTCCCATTATCAACATCTTATACTAGAACTTATACCCCCTATGGGTATATTTAATTATAGCCATAAAAGCAATCATTGTCAATTCATATTGGCTGTTTTTCTAAAATTTATCATGCAAGATAGCAATTTATACATAGTACCTTGCATTGATAGGTAGCTTGTTATTTTATAATCAAGCAGCGTTTTCAGGAGAGGATGGAGACACTATACATCAAAACAGTCTCCGGCAATTTAGAAGTTTCAGATTTGGTACCCATGATTTTATCAAACATAACTATTGTCTGACCGCTTTTAGGAACGGTAAAACTGCTTAAGATTCGCGCATAAGCGAGTGCGTAAATACCCGTCTTCGCCGGATTAAACGTACGAGTCTGAAACCGCTTGGCTTCCTCCGAGAATAATTACTCTGGTGGCTTTTAGTCTCGTTATTTCATCTCTCGCAGACTTGTTTAATGAATCTTTTAAAGTAAGCAAAATAGGTGCATTATACTTATATGCCAATGGTGCACCGGCAAGGGCGTCGGCATACTCGTCTGCTCGGGCAAGAACAACCGTCTCCGCTTGCTGCCATCCTGTTTTGGAAACTTCAACGGCCGTAAGAAATCTGTCAGAACCAAAAATCCTTTGCCCGCCTTCCCCCTGCGCAACAACGCTGCCCCAGGGAATAAGAAAGATAAATACGGATGCTACAAACACTAAAGCAAAAATAGAAATGGTTACTCTGCTTTTCAACTTCATTCAGTCCCCCATTTTTTGTTTTCTCTCCCGATTCATATCCAACGGTATAATTCTCCCAGAAAGCGAAAAAACCCTGTTGTAAAATTGTGGCAGTGATGAAATCGTGGCTAAAAAAATCAAATATTACTTATCCCACAGGAAAAGTAAAAAGCCGTCTGGGTGACGACTTTTTATTTTTATCTTTAACCAGAAAACATAGATCAGCATATTCTAGGTAGCGGGATGCCGGCAGGCATCTCAACAAACCGTGTGCCGCCCGGCTCTGTTCGCAGGAGGACATCTCCGTTTCCGGAAGCCACTGTGCCGATAATAGCGGCATCGGGGCCAAGCGGATGAGTCTGTAGCAAATCCAATAACTCTGAAGCAAAGCCCTCTTTGACCACAAAAAGTAATTTCCCTTCATTCGCAAGAGAGAGCGGATCAAGGCCTAACATATCTGCAGCAGCTTTTACTGCCGGTCTAACGGGCAAACGGCGTTCATCCAGGATGATATTAACACCGGCGGCTTGAGCCAGTTCATTCAGGGATGCAGCCATACCACCCCGGGTTGGATCACGTAACCAACATATAGCCGGAAAAAGTGAATCCATTCCGGCCAACATCCCGCTTAAAGGAGCACAGTCACTTTTGACTACAGTTTCAAATGCCAGCCCTTCCCGCTGAGACAGTACGGCAATACCATGGTCTCCCAGCGTTCCGGAGACAATTATTGAGTCACCCGGCTTGACACAATCCGGCGATAGTGTAAGTCCGCTATAGATCCGGCCGATTCCGGTAGTGTTGATATAAAGCTTATCGGCCTGTCCCCGCGGTACGACTTTCGTGTCTCCGGCAACCACGATAACGCCGCATTCTTTGACAGTCTGGGCCATAGAGGCCACTATACGTTCTAGCTCTGCAATATACAGGCCTTCTTCCAGAATGAAAGCGGCAGTGAGAAACAGCGGTTTAGCCCCGCCGGCAGTTAAATCGTTAATTGTGCCACAGACTGAGAGCTTGCCGATATCGCCTCCCGGGAAGAAGACCGGCTGGACAACAAACGAATCCGTGGTTACAGCCAGAGAGCTGTCTTGGGCCGGTAATGTTGCGGCATCCGCCAGCCGGTCAAGATAAGGATTCCCCAAATAACGGAGGAAAAGGTTTTGGACCAGTTCGGCGGAAAAAGCGCCGCCGTCACCATGGGAAAGCGTAATACGGCTCATATATTCACCACTCTTCTGCGCTCAAAGCGGTAGTAAGCTGCACAGGCCCCTTCTGAAGAAACCATGCAAGGGCCCTCAGGGTGAAGAGGGCTGCACGCACTGGCAAATAAAGTGCAGTCAGGGGGCGTGATTTCCCCAAGCAGAACATTGGCACAGCGGCATCCAGGCTTTACACGAACTTCCCCCGGAATCACGGGGAAACGTAGGCGCGCGTCAAAGCCCGCCAGTTCGTGACGTAATGACAGACCACTTTGCTCAATGCTACCCAGGCCTCTCCATTGTGCATCTGACGGAGTAAATACCCTTTTCATAAGCGTGACGACTGCCGGGTTCCCGTCCTCCTGCACAACACGCGGGTAGCAGTTAACCACCGCCGCCTCATCGCTGACGATCATTTCCACAAGTACAGAAACTGCATATAATATATCCTGCAAATCAAAGCCGGTTATGGCGGCCGGCAGATGATAGCAACCGGCCACAAAATCCTGGGCTGCTCTGCCGATCACGGCGCTTACATGACCAGGCAGAATCAGGCCGTGAAGAGTGGCTTTGCTTCCCTTCAGCAGAGCATGCAGTGCGGGTGGCATTGTTTTCAGGCAGGAAAAAACTGAATAATTGCTGAGTCCCTTCTCGCAGGCCAATTCTACAGACATGGCTAATGCCGGAGCCGTTGTTTCAAAACCTACCCCGAGAAAAACAAACTGGCGCTCCCTCTCCGCTTCTGCCATTTTCACGGCGTCAAACGGGGAATAGACCACCCGTATGTCTGCGCCCCCAGCTTTCTCCATTTCCAATGTGGAATCACTGCCCGGAACGCGCAGCATATCTCCAAACGTGACGACTGTAACGCCGGGCTGCCGTGCCAGTAAGATCATTTGGTCGAGGTCGCCCTGCGATGTGACACACACCGGACAGCCAGGCCCGCTCACAAGCTCCACTTCCGGTGCCAACAGAGAACGGATACCTGAACGTCCAATGGCCGTGGTATGTGTGCCGCATACTTCCATCAGGCGCAATGTTGCTGGCAGGCGGCTTTTTATACGCTGAATCAGTGCTGAGACCGTTTCCCTGTGCTCAGACATCTAAATCCAGCTCCTTTAACAATGCCAGTGTTTGGGTTGCCTCACATTCATCTATCTGCTGAATGGCCAAGCCGGCATGAATAAGTACCCACGTGCCCGGAACGGCTCCAGGCACCAATGCCATGACCACTTCCCTGCGGTTGCCACAATAATCCACTGTGCCCCACATGCCACTATTATCAATAACGAGGCAGGGTATACCAATACACATCAGTTGTCAGACCTCCTCCACACAGCCACAAGGGCCTGCCCTAATGCCAGTCCGCCATCGTTGGCCGGTATAAGTTTATGGGTAAATATCTGAAAACCCAGTAACCGTAAACGTGCTCTCAAGGCCGTGAGTAAATATGGGTTCTGGAACGACCCGCCGCTCAAAACCACCCGATTCAGTCCTGTTTGCTGTCTTACCCGCTCTGCCGCTGCGGCAAACATCTCAACCACCGTTTTTTCAAAAGATGCAGCAATATCCCCTACATCTCTCCCTTGACGCAAGTCAGCCGCAATTCCATGAATCAGCCTTTTGCAGGTTAATATCTTTCCCTCTATAGAAAATGGATAGGCTTCACGTTCACACCCTAGAGCCACTTCCGCCAATTCCATGGGTGCCTGCCCGTCATACGTGTTTTCCCGGCATACGCCAAGCAGTGCAGCTACTGTGTCATACAATCTGCCGCAACTGGAAGCGAGTGGTGAGTTGAAATCATGTTCCAGCATTTTATGCAGAAGATTGATTTCTCTGTCCCTGTCTGGGAAAAGAGCCGCTGCCAGAGTAATACCTTCTTCACCAAGACAGTGCCATAGATAGGAGGCTGCCATACGCCAGGGATATCGTACTGCACCCTCACCCCCGGGAATCGGCACGGGCTCCAGATGATATTCCCGCTGAAAATCACGGTAGTCACCGGAAAGCACTTCTCCGCCCCAAATCGTACCATCCTGGCCGTAGCCAGTACCGTCACAGATTACACCAATAACCGGCCCGGTCAACATATTTTCTCCCATACAGGAAGCCAAATGGGCGTGGTGATGCCAGACAGGCTGGGAATCACGCAACTGTTGTTGTCTGGCCAATACAGATGAATAGTAACCCGGATGGTGGTCAAAGGCAACTACGGTAGGATGCACTTCCAACATTTCTCCCAGCTCTTTGGCCGCTACCAGGTGAACCTGACGGGTTTCTGCGTAGGCCAGATCACCAATGTGCGGGCCCAGATAGGCAAAGCCGTCTTTTAGTAAACAGAATGTGTTTTTATAATCACCGCCGGCTGCAAATACCTGCGGTGATTGTCTCGGCACTGGGACTGGCAGAGGTGTGGGTACATAGCCGCGGGAACGCCGAAGCATGCAGGGTTCACCTTCCACCACCTGCAGAAGGGAGTCGTCACAGCGTCTGTGAATTGGTCGGTCATGGGTAAGGAAAAAATCCGCCACATGGCCCAAACCCCTCAGAGCTTCTTCGCTGTCTTTGACCAGTGGCAAGCCGCTTTCATTTCCGCTGGTCATTACCAGCATTTCCAGTTGATCATCGAATAAAAGAAAATGAAGCGGTGTGTACGGAATCATCACACCCAGTGTACCAGACCCCGGAGCCAGTCCACCCGGCAAAAGACTGTCAGACCTGCGCCGGAGAACCACAATAGGAGACTCCGGGGAGTTAAGCAGTATTTCTTCTGTTTCATTTAAGTTGCAATGCCGGCGCACCAAATCGATATTTCTGCACATCACTGCAAATGGTCGTGCAGGCCGCCCTTTACGGCTTCGTAATAATTCCACCGCGTCCGGGTTATTAGCATCACAGGCCAAATGAAAGCCGCCCAGTCCCTTAACCGCCAGGATGTGACCTGCTTTCAGGAAGGAGAGCGCATTTTCCCGCCAGTAACCGGCGACCGTTTCACCCTGGCCGTCTTGCAGTACAGCCTGCGGACCGCATTTCGGACAGGCGTTCGGCTGGGCGTGAAACCGTCGATCCAGTGGTTCAAGATATTCGTATGTACATTCTTCACACATTGTAAATTGAGACATCGTTGTCTGGTTGCGGTCATAGGGAACGCTCTCAATAATGGTATAGCGAGGGCCACAGTCGGTACAGTTGGTAAAAGGGTAATGATAGCGGCGGTTCTCCAGTGATTGGACATCAGCCCGGCAGTGGGGGCAGACAGCCACATCAGCGGGAATACGGATCACACCCTCTCCCTCTCCGGCACTTTCCCGGATTAAAAAGGTTTCATCGCCTACCGGCTCCTGGTTGGTACAGCGAATATCACTGATGCAGGCCAGCCGTAGTGGACAGTGTCTCAATTCGGTCAAAAATTCATCAACCGCAGCAACCGGGCCCTCAATTTCCACCACCACTCCGTACTTGTTGTTCAATACCCAGCCATATAGTGAACGTTTTTTCGCCTCACGGTATACATACGGCCGAAAACCGACACCCTGTACCAAGCCGGTTACTTCGACACGGCGGCGTACCCGTATAGTGTCACGTTGCCCAGGCAGCCTTACAGCCATGAGTCTCACCCCTCTCCTACTTTTCTCTTACTTATCATTTCCTATAAATCCGAATTTTAGAAATATCTGCACTAAAAAAAGGAACTGAACGAATCAGTTCCCTTTTGCTTTAAGCCAGGTAAGAATTAATTACTTTTCTGCCGTCAGCCTATGTAAATCAACTATATCAAACTTATAATTTGAATTACAGAAATGACAATTAACCTCGATTGGTTCGCTTTCATCAATCATTTCCTGAATATCTTTCCTTCCAATACTAATAATCGCTTTTTCAACACGCTCTTTTGTACAACTGCAGTGGTATTTGGTCGGAATCTTGTCTAAAATTTCCACACCAAATCCGCCTAATATCTGTTCTATAATCATCTCCGGCGACATATCTGCATCCAGAAGACTTGTAATGCCAATAATCTCACTAATCTTTTTTTCTAGCGGTATGATCATTGATTCATCAAAGGATGGCATAATCTGGAGAATAAATCCCCCCGCTCGCCTGACAGTATAATCGGTATCAACCAACACACCTAAGGCCACCGAAGAAGGTACCTGCTCAGAAGTCGCAAAGTAATAAGTAAGATCCTCTGCGATTTCACCTGATACCAGCTCAGTCTGACCAACATAAGGCTCCTTTAATCCTAAATCCTTAATCACTCTTAAAATCCCGGAACCCACAGCCTTGCCCACATCAAGCTTTCCCTTCGCTTTTGGCGGTAGATCCACATCGGGATTATAAACATAGCCTTTTACATTTGCATTCGCATCAGCAGTCACTAAGAGCCCCTGTATAGGGCCATCGCATTTGATCTGCAGTGTTAACAGGTCTTTTTCATTTTTCATCATACAACCCATCATGCTTCCTGCAGTCAATAACCTGCCCAGCGCTGCAGTTGCCACAGGGCTTGTATGATGAATCATCCGTGCCTGTTCTACTAAATCTCTTGTTGTCGCCGCATATGCCCGAATCTGATTCTTTGCAGCTGTTGCTCTGACAATATAATCTGACATTCTTACCTCCGCTGACACTTTGATAGCAAGTGCTTTTTAATATTACTCTTAATCGTTATTATATCTCAATTATCTGTATCATGCTGAAATCAGGTTCGTTTATCATCATTGATCATAACCTGTAATCAATACAAATGAGGAGATCTTTTGCTTGTCCGCAGCGAACATTGAGCTAATAAATCTTTGTAAAGTAAATTAAAGTGACTAAAAACAGTCCTAACATGATTGCCATCAATAGTGAGTCGAAATTGAGGTTTTTAATGTTCCAGTCAGACGGGCGGCCACGTAACTTTTGCCAAAAAGTCAGGGAACTTTTTCCGGATTTCTCGTACATTTCGTCCAGAGAATCGTCGAATTGTGCAGTTATGTTGGCCATCTTTTTAGCATACTCTCCAGATTTTTCATACGCATCATTGAGTGATGAGTCAAACTTCTCAGTCCGCTCTGCTATGCTCCGGGCAAAACTCCCAGATTTTTCATACGCATCATTGAGTGATGAGTCAAACTTCTCAGTCCGCTCTGCTATGCTCCGGGCAAAACTCCCAGATTTTTCATACGCATCATTGAGTGATGAGTCAAACTTCTCAGTCCGCTCTGCTATGCTCCGGGCAAAACCCCCAGATTTTTCATACACATCATTCAGTGACGAGTCAAACTGATCTGCCCGTTCCATCAACCGCATGGCTACACCGCCGGATTTTTCATAGACGTCATTGATGGATGCATCAAATATGTTCACATAGGTACACATTTTCGAAGATACTGTACCTAAACTCAAATACATAGTATTAATGGCAATATCAAACTTTGTACTAAAATTACAGCAGGTGTGCAGGATAAAGTGGAACGCTGGCCGGTAAAAAGCGGCCTCCACGCTAACCCATTTTGGTGCCTTCCATTCCATCATGCGGTAACGGTTCATGACCATGAATAAAACTACAGCTAGAACAACAACAATTACCATCTCCCGAATATCAGCCCAAGCCCAGACATTCAGTTTTTTTAGGTACCCTATTTTATACGGGTCGTACGTGAAGCCCGCCATGGCCGGAATGACCAGCCGATTCAGCAGGAAATTGGGGAACAGTCCGATACCCGTAATTACCGCGCCAAAGATGCCCAGTACTGCATAGACGGGCCAAGTAAAGCGATAAATTTTCTTATCGTATTTTTCCGGCACGTCATCAAGAAAGAGCCCGCGGAAAAGTTTGGCGAAATAGCAAAGGGTCATGGCACTTGTCACCACAAAAATCTTTTCCGCAACATGCAGCGGAGTCGACCCGTGAAGATTAGCGGCATCCACAATGGCATGATGAAGAATAGTTTTGCTGGCATACCCGTTAAACCCGGGAATACCACCAATGCCGGCAAAGCCAATTAGGAAGGTTACAGCGATAAAGGGAACTTTTTTGGCCATGCCTCGCACCTGGGTGATTTCCAGATTGTGTGTAATCATATAAATTGAGCCCACCATCATAAAGAGTCCTGCTTTGAAAAACGCATGATTAATGATATGGTACAAGGCGCCGGCAAAGCCCATCGGGCCTTTAAAGCCCAGATACGCAGCAGTGCCAATGCCCAAAAGAATATAGCCCATTTGCGAAACGGAACTGTAGGCGAGAATTTTCTTCGCACCGGTGGACAACAGAGCCATGAATGCACCCAAAAACATAGTGGCAATCCCCATCCAGATGATGCCGTACCCAAAGTTAACGGAGACAATGGATGGCACGGCAATTTCGCTGAATTCTGCCGGGGTAAAGATCATACCTACCACCCGAAAAATACCATAGGCACCCGCTTTAATCATCAGGCCGGAAAGTAGGGCGCTGGCCGGTGCAGGTGCCACCGGATGCGCTTTGGGCAGCCAGATGTGCAGTGGAACCATCCCCGCCTTAATACCGAAACCAACCATAAACAGGCTGACCACTAAGTATGGGTTAATCGAGCTGTTAGCAATCTGATCATAAAGGGGCATGATCTCCATCGTTCCCACACCGGAGTAGAGGAGGATAATCCCCATCAGAAGACACAAGCCCCCGATGACACCAAGGTATAGTGTCACCTTACCAGCGGAAATGGCTTCTTGTGTCTCATCGTGAATAATCAAAACATAGGACGAGAACGTCATTAACTCAAAGAAAAGGAACAGGCTGAACAGATCCCCGGCCAATACCACGCCAAGACAGTGCCCCAGCGTGGACAGCAAAAATACATAATACCTGTTTTTTGCCCGCCCATGTTCCATATACGCCGTGGAATAAAGTACTGCCAGAAACCAGATGACGGACATTAACGCAGCAAATACAAAACCAAAGAAGTCTACGCGAAAATAAATGCTAAACTGCATAAATTTGGCAAACTCGTATTGCACGACCCCCTGTTGCACCAACGGGTACATGGAGAAGACAATGAAGAACGTAACCAGGGCCGTTAGGACTGCGCAAACATCGCGGAGCTTATCCGAAACGCGGCTGGCTAAGATAATCAACAGGGATCCCACTAATGGAACCCCCACTGCCGCCACCGGCAAAAGCGAGGTAAAAACTTCTGTTATGGCTTTAACTTCCTGTGCAGCTGCAAAACTCATGTACTTAAAAGCCTCCCTTAAACAAGTAATCGGCGGCTACCCGTGAGAAATCACAGACCAAGACTGTAGGTAGCATACCAAATAAAAAATTAACAATAGCAATCAGCAACACTATCAGCTAGTTATTTTCGTCACTTTACTGCTAATTTCCTTTTTACTCTTTTACTTTTTTCTGGAGATGTTGTTGACCGGGGAACAGACCCGGCTCGCCGCCTGCGAGATCTGCTTATATAGAAAAGAGCAGCCCAATAATAAGTTGTGGAGCTGCCCCTTTTTCGGTTCAGTCAGTTTGAAATAAATCATTTCTTCGTCAATTGAGCTGTTATCTCATTAATTCTTGACGAATACGTTATACACAATTACCACAACTACTGCAGCGATAAGAACCCACCAATACCAATCCATTCTAACCCTCCTCTCAGGCGAGATTCGCTTCTTGAGTATCCGGCAGATCAGGATATTGGAGAATAAGGCATCTGCTTATCGCGCCAAAGTTTATTACATTAAATTCTATTTTATGAGTTCCTGACAAATTACAAAATAATCAAAAAGAACCCGACGTAAGCGTGGATTAATCCTCTCACCCGAAACACTGCCGACGCTCTTCTGAGAAGAAACAAAAAAAGCCAAGTCCTAAGACTTGACTATGCCATCTATTTGATGGGTGAAAGGGAGTGAACTTCTGTCCGAATACAGACAGCAAGAGCTTCTACGAGACATTATAGTCTAACGTTATACCTCAACTGTCCATCCAAATTCATCTTTTATCTTTCCTCTTTGTATGCCGGTAATTGCATCATAAAGTTTACGCGAAATTTCCCCGATCTCATTATTATTTATTGTAATAACTCGGTCCTTCCAGCAGAGTTCTCCTACAGGAGAAATAACGGCTGCTGTTCCCGTTGCAAATACTTCGTCTAATTTCCCTGAAGCGTTTGCATCATATATATCCTGAATGGTAAACCGTCTTTCTGTTACCTTTACACCCCAATGCTTCAGTAACTGAATCACAGAATCTCTGGTTATTCCGGGCAAAATCGTACCTGTAAGAGGTGATGTGACAATCTCTCCATCTATTTTGAAAAAAGCATTTGAAGTCCCAATCTCTTCTACATATTTTCTTTCCACTCCATCAAGCCATAGCACCTGATTGTATCCTTTTTTAATTGCTTCTTCCTGGGCTTTTATACTGGCTGCATAGTTACCCCCTACCTTAGCAAATCCGGTTCCACCGACCACAGCTCTTACATATTTATCTTCTACAAGTATTTTAGTAGGACTGAGCCCGCCCTTATAATAATCACCCACCGGTGAAAGAATTATATAAAATTTAAAAGTTTGCGAAGGGCGTAAACCTAAATAAGTGTCAGTTGCGATAATAAAAGGCCTAATATATAATGATGTGCCTTCTGCTTCAGGTATCCAATCCTGGTCTACTTCTACAATTTTTTTTATCGCTTCAACCATCAATGTTTCATTAATTTCAGGAATACACATTCTCGCATTTGTCACATTCGCTCTCTCTGCATTTTTTTCCGGCCTGAATAACAAAATCCTGCCATCATCAGATCTGTAAGCTTTTAATCCTTCAAACATCTCCTGTGCATAATGAAATACTGCTGTCGAAGGCTCCAGCACGATTGGCCCGTAAGGCACTATCTTACCATCATACCATCCTTTATCCTGATTAAAGCTCATTTCAAACATGTGGTCAGAAAATACGGTTCCAAATAAAAGATTGTTTGGATCCGGTTTCTGTTTTGGATTTGTTGTTCTGGTTACAGGAAAACTATGTTGCATAACAATCGTCCTTTCTTATCACTGACATAAGTAATTTAATTTTCCCAAGATTGGTAATAGTAAGATAATAAATCATATACCCAATTCTTTTAGTGCTGGCATTAATCCTCATCGGGGAAATATTCGCCACGAGTGGATAATTTCCTACTTTATAAAAGAAAAAAACATATTAATATTATTCTGCGCACCCGTCTCCACCATGGCTTCCGTCCAGTTGCCCGATGCGTACCCTTCGCCCACCCTCCGCCAATAGCGGAAGCGGCTTTGTAAAGCGTCTGGATGAGCACCAGCAAGAGCGAGCTATATTGACTAGAATTAGACAAACAATGTATAATCATTGTAGATACATTAACTATTGGAGGCGATCAAATGCGTGTAAAAGTTCAAAAATGGGGAAACAGTATTGCTTTAAGAATTCCTAAGTCTTTCGCAAATCAAACCTCAATAAAGTTAGGTTCTTCGGTAGATCTTTCTATACATGACGGCAAGCTTATTATTGAACCGATAAACCAAGAGGAATATAACTTCAAGACCCTAATTTCTGAAATTAAAGAATCAAATCTTCATAAAGAATACTTTAATGACAAACCAAAAGGAAGGGAGATATGGTAATGCCCGAACCATATATTCCCTCCAAAGGGGATGTAGTTTGGCTAGAATTCTCGCCCCAAGCTGGCCATGAGCAAGCAGGCTATAGACCAGCCCTATGTATTTCCCCTAAAGAGTATAATGAAAAAGTTGGACTTGCTATTTTTTGCCCAATTACCTCACAGAAAAAAGGCTACCCTTTTGAAGTTCAATTGCCGGATTCAATTGATATCACAGGAGTAATTCTCTCCGACCATGTCAAAAACTTTGATTGGAAAGCCCGTAAAGCTAAATATATTTGCACATTACCAACTAAGCTTTTAAATGAAGTGCTTGGCAAACTTCGAACATTGCTATAGGTTGTACTGCCCAAAAAATGAGCTTTAGAAAAGATGGAAAACTTGTGTACCACTTAGAAATCATCTATAGGCAGCTTGCCCGCGAAGAACAATTAATACACTGGTTGCGCATACACGTTGTACCTACTCTCACACATCCATAGCTTGAACAGATAAATTTTATTAATCACTTGCCTTTTTAAATATAAGCATGATACAATTTAGTCAGAATAATGATAGCAAGGAGTCATAATATGAAAATTAAACCTTCAACAACTATCCGACAAGACTATAATGGGTTTTCCAGGCTTTGCCACGAAATAGATGAACCGGTAGTACTTACTCGTAATGGTGAAGCCGATTTGGTTGTTATGAGTTATGAGACATTTCGACGTATGGATGCACGTATCAAATTACAATCCAAGTTAATGGTTGCCGAAAAACAGATTGCTGAAGGGGCACAGCTTCTTGATCATGATGAAGTCATGGACAGAATTAGGAGAAAGATTAATGCCGCCAAAGAATAGGATCAAGTATTCTCCCGCAGCTGTTGACGATATGGATGAGATTTTTTCATACATATCACAAGACAATATTGCTGCCGCAGAGCTGATGTTGGACAAGATTGATAGAGAAGTAAAAAAGCTAGAAGACTTTCCAAATATGGGTTCAGTATTACCTGATGATGAATATACTATTATTCAATCTGGATACCGTTTTATTATTGCAAGACCATATCTAGTTTTTTATCGAATAGTGAATAACAATGTTATTATTAACCGAATACTGCACGGTCGCCGAGATTACCTTCGCGAGTTATTTGATCCGCAGGAATGATTAATTTTAGTTACCAGTCTTGCGACTATGTCTGTTTAGATATTATATAATAGCAGATTTATATGTTTTTAAAAAAGGAAGCTGTGCAGACACAGCTTCCTTTGCATTTAAGTTTGGTGGCGGCGAGGGGAGTGGAACCCTTGTCCGAAGGCAGACCAGCAAAAGCTTCTACGAGTGTAGCCTCAGATTTAGATTCGCATAAAGGGCTCCCTGAGACAGGATATTTTATGCTAGCACAGTTGTGATTCCCTTCTTTGGCTGTACAAACCGTGGAGTCAGTAGCCTGATTAGTCGATGCCCGGACTGGTTCCTACAGGCTCGGAACCAGCGGACACGCTGCTAATTAAGCAGCGAGAGCGTAATTATCGTTGGCGCTTATAGCCGTTCCATGTTGTTGACCGTTTTTTTAATTATTAGTGTATATATTGCATACCCCGTAATACAAATGTTATAATATTGATGAGGTGAGAATTATGAAAAAAGTAAAATTAAGAAAAGTGGGCAACAGCAGTGGTCTTACTCTTCCAAAGGAGTTACTTGAGAAGTATAACATTAAAGAAGGCGAAGAGCTTTATGTAGTGGAAAGTACCCATGGATTTACCATAACCCCTTATGATCCTGATTTTGAAGAGTGGGCGAACTCATTTGATAAAACCAATAAAAAGTATAAAAATGTTCTAAAGGAATTATCAAAATGAAACCCATCGTATTTATTCCCAAGCACATAATTATTTTTTTCCATGAGCAATTAATTGACCTGTACGGAGGTACAGCTGGAATTCGCGATGAAGGACTGCTCGATTCTGCGCTTGAACAGCCCAAGGCCATGTTTGGTGGTTCTTATTTACATGATTCATTACCTAAAATGGCTGCAGCGTATGGTTTTCATCTATGTAACAATCACCCTTTCATTGATGGGAATAAGCGAATTGCGCTAGTAGCCATGGACACCTTCCTGCAGAAAAATGGTTATGAGATATGTGCATCAGAAAAAGAAGCCTATGAAGTTATTATTAAATTGGCATCCGGCAATCTTACAAAGGAAGAACTAACTGAATGGTTAAAACAAAACGCACGCTGAAAGTGGAACTGGTTTATCACAGGCCACTTCGCTCCAAAATATTGATGGCACCAATAATTCAACTCGATTGCTCTCTACCGCATAATCGCGTAGAGGTAGCGTACGGATTGTATCCTCTCCCGGTAAAAGCCAAATAATATACATTAAAGGCTAGCAAGGAAATCGGCTGGAGACATAATCTTTACTGGGTAGTTCGTAAAGTCCTTTAGATTCCTGGTAACGATGCAATCTATTTTACTTCGGTTTGCACAAGCAGCAATCAATGCATCCTCATAATCGGGCATTGGTAGCTCCAATGCCCTTTCACAATCTATACCAGTAACATCGAGTATCCTGAAAAGTGCAAACATTTTTTGTAAAGATAGTTTGCTCTGGTCTCTACTTTTTAAATGCTTGCTCAAAAGATAATAAATATCAGTAACACTACTTGCGGTAATGCAAGCTCCTATTTTATCTTCAGCAGCTAAAAGAAACAGTTTTTCTGCATTATCTTTAAATTGAGAGCGTGCGGTTAAAGCATCTAAAATAACATTGGTATCAATCAATATCTTAATAACGATTTAGACGCTCCTCTCTCACTTGTTCTATAGAAGCATCTTCAGGAAGAATTCCAAATAGCGATCTTGCCATTTCAATCTTGTCTTGTGTAGGACTTGTTATTTTAGCAATTTTCTTTCCATTTTTTGTGATAAAGATATCCTCTTTCAATGCAAGTGCTAAATATTTACCAAGATTATTTTTAAACTCCGTGGCGGAGACCAGCATAATATAATCTCCCTCCTTACAAGAATTCTTTTCTAATTACATTATAAAGATATTCGAACAATATTATCAATAATTTTTGTACATATTTTACTAAATAATACGGACGATAAGTTGGCAAAACTATACACAAACCTAAACACAAAAAAGCCAAGTCCTAAGACTTGGCTTTACCACGTGTTTGGTGGAGGCGAGGGGAGTCGAACCCCTGTCCGAAGGCAGACCAGCAAGAGCTTCTACGAGTGTAGTCTCAACTTTAGATTTCGCAAAAACGGCTTCTTGAGACGGAATCTGTTTTCGCTAGCACAGTTGTTTTTCCCAGTTCTTTTGGCTGTGCCAACCGTAGAACCGGTAGCCTGATTAGTCGACGCCCGGACTTGTACCTACAGGCTCACGTACTCCATTTTCTTACAGCATGCATCATGGCGTCGATTTCCTGAAGGGAAGTAATGGCCGGCGTTTGCAGATGAGCGGTCTGATCTTCTGGGTAGAAAACCTGAGCCCCCATAGCTTCCGCCTGCTGGTAAAGATCAGTGAAAATACGGATGATGTCATAGCCAAATCGCCTGTAAGCACCAACGTGGGCCTCGGCCATACGTTTGCCGTTACCTCTGAAGTCGGACACCTTGATACCTATCACTCTGGCTGCTCCATTGCCCATAATCGGGATACATGGAAGCCTATCTACCCGTTCCCCTTTAGCCAATGCGGTAAACCGTTCCACAGCCGTCATTTGATCAAGCATACCAATCACCATCCTGTCTGTCCAGCCCTTGCTTAAACATAGCACAAAACAGGGAAGATAGCGATAATGCTGTATAAATATCGTTTTGTCTGCCTATAGATAATATCTATAACCTTTCCGGTCAAATCAACAAAGTCTGGTACGCTTCTATTCTTTCAGTGTATTAAACTCTGTCTCATTTCTCGCCCCCTGCAAAACCTCTTGGTAAGTGTATGATGAAATTCCAAAAGGGATATCTCGGGACAGAACATCTTTAAAAAGCTCTGTTTTCTCATCAACTTGTCCTTTTAAAAAACCAATCAGAACAGAGGTGTCAACTAGTACCATATGTTAACGCCCCTGTCTCATTGTTTTGTAATCATAATTGTCAGCAAATTGAATTTTACCCTGTAATTCATTCAAGTCCTTACGTGTATGGCGTTGTACAAACTCGATTAAAGCCCTGTCAACTACATCCTTTTTTGTAGTTAAGCCAGAAACACGCATAGCCTTCTCAATAAGTTCATCATCAATTACAATATTAGTACGCACATCAATACACCTCTCTATACACATTATATTGCACAAAATACCCCTGTCAATCGTATAAAAACAAAAGCCAAGCCATAAGACTTGACTGTTACCACCTATTGGCTAATCTACAACAAAATGATACAATGCATACCCACTGGGCAATCTTTCAACGATTTGCCAAGGTGGGGGTGTGCATTTTTTCATCAGGGGTATGCATAATCGGATATCCAGTTTCATCATCCAACAGACTACATCCGTAAATTGCTAGATCTAACCCTATTAAATAAAGTGATGAAGAGATAGGCTTCCGGAAAGAGAAAGATTATTACTTTCCAGATATAAAAAACAATATGCATCACTGCAATTGGCAGTATTAATAACAAAGACAACAACAGCCGACGACCGGGCTCCAGTAAAAGCAAAACTGTATCACCCATGGGAATCAGCCAATTGTCATAATAACGAATTTCCGTTTTGCCCTGTCTTAGCAAAATACTCCACAATTGCTTGCGTGTCAGTTCTACGGGTGAAGTATAATTTAAAACGGAATCCACGGTTATCGCTATACTCTCCGGACTGTCAAAAAGATAGAGTGCTACGTTGTCTGACAGTCGAACCGCTTCTCTCGTATAATTCGGATCGGGGCTACTCATTTCTTTGAGGTAAACAACTCTTTCCCAGCTGCCTTCGCCAAAAAACAGCGTAGCTGACTTGAATCCTTCATCAGTTGAAGCATTGATATCTACTGTGTATACAGTTGTGACAGGGGTATGTTGCGAAGCCAGACTAACTCTTACGTTTTTCCAACCTGCTTCCTGCAACGCTTCAGCCACCTGAAATGAAACCCGATGTTGAACCAAGGTAACTAATCCAGCACCATGCGGATATGCAAACAGGGCAGCAAAAAACACGTATATTGCCCCAATGACCAACAGATGCGTTTCATTACTTATCACCCACAATTCGTTAAGATTTTGGGTCTGTGTAGAGTAGTATTGAAAGGGTTAAGACGGTGTCAATATCTCAACGCGGCAAACTAATGTTCAGATTCAGAAATGGAACGGAAATTGGGAACTGACCATCAGATTATGGTAAGAAGAGGGCACCTAACTTTCCTTCAGTTTTTTCATAGCACTATCAATACTTTCAATAAAATGTTTTTCAACATGAGACAGCTCACTCTTTCTACGCTCAGAAAATTTCTCAAACTCTTCATTTGCCCTCAACACAGCAATCTCATGTGACACCTTGCCCGCATGTGTAAGTATGTCCCTTTCCGAAACCTTCATAAACTCATCAAGCTTGCTGATCCAGTCTGCCATATACATAGGCTTTCTTCTCATGGCCTGCAGCTCAGCAAATTCGAGATACATATTAACAATCCGATTTAGCGTATCAAGCTCTTCCTCTTTAAGATAATTCTTTGCGGCAGTTATATCTGTCTTTTTAGGTTTCAAACCTGTCCATTAGGTCAATCCCATATTAGGTTTATTCCCATCAGCTCGTTCATATATGATTTCTGCGGCCGTTTTACCATGTGCAGAAAAGTGTATTTTGTTTTGAACCGTTTTAAAAAAATCCTGTGTCGCTTTTGTCCGTGAGTCATAATCTATACTGGTAGCATAGATCTCCAGCACCTTACGATAAAAAACTTTTTCACTGGAACGTATATCTCTGATGCGCTGCAGGAGCTCTTCAAAATAATTGCCTCCACTGGACTTTTTTAGCAAATCATCATTCATGGTAAAGCCTTTTATGATATACTCACGAAGGCGCTGGGTTGCCCAGATTCTGAATTGGGTACCACGGTGAGATTTGACTCTATAGCCTACGGAAATTATAACATCAAGGTTAAAGTATGCTACATCATAGGTTTTCCCGTCAGCTGCAGTTGTTGCAAAAAATGCAACAACTGCTTTTTTATCGAGTTCTTCTTCTGAAAAGATATTACTAATATGTCTTGAAATTACTGACTTATCTCGCTGAAATAACTCTGCCATGTGTCTACAGATCCTGTTCCAGCGGACACGCTAACCCTACTCATTACTTTCTTTAACTACATTTTATCATAGTATTAAAATATAGCATTATTTCAGAGTCGTGCAAGGCACCTTAATATAGAGAAAAAAAAAAGCCAAGTCCTAAGACTTGACTGTTGCCACCATTTTGGCTAATCTACTATAAAATGATACAATGCACACCCCTGTTGCAATCTTTTAACGATTTCAAGGGTGGGGTGTGCATTTTCTTTTTGGGGTACGCAAAGCACTTTCACCTCGATTGCCCACCTGGAGCCTGCTCAGGTAAACTTTATTTATTTTGTCTAGGACATGGGTTCCCCAAATATGGGTGTTACTCTGGTCCAACCTTTTGCTTTGCCATATTTTAGTATCGACATGGCTTGTTTTTTTGCAATACCATCCTGGCAAGTGGAGTGCCATCCACTCTATGGCCGGCTACACAATCGGTCTTTTTTCCGCTTTGGGTTTCTATTTTTCTTACTACTCCGTTCAGGCAAAAAATCAATATTGGAAATAATTTTGACCAAGCCAAAAAACAGGCGTATTCTAAGGGTGTTACAATTACGCTTTCGATTAATTGCATATCCCGCAGTGGAAAAACAAATTTTTATCCCGCTTGCTGTTAACTTCTATAATCCAGGGATGGCCGTGAACATTCAGGCCGAAATCCACACTTAACTCCCATACCAAAATGTTTCTCCAGCAGTTTTGCTTTAAATTAAGGGTTCCTGTGGTATTATCCCCCTAAGAGCCAGACTACCTGTCGCCCTTCATAGTTGTTGCTGTGGTTGGCAAGGTAGCCCTCCAGTTGCTCCGCAGCAGGGGATTACTGGAGCGGCTATAAACCTTATATCGAAAAACAATAAAATAACTCCGCTCGCTACGCTCACTGGGTTAAGCCTCAGATTTATTTCACATAAAGGGCTCCCTGAAACAGGATCCTTTATACTAGCACAGCTGTTATTCCCTTCCCCTTTGGCTGGGCCAACCGTGGGGGTCGGTAGCCTGATTAGTCGATGCCCGGACTGGTGCCTACAGGCTCGGAATCAGCGGATACGCTGCTGATTAAGCAGCGAGAGCGTAATTATCGTTGGCAGTTAAGTCTTTTCACTTGTTGATTGGGTCATGGGCCCGGACTCGCTCTTTAAGAATTATAACGTATTAAGTATCCTAAGACCCGGTGTATGCTCTGCTATTGCATAAAAATCACTGTCATTGTGTATACAGCGCCAAATTATTTTCAATAGCTGTGAGAGCTATCAGCATGTCTAGTGTACTACGTGGAGTAATTCCCTTGCGTCGCAAATCAAAATAGAGTTTGGCTGCCTTCTCATAGGTAGCTGCCTCCGGTTCGAGATAGTAAATGTGTTGCGTTGAAAGATAATCCTTTAGCGTTTGAAATTCTTCTTCATTTCTGGCTCCCTGCAATATCTCCTGATAAGTATAGGATGATATGCCAAATGGTATATCCCGGGAAAGAATTTCTTTAAATAGTCCTGTTCTATCATCGACTTGTCCTTTTAAGAAACCAATAAGAACAGAGGTGTCAACTAATATCATGTTAACGCCCCTTCCTCATTGCCTTATAATCATAGTTATCGGCAAATTGAATTTTACCCCTTAACTCTAACAAATCTTTACGTGTATGACGCTGTACGAATTCTGAGAGCGCCCTATCTACTACTTCCTTTTTAGTAGATAATCCTGAAACACGCATAGCCTGTTCCATAAGGTTATCATCAATAACAATATTGGTACGCAAAATCAATACACATCCTTATACACATTGTATTGTGCATGAGCAATATTTGTCAACAATTTAGCAAGACCTTTTTGGCAAACTCTTTTCTTCTAAAATAAAAAAAGACGGCTGCTTAATTAAGCAGCTAAAGCGTAATTATCGTTGGCAGTTAAGCCTTCTCCACGTTGTTGACCGGTAATTGCCCTTCTTATCTTACCTAATTATAGTCTGCTAAAAATATACCCAAAAAAACCCACATAAAATAGCTCCCAATAATTAATACAATGGATGCAACAACAGAAAATACTATAACTAAATTACTTCGAATAGAAAAGTAATTACAAAAATAGCCCAATATTATAGTAACAATTGTAAATTCCAGAGCCAAGGTAGGTAAAAGGGGAGAACCTATAACTTCTGTCAAAGTTCTAAAAAAATAAAGTATTATAACAAGAACAATTGTAATCCTCTTATAGGATTTTACAGTAATCCCCATAATAATTGAAAGATTCTTTAATATATATAACGCAACAAAATAATATAATAATAACCAAGGAAATAGCCAGATCGGTTCAAATATTAATTCATACGGTATTGGATCACTCATTATTTAACCTCCTAGCCATTATGCATCTTCGTAAGTATAGTCAAATTCTTTGTAACGCTTTTGTAGATATATCTGCAGGATTGGTAGGAAGGGCAATGTTATGCCCTTCCTATCAACAGTAAACTTTAAGTCGCCTTGGGTAGGGCAATAGAATGCCCTTCCTTTGTCTGTGTTATCTTCTACTAATAAAAGAGCTCTATTAGTACTGTAGGTAACAAACGGCTCTCTTTATCTCCCAGGCCTAGTTGCCCATAATAGTTCCACCCCCAAACTAACGGTGTCTCATCTTCGAGGATAGCCATAGCATGCCACCCACCGGCAGAAATCTGTCTTACACCCTGTATGGCCGTTATTAAGGTTGGGGAGTTCCGCTGATTAGTATCTCCCAATCCAAGCTGCCCGTCATCATTTCTACCCCAGGCCCTAACGGTACCATCAGCATGTAGTGAATATGATGAATCAACACTAGCCTCCAGATGAATTACATTATTTAAACCTGGAATAAGCATGGGAGATGTATACCTGCGGGTGTTACCCAAGCCAAGTTGGCCGAAGAAGTTTCGTCCCCATGATTTTGCGGTTCCATCATTTAATAGCGCTAAAGAGTGGAAACCATCGGCCATAATCTGCTTAACATTAGTTAGGCCTGTGATTAAAACGGGCACCAAGCTGTCTTTTGTATTACCAAGCCCTAGCTGCCCATGGAAGTTTGCACCCCACGAATAAACAGTTTCCGAATTTGTGAGTGCAAGTGAGTGCTGTTGCCCTGCCTCAACATGCTTCACGTTTGAGAGCCCTATAACTAGGGAAGGTGTATTACGGTTAGTAGTGTTGCCAATCCCTAACTGCCCGGAGGCATTATATCCCCAGGAGAAGACTTCACCGCTCACACTAAGCGCCAGTGAATGATCCCCGCCTGCGGCAATTTGAATAATTTCCACCAGTCCGGGTATTTGCTCGAAATGCATCCTGTCAGCATTGTCACCCAACCCTAACTGACCAAAGTCGTTTCTGCCGCTGGCATACACCGTACCGTCTTCCAGCAGGATTAGTGAATGCGAATTACCACCCGCTACCTGTTTAATAGTTGTCATATATCCTACGCCTTCCGGCAGGATGCGTTCTGCCAAATCGCCAAGCCCCAGTTGACCACGTGAATTTAAACCCCAAATTTTCAATGTCCTGTTATTCATTATTGCAAAAGACTGGACATTTCCAACAATTAATTTGTCAACTCCCAGGCTTCCTTCAGTGGAAAAACCAAAACTGTAAGGTTGGGCAACTGCTTCTCCTGCCGTATTAGTAACAGCCTCAGCAGGAATTATTACGGTATAAGCTGTATTCATGTCTAATTCAGAAGTTGGTTCGATTGTAAGAATGTTTTCGTTAATTCTTTTTTGAAGGGAGATTGGACTTCCGTTTGTCTGAATAGCTATATTATTGTACTTCAATCCCGCCTTAATATCCATGTCAAATACTACTCTTACAGACTTGTTCACGTTTATTCCTGTAGCACCATCTGCCGGATCGGTACTAATAACGGAAGGTGGCTGAGTGACACTAAGAGTCAGTATTGTCGTAACGATTTTGTTAATACTGTCCTGAACCCCTACCATTATTTCATATTGTCCTACTACTGGTGAGTGCCACATAATCGTTCCTGTGTTAGTAATTGACATACCCTCAGGAACTTCCCCCATTAAGTAGTATTCGAGACCTTGATCATCCGCATCAACAGCTGTAACATCGTAGGTAAATTCCATACCCGCATTTGTGGTAACATTTGCCGGGAGGTTTGTAATTACTGGGGCAGCATTAATGTAAGCACTCATATTTTGAACATCATGTGATAGTAATTCTCCCATAGGTGTACTTAACTCTGAAGAATTAATAATTATTTTCGACTCCACAGAAGAATTCTTAGAGCGTACAGTGAAAATGCCAATTTGACCACCCCAGTCAGGAGCAGCAGTATCACATGTTCGAGAAGCATTTATAGTAATAGAACCGATTGAAGAGTCAATTGAGTATGAAAAAGTACTGGGATTTCCATCGTTATTAAAGAAAGATCCTTCTAAAACTTCAATAATCTCTAGCTCATTGGGGTTATAGGACATTGTCGCATTAACAGAGTAGAGGTTGTTCTCTAGGCCTGATACTGTTAACCACAGCTCTCTGGTATCACCTATACGCATATAGGTGTCATCGGGAGTAAACGAAATAAGCGGGCCAATGAAAATCGGAAGAACTGACTCTGCTTTATTCCCATAGATATCTTCTAATAAGACTCGAAGGTTATTGGGTCCTCCTGGCAGCTCACCTGGCGTTACAATGCTCACCCAATTGTTCCCGTCAATTTCAGCAAACCCTAATAAGTCATCACCACTAAGTATTGTTACAGACTGTACCTCGTAAGTACTTGAAAACGTACCTCGTACTTCACTTTTTCCAGCCAATGTAGAATTTGCTTCTGGAGATGTAATCGTTATCACTAGGTCATCAATGCCATTAACAAAATTCACTGGGACTTGATCCTCCCCTTGCTGTCCATAAATATCGGATGCAATGACTTTAAGTATATGATTACCTTTTGTATATTGTAGAGGATCAACTGTTAAGGACCACCCATCGTAAGGGAAAGCGTCCGAACCTAATAGGATGTCATCAAGATAAAAATCAACCTTATAAATCCCGGTGTCCAAAGTTGATTCTACAACGACCTCAAATGTTTCATACACACTTTCCGGCACAGAAATAGTAATATCTGGAGGAGTTGTTGGTTCGATTACCATTGTAGTATCTGTACTAATTACATACCACCCAGTGTCAACTATATCCGCCAATACTGTCTTTTGTACTGTATCAGTAGATGAGCTTAGTTTCACCCAATCATTACCTGACTCCTGAGAATAGTAAATAAATAAATAATCCTCAAGATATGGTATTACAACTTCATGTTCATAACTGAGTTCAATTTTGGGAGTATCTATAAACGGTTCAACAATGTTTAAGAAATGTGGAAAACCTATAACTGCTTCCTCTGGCAAAGTGTTTGGATGTTTATCTTCGGGAATAGTAAGGTCAGCACCAGATGAAGCTGTACTAGTTGAAGAGCTAGAGACGCTAAAAGTGTTCAACTCATTACTAGCTAATAGGATAGATCCATGCGTATTCGATTTAAAAAATATAGGTTGTGACCAAGATGTTCCTCCTAGAAGAGCATCAGTAACCTCTATTCTAATATATCTATCAGTTGTTTTGACAGTATATTTATGTTCACTTCCCCCTTTAAAACTTGTTGCGCGGTCTCCTCTCTGGTTTATAAAGTTTACGATGTATTCGCTTTCACCAGTTGTTGTTACATGTATTTCACTACCAATCACTTCGATTTTCTCAATTTTAGGCCCTTTCGAACCAGTTGTTGAATAAAAGGCTCCCTTTCTTATCATATTTAAAACCTGTGATTGTGTTGGAAGATAACCTTTTGGCCACGGAATTGCAATACAGCCATTATCAATTCCATAGAGGCTAAATGGTAGACCAGGTGTAGAATCATCTGCGGCTACTCCCCAAACAACCTTGCCTTCTCTTAGGAGATAATCCCATTTGTCAAGAGCCCTTCGATCTTTGGGTTTATGGGGAGGATTCACATGAGTATAAATTTCCATGGCTTGATAGCTCATCGTATTCAGTAACTCTTCTCTGCTCCAGGGATATTCAGAATTATTGGGATGTGCAGCTATTGCAACTGCTCCTGCGGCAAGTGAACCTTTTGGCGAGATCCGTTTTTGCCTTATTATCTGATTTACTCTCTGCTGTAACGATAATTCAACTTGTTCAGTAAACGGCAAATATCGTCCTTCTTCATCCTTATCGGGAATCCCGTAAGGTGTAACCAGTTCATTTATTCCCAAGGCAATTATATGTTGTGTTTTGCCAGTACACTCTACTGCATTGTAAAGCTCAACATGGTGCTTTCCATCAAAATATGGTAGCCACTCATACCAGTTTTTTCCGCTATGCTCAGTCAAGAACACATATCCATGTTTATATTCCCTACTCGCTTTGTAATACCGTTCCTGCACATCGTCTACTATCTTTCCATATCTACGTTTATTTTTATCCCAATCATTTATATAGTGTGCATGTGTCTGAACAAGAACTCGGGAGTCCCAACTTAAACCCTCATAAGGGTTGTAGATGACTCGGTTAGACAGATTTAACACATAATCGGGAGTCCAATTACTCCATTTGTACCCATTAAAAACCCGAACTTTAACAAAATAATCTGTGTTAGATTCAAGACGGCCGCCACCATATGGTACTTCTACTATCTCATTATGAAAAGCTCTTTTGTACAATTCTCCAGAATCCCACACAATGTTTCCAACTGAATCTGTTATAATTATCTCGGCATTTTTTTGGGTTATACCTCTTGGATCTTGATATTTCCAAGAAATGTTGGGAATTGGCGTATTAATGTTTTTAACTGTAAGGTCTATAGCTTTTGGCTGTAATAGTTTATTTAATATTTCTTCTTTTATTATTCCTACTATTTCACTGCTCGGGACATCAAGTAAATGTATACCATTGGTAGCTTGCGCTAGTCGGGTTGCCTGCCCTGGTGTTCCACCCTTAGGGCAACCTAGTTTAGCATAATCATCACCTGTTCGTGGGTCATCGTCCATTCCTAATGGATAACCTGTTCTTGTGCTAAAGCCCATAAAAACAATTCCGGAATTAACAAGTTTTCCGGTTACCGTTTCTTCGGTGATGGGATACTGAAGCCCTGAAATTATAGGACATATCGGGTCATGAGCGGGTGCATCTCCAAAAACAATAAGAAAACGCAAGGCTTCTTCACGCCAACCAATAGTACCACCACTTGGGTTTCTGTCTTCTGCTATTTGATCATAAGCAAAAAACTGACCTTCTGGGCCATCACCCCCCCATCCTAAATACCAACCATTAATAGCATCCTTAACAAGATTAGTATCTTTTGTAACACTCACCGAATGTCTAAAGCAATACGGATCATGTGGAAAATCTTGAAAGTCTCCTACTGCAAATGCCAAGTCATATTCATCCAAATCGGCTACTAAGCCGTCCACTATGCTCCGGGCATTATTTCTTACAGAACTTATGGGCGAGGACATACTACCAGTAGTATCTGCTAATAGGTAAATATCGACCTTTGGTCCTGTTGAGTTTTCATTTATAGTTGTAGTAATTAATAATATTTCATCTTCCACTTGGTTAAATGATTCAACTTCAAATTCATTAATATTATTAGTAGGCCATGCATCTGAAGGGTCAATTAAATCATTTTGTGCAATCACATTTAGCGGAGCTAGAGAAAATATTAACATAAAAATAATCAAAACTGAAACAGATTTTTGGCACTTAATTTTTTTCATAATCAATCCTCCCTAAAAAGTACTTTCTTTTACCATAGCATAATATTCTTAAACTGAATACACTTTTATGGTAACTATATAATTATTTTCCATATATTATTAATATATTACAATATTTCCACATTTTTCTACACTAAAATCTGTATTAATGCAAGTATCGACATAGAACTAAACATTTCCAAAAAAACAAAAAACTCAGGCATTGATACCCGAGTTTTACCACCATATTGGTGGAGGCGAGGGGAGTCGAACCCCTGTCCGAAGGCAGACCAGCAAGAGCTTCTACGAGTGTAGTCTCAACTTTAGATTTCGCAAAAACGGCTTCTTGAGACGGAATCTGTTTTCGCTAGCACAGTTGTTTTTCCCAGTTCTTTTGGCTGTGCCAACCGTAGAACCGGTAGCCTGATTAGTCGACGCCCGGACTTGTACCTACAGGCTCGGGACAAGCGGACGACTGCTTAATTAAGCAGCGAGTGCTAAATTGTTGTTGGTTATACTTTTTCCATGTTGTTGACCGGGCCACGGTCCCGGACTCGCTTCTCTCACCCATCCAAACCCCCGTCGAATCCAAAGCGCCCCCATGATTAAAGGTACTGCTTTTCTTTAAACGCTCTTTCGACTTCGCGCTTTGCTTCTTTTTCTGCCAAAGCATCCCGCTTATCGTAAAGCTTTTTACCGCGCGCCAAGGCGATTTCTACCTTGATAAAGCCTTTAACCGGATAAACTTTGGTGGGAACCAAGGTGTATCCTTTCTCACGGATTAAGCCGATAAAGCGACTGATTTCACGGCGGTGCATCAACAGCTTACGCACACGGAGAGGCTCATGGTTGTAGCGGTTTCCCTGCTCGTAAGGACTGATATGCATGTTGTGCAGGTAGAGTTCGTTATTTTCTATGCGCGCGTAGCTGTCTTTGAGGTTGGCTCTGCCGGCTCTGATTGATTTGACTTCGGTGCCGGTCAGTACTATTCCCGCTTCAAAAGTCTCCTCGATGTGATAATCGTGGTACGCTTTGCGGTTTTGGGCAAAAAACTTTTTATCCATTTTATTAAACCTCTTTGATAAATCAACCCTATTTGCCATTGACAAATAGGGCTGTCAGCTACACTTTCACCGTATCCTGCATGCTTATTATACCATCCGGCCTGATTTCCGTCAACTCAGATGATAATCAGTGGTTTTCTGTTTCAATAAGACTAAAGTCAATCTGACGCTCGTCTTTATTGACTTTTTTCAGCACAACACGGACAGGTTTGCCGATTCGGTAGGCTTTTCCTGTGCGTTCACCGATAAGTGCCAGTTTATCAGCGTGAAAGTGATAGTAGTCGTCATCCATGCTTGATACATGAATCAGCCCTTCGATCAGGTTCTCCAGTTCGGCAAAGAGCCCAAATGAGGTGACACCGGAAATAATGGCATCGAATTCCTGACCCTCTTTCCCTTCCATAAACTCTACCTTCTTCATGTCTACGCTTTCCCGTTCCGCTTCCATGGCCAGTCTCTCCCGGATGGATGAGTTGTCGGCAGCGGCTTCATTAAGTTTAGCGATTTTAGCGATACGCTTTTGGGTGGGGATCCCGTTCAGGTACTCGCGCATCAGACGGTGAATGATTAGGTCGGGATAGCGGCGGATGGGAGATGTAAAGTGGGAGTAATATTCCGCAGCCAGGCCAAAGTGGGGAGAATTTGTAGCTTCATAGCGAGCCTGTTTCATGGCACGAAGCAACAGGGTATTTACTACCCGGGATTCCGGCTTTCCTTCGACTGCAGCAATCAGTTCCTGGAGAACCCGGGGATGGACTTTATCTGCGGTGCCTTTGATGGGAAAGCCTAGATTATTAACGAAGTCGCGGAAGTGGAGCATCTTTTCATCATCGGGGCGTTGGTGTACGCGGTAAACGAAGGGAACATTCAGGCGGAAAAAGTGTTCCGCTACAACTTCATTACACTGAAGCATAAACTCTTCTATGATAGTTTCAGCGATGGTTCGTTCCCGTCTTTTGAGTTCCACCGGCTTGCCCATGTCGTCAAGAATCACCTTAACTTCAGGGATGGCAAAGTCCAGCGCACCACGCTCGACACGTTTCTCTCTGAGAACAAGAGCCAGTTCACCCATCTCTTCAAACATCGGAACCAAAGTCTTGTAGCGCTGACGGAGTTTTTCATCCTTATCTTCCAGGATGGCACGAACATCGTCATAGGTCATCCTTTCCTGAGTACGGATGACACTGGGGCCAAAATTGTATTTAACCACTTTCCCTTTTTTATCTAACTCCATGAGGACACTCATGGCCAGGCGGTCCACTTGGGGGTTCAGGCTACAGAGGTCGTTGGAGAGTTCAGGAGGCAACATGGGGATTACCCGATCTACCAGGTAGATACTGGTACCGCGGTGGAATGCTTCTCTATCTAATGCGGTGCCTTCACGGACATAGTGACTTACGTCCGCGATATGTACGCCCAGTTCCAGGTTCCCGTTTTCTTTCTTATGGAGGGAAACGGCATCATCCAAATCTTTGGCGTCAGCACCGTCAATGGTGACCATGGGCAATTCCCGCAGATCGAGACGGTCTGCTAAGTCTTCCTTGTCATAATCACGGCTAAATGCTTGAATTTCGCTCATAACCTCAACAGGAAACTCCTCAGGGAGTTCGTGTTTCTTAATGATTGTCAGAGTATCTAGCCCCTGATCCCCAGGTTGGCCGAGAATGGAAACGATAGCGCCTTCAGGATTACGGCGTTGTTCCGGCCAGCGGGTGATTTCCACCTGAACTTTCGTACCGTTCCTAAGATTCTTTGTCTCCCCCTTGGGGACAAAGATATCTTGGGAGATACGCTGGTCGTCAGGAATAACAAAACCGTACTGTCTGCTCGCCTCATAGCGGCCTACAATCATTTTAGAGCGCCGCTGGAGGACGCGGATAATTTCACCCTCATTATTCCTGCCTTTGCCACCTTTAACAAGCCGTGCCACAACACGATCACCGTGCATAGCACCATTCATCTGGTTGGCGGGCACAAAAACATCGGCGGATGCTCGGTCGTCGGGAATAATGAAGCCGAAGCCACCCTGGTTACCCTGCAATGTTCCCACTACCAGGTCCATCTTTTTTGGAACACCGTAGCGGCCATGACGGGTTTTAATAACCAGGCCGGACTGTTCTAATTCTTCCAGCAGTTTATGAAATCTCTTAATCTCACGTTTTTCTTCTATACCCAGTTCGTGGGCCAGGTCCTCAACTTTTAATGGCCGATAAGCCGCTTCTGTCATAAAATCTAACAGTTTTTCTTGGAAACTCATACTTTTCCTCTTTTCTTATGTTCGTTACAGGCCAAGTTCTTTGGCCGCTTGTTGCATAGCGCTTAAACTAAGGGATATAAATTCATTCAGTTCAAGGCCTAATTCATTACATGCTTTTATCTGTTCTCTGTTTGCACCCCGGGCAAATTGTTTTTCACCAAAACGGTTCAGAATAAACTGAGTATCAATCGCTGATAATTTTTTATTTGGATGAATAAGGGCGGCAGCCACAATTAGTCCGGTCACTGGATCTGCAGCATAAAGTGCTTTATCCAATACACTTTCCCTGGAAAAGCCGAGAGCTGCATTGTGTGCCCTGACTGCCTGGATAATATCGGAGGGGAATCCAAGCTCCTGTAAGATCTGGACAGTAACCAAACCGTGCTGTTCCGGCTCTTCCGCTGTCGTATCATAATCCAGGTCGTGAATCAGTCCCGCCAAAGCCCAGGTATCCTCATCCTCACCAAGCTTCTTCGCCAGAGCTCCCATGACAACTTCTACTGCAATCATGTGTTTAATCAGGTTTTTATTTTTCACATGTTTCTTTACTAAGGACATCGCTTCTTCCCTTTGCATACTTTCACCTCTTATGCATAGTATTTACTTTTATACCATTTTCATAACACATTCGCCTGTTTTACGATGAAATCCTGCACAATGATAATATATGGTAACAGGGGTCTAACAATTGATCTAACTATCAGCTATAATGTATGCCGGAGTTAGATCAATTGTTAGACCTGACCCCAAGATGCCCGAGACGTCAAATTGCAAACCTGACCCCATAAAAAAGACGCTTTGCGTTTTCAGATGAACGTCTTTTTTATTCCGCTAGGGGCTGCCGCCCCTTCGGCGGGTCTGAGGACCCTGAGCACCCCGCAAGATTAAGGGGGAATCCCCCTTAAAAACCCCCTTGCATAGGATCGTAGCTTCCCTGAATGTTATAATTTCCTATGCAATAAAAAAAAGGACGGCTGCGCGCCGTCCTTTTTTGGAAATTTGACTAGATGAATTTGTCAAAAAACGGGGCAAAAACGAGGGCAACGATACTCATAAGTTTGATGAGGATGTTCATTGAGGGGCCGGAAGTGTCCTTGAAGGGGTCACCTACGGTGTCACCGACGACGGCAGCTTTATGTGTCTCGGATCCTTTACCGCCGTGGGCGCCGCCTTCGATGTATTTCTTGGCGTTATCCCAGGCGCCACCAGCGTTGGCCATGAAGATGGCCATCAGAACACCGGTAACCAGTGCACCGGCCAGCAGGCCGCCGAGGGCTTCTTTGCCAAGGAAGATACCGGTGATGATGGGAGCAACTACGGCCAGCAGGCCGGGAATAACCATCTGCTTCAGCGCGGCTGAGGTTGAAATGTCAACACAGCGGGCATGGTCAGGTTTGCCTGTTCCTTCCATGATACCGGGAATCTCTCTGAACTGTCTGCGGACTTCCTCAATCATCTCAAAGGCTGCCCGTCCAACAGCTTCCATGGTTAAAGCGGAGAACAGGAAGGGCAACATACCTCCGATCAACAGACCGGCTATAACGGTAGCATCAGTAATATTAATCGTACTAATGTTAGCTGCTTGCGTGTAGGCTGAGAACAGGGCCAGCGCGGTAAGCGCTGCGGAACCGATGGCGAAGCCTTTGCCAATAGCGGCAGTGGTATTCCCCATGGAATCCAGTTCGTCAGTAATTTTACGAACGGACTTGTCTAATCCGGCCATTTCAGCAATACCGCCGGCGTTATCGGCGATGGGGCCGTATGCGTCAACAGCGATGGTCATACCGGCAGTGGCCAGCATGCCTACGGCGGAGATGGCAATACCGTAGAGACCGGCTGAGGCGTTAGCAATTAGGATCGCGGCTGCAATCACCAGCAACGGCAGTGTGGTGGAGCGCATTCCTACGGCAAGGCCAGCGATGATATTCGTGGCCGCACCTGTATTAGAAGCTTCTGCAATCCCTTTAACAGGACCGTAGTGGTCAGATGTGTAGTATTCGGTGATCCGACCGATTGCCATACCGGCAATGAGACCGGCGATGACAGCATAGAAAGGACCAAGGCCTGAGAATTCAAAGTTGTAAGCATTGGTAAGGAAGTAAGCAGCAATAATAACAATCAGACCGCTGACCAGTGTTCCCCGCTCCAGAGCTGAGGAGAGCTTAACGCCTTCTTTTGCTTTAACAAAGAAGGTTCCTAAAATTGCGGCAAGAATTCCGGTTGAGGCAACCATCATCGGTAAAATTACGCCGGCCATGCCGAACTGTACAATACCGATAGTAATAGCAGCAATGATGGAACCGACATAAGACTCGAACAAGTCAGCACCCATCCCGGCTACGTCTCCAACGTTATCTCCAACGTTATCAGCGATAACAGCAGGGTTACGGGGATCGTCTTCAGGGATACCGGCTTCGACTTTACCAACCAGGTCGGCGCCGACGTCGGCAGCCTTAGTGTAGATACCGCCGCCCACACGGGCGAACAGTGCGATGGAACTGGCGCCAAGGGCATATCCGTTCACGATAGAAGCGTCCTGGAAGATTATGTAGAGCACTCCCAGTCCGAAGAGACCCAAACCTACCACGGAAAGACCCATAACTGCACCACCGGAGAATGCAACAGTCAATGCTTCGTTGGTACCTTGACGTGCGGCATTGGTAGTCCTGACGTTAGCTTTTGTGGCGATGTTCATACCGATGAATCCAGCTAAGGCTGACATCACTGAACCAACCAGATAACTAATGGCCGTAGAGAAGTTAATGGCAAAACCTAGCACGAAGAAAAGAATAATTACGAAAACTGCCAGGGTCCGGTATTCACGGCGTAGGAACGCCATGGCCCCTTCTTGAATTGCACTTGCGATCTCCTGCATCTTTTCATTGCCCGGATCTGCGCTAGTTACCTTACCTGCAAGGTAGAAAGCAAATAACAAACCAATCAGTCCTGCGATAGGGGCGAAATAAAAAATCTTGTCAACACCCATACTTAGTTTCTCCTCCTTCTGTTTATAATATCTTATCCCGCGGGCGGGTTAAGCGATGAGAGAAGTTAGAACGATAGCTAAAACCATGAAGAGAACGGCAAAAACAATAGTCAGTTTCGACAGAAAATCGTCAATCCCTTTCTTCTTGCCAAACATAGACTGTGCGCCTCCGGCAATGGAACCGGACAAACCGGCCGACTTCCCGGACTGCATCAGCACAGAGGCGATAAGCCCGATGGAAGCGATAAGGAATACTACGTTCAATACGACAGTCATCATAGAACCTCCTTCTACACATGATGAATTTTTCGAAATATTTCGATTTAGTGCTTTGCGGCCATTTGACGACCGGGACCATTAAGTATTTTATCACAGTGACGTGCAAAAGACAACATAACAGATTAACTCTTTACATAACGGGTAAATGCATTTCCCCCGCTAAACCGGGCACTTTCGCCTAATTCTTCTTCAATTCTCAAAAGTTGATTATATTTTGCGACACGATCCACCCGGGAGGGAGCACCGGTTTTAATCTGGCCGGCCCCGGTTGCCACGGCTAAATCTGCAATGGTGGTATCGTCTGTTTCACCGGAACGGTGGGAAATAACAGCGCTATATCCGTTACTATGAGCCAGAGAGATACAATCCAGTGTTTCTGTAACTGTGCCTATTTGGTTAAGCTTAATCAGAATCGAGTTGGCGGTTGACTGGTCAATCCCTCTTTGAAGTCTTTCCATGTTCGTTACAAATAAGTCGTCGCCGACTAACTGAACTTTTCCTCCCAGCCTTCTTGTTAACTCACCCCAGCCGTCCCAATCGTCTTCAGACAATCCGTCTTCGATGGAAACAATCGGATACGATGCAATTAAGTCAGCATAGAAGTCCACCATTTCTGACGCTGTTTTTTGCAAACCTTCGCCGGCCAGGTGGTAAATGCCGTCTTTATAGATTTCGGTGGCGGCCACGTCCAGCGACAGGACAATATCAATCCCGGGACGATAGCCTGCTGCTTCCACGGCGCGCACAATCACTTCCAGAGCTGCTTCATTAGACGCCAGGTTCGGAGCGAATCCCCCTTCATCACCTACGGCGGTATTGAGCCCCTGGCTCTGGAGCACTTTCTTCAGATGGTGAAACACTTCTGTACCCATCCGTAATGCTTCGGAAAAACTGGGTGCGCCCACGGGTAATACCATAAATTCCTGGATATCCACATTATTATCGGCGTGCTTGCCGCCGTTTAGGATATTCATCATCGGTACGGGCAGCAACCGCGTGTTTACTCCGCCCAGATATCGGTAAAGGGGTATATTGAGTGCGGCGGCAGCAGCTTTGGCCACAGCCATGGAAACCCCGAGGATGGCATTGGCACCAAGTTTCGATTTGTTAGCCGTTCCGTCAAGTTCAAGTAGCTTTTTATCGATAGCCGCCTGATTCAATGCATCCATATCACCCAGTGCAGGAGCGATGATTTCGTTGACATTCTTTACGGCTGTGAGGACTCCTCTGCCCAGATAGCGTTTACTGTCAATGTCCCGGAGTTCTACTGCCTCAAATGCGCCGGTACTGGCTCCGGAAGGGACGGCGGCACGGCCAAACGCACCTCCGGCCAGTAACACATCCACCTCTACAGTTGGATTTCCACGGGAGTCCAGGATTTCACGGGCAAATATTTCAATAATGTTCGTCAATGCGTACCCTCCTTAAAGAACTACTTATCATTATCTGCATCGGTTTGAATGAGCAGCGAATTGGCAGTCATTTCCACCGGCTTAGGCACATGCAAAAGTTCCAGAACCGTTGGGGCAACATCAGCCAGAATTCCGGTCTTATGCAGACGGTAGGGTGTGTTTGAAACTAAGATAAAGGGAACAGGGTTGGGTGTATGGGCCGTAAAAGGCCGAGTGCTGTGCCCGGCAGTCATCTGTTCCGCGTTACCGTGGTCAGAAGTAACAATGGCAACGCCCCCTTTCGCTAATACAGCGGTCACTACCCGCCGAAGACAGTCATCTACTGTTTCCACAGCGGTGATTGCCGCCTCCAGTACTCCTGTATGGCCGACCATATCGGCATTGGCATAGTTGAGGATAATCACATCAAAATAGTCTTTATCTATTTCTTCCAGAACGCGGTCTGTCACCTCAGGCGCACTCATTTCCGGCTGGAGATTATATGTGGGCACTTTAGGTGAGGGAATCAGAATCCTCTCTTCTCCCGCAAAGTACTTTTCTGAGCCGCCGCTGAAAAAGAAGGTGACATGGGCATATTTTTCTGTCTCAGCAATCCGTAGTTGTGTAAGTCCCGCATTCGCCAGCACTTCTCCCAGGGTATTTTCAGGGTGTTCCGGTGGGAACGCTACCGATGCGTCAATTTTTACATCATACTGGGTAAGGCAGACGAAATAAGGCAGCGGTGGAGAACCGCCGCGTTTGAATTCAGAGAAATCTTCTTCCGTGAAAGAGCGCGTAATCTGCCGCGCTCTGTCGGGCCGGAAATTAAAAAAGATGATGGCGTCCTCATCACGAATTTTTGCCGTCGGCCGGCCTAAATTATCGAGGATTACTGTAGGTAGCACAAATTCATCGTTTTCTTCCCGTTCATACGCCATATCCAACGCATGAAGTGAACCGGCAGCCATCTGTCCTTCTCCGTGCACCATGGCCTGATAGGCTAACTCAACCCGTTCCCAGCGCCTGTCCCTGTCCATGGCATAATAACGGCCAGCTACTGTGGCTGTGCGACCGGTCTGCAGTTCAGCCATTTTTTCTTCCAGGGCGTTAAGATACTCCCGGGCACTGGTCGGCCCCACATCGCGCCCGTCGAGGATGGCATGTACATAAACATCTTTTAATCCGGCAGTGTTTGCCATCTTTAATAACGCAAACAGGTGGACAAGGTGGCTGTGTACTCCCCCGTCGGAGACAAGTCCCATTAAATGCAGGGCAGATTTGTTTTGAGCAACATGATCTATTGCAGAGAGTAGTGCCGGGTTTTGAAAAAAGTCTCCCCGTTCAATGCACTTTGTAATCCGGGTTAGTTCCTGATAAACGATGCGTCCGGCACCCATATTTAAATGGCCCACCTCTGAGTTACCCATCTGGCCTTTAGGTAAGCCTACTTCTTCCCCGTTTGCCGTAAGTCGGGCAACAGGGTAGTTCTCAACGAGCAGGTTATAGAAAGGAGTTTTCGCTTGTGTTATTGCGTTGCCTTCCTTCTTCCTGCCCAAGCCCCAGCCGTCTATAATTGTTAGTAACAGCGGTTTTGGACGGCTCATTCGCGACGCGCCCCCGATACAGCATTGACAATGCCGGCAAACACAGTAGCGTCCAGGCTGGCACCGCCAACTAATGCACCGTCAATCTCTGGTTCACTCATAAATTCCAGGATATTATTAGGCTTAACACTGCCCCCATACTGAATACGAACATCGCGGGCAGTTCTTAAGCTGTACATTTCTCCAATTAACTTACGAATCTGTTGTGCGACCATACCGGCATCGGTCCCTGTGGCAGCCAAACCACTGCCGATAGCCCAAACCGGTTCATAGGCAATAACCAGCCTCCGCACCTGGGACGGATCCAGCCCGTCCAGAGCAATGGTTATCTGTTCTCCGACAACAGCGGCAGTTTGCTCCGCCTGGCGTTGCTGCAGTGTTTCACCGACACAGATAATAGGTATTATTTCCGCGGCAAATGCGGCTTTCACCTTACGGGCAACCTGTTGGTCTGTTTCACCAAAAAGCTGGCGCCTTTCGGAGTGGCCGCAAATCACGTACTGAACACCGATGTCCTTTAACAACATCGGTGAAACCTCTCCGGTAAAAGCACCGGCTGTTTCCCAATACATATTTTGTGCCCCGAGCCGCAAGCCTTTTTCCCGGCAGACGTCGTTCACCCTGCAGAGTAGCGGAAACGGCGGGCAAATCACGACTTCCACAGTATCATGCTTTAACTCAGAACCCAGTTGTCCGATAAAATCTGCCGCTTCTGCGGTTGTCTTATGCATTTTCCAGTTCGCAGCAATAATTGGTGTGCGCATGGATACTATGCCCCCGTTATTTGTCCTCTAAAGCGGCGATACCGGGGAGTTCTTTACCTTCCCAGAATTCCAACGTCGCCCCTCCGCCGGTGGAAAGGTGGGAGATTTTATCGGCGACTCCGGCTTTTTCGACTGCTGCTACCACATCTCCACCGCCGATGATGGAGAATGCTTGTGAATTGGCCACCGCTATGGCAATATCCATCGTCCCCCGGGCAAAGGGCTCAACTTCAAAAACACCCAGGGGTCCGTTCCAAACGATAGTACCTGCTTTGCTAATCAAATCAGCATAGATTTCCCGGGTCTTCGGTCCAATATCCAGCGCCATCTTACCGTCAGGAACGGAATCAATAATTACATCTTCGGCATCAGCGTCGGCACTCACTTCGTCGGCCACCACTAAATCAACAGGCAAGCAAAGGTTTACATCTTTGTTTGCTGCCAGTTGCATAATTTCCGAAGCCTGCATCAGTTTATCTTCTTCCAGCAGTGATCTACCCATATTGTAATCTTTCGCTCTGAGAAAAGTATTCGCCATACCGCCGCCTAATAGAATGGAGTCGGCAATCTCCAGGAAATTTTTCAGAACACTGATTTTATCAGCAACTTTGCTGCCGCCAATGATGGCGACCAGTGGTCTTTTTGCATTATGTAAGCTTTTTGATAAGTTCTCTACTTCTTCAGTCATCAGTAACCCGGCTACAGACGGCAGATGGGCTGCTATTCCCGTATTCGATGCGTGGGCACGGTGCGCGGTACCAAATGCATCAGAAACAAAGATATCTGCCAGGTCGGCATAAGCTTTGGCCAGTTCCGGCTCATTTTTTTCCTCACCCGGGTGAAAGCGAACATTCTCTAATAAGAGAATATCCCCCGGTTTCAGCCCGGCGGCGGCTTCCGTCACTTCCGGCCCCACTACTTCATCTGCCTTCTGAATGTTTCGGCCAAGCAAATCGGAAAGTCTTTGGGCGACCGAATCCAAACGTAGATTATCTTTCACCTGGCCTTTGGGACGACCCAAGTGGCTTGCCAGAATTACAGAGGCACCCTGTTCCAATATGTATTCTATCGTTGGCAGAGCCGCTTTGATTTTCGTATCGTCCGTAATTTCACCGCTCTCATTTCGCGGCACATTAAAGTCAACACGGGTAAACACCTTTTTCCCCGCCAATGACAAATCTTTCACAGTCTTCTTCGCCACTCAGACACCTCCACAGAATTGTGGTTATTACCTGCATACATCCCGGCTGCAGGCTGTTCAAAAGCAAGCAGGACGAGGCGCAAGGGTTTTGCTAACTAGAGGCCCTTGGAGGCGATATACGCCGCCAAATCTATCACTCTGCTGGAGTAAGCCCACTCATTATCATACCAGGAAACCACTTTGACCATATTGCCGCCAATAACCATGGTTGAAAGGGCATCCACAACGCTGGAGCGCGGGTCGCCTTTGTAATCCACGGAAACCAGAGGTTCATATGAGATTCCCAGGAAGCCGTCCATCGGACCTTCAGCGGCGGCGCGGAACGCCTCGTTCACTTCATCCACCGTTACCGAACGAGCCAGTTCTGCAGTCAGATCTACAAGGGAGACTGTGGGGGTTGGCACACGGATGGCAAACCCGTCAATTTTGCCCCTTATACCGGGCAGAACCATGGAAACAGCCCGAGCGGCACCGGTAGTGGTAGGAATCATTGACAATGCGGCAGCGCGAGCGCGGCGAAGGTCTTTATGAGTAAGATCCAGTATCCTCTGGTCGTTAGTATACGCATGAACGGTAGTCATTAAACCTTTTACAAAGCCAAACTCATCATCCAGTACTTTGCAGACCGGTGCCAGGCAGTTGGTCGTGCAGGAAGCGTTGGAGATCATGTGGTGTTGGACGGGGTCGTAAAGCTCATGATTAACACCCATAACAATGGTGAAGTCCTCACCTTTGGCGGGGGCGGTAAAAATCAGTTTCTTTGCGGTACCACCCAGTTGTTGGCCTGCTTCCTGGGCATTATTAAAAGCTCCGGTCGCTTCAATAACAATATCCACACCATAATCGCCCCATTTCAGGTTCGCAGGATCGCGGTCAGTGAGGATCTTAATTTCTTTTCCGCCGACAATCAATGCTCCGTTGCCAACCTCTACATCATAGTTAAGGCGGCCGTAGAGCGAATCATACTTTAACAGATGGGCAAGCATTTTCGGATCACGGGTGCTGTTAAAGGCAACTACTTCCACCTCAGGATGATCCAACGCGGCCCGGATACATGCACGGCCGATCCTGCCAAAACCGTTTACTCCCAGTCTTACTGTCATTTTAGAAACCTCCCCTAAATATGGACACTAAGTATCCAAAAATGCCTGATTACAGCAAGAAAGACGTGCTCTTTTCAATTGCCTCAAAGCACGCTTCAGTACTCTATTCATTAGACACGATACAAATGTAAAGTGAAATAAATTTATTAGAGTACAAAAAACATTGCCACTTCCTGGCGAAAAACTGTAATGCCATTACTTCTACATAAGTGAGAAAATTCCTGCCATTTCAGATTGATAAAAAGGCACGCCTCTCGGCGTGCTCTATTTCTTCACAGATTTGCTGGGAACGCCTGCCCCGGGTCCAACTTCAGATGCGGTTTAATCATGTAAACAAGGGCGTAGACTAAGGGAGTATCGGCAACAGCGATAACTAACTTTATGACATACTGACCGGCAATCATAGAGAGTACAGGTGCTCCTGTCCCGTAGAAAGCAAGGGTTATAAACAAGAAGGTGTCCAACAACTGCGATACCCCCGTGGAAAGGTTATTGCGCAACCATAAATGGCGGCTCCCGGTTTTGTTTTTCCAGAAGGTAAATGCCCAGATGTCGTGGTGCTGGCTGACTAGATATGCTGTGAGGCTGGCCACCACAATTCTGAGATTGCTGCCTAAAATCAGCTCAAACGCGCCCTGGTTTTCCCAAAACGGCGCCGGTGCCACAGCGATAGCCAGTCTGATTAAGACTGCCGAGAGCACGGCTACAAAAAAACCTACATTAACAACAAATTTTGTTCGCTCTTTTCCCCATAGCTCTGCCATGGTGTCTGTGGCCGCAAACGTCAGTGAGTAACAAAGTACGGCGGCCGGGGCAAACAAACCGCCCACTGATATGATCTTGCCGGCAATAACATTACTGACCACGAGCAGTACTGCAAAGCTGCAACCCAGCAGAAAAAAGGCTTTTTCCTGTTTAGTCAGAGGTCCTGGCATCATTTCGCATCCCCGCGCCCGGCCGTCTCCAGCCGGTTTTCCGTACACGCGCTCGCTGTAATTTTGATGCCGCCGCGGGGTTTTTGTATCACTGTTACTTTGCACCGGTACGGCTTGCAGGCGGAATCCACATCTTGGGCAATCTGGGCGGCAAGTGCTTCACAGAAGACGCCTTCTTCCCGGAAGCTCCACAGATAAAGCTTTAGACTTTTACTCTCAATACAGAACTTGTCCGGCATGTATTCAATAACAACTGTTTCCCAATCCGGCTGCCCGGTGACCGGGCACAGGCTGGTTACTTCATCACTTTCGAGGACGATTGTCTCTACGCCTGCCGGTTTTGGAAATACATCCAACTGTCGGCAAGGCTCCGTAACCTTCTTCCCTAACGCTGTGAACTCATTATTACTCATGGTAAAGCCTCCTAAGTTTTGTTAAGGCGGGTTTCCGCGACCGCCGTATCTGCGCCTGGGTGGCGCAAATTGAATCAGTGTCTTTTTCTTTTATTCGATGACGGGATATTTAATTCCTCCCGGTATTTTGCCACAGTACGGCGGGAAACTACGATTCCGCGCTTTGCCAGGAGTTCCATTAACTTTTGATCGCTGAGTGGACGAAACGCATTTTCTGCATCAATCAATTCTTTTAAATGACTTTTTACCGATTGTGATGAGACGGATGCACCATGAAAATCCTCAACACCGGAGGCAAAGAAGAATTTTAAAGGGAAAAGGCCGCGGGGTGTTTGGGCGTATTTATTGGATGTGGCCCGGCTGACCGTAGACTCGTGTACGCCTACTTCATCAGCTACCTGCCGCAAAGTCATTGGTTTTAGATGTTTAATCCCTTCCTCAAAAAAACCATGCTGCATCTCAACAATACATTCGGTCACACGAAAGAGGGTAAGACGTCTTTGCTCAATGCTACGTAGCAGCCAAAGTGCCGAATCAAGTCTGCCCTTAATAAACGTATTCGTGCCAGATTCGCCGTCTTCTTTACAGAGCAAAGAACGATAGTAGGAGTTAACGGTAAGCCGGGGCGTGGCATGCTCGTTAACCAGCACCACATATTCGCCGGATACTTTCTCAATGGTCACATCAGGAACCACATAGCGGACATCCCGGATATCCCCGATCAGACGTCCAGGCTTAGGATCCAGAGTGCGGATAAAATCGACCGCTTCCTGTATTGCGGCAGCATCTACCCGTAATTCGGCGGCAATTTTCTTAAATTTATTGTCGGCAACATCGCTCAGGTACTCGTTTATTATTTTTTTAGCCAGTGGATGAATGTTCTTCCGTTCCTGTAACTGCAGAAGCAAACATTCTTTAAGATTCCTGGCACCCACACCTGTGGGATCAAATTTCTGGATGATTTCCAGTACAGCATTGATTTCACCCGGGTCTGCCCCGAGCAAAATAGCAAACTCACTAATTTCCTCTTTTAAATAACCGTTTTGATCCAGGTTTCCTATTAAAAACTCACCAATCCGTTTTTCCGTTTGTGTCAGACTGCACAGACCCAGTTGAAAAAGCAGATGTTCCTGCAGTGACGGCTCTTTGCTTAAATAATGGTCATATGGAGGAGCATCGTCAGTTTGACGAAAGTTAATGCTGGGCAACGGTTCGTGCCCCTGATCTTTTAAGTATTCATCCCAGTCAATGGCGTCTTTTTCATGTTCACTTTTATCGCTGGCTTCCTCAGTTTTTCTTTCTGCTTCTTCACCTTCATCAATTTCCAAGACAGGATTGTTTAGCAGTTCGTCCTGAACAAAAGCGTGCAGTTCCATGGATGAAAGCTGCAGCAGGTTGATTGCCTGTTGCAGCTCCGGCGTCATAATTAGTTTTTGAGTTTGTTCCAACTTCAGGTTAAATGATATTCGCATAGGGACAACGCTCCCTCTTTTCGACGATTTGGATGGAATGCGTTCGGTTAATCATATGCCGGACGCGGCCTAAGATTGCCTGGAACATTAAGGTTGTATATATTCGCCGGTGACATGCAATAATCCTGCCAATACGTACAATTATTTTTAAGTTAGAGAAATTTTTACCAAAGTTATCTGCGTTGTCTTCTACTTTTTATCTTTTAGCAGTTGCTTTGCTATTCTTTCCAGCTTTCTCATCCGATGATTTACACCTGATTTACTTAAAGGCGGGTTCAGCATTTGTCCCAGTTCCTGCAAACTGGCTTCCGGATTCTCCATACGGAGTTCTGCCAATCGGCGCAATGGGGCATCAAAAAATGTAAACCCGGCGGCCTCTTCAATAATACGGATACATTCTGCCTGCTTTACAGCTGCATCCACTGTTTTATTCACATTCGCCGTCTCAAAATTGACCAAACGGTTAACCTTATTCCGTATCCCTTTCAGTATCCTGATATTTTCAAAATTCAATAAAGCAGAATGAGCACCAATAACATTCAAGAATCCGACAATTTGTTCACTGTCTTTTATATAGGCAAAATAGCCGTTTTTACGGGAGGTAACTTTTGCTTTAAAACCAAACGAGTCTATCAGCGTAGCCAGTTCTTCCGCTTGGCGCTGATAGTCGGTATAAATCTCCAGATGGTAGGAGTTCTCCGGGTTAGAAACAGACCCGGCCGCCAGGAAGGCACCGCGTAAATACGCACGACGGCAACATTTACTTTTCACCGTTAATTCATCCGTTTCCTGAACCAGTACGCCGTCCCGCATAAGACCAAGGCGATGTAAGACTTCCCTGGCTCGTAAAGGTTCAGAGATCCGAATCAGATATACATTGTTTTTTTTCAGACGAATTTTTCTTCGCACCAATATTTCAGAACTGAGGTTAAAAATACACTTAAACAAGCTAAATATTCTTCGGGCAACAGCAGGATTAGACGTAACCACATTTAAGGCCATTCTTTTACCGGTAATCTGAATATTGCCGCTTAAGCGGATAAAAGCCGCCAGCTCAGCGCTTTGGCAGCATGATTTCCCTAAATCCCGTCTGGCCAACTCATTTTTTGCCTCTAATGCATACGTCATGAAGCACACCCCTTTCCGCGCCCTTCTTCAAACTCATAATTGCCGGAAAAGGCAGATACACCTTTTTCACGGAAAGTTGTAAACTGTTGCAGGACCAGATGCGCCAGCCGGTCAGGGTTATGGCGAACCAGTTCATTTGGTGATAACAAATCGGCTGCAACAATATTGACACCCATTTTACGTAATCGGGCAGTATCCGGCACCACCGGTGAAGAACCTTCATGTAAGTACTTTTCAAGGATTGCCTGCGGAATCTGAGGACTATTATTTACAATGACAGTATCGAACAAATCAGGACCTACATGATCGTAGATTACCTGAAGGTGATCAGCCGCGGATAAGCCGTCTGTCTCCCCGGGTTGGGTCATAACGTTACAGATATAGACTTTGCGGGCACTGCTTTCCCGGATTGCCCGACTGACACCCGGCACTAGCAGGTTAGCCAGAATACTGGTGTAGAGGCTGCCGGGCCCTACGACGACAATCTCAGCGTCACGAATGGCCTGTTCTGCTGCAGGGTAAACAGAGGAAGTCTCCGGCTCCAGGCGCAGGCGTGCTATCCGCCCACGCTGCAGAGGAATTTGGCTTTCTCCGTATACTTCACAGCCATTGGTAAAAAGGGCAACCAGGTTTAATTTTGCCAGTGTAACTGGCAAAACATCACCTTTAACAGCCAGAACCTTACTGGCAGCAATGATAGCTCCTTCAAATCCGAATTGCTCGGTTAGCGCAGCTAAAAAAAGGTTTCCCAGATTATGGCCTTCCAGCCCTTCTCCCGCGGTAAACCGGTAATGAAACACTTTTTCCAGCAGCGGCTCTGTATCTGCCAACGCAAGTAAGCAATTGCGAATATCCCCGGGCGGTAGCATATCCAGGTTTTCACGGAGTCGGCCGGAACTGCCGCCGTCATCGGTTACATTGACAATGGCCGATAGATTGGCGCTGTATTTCTTTAAGCCGCGCAATAGCATGGCAAGGCCTGTTCCACCGCCGATGGCAGTGATACGGGGCCCGTTGTTATCACAGTACCGTTGGTACAGCGCTTCCCACAACCGGTCCTCTTCGGGGTACATAACGGTTTTATCGGCTTTTTTGCCCGGCATAATGCGGGACAGGGCACAGGCGCCCAGACCCGACAGAAAGTTAACTATTTTCATCTTTAACTCCTCAGGCTTTTGAAATATCTCTATACTCCGTAATCACTCTGTAATTCTTGCCTTTAAGAATTTTCTCCAGCTCATTGACGATTGCTACGGAACGGTGTTTACCTCCGGTGCAGCCAATGGAGATGACTAACTGGGGTTTACCTTCCTTGATGTAGCATGGGACGAGAAATTCCACCATATCAACCAATTTTTGAAAGAACTTGTGTGTAATCGTCCACTTCCAGACATATTCCTTTACATTTTCGTCACAGCCTGTCAGAGGACGTAAATGCTCAACGTAGTGAGGGTTAGGTAAAAATCGCACATCAAAAACCAAATCAGAGTCCAGTGGCACACCGTATTTAAAACCGAAAGCTACCAGAGTAATCAGTATATTCTCTTCTTCACTGCCTGGTGCGTATAGTGTGGTAATTTCTTCTTTCAGTTGTTGTGGAGAAAGGTCCGATGTGTCGATAATTTTGTCAGCCTGACTGCGGATTTCTGCCAGAAGTCTCCGCTCCTCTTTAATGCCCTCGGTAATGCTCCCCAGGGATGACAGGGGATGCCGCCGCCTCGTCTCTTTAAAGCGACAGATGAGTACATCATCATCTGCTTCTAAGAAGAGGATTTCATAACCCAGTCCCACCCCACGCAGCATTTGTAAGGCCTCTTGCAAGTTGGAAAAAAAATCGCCGCCGCGGATATCCGAGACCAGCGCAATTCGGTTAATTTTCCCTTCCGACTGTGCAGCAACCTCCGCAAACTTCGGAATCAGCATGGGCGGCAGATTATCGATACAGAAATACCCCAAATCTTCAAAGCTGTGAACCGCCTGACTCTTGCCTGCACCGGACAGCCCGGTAATAATCACAAAACGGATATTTTCCACCGCTCTCCCCCCATATCATGTAGGACTTATGGATTAGATTCATCCTGAAGCCTCGATTATCCTTCTTTTTGACTTGCAACACTGACTACATTAGCAATACGAGACTCCGGCACACCAAGCCGTCGCACCAGATCATAGGCTTGTTCAAAATCGCCCACTCTTTGCGGCGTATGCGCGTCACTGTTAATCACGAACGTTGCGCCGGTTGGCAGTGCTGCCTTAATATATGGGTCGAGTTCCTTGCCGTAGGAACTGTTAATTTCCAGCTTTGTACCCCTTTCTTTACAGACATGGGCTAATTCAACAGTATCAATATCTATCTGCAGACCTGGGTGGGTGATTGCGTCGATAGGATAACGTCGCACAGCGGCCGTAATGGCGTCGGTATTCAGCCGACGCAGCTTCTGTGAACGCCTGCCCGTCCATCCGGACAGAAAGTTTTGTGCACCCAGCACTGCCGCAGCAAAGCTGCGCGGCCTGACCAGTTTATGATAGCCCACAAGTAATAGATCCAGCTCACGCAGGATTACGGAGGGAACATCAATCGTTCCGTCGATATCAACAATATTTGCCTCCACCCCAAAGAGAATCTTGATTTGCGGGTACTTTTTTTGTAGCTTTTCAATCTCAGCCTGCATTTGCCGAAAGGCAGAAACGCCACGTAATCCAATGAAAAAATGTCCCGGACCGTGGTCAGTGATCCCTATTGTACGCAGCCCTTTGTTCATTGCGGCAAGGACGTTATCTTCAATGGTACCCTTGCCGTGGCTGTATACTGTGTGAGTATGGTAATCGGCAATAACACACATTTTTTTAACCAACAAAAAAGGCACCTCCTAACGGTAGTGTGCCCAAAGTTTATGTCCAATCACGCAGTTTTTCCTCGTCAATGATCACAATGCGTTGTTTATCCAGAATCAGTATCCCGTCTTTTTGAAAGCGACTGAGAATCCGGGCCACCGTTTCCCGGGATGTTCCAATCATGCTGGCCATTTCCTGCCGGGTTAGCTCCAGATCAAGAATGACCCCGTCGGCCGTTCTTTTCCCTTCCCGCCGTATAAAACGAATCAACAGTCCGGCAAGCCTGCCGTATGTATCGTGCAGTGCCAAATCCCGGATAAGAAGCTGGGACTGACGAAGCCGCTTACTCATCACACGCAACAGCTTTATTGCCAGTAAAGGATGGCTCTGCAAAAGTTTCTCCATCTCTTCGTTACGGAGCAGCCATGAAGTCGTATCTTCCACCGCCTCCGCCGTGGCCGGATACGGCCCCTGGTCAAAAAGAACAACTTCAGCGAAGATATCTCCGTCTTTAAGAATATGCAGTATTTGTTCTCTGCCGTCCGCAGTGGATTTACTGATCTTGACCCGCCCCTGTTTAATGACAAACAAAGCCTCTCCCGGTTCACCCTCGAGAAAAATCAGGGCACCTTTGGAGTATGTTTTTTCGCACATAACTCCGGCTACCATGGTTAAGTCCGCCTCGGACAGGCCGCTGAAAAAGGGGACCTTCTTTAATAACTCCGGGGTTTTATTCATGCAATTCCCTTTCACCGCCGGCAAAACGTTTCCGGCCTCTGCTGGCCAAAAATGACGTAACGCGTGCAGCCGACAGATTTAAAATGCAGTTTTCCGGGATTCCGGCGTCTAACGCCAGTTGCAGCGCCGTCGACACTTCCCCGACACTACTGGAAAAATGGGCATCACTGCTGATAGAAACCCAGGTTCCATATTGCCTGACGAATTTTGCAATTTCAAAACAGGTCTCCCTGCTCCCCCGTCTGACGAGAAACGAACTATTGTTTATTTCCAGTGCCTTACCCGCCCGTTTAGCCTGGCGGACCACCTCCCCGGCATCAATGGGGTAATCGGGATTACCGGGGTGAACAATAATATCGACATAGGGGTTTTGCAGCGCGCTCACCATGGCTGCAGTATTAGATTCGCGGCTTCCTGGCTTCATACAAATAGAGTGAAATCCTGCCAGGATAATATCCAACCGTTTTAAGTAAACTGCCTGTAAATCCAGCGATCCTTTTTCATCCATTACATTCGCTTCCACACCCTGTAGGATTTCCACACCGTGTAACCGGTGAGGCAGAATGCGCAGATTGCCGAAATAATATTCATGAGGGCCACCCGGCATAGCAGGCCCATGGTCTGTCAGTGCTACCATTTCCAATCCTTTGTCTGCCGCTGCTCTGGCAATTTCCTCAACGGTACTGTAAGCGTGGCCGCTGGCAATGGAGTGGACATGAAGGTCAGCGAGAATTTTCATACACATTATGCTCCCTAGTAGATAACATGATAGTCTACCGCCCGGATATTGGCACAGCCGGTCATAAGCATGCCATGCTTTAATTGCTCTGTCATCTTTTCTATCACAATCTTTACTCCTTCAGCACCGCCACCGAACGCACCCCACAAAGCCGGACGACCTATTAAAACAGCGTTTGCGCCCAGTGCCAACATTTTCAGCGCATCCACGCCGTTGCGAACACCACCGTCAGCGAACACGAAAATTTCTCCTTTGACCCGCTCAACCACTTCCGGCAAGACATCAGCCACACCGGGCGTACAGTCAAGAACCCTTCCCCCGTGATTGGAAACAACAATGGCCGCCGCGCCAACTTCCACCGCCATCTCTGCTTCCTGTGCAGTCATTACGCCTTTTAGAATAAAGGGTAAATCTGTCATCTTCACCAACTCACGGAGCTGATAAAATGTTTTAGGTGCCACCGGGTGTCCTTTCAGTGCCATCGTTACCAACCCCGCACCGTCGATATCGATACCTACAGCCATGGCGCCAGATTCCTCCGCCTCCCGGATTCTACGTTCCACCTCATCCAGGGCACGGGGCTTGATTATTGGAACACCCAAACCTCCCACCGCACGGACGGCGTCCACACCGGCACCGTAGATATCATTATCTGCCCCGTCTCCGGTAAAAGAAAATGATGCGGCCGCTTCGGCGCCTTCAACCAGGCAATTCACCATTTCAGACTCGGACAATGCACCGCCCATATTGTAGGATGCTCCCGTTAACGGCGCCACAAAAATCGGCGTATTAAATGTTTTATTAAACAGTTTCACTGAAGTGTCCGGGCAATCCACCTGATGTATGGTGCGCATATTAATATTATACATCGCCAAGGCTTCAATATTATTGATAAACGCTGCCCCTGTCAGCAATCCGCCCATACCAGGCACTTCCCCGGCACAGGCCTTGCCGTCACAACGGGGACAAACACGGCAATACCCTTTCATTTTTTCCCTGGCATTCTCTTTTACTATTTTTTCACTAATCACAATACTCCCCCTCGTCCTCGAAAAGATACTGCTTTATAAATGCAGCAACGCCGTGATCCACGTTTGAGGAGGTAATCACATCGGCCACTGCTTTCACTTCATCCCGGGCATTGGCAACCGCCACACCGGTACCCGCATATATCAGCATATCTATATCGTTATAACTGTCTCCCACCGCAGCCACCTGCTCACGGGGAATATTATGCATATCAGCAAGAAATTTCAGTGCCTGGCCCTTCGTTGCTAATTTATCTGTAATCTCCAGAAAATGCGGTCTGGAAATGTTAATGGACAACTCCCGGGAGAAACGCATAATCAGGTCATTTTTCAGTGCGTCAAGTTTACCGTCACGGTTAATAATCGTTAATTTTGTAGGCGGTGTTTCCAGAAAAGAAGCCAGACTACCGACAGCCGTTACTTTTACTTTGGCAATCCGTTGATAATATTCAGAGAATTCATTTTCCTCTTCCACAAACAGTTCATCATTAATATATGCATTCACATGGTACCCGCCGTCCCTGCCAATAGCGGCCACTTCTTTTGCCAAGTCCAAAGGAACAGGCTGATGATAAAGTGTCTTCTCTCCGCCCGCGGTACGAATTAATGCACCGTGATAAGTAATCAGCGGCAGATCAATTTCCAGTTCCCTGGCAAAAGGGACTGCTGAGCGGAACATCCTCCCCGTTGCCAGCGTAACCAATACCCCGTTTTTTGCCGTCCGCCGCAAAGCGTAGCGGTTTTCTTCGGAAATGCGGAAATCTTCGTTTAACAGGGTATCATCAAGGTCTAACGCCAGAAGTTTAAATGACAAAAAGATTCACCTCTTCCAGTCCTTATCATACCACGAGCACCGTAAAGATTTCCAGCACCCAACGAGAGTTTTTTTGCAATAACTTCCCTGCAGGAATAGAAATAAAAAATCTAGAATAAGTACAGGCTGTAGAAAAGCATTCTGATAAGTGGGGGAGAATCCGATGGACCTGGTGTACAACTTTTTTACTGCGAATATTGTAGTCGTGTACTTCGTCTACGGCCTGGTCTTTTTTCTCATGGGATTCGCCATTGCCCTTAAAAATGATAAGCCCAGTTTGCTGCGAATTTCCCAGTCGTTTAATTACCTGGCCGCCTTTGGCATTATCCACGGTCTTTCAGAGTGGGGCCATGTATTTATTCCCGTAATGGAATCATACAGCAGCGACCTGACGGTAGCCATCCTCTATTTAATTGAAATCAACCTGATAGGCTTCTCTTTTGTGTTTCTCCTTTATTTCGGACTGAAACTCTTTGTCGATACACTTAGCCTCTCCCGTCACATTCTCTGGGTGCCGCGCATCGCCGCTATACTATGGTTTGGTATTTTTCTTCTTTATCCGAACCTGGCCGGTCGTAATGATATCTCCCACTGGTATCTCCTGGGCGATATTTTTTCCCGTTACTTGTTTGCGCTGCCCGGATCCATTCTCTCCGCCGTTGCATTCTGGAAACAGCAGGATGATTTGGCCTCTTTAGATCAGCCACAGGTGCTGCGGCATCTGCGCTGGACATCGGTCATGTTCTTGCTCTATGCTCTCTTTGCCGGACTGATTGTGCCCCGGGCCCCGTTCTTGCCGGCGTCTGTGTTGAATATTCAAAATTTGTTCCGGTTAACAGGCTTTCCCGTAGCTGTCTACCGCGCAGGTATTTGCTCGGTCATTGCCTATCTGGTCATCCGGCTCACCGCTATTTTCACTTACGAAGACAGTAAGACCCTGGCGGAAACCCAGCAGGAATATGCTGTTTTAAAAGAGCGGCAGAGAATCCGCCGTGACTTGCATGACGGGATACTGCAGTCCATCTATGCCGTCGGCCTTAATCTTGAGTCTGCAAGACAACTGGCCGCAACAGATCCGCAGAAAGCCGATGAAACCATAGCCAGAGAGAATATCCGGCTTGACCAGATTAACCGGGAGATCAGGAATTATATTATGGACATACAGCAAGCGTCTTACGGGGAAAAACAGCTCAAGGAAATTATTCTCGGCATGGTGGAGGAATTTAAACAAAATTGCAATCTGCCTGTAGAACTGACAATTATGGATTCCCACCGGGAGTGCTTGCACCACGAACAAAAAAGGCACCTGCACCTGATTGTACTGGAGTTATTATCAAATATAAAAAAGCACAGCAAGGCCATGAAAGTCACACTATCTTTGAAATTCTATGAACAATATCTGGAGCTTATTATCGCCGATGACGGCATTGGCTTTCCGCCGGAAACGCAACGTAGCGGATTACAAAATGTAATGGAACGGGCAGAACAGCTTGCTGCAGATATAGACATCTACAGTCACCAAGATAAGGGAACACAAATCACCCTAAAGGTTCCCTGTAACTGCAAAGACTGCTAAGACACTGGAGTCCCTTCCCGCAAGCGGGAAGGGATTCTCAACTTATTTTAATAACGCCTACGGCACCGGAAATCCTTGCTTCTCGTTCTGCTTGCTTATGAACAGCATGGACATATGAAAACGAATAAAGTCACATCCGCGCGGAAGTGACTTTATTCATTTTCTGTATCTATTTATCAATAATGAGTGCACTCAGCACACTGCTAAACACGGAGAGGACAAGGGCGCCGATAATACCGGCCAGTATATTCTCCACAGTAAAGCCGTTTACCACATCAGCGACCAGCCATAACAGAAAGCCGTTTACAACAAAGGTGAACAATCCCACTGTCAGGATATTAATCGGCAACGTAACAAGATTAACAATGGGACGAATTACCGTGTTGACCAAGCCCCAGACCAGCGCCGCCACCAAGGCAGCACCAACGCCGGCAATCGTAATACCGTCAATTAAATAAGCCGTCGCATACAGCGCCGCTGCGTTTAAGATCCACCGCCAAACAAATCCGCGCAAACTGCTCACCTCTCTTATCTTAATTATTTCTACTTAATTACTAATTTCGACGTTTTTTTTCCGTAATCCTCCTCAATTGCCTTGTTTTCCAGAACATATTTTTCTTTAATCCCATAATACTAGAATAAGGTGAGTTTGTGAATTTATCATCAAGGGATTCGCTTTGGCCCCAGATTTAATCGGGAGGAGATATAAGCCATGGGATATAAGGATTTTCTTTTGGCAGAACCGGTACAATGGGGTGTGGACTACCTACAGGGCATTTTAGAAACATTGGAGGAAAGTGGCCTGGAAAGTGACTATGGCATTACGCTCCTGGCACTTGAGCGGGAAGAACTCAGGGAAATATGGTACAGACTTCTTGACTCCCCACGATGTCATACGGAAAGCAATGTTTTCTGTGCCTACGGGCTGCAGGGCGCCCGATTATTTGTTATCCGCCATTTACTGGCTGCACTGCCCGGTACGCGTCAATGCCCCATGCATAACCAGGAAGCTCTTTTCCGTGCAGCGTGTAAGCGCTTAGTCGATGAATATTTGTTTCTGTCCACCTTTAAACTGACCTGCGGAGAGAAAGCACCCTCAGAGGAAGTAGTCGTTGACGCGCTTAACATTCTTGCCCGGAAAAAACTGCTTGCAAAACTCTCCATCAGTGGGCATCCCTTGCATGTATACTGCCTTAATTACAGGATGCCTCATCCTGCTTACTACCTGCCCCCGTCGCATACAATCATCTGCGGGGCGGACAGCATGGACCGTTATCAACAGTTGCACTGTCTGCTTCATGAATTCGGGCATGTCCTGTACGCCCGGAGAGAAGCAGGTGTTGCCCTTAAAACGGATAACATGCTGAGGAAACAAGCAGCCGAACATTTTGCCAACCGCTTTGCCAGAAGGCTACTTACTCCTGCCCATTGATTTCATCCTGCCCGTCATGAAAATAAGCAAACAGCGTGGTTGCCACAGTATGGTTCAACCCGTCCACGGCAGCCAGTTCTTCCACGGACGCCCTGCGCATGGCGGCAATACTGCCGAAATGCTTCAGCAGGGCTTTGCGGCGTTTCTCCCCTACCCCTGGTATGTCCAGCAGTGTCGACCCACGGTTGCCCTGGTTACGCAGAGTTCGTTGGTATGTGACAACAAACCGGTGGGCTTCGTCGCGTACCCGCTGTAAGAGCTGCAGTGCCGGAGACATCCTGGGCAGACGAAGGGGTTGTTGCTTTCCAGACAAATGAACCAGTTCCTCCGCTTTAGCCAGGGAAACCACCGGTAATCTGGTTAAGCCGACTTCAGCCAATGCCTGCCTCACCGCGCTTAGCTGGCCAGGGCCACCATCAATCAACATCAGGTCGGGAACAAGCAGGAACGGATCTTCCCCGTCTGTCGGCAGATTGCTATCCTCCCTGGCGGCAACCAGGCGGGCAAACCGTCGCAACACCGCTTCTCGCAGTGAAGCATAATCATCCGGCTTATCCACAGACCTGACACGGAAGCGCCGATAATCGCGGGGCAGGGGAACACCGTTCTGGAAGACAACCATGGCCGCCACCGTCCCCTCCCCGTGCAGGTGGGATATATCGTACCCTTCAATCCGGTACGGGGGCTCATCCAGTGATAATTCTGCCGCCAGGTCAGACAAGACTTTCTGCGGGTCACGACTTTTTTCCCGCAGCACCTCTTCCTCCAGAAACATTCCCGCATTATCTGATGCCAACCGGACCAGTTCTTTTTTTGACCCACGCTGCGGCACACGAATGCTTACTCTGCCGTCACGACGGCGACGCAGCCACTCCTCAACCAACTCCGTGTCAGGAATCTGCTCGGAGAGCAGAATTTCCGGAGGTATATCACCGGCATAAGTGTAATACTGGCGCAAAAACGCAGCCAGCAGTACTCCCGGCCCTTCTTCTGTAGGATTCGTCACCAGAAAATGTTCCCTGCCTGTCAGCTTGCCGCCCCGGACAGCGAACAACTGCACACAACCCAGCTCTTCGACGGCAGCCAGCGCCAGAATATCCCGGTCCCCGCCGTCGGCAACAACAATTTTTTGTTTTTCTGTAATTGCTTCCACCGCCCGCTGCTGGTCACGCAGTCGGGCGGCTTTTTCAAACTCCAGGTTTTCTGCCGCTTCCGCCATCCTCGCGCCCAATTCCCGCAACAGCCTTTCTTCTTTCCCTTCCAGGAAAAGAAGGATTTCATCCACCATCTTGCGGTATTCCTCTGCTGAAACTTCCCCTGTACAAGGCGCCAGACAGCGGTCGATATGCCTGTTGAGGCAAGAACGGCGACCCTTCTCCGGGTCTACCGGACCGCGGCAGTGGCGCAGCGGGAAAAGGTGCCGGATGAGACGAATGGTCTCTTTCACCGCACCTGCATTGGTGTACGGGCCGAAATAACGGGAGCCGTCTTTCTCCACCCGGCGGGTCATGTGAATCCGGGGGAAGGCTTCCTGGACAGTGACACGCAAATACGGATATTGCTTATCATCCTTAAGGTTGATATTATAGCGCGGCCTGTATTCTTTAATCAGGTTACTCTCCAAAATCAGCGCTTCCACTTCCGTGTCTGTAACTGTGTAGTCCAAATCCCGGATCCGTTCCACCATTGCCCGTACCTTTGGCGAAAGTTGTTGCCCTTTCTGAAAATATGAGCGCACACGCTGCCGCAAATCCACGGCTTTGCCCACATAAATAATTTTCCCCTTATCGTCTTTCATCAGATAGACGCCGGGGCGCCGGGGCAATCTCTCAAGTTTTTGTGTCACTGTGTCTGCTGTATTACTTACCATAAAACCTCCAACAGTATTACTGTCGTTTCAGGATTTTCGCCAAAAACTGACCGGTATACGACTCTGGTACCCGGGCCACTTCTTCCGGTGTACCGACTGCGACAACCTGTCCGCCGGCGGCGCCACCCTCAGGACCCAGATCGATCAGATAATCAGCCCGTTTAATTACATCTAGGTTATGCTCGATAACCAGAACGCTGTCACCGTTTTCCACCAACCTGTCCAGAATGGTAAGCAATTTGTTGATATCATCGCTGTGCAGCCCTGTGGTCGGTTCGTCCAGGATATAGAGAGTTTTTCCGTTACTCCTGCGGGACAGTTCGGTGGCCAGTTTAACCCGTTGTGCTTCACCGCCGGAAAGGGTAGGGGCGGGCTGGCCCAGACGGATATAGCCAAGGCCCACATCAAAAATCGTTTGCAGCTTCCGTTTAATCCGGGGAATGGCATCAAAGAACTCCAATGCCTCGGCTACTGTCATTTCCAGGACATCCGCAATATTCTTCCCTTTGTAGCGTACTTCCAGTGTCTCCCGGTTATATCGTTTCCCCCGGCAGACTTCGCAGGGCACATAGACATCAGGCAGAAAATGCATTTCAATACGCAGAATTCCGTCTCCGCGGCATGCTTCGCAGCGGCCGCCCTTCACGTTGAAGCTGAACCGTCCCGGTTTGTAACCGCGCATTTTACCTTCGTTGGTCAGGGAGAACAATTCACGGATATGGTCAAAAACACCGGTATACGTAGCCGGATTGGAACGGGGTGTACGCCCGATGGGAGACTGGTCCACTTCAATCACTTTATCCAGATGGTTCATCCCGAACACATCATCATGATCCGCCGGCTTTTGTCTGGCATTATGCAGTTCCATCGCCAGTTTTTTGTAGAGAATTTCGTTAATCAGTGTACTCTTGCCTGAACCGGAAACTCCGGTAACACAGGTAAAGACTCCCAGGGGAACAGTTACATCCAGATTTTTCAGGTTATGAGCGCGAGCACCTGTAATCCGCAGCAGATTGCCATTGGGACGGCGTCTTTCTGCCGGAATCTTAATCTTTTTCTTACCCGACAAGTACTGTCCGGTAATTGACTCTTCCACCGCCTTAATTTCATCCACCGTTCCCCTGGCTACCACCTGACCGCCCCAGGCACCGGCGCCAGGTCCAATATCAAGGACATGGTCAGCCCGTGTGATTGTTTCTTCATCATGCTCTACCACAATAACGGTGTTACCCAGGTTCCGCAGATTCTCCAGTGTTTCAATCAATCGCGCGTTATCCCGCTGATGCAGGCCGATACTGGGCTCATCGAGGATATACAGTACGCCGGTAAGGCTGGAACCGATTTGCGTAGCCAATCGGATACGCTGAGCTTCGCCTCCGGACAGCGTCCCTGCTGTCCGATCCAAAGTCAGGTATTCCAAGCCCACATTTTTCAGAAAACCCAACCGTTCCTGAATTTCTTTCAGCACCAGGCGGGCGATCTGCTTTTCTTTTTCACTTAGTGTCAGTTGCCCCATAAACACGGCAGCATCATCCACAGTATAAGAAGTTACTTCAGCAATGCTTTTGCCGTTGATTGTCACCGCCAGACTGGCCGGCTTTAAACGGCTCCCGCAACATTCCGGACAGGGATTATGGGACATATAACTTTCCATGTCTTCACGAATCTGATCTGATGTCGTTTCACGGTACCGCCGCTCCAGGTTGGGGACCGCCCCTTCAAACCTGACATTATACTTATGGGTACGTCCGTACGCGTCTTCATAGCTAAAGGGAATCCGTTCACTGCTGCCATATAAAAGCAGTTTCTGCTGCTCTGCCGACAGCTTTTCAAAGGGAGTGTCCATATCAATGTTAAAATGACCAGCTACGGCCAGTTGCAATTGCTGGTAATAGCCCTGACTGCCGGGTCGCCAGGGGGCGATAGCCCCCTCTTGCAATGTGCGGCGTTTATCGGGGACAACCAAATCCGGATCGATTTCTGTTTTATTCCCCAGACCGCTGCATTCGGGACACGCGCCGTACGGACTATTAAAGGAAAACATTCTTGGCGCCATTTCCTCGAAAGAAAACCCGCACTGCGGGCAGGCAAACGAAGAAGAAAAGAGCAAATCTTCACCGTCTATAATCTCAATAATGACCAAACCATTCCCGTACTTCAGCGCCGTTTCCAAAGAATCGGCCAGCCGGTTTTCCAGACCGTCCCGAATGATTAAACGATCTACTACAATTTCGATGGTGTGTTTTTTATTTTTATCCAGAGAAATTTCTTCTTCCAGTTCAATGAGCTCACCATCCACCCGGACACGGACGAAACCGTCGGCCCGTGCCCCTGCAAAGAGCTTGCTGTATTCACCTTTTCTGCCTCGCACCAGCGGTGCCAGAACCTGTATCTTTGTTTTTTCCGGCAGCGTCATAATCCTGTCCACCATCTGCTCCACCGTCTGCTGCGCAATATGAATCTGACAGTTGGGACAGTGGGGATGGCCCACCCGGGCAAAGAGCAAACGCAGATAGTCATACACTTCCGTAACCGTCCCTACCGTAGAACGGGGGTTCCTTGACGTCGTCTTTTGGTCAATGGAAATTGCAGGCGACAGTCCTTCAATATAGTCTACATCCGGCTTATCCATCTGCCCGAGAAACTGGCGGGCATACGCAGAAAGGGATTCCACATACCGCCGCTGTCCCTCGGCATAAATGGTATCAAAGGCCAGTGAAGATTTCCCTGAACCGGATACTCCGGTAATGACCACTAACTTGTTGCGGGGGATTTCCACATCAATATTTTTAAGATTATGCTCCCGCGCACCTTTGATTAATATTTTATCCGGCTCCATGGCTTATTTCCTCCGTTTTCGTCTTGCGCAGTTCATAGATGAAGTCACGCATTTGGGCAGCGCGCTCAAAATCAAGCTCCCGCGCCGCTTTTTTCATTTCCTTTTCCCACCCGGCAATCATTTTCTTTTTCTCCGTCGGGCTTAATTCTTTGATTCTATCCTGCCCCACATAACGGGGCGCCTCTTCGGCTACTTTTGTCGCCTCAATAACAGAGCGCACGGCCTTAATGATTGTTGTCGGCGTAATGCTGTGAGCGCGGTTATGTTCTACCTGTACCGTGCGCCGGCGGTTCGTCTCGTCAATAGCGCGCTGCATGGAATCGGTCATCTTATCGGCATACATTAAAACCGTCCCGTGCACATGACGGGCCGCGCGGCCAATCGTTTGAATCAGCGAACGCTCTGCACGCAGGAACCCTTCTTTATCAGCATCTAAAATGGCCACCAGTGACACTTCCGGCAAGTCTAATCCTTCCCGCAGCAGGTTAATACCTACAAGGACATCAAACTCACCCAACCGCAAGTCACGGATAATTTCCATCCGCTCCAGCGTATTAATCTCAGAATGCAGGTATCGCACCCGGACGCCCAACTCTTTAAAGTAGTCCGTCAAATCCTCCGCCATCCGTTTCGTCAGCGTGGTCACCAGTATCCGTTCATTTTTTTCCACCCGCAGGCGTATTTCCCCGTAGAGGTCATCAATTTGCCCTTTAATCGGACGGATATAAATCTCCGGATCCACCAAGCCGGTAGGACGGATAATCTGTTCCACCACCTGTGTGCTGTGCTCCAATTCGTATGGGCCGGGCGTGGCGGAAACATACACCGCCTGCTTCACCAGTGTTTCAAACTCATGAAACTGGAGTGGCCTGTTGTCCAGTGCCGATGGTAGCCGGAACCCGTGTTCCACCAGCGTCTCCTTACGGGAACGGTCTCCGGCGTACATCCCCCGCACCTGGGGCAGCGTTACATGGGATTCGTCAACCAACAGCAAAAAATCTTTGGGAAAATAGTCAATCAGCGTAGACGGACGGCTACCCGGCGGCCTTCTGTCCAGGTGCCGGGAGTAGTTTTCAATCCCCGTACAGAAACCAATCTCCTCCATCATTTCCAGGTCATATTTAGTCCGCTGCTCCAGTCGCTGCGCTTCCAGCAGACGGTCCCGGGAGCGTAAGTCCCGGAGACGGTCGTCTAGCTCCAGTCGGATATCACCCATGGCTTCCAGCAGCGTTTCCCGGGATGTAACAAAGTGGGATGCCGGGAAAATAGCAATATGCTTTCTTTCACCGAGAATTTCCCCGGTCAGCGTATCTATCTCGCGGATTCGCTCAATCTCATCACCAAAAAATTCTACCCGGACCGCTTTTTCTGTGGATGACGAGGGATATATCTCCAACACATCGCCGCGAACACGGAAGCGGTTCCGCTCCAGTTGCATATCATTGCGGTCATACTGGTTGGCTACCAGTTGTTTCACCACTTCATCCCTGCTCTTCTCCATGCCCACCCTCAGAGAAACCACATGGTCACGGTATTCATCCGGAGAGCCCAAACCGTAAATACAGGAAACGCTGGCCACAATCACAACATCCCGCCGCTCAAACAATGCACTGGTGGCCGAGTGGCGCAGCTTATCAATCTCATCGTTGATGGATGAATCTTTTTCAATATAGGTATCCGACTGCGGGATATACGCTTCCGGCTGATAATAATCATAATAGCTGACAAAATACTCCACCGCATTCTCCGGGAAAAATTCCCGAAACTCACCGCAAAGCTGAGCTGCCAGCGTCTTATTATGGGCAATGATCAGCGTTGGCCGCTGCACCCGCTCAATAACTTTGGCCATGGTAAAGGTTTTACCCGAACCGGTCGCACCCAGCAATGTCTGATGCCTGTGTCCTTTGCTCAAACCATCCACTAACTGGTTAATCGCTTTGGGCTGATCACCGCAGGGTTCAAAATCACTGTAAACTTTAAACTCTCCCATAACGCTCTCCTTGTCTCGCAAACACTACTAAATAGTAAACATAATTATTATATCACATTAGCCACGCTTTTTTGTCAAAAAAAAAAACGCGTCTCTTTAAAGACACATTACATTTTTTCACCTTAGTTCAACCTTCGGGTCTTGCAACAGCAAGTCTTCAAAACGAAGAACGTGAGAAACAACTCACTCTTTGATTTATTTTCTTTTTGTGCATACCGTAAAATTTCTTCATACATTTCCGGTTGCACCGAAAAACCAATGACTTTTGTTTTTCTTTTACTCATAAGAAACACCCCCTGTTTAACAGAGTTAAACTATACTATTATTGTAATATATTTACTGCTTTATGTCAAAAATCAGGGTAACACATGCCAAAACCGTTGTCAACTAAAAATTCCCGGTCGCATTTTCTACTGCAGCCTTGGAGGTTTCCCCAGTAGCCAGGGAGGAATATTACCATCGTTTTCCTCTTCCGTTTCCCCCGATGTCTGTTCATTTTTCAATTCTGCACGTTCACTTAAAGCCAAATCAGCCCGTATCAACTGCTGAGCCCTGGTCAATGCGTCCAGGGCCTGGGTAATGGCCTGTTCCAGCTCCTTCTTTTGAATATTGCTGTTTTCTTCACTCACAACGGCACCGCCCTTCAGACTTATTTTACCCAAAGTCCGGCTAGGTATGACGTACCTTCTTTTGCAGCTTCTCCGCCAGAGCAGAAAAGAAGTGATGGTGCTTGACCTGTACATATCCCGGCACATAACCGTCAGGGGTAAGAATAATGCCAGCATCACCTGTTTTATTAAATTTTATGGTATGATTCTGGCCGTCTCGCTCAACATCCAGGCCTATAAAAGGTACCGAGCGTATCAGTGTATTAAAAACAAGAGAATTTTCAACGGGTATCCCGTTAACGGCGAGAATAATATCCCCTGAGCGAAGCCCCGCCTTTAAGGCGGGAGACTGGGGAAAAAGGTCTAACACCTGAACTCCGGTGACCGGAGCCATATATAACGGCTTTCCCGAGAACTCTTTTTTGTTGCCGAAGATAATTAATAATTCATGGCCAACCGGAGCGAACAAAGCGGCAGGAATCGTGATAATCGGGAAGCGAAACGCAAGGAAGGCCGCAGCTATTAAAATCACGCTATAGGCAGCCAGGTTAAGTGCTGATGATTTGCTTTTCTTCCGCGGCGTAGAGGAGACGGCAAGGTCTCCGTAACCCAAACCGGCCACAATGGGTAGCAGCACATACATTAATGTCTGTCCAGTACCCGGCGTGGTAGCGCTGGCAAACAGCGGCCACCAATCAGGCATTTGCACAGCCGCTGCTGCTTGCGCCGCTACTTCCGGAACGACGGTGGCAATTAAGCCCACCAATGGAAGGGGCCAGAACTTTTGTAAAGAGAACCCACCGACGACCCCATTCTCAGTTTTTAAAAACAGCGGGCTGGCAAAAAGATGGCCGCTAACAGCAATTAAAAAGCTTTCTGTAAGGTGGAGAATGCCGATTAACGCCAAAAGCCCGGGAATATGGATAGCAGCGATGTCGGCCAGCAGGCCGGTAATAATCGCGGGCCAGAAATTGCCAAGCAATTGAATAGTAGCAGAAAACGCCCCGACTAAACCGCCAGCATAGGCGAAACAAAGATAACGGGGATGGACAAGCAAAAGCAAAATGGCCAGCGGCCAAACATAAATGATACCGATTTCCGTCAGTGAAATGCCGAAGAGGACCAGCAGTATGCTGGCGATCAAGCCGCCGGTAAGGCCAAAAAGTATCGAGTAGCCAGTTTGCCGCCAAAAGGAGTATTTGGGTCTCCCCAGTAACTGGACTTCTGTTTTGGCCATCCGTCTGTACTGCATTGTAACAAGAATGATGACAAGCCAAAACAATAAATTAACTGGAAAAATAAAATACGTTTCCAGGAACAGGCGCACAAACGAAGCGAGTTCCATTGGATTACCCCTTTACATCTTTCCCAGAATAACTTCCACCGCTTTCTGCAGTTGTGTATCCGATTCTTCCAGGAGTATTTTTATTTCTTCCTGCAGCTTGGTCCGTGTGGCCAGATTGACGCTTCCCGTCACCGTCAGGCCGTGTGCAGACTGAAATGATTTTACCGCTGTTTCGGTCGCACTGTCAAATACACCTGTATCTGCCACCTTATAATCTAAAGCTGCCAGCATCCTCTGCAGGATAATAACACCGCTGCTTTCATCACCCCGTTGTAAATCTCCGGTAATCGGGTGGTAACTCATAAAGAATATTTCAGGCAACTCTACTACAATATCCGGTTCCAGGCCCACTTCATGAATATCCCGACCTTTGGGAGTCTGGTACTTAGCTACGGTGTAGCGCAGTCCGGCACTGTTAGACAGGCCTTCCAGATGCTGTACCGTTGCCTTACCGTACGTTTTTGTGCCAATCAATGTGCCGGCACCACTGTCCTGAAACGCACCGGCAATAATCTCCGACGCAGAGGCGCTGGCACCGTTTACTAACAGAACGATGGGATACGTTTTTTCCACACCGTAGGAACTGTAAGTGTTCATTATTTTTCCATCCCGGTCTACCACATGGGTAATCGGTCCGGCAGGAAGCAATTCCTGTCCAATTTTAATCGCTTCACTAAGCAGACCACCCGGATTGTTGCGTAAGTCGAGAACAAGTCCCGCCATTCCTTCGTTCTCCAGCTCCATTAAAGCTATACGGAAATCTTCACCGGTATGGTCATCAAAAGTGGTAATTTCAATATAACCAATTTTATTTTCCAGCATTTTCGGATTCACGCTGGGCAATATGATATTACCGCGAACGATTTCAAAGGTCAGTTGCTCCGCTACCTTTTCCCGTTCTACGGTCAATATGACTTTTGTGCCGACAGGGCCGCGCATCAGCTTTACGGCTTCCATGGTGCTGATACCGATAATATCTTCCCCGTCCACTTCCACGATGCGGTCACCGGCCAGCAGCCCCGCCCGTTCGCCCGGCGTATTTTTAATGGGGGCGATAATGGTGATAAAGCCGTTCTCCGAGGTTATCTCAATTCCGATGCCGGAGAATGAACCATCAATTTTAATCATCATCTCTTCCCAGTGGGTCGGATCAAGGAAGCTGGTCTGCGGGTCATCGAGGGTATCAATCATGCCTCGAATTGCCGCGCTGATTAAATCATCCACAGAGACTTCCTCCAGATATCGTTCGCTGATGATATCCAGCGCTTCAATAAACGGAGCTAATTCTTCCCTTTGAGCGTTACCGTTATCCCTGGGTTGCGAAGAAGAAGGAGGGGTCACCCTCCAACGATAAGCATTTCTGGTCGCCCGGTATGTGACCGCGTTGCTGAACAGCAAAACGAGAACCAGTGTCAAAATTGTTCCTTTTTTCACGGAATAGAACACCAACTTTCAGCCGAGTTTAATTGTCACTAATAATCATTATAAACGTATTTGATAGAAGAATCTACAGGTGTTTTCCCCCTTCTTTTATTTAAAAAAAAAGGCCCGGTTTCGAATACCGGGCTTTTACAAAGACACGAATACACGTGACAGTTAAGTGCGTTAGCCTGTTAACGTACATAGTCCAACGGGTTTTTTCTTTCTCCGTTAATTCGAACTTCAAAGTGAAGGTGTGGTCCGGTGGAAGCACCGGTAGAACCCACATGGGCAATAGCTTGTCCACGTACCACTTCCTGTTTGTCTGCTATAAGGAATCTGTGAAGATGGGCATATACGGTAGCGATTCCACCGCCATGGTCTATAATAATCAGGTTTCCATAGCCGCTGCCCATTCTGTAGACGTGGGCTGTTCCTGTATCTGCAGCCACAACTTCCGCCGGATTGCCGCTAAAGGAGCGGGAGCCTGCCCAGTTAACGTGCGGAATACCGATATCAATGCCGCCGTGAAAGGTGCCTGGCCGTCTGGTAATCGGATGTACACGATAACCGTATCCTGAAGTAATCCAACTGGGGCCGTAATCAGGCACTGGCCAATTGTACTGACCGGTGCCACGATACCCGGTTTTTTGTGCGGCTTGCAATGCCTTAATAATAGCTTCAATTTTCTTTGCTTCCGCTTCAAGCTTTTTAATGGCATCTTCCTGGGCATCAATTTCGTTGCGGACAGCAACCAACAGTCGGGCCCGCTCTTTTGTCTTGCCCTCTAGCTCCTGCTTCTTCGCCAGGCTATCCCTGCGCATTCCCAATAGATCTTGCCGGCGGTCTTCCAGTCGATTCTTCATCGCCAGTATTTGTTCCCGTTCACCCTGAAAACGAATGAGCAGTTCTCTATCTTCGGCAATAATTAACTGTAAATCGTTGTAGCGGGTAAGAAATTCGGTAAATGAAGCACTGGCAAAGAGTACGTCCAAATAGCTGACCTGCCCGTTTTCATAGATGGCGCGCAAACGGACGGCCAACAGCTTGTCCATCTCTCCAATCCGTTCCTCGGCGTCGGCCAATTCTGCTTCTGCTTCCGCAATTTCATTTTCCGTTGTGCTGACTTTTTGTCCCAAAGCACGGATTTCTGCCTGGACTCTATAGATATCATTTTCAAGCAGGCGAATGTCTCTCTGGATTGTGGACTCTTTCGCCTTGCTACCTTTTAATTCATCCTGGACCGATTTTAAGTCTTCCTTAACAGCTCCTAATTCACCCTTCTTCTCATCGATCTGGTTAGCAAAGGCAGGGAAAATTCCGGCGGTCAATAACAGGAACACCAGAAACAGTACCAAACCCTTCTTCCTCGTCGACATATAATCCCTCCCGCAGTTATACTTTTAGGAAACGTCTAATGGAAATCAGGCTGCCCAGCCCTCCGATGACGGTTCCCAATATAAGCAGTGTCTTGGACATCTGTTGAATAATGGTCTCCGGTGATACCAATGGCAGAAAATAAAGGTTCAGCTGCGCCCAAGCCACCGTTTCTCCGTAAAGGTAAGATAATATTAGTACAGGAATTAACGCACCGATGGCGCCAAGGAACAATCCTTCAATGAGAAACGGCCAACGGATAAACCATTCTGTCGCTCCCACGTATTTCATAATCATAATTTCTCTGGAGCGGGCGTTTACAGTGAGCTTAATTGTGTTGGCGATTAAGAACATTGCCGTCAGCGCCAATCCCAGCATAAAAGCCAGGCCAACCCACTGCACCGCACCGGTAAAGCGAAACAACTTCTCCACCACATCAGTTCCATAATCAACCCGGGCAATGCCGGTCATAGCCTGGAGTGATGCGGCTACCTCAGGAATATCCTCAGGGATAATCGTTCTGATTTCAAAGGAATCACGCAGCGGGTTTCTGCCCTCTTCACTATACCCTTCCACCAGTTCTCCCAATTGCTCCTGTAAGCGGACCAGCGCATCTTCCTTGGAAACGAAGCGCACCTCTTCCACTTTCACCATCTGAATCAGAGAAACGCGAAGATCGTCCACCTCATCGCGGGTAAGTACTTCATCTACATACGCAATAATCTCTACCTGATTTTTAATTTCGCTGGTCAAGTGCTCCACATTAATATTTAAGAGCATGAAACTGCCCAGAATAAACAATGTTACCGTTACCACACCAACGGAGGCGAAACTCATCCAGCCATTGCGGACAACACTGCGGAAGGCTTCTTTTATGTAGTACACCCAGTTTCTAACAGCCATGATGAGTATATTCCCCTCTCCGCTCATCACGGACAAGCTTACCGCCTTCTAAAACAACCACCCGCTGGCGCATCGTATCCACAATTTCTTTAGCATGAGTAGCCATAATAATTGTAGTACCTCTGATGTTAATATTTTTTAAAGCGTCCATAATTCCCATAGACGTTTTGGGGTCCAGGTTACCCGTGGGCTCATCGGCAATAATCAGTGCCGGTTGGTTAACAATGGCTCTGGCCAGACAAACACGCTGCTGTTCTCCGCCGGAAAGCTCCAGCGGCTTCATCTTTGCTTTCCCAGTCAACCCCACCAATTCTAACGCTTCCGGAACCCGCTTGCGTACATCCCTGCCAGTGGAGCCGATGACCTGCATGGCGAACGCCACATTGTCGAAAACCGTCCTGTTATTTAACAGGCGGAAATCCTGAAAAACCACACCAATATTTCTGCGTAACAAGGGAACTTCCCGTCTCTTCAAACGGGTAATATCACGGCCGTGGATTTTAATACTTCCCTTACTGGGCAAGTACTCCCGGCAGATTAAACGAATCAACGTAGACTTACCGGCACCGCTTTCTCCCACAACAAAAACAAACTCGCCGCGCTCTATACATATATTAATCTGTTCCAGGGCGTTGACGCCGTTGGGATAGACCATCGATACCTGTTGTACTTCAATCATGCTGTCAGGTCACTCCAATCCGTGCCAGCAGGCAGAATATAATTAACAAAACATGAAAAATCACCGAAAATCACTTTACATAAATTCGACAACATTTCCAAAAAACCTTTTAAATATCTATTAATTATCGTAAAATTTGTCTATTTGGAAACAAAATTGCCATCTTCACCCATATAAGAGAAAGGAAATAATCTTGTACGGCCGAAGTTATACTATATTGGAAAATGATTCTTAAATTATCTTAGAGGAGGTTTGACCATGAACATACTTATTGGCGGTGCTGCCGGTCAGGGAATGGATACCATTGCCTATTTGCTTGGCAAAGCTCTGGTGCGTGAAGGTTATGGCGTTTTAACCGCCAAAGATTATATGTCCCGGGTCAGAGGCGGCCATAATTTCACAAAACTCCGGGTCGAATCAAAGACACCGTTTGCTCCCGCTGAAGAAATTGATATTCTGATTGCACTCAATGAAGAAACCTATGAAATCCACCGGGAATCAGTAGTAACAGCAGGGCGGATTATTTTCGACTCCGATATGTTCGCTCTTCCTGAAGTTGAAAAAAGAGGTGTCCCCGTTCCCCTGCAAACACTGGCCAAAGAAGCGGGGGGCAAAATCATGTCCAACACAGTAGCTGTTGGTGCCGCGCTGTCATTGATGAACACCAGTACTTTACAGGCAGATGAACTGCTCAGGGAAATGTTTGATGAGAAAACGGCTGCCCAAAACTCCGCTGCTTTGGCCGCAGGCCTGAAAAATGTAGAACGTGACTCATGTTTCTCAATGCCTCCGGCAACGAATACCGGCAAACACTTGTTTTTAGCAGGAAATGAAGCATTAGGCTTGTCTGCATTAGCCAGCGGATGCAACTTCCTGTCCGCGTACCCGATGACACCGGCAACGGGAATTATGGCTTATATGGCCGGTAAACAGGATCAATTAGATATAGTTGTGGAGCAGGCTGAAGACGAGATTTCTGCAATCAACATGGTCCTTGGCGCCTCCTACGCCGGCGCAAGGGTGATGACATGCACATCCGGCGGCGGCTTCTCACTGATGGTAGAAGGGCTATCGCTGGCGGGGATGACAGAAACTCCGGTCGTTATCATCATCGGCATGCGTCCCGGGCCAGCTACAGGCCTTCCCACCCGGACAGAACAAGGAGATCTTGATTTCGCTCTCCACGCAGGCCACGGAGAGTTCCCACGGGCAATACTTTGCGCTACCGTTCTGGAAGATGCTTTTTACCGTCTTAATAAAGCATTTGATCTGGCGGAAAAATATCAAATTCCCGTACTTTTTCTCTCCGACCAAAATTTTGGCGATACCGCCCGCTCCATCGAACCCTATGATTTTACCAACCTGCGCTATAACCGTCACCTTGTGAATGTAGAAAACCTGGAACGCCCTTATCTGCGCTATCGTTACTCCCGCGACGGCATCTCGCCCCGGGCCCTGCCCGGCCAGTTCCCCGGCGAGACAGTTCTCTCTGACAGTGACGAACACGATGAAAACGGTAATATCATCGAAAATGCAGTCACCCGTAAAAATATGATGGATAAAAGGCTGCAGAAGATGGTGCCGCTGGCTGACGAAATGGATGAACCCATAATATACGGCCATGACAGTGGTAACATCCTCCTGCTTGGCTGGGGATCAACATATGGGGCTTTGCGGGAAGCGGTTGATATTTTACAGGACGAAGGGCTAAAGGTAACCTTACTCCAGTTCACCGATATCTGGCCACTGCCTGTAGCCGCGGTGAATAAACTTCTGCCGCAGGCCAAAGTAAGCTTCTGTGTGGAGAATAACGCCACCGGTCAGTTTGCCGGACTCCTGCGCCGTGAAACAGGGCTGTCCACAGATCACAAAGTTCTTAAATATGACGGACGGCCGTTCCTGGCCAAAGAGATTATCCGGGAGGTGAAAAAGCATGTGTAAAGCTGGTGATTATTTAGCCCAGGGAACCGCCTGGTGTCCGGGATGCGGCAACTTCTCTATCCTGGAAGCGCTGACGGAAGCACTGGCTGAATTAAAACTTTCCTACCATGAGGTAATCATGTGCTCCGGAATCGGTCAGGCAGCAAAAATGCCCCATTATGTCAGACTTAATGGTTTTAACGGCCTCCACGGCCGTGCTCTGCCGCCCGCCGTAGGAGCCCGGGTCGCCAATACCTCTCTGAAAGTAATCGTGGAATCAGGAGACGGAGATACGTATGGCGAAGGCGGTAACCATTTCATCCACAATATTCGCCGCAATCCCGACATTGCTCATTTTGTCCATAATAATCAGGTCTACGGCCTGACTAAAGGCCAGGCCAGCCCAACCAGCGAAGAAGGAATGAAAACCGGCGTTCAGACTGCCGGAGTCATTCTGCCGCCGTTTAATCCCTTAACAGTAGCGTTAACGATGGGAGCAGGCTTTGTCGCCCGCTGTTTCAGCGGTGATAAAGACCACTTAAAAGAGACGATGATAGCCGCCATAACCTTCCCCGGCTACGCACTCATTGATATTCTGCAACCCTGCGTGACATTCAATAAATTAAACACCTACGCCTGGTATAAGCAACGTGTCTATAAGCCGGAAGACCATAACCCGTCTGACTGGCAGGCAGCCCTAACCCTCTCCCGCCAATGGGGAGACAAGATTCCCCTCGGGATTATCTACAATGTCCCCCACCCCACCTTCGAATCCCACTTCCCAGTCCTCCAAGGCCCTCCCCTGGCCACCCGCCCCTTCAACCCCGCAAACACCTCCCACCTCCAAAACGAATTCCTCTAAGGGGTCAGGTTTAACAATTGACGTAATCCTTTCACATGATGAAAAGCAAGAGTGGTTTTTCTGGATTAAAAAAGAGAAGTGATAGGCTGCAGGTTCACAGCGCAATCACTTCTCTTTTTATTTGGATAAATCGTTGACTATTGCACTTTGGTTTCACGATGCGGAAGGATTACGTCAATTGTTAAACCTGACCCCGTTTGAAGCCTTCGCCGAGGACTTCGTGGGCAGTTCCCACAATGACGAATGCTTTGTCGTCGGTTTCGTGGACGATGGCTTTAAGTCTGGGGACTTCTGACTGGGTTACCACGGTAAGCACCATTTCTTTGGGCATCCCTGTGAAAGCACCTTTGCCTGTAAAAATGGTGGCGCCGCGATCCAAGTCCCGTAAAACCTTCTCTACAATCAGTTCGGATTTATCAGAGATAACCAGGGCTGCTTTACTGTTGCTGATTCCCTCCTGTACCAGGTCAATGACGCGACTGGTGACAAACAGGGAAATTAAAGCATACATAGCCAGCTCCAGGTTAAAAACAATGCCGGCAAATGCTACGACCAGGAAATCCACTCCAAGCAGACTTTGCCCCATGGTGAACCCAAACAGTTTATTGAGCACCTGGGCGGCCAGTACTGTACCGCCGGTGGAGCCCCGGGCCCGGAAAACCAAAGCAATACCGATGCCCATCGTGATTCCGCCGTAAATGGAAGCCAAAAGCAGATCATTGGTAACGGTGGGTAGCGGCGCAAAAAGCTCTACCATCAAAGAAAGGGCCACGGCACCGAAAAGGCCGCGAACAATAAAGCGAAATCCAAATAACCGTGCCGCCACAAAAAAAAGCGGCAGATTCAAAAACAGTATCGTCAGGCCGACGGGGATTTGCAGTAAAAAAAATAAAATGATTCCTAAACCGCTAATGCCGCCTGCAGCAATTCGGTTTGGAATTAGAAACATATTAAAAGAGGCGGCGACAACTGCAGTTCCCAGCAGGACACCGATATACTCTCTCAGGATCTGCAGCCTGGTCAACTGGGCCACCTCCAATTTATTATTGTTTTCCGAACGTCTGCCTCAGGTAAGACTCGATTAATGTGTCTAAGTCCCCGTCCATCACGGCATGAATGTTCCCTACATCCACCCCTGTCCTGTGATCTTTAACAAGGGTGTACGGTTGAAAGACATATGAACGTATTTGGCTGCCCCAGGCGATTTCCTTCTGTTCCCCACGCAGGTTGACCAGTTCTTCCGCCTGCTGGCGCTGATACAAGTCGGCGAGGCGGCCGCGCAGCATTTTCATAGCACGGTCCCGGTTAGAATGTTGAGACCGTTCATTTTGACATTGTACCACGATACCTGTGGGCAGATGGGTTATGCGCACGGCGGAATCGGTGGTGTTGATATGCTGGCCGCCGGCGCCGCTGGCACGATATGTATCAATTTTTAAATCATCCGGTTGAATCTCAAAATCCTGCTCCTCATCTCCAACTTCAGGCAGAACATCAAGGGAGGCAAATGAGGTGTGACGGCGTTTTGCTGTATCAAAAGGAGATATCCTTACCAGACGATGAACTCCCTTTTCAGCCTTAAGATAGCCATAGGCATTTTTCCCTTTAACAAGAACGGTCACGCTCTTAATACCCGCTTCGTCTCCAGGGAGCAAGTCCATCACTTCTACCTGGTAATTTCTCCGTTCCGCCCAGCGTGTATACATACGAAGCAACATGGACGCCCAGTCCTGGGATTCGGTCCCGCCCGCACCGGGGTGGATGGAGACGATGGCTGAATTTGTATCGTAACGACCACGGAAAAGTAGCGCCAGTTCCAACCGGTCCATTTGAACCGACAGCTCTGCCGCCAATTTCTCAGCTTCGCTCCAGAAGGATGCGTCGCCCTCGTCACCGGCCAGAGTAATTGTTACATCCAGATCATCCAGCCGTTCTTCCATCTCGAGGAAGGGAGTCACTTCATCCCGGAGAGACTTTAACTCCTGGACCGTTTTCTGTGCACCGTCGGAGTCCGACCAGAATTCCGGCTGCGACACGAGCTCTTCCAGTTTCTTGATGAGTTCTACTTTATTCGTAACGTCAAAGTGAAACACTCATTTCGGTTAGACGTTCCCGAAGTTGCTGATAAGCTGCTTTAATTTCAGAGGACATCGTAACACCTACTTCCCACAACACTTTTTATGTTTCTTCCCGCTGCCGCAGGGGCAGGGGTCATTTCGTCCGATTTTTTCAGAACGTGCCACACCGTGAACAGCAGTACCACCACTGGGCGGCGTTTCGTTGGCCACAGCCACCGCTTTACGCTGGGGTGGGGCAGCAACCTGCACACGGTATAGAAGCCGTACCGACTCTTCCTTAAGAGAGTGAATCATTTCCTGAAACATTTCAAACGCTTCAGATTTATATTCCACCAGGGGATCACGCTGCCCATAGGCGCGCAAGCCTACACCCTGACGCAAGTCATCCATGGCATCGATATGGGTCATCCATTTGGAGTCAACGGAGCGCAGGATAATCACTCTCTCCAACTCCCGCATCGTCTCCGACCCTATTTTTTCTTCCCGTTCGGCATAGTGCTGCATCGCTGCCTCAAAAAACATTTCATACAGATCTTCTCTTTTTTTGCCTTGCAGCTCCTTGGGAGAAAAATGCCTTGGTTTCAGGAAAATACCCTCGGCATAGTCCAGCAGTGACTTTATATCCCATTCATCATCATAGACTTTATCACTTACATAAAGGTTCAACGCATCTTCCACGATCTCCGGAAGCCACTCCAGCACGGTGTCATTCAAGTTTTCACCTTCCAGAACACGGCGCCGCTGACTGTAGATGACCTTCCGCTGCTGGTTGATAACATCATCATACTCAAGAATATGTTTACGGATGTCAAAGTTACGGCCTTCCACCCGTTTTTGCGCTGTCTCAATCGCTCTGCTGATCAAGGGATGATCAATAGGCATATCCTCTTCCATCCCCAGCTTTTCCATAATCCCGGTAATATTGTCTCCGCCGAAGAGTCGCATCAGGTCATCGTCCAGTGAAATATAAAACTGAGTGGACCCAGGATCGCCCTGGCGGCCGGCACGTCCGCGCAACTGATTATCAATCCGCCGTGCTTCATGCCGCTCCGTACCGATAATGTGCAGCCCGCCTAAATCGGGTACACCTTCACCGAGGACAATATCCGTCCCCCGACCAGCCATGTTGGTGGCAATGGTCACGGAATTACACTGGCCAGCCATGGTGACGATTTCCGCCTCCCGCTCATGCTGCTTGGCATTGAGCACCTCATGACGAATGCCTTTTTTCTGGAGCATCCTGCTAAGCTCCTCAGACTTCTCAATGGAAATAGTACCGACCAAAAGCGGCTGGCCTGTTGCATGCCTTTGAGCAATTTCTTCCACTACGGCACGAAACTTACCCCGCTCCGACTTATAAACCACATCCGGCAAATCATTACGAACCATCGGCTTATTCGTCGGAATCACCACGACATCCAAACCGTAAATGCTCTGGAATTCTTCTTCTTCCGTGACTGCTGTACCGGTCATACCAGCCAATTTTTCATACATACGGAAATAGTTTTGGAAGGTGATAGAGGCCAGTGTCATACTCTCTTTCGCTACTTTCACCTTTTCCTTTGCTTCAATGGCCTGGTGCAACCCGTCACTATAGCGACGGCCAAACATCAAACGTCCGGTGAATTCATCGACAATCACAACTTCACCGTCTTTAACAACGTAGTCTTTATCCCTTTGCATTAAGCCATAGGCTTTTAATGCGTTATCTATTTTTTTGCGGATAATCCTGTAATTTTCTTCTGCTTTCTTATCTGCTGTTTCCGATTCCTTATCTTCATAAATGACATCTTCTTCACCATATAAATCATGTATGCCAAGACGGCTTTCCACACTCTTTTCTCCGTCTTCCGTAAGCTCCACAGTATGGGTTTTTTCATCGACAGCATAGTGTTTTTCTTTTTGAAGCCCCCGGACAACCATGTCATACCGCAGATAATCTTCCTGCTGTTTATCGTCTGTCATTTGTCCCGAGATAATTAACGGTGTTCTGGCTTCATCAACCAGGATGCTGTCCACTTCATCGATAATGGCATAATTCAGCGGGCGCTGCACCAGGTTTTCTTTATATACAACCATGTTATCCCGCAGATAGTCAAATCCGAATTCATTGTTCGTTCCGTAAGTAATATCCGAGTGATATGCTTCCCGCCGTTGTGCAGGATCTTTTCCGTGGACAATCAACCCTACGGTAAGTCCGAGAAATTTATAAACTTCACCCATCCACTCACTGTCCCGGGTAGCCAGATAATCGTTAACAGTGACAATATGGACGCCGTCTCCGGAAAGCGCGTTTAAATACGCCGGCAGCGTAGCAACCAACGTCTTCCCTTCACCGGTTTTCATCTCAGCAATCCGTCCCTGATGCAGGACGATGCCCCCTAACAGCTGTACATCAAAGTGCCGCATTTTTAATACGCGCCAGGAAGCTTCACGGACCACAGCAAACGCTTCGGGAAGAATGCTGTTTAGAGCATCCTGCCTGGCATTTTGCAGTGCTTTTTTAGCATCCTCATAATCCCGCTCAATATCTTTATTACCCGGTGTTGCCAGGTGTTGCTCCAACAAGCTTTGCACGTTTTCCCTGTAAGGAGCAAGCGTTTCGTCCAACCTGGAACGAAATACGCCGGTCTTTGCCTGTAAATCGGCATCAGACAGCGCCTTCATTTCCTCTTCCAGGTCGTTAATTTCCGGCAGCCTGCCGCTAATCTTTTTAATTTCTTTTTTGTTTACATCGCCGAGTATCTTCGCGATTAAGCCACGCATCTTAAACCCTCCAGTACGAATAATGCACACACTTTACAAATGTAAAGTGATCTACTTTCCTAGAGTATAAAAAGGAACCTCTCGGTCCCTTTGTCAGAAGCCAAATTTATTTTATCATTATTCTCCACCCAACACAAGTCTGCCCGTTTCTGCCTCCGTCAGCATGCGGTGCTGAATAAACATAAAAATTCCAACCACAATCAGCAAGTCCCCCACACTCAGAACCTGAGGCGGCCACCTGACCGGAATCACATCGGCCAAAAACCATAATCTCGTTTCCGCGCCAAGCAAAGAATGGGTCCCGACCGGCTCCCTGACTATCCCGGCTGCCGCAATAGCTTCGACCGAAACAGGCATTGTCCCGCCGTTGAACACAATCACTATAAAATTGAGCAAACTGCCCAGACCAAATACTTTCAACCCCGGCAGGGAAAGATTACGCCCCATAATATAAAGGAATATTACGTATGCACCGACTTGGAACCAGGGCCCGAACAAAAAGCCCCGAACAGCCAGCATACCCGCCGCCACTCTCATTCCCAGGGCCAGCCAGACGAAAGCAAGCCCCTTAATGCCAAGATGTTCTAACCGGTCCAGTCTGCCGCCCCGCAACAGTCCGACGATGACAGCCAGCACAACCCCGACTAAAATCACTCAATTTCCCCCCTGCGCCTCAGCACCTTTTCAAAAGCACTGACCACTTCGCCGCAGAACTGCGAGTTACAGCAAGATTGCAGCTCGACCATGGCTTGCTGCTTTGTCATGGGTGAGCGGTAGACCCGCTCCGTCGTCATGGCGTCAAAAGCATCGGCCACACCCACAATCTTGGCTCCCATGGAAACCTTTTCCCCTGACAATCCGTCGGGATAACCGCGCCCATCCACCCGTTCATGGTGATGGCGCACAATATCGGCATGGTCGCCGATAAATTTTATATTACTGATAATTTCCGCACCCACAGCCGAGTGCTCCCGGACAACACTAAACTCATCATCAGACAGTCGGCTCGGTTTATTAAGGATGGATTCAGGGATGCCAATTTTACCAATATCATGCATAAGTGCGATGTATTCCAATTTCTCAAGAAAGTCTTCCTGCAGTTTCAATTCTTTCCCGATTAGCACCGCATACTCTGCCACCCGTTCCGAATGGCCGTGGGTATAATGATCCTTGGCGTCAATGGCCTTGGTCAGCGCTTTTATGGTACTGAGATACTGATTGCGCATATCCATATAAAGAATAAACGTATGCCGCGCCAGCATCAGTGGAATAATCAGCAACAACACGCCGGAAATTCCGATATTTACGTAAACCGCAGCGATTAATATCCCAAGCGGTGAAATGGCTATATAATTTGGCACAGACCAGCGGAAATTTGTGAGCCAGACTCCGAAAAATGACATTTTCTGCGATAGTGAAATAACTGTGATAACAAACACTGAATTTAAAATGAGGTATGTTACCACACTGGCCAAGACAGGTCCTATGTCAGAAGGCATGGAAAACTGCCCCGGTATTCCACCTGCGTATTGGTATATATATCCCGCAATTCCTGTCGACAACGCCACCTGTGCAGCATTAAAAAAGATGCGGTGATACTTTTCTTTGAACTGCTTCAGAGCTCTGATATCAAGAAAGATAGCAAAACTGCCCCAGGCTGCTGCTACAGGGCCAAACAAAATGATCATTGCAAGGCTGGTTACAAAGCTCACGGAAACAAAGCCCTGTCCCCCGGGAAGGGGAACACTCAGATTCTCCATACAAATATGCAGAAAAACAAAATACAGGAAGGATATCCCCAGATGGCTCCAGACCGGAATATTGAATAACAGGAACAATAATCCGGTGCCGATTACTGCGAGTACATATATCTTAATAATCAGAGGTTCCTGCTTAAAAGACACTTTTATACCTCCCAATGTATAAAAAAAGGACCGACAATTATAATTACCTCCAGGTATAGCTAGCACCACCAGCAAGAACCAATGCGCCAAGCGCAATAAAAATGCGAATAACCTTTGCCATTTGAAAAATCCCCCTTTACGGTTTTCTCTGTCATGCTCCGCTACTGATGACAGGTAAACCGCTTCGCTCGGGGATAAAGAAGGTGTCGGCCCTTTTTTTGCCTATGTAAGATGTCAAATATCTACTGGAATGCGTCGGTTTAACGCAGATAATGTTGCCCTGACAATCGCTTCTTTTTCATCCTGTTTTACAAAGGCCGTACCGATTAAACATTCTTCCACCGAGCCCTGGATATAGGTAACGGCGGCGGAGACCATACTGCGGCCGTTCATAGGGAATTGGCCCACCTCTTCCAGGATGACGCAGCTGCCGGATTCCAGAAAGTCGCTGAGTGCGTCCAGCGTGGCTTGGGCGAAAAGCCGCAACCGGTTCGACCGGGAATTCAGACCGCAGCTTTTTCCCTGACAGCTTTTTTTGGCAGACGTGAGCTCCACTGTTGCTTCCATTTGAGTCCCTGAAAGGGAGAACTGGATAGCAGTAAATTTTAACCGTTTGCCCTGTGCGAGTTTTTGACCTTTATTGAGCTGCACAATAGAAACTTTCTTATGATCCAAGTCTATTCCGTACTCTACACGGAACAGCGTTTCAATGTCTCTGACAAGCTGTTTCGCGTTCCTGGTGTCTTCAGCAAGGACATGAATCTCTTCAATTTCCTGTTTTTCACCAAGGACAATGTTCACGGAAATGACGTCTCGGATTTGTTTAATCAGGTTTTCACATTCACTTAATTTTATTTCTTTTGGAGCATCGGCCAATATTATCCCGCCTTTCTACTTACAAATGCCCTGCCATGTGCTCCCCCAAAAGCATCAATCAGGATAATTTCCCAGAAATTTCAATACTTACTAAGCATATTTCGACCCCGTATAAGAAAATCCTGCTATATGCGAAAAATTCGCGCTAAAAAAGACAGCCAATCTCTTCGACCAATGCCCAGATGCCTCCGGTCACCAGGGAATGGGCTCCCAGCATCACCGGAATGCCACAGTTCAATGCCGCCCGGGTAAATTCCCGTGTAAAGCGGTCTTCAATGTCCTCGTAACGGCCAAGGTCGGAATAAAAGCGGTCGGCATCACTTAACTCCAGCTTCTGATGGGCAAATATCACCCGGGAATCAATCAGCGCCGCCTGGGAAGTCCGTGCCAGGTAATCAAAGAACCGGGCCGGGCCAATTTCTTCAAGCCAGTACCCTAACAGTGAAACGACTTCTCCCCGCTCCAGCCGTCCCAGAGCTTTCATCCCCCGCTCCTCGGAAAAAACCCTGAGCCGTACTTTAAAATGATGATTAATCCGGGCAATCGCCGGAGCACCCACCCGGCCGACAAGGGCCAGCTCCTGGTACTCACCACGCAGTACTTCCTTCAGCCGCGACACAGAGGTAAGGTCGAGTCCAAGCTTGTCCAGTTCGGCACGCATCGCAGGGCCGCCAAACGGAGACGCAGCCAAAATTAATAAATCTGCCGGAGTGTCTATATCAAACTGGCTACCCAGGGTAGTCGGAAGGAGTTTTTGCTCAAAGCAGGCATCAAACCGAAGAATTAAGGGCAGTGCATTATCTGTGGCCGGCAAAGGGTACTGCCGGAGGACTGAAGCAGGGTTGAAGGCAACCATGTCGGCAGACTGTACATTGTTAGTAACATAGCGGCCTTCCTTTTCCATCACGTGCCGGCAAGCTTGTGCCAGTTCTTCCGGCCGGATTAATGGGACTGCCGCACCGCCGAGATAAAGTAAATTTTTAATCTTGTGCCGGTCCACCAGGTCCAGGAGTTGCCGACCAAAATGGAACTGTGCCGGGGGGGTATGGTTTAGTTCGACGGTAATTCTGCCGCCATCCGCCAGATACATCAGTTCAGTGCGGTTGGTCATAAGAAAAATTCTATGGACTTCCGGCAGTTCCTTCAGCTTTGTCAGGTTATCCGCTAAAGCGGCATGTCGAATTTTTACCAGCATTTCTTCTACCGGACTCTTTGCTTCACTGCCCTCAAAAACTACAACATCTACCACATATTTCCCCCCTGTGATAAAAAATAGCCGGCGGTAGCCGGCTATTTTTGAACTACTTAAGTGTGGGCTCAATTAATCCGTACTTACCGTCTTTGCGGCGGTAGACGACGCCGATGTCGTCTGTGTCTGCATTTGCAAACACATAGAAATCATGTCCGAGCAGATTCATCTGCAGCACTGCCTCTTCCGCAGGCATGGGCTTAACGGAAAACCGTTTCGTCCTGACAATCTCCATTTCATCATCTTCTACGACTTTCGGCAGATCATTCAGAGCTTTAATTCCGCCGCCCTGGCGGGCTTTGCGATTAATTCTTGTTTTATATTTCGCGATTTGCCGCTCCAACTTATCTACCACCAGATCGATGGAAGCATACATATCAGTCGTCGACTCTTCAGCACGCAGGATCATACCGTTAATTCCTGCAGTTACTTCCACCTTATGCAGGCCTCGCTCGACATTAAGCGTAACTTGTGCGTCCGTGTCGAAATCAAAATACTTGTCAATTTTACCGATTCTTTTTTCTACATAGATTTTTAGTGCATCTGTTACTTCCATATTCTTGCCTCTGACCGTTAATTTCATCTCGCTCAACTCCTTCCAGCTTTTTATTAGTATTCCTCTTTAACAAAGGAAAATCCTTCATTGGAAATATTAACAAACAATAAAACAATGTACTGCCGCCTGTATATGTATTCGTCTTTACATATTATTTAAAAGAAAAATCCCAAAAATAATTGGGATTTTTTAACGATATGTTGCAATAACCGTATCGGTTATTTTTTTGTTACATTTGCCGCCTGGGGTCCACGGGTACCTTCAACAATCTCAAACTCTACTTCTTCACCCTCGGCTAAGGTTTTAAAACCTTCCTGCATAATGGCGGAGTAATGGACAAATACATCGCCGCCGTCTTCCCGCTCAATGAAACCATAACCTTTTTCCTGATTAAACCACTTAACTTTTCCAAGCACTTTCATTCCTCCTAAAAGAATAAATCTATGTTATGCGAAGGGCATTAACATAGATTTACATTATCATATTTTGCCAGTAAAGTCAACCGTTCCTACCGTCCGACCACTGTCAGATATACGTTAACAGCTCCGGCAGAGAGTAAGGCTTCTGTCGCATTATGAGCGGTAGCTCCCGTAGTTAGTATGTCATCGACCAGGAGGATGTTTCCCGACAAGGTAAGCCCGGGTGACACGACAAACGCATTTTTTACATTGTCCCAGCGATTCAGAGAGTGGAGCCGGGTCTGGCTGGGCGTCGGCCTTATTCTCACTAATGCCTGATTTACAGGGAGCTGTAATTCATCACCGATTGCCCGGGCCAACAGAAAAGCCTGATCGTAGCCCCGCTCCGCTAAGCGTAACGGGTGCAGGGGAATTGGTACTATTTCGTGGAGTGCCGGCCAGTTGCAACGTTTCACCTGGGCGGCGGCAAGCCTGCCCAAGGTCGGAGCAAAATGACGGCATCCTTTGTACTTATACTTATGAACTACCTGCTTCAGGTTCCCCTGGTAAACACTTAAAGCACAAGTGCCCTGGAATGAAAAAGTTTTGTCATGGCAGGCGGGACATAAGTGGCTGACGCCGGAAAGGGGATAGCAACACCGCAGGCAGCATTCTGCCGGGTCCAGCAAGCTGTCATGACAGCTTTGACAGATATCCCGACTGTATTGCCCACCATCCAGATACCCGCGGCAGAAGATACAACGGGGTGGGAAAAGTAAATCCAGCAAAGGGGTTAACAGTCTCATCACTGACTCCTTTACAGTACCTCCGCGGCCAACCGGACCGCCAGACGAGTATAGCGTTCTTCCACTTTATTATTTCGTACAGCAATGGCCAATGCTTTTTTTGTCCCAATCAGGACAACCAGTTCTTTGGCACGGGTAATTGCCGTATAGAGAAGATTTCGTTGCAAAAGGATATAGTGCTGCGTAACAACGGGGAGAACAACAACAGGATATTCACTTCCCTGACTTTTATGAACGGAGACAGCGTAGGAAAGGACCAACTCGTCCAATTCCGCTTGGTCGTAAACCACATCCCGCGCCCCGCCCACATCAGGAAAAAGAACAATCATTTCGCCGTCTTCCCTGTTAATATGGGTGATCTGGCCGATATCACCGTTATAAACCTCTTTTTGGTAGTTGTTCCGAATCTGCATGACCTTGTCTCCCAGACGAAACGTAATGCCGCCACCGCGCATTTCTGATTTATGAGGCGCAGCTGGATTTAACTCCTGCTGCAGGCGCAGATTGAGATTTTCCACACCAAGGATATTACGGCGCATGGGGCTTAATACCTGAATATCATGGATGGCATCCTTGTTTTTATACTTAGGCAGACGGCGGCTGCAAAGATCCAGAATCGTTTCCACAATTTTTTCCGGTTCACTTTCACTGAGAAAGTAGAAATCATTCGATTTTTCATTGAGTTGCGGCATTTGTCCGGTGTTAACCAGATGGGCATTGGAGACAATGGCACTCTCGCCTGCCTGGCGGAAGATCTGCTCCAGCCTTGCTACCGGAACCGCACCCGAAGCGATAATATCCCGGAGTATGTTACCCGGCCCGACAGATGGCAACTGGTCCATGTCTCCCACCAGAACCAATTTACAGCCGGGAGGAATTGCCTTCAGCAGATGAAAAAAAAGTGTCTGATCCACCATGGACATTTCGTCAACAATTACGGCATGTGCTTTCAGCGGACGCTCCTCGTCTCTCTGAAAACGGTAGCCTTCACCTTCGATATTCGTAAACTCCAGCAACCGGTGAATCGTTTTTGCCTCCATCCCGGTCGCTTCCGTCATACGTTTTGCTGCCCTGCCTGTCGGAGCTGCGAGCATTACTTCGAGGCCCTGTCCAAGAAACAGAGAAAGCAGTGAACAGATTGTTGTCGTTTTACCTGTACCCGGTCCCCCTGTAACGACCAGCAGACCTGCATCTAAAGCTTTGAGTACTGCTTCCCGCTGACCCGGTGCCAGCGTATACTCCGCGTCCTCAAAGGCAGGCAGTTCTCCGCTGTTAAACGTTAACTGAGATGCGGCGATTTCCCGGAGCCGCTTAGCGGTATACACCTCCGCATAATATAGCGGTGCCAGGTAAACGGCTTCCTCAGCACCCGATGTATCCAATATCAGTTGCCCTTCCTTGACCAGACGAATGAGTTGTTGCTCCACACCGTCCGGTGGCAGCTTGCACTCTTCAGTAGTCAGGGCATCCATAATTCTATTGATTAGCTCCACCCGGGGCAGGTAAATATGGCCCTCATCCTGGGCCTGATTCAGCAGAAATAGCAATGCTGCCCGGATTCTCTCCGCAGAGTCCGGTGCAAGACCCATCTCCAGCGCAATTTTATCTGCGGTACGAAAACCGACTCCGAACACTTCATCAGCCAACCGGTATGGGTTCTCGCTGACGATTTTCACTGTATCGTCCCCATATTTTTTGTAAATCCGGCTGGCATAACCAGTGCTAACTCCGTAACTTTGCAAAAAAGTCATGACATTCATAACTTCCAGGCGCTCCTGCAAACTGGCGCCGATCATAGCCGCTTTCTTTTCACCAATGCCTTCGACTTCCGTTAGTCTGACGGGATTATGTTCAATAACTTCCAATGTTTCCATGCCGAAGTGATCCACGATTTTTTCCGCCGTAGCGGGGCCGACCCCTTTAATCAGTCCAGATGACAAAAAGCGCTGGATGCCGAGGACATTGTGGGGCATGACTAATTCATAGTTGCTGACCTGAAACTGACGGCCATAGTCCTGATGCTGACGCCAGTCACCCTGCAGACGCAGCCGCTCACCCACACTGAAACGGGGCATGTTCCCGATAATTGTATGAAGAACGTCATCGCCGCTACGTAGTCGGGCTACCATAAACAGCGTCGTATCGTTGTAATATGTAATTCGTTCCAGGCTGCCTTCCAGAGCTTCCATAGCGTCCCCTCCGTTAAAAAATATTCCACACGGACAATATAGTTCCCTGCAACAGACAAAACATTTGTTCTGTATCAAACGAAGCGCCTTTGACTAGCTAGAATCATCCTAGAGCTATGTATGGGAGGCCAGGCCTCCCAACTTAATTAGCCGAATGTGGCAATATCCTGAACCTCGCGGGATGTTAACCGCGCCCGTACTTTTTCAACCAAGGCGCCACCCGTACTTTGGAAGATATTTTTAGCGATTACCTGATCCATAACCTGGGTGACTTCTGCTTCGGTCAGGTTTTCCTTGGGGAAACCCAACTGGAGAGTAAATAGTGTGCCTTCCTCATTACGAAATACTAGCTGTAAATATTGATCCACCGGCTCACCTCCTTTCCGTGGCATACGCCGCATTACATGACAATCAGCTCACCGTCGTCAATACGCCTGATAATACTTACCGGTAGAGACTGCAGTGAAAAAACAGCTTGCACTACATCATACAAATCCTGATGGGAAGCGTCAGGGTGGATACGACCCAGTACCCGGTTGACATAGATTGGATCTCCCTGATCGTCAATACCGTTCTGCAGCCTTACCTGGCAACGGGTATAACCTTTCTCCAGAATAACCGCCAAATGATTCACCTGCCTTTCTTTGACCGCGCGTTCATTTCAAATTATAAATGGGTTCCCTGTAAGTACGCAAACACCAACTTTGGTGCCATTAGAAATAAAAAATACCGCCCCGACACCAAAGTCGCAACGGTATTTTCAAAAAATATGCTAAAACTGATATGCTTCTTACAAAAGTTTAGTTGCGGATTAAAAAACTCTTCATATCCGGCTACCAACAATTTGGCTATTTGAGACCTGCTTCGCTGCGTAACAGTGCAGCCATATCTGTCTTTTCCCAGGGAAGGTTCAAATCTTCGCGGCCGAAATGGCCGTACGCAGCGATTTGTTTATAGATGGGGCGGCGCAAGTCAAGGTTTTGGATGATGGCTGCAGGGCGCAGGTCAAAATGGGTGCAGATGAGTGCTTCAATAATATCTTCAGCCACTTTACCCGTGCCAAATGTTTCCACCATCAGAGAAAGTGGCTGGGCAACACCGATGGCATAGGCAAGCTGTACTTCACACTTATCAGCCAGACCTGCGGCTACTACATTTTTAGCGACATAGCGCGCAGCATATGCTGCGGAACGGTCAACCTTTGTGGGATCTTTGCCTGAAAAAGCGCCGCCGCCGTGGCGGGCATAACCGCCGTACGTATCTACAATAATTTTTCTGCCTGTGAGTCCGGCATCACCCTGGGGGCCGCCGACAACAAAACGTCCGGTGGGGTTCACATAGAACCGGGTATTATTGTCCAGGTACTCTGCCGGAACTACCTGACGGACTACCGTCTCGATTACGTCACTTTTAATCCTCTCCAGTACAACATCTTCCCGGTGTTGGGCAGAGACGACGATGGTGTTAATCCCGACCGGTTTGCCGTCCACATATTTAACAGTTACCTGCGTTTTTCCATCGGGACGCAAATAGGGGAGGGTACCGTTTTTACGTACTTCGGCTAAACGGCGCGCCAGCTTGTGGGCCATTGCAATCGGCAGTGGCATTAACTCTGGCGTTTCATTGCAGGCAAAACCAAACATCATCCCCTGGTCGCCGGCACCAATGGCTTCCAGTTCATCGTCTGTAAAATCGGTTTCCTTTGCTTCCAAACAACGATTTACACCCATGGCAATATCAGGAGACTGTTCGTCTATCGCTGTCAGAACAGCACAGGTGTCCCCGTCAAAGCCGTATTTTGCTCTTGTATAGCCAATATCCTTTACTGTTTCACGGACAATCTTGGGAATATCAACGTAGCAGGTCGTGGTGATTTCCCCAGCGACCAATACCAGCCCTGTCGTCACCGACGTTTCCGCAGCTACCCGCGCCCGGGGGTCATTCCCGATAATTGCGTCTAAAATAGCATCGGAAATCTGATCCGAAACTTTATCCGGGTGGCCTTCCGTAACCGATTCTGAGGTAAATAAGTATTTCTTGCCCATCTATATCTCCTCCTTGGGTTAAGTTTGCTCAAACGAGCTTGTCTTAAACATTTTGGCAAATAAAAAAACCCCTTTGGATGCAAGAGGTTTCTTTTTGGAGTCACCTCTCCTATCTACCAGGATGGTTTGACCACCCTGCTGGAATTAGCACCGTTAACGTATTGTCCGGTTGCCGGGTTTCATCGGGCCAGTCCCTCCACCTCTCTGGATAAGAGTATTTAATTTTTATTTAGCAGTGCACATTAATGATAAGGGATACGGATAATGTTGTCAATTACTTTTTTTCTGCTAACGCAAACATTAACTCACCGGCAGCAACCACTTTCCCGTCTACTGTAGCCGTTCCCCGTCCTTTGCCTAAAGGACCGCGCATCTTTGTAATCTCCAACTCCAGTGTAAGAGTGTCGCCAGGTACCACCTGCCGCTTAAAGCGCAGATTGTCTATGCCGGTAAACAAGGCCAGCTTCCCCTTGTTTTCCTCCATACTGAGGATGGCCAACGCCCCAGCCTGCGCCATAGCTTCCACAATTAAGACACCAGGCATAACCGGATAGCCTGGAAAATGCCCCTGGAAAAATGGTTCATTGATGGTCACGTTCTTAATCACTCTTGCCCGTTCACCGGGGATCACTTCCAGTACTTTGTCAACCAGTAAAAAGGGATACCTGTGGGGCAAAATAGATTGAATATCCAGTATCTCGCTCATATACATAACCTCCTATCGGAACAGATGAAAATACTAGAGATGACCTGCCAGGCAACAGCTCTTCATCATTTCCAATTCCTTTTCCAACTCCGACACCCGTTCCTCATCGTCTTCGTCAAGAAGTGCTGATTCCAGGTGCGCAGTAACCTGATGACAAAAATCATACCAATCCTGTAACAGTTCCCGTGCTTTTGCCTTGGCCAGTGCCTGGGAAGCAGTCGCCACCTCTAAAACGGCAGGCTTTAGTTCCAACGTCTCCAGGTAATTGGGAATATACGTAGTCACACCTAACTCCTTTTCCATGGTCGCGGAAAATTCCGTTAGCACATCTTCTTCACCATGGACCAGAATAACCTGTTTCGGTTTTTTACGAAACTTTTTTACCCAAGAAAGCAGTTCGGATCTGTCGGCGTGGGCGGAGAAACCATCAATGGACTCGATACGGGCCCTGACCATAATTTCCTCACTAAACAGCTTGACCTTCGTGGCTCCATCCCGAATTTTCCGGCCCAATGTTCCCTCTGCCTGGTACCCGACAAAAAGTATGGTAGACTCGGGACGCCAGAGATTATGCTTCAGGTGATGCTTGATTCTGCCTGCCTCTGCCATGCCGCTGGCGGATATGATCAACGCGCCTCCGGGCAAACGGTTAATCTGTCGTGATTCATCGGCGGTTTTGGTATAAATAACTTCGGGAAAATCAAAGGGATCCTTGCCGCTATATAGCATCTGACGCATTTCCACATCGAAACACTCAGGATGACGTGAAAATATCTCTGTAGCAGAGATGGCCAACGGACTGTCGATGTAGATGGGTACGTTAGGAATTTTTTGTTCTCGCATCAGTTGGCTTAAATAATAAAGAAGTTCCTGTGTTCTGCCCACAGCAAAGGAGGGAACGACGATATTCCCCTGCCGTTCCACCGTTTCATGAATAATATTCTGCAAAAACTCCAGCTTCTGTTCCTCTAATTCATGTTCCCTGGTACCATATGTGCCTTCCACAATTAAGTAGTCCGCTTCTTCCACAATGTCCGGGTCACGGATAATAGGTTGGTTGGATTTACCCAAATCACCGGAGAAAACCAGCTTTTCCCGGTAACCGTTTTCCGTTACCTGCAGTTCAATAATTGCTGAGCCGAGAATATGCCCGGCATCATAGAACTTTAAAGCGATATCCGGTGTCAGCGTTTTCGTTTCATAATAATCAATACCCTGGAAGTACTCCAGCGAATCATATGCATCTTCCACGGTGTAAAGAGGTTCCACTAATGGGCGGCCCGCCCTGGTATTTTTTCTGTTAATCCATTCAGTCTCCATGGTTTGAATATGGCCGCTGTCGGGCAACATAATTCCCACTAAGTCCACCGTGGCTTTGGTTGCAAAAATCCGTCCCCGGAACCCGTCTTTTATTAATCTTGGAATCAGGCCGCAGTGGTCAATATGGGAATGTGAAAGAACAATATAATCTATCTCTGTGGGGTCATACGGGTAGTGTCCGTAATTTCTTTCCCGTAAACGTTTTCCCCCCTGAAACATGCCGCAGTCAATCAGGATTTTCTTTCCGGCCGCATCCAGTAAGAAGGAAGAACCGGTAACTGTGCGGGCACCGCCACAAAACGTCAATTTCATTTACATGCCTCCGTTTCAAGTCATTACCGCTTTCACGTATCTACTGCATAATTCGACGAAAACTAACCGTTTTCCTCTTCAGCATGTAGGCCCCATACCTGTTGCAGCATATCACGGACATCTTCATCAGATAATTGTTTAAAATTTTTATAAAACTGACCGACGGCATAAAATATTTCCGGCTGCAAGGGGCAGATTACCGTATCCACTTCACGGGCCAGCGTTTTTATCGTGTCCTGCGGCGCCACAGGGACAGCCAGGATCAGTTCCGCCGGACTGCGTCGGGCAACAGACTGGAGCGCAGCCGTAATGGTGAAACCGGTGGCCACACCGTCATCAATAACAATCACCGTTCTGCCTGCAATATTCACAGGAGGGCGTGATCCCCGGTATACAGAGAGGCGTCGTTTTATCTCATTCACTTCAACATTGGATGCCTGGTTAATATAGGAATCACTCACGCCGAGACTTTGCACCAAATGCGGATTTAACAGGACTTCCCCATCTTCACACACAGCGCCAAGCGCCACCTCAGGCTGATGCGGTGCCCCAATCTTCCTCGGAATAATCAGATCCATCTCACACTGCAGTTCCCTGACAACAGGGAGAGCCACCGGCACACCACCTCTGGGTACAGCGAGAACGACCACTTCTTTTCCTTCGTAACGCCTCAATACTTCAGCCAGGATTTCACCCGCTTCACAACGGTCCCGGTAACGTGAAAACTGTTTGATGGGAATCACCCCCAGATAGAATAGGAATGCTCATTTCAGCCGTAAACGTGCCGTTTACAGTAGATTTAAATGACAGCCGCATACGTCCTCCACTTTATTCACTTTATTGTACCGCGAGTATATTAATAATACAAACTTATCCTGAATTTACCTTTTTATCACCCGCTGCAGGATTTTAACTATTTCGGCAGAACTCATCTAAAAAACACTGGGAAAGGGTGACAGGATGAGCCTACTTTTTATTCTGGACCTGGCCGGCACATTTTTCTTCGCTATTTCCGGCGCCATGGTCGCCGTAAAAAAGAATATGGACTTGTTTGGCATCATCGTCCTGGGTACGGTCACAGCCATTGGCGGCGGCACACTCAGAGAAGTTTTGCTCGGCCAGTTTCCGCCTTTCGCCTTTCGCCAGGATCTTTACTTTTCCCTGGCTATTATCGGCTCCATGTTTACATTTCTGTTTATGGAACAGCTTCTGCGTATCCGGTCAGTTGTCCTGCTAGCTGATGCTGTCGGACTGGGAACCTTTGTCACGATTGGCGTGCTGCGCGCCTTGGAGATGAATACAACTTACACAAGCGCCATCATCTTAGGAACAATTACAGCTACAGCGGGAGGCATGATCCGGGATGTGCTGGCAGGTGAAATTCCCTTTGTCTTAACACGGGACTTTTACGCCGTCAGTTGTATTATCGGTGGTATCTTTTTTATCATACTGCACAGGGTGGGAGTTACCCCCGATCTCGTTATGGCACTGACCACTTTGCTGGTCATCATTTTAAGAGTCTTCGCCATCCGCTACGGCTGGACACTCCCCCGCCCCCACTAATAATGCAAACCGGGGACGGTTCCTAAAGTTGCAAAACTGCAAATCCGGAACCGTCCCCACAGTTGCAAAACTGCAAACCGGGGGACGGTTTGCAAACAAACAAACCCGCCTGGGCGGGTTTTATTTTGCGTGGCTTTACAGATTGATTTTGCTGAGGATGGCGTTAACGGCTTGCACGGCGGCGGAGTCGTCGGGAAGGTCAATGAGCGCTTTACTTTTAACATCGAACTCGGCTACCATGGGATCCAGGGGAACTGTACCAATCAGCCTTAAGCCGGTCTTGTCTATCTCTCCCTGGAGTTCCTCAATCTCATTCCCTGTTACTTTGGTCACCACCAGATAGAGTTCTTTTACATCGAGATTTACAGATTTAACAATGTCATGGACACGGCTGGCAGAACGAATGCTCCGGGCTGAGGCGTCACTGACCACAATTAACATGTCTACATCGGAAATTACCCGGCGGCTTAGATGCTCCAGCCCCGCTTCGTTATCGACAGTTACATAGTCATAGTTTTTACGGAGCGTTTCCAGATGTTTACGCAACAAATCGTTGGGGTAGCAGTAGCATCCCGATCCCTGCGGATTTCCCATGACGAGCAAATCAAAATTATTCGTCTCTACCAGGGCGTCCTGGAGCTTAAATTCAATGTACATCTCTTTTGTCATACCCGTCGGAATGGCGTTTGGTTTTTTTGTGTCTTCTAACATGGTGGAGATTGTGTTTTCCACTTCCAGCCCCAGTGCTTCATTTAGATTAGCATTGGCATCGGCATCAACTGCTAATATGGACTTTCCCGGCTTGTTCTTCAATAAGTAGCGGATCATAAGGGCCGAAAATGTTGTTTTCCCTACGCCACCCTTTCCTGCAATAGCAATTTGCTTCATAAATAAATACCTCCCATTAATTTAGATAATGATTTTCCTGCGCATGACAGCTTCCAATTCAGAAAGTGTGTTGCAGGGATACATCCTGACCACATTCTTTAATGTTTGCACCGTTTTGCCATGCTCCCATTCTTGCTGGGGCAGTGTATTTAACCAAATAATATCTTTAACTCTGCGTTTCAACTGACTAACTTCACGCACCGCTTCATCTAACGCCATCGTCTTTGTATCGCTGACAATCAGGACGTAGGAATTTCCGGTTAATATATGAGCATGCTTGCTACGAAGTGTCCGCAACGATGCCGCCAGGTTAGTACCCCGGCCCCACTCTGACGAGCGGTTGATAACGTCAAGCATGGTTGCGTTAAAATTGGCACCTTGCTCGAAAGATTCAGTAACACGCTCCAAATCTTCTGAGAAGACAAAACTTTCAATGCTACCCACCACGGCGTGAATACCGTAAATAAATTGCAGTACAAAACTGGCATACCGGGCCATCGATCCAGACACGTCACAAAGGAGAATTAATTTCGGTTTTTGCACACGTCGGCTACGGTAACGGAGACGAAACATGGTGCCGCCGAAGCGAATATTGTGACGGATACTCTTGCGCAAGTCCAGTTGTTTATGTTTTTTACTCTGCCGGTAGCGCCGCGAAATTCTCGCTACCATCTGACGCGCCAGTTTGCGGATTAGCGCCTGTGCCCTTGGCAAATCCTTGTCGGCAATGTTTTGCATATCTTCTTCCAGCAGGGAGCCAAAGCCGCCTTCACCTGTACTGCCCACCGCATCAACCAAAGCATCAATATCTTGATCTCCTGTCTGCGGCCTGTCACTCAAATCCAATTCGTCACGTAAACTTTTACGCCAGTAAGACAGCGAACCTTTAACTACGCTTTCCAATAGCGGCTTGAAATGCTGTTCCACATTTTTTCCCGATGATGTTTTATTAATATAATCAAGGAGTTTTTCTCTGTCTTTATCAGGGATACTGGCATAGACCGTTTTTTCTTTATCAGAAAGGTCAAGAGCTGTTCCCTGAAAACTCAGCTCTTCCCCGGCCTGTTCCAACTGTTGCTGGTGCTCATCCAGCTTTTGTCGGTATTCTGTACTCTGCTTTTCTTTTGCTTCAGGAGGGGCGAAAAAAACATCAAAAGCTTTATTAAAAACCGGCTGTTCTCCGGGTCGTTTAACCAGCGTGGCTTTTAGCGCCGCCTTAACGGCATCCCGGTCAGATAAATCCAGCAGCGCCAACGCGTTTAACGCATCTATTACTTCCCCGCTGCCGATACGGATTCCAGCGTGGCGCAGCAGGTGAATAAACCTCACCACGTTTATTTCCAGGTAGTTCTTCATTCTAGCTCTTCTCCGTCCGGACGTATTCCTCCAGGCGGACAGCACCTATATTACTTTTGAAGGCATCGATATCCGATTTTGTTTTCAGCAGCAGGTTTAATGTTTGGTCAACAGCATTTTTTGTTAACCGGTCCTTTTCCATCGTCACCAGCGCCCTGCCCCAATCCAGTGTTTCAGCGATGGAAGGCTTTTTCTTAATATCCTGATCACTGCGGATTAGGGAAACAGCCTTGGCAATTTCCAGGGAAAGCTTATCACCGATATCAGGAATCCGGGCACGGATAATTTCAATTTCACGGTCAACCGTGGGGTAATCAAGATAAAGATATATGCAGCGCCGCTTGAGACCGTCAGACAGTTCCCGCTCATTGTTACTCGTCAGAACGACCATGGGGATCTGGCGTGCTTTAATGGTCCCCAGTTCCGGGACAGAAACCTGAAAGTCGGAAAGAACCTCGAAGAGAAACGCTTCGAATTCTTCGTCTGTTTTATCGACCTCGTCAATCAGCAATACCACTTTTTTCTCAGACTGAATTGCCTTTAAAAGTGGTCTTTCCAGCAAATACTCTTCAGAAAATAAGTCCTGCTCCAAATCTTCGACACATGCCGTTTCCTTTGAGATTTGAATTTTTAGGAGTTGACGCTGGTAGTTCCATTCATAAAGGGCTTTGTTCTCATCCAGACCCTCGTAACACTGCAAACGGATTAAGTCAGTATCAAAGACCTGGGAGAGTACTTTAGCCAGTTCTGTCTTCCCCACTCCGGGTGCGCCTTCAATCAAAAGAGGTTTTTCCAGTTTCAATGACAGATATACGGTAGTTAACACTTCTTCATCGGTGATATACCCTAGATCTGTAAATGTTTTACGTAAATTAGCAATAGTTGCTTCCAATTTCTTCATCCTTCCCTTCAATTCTTAACTCCAGTATACCGTTGCCAAAAATGTCTGGAAATGACGGACATCACACTTGCAGAAATTTTTTGGATTTTTTTGTAATACCGGAGTCAGGAGGCTAGAACGAAGCTGCTGTTCTAATCTCCTTGTTGCTATACTTTATCAATATATGTTACTGCACTTAATGCTGCCTGTTGACCCTGTCCCACGGCTTTTGCCACTTGGTACGGTCTGCCGGCAACATCGCCTGCAGCGTAAACACCGGTAACATTTGTGGCCATTTCTAAATTTACGCGGACATGTTTGTTTTCCAGTTCCAAACCGGGAACCAACTGAGACATTGGCATTTGTGCCTTTAAGATAAATACTCCGTCCACAGGTAATTCCCCACGCTCAGCCAGGCTTATCGTCTCTAAACGTTCTCCTCCCCTAAACCCCTTGACCCTGTCACTGATGACTTCCACATTGTCGGGAAACTTGCGGCTCACTTCATATTTGGGGAGGAAAAACATCTTTTCTACCACTTCTGCCAAAAAGATGGCTTCATCTTCATGCTCTTCTGCTTCCGCGATAACAGCTATGGTTTTCCCGCGGTAAAAGAGGGCATCACAAGTTGCACAGTAGGAAACGCCTTTGCCGGTAAACGCTTCTTCACCGGGAAGATGATGAGTGGATACTACTCCAGTTGTAAGAACAACAGCCTTTGCCTCGATAAAGTCATCCTGAATCTGCAACTGAAAAACATCACCTACTGGATAAATCCCGGCCACACTTAACTGTGTTACTTCTACACCCATGTCTTTTGCATGGTTTAAGAAGGCTTTCCTTAAATCTTCACCGGGCATTTCAGGTATTCCCAGATAATTATTAATTCTATGGGCTTTATGTAGTGAAGAACTGCACAACTGAGGGCCGATGAGCAACAAGCTGCGGTTTCGTGCCTTAACATTAATTGCTGCAGAAAGGCCCGCAGGTCCGCAACCAATAATAGCAATATCTACGTTTTCCATCATTGATCACTCCTCGTATCAATCTCATCTTAGCATGCGCAAACCAGCAAACAATAATCTGATATGCGCTACATATGTGCAAGGTTAGTTAAAAGTAAACAATAGCGCAGTTTTTCAACAGCCCTATCTGTTACTATATTCGCCATAATTAGCCAATACCCTGCGCGATATAAAGTCGTTTGTAACCCGGGAATACCATAGGGTATAATAAAGAAAAGAGATTCAGGAGGATGATGTTTATGGCAAAGATTACATTTCTGGGACATGCCTGCTTTCAAATGGAAAGTAACGGGCAGGTGTTTTTGTTTGATCCCTTTCTCACCGACAACCCCCTTGCCACAACCAGCGCTGATGAAGTGCAAGCCGACTACATACTGGTATCCCATGCCCATGCCGACCATCTTGGCGATACCTACGATATCGCCAAAAGAACCGGAGCCACTGTAATTTCAACCTTTGAGATTATCCAGGAATGTGAGAAGCACGGAGCCAAAGGACACCCGATGCATATTGGCGGAAAACGCGCTTTTGACTTCGGCTACGTTCGGGTTACCCCGGCTTTCCACGGTGCAGGCATTGCCGGCGGCCATGCCTGCGGCTTTATTATCAATGTAAAAGGGTTCACCCTCTATTTTACCGGAGACACCTCGCTGTTCGGAGACATGAAGTTGCTGGGAGACATAGAGAGAATTAACACCTTCCTCGTCCCTATAGGCGGGAACTTCACCATGGACGTGGATGACGCGGTCTACGCAGCCAAACTGGTCGGTGCGAACCATGTTATCCCCTTCCACTATAATACATGGCCCCTGATCACTGCCGACCCAGAAGAATTCCGGGAGAAAGTTGAACAAAATACAGCCAGCAAATGTATTGTTCTGGCTCCCGGAGAATCCACTGAACTGTAAAGTAAGCAAACACACAAAAGGCCCGGCGCGCAGACGTATGAATGTACGTTGCGATACCAGGCTTTTTTAGTCTTGAGAAATATGGAGTTTTTGTTGCAGACCGCACTAGCCATGACGCATAGCTGTTATAGGATCCAGGCGTATTGCCCTGTTTGCCGGGTAAATCCCCGACAGCAAGCCAATACTGATGCTAAATAATAACGCGAACCCCACAAGCCAGGGTGGAATCATAGAAATCTGTATCGCCTCCGACCCCGGCATCATGCCGCCGCCCGGATTCATAAATGAAGCGCCGTACCGGTTTAATACCGATGACAACAGAAAGCTCAACCCAATGCCAAAGGAGCCCCCCAACAATCCGATTAAAGAAGACTCTGCAAGAAAGAGCCAGCGAATCTCCCGGAACGATGCGCCTATCACCTTCATGATGGCAATTTCCCGCGTTCTTTCGTAGATGGACATGACCATTGTATTGGTAATGCCTATGGCGGCAACTAGTAAAGTGATAGCTCCTATTCCTCCCAGTATCGCCTGGAATCGGCGGGCCGCCTCCTCGATTCCTTCGAGATTATCTGCCATGGAATAAGCGTTGTAGCTCCTGTCCCGCAATTCTTTACTGATTCTGCGGGTGTCTCCCACATCATCGGTGCGAACCAAAGCAAAGGAGTATTGTTCTTCCAGCTTTGGCGCAGGTCTGGCCGGTGTGGGTCTGCCAGGTGAAATAATAACCTTCTCGTCCATATACATTTTTTCTTGAAAGGAATTATCCTGTCGCCCTTGGTTTATAAAGTCCCGCATCTTTCTCAGTTCTGAAATAGGTGCATAAACTTCCCAGGCCCGCTCCATGGTTTTTTGACTTAAAATTCCCACTACATTCAGATTATAAATTCGTTTTTGCTGTTTATTGTTATGAAGAGTCAATGATAAACGCTGATCCAGTAATTCAAGAGGGTCACCCTGAGGCGGTCCTTCCCATTCCCAGGGATTATGGCGCTGTTTGGGATCCCAGAAGTTGTTTATTACCTGGGACCCGGCCACCACGTTAAAGCGGTCATCCTGGTTTAACAGTCGTCCGTCTGATACACTAAATTCTAGTTGTTCCATCAGGCCGGGTTCTAACCCGACCAGCATAATATGGCCAATTTTCCTGCCAAAGCGGGCTTCTCCCCCCACTTCAATAGCCGGAGAAATGGCCGTAACGCCCTTGATTGCTCTGATTTCTGCTATAGCCTCATCAGTCAGTCTTTTTTGTTGCCCGCCCTCGTGCCCGGGAAAATCCCACGCCTGGTGGACACGGATAATATTTAAACTGCCCCATTGTTCCATTTGCTTCTTCTGAGATTCCACCAGGCCGATGCCCAGCGAAAGCATGACGACAATGGATGCCGTACCGATTATGACACCAAGCACCGTTAATACCGTCCGTCCCTTACGGCGCCAGAGATTTTTATTGGCCAAAACTAACAGATCATAGTTCTTCATCGAACATCTCACCACGCCTTGCGCGCAGTTTTTTCATTGCAAGCCACAAACCACCGGCGGCGATCATGAGTGTCGGGATAACCCAGAGAAGCCGTTGCTTCCAGTTTGACCGGGGCGGGCCCTCTCCGGGCCTGTCGGGCGGGAACGGTTCCTCCGGCGGCTTACCGAAATCCATCTGTTGTACGTTCACCTCAAAAGGTTTCTCAACCCTGACTTCCTGATTTGTATTGTCTGTATATGTGAAAACAACGATGCCTGTCAGTAATCCCTCGGCTTGAGGAATAATCATCCCCTGAAAGTAATCGCTCATGCCGATTTCCATGCTTGCCAGAAAATATGATGCGTTCTCTTTTGGGAAATCCCCCTCAATGCTGACCATGAAGTTCTTCAGGGCAACCTTGCCCACATTGACAAACTCGGCACTAATCGGCACCGGTTGGCCCACACCACCCATGGGCGGCACTTCCACGGAAAGAACCTGTAGCCTGCTTTCCTGGGTTACCGGAAGATTCACCATTTCTGAGACACTGTATCCTTTACCGGTGGAGTCCTCGTATTCAATATCTACTGGCACTATATATGTTTTAGCCGCGGCATTTGGATCGACGTATAAATCAATGTTTTTTATGACCGTTCCCTTACTTCCAATCTTCTCAATAAAGAAGCTATTGCTACTATTTACGGGAGAAAATACTGTTCCGCTCGCTCCACCTTCCATGGGAATAACACCCAGCGAAATCTTAATATTACCTACTTGCCGGGTACTGCTATTCTCAATGTTTAAAGTCAGCCGAACCGTGTTTCCCGCCAATATTTGACTGTGTGATAACGCATACTTGCTCAAAAAAACCCGCGGTGTTCCGGCAACAGAAGTCTTCTCTGAAAGTCCCAGTTGCCGTGCCGTCACCGTTAATGTTTCTTTTTCATTGCCTTCCCAGCCCGTATCTGATCCATACATATAGGAAATGGGTATTAAATAAATATTGACTCCTTCCACGGAAGTCACACCCATCTTTACAGACATTTCTTTCTCCGTCCCTTTGGCCAGACTAGAAAGAAACAGCACATTGCTGATCCCGCGGGGATGTACATCAGTCCCCTCCAGACGAAACGTAATATTTTTAGCATCCTCATCGCCAATATTTTTGACATTAAATTTGAGAATGAAATCTCCGTCCCCCTGAGGCTCAACATTAAATGTGCCAATTTTTAAATACGGAGCTTTTATTACAGGCTTAGGATTTACTTCACCCAGCGGTAGATTCAATATTTCCGTACTGCTTCCGCCCTGGTCGAGATTGTTGTACGCAAATTTAACAGTAACATGATTAGATGTCCTGGTATCTTTCGCACGAATATTAAAGGTTGCCGTTCGGCTGTTTCCACTCCAGACATCGGCATATGTAACCTTATTTGTTAAATCCATAACTTCAAAATTCTCTCCGCCGTCAAGGATAATATCAACATGGTTTGCATAAGTGGTACTGATATTCTGAAATTGAATGTTTATCGTAAACGTTTGGCTTAGATTAGGCACGGTAGGAGTAAACGTGACACCCCTGACAGCAAAAATAGGACTCGGCTTTATTTCTGTTGGAGGGGTTGGCGGGTTGGGGTCCGTTATACTGACTGCATTAATAAGCAATACTTCCGCGAGGTAAATAGTGACATCATCTCCGCCATCCTTGCTAATTGTAATGCTCGCGAACTCATGCAACCCTTTGGGAAGTGTCCCGTATAAAAATATGTTTCTTTGCGTTCCCTTGACAACTTTATCAATAGAATTACTACTCAGACTCAAACTGCCTATTGATGAGGAAGAACTAGTTAGAACAATATTATCAATATCATTTTCAAGGTCGTTGTTTTTTATCTCAAATTGTACAGCAAACTGCTCATTTGCTGTTACATTTAGCGGAGTACTGGATACTAAAGTAACATTTAGTTTATCTAGTGAAGCCCAACACTGATTCGGTAAAATTATAAAAACTGTAAACAAAAATATAAAGGCTACAAGAAAACGTTTCATCAATGAATTCCTCCCTGTTTCTCCTGAACAATTCTCCCGTCAACCATATAAATGATTCGATCAGCAAACGCCGCCACTTCCTGGTCGTGGGTCACCATTACCAGTGTTTGGCCATTCTCTTTGACGGCCTGCTGCAGATGGCTCATAATATCCATTGTGGTGCGTGTATCGAGGTTACCCGTAGGTTCATCAGCAAAAATAATCCGCGGATTGTTAATTAAAGCCCTGGCGATACTTACCCGCTGCTGCTGACCACCGCTCATTTCCGCCGGTTTGTGTTTTCTGCGTTCCATTAAGCCTACCTGCTTCAACATTTTAGCGGCCCGTAACGTCCTTTCTCGCGGCTTGATCCCATCAAAAATCAAAGGCAGCGCTACATTTTCCTGGGCAGTTAGTGCCGGCAACAGGTTATAGGACTGGAAAATAAACCCCATTTGTTTACGGCGAAACATGACCGTCTTTTTTTCTTTCAGCTTGCTGATAGTAACCCCACGAAAAATAACGTCCCCCCGGGTAGGACGTTCCAATCCAGCTGCAATATTGAGTAATGTTGTCTTACCGCAGCCCGATGTGCCAAGAATAGCAATGAATTCACCCGTCTCAACCACCAGATCCACACCGTCCAGCGCAGTAATAATCTCCTTTCCCACACGGTATTTCTTTACAATTTTTTTCAACTCAAGGATTGGCACCGGCATCCCCCCGAATAACTATATATCCTTTAGACTGAAGAATTTCCTAAAAAGTTTCATTTTCTTACCAATAAGTGTTAAGTTTTTTTTGCAATCCTGTTTAAAAAATAAAATGTGAGGATACGCACACAAAAAAACGCCGACCGTTTGTCGGCGTCAGTTTGTTTGGTTAGTTCTTTACATCATCGAGTTCTTCGTCCAAATCCATGATTTTCGATAAGATTTCTACTTTGTGGTTCCCTGAGGCCAGCATAAACTCACGGAGGAGTTCATCCCGCAGCTCGTTTAGACTCACAATTTGTTGGGTCGTCATGTTGTATATACCTCCTTTTCCCGTAATAGTGGCTCTCAATATTCTTCCAATCAGTGACAGAAATATTCCTGAAAATTCAATCGATTCAACTACCGCTGTGATTCAATTCACATCAGCGTAGATAAAAACAGAACTGTTGTAACAATCTTACTTGCTGTCTGCAACCTTTTATTGTTCTAAGTGTAACATGCTTTATTTTACTTTGTCTATACTTTTCATATTAATTTTTTAGAAAATTCTATCTTTTATAATTACCTATAGGTATATGCACTTAATTATCATATGTTATGCAATATGTATCCAGTGAGGAAAGCGCGCATTTAGCTGCAATTGTAATCTCATCAACCTCGCAGTATTCACCTTTCAGGTTAAAACGGCAGCGCTCAACCGTACAGGATACATCTGGATGAGTAACAGGGTAACCGCTAAATGCCTGGGATACCAGGCCCCCGTAGTTTACATTGTCTAATGACAGAAGTGACCCGGAAAAGTCTCTGGGGATAAACGTTCCGCAATCCGTTTGCTCCGCGTTGGAGCGAGTGTCATCATTAATTTCAATGACCGAAGCGTTGCACATTTCTCCCCCTATATTATGTGCACAATGGATAGCGCTGCACCTAACTCGCGGCATGGCACACCTCCCGGGAGATAGTATTTCCTTTTTTCGCTAAATAATAACACATAAGGCATGTAAAACACCCTATGAATAAGCTAAAAAGAATGAACACCGGCTCGCAAAAACGCCGCAAGGTTCGTTTTGAACCTTGCGGCGATAGATATTATATGGAGCCGGCGATCCGAGTCGAACGGACAACCTGCGGATTACGATTCCGCTGCTCTGCCATTGAGCCACGCCGGCGCGATATTTATTATAGACGATAAACACAGTAAAATCAAGGGTTATTTAAAAATTTCAGAGCTCCCAGTTATTTGCCTGTTATTTGCAAAAAGCCGATTTTTGGCCCTTAAGACCAAAATGGTCACGGATTGGTCACGTGATACTTCTCACAGCTAGCCGAACTCACCATAGCATCAAACACATCTGCAGCCTCTTCCAGCCCCTATCACCTGGGACAAGCTCGCGGCTCTGATAGTAGCTGTCCGGGTCGTTTGGCAAAAGCACGCGGAGCCGGTCCCGGATGGTCAGGCCCGGTGTGACTACAAGAAATCCGCGAGTAAAGTTACTGCTGGTCGGCCGCCGTACTGCGTTAATGGTTTGCCAGGCGATCAGCATGGCCATAACAGTGGTTTTGCCAGCACCGGTGGCCAGCTTCAAAGCCACGCGCATCAGCTCCGGGTTGGCATCATTATTAGCATTGACAAGATGCTCCAGAAAGGATTTGGCTGATTTACCCGACTTCGGGGCAACCTCTGACAGCCAGATAATTGTTTCAACCGCTTCAATCTGGCAGAAAAACGGCCTGATCTGACTGAACCTGTGATGGCGCCAGTGCTGGAGCAGGCGAGCCGTTTCAGGCGTTACCTGCCAATCTGCAGGGTTTGGCCTGCTTCGCCATTGGTCCACCTGATAGCGAATAGCATTTATGATAGAGGTCGGATCATACTGTTGTTCTTCAGTGGAAAGCCCTTTGCCTAATTTAAATATTTTATGATATTAATACTTGTCATGTATACAAAATATGTTTTTATGTATATAATAAAAATAAAAGGGTGGTGAACATGGATAATAAAATTATTGGTTCGAATCTTCGCCGAATTCGTGAGGCAAGAGGATTAACTCAGTCAAGAGTAGCGGACCTTGCTGGAATCTCAAGGATTGCTTATCGAAATATTGAAAGTGGAACCTCAACGCCAAAAGTATCTACTTTACAAAATATCTCAAACGGAATTGGAATAAAACTGCAAGATTTATTAGTACCTGTCAGTACCTTAAGTAATGTTAGATTTCGCGCATCAAAAAAAATGAGAAGCCGGGACAACATTTTAACAGAAGTAGCGCGCTGGCTGGAAGACTTTAATTACCTTGAAAATTTATTGGATGACCACAGCAAATACCATTTTAGAAGTCTCGCCGAGGAACTTGCTCTTGTGCCCCACGGACCTGATCGTGCTAAAGTAGCAGCCGAAAGAGTAAGAGAAGAAATGGGATTAACCAAAAAAGAACCCATTCGTGATATTGCAGGGATACTGGAATTTAACGGAATAAAAGTTTATCCGATTGTTCTTGTGTCTGAAGGATTCTTCGGCTTATCTGTCTCTGAGCATGAGAAAGGTCCCGCCATTATTGTAAATGCCTGGGACCGTATCTCCGTAGAACGTTGGATTTTTAGCGCAGCACATGAACTGGGTCATTTACTTTTACATTTGGATTCTTACGATGTGGACAACAATACTGAAGACTCTGATGAAGAAGTTGAAGCAAATATCTTTGCATCATATTTTCTGATGCCGGAAAGTGCATTTGTATCTGAGTGGGATGAAACTTACGGACTGCCTTTTGTTGCTCGTATTCTAAAAGTAAAACGTATTTTTCAGGTTAGTTATAAAACAGTGCTATATCGTCTTTCTGATAAAATGGGTCCTTCAATATGGGGAAAATTTCAGACTGCATACAAATTAAAAACCGGTAAGACTCTACGTCTTATGGATGAACCGGAAGCCTTACCTCCGGATAAATTTCAACAGTCCCCAGAAGTTTTACGCTCTCAGGAACCAGACTCTTTATCATCATCACATTTCGTGGAAGATCGGCTATATAAATTAGTTCGTAATGCCATAGAAAAAGAAGAAATCACCATGAGCCGTGGAGCGGAAATTCTCAGGCTGGACCTTGAAGACATGCGAAACATCGTTTCGTTCTGGGTATAGCAAATGGGGACAGGCAGAAAGAAAAATCGCTTTCTAATACTAGATGCAAACATTCTTATTGATTACATTAAATGCGATAGAACAATTTTAAAGCTGATCTGCACTTATGTTGGAGAAATTTATTTGGCTACAACTGTTCTTAATGAAATTAATGATTTCGATGAAACTGAATGTACTGAATTTGGAGTTATACTGGTAGAACCAGAACTAAGGCAGGTGGTGTTGGCAGCAGAGGAAGTAGGCCGCTTATCCTTCCAGGACAATTTATGTTTTATCTTGGCTAAAGAAAACGGATGGACATGTGTAACCAATGATATTCCTTTACGGAAAAAATTTTTTGCCTTGGCATAACTGTATGCCGAGAAAGGACAGTTTTTTAATGACAAACGAAAAGAGTAATACCTCAGAACAGCGTCCTGATTATGGAAAGGACAACCCAGGCCGGAGCGCTGAGCACCGCCGGGATGCAGAAAATCGACACAAAGGCAAAGAAAGAACACCCGAGACTTCTCACTCAATTTTGAGGGTGTAAGATGTCGTACATTAAGCATTTTGATTTTGTACCGGGAAAATGGTTCCCTGAGCTAAGTGGCGTTCCCGGTAAGGGCTGGCGTCTTATAGAGGCCAGCCCTCTTCCCCCTAAAGACGAGATAGTCGCAGTTGCACATGCAATAATGCACAGAACTAGATACGCAATATGGGGAGGGCAGCTTCGCTCATCAAATTACTGGGGTACAAAGTTTCAGTACCTATCAAACCAACTGGTCGAGGCAGTTTACAGTATTGAGAATACCAGGTTTCTTGTAGCGTTATTTTCAGGCACTCATGGGGTACTCAATGGGCAACCAACTGCAATCGTACTTGAACCACTTATAAATCATGCCACTTACCCCGATCACCCTCACCTTAATCTTGCTCATACATGTAAAATAAATGGCAAGGAATTTTTTTTACCAACATCACTATGCTACACAAACAATCCGGTAGGGCTAGGTAAAAGTGAAGTTGAAAGAGTAAACAATGCGGCAGAAATTGTTTGTGAATGGCTATTTAGGCATCAGATTTGGCTTTCAACCCGTCAGCATGATAGTACAGGTATCTGGCTTGGGCCAGAAGAACCGCCGGAAGCGTACAGTTATTGGCTATATAATCCCCATGGGAGATGCCGGTGTGGAGATAGTCAGGCTTATAAGAATTGTCATATGGTACAAGACGTAAGCGAGCTATGGAAACAGTCTAAAGAGTGGGCTAGTGATTTTGTTCAAGCATACACAGCAAAACAGTATTGGCACCAGGGACATGCCCAAAAAGAGTTAGAATCAATAAAATTATTAAAAAAGAAAATGATTTAATAAATCTACTTATCGTAAAAACTATTAGCTCTTTGGGCTATCACCTTGAGCATGCACTGCCTGAAAAAGCATAGATAAAAAATCGGATCCATCAAAGGATCCTTTTTTGTTATCGCGTTAATTTGGTCTGCAGTACATTCCTCTAATTCTATAAAAAATCCTGCATACTGCTCTCTATCGCATCATAAACACGTTTTGAAACCTCTTCCTCAGTTCTCTTGCTTATTGGTTTCGTATTACTGAAATTTTGTTTTTTGCCATCTGACGGCTTTTTGAACCCGGCATTTTCGAATGTGGGCCTCAAATCTTTAAGTTCCATGACGATTTGACGAATTTCTTTTACATCCATAACAAGATTTTCAACCTTTTTTGCAAATGCTTCCTTCTCACAGTTGTCACGATGGTGCTTTTCCAGGATGGCTTCTCTTATAAACTTGCTCTTTTGTCTGTCTGGAACCTGAGTTAAAATAGCCAGCGTTTCCCGGCACGCATAAAATATAAGCTTTTTATTTACGGTAGTCATAGTCACTGTTCTCCTTTCTGTATTACGTAAAAAATTCCCAAAGGATGGGCACTTTAAGCCGCTATTTTTTATAGATGTATTACAACCATGCTCATCTCCCCTTCTTTGCCATCCTGTGTATGGCATTTAAAAATCCAGACATCACAGGCGCTTCAAATGTTTTCATAAACCAAAATGTATGTCATGTTTTCCCTTCGGCTGATCCCCTTTTTAATCCTTGTAGCCGGCAACTTGTATGGTGTAATGTGTCCGTAAAATCAGGTAACTCCCGTATTTCAAAGACTTCCAGAATGTATGGCATTTTAATTACCCCTGTATCCCTCCCATGTACACTTTTATGACATAAATTCTTCTGTGGCCAATTTCTTTTGAGACTATTTCTGCTGCAGCATCCCAGCTCAGGCCTTCTCCCGTCAGCTCTGCCATCCTCTGCTGTACATAGGCGTAGCGGAGGCCATGGAAAGTAAGTTCCTTTACTTTGCCCTGCCAGGTTCTTAGGGTGCGGCCTTCGGTTGTTTCAAAAGATCTTCTGGCCTTATTCAGCCACTCCTCACAACGCTTAACTGCTTCGTGTGTTTGCTCGTGTGGTTTGACGTAGAGACGGTGCCCGCGCGGTGTATTTTCCAGGCGTGCAGTGAACACCTCCCTTGCTGCTGGCGATAGCGGCAGTGCGCGCCACATGCCGACCTTGGCCTCGTTTCTGACCAGGTAGAAGCCTGTACGGAGTGCGGCTTCTGCCTGGGACCTGTGTACGGCAACTGCTTCGGTAATACGCAGGCCCATGGTGCGGCAGAGAATAATGATTTCGGCGATCTCCTGGTGGCCATTGCTTTTGGCATAGGCCAGTGCCGAGTTGTACTCGATATCGGTCCATGCCCTGTTCCCTTTGACTGTGGGTGTGGGCTCCAGAACAACCCCGTAATTTCTGGCAAGGTCTTCGTTAGGAGATATACTGTGCCTAGGCTCTGATTTTCCATGCGCGTACCTGATAGCAGCCAGGTCGTTCTTGATAGTCTTTGGGGCGGTTCCCTGTTCCTGTCTGTGGCGGATGAAAGCGACGATGTGTTTATCACTGACGTTTTTAAACTTCTGCAGCCTGAATTCATCCCAGGCAAAGCGGGCAAATACCAGACAGCTTTCGCGGTATCTTTTTTTGGTGCCGAAGCTGTGCTGCCTGTCGTGCCTGTAGATCCTGCGGACATTGGCTTCAAGCGGTGAGAAATGGCTTGTCATGGTCATCTCCTTTCTTTTTGGGCATGGAAAACAAAGCGAGGCTGCCGTCCTCGCTGAATCCTCGAATTCTGATGAGCGTTTAATAGGCTGAAAATGCTGGAATATCAGGCTTTGTTGGTGCTTGATTACTTTTCCTTCTCTTTCGAGGTAATCTGGAGAATATAAAAAGATTCAGTTGTCAAGGAGCGAATTCGAGAACCAACGAGCATCCCCTGAGGGTGGGCGACCTGGCCCTGCTCAAAGGCCTCTCTGCGGTATACGCATGCGCTAGCCGTACAGGTGATGTACGAGAGACCTTTATGCCGCCTGGTAAAGCTTTCGACTTCTTGGTCCCGGAAGGCGGCCTGATCCGGAGAAGTTTTTCCTTTCCTGCTACAGAGCAGGAATTTTCGGTGGTTCCTGTGCAGCTTTTTTGTAAATACATTCCCTTTTCTCCTTTCCAAAATAAAATAGACCGCACAGAAACAGGCGGTCTTTTAGCGTCCCGGAGGACGACTTTATACGTATGAACACATACGTATAGTTGATTTTTTTTCTTAAACAAAATGGATTAAAATTTAAAATAGCCCTACGGGCTTAGATAATTTTGCACGGAAAACAATGGCAACTAATTACCAGCTCCCGCGGAAAGCGAAAACTTAGAACCAGTGTCTAAGTCAAGCTATGGCTAAATAGTAGCATATTTTACCAAAATAGTCAACTGTGGGGAGCATCGCGACAAGAATGAGTCGTAGTTATTTCTGAACTCTGTTCCAGAGGAGCCACTTTTAAGGTCATTCCGCTTCTTCAGAGTTTAACAGCTTTAGCATTATATCATTATTATTTAAAATTGTGAATGAAAAAAACCACCCACCTATTAAAGTGGATGGCCATGGTCACAAAATGGTCACGGAAGCATGATAACTTATTATTTTTAGCGAATCTAACAAACGTTCTCCTGCGGGGAATATCCTTATTTTACGGGCGTTTTGGCCCTTTGCGACACTAAGTGGACTTAGTGAAAAACTGCCTTGAGCGGATTACGATTCCGCTGCTCTGCCATTGAGCCACGCCGGCGCATAGATTATTATAGCTGAATTTAAACTGTAAATCAAGATTTTTGTACTGGCAAGAGCTTCACACTGCCCCATGCCGCCATCTTATCGTCTTTGATAAGTAGTACTCCATCTACATCGGGAACTGATTTGGCAAATTCCAGGGCCGTAGCCAGATCGTCAGCTGTTTGCACCTGGTTGCCTGCAGCGGTGGCCACCGCATCAGCTAGTGGCGTTGACGCAGAGATAATAACAGCCGCATCCGCCCTGCCCATGCTCAGTGAAGGGCCAACAGTGCCTGAAGATGTGCAGACTCCGCAGCCTTCCTCTCTTGGCGGCATTTCCAGGGCCAACCGGCCACTAAACGGCGATGCCCCTGCAAATACGGAAATGTTGGTGGCCGATAAAGTCCTCATAAAAATATCTCCGCCGTTTTCTACGATAATCTGCTTCACAAGCACAAGCAAATCTCTCCCCACAAATTCAGCAAACGTACCGGCGACTGCGGCCATTGGGCCGACTCCGGCAATATTGCCTGCGCGGACCATGGCCAGGACAAGAGGGTGTGCCGGCAGTTGTATCAAGTGGGGTTCCAGAGTGGTACGAAACTGAGGATCCCGTACGATATAACTCTCCAGTTCCGATCGGTAGGTTAGAACTCTCTTCTCTGTAAAGCCTGCCAGATCCGGCGTAAAGCTATCCCGATCCACAGAAATATGCAAATCTGTCTCCCCTACTTTGCAAGTAAAGGAGACAAACCCCTCAGGATTCATATTGTTTCTATAACTTCGCCGGGATGTATCCACGTCTATTCCCCGGACAGATAGCGTGCTTCCACCGCCCGGGCCGGGCAAGCTTTCAGGCAGTGTTCGCAAACAATACATTTCTCACCGTCAAAGGCAACCGCCATTTCAGGCCGCTTCATCCATAACGCGCTGGTAGGGCAAATTACGGTGCAGGCGCCGCACTGGGTACAGCGGTCTTCCACCCAGACAATTTGCTGTTCCAAGGGCAGGATAATAACGCCACGGGACAGGAGAAAGTCCATCGCCGCTTCATATTCCTTTTCCTCTGCAGAAAACTCTACAACCATACGGCCTTCTTTTCGTGGATTGATATTCGCTTTTAATATATTGGCTACCACATTATACTCTTTAGCCAGCGTATATATAAAAGGATGTTCCACAACAGATGCGGGAAAACGCAAGACTACTTTCCGCTTTACCATGGCTACCCCTCCTATTTCTTCACCGTAAGCGGTTTAGATTTAATGCACGAATCGGCAGACGGAAGAGACGCCACCGGTTCAGTCAGAGTAAAATCACCCTTAATAATCCACTGTTTCAGTGTTTCTGCAATTTCCCTGGCTTTTGGATAGCTGGATAGGGGTGCAGTGGGTATTTCCTTATCCTGAATGATAATACTCCCGGATTTTAACTGCGCATACGTGACTTCCCCCAAACTGCCGCCCACTCCCTGTGGATATGCTTCACTGTAGTCAACGACCTGGGCCACAATCTCTTCGTCTCGTACTGCCGCATGGCGAAGAACGTCAGCATCAAGAATCGGAATCGGCAGTCCTACACCAACCTGCAGCGTTACGCCATAGCCTAGGTAACTTACGCCGCGCAGCCATTTAGCTTCCATTTTCTTTAAGTCTCCCGTTAAAGCCAGTGTGCCGGCAGGTGTGCGCGGAACATCATTTTCACCGCGGGCACCGCAAGGGTTATGTTGGGTACCGTTCCAGGAGACATAGCCTATACCGCCCCCCAGGAAAAGCTTGGTGCCAATGCCAACCGTCCTGTACAATGGATCATTGAGCAGCGGAGAAAGCTGTCCCGCACTGCAATAGTTGGCGTTCCCCATATTTGGCTTTAGGATGCCCATATACGTATAGATAGTGCGGTCTGATAAGTTTACAGCCACATTATAATTTTGGTAGCAGTTACGGGGGTTATAAATATACGCTTCGTTCATATCCTCAAGCTTAATCCAGGTATCCAGTTTTTGCCGGGGGTAACAGTCCGTCCCGTAAGACGTGGCTTCGAGGTAAACCTGTCTGCCGGCAACCAGATCCTCAATGACATGGCCGCCACCGTAATTAAACGCACCGGGAAAATTCTTATTGGCTGGGTCAACATCGGGTATTTCAGTAGCACCTATAAAGACATCCACCGCTGCTATCCCTGCGTATGCATTTACGCCGTTTAAATAGACCTTTGACATCCGCATCCTCGGTGTGGGGTGCCCTAAATTCAGAAATGCCCCTGAGGAACACATGGGCCCGAAGGTTCCCGTAGTCACCACGTCCACACGGCGGGCCGTTTCTTCCACGCCATGCTCTTCCACCAAAGAGATTACTTCCTCCGCCGTAACAACAACGGCTTCCCCTTTTTGAATCTTTTCATTAATTTCGGCAATACTTCTGATCTGCGCCATTCATCCCGCCTCCTTTGGCTGTAAATTAAAAAACTCTTCCCAGACAGGAAGAGGAATCGCTATCACACGACTCTCATCTTCCAGAATTTCCTCTGCTGGAGTTAGCACCGTGACGTCGTCCGGTTGCCGGGTTTCATAGGGCCAGTCCCTCCACCTCTCTGGATAAGAGTTCTATTCAATTGCATTAATCCTACACTGCAGATAGGTAAGTTGTCAAGGTAAAAATAAAATAGCAGAATTGCGCACCTAAAAAGCGACTCAAGAGTGCAACTCGGGAACCGCCTGTCCTTGCAGAGGTTCCCCGGGTTGCAAAACAGCGGCAGAATGATTCCACCGCTGTTTCTTCTTCTTTTTTAGCAAGTTATCATGATGTGAAAGGATTAGGTCAAATGTTAAACCTGACCCCGGGTTAGGCGGTTTTGGCTTTTTTGAAGGCGGCCAGTTCTTCGTGCATGACTTTGCCAAGGATGGCGATGCCGCGGAGGATTTTATCGGGGCAGGCTTCGGAGAAGGCGAACCGGGCGGTGTTTTTACCGTTACCGTTGACGAAGAAGCCGGCGCCGTCGACGAAAGCTACTTTGCGTTCGATAGCTTTATAAAGAAGACTACGGGCATTCATACCTTCGGGTAGTGTAACCCAGATGAAGAAGCCGCCCTGGGGACGGGTCCAGGTAACACCTTCCGGGAAATGCTGGTCCATACAGGAGAGCATTAAATCACGTTTTTCTTTATAACGGGCAATCAGAGAACTCACATGAGTGTCGATATAGCCGCTGCTGGCAAAGCGGTATGCCATCCGCTGCCCCAAAGAGTTCGAGCAAAGGTCTGTTGCCTGCTTGGCACAGGCCAGTTTTTGTATCAGGGATTCATCGGCAACAGTCCAGCCCACACGAATTCCGGGAATAAACGTTTTGGAAAAAGACCCGAGATAGACGACTCTGCCTTCCGTATCCATGGACTTAATACTTTGTACCGGTTCCCCTTCAAAACGGATTTCACCGTAGGGGTTATCCTCAAGAATAATAAAATTGTATTCTTTCGCCAGTTGCAGCATTTGCTGACGACGTTCCAGGGACATACTGATACCGGTGGGATTTTGGAAGTTGGGAACGAGATAAGCAAACTTGGGAGAACGGCCTTCCATTTTCAGTTTACGTAGCTTTACAGCCAAAAGATCTACCTGAATGCCGTCTTTGTCCAAAGGAATGGAGATGCGGTCGCCCTCATAGTTATAGATGGCGCCCAATCCGCCCACATAGCCAGGTTCTTCCACAATCACCGGATCACCGGGATTAAGAAACACTTTGCTGAGTAAATCCATCCCTTGCTGGGAACCGTTAGTGATCAGGATGTTATCCACTGTAGAAGGAATTCCTTCCCTGGTCATTTTTTCGGCCAGGTACTTCCTCAACTCAAAGTTTCCTTCCGTAGGGCCGTACTGCAGCGCATACTTTCCTTCTTCGTCAATCAGACCGTTGACCACTTCACACACTTTTTCCATCGGAAAAAATTCCGCGCTGGGAAACCCGCCGGCAAAAGACATGACACTGGGGTCTTCCGTCAGTTTAAAGAATTCGCGTATTTCCGATGTCTTCATGCACCTGGCACGATCAGCATACAATTCATCAAAAATCATTTTGTGCACCTCCGTAAGCTAAAAAAATGTAATGTATAAATGCGAAAACAAAAACTCCCATCTCTGTAAAGACAGAGACGGGAGACATACCCGTGGTACCACTCTGATTACCGGATTGCTCCGGTCGCTCAAGCACACGCTTTCTGGATAACGGCAGTGCCGGCTCCGCTTACTGAATTCAGCGGGCAGCTCCGGGGCGGCTCACCTTTCTCATGACCGAGGGACCTCTCAACACTCAATCCCATCTCTGTCGGCTGATCCTGGCTTCTTCCCCATCTTCGCTTTATTTTTAATATATGATTTGTACGTAAAGATTGATACTTCAAAAATATAACTTGAGGGTTATTATATCAGAGCATTTATAATAAATCAATAGCTAATTTCAATTAATTTTTTGGAATCATTTTCAATTAATTTTTTGGAAAATAATAGTAACCGGCCTGAAATGCCTTTTTATTTTGTTCAAGAAAACGCTGGGGAACGGCCGCTTCCAGTGCCGCCAGGTAGCTTTCCAGAGGAAAGGGCAGACTGAGGGCCAATACTCCACATAATACAACATTGGCAGCTTTGGGCTGACCACAATTTGTGGCCATCTCCAAAGCATTTACGGCGTGCAGAGCACCGATCTGCCGGCCTACCAGGGCTGTCATAGCTTCCATAATATTAGCCGGGTATTTTTGCACGCCCAGAATAACCGGGACAGGCTTAATTTCCTGGGTGTTGACCACCATCGTCCCCTGTGGGCGCAGGAAAGGCAGCCAGCGCCACGCTTCCAGCTTTTCCGAGGCCATGACATAATCGGCCTGTCCAGCCTCAATTAAAGGGGAATTGACTTCTGAGCCAAAACGCATATGGGTAAGCACACTGCCCCCCCGTTGCGCCATCCCGTGAATTTCTGAAATTTTAAGGTCATAGCCGTGTTCCAAAATAACATGGGCCAGAATTTTACTGGCCAGAATAACTCCCTGGCCACCGACGCCGCCCATTAAGATGCTGGTTACCGGTCCGTTAGGCATTGCCGCCACCTACCTTTTCAATCGCATCCACTTTACAAACCTGCACACAGACGGCACAGCCTACGCAGAGCGAGGGATCGATGGAAATAATTTCATCATTTTTTGAAATGACCGGGCAGCCCAGCTTCATGCATGATCCACAGGTTATACATGCATCCCGGTTAATCATGTATTTGTCCTTCGGCCCTTTATCCAGCAGAGTACAGGCGCGGCGGATGATAATCACCGAAGGCTCGGCCACAGCTATTTCTTCCCGGATGACCCCTTCCAGCTCTTGCAGATTGAAGGGATCCGCCTCCCTGACGCGCTTCACTCCCAGAGCGGCACAGATGGCGCTGATATCAAGGGCGACCGTAGGATCTCCTTTTAATGTTTGTCCTGTACCCGGGTGGTGTTGGTGCCCTGTCATTGCAGTAATGCGGTTATCTAAAATCATTGTTACCGTCGTACCACGGTTATAAACTACATCGGCTATTCCGGTCATGCCGGAATGGAAAAAAGTCGAGTCGCCAATAACGGAAACTACTTTACCCTTTAAATCCGGGTTGCCTTTCTCAAAGCCCAACCCCGCGGAAATGCTGGCCCCCATGCAGATACAGGTATCCATCGCTTCCAGAGGTGCCAAACTGCCCAGTGTATAGCAGCCGATATCGCCGCTGACGACCAGCTTCAGCTTGCGCAGCAAATAAAAAACACTGCGGTGAGTGCAGCCCGGGCAGAGGACCGGAGGACGCATAGGCACTGGTTCATCACAATAACCCGGGACTTCCAGGGCACCGGTGAGAGGTTGCCCCAGGATTTTATCAGCCACGATGTTGGGGGATATTTCGCCAATCAGCGGGAAAAGTTCTTTGCCTGTAACAGCAATGCCCATTGCTTTAATTTGTTCTTCCATAAATGGATCTAATTCTTCCACCACATATAGTTTATCGACACCAGCGGCAAACTCTTCAATCAATTTAGGCGGCAGAGGGTGGCAAATCCCCAGTTTAAGTACAGAAGCATCGGGTAGCGCTTCCCGCACATACTGATAACAAATACCGGCTGCGATGACACCGATTTTTCTGTCCCGCCATTCAATCCGGTTCAAAGGGGATTGTTCAGCAAATTTGCGCAACAGGTTCATCCGTTCTTCCACCACAACATGACGAAGACGGCCGTATGCGGGAACCATAACATACTTCCTGATATTTTTCTCATACGGCTTAACCGGTACATCTTCCCTCTCTCCCAGTGAAACAAGAGTCTGGGAGTGGGAAATCCGTGTTGATGATTTGAGCATCACCGGGGTATCAAATTCTTCACTCATCTCCAGTGCGTCCCGCACCATATCCTTTGCTTCCTGGCTGTCTGCGGGTTCAAGCATTGGGACTTTAGCCAACCGGGCGTAGTGCCGGCTGTCCTGCTCATTCTGAGAACTGTGCATGCCGGGGTCGTCGGCAGCCACTAACACCAGCCCGCCGTTTACGCCGGTATAAGCAAACGTCAGCAACGGGTCGGCAGCAACATTTACACCCACATGCTTCATTGCCACCAGTACCCGGGAGCCGGCCAAAGACGCTCCAATCCCCACTTCCAGTGCCACTTTCTCATTAGCGGACCATTGTGCATCCATCTCTTTGTACAAGGCCACATTCTCCAGAATTTCTGTACTGGGCGTGCCGGGATAAGCGGCAGCAAATCGAACTCCTGCTTCAAAGGCACCGCGAGCTATGGCTTCATTACCACTCATTAATTCTTTTTTCATTGCATGTCCTCCTTTACGCATCATTTCGTCTGTCAATAACCCGTTTTGCTTTGCCCATGGTACGTTCCAGTGATTTTGGTTCAACGAGCTTAACCCGGGCGCTGACTGTGAGGACATTGGCCAGCTTTCGGCTGATTTTTTTCTCTACGTCCTCCAGATCCCGGAAAGAACCGGTAAATTTTTCGCGATTCAGCTCTACGTGTACTTCCAGGTCGTCCAGGTATCCTTTTTTCTTATCAACAACGATGAGATAATGGGGCGCCACTTCGGCTACTTCCATCAAGACACTTTCAATTTGTGACGGAAAGACATTGACCCCGCGGATAATCAGCATATCGTCGGTGCGGCCTGATACTTTGCGCATCCTGGCCGTGGTACGCCCACAGGCGCACCGCTCTCTGTTAATCACGGATATATCTTTGGTCCGGTAGCGGATAACCGGGAAGCCTTCCTTCGTCAATGTCGTAAAAACCAGTTCGCCCTCCGAGCCATCCGGGAGCACCTCCCCGGTATTGGGGTCAATCACTTCCACCAGAAAGTGATCTTCGTTAATATGCAGGCCCGCCCGTTCCCGGCATTCACCGGCAACGCCGGGACCCATAATTTCACTGAGTCCGTAATTATCGGTGGCAACCAGGTTAAGTCGCTCCTCAATCTGCACCCTCATATTCTCCGTCCACGGTTCGGCACCAAACAACCCTGTTTTTAGTGGCAGTGTGCGCGGATCCACGCCCATATCTCCGGCGACTTCCGCCATGTACAGAGCATAAGACGGAGTACAGACCAATACGGTGACGTTAAAGTCCTTGATGAGCATGATTTGTTTTTCTGTGTTTCCCACAGATGCGGGCACAACAGTGGCACCTACTTTTTCCAGACCGTAATGCAGGCCGAACCCGCCGGTAAACAGACCGTAGGAAAAACATATCTGAGCTACATCTTCCCGGGTAACCCCGGCCATAGTGGCAATCCGGGCAATTAAGCCGGACCAGGTCTGCAGGTCGTTTTCCGTGTATCCAACCACAATGGGCTTACCTGTGGTCCCCGAAGAAGCGTGCAGTCTAATGATATCCTTCATGGGTTTGGCGAAAAGTCCAAAAGGGTAATTATCGCGCAACGCATCTTTCGTGGTGAACGGAAACTTCGCAAGGTCATCCAGGGACGTTAATGCATCGGGATGTATCCCGTGACTGTCAAACTGTTCTTTATAATAAGGGACAGATTCATATACCGTGTGCACAACCTGCTTCAACCGAAGCAGTTGGGCGGTACGCAGTTCATCCCTGCCTGCCGTTTCCATTTCTTTTTCCCAAATCATAATTACACCCCTTTAAAACACAATAAACGGCACCACAAAAAGATGCGGTGCCGAAAAACCCCAAACACTACCGCACTACCATACTGCCATACTGCCATAACACTTTATTAAAGCGCGTAGACTTCATTACCGTCAAGAACCTTGATATTTTTGGCTTGCAGCGCATGCATAGCGCCGTCACAATTTTCCACCCGGAAGATGACCAGAGCCTCGTCCGATGTTTTACCGATAAAGGCGTAGAGGTACTCAATATTAATACCGGCTTCGCCGAGAACTTCCAGAACATGAGCCAAACCGCCCGGTCTGTCAGGAACGTCCACCGCAATTACTTCCGTTTCACTCACCATAAAGCCCTCTTCTTTCAGAGCACGGTTCGCTTCTTCGGGCCGATTGACAATGAGGCGAAGGATGCCAAAATCGGTGGTATCGGCGATAGATAATGCACGGATATTGATATCTTCTCTACCCAGTGTCCGCGTCACATCAGCGAGCCGGCCTGATTTATTTTCCAAAAAAATCGAAATTTGCTTTACTTTCATGAGTTTTCCCCCTTGTCAGGCGCTGTCTGACATTAATTCTACATAACGTCTTTCATTCCTGCTTACACGCTGTTTTTTTATTGATTGAGCGATTATTTAGCTTATTTTCTGATATATGGCTGGCCTTACCTTTCTCAGTCTAAAGCGGGCAGGATCACTAATCATTTCCGAGCAGCCAATAATAAAGTACCCATCGGGCTTCAGGCTTTGGGTAAACCGGGTAATGAGAGCGTCTTGTGTTTCCACGGTAAAGTAGATAAATACATTACGGCATAAAATAATGTCACAATTTGGTTCAAAGCGGTCGGTCAGCAGATTTTGCTGCTTGAACTGAATCAGGGACTTTGTTCTCTCATCGAGAATAAAATTTCCGTCCTGCTCTGTAAAGTGGCGCTGCCGAAAACGTTGTGGCACATTGCTCAAAGTGTTGTCGGGATATATCCCTGCCTTTGCTTTAGCCAGGATACTCAGATCAAAGTCTGTGGCCATAATGCGCCAATTTCCCCCCGGCGCCTTCTCCTGAAGCAAAATAGCAATGGAATATGGTTCAGCGCCGATAGAACAACCGGCACTCCAGATTTTAACGGGTTCACCCTTTTTCAGCACATTCGGAAGTAATTCCGTTTCCAGTGCCTGATATACCGCGGGGTCCCGAAAAAACTGTGAGGTATTAATCGTCAGATAGTCGGTAAAGTGTTTTAAAATCGATGGATCCTTGTCAAGCAGTTCGAGAAACTCAGCATAGGCCGATATATTATAACGCTGCATCAGTTGATTAATCCGCCTGCGCATTTGCTGCTCTTTGTAACTGCCCAGATCAAGACCGACTTTTATCTTTACTTTTTGTTTAAAGATTTCGTAATCCATGATCGCGGTCATTTGCTGTTCCTCCCGCAAAGTTCGCTTATTTTTCCAGCTATCTGAGACAATGGTAATACATAATCGACGATCCCGGCAGTGATGGACGCCCGCGGCATACTGAAGATGACAGAGCTTTCTTCGTCCTGTGCCAAGGTTCGACCACCCAGACGTTTAATTTCCATCATTCCATCCGCGCCATCTTTACCCATACCGGTAAGAATAACTCCGATAGTATTTCCATGGTAAATTTCTGCGACGGACAACATCATCACCGTTGCTGAAGGCCTTACATGTTCCACAGGCAAATCCTGGGTCAGCCGGACACAATGTTTGCCGTCCACCGTCAAATGGTAATCTCCCGGTGCGATATAGACTACACCCGTCAGAATTGGCTCGCCGTTTTCCGCCTCTTTAATGCGAATCGCCGCAATATTATTCAATCGGTTCGCCAGTGCATATGTGAATTTCGGAGGCATATGTTGTGTAATCAACACAGCTGCAGACAGGTTATGGGGCAGTTCTGTCACAAGCGCCTCCAGCGCTCTTGGGCCACCAGTTGAGGCGCCAATCGCCACAACCTTCGGAGCAACAGCGTGTGCAGACGACTTTTTGGGTACTTTGACGGCGACGCGTAACGGAGATGGGGTAACAGTTTTAATCTTAGCGGCAGCCGCAGCTTTTGCCAGCAGTTCTCTCGCCAGATCCTTACTGGTTTCAACACCTAGATTTTGCGGCTTAGGTAAAAAATCAACAGCACCTAAAGCCAGTGCCTCCATTGTTACACTGCTGCCATGGAGAGTCAGGCTGGAAAGCATTATAACAGGCGTGCCATAACGACGCATAATTTCCTTTAAAGTATCTAGCCCGTCCATCCGAGGCATTTCCACATCAAGGGTAACCAAATCGGGGCTCAACCGCTCCATTTTCTCCAGAGCATCCACACCGTCCCGGGCAGTTCCTACGACTATAAACCGGGGGTCACCTGCCATGATATCATGAATAATACGACGCATCAGCGCAGAATCATCTACAATTAATACTTTTACCGGCTTCATGGCATCCTCCCGCTACAGCTGTTTCTCTCCGGTGCCAACTGTGGATATTAGTACCTTGCCGTCAGGGACAAACAGTTTCATTGTCCTCCCCACGCTACCCCCCAAGTCCTCACCTATTACAGGTATCCGCAAACTCTCCAGCACACTGCGCACCATGCGAATATTCTTTTCCCCTACAGAAATTAAACTGTTTTCAAATGAAAAAAGCTGGCTCCCGCCCGCAATTTTAGCCTGTAATCGACTGGGTCGCGCCCCAAGATGGACCATTTGTTGAACAAGCAAAGGAATGGCCGTATCGGCAAACTTTGCCGGATTCGACTGGTTCTTAAACATTGTGCTGTCAGCCAGCAGGATATGGGCTAACCCTGCCGCTTTTACTGCCGGATCATACAAAGCAATCCCTACACAGGATCCTAGCCCGACTGTAATAATCACCCCGTCATTCTTACTCACAGCTAAATCGGCAATTTTAACACGGATAAAATCGTTCATCGACACGCTCCGTTTACAAGCAGGTTCACAACCGTGTCTAATGAATCTACATCGGGGATGATTAAAAAACTGCCCTCAATTGCTCCAGCTGCTGTGGCAAGTGCCGTTTTTAACACGAGAACATAGTCCTCGGCAATATTCGCCTCGGCCAGAATTGTACCGAGTATAGCGCCGGCCATGTCAACGGCCAGTACCGGCGGCGTCGGGAGGAAGGTCAGGTCAGTCATAAATGACAGTGCGTTCAGGTAAGCCGCCGTAATAATATTGCCAACTTCCCGCAATACCGATTGGCCCATGGCGTCTTGAGAAGAATGCGTTTCTCCCGTCAAGTTGATAATCAAAGAATCCGCACTTTCCAGGCTTAAAAGAAAGACTGTATAGAAGCACACTTCTCCTGGCGCCTTAATATAAATGCCGATTACTGTATTTTCCGCTCCGCCCATCATATCAGGGATCTCATTTAGCGGGCACATCGCCACTTCAGGAATGTACATATCCACTTTTTCAAAATTCAGCATTTGAGATAGAGCATTGGCAGCGTTGCCGACACCAATGTTGCCCATCTCTTTTAAAACGTCTAATTTAAACTCATCACATAACGGTAATTCAGGCACGCTTTTCCCACCTCATTTCACCTTAACTCATAATCTTCTGGATGGCATTAATAATCCGCTCCGCCTGAAAAGGCTTAACAATAAAATCGCGGGCGCCGGCGTTCAGTGCCTCAATAACTAATGCTTTTTGACCCATAGCACTGCAGACGACAATCTTCGCTTGCGGGTCCACTTCCATGATCTTCTTAATCGCTGTAATTCCGTCCATTCTCGGCATAGTAATATCCATAGTAACGAGGTCCGGTCGCAGCTCTGAATACTTATCCACCGCAACCTGTCCGTCCTCTGCCTCCCCTACCACCTCATAACCATTCTTCTCCAGAATGTTGCGCAGAGTCATTCGCATAAATGCTGTATCATCAGTAATTAAAACCTTTCTTCCCACAATCGTTCCTCCTTTAGCCGATTAAATCTGTTAAAATCCCTACACACAGTCAGTTTCTCTTCCCACCATTGACTCTTGCTTCCAGCGAATCCGAAGCCGTTATACCAATCCAGTTACATCAAGAATCAGCGCAACCTTGCCGTTACCCAAAACCGTGGCACCTGCCACGCCGCGGATATCTTCCACCACTTTACTGAGAGACTTGATGACAATTTCCTGCTGACCAAGCAGTACATCAACAACTAAACCTACTTTTCGCTCTGCCGCTTCCACCACGACGACAGAGAGGATCTCTTCTCTGTCGGTTGAGGGAACGCCCAGTACTTCATCGAGATATATCAGGGGCAGCACTTCATTACGCAGGTTAATAACCTTATCTCCATGGATAGTCTTAATCTCATCCGGTGTCACATAGAGATTTTCTCGAATAGCTTCAATAGGAATGGCGTATATCTCCCTCGAAACCTGGACTAACAGTGCCTTAATAATTGCCAGCGTCAATGGCAGCCTTACATAAAAACGGGTGCCTGTGCCAGGAACGGTCTTTACATCGACACTGCCGTTCATACTTTCAATCACAGTTTTTACCGCGTCCATACCTACACCGCGGCCGGAAATATCTGTAACCTGCTCCGCTGTGGAAAATCCATTGCGGAAGATGAGTTGAAGGGCTTCGTCATCACTGAGCCGCACTGACTCCGCTGAAGATATAAGTCCTTTTTCCGTAGCTTTTTTCCGCAAAACGTCCACATCGACACCGCGCCCGTCGTCGCCCACCCGGATTAGCACATAAGAACCTTCGTGGCGCGCATCCAAACGAACAGTAGCCGTTTCTGTTTTACCGAGCGCGACACGCTCGCCGGGGGATTCGATTCCGTGGTCCACGCAGTTGCGCAGCAGATGGACCAAAGGATCACCGATTTGGTTGACGATGGAGCGATCCAATTCTGTATCCTCGCCATGAATCTCCAAGTTCACTTTTTTGCCCTTTTCCTGACTTAAATCCCGCACCATCCGGGGAAAGCGGTCAAATACTTGTTTGATGGGAACCATTCGCAGCTTCATAACCGCGCTCTGCAAATCTGTCGTAATTCTGTCAAGCTGCTCCACAGCGCTTCCTAAATCCGCCGCCGCGGCACAACTCTTGCCCAGTTCCACAACTCTGGTCCGGTTAACCACCAATTCGCCGACCAGATTTATCAGCTTGTCCAGTTTATCTGTTTCCACACGAATTGTCTTTTCGGCATTCCGTTTAACCGATCTACGATCACTTCCCAGTGTTTCTTCCCCGTTTTCCTCCTGCAACACCACATTCACGACATCTGCGTTAGAAGTGGTAATGACCGCTGTTTCCAGAAGTTCAGCTACATCCAGCACCATGACATCCGCTACTTCAGTAATTTTCTTCAGTTCAGTCTTTAGAATTTCATCGTCGGCCGTCGTTAGAAGCACCAGTGAAAAACGGTCATCAAACAGCTCCTCTTCCAGCTCCTGCATAGACGGAACCGACTTCACAAGTTGGCCGTATTTCTCCAGAGCTTTAAAAATCATATACGCCCGGACTGATTTTAACAGACACGCCGCGTCAAGGACAACCTCTATTAATCGTGCCCTTTCTCCCCGTGTGGATGCCTCTCGGATCATTTCCTTTTCGAACTCATCCAGGTCAAAGGGGCGCTCTACAGTATCCACACGTTCAGTCTCATCGTCCAAAGGCGCTTCACACGCACAACGAAGCCGATCTACTAACTGTTCCACCTGGTTGCAGCATGCGTCCGGCTCATCCAACCGCTCCAGCATCGTATCCAGAAGATCCAGTGATTCAAACAGTAAATTGGCAACACCGATCTGAATCTGCATCCCATCCTGACGGAGAACGTCCAGGACATTTTCCATCTGATGGGTAAGGTTGGCAAGACTTTGGTAACCCATGGTAGCAGACATGCCTTTTAAGCTGTGGGCGGAACGAAACATCTCCTGCAGCGTTTCTCGGTTGGACGGCTCATGCTCCAGTTCAAGGAGCGCCGTGTTTAAAACCTGCAAATACTCCCGGGCTTCAGCCAGAAATAAGTCTTTGTATTCGTTGGTGTCCATCGTTTCACCTCACTTAGTTCAAGACAGTTTGTACCGCTCCGTTAATCTTTGCATCTTATCAGCCATGTTCGCCAGTTCCTGCGACGCAGCCGCAGTTTCCTGCGCGCCTGCAGCTGTCTCTTGTGTAATATCCGCAACCGCCTCGACAGAACGAACCACTTCACTATTACCCGCCAACTGTAAACGGGATGCGTTGGAGATGCTTTCAACCATGGTAGCCACATCATTGGCGCCGCGAATAATGGCATCCAGTGCTTCCCCGGCTTTTCCTGCGACGACGGAACCTTTCTCCACCGCTTTTACTGCTGCCGATGTCCCTTTCTGAATACCAACAATTAATTGTTCAATTTCTTTTGTCGCTCCACCAGATCTCTCCGCCAATTTTCTTACTTCATCGGCCACTACGGCGAATCCCTTGCCGTGTTCTCCGGCCCGGGCCGCTTCAATGGCGGCGTTTAAAGCAAGCAGGTTGGTCTGCTCGGCAATCTCATTAATTACTTTAATAATCTCACCGATTTGCAGTGAACTGTCCCCTAATTCTTTCACCGATGATTGAATCTGTTGCATGCTGCCTACCGCTTCCATTACCGACTGTCCGCCGCCTTTGGCCAATTCTGTTGCCTCAGCCGCCGAGCGGGCTGCCCGTGTCGCGCTGTCAGCCACCTGTTGGATCGCTTCGGTGGCTTTTTGTATGGTAGCGACGGCACTCTGGATTTCACAGGACTGACTTTGGTTTCCGGCAGCTATTTCCTGTGAAGAAGCGGCAATCTGCTGCGAAGAAGCGGCAAGCTGTTCAGAAGAGTCTCTAATAATTTTCATTGCCTTGGCCAAGTTATGGTACTCTTTGTTACAAGCCTCTGCCACCAGTCCCAGTTCATCCTGAGACATCACTTCTACCCTGGCCGTAAGATCACCTGTCCCAACAATCTTCATCGCATCCCTTAAAGAACGGAGAGGGCGGATAACGACAAATTGAGTCACTGTTACAGCCCCGGTCACACCAACAACAAAAATGATGACCGAAAATATCATCAGTTTCCGCATGATGGCAGCCACGGCAACCTGCATCTCGGCCGTTTGCATAGCATCAGCAGAAATCAGACCCTGCTGAACAATGACAAACATCATAAAAAGAATAAAAAAGGTAAGCACACCGATGAGGATTCCCAACTTTGCTTTTATGCCCAACTTAAGATTTCCGAAAGCTTTCTGTAGCAAGTTCAATTTGCACCCCCGGTCAAAGTCTGTCTTGGATGTTCGTCAATCATCAGTTGCTCTAATTCCCCATGCTCTTCCGTAGAAAGAATCTGTTCTAAGTCCAGAATGATTAAGAGCCGGTCACCAAGTTTGCCAACTCCCTTAATAAATTCTGTACGGGTTCCCACCAAGCGCCTCGGAGGTGGCTCCACAGCGGAAGTCAATAAATGCAACACTTCGGTTACTGAATCTACAATCAGTCCAACCAGATTCTCGTCAATTTCCACAATAATAATTCGAGATTCACCAGTCTGTTGGACATTGATGATATTAAACCGTTTGCGCAAGTCAATAACAGGAATAACCTCACCCCGCAGGTTGATTACGCCTTCAATAAAACTCAAAGCTTGGGGAAGCGGTGTAATTTGTGTAATTTTTAGTACTTCCCGCACCCTTTGAATATCAACGGCAAATTCTTCACCCCTGAGACGGAAAGCGACCAGTTGCAGCTCTTGCGCTACCTGTTCTCCTGTTTTTTTAACCAATTCACTCATACTGCATCCTCCTTCTGTATTAATTAAAAGACCAAGGCTGAATAATCTCAGTAATTTTCACCCCGAACTGATCATTCACCAAAACAATTTCACCCCGGGCCACCAATTTCCCGTTGGCCAGAACATCCAGTGGCGTATCAGCAACGCAGTTCAAATCAACCACATAGCCAGCAGCCATTTCCATCAATATTTTAAGGGGGAGCGTTCTGCTGCCAAGCAGGCCGGTAATCTGAACGGGTATATCACGAATTAAATCTATCTGTACTCCCTGTAGAATCTCACAAGCCGCACCTTCCATCATTGTCGCCTGCTCCGGTTCAACTGGAAAAGGAGCAGCAACCGGGGCAGGGACTGGGGCGGGGATTGGAAACGGTTTTGGCTCCGCAACTGCTTCCATCTTGGCCTCAACAGTAGCAGGAACCGCAACTGACCCGTGAATTGCACTTAAAAGTTCTTTAATCATTTCACGGGCGAAATTTAGCGGTACAAGTTGAATCAATTCACTATCTATTATGCCGGCAACTTCCATCCGAAAAGAAATCTGAACCAGTGGGTCCTCTTCAATAAGCTTATCAATCTTGATATTTTCTCCGCCCAGGTCACGGTACTCGGTTTCGGGGGGGGAAATATCAACAGGACGGTTAAACATGTCAGAAAGAGCCGTGGCTGATGAACCAATCATTTGATTCATTGCTTCACTGACAGCACTTAAATATATTTCATCTAACGTTTCAGGAACCGGCAAGTCTGGATCACCCATCATTAAATTGCCGATTACTGCCGCATCATGCTCCCGGATAATTAAAACATTGTCACCCTCCAGCCCGCTCCGATACCGGACTTTTACGACCACACAAGGCACAGGGAACTGATCCCTAACTTCCTGAAAAGTGGTAATGGAAACCCGGGGAGTCGTTATAGTAACCCTCTTGTCCAACAGCATGGATAAAGCAGTCGCTGCCGCTCCCATGGAAATATTGCCTATTTCAGAGATTGCATCCTCTTCCAGAGGCTCCATATTCAATGTATCCCCATGTTCAGGCTTTTGGGACGTATCTACGGCCTCCACTACAGCTTCAGCCACAGACTCCGTTTCTTCTGATATACCCACGCTGCCGAAAAGTTCGGCAACCATCTGTTCAGCAAAATCAGGCGGTAAGAGTTGAAGCATAGTACTGCTGATATATTCTCCGACAGTTAAATCAAAAGCCACTTCAATCATACTTGTCTCATCGCCCAGGCCGTTTATGCCAACCTGTTCATTTCCCAAGTCAATGTATTCCAATTCCGGCGGTGTAATATCAATAGGCCGACCAAACATATCCGCCAATGCTGTGGCGGAAGACCCCATCATCTGGTTCATCGCTTCACTGACGGCACTAAGATACATTTCATCCAGCGTTTCCGGCACAGGAAGGTCGGGATCACCCATCATCATATTAGCAATCACGCCGGCGTCCCGATCGGTGAGAACAAAGAGATTGCTCCCGCTCAAACCTTTTGTATAGTTAACACGCACAAGGACACAGGGCAAAGGATACTTTGCCCTGACCTTGCCTACAGTGGTATAGGTAAGACGGGGAGTCGTTATACCGACTTTCTGTCCAAGCAAATTGGACAGGGCAGTGGCGGCAGATCCCATAGATATATTGCCGCTTTCTGCAATGGCATCAAGTTGCATAGGAGTTAATTCTTTCACGGTCAACCGCCTTCCGGTACGTTTTAGACTTATTTCGACGATTGCTTACATATTCCTTCCTATACTGGTTATAAACAGTAAATAACAGGCCCGTAAAGACCTGTTATTTCAAAATACTATACTAATCTTTTTATACGCTCATGCGGGCTAATAATATGTGTTACCCGGACACCAAAGCGCTCATCGACGACCACCACTTCACCCCGGGCAATTAATTTGCCGTTAATGAAAATATCCACCGGTTCATTGGCAATACGTTCCAGCTCCACGATTGTACCGGGGTGTAGTGCAAGGATATCCTGTACTTCCTTTCGGATTTCTCCCAGGCTTACCATCACATTCAAAGGTATATCAAGAATCCGCTCAAGATTGGGATGATCTTTCCTGGCCGTTTTCCCCTGGACAGCTTTAGCCGGCTGGATCTCTGTTGCATTTACCGCTATTGCTTCATCGAAGGCAGGCTTGGCTGGCTCCGGCTCGGAGAGTTGGCAGAGCAGTGCATCAATTTCGGCTTGGGAAAGAAGGGCATCACTCATCTTTATCCTCCTTAGGAGCAAGAAGTTGAACGGCACGGTTCCCCTGGAACACTCCGAGCTGCACATCGTACATAGGATCACCCTCCACCAGTAATGTCATGGGAGTGTCCACTTTTTGTTCAAAGAGGATGACATCACCTACTTCAAATTGGAGAAAGTCCTCTACACAGATTGTCGCGCTGCCCAAAATCGCCGATACTTCCACCTCAACTTGCTCTAGCGAATTTTCTACCAACTGCTTACTGTGTTTGGAAAGGGGCTGGGACGTTGAGAACCAGTGCTGTGCTGTCAGGTTACCGATAACTTTCTCCAGGGTCATATAGGGGAAGCAAACATTAATCAAACCCTCTGATTTACAAATCTGTGTAGAGAGAGTGATTAAGGCTACCGTCTCGTTGGAAGCAATCATTTGATTAAACTGGGGGTTCGTATCCATATTTTCAATGACAGGATTTATCTCCACAATATCTTCCCAGGCATAACGAAGATTCTCCATGATTTTCAGGATTATTCTTTTCATCACTGTCAGTTCTATTTCCGTCAGTTCCCTAATCTTTCTCGGTGTCTCGCCCTCACCGCCAAAGAGCAAATCAATGATGGGAAAGACAAACTGGGGATTTGTTTCAAGCATGGCGCTTCCCAAGTCAGATGATGCGCTAAAGATTGTCATGAGTGTCGGTGTCGGCAGGGAAAAAATAAACTCTTCAAACGTCACCTGTGAAACAGAAGCCAGTCGAATCTGCACCGGTGTACGCAGATATGCCGACAAGAAGTTAGCTAAGATACGTGCAAAGTTTTCATGGACAACCTGTAACGTACGCATCTGTTCTTTCGAAAATTTATTGGGACGGCGGAAATCATAGACACGGACTGACGTATCCGTCATCGCCGCATCTTTTTCATCAGGATTAATCTGTCCCGTGGACAAGGCGTGGATCAGCGAGTCAATTTCTGTCTGGGATAATACTTCTTTCAATCTTTCCACCACCTATTTCAGAAAAACATATTCTTGTGTGAGATTCGACAGACAGGTGAAAATTTCCTTTTGAACTTCCGATAAATTCGTATAATTCAAAATCCTGTTTAAATTGGCAGGTAAATTCAGTTATTTGTAGAAATATGACATAAGAGTCAGTAGGAGGAGGAGTCGGGTTGGACGACAAATTATGGTCGATAATTTCTACTCCGGACGGGTTGATGGCAAAACTCGTTATAGAGCCGGACTGTGAGCTCACAGCCGAAGAGATTGACTATGAAATTCAAACTGCGGGTATCATCTTTGGCCGCAAACCTGATGCGGTAGAACAAGCGCTACAGCAACGCGGTGCTACCATTATAATCGCCGAAGGAAAGGCGCCACAACCCGGCCGTCCTGCCGAAATAACACTTTTTTTGGATGAAGATCTTCTTACCTCTGAAGCAAACTCCAGCGTAGCAGATAATCTGCGCCAGGAATTGGTCGTTCCTTCCGTGGAGCCCGGACAGGCTCTGGCTAAGATGACCCCGTCTGAGCCCGGCATATCCGGCTTAAGCATCTATGGGAAAGAACTTCCACCTCCTGCCGAAGAAAAAATGTATCTAAGAGCGCTCAAAGGTGTAACCCTGTCTGAAGATGGACTACAGGTAACCGCTGCTGTCAACGGCCGTCCAAGATTGGAAAAGAAAAAATACCTGTATAGCTTTCAGGTTATTCCCTGTTTTGTCCACAGCGGCGATGTTACCGTTGTGCACGGGCATATTTCCTTCCAGGGAGATATTACAATTATGGGGAACGTCACAGAAGGAACGTTGGTTTCGGCCCTGGGCAGTATTGAGATTTACGGCAATGTAGTCGGAGCAAACGTTTCTGCAGGACAATCCGTATCCGTTTCCGGGAACATAATTCAAGGCAACCTGGAAGCAGGAAAACATTATTTGCTGGTTGCTGAGATATTGTCGGTATTAGATGAATTTAATGCCCTGTTCATTGAATTGTTAAATATGCTCAATCAGCTTTCATCCTCTCCTCACCTTGCAAAATTGCCTTTTTCACATATCGTAAGGCATGTTATAACAATGCGAAACCTGCCCTGGGATGAAACGTTAAAAAAACTGACAGCGGTGACAGAAAAAATAAAACCACCGGCCTTGGCCGATGAAGTTAAGAATACACGTAAAATTATTCAAAACCTGACAGATATCGCCTGGCATGATATCAGTTCATTTAGCAGTGCCGTTGCCGGAGTCAGAGAGGTGCGGCGCAACTTTGAAGAAACCGTCGGAACGGGTGGAGATATCAAAGTCTCTTACGCACTAAACTCTAAATTAACGGCCGGCAGAAATATCCTGGTTCGGGGACAGGGATGTATGCATTCCCATCTGGAAGCAGGGGATGAGGTCCGTATTGAAGGCAGACTCCGCGGCGGAGAGGTAATCACCAATCGCCTCCTCTATGCACGGGAAGTCGGCTCTGAAGCTGGAGCCGTCACCTCGTTAAGCGTATCTTCAAAAGGCCGTATTGAAGTTGACAAAGCTTATGAAAACACCATTTTTTCCGTAGGCAACTTTACGTATAAACTGTCAGAAACGGCAGGCCGCAGCCGTACTGCATTTAACGAAGACGGCCATCTCTACCTACTCCACCGTAGCTAATATTTTCTCACCAACCATCTGCATACTCTCACGAATGCGCTCGTTTCCACTGTCCAGACGCAGTGCTTTTCGATACCAGTGCCAGGACAAGCCGTATTCCTCCAGCTTATAGCAGGCGTACCCCAGAGCCACCGCATATGTGGGCCTGCCCGGTGCCAATCGCCAGGCATGTTCCAGATAAGGAACAGAATCACGATATCGGCCCTGACGGCAGTAAAGAAGGCCCAGATTTAAAAACAGCGGTGCGTAATCGTCAGAACCGCGTACAGCCTGTTCATATGCCCAGATTGCTGCTTCAGAATCTTCCAGCTTTGCCCAACTGTTACCCAAATTAAAAAATGCCGGCCAATAGTCCGGGTCACATACCACAGCAGAAAGCAGGTAGTAAGATGCTTCACGGTAAGACCCACTCAACATAGCTTCCACACCCTGCCGGTTGTACTGTACAGCAGTTTTGCCTCGATCAAGCTTAAAATTAATCTGTCGCATAAGAAACCCCCCGGTAATTATTCCCTTCATGGGAAGTATATACCTGAGGGGTTATCTTTATGCGTTTTATCTGCGCATCTGGTTAGCCATTCCCCACATTTCATCTGCCGTTCGCAGCGCCCGTGAACTCAACTCATACGCGCGCTGGCTAATCATAAGCTGCACCATCTCCTCGGCCAAATCGACGTTGGAACTCTCCAGGTAGCCCTGCATTAGCTGCGTATCATTGCGGACCGGTGAAATTACCGCTTCTCCGGCTGCCGGTGTCGCTACCAGAAGATTTTCGCCCAACTGCTCCAACCCGTTTACGTTATTAAAATATGCCAGGGAAATCTGTCCGGCCAGGAATGTTTCCTCTCCGTTAGTTACCGTAACCGTTCCGTCAGGCGACGTACTGATTTTGTACTCACCGCCCGCAGGCAATTCCGGAAAAAACACGCGGTATCCCTGAGAAGTAACTACATTCCCGTCTCCATCAAAGCGAAAATTCCCGTCCCGGGTGTAACCTTCCCTACCATCAGGAAGCAGCACTCGAAAGTATCCATCCCCCACAATAGCCAAATCAAGCGGGCTGTCTGTCTGCAGATACATCCCTGGCCGCATATTGCTGCGAATCCCGGAAACCCGGCTGCCGACTCCCACCACCGCTTTCTTCTCACCCTGGGCCGCAGGCATCACCGCATTTCCCTTCCGCTCTATCGACTGGTAAACTAAATCCTGAAAGGAAACATCCTTCTTTTTATACCCGTTCGTATTCACATTTGCAATATTATTAGCAACCACATCAATCTTTGTCTGCTGCGCCCTCATTCCAGTCGCCGCATTCCACAATCCCCTGAGCATCGTTCCACCCCTCTCAAATTTCCCCACCGGGGTCAGGTTTGCTTTATTGATATAACTATACTTGCTTAACTTAATTGCCTGGTTTAACAATTTGACTTTCGCACCTCTCGGGGTCTGGTTTAATAATTAACCTAACTGTTTACAAAATATCCCGGCTGGAGTTAGGTTAATTGTCAAACCTGACCCCATGTAGTTTAGCGGAGAGTGCCTATCTCGTTAACGGCTTTTCCCAGAATATCATCCTGTGCTTGTATAGCCCTTTGGTTTGTCTCGTATGCTCTCATGGCGGCCATCATGCGGATCATCTCTTGTAACACCTCTACATTAGAAGACTCGAGAAAACCCGATCTTACCTGACCGTTAAAAGGCGCTTCCTCTGCGTTCTCCCCGGTGGCAAACAGCGCGTCTCCGGCTTTACGCAGTTGGCTGTTATCCGTGAAATTGACCAGGCGCAGGCTATCCTGAAACGTTTCGCCAAGAAAGACAGCTCCCCCGGCATCGATGCGGACATCCCCTTCGCCCAGTTGCAGCGGTCCGTTTTGTCCCAACACCCGGTATCCCTGGTCAGTAACAAGGAACCGGTCTGCATCCAGTGAAAAAGAGCCGTTTCTGGTGTACCGTATTCCCTGCGGAGTATCCACAGCAAAGAAACCGTTTCCGGCCACAGCCAAATCCAGGTTTCTGTCTGTCTGTAAAAGATTCCCCTGCTCGTAGGAAGTATGGATCCGGTCAAGGAGCGCACCCACACCAAGGGAACCGATAACTGGATTATGGGGCATGCCTGGCCCGTTGCCAATACGGATCACCTGATATTCCGGGCGGGCCCGTTGCAGTGCCAAGTCCTTTTTAAAACCGGTTGTCTCACTGTTTGCCAGGTTATTGGTGATTTGCTCCTGACGGGCCGCCTCTACCATCATGCCGCTTGCCGCCGTATATAATCCCCGTATCATAGCTACCGGTCTCCTTTCCCATTCTCATTCTCTTCCCTAAAAGTAACAACCTCTTGCGGATATACCATCCCCATCTGACGCGCCAGCCTCTCCACCTTATCTGCAGATACAGGCCGTGCGTTTTGCGCAAACATCACTACTGAAGCAAGAAGCAATCCGAGCCCCAGCCCAAGGATAAAGCGCCAATCCATGTCTCCTATCTTCGTAAGCCGAGTATTAATTCGACCTCACCTCTTCCCAGTCCCAGTTGCACGGCCACATCGGTCACATCCAAGCCCCGGTCGTATAACTGGTATACCTGTTGGTGCTGAAATCGATGGGTACTATCGGAAACTGTCCGGCCCGCCGGATTGTTTAGCACGGCTTCAGCACGACTAATCAGCCGTTCCAGTTGCTGCATACGGAAATCCACTGTCTCCCGCTGTTTTTCCAGCCGGGTTACCAGATGATGAAATACCTGGTTTTTTTCATCCAGTTCGGCAAGATTTGCCTCCACCGACTCCTGCAACTGATACAAAACAACCAACTCCCGATTTAGGGGCCGATCTACTTCAGCGCGCAGAGCGTCGTCAAAAGGCTCTTTTTTTATTTTAGCCAGTTCCCGGGCCGCAAACAGTGTCATACCCAACCCGGTAAAAAACAGCAGATAAACCATTCTTGAACACCATCCTTACCGTAACCCGAAATTCTAGGTAAGCAGTTCACGCAAACGGGCGATTACCTGTGCGTGAAGCTGGCACACCCTGGATTCCGAGACACCAAGTACCAGACCGATCTCCTTTAGTGTCAGTTCTTCCTGGTAATATAAAGCCAGTAGAAGCCTTTGGCGCTCCGGCAGCCTTTCCAGCGCGGCAGCCAATTGCTCCTTTTCTTCCTCTTCAATCATCTGCCCCAACGTGTCTGACTCCGGCCCTTCCACAGCGGGATGGGCAAAAAGAGTGTCTTCCAGGGACAGCAGAGAACTACCATTAATCTGGCTCATTGTTTTTTGCAGTTCTGTAACCGGGACTCCCAGTTCTTCGGCCAGTTCGCCCTCTTCCGGTTCCCTGCCCAGCTTGGTAGCCAGCGCTTGTGTTGCACTGTCCAGTTCCCGCATTTGACGGACCAGGGAACGGGGAAGCCAACACAGGCGGCGCAGTTCGTCCAGCATGGCTCCGCGAATACGCTGGGAGGCAAAGGTTTCAAACTTAACACCACGAAGCGGATCAAAACGCTGCAGTGCCTCCAGCAAGCCAAGTACGCCCGCCTGGGAAAGATCTTCCCGGCTGACATGGGGCGGCAGGCTGATTGCCAGACGCCCGGCGTGCAGCCCGACCAGCGGCAGATAATGGCTTATCAGTTCGCTCTGTACTCCATCATCCTTTGTCTCCTTGTATTTGAGCCAAAGTTGGTTACTCATACGCTCTCCCTAACTATATTTGTGTACGCGTGCGCATTTTTAAAAAAATATATGAAATAATTCTCTCTCGCTCAACTTCTGAAATATCAGTAAAACTAACACCAAAGCGGGTGTTTTTTGACCAGTCGTCCTGCACTACCCAGGATACATCGCCGGACAACTGAAGTTCCCGGGGATTATTGTCATCAAGCTTCAGCTTAATAAATACCGTATCTTCCCGGTCCGGAGGGCTCATCGTCACTATTTGAAGGCCACCGCCTGAAATATCCACCGTTTTGCCCTGACGCACCACATCATCTGGTAACGGATAACCATCCGGTCCTACGACCTGAAAGAAGATCGGCAGATTAACGGGAAAGCGCACATAATTACGTCTCTGTGTTCTTGAGATAGCGCTTGGCCGTTCCAGAACGATAAGCATGACCTCATTTGACCTCTTCCTGTCCAGTACATTGGCCTGAAAGGAATAAACAGCATCCTGAACGGCATACTCTACCCTGACCGTATCTCTTGTCTTTAACAGGAGATACATTCCTCTACGGATCGGCATGGTTATCGATAACGTTTTTTCATCGATTTCCTGAATAGAACTTAGATGATACTCCCCGTCCGGTACCAACACAACATTTATTTTTTGATTGATTTCAAATAAATTTTTTTTCGCCATGGCACCCTCCGACTTTTATTTTTCCATCATGCGCGACAAACGGCTGATAAAACCGCTGACACCCCTGGTTTTTTCGGGAGCGATATCTAATAATTTTTCAGCAATATTCTGTACATCGTACGAGGCTCTGGCCCGGGGAAATAAAGTCATAAATGGCTGCTGTTGCTTTACGGCGCGTACGACCTGCTGGTCGCTGCAGATTTCGCCCAAAAACTGGATATTAACCTGGATGAATTTATGTGAAACATCGGAAAAACGCTTGGCAATATCGCATCCTTCCCGATGGTCTCTGACTTGGTTTACAACCAGTTTCACTTCCTGGTGAATATTATATTTAGACACGACTTTGATAATCCCGTACGCATCTGTAATCGCGGTAGGTTCCGGGGTTGTAATCACGATCAGTTCGTCAGCGGCGGAGATAAATGAAAGCACCGCCCGGGAAAGCCCTGCTCCTGTGTCGATTAATAAAATGTCGGCTGTATGTTCCAGGCGCATTAAATTTGTCATCAGCCGATCACGCTGGTCCATAGCTAAATTAGCCAGTTCAACAAGCCCTGACCCCCCCGGAATCAATTTCATTCCTTCAGGACCGGAGACCATGATCTCCTCCATGGTCTTAATGCCCCTGACAACGTCAAGCAAATTGTGCATTGGCAATAATCCGAGGATGATATCCACGTTGGCCAGCCCCAGGTCTGCGTCCATGACGATTACGCGCTTACCCAAACGTGACAAAGCAATCGCGAGGTTAACAACCAAATTTGTTTTGCCGACCCCCCCTTTACCGCTGGCAACGGTAATAACGCGGAGGTTTTTTTTCTGTTTGATAATTCCGCGCTGGGCATCAGCGGCCAGCGTTAACTGCCGGAGACGTTCAGCCTGGTCATGCATGCTGCTCTACCCCCAGTATCAGTTTAGACAGTTTTTCGGCATTGGCTGCCTCAATATCATCGGGAACATTTTGTCCCGTTGTCACAAACGTAAGAGGGAGTTTCGTGCTGTGGACAATGTTTAAAAGGGCGCCATAGGTTTCCGTTTCATCCAGCTTGGTGAAAATCATCCGGTTGAAATTCACTTTGCGGAAGTTCTCAATAATCTGCAGAAGATCTTTTGTCTTGGTAGTCGCGCTCAAAACGAGAAATGTCTCCGATCCCGGCATAGCTGAAAGGTAAGAAGAAAGCTCAGAAATTTGCATTGAATTTTTTGAATTTCTACCGGCAGTGTCTACAAGGATTAACTCCCGATCGGCCAGTTTCTCCAGGGCGCGGGGCATATCTTTCGGTGTCATGACCACCTCAATAGGCATGCCGGTAATATCAGCATAGGTACGCAATTGCTCCACAGCACCAATCCGGTAGGTGTCTATCGTAATCATGCCTACCTGTTTGTTATGGTACAGAGCATACCGGGCGGCCAGCTTGGCTAGTGTCGTTGTCTTGCCTACACCGGTGGGGCCAATAAATGACAGGATTCTGGCTCCTTCCGTCAGTTCTGCAGTACGTACCCGTTCCCTGACCTTTTTAAGGAGAATCAGCTCAATGACTTCATCGGAGAGTGCATTTTCAGCAGCAAAGTCTTCATGAATTTCCGTCAGTATTGCCTGAGCTAACGCCGGATCCACATCATTATCAATCAGGCGTTGCATCCAGCGGTAGAACGGGCCCTTTTCCTCAATACTTTGTTTTTGCTGACGGCTTACCAATTGGTTAACCATCTGCTTCAACTCGGTAATTTCCCGTTCCATTTTATGCTCCTGGGGCCGAAGCACAGGTTCACGGGCAACCGCAGACTGTTGCATTGAAGTATCCACGGCAGCGGTAATCTCCACCTTCAAAGGCGCAAACAGGCCGCGCAGGCCTTTCTCCCTGACTTTCCGGCTCTCAATAATAATGGCTTCAGGCCCCAGCTCTCTTTTGATCTGGAGCATTCCTTCCTGGACGTTTTCCACACAATACTTTTTGATTCTCATCCTTCGCTCACCATCCCAACTGATTCTACTTCCACGCCGGGGACAATTTCATTAAATGACAGGACGACCAGGGCGGGTAAAAACCTCTCCGTCAAACGCTTAAACGGCAGGCGGATTCGGGAAGAAGTAAGTACCAGCGGTTGCCGCCCCCTCATCGTTTCCTGGTCTGCCAATGTGGCCAACAGGGAAAAGATTTTCTGCGTCAACTGGGGATCCATCACCGGATACGATCCATGGACCGAAACTTGAACGGAGTCAGCAATTTTTTGTTCCAGCCGCGGCTCCAGCGTAATAACATGGAGCTTACCGTCATCTTCGACATACTGATTGCAGATCGTACGGCTCAGCGCCTGGCGTACATATTCCGTCAGCAGATCCGCTTCCCTTGATGACCTTGCATGGTCGGCCAATGTCTCAAAAATCGTAACCAAATCCCGGATTGGCACCCGCTCTCGCAGTAAATTCTGCAAAACTTTTTGTATTTCCCCTATCGTCAGCAGTTCAGGCAGTAATTCTTCAATAACGGCGGGTTGCTTTTCTTTCACCAAATCAATCAGCGCTTTTACTTCCTGCCGGCCCAGCAACTCGTGGGCGTACGCTTTGATGGTCTCCGTCAGATGGGTAATCAGTACGGTTGTAACATCCACTACGGTATGGCCCATCATCTCCGCCATATCTTTCCTATCCTGAGATACCCAAACAGCCGGCAAGCCAAATGTGGGCTCTCTGGTAGGGATACCTTCCAACGGCTCGCCCCCTTCACCTTCCAGAGGGTTCATCGCCAGGAAGTGCCCGGCCCGCAACTCACCCCGGGCTATTTCGTTACCCTTTAGTTTAAAGATATACGTACTGGGCGGAAGCTGTAAATTATCACGGATGCGGATGGGCTGGACAACAATTCCCAGTTCTAAAGCACACTGACGTCGGCTGGCCGTAATCCGCTCAAGTAAGTCTCCACCCTGACCGCTGTCTGTCAACGGAATTAGATTGTACCCGATTTCAATTTCCAGCGGTTCCACCGCCAGCAGTGTTAATACATTTTCCGGCGGTGCCGGCCGCTCTTCCCGGCGTGCTGACGTGTCTAACTGCCGACGTGCTTCCCGCTTCTGCTCATCAAAGAGGGTGTAGGCCGCGAATCCGGTGGCCGATGAAAGAACGAAAAAAGGAAGAAAAGGAATGCCGGGGACAGCACCCAGTAAGAAGAGAATACCGCTGGTTAACAACATTACCCGCGGGAAAGCCAGCACTTGCCGGGAAAGATCCTGCCCAAAACTTCCCTCCGAAGCGCTCCTCGTCACTAGCATACCCGCTGCGGTGGAAACCAAAAGAGCTGGTATCTGCGTAACAAGCCCGTCCCCCACAGTAAGCAGGATATAGGTTTGGATCGCCCCTTCAACTGTCATGCCCATTTGCAACATACCGATGGCAAATCCACCAAGGATATTTATCAGCACAATCACAATGCCGGCAATGGCGTCTCCGCGGACGAATTTGCTGGCACCGTCCATTGCTCCGTAAAAATCCGCTTCGGCCTGAATTTTGGAGCGGCGGCTCCGTGCCGTATCTTCGTCAATCAAGCCGGCATTAAAGTCGGCGTCGATACTCATTTGCTTGCCGGGCATGGCATCCAGTGTAAACCGGGCTGCCACCTCGGCTACCCGACCGGCACCGTTAGTAATTACCACGAACTGAATTACGGTAATAATGATAAATATGACAAGCCCCACCACGTAGTTGCTTCCCGCCACAAAATTACCAAATGCGGCAATAACATCCCCCGCCTTCGCCTGGCTGAGAATCAGCCGGGTAGACGAAATATTGAGCGCCAGCCGAAACAGTGTCACCACCAGCAGCAGAGAGGGAAAAACACTAAATTGCAACGTTTCCGTGGTAAAAAGCGTCATCAACATGGTAATCAGAGCGAAGGTAATGGAAAAGACAATGAGCACATCTAAAAGCCGCGGGGGAACCGGGATGATAATAATCATCACAATGGCAATAACCGCTACAGCCACAAACATGTCTGCGTATTGCAATATATTAGCTAAGCCTCTACGGGCGGTAACCGTCCTTGCCATGTGTGCCTCCCCCAGTTTTTAGATAAACTCAGTTTACTGTTTTATACGATAGACAATGGCCAATATCTCTGCCACAGCCTGGTACAGATCCACCGGAATTTCCTGCCCCACTTCCACCTGATCATAAATCATGCGGGCCACAGGTTTATTTTCAATGATGGGCACATCGTGCTCTCCCGCCAAATCCCTTATCCGTTTAGCCATGAGCGCCGCTCCTTTGGCAACGACAGTGGGAGCCTGGTCTGCTCCGTCCCGGTAACGCAGTGCTACCGCCAATTCTGTAGGGTTGGTAATAACCACCGTCGCACTGGGGACATCCTGCATCATCCGCTGCATCGACATTTTGCGCTGACGTTCCCGCAATCTTGCTTTTAACTGCGGATCCCCTTCCATCTGCTTAAACTCTTCCTTCACTTCCTGTTTGGACATCTTCAGGTTTTGATTGTGCTCATAGCGTTGATAGATATAATCCAGCACCGACAGGGAAAGAAAAATAACAACAATGCGCAGGGATAAGGATAAGGCCAAACTGCTCAATGTTTGCCAGACACCGTTAATATCCTGGTATAACGTTAGAAGCAACGTCTCCAACTGTCCCCGGACAAAGAGAAAGGCAACAAGGCCCACAAGACAAATTTTCAGCAGTGACTTAACCAGCTCAAAAATTGCCCGTTTAGAGACAATTTTTTTGAATCCCTCTGCCGGGTTCAAACGATTGAACTGAGGATTTAACGGTTCGGTGGTAAACAGAAAGCCCACCTGTAAATAGTTGATGGCCAGTCCAGCTAAAATGGCAGTCAGAAAAATCGGTGACATCAGCACAAAGAAATCTCCCAGTGCCATTAAGACCAAGGCATCCATGTTACCTGCCGTGAGAAACGACCCGTTCATCCCTAAAAACCGGACGGTCATATTGCCTAAGTACCCGAAGATAAGCTGGCCTGCGGCTAAAAAAAGCATCGTCATTGCCAGTAGATTAACGGCAGAAGTAAGTTCGCCCGACTTAACAACCTGTCCCTTTTTCCGTGCTTCCTGCTGACGCCGTGGGGTAGCTTGTTCCGTCTTTTCCCCTTCAGCAAACAACTGCAGGTCAAAGGGACTCTTCGCTTTTACAAGAGGCCGATGATCTGAGACAGGTTGCCATGAAGCTGGTTGAAAACCGTCTCCAGGACCTGGGCAAAGTAAGGAAAGATTATGTAGATGATAAATAAAGCAACCCCTGCCTTCAACGGCATCCCCACCATGAACACATGTAATTGGGGAACCGTTTTGGAGATCAAGCCCAGCGCCAGGTCACTAAAAATCAGCACCATGACAACGGGTGCAGCTAACTGGAACGCGATTACAAACATCTGAAAGAAAAAGTGCATAAAATGGGGAACTAAAGAGGCCTGAAAAACGGCACCACCGGGCGGCACCAGGACAAATGAACGGGCTAACGCGGCAAATAACATATGATGTCCGTTCAGTGACAGATAAAATACGATAGCGAACAGATAGTAAAACTGACCAAAAAGGGTAACGTGGCTCCCGGCCTGCGGGTCAAATATCGAGGACATAATTAACCCGGCTTGCATGTCGATCAACTGTCCTCCGATACGGATTGCTGCAAATATCAACATCACAGCAAATCCTAACGCCAGACCAAAGAGCACTTCCGAACCCGCCGACAGGACATGAAGAAAAAAGTGGGCTTGCAGCGGTTGCGGCGCCGGATTTTGTACTAAAAACAGTAAATATGCCAGTAATGCGGAAAATCCAATTTTGGCCAGCGCCGGCACACCGCGCCAGGAGAAAAACGGCAAAACTGTGACCAGTGCAGTAATACGGACGAACATCAGAAATAGTACAGACCATTGTTCCGCACTCATCCCTCTTACAGCCCGAATGAGCCAAGTTGGGCAAAGACCTGATTCGTAAATTGGACAATCATTGTCAGCATCCAACTGCCAAAAATGAGAATGCCGAGAAAAACAGCAACAATTTTAGGCACAAATGTCAGTGTCTGTTCCTGAATTTGCGTTGTAGCCTGAAAAATACTGATGCCAAGGCCCACCGTAAGGCTTAATATCAGAAGTGGCGCGGCAATCATTAAGGTTGTCCAGATGGCGTCCCTGGCCAGGGACAGGACAAAATCATGGGACATTTCTACACCCCCCGGTTACTAGAAGAAGCTTTCCACCAAAGATTTAACGACCATATGCCATCCGTCCACCATGACGAAAAGCAGCAGCTTAAACGGCAAGGAAACCATAACCGGCGGGAGCATAAACATACCCATGGACATCAGGGTACTGGCCACCACCATATCGATAATTAAAAAGGGAACAAAAATCATGAAACCCATCTGGAAAGCCGTCTTTAACTCCGAGATTACGAAGGCCGGGACCAGAACATGCATAGCCACATCATCCTTCGTCCGCGGACGGTCGGCACCGGCAATATTCACAAAGAGCGCCAGATCTTTCTCCCTGGTCTGGGCAAACATAAACTCACGGAGCGGCGCCGCACCAACGGCCAATGCGTCATCCTGCTCCATTTCCCCGGCCAGGTACGGCTGAATTGCGGTTTCATTAATTTGCCTGTACACCGGAGCCATCACAAAGAAGGTGAGAAACAAAGCTAAGCCTATTAACACCTGGTTGGGTGGTGTTTGCTGTGTTGCCAATGCGTTGCGGATAAAAGACAGAACAACCACAATGCGCGTAAAAGAAGTCATTAACGCTAAAATAGCCGGCACCAGCGTTAACACGGTAAGCAAAAGTAGTAATTGCAGGGAGCCAACTACCTGTTCGGGCTCAGATGATGTGTTGACTTCCAGATTTAGATTAGGGAAAGGCAGGGGCTGGGCTCCTGCACGGGAAGAAAAAAGAACTGCCAATAAAAGGAGAAACAGGCCGAAACTAATCGTCGTTATGATCTTTTTTGTCATGACTGCTTCCCCGCTTTTTCTCTTTAAATAGCGATGCCCGCTCAAGAACTTGTTCCCAGGCATTTTCCGCCGCTCCCCGACTCGATTGTAATATTTCGCTGAAACTGGGCGGAACCGGCGGGTCAGCGCCTAGCTCCCCGATTCCGTCTGAAGGAATTTCAGCCAGGAACTGCACACTACCGGGTGATACACTGATTAAAAAGATTTTCTCACCCACTTTAACTACACACAGGTAGCTTCGCATACCCAGCGGTAATCGATCCAGGATCCGCATGGAACCGCCGAGGTCGGCACGGCCCGTCTGGAGGCGGGGCAACAAAACCCGTAGCGACCAGTACGCCAGCAACAGGACAAGGCTGAGAGAGACAAGAATACGTAATGTTTCAAGCATTATTCTTGCTCCTTTTCCTTCTCAGCCGTCGTGCCCATGCCGGTTACTCTGAAACCGAAATTATCGTTAATAACCACGACTTCCCCTAAAGCCATGGACCTGCCGTTGACACGGAGAGTAACATTTTCACCGGCTAACTTGTTAAGCTTGACTATAGAACCTTTCTGCAAAGAGAGCACATCGCGAATGGTAAGAACCGCTGCCCCAAGATCCAGACTCAATCTGACGGGGACAGACCGGAATGCAGTCAAATCCCGCTTTTCCGGGCGGGCCTTTATTATTTCCAGCTCGGGAAAACGAACAATCTCAATTTCCTGTATTGGTATTTCCTTTGCAACCGTTTTTCCTCCAGCCCCGACTGAAGACTCTATTGCTTCTGAGGTCATCCGCTCACTCTTTACGGCATCCACCACATCAGAGTTCAGCTTGTTCATTAATTGCTCTATTTCTTTTTGTGACAGAAAGGAAGACATGGTTTCACCGCCTTTTTTACATAAGCTCTTTCTTTAGGTAATGGGTTACTGTATGAGAAAATCGGTGAAATAAATATCCTTAATTTCACCGCGGGAGAGTATCGTGTTAAGTTCAGTAATCATTACCCTACGTAGTTTGTTTGTGCCTTCTGCGTCTAAAATATCTTCCACTGTTTGATTGCGCAGCACATTAATAATCACATCTCTGACCTGCGCTTTTCGCTGTTCTAATTCCTTTGTCAATGCCCGTTCCTCATAGCCTAATGTGAGAGTCACTTTAAGGTAGCGGCGAGTGTCGGTGTCCAGCAAATTAACAGTAAAATCCTGCGGCCCGTACATCTTGTAAAGAGGGTTTGCGTCTTTAGGCGTACTCACTTGCTGTTCCTGTTCCTGTTGCCGTCCCCCTGCATCGCGCAGGTATAAGGCACTGACAACAGTGGAAATGGCAATAACCAGCGCTACAACCGCGATGATAACGACAAATACTATAAGTAGCTTCTTCATGCCGCCTTTTTTTTCTTTTTTTGTTTCATTAGTTTCCTTTGTTTCCTTACTCATACCTAACCTCCTAGGCGCACTGATTACTGAGATATTACGATATTAACACGGCGGTTTTTTGCCCGGCCCTCTGCCGTTTCATTGCTGGCAATGGGCTGGTATTGGCCGTAGCCCGTGGCAATAAAACGTTCTGACGGCAAATTTACTGCTTCACTGAGGAAACGAACGACCCGTACAGCCCTGGCCACCGACAACTCCCAGTTTGACGGAAAGAAAACTGTATTAATCGGGATATTATCTGTATGTCCCTCTACAAGAATCTTGTTTGGCAGCTTTGCCAGAATACCGGCGACCTTGACAAGCATCTGTTCTGCCTCCCGCCTTATATCGGCCCTGGCAGAATCAAAAAGTATCCTGTCTTCGATTTCCAGCACAACTCCCCGGTCTTCAATCCGAATCTTAACGTCCTGCTCCAGTCCTTCTTCTTTTAAGTACTCTTTCACCGTCTGGTAGGTAACAAGAACATCCTGGAATTTATGATCCAGACTGAGTTCGATCATTTCCCCTTTGGACGGCTCAATGGACTGTTCCATAATCCCCTTCTCACCGAGAAATGAAACCTGGATAGAAGAGATAATCTGGGCGAACTTCTGCACATCAATCACGGAGTACGAGTAGAGCAGAATAAAGAAACATAGAAGCAGAGTCACCATATCACCATATGTGGTCATCCATTCTGGTGAACCGGCAGGCTGAACCGGGGGCTTACGTTTTCTAGGCATTGTCAAAGATCACTTCCTCGCCGCTCTGCGACTGCCGCTCCTGACTCTGCCGCTCCATATCTTCACGTTGTTTCGGTGAAGCAAACGCCTTCATTTTTTCCTGGAGTATACGGGGGTTTGTACCTGCCTGGATAGAGAGAATTCCCTCAATGACCGCTTCCTTCAGGGTAATTTCAGCTTCACTGCGAATGGCCAGTTTACCTGCCAGGGGGATAAAGAGTAAGTTAGCCAGCAACGCCCCGTAAAACGTCGTTAAAAGAGCCACAGCCATACCGGGGCCGATTTTACTGGGATCATTCAGATTCGTTAACATCTGAATCAAGCCAATCAGCGTACCAATCATACCGAAGGCAGGTGCCAGTGCACCCCAGGCACGAAACACATCCTGCCCCATCTTGTGCCGCGATTCCGTGGCAGAAATTTCAGTATCCATGATATCGCGGATTAACTCCGGCTCCAACCCGTCGATTACCATTTGCAGCCCGTTGGCCAAAAATGTATCGTCCATATCCGCCAGTTCATCCTCCAGAGCTAACAGCCCCTCCCGCCGAGCTTTTTGTCCGAGACGGACAAAAAGCTCGATCAGTTCACTGACTTCCTTCATCTCATTGACAAAGGCGTTTTTAGTCACCCGGTAAACCATGGTAATTTGGGGCAGTTGAAAATTAATCAGTAGCGCTGCAAAGGAACCGCCGACGGTAATCATGACGGAGGACATGCTCCAAAACACCATCATGCTGCCGCCCATGGCAATTGCACCAAAGACCAGAGATATGCCAAGGCCAATCCCCAGAATAGTCATAAAATCCATACGCTGTTGCAAATCTGTCACCTCACAACTCTACCGCTTTAGGTTAACCACTTCCTGCAGCAGGTCATCGGATGAAGTTATCACCCGGGAATTGGCCTGAAATGCGCGGGATGTGGTAATCATTTCTGTAAACTCATAAGAAAGGTCCACATTAGACATTTCCAGGGTGGCCGTCTCAATAATGCCGCGGCCTTCAAGACCGGCACCGCCAATCCGGGGTTGACCGGAGTTCGACGAAATCTGGTACATATTAGCTGCCGCTTTCATTAAACCCTCTGGGTTTGGGAACCCGGCTACAGCCATCTGCCCCAGTTCCCGGACCAGACCGTTGGTGTAAATACCACTGATAACGCCGGATTTGCCGATGGTGAAGCTCTCCAGCTCTCCCACCGGGAACCCGTCCTGGTAGCGAACCAAGGCGTTACTTAAGCCTACAACCTGGCTCATGTTATTGAAGTGAGGAGTAATCTCGAGATTTTCAGCACCAAGCGCGGACAGGTTAAAGCCAAAAGCCTGTACAGAAGTACTAAGGTGATCCGCATCAAAGTTTCCAAAGTTGTCAAACACCAGGGTGCCGGTGTTAGTCGTAGCAGGAATAGGAGCAGGAGGAGGGTCACCTGGCAGTTGAATGTCACCCACCTCATAGTCCCACTGATTAACAGCCGCCAGTTTTGTAAATGTTATTTCAACCATATGCACCCGCCCCTGGGAGTCGTAGACTAACACTTCCACAGTATGTTCTTCGCCTGCCTCAGCATTAGCGTTCAGATTGGCGCTAAAAAGCAGGTTTTCTGTGGCGCGTGTTGTCACCCTTTCCCCGATGGGGATATTCACAGGCCCCAGCGGCGCGTTGGTGTTGATATTGCCAAACTCGTCCGCCGGCCAGCCCAAAGGCTTGTACCCGTTACCGGCGTTTACCAGATCACCATCGGCACCGAGGGAAAAAGCGCCGTCCCTGGTAAAGAGCAAATTGATGCCGTCACTGACGACGAAAAAGCCATTCCCCTGGATGGCCAGGTCTGTCGCCCGGCCGGTGTTTTGCAAGCTGCCCTGAGTATGGATAGTATCTATGCCGGCAATACTCATCCCTAAGCCAACCTGGGCGGGGTTAATTCCCCCCCGTCCCAACTGAGGTGCACTGGCACCACGAATATTTTGACTGAGGATATCCTGAAACCGAACCCGCCCGCTCTTATATGCGGTGGTGTTAACGTTGGCGATATTGTTACCGATGACATCCATCTTAACCTGATGGTTGCGCAGACCGGTAACCGCTGTAAAAAGCGATCTCATCATAAGAATGACCTCCTTTAATTGCGAATAAGCCGCTTCAATCGTTCCACGGCCGTGGCTCCCTCGCTGAGGTCCAGCCACTACTTAATAATTACCGCACTATCAATGTTGGTAAAGATGTGTTCACGCAGTTCCTCGCCGTTCATCGCTGTAATAATGGTCTTATTCCTGATGCTGGCTACCATGGCGATATCATCGTATAGGAGTAAAGATGATCGCGCCCCTTTTCGTTCTGCCGCCGCCACTGCATCATTGATTTTTGCCAGGTCGCCTGCATCTAGCTCTATGCTCCGTGTCTGCAACCGCTGCAGTGCGTGAGAGGAAAACATGACTGCCTCACCTTTTTGTAATTCCTGCTGCCATACCTGGGAAAATGCCGGCTGAGTTCCTGTCTTAATCGGCTGTTTCGCAGGCTGTCTCGCCGGTGCGGACGGCTGTATCGGTTGGTTTGGGAAACGCACGTTAGAATCCATTATTCGTCACCGCCAAAGACTTTTTGTAATGCTTCCATACCGTACTTCAATCCATCCACCATCAGCTTGGGTTTGCCTAAATCAAAAACGATGGCATCTACTCTCCCGGTCCGTAAACCCGCTTCTCCGAAGACTTCCACCTGTCTGCCTAAGAGTGCCGGTGCCCCTGCATACATGCTGTTCTGGGCCTCAAGAAGTTTCGTAACGGTGGCATTCAGGTTTTGCATCTGCTCAAGTGATGTAAATTGGGCCATCTGCGCTACAAACGCGCTGTTATCCTGGGGATTCAATGGATCCTGGTACTTAAGCTGGGTCACCATCAGCTGAAGAAAAACATCCTTACCCAGTTCCTGCATGGCACCCGTTTTTTTCTCCGCAGTCCCTGTGTTGTACGTTCCGGAACCTGTAGCATTCACTGTGGTCATAATCTACACCTCCTTCTGCTACGCCCTTGCGTCAATCAATCCTTGTAAAATCCCTGCCGGTAAAGGCATCTCGTCCAGGTCAGCATTGGGGACACCGAACTTCTTTGCCATACCCTGTTCCCAGGGCAGCCCTGTAAAGCCTCTGTCTTGCTGAAATCCCTGCTCCTGACCTACTGTAACCGTCAGCTCAGCCACCTGAATCTGCTGCGCTTCCAAACGCTGCCTTAATTGTGCCATTGCCGTTTCCAGCACTTCCTTCACCTGAGAATTCTGTGCCAAAATACTGCCGCTTAGCTGCCCGTTTTCCATGCGTAGCCTGATTTCCACTTCGCCAAGAACCGCCGGCTTTAACCGGATAAAAATCCTGGACTCACCATTCTCATCTTTGTTGAGTACCATCTTCTCCAGGACTTGTTCCAGAACTGCCGCTCTCTCCACATTCACTTTGCCGTAAAGGGCGGCCGGAGTCTCCATTGCTATCCGGGCGGAAAAACCCGTATTATTTAGCGTAGTTTGCTCCGTCTTCTCCCGGTTTGGCAGCTCTTTTACCTGTTCCGCCTGAAATCTGAGCGACTGTCCGCGCCCTGCAGCCTGAATGGGTCGTTCTGCTTCCGGTGGAAACTGTTTTGCGCTCTTTCCTGCTTCATTTGGTTTCCCCGCTACCTTGCGTTCCGGAGTTTCTTCACTCCCTTCATCCACGGCCACTTCCTGTCCGGTCATTTGCTGCTGTAACGGCCCGGTCATCTCCAACTGTCTGGTTGAATCACCCGGCATCACGCTTACCTGAGCCACTTGCTCTGTTTTTTCCTGAGCGTTCGTCAACTCTACCGGAACTATGGGGGTATAGAGCGGTGGTATCTGTAAATTACTCTCCATTTCCGCTTCCTGCTCCTCATCGTGATTCATCATGTTTAATTCAAGAGCGAGCGGATTGTCACCAAGTGAAGTATCCGGCGTAGTTATCAAACCGTTCAGGGGCGCATCGGTCTGCTGCAACATACTGGCCAGCAGTGCTAAAAACGGTGATGGAGGGAATCCGGTCTTCCCGGGGGACTGCTTGTTGTTTTGCGGCTGTAGCGCCTTGGTTAAAAAAGGGATTGCTTGTATTTGCATATCATCACCTCCTTTCCGTGGGATTTTTTAGTGCGTCTTTTTATTTTCTGAGAAAGGCGAAACGGGCCATTTCATCATTGAATCGTTGTTCCGCCAGATTCAACTCGTGCCGGTGCTTGAGAAAGTCTTTTTCTCTTAGAACGTCCATTGTTTTCCGATCCTGCATCGCCTTTTCAGTAAGCCTCAACTGTTCTGCAAGCTGTTGCTCACAGAGCGCAACCATTTTCTCCTGCTCTTTGACACAATTGGCAAGATAGGCAACATAGTCGCAGGAAAGAAGTACTTTGGGAACATCCATCTGTTCGGACTGACGGGTAGAATACTCATCCTGAACCTTGTCCATGTAAGAAGTGAGCCGTTCCTGCTCCCTACGGGCGCTCTCCACATCGTGAAAAGCTTTGGCAAGATTGCGCTGCTGCTCTTCTTCCGCTTTGATGCGATAGTCAAGAACCTTTTGTAGAGAAAATGCGTACGCCAGAAAGATCACTCCCCTCTTAGCAAATTACCTAGCCGTTCCAATGATGCCATGTATGTATCATTTTCATCAATACCCTGCCGGAGGAACGCCTTCATTCCGTCAATATATTCCCTGGCCCGGTCCACACGGGGATTGCTCCCCGGTACATAAGCACCGATATTAATCAGATCTTCCGCATCTTTATACGCTGAGAGATAATCCCTGAAAGATCCGGCTAAATCCTGCTGCTCCCGGTTTGCCAGGTCAGGCATTAACCGGCTGACGCTCTGCAGCACATCAATGGCCGGAAAATGGTTTTTCGCGGCTAAGTCCCGGGATAAAACAATATGTCCATCCAGAATTCCGCGGACGGCATCGGCCACCGGTTCGTTAAAATCATCTCCGTCTACCAGAACGGTATAAAGCCCGGTGATAGAACCGGTTTTGGCAGTGCCCGCCCGCTCCAGAAGCCGGGGAAGCAAGGCAAACACCGAAGGGGTATAGCCTTTTGTCGTCGGCGGTTCACCGATGGCCAGCCCTACCTCTCGCTGTGCCATGGCCAGTCGTGTTACCGAGTCCATCATCAGCATCACTTTCTTGCCCTGGTCCCGAAAATATTCAGCAATGGTGGTTGCCACCAGTGCCCCTTTAATACGCATCAGGGGCGGCCTGTCCGATGTGACGGCGACAACAACAGACCGGGAGAGCCCCTCCGGGCCCAAATCTTTTTCTAAAAAGTCCTTCACTTCCCGGCCCCGTTCACCCACCAAGCCGATGACATTAACATCTGCTTCACTGTTTCGGGCAATCATGCCCAACATCGTCGACTTTCCTACGCCACTGCCGGAAAAAATCCCAATCCGCTGGCCCTGACCGCATGTTAAAAACATATCTATAGCGCGGATACCTGTTGGGAGAACCTCTTTAATCCGCTGCCGCTCCATTGGATTGGGAGGGTCGTTATCCACGGGACAGCAATCCCCGCCGTTGGCAGCATCTCCATTTAGCGGCTTACCCAAACCGTCCAATACCTGGCCCAATAAATGCGGCCCCACAGAAACACTAAACACTTTTCCTGTCGGTAAAACCTGACATCCCGGACCGATACCGCTAAGATTGCCAAGTGGCATCATTAACACATGGGAATCACGAAAACCAACGACTTCTGCCGCAACGGGCGGCTCATCTGGCTTGGCATAAACGAGACAAACTTCGCCGACAAAAGCATGCAGGCCTCTTACTTCTATGGTTAACCCAATGACTTGGGTAACACGGCCAATCAACTTTACCCGGGAAAACTTCCCCACAACATCAATGTAAGGGGTAAGATCGAGATTATACATGACCGGCGGCCTCCGCCAACATGTTACGCAGTTCCGTCATGCGCTCGTCGAGTAAACATTCTACAACGGCGCCGTTGGTCTCAATACGACAATTGCCTTTTCCCATGGAGGCATCTGAGATGAAGCTTAATGTACTGTGTTCCCGGAGACCAGCCTGCAAATCACTGTGATACGTTTTACAAACAGGGATATCTTCCGGGTGCAGGCGGACAAGAATTTCACCCGTTTCACTGATTTGGGCTAACCCTTCCTTTACAGAGGTTAATATAAACTCCGGCACAACAGCCAGTTGCTCCCCAATCATTTTCTCCGCCACTGACAAAGCCAGTGCCACAACCTGGGGTTCGACCTGCTTTAACATCTCGGTCCGCAGTTTTTGAGCATCAGACAACTCTTCCAACGCCTGGCAGCGAAGTTCATCGGCCTCTCGCCGTCCCACGGACAACCCCTCCAGATACCCGGCCTGATACCCTTCTTTTTGTGCCTGTTCTCCTATAGTCAAAGCATTCATTTCTGCCTGCTTCAATATTTTTTCCCGCTCCTGTTCCGCAGCGGCCAGAATTTCCGCAAACCTCTGCTCCGCTTCGGCGACAATATCTGCGGCTTGTTGAGCCAGTGAACGGGACCCATCAGTTTGAACCCCTGCTGTTGCAGCACTTTCACCCGCAACAGACGAAGCACCGTTCACTGGAGGACGTTTGGGCAGATGACGTTCACTGCCGTTTACTGTAATTTGCTGAGCCTTAATTATGCTAGACAATGATTGCATCCTCACCACCCCTGGAAATAATTATTTCCCCGGTCTCATCCAGCTTGCGGATAATACCGACAATCCGCTGCTGTGCATCTTCCACTTCACGTAACCGGACAGGGCCCATAAATTCAATATCTTCACGCAACATTTCTGCAGCACGTTTGGAAACATTTTTGAACAACCGGTCTCTGACTTCTTCACTGGATCCTTTAAGAGCCAGAGCCAGATCCTTGGAGTCCACCTCCCGGATAATCCGTTGAATCGAAGCATTATCCAGAGAAATGACATCTTCAAAGATAAACATCCGTTTTCTGATTTCATCCGCCAGCTTAGCGTCGTCTTTCTCCAGTTCTTCTAAAATCAGCTTTTCCGTACCCCGATCCACATTGTTTAAAATATCAACCAAGGCCTGAATCCCACCAGCCGAAGCAAAGTCCTGCTGGACAACACTGGACAGCTTTTCTTTAAGAACACCCTCCACCTCTCTGAGTATTTCGGGGGATGTCCGGTCCATTACAGCAATTCGCCGGGCTATATCTGACTGCTGTTCCTCCGGCAGTGCTGAAATTACCTGTGACGCCTGCTGGGGATCGAGGTAGGCAAGAATTAAGGCAATCGTTTGCGGATGCTCCTGTGCAATCAGGTTGGTTAATTGCTTAGGATCAGCTTTCCGTACGAACATGAACGGTTTAATCTGCGATGCATCCATGAGCTTTTTGATAATATCATTAGCCTTTTTGTCGCCCAATGTCTGTTCCAGCAATTTACGGGCATATTCCAGTCCGCCGTCCAGCATATATTTCTGGGCCTGGTTTAACAGCACGAATTCTTCCAAGACACCTTGAATAGTATTTACTTCCACCTTGGTTGTGTTGGCGATTTCCAGAGAAATCCGCTCGATATCCGTTTCATTGAAATGTTTCAGGATTTTTGCGGACAAAGATGGGCCCAGAGTCATTAATAAAATGGCTGACTTTTTAATTCCGCTTACTTTTTCTCGTGACATCGGCTGTTTCACCTCTATTCATCAGCCAACCAGGCTCTGAGCAAATAAGCCACAGATTCCGGTTCCTTCTCCGCCATCTGACGGACTCGCTGGTGCATTTGTTGATCTTCGGTGAGTTCCTGTTCTGCCAGGGGTTTACTCTGAATATTCGCTGCCACCGGCAGCCCGGCCAGTTGGGCATCCAGATCGGCTTCCCGCCGTTTTCTGACCATGCGCAGCAGCGCAAAAAGAACAATCATGCTGGCGAGAAGAAGGGCTCCCGCGGTGGCATACTGACGAATCATTTCCTGCTGTCTTGCCTCGTCAAACGCTTGCCGGGCCTCTTCCACGTGGGACGTATCAAAATTCATGCCCTGCACGCTGATACTGTCGCCCCGTTCCTGCTGAAAACCTACGGCAGATACCACTGTCTCACGGATTTGCTGCAGTTGGGCATTTGTCAGATTGCCACCTTTGTCATTAACGACCACGGCGGCATGAAGTCGGAGCAAGTGCCCCGGTGCCCGTATCTGCCGTTCCGTCGTCTCGTTGATTTCATAATTTGCTGTCTCGTCACGCTTCTCGTACTGAGTGTCACCGACTGCCTGAGCAAATACGTAGCCGGGTATATTGCTGTCGGTCCCCGCCTCAGCGGGCAGAGCGCCCCCTGTTCCTTCGAACGATTCTTCCAGTAACGACTGACTGCGGAGAACCCCTTCATTGCCGAAAGTAATTACCGTCGTTTCCCGGGCGTCAAAATCAAGTTCTGCCGTCATCATAGCAACAGCTTGTCCCGGACCCAACACCCTCTCCAGCACTCTTTGCACACGCTGTTCCAATTCCTTCTCAAATGTCCGTTTGACGTCCAACTGACGCAGCGTGGACTCTGCCAACTGCGCCGACGGATCCAGAACATCAACCATATCACTGAGGATGTTACCCTGAGTATCAATAATTGTCACATCGTCCGCCTGTAAATGCTCCACACTGCCAGCCACAAGATAAACAATGCCACGGATTTGTTCTTTCTTTAAACGAGAAAAAGGACTCAGTTTCAGCACAATAGACGCAGAAGGATTCGCCGCATCCTGGATAAAAATGCTTGGTTCAGGCATAGCAAGATGTACCCTTGCCTGCTCTACCTCATCCAATTGCACAATTGTCCGGCGAAGTTCTTCCTGGAGGGCTCTCTGGTAGTCTAAGCGCCGGTTAAAGTCAGTTGCGCCCAGCTTTGTCTGGTCAAAAATTTCAAACCCTACTCCGCCCCCAATAAGCGATCCATCGCTTGCCAGCTGAATCCTTACATCGTAAACACGGTCCTGGCCAACCAAGATTGTCCGCCCCTCATTTGCCAGCGAATAAGGAACACCCATTTCCTGCAGTTTACCGGCAATTTTGCCTGCATCCGCAGGCTCCAGCCCTGAGAAAAGCGGTGCCATCCTTGGCCTCGTTATCACCTGTCCCAGGAAAAAGAGGGTAAGGAATAATGCCGTAACTAACACTACGGCAGAAATTTTTTTAGGGTTGCTTAATGCCTGCCATTTAGCCGGCAGTTCACGCAAATTCCAAGGTGTCCGGGACTCTTCCGCCAATTGTCACCCCCCCTTCAGGCTGTCAAGCCGTTAAATCTGCATGCGGGATATTTCCTGATACGCCTCTATGAATTTATTTCTAATCTGCACCGTCATTTGCATGGAAAGCTTCGCTTGCTCCATCGCTATCATGACCTGATGAATATCGGCTGCTTCTCCCAGCACCAAGCTTGTTGCCGCTTGGTCGGCTTTTACCTGCAGTTCATTTACTTCTCCCAGAGTCCGCTTCAGCACACCGGCAAAATCAGCGCCGCCGCTTTGCACAGGCTTCTGCTCTGCAATCCTTTGCGACCCCAAAGGAATAAATGGATTAATGGGCAGCATTTTCATAGATATTCACCTACCCTCTGCCAATTTCCAGTGCCTTAAGGAACATACTTTTCGAGGCGTTCAATGCCGTTACATTTGCTTCATACGCCCGGGTGGCGGTGATCATATCTACCATCTCCTGGACAATATTAACATTGGGATACGCCACATACCCTTCAGCATTTGCATCCGGATGTTCCGGTTCATACACTAAGCGCGGCTCCGAATTATCACGACTGATACCGACAACCCGCACACCGGCACCGGATTTCCTGGCCTGGTCCAGCGCTTCTGAAAAAACTGCAGACCTGCGCCGGTAAGGGCCGCCGTCTTCCGTTCTGGTCGTATTCACATTGGCGATATTGTTAGCAATTAAGTCCAAACGAAAACGTTCCGCCGTCAATCCGGATGCTGAGATTTGCATCGCTTTAAATATTTGCATAATCTATCGCTTCCCTTCATGAATTACATAACGCATCAGGCTATATCGTTCATTCATGACCTGTGTCAAGGCGTTGTAGTTTAACTGGTTGGCAGCCATTACTGCCATCTCTCTGTCAATATCCACATTATTTCCATCTGTCCGCATGCTTGTCCGGTTATCCGTATTGACCGTATGCCGCACCTCATGAAAACCGGTACGGCCACCCATATGGCCCGGACGGGTTGTGGCAAGCGGCAGCTTCCCTGTTTTCTGCAGCGCCGTCCGCAGATCTTCCTCGAAAGAAACTTCTTTACGTTTAAAGTTAGGTGTATTCACGTTGGCCGCGTTATGTACAGTAACACGGTGCCGTTCTGCGGCAGCATCCAGTCCTTTATGCAGTGACAACATGGTCGTATCGGTCCATAATCCGTTAAACGTAATCCCCTCCTAAAGAAAACTCTAGGTTGTTCGCCTAGAGTTTCGACAATCTCTCGTAGGCAACCCAGCCGCCATAATCAACATTTGACCGTAGGCCTGTAGCTTTGCGTCCCTGTCTTTAGACAAGTTTGCCTTTATTCGACAATATATCCTGATTTTCCAGTTATTTCAGTTACCTTCCCTTACTTTTCGCTAAATATGGAATAATTCCTGCAATAAATTAAAAAAAATATCGCAATAAAAGTAGAAATACTTAACATAACTAACAGCCTTAAAAACAAAAAAAGACAGTGTCCACTGCCTTTTAAAATAGCTATTTTATTGCTTTACATCGAACACTTTGGCTTCCCGGTCCCGGGTATCGGTGTAAACACCAACTGTATTCTTAACCCGTCGGAATAAAGAAATTTCATCCTGGCATTCCTGCAATTTCTCCGCAAGTGCAACAACATTCGTGTTTTTTTGTACTTCGATTTTCGAAAGTAATAGTTTTATTTCTCCAACGACCTGCTTAAATTTTATGTAAACATCCGGTTCGCACAGACAAGCCAATTGATCCAGCGCCAAACTGTTCCCGGGGAGCATCTGCCGCAGAATCATTCTCATTCGGCTCTGCCCTTCCTCCAGCTTTTTCACCTGCTCCACAAGCTCATCTTCATACCGTAGCAGTTCAGAAAGGGTTAACAGGTCACCGGCGGCAATGGTACTGCACTCTTCCTCGGTCACACGGTGAAGATGTTCATAAAAACATAACTGCTGCTGGTAACCCATGACCATTCCGGTTAAGAGTTCATTCACCTGGCTATTCAATGTCCTTCACTCCTCCCGGAGTTTGTCCTGAAATGCCCGACCAGGCTTCCCGCAAACCATTCAGAATCAACATTGAGTCTTCAAGAGCCTCGTCATCTCCGCGCATAGCCGCACTGAGCCGGTCACTGATGTATTCGTACAGTCTGTACAAATTGCCTGCCACTTCCCCGGCATCCAGATCCAGCGTTGCCCAAAGTTCAAAAACAATATCCTGGGCCCGAGCTGCAAATCGTTTCATTTCCTCAGTCTGCCCGTTTGCCTTCGCATCTTTTGCCTTTCTTATAAAGGTAATAGCACCGTCATAAAGCAAAACCACCAACGTAAGACCATTTGAAGTGGAAACTTGCGTCTGGCGATAATGTTGATACGGGTTTGTAACTGCCATTGTTATAATCCCCCTACCTCAGTAAACTGTCAAAGCCGGCCAGGTTATTAACCTGGCTTGCCAGCCAGTTACTCTGGTTCTGAATTTGAGAAAGCGATCTCTCCAGTGCTGTAAATTGCCTGTTCAGTTGTTTTTCCCGTAGCTCCAGTCTTTGCGTGTACCGTTCAATCTGACCGGTGAATGTTTTAATTGTCGATTCAAGACCCTTCTCCCGTGAAGAAATAAGCCCAGTATTATTTGTAACGAGGGATTTCACGTACGTACTTAGTTTGTCAGAAAATTTACCTGCACCGGAAAAAATATCTTTTACGGCTTCCGGGTTGTTTTGATGAACATTCAGAAACGTGCTTTCATTTAGAACCAACTTGCCGGAACGGCTAAAAGAAAGCGCTCCACCTTCATCGTTTACGCTGATTCCCACATCCAACAAATTGCTAAGAGCGCCACCGTCAACATACTTTTCAAATATTACCGATCGTAATGCACCCTGAATCCTTATCAATGTGGGATCCCCGCGTAAATCACCGTTTGCGGCCAGCTTACCGCTTACAAAATCCATGACTGAATTGTACTGCTCAATAAACGTTTTGACTGCATTTAGGGCTCTGGCAGAGTCTTTGGATATATCCAACCGACCCGGAGTATCGCTTTTGCCAACTAGCGTAATTTCTACGCCACTAATCACATCTTTTAGCACATTTGTGGACCGTTCAACAATCAATCCGTTAATTTCTGCTCTGGCATTCAGAGGCGCCCTTAATTCCTGGTATAAGGGTGTCCCCTGTATAGAATCATAGATTTGCAGTTCAAGCAGGATGTCGTCTCCCCCAAGATGCTCAAAGGTAAACGCATTCTCACTTCCGGTAAGATTGTGGGTTAAGATTAAACGTCCATCCACAACCTCAGCCCTGGCCTCGAGGTTATCAGTATTATTTATGGCATTGCGAATATCCGTCATTGAAGCTGCATTCTCTACGTTAATTTCAATATCATTGATTAAAAAAGTACCGCTTAACGGGAAATTTACCTCCCCAGCTGTGGAAGCGACTCTGTGAGATTGAGCCAAATCAAGGACTTTAACCTCATAGGAAGCCTCGATTGCGGCATTTGTCGCTTTTGCCGTAAAAACTCCCTGCTGGGAGGAGCTAGCTTTCATAGAAAAATAGGTTCCTGACAACTTTAAGTCTATCAACTTACTGTCTAAAGCGACCAGCCGGCGATTAATATCCTTCCAGACATCCTTCTGCACCTGGACCAGCCCCTGCCTTGTCTGCAGTTTCCGGATAGGAGCCCGCTCCAGGTCCATAAGCTGCTTAATAATCAGTTCTGTATCCAGACCGGAAGACAGCCCGTATATTCTCATTCCACTCACGGCAGTCACCTCCTAAATCATCTGATCAACCAAAACACCCACCATATACTGCATCTGGGTAAGCATGTCCATTACTTTTGTCGGTGGAATCTGTCGAATCACTTTTTGGTTGACTTTATCTATAACCAAAACCACAACTTGGTTATCTTCTTTGTCGATACTAAAGCGCAGCTGAATGTTAAAAGCTTCCGCAGCCTTATTAAGCTTTTGTACAGATTCTACCAGTGTATCCTGATCTACCGCTTCTTGCCGTGTTTCTTTCTTGGGTTCCTGCTCATTAGAAATCTTAGTCTGCTTCGTTTCCTGCACGGCTTGCTTGTTTGTTTGATCCTGTATGCGGTTTAAGATCATGGGGTCAACGCCTTGTACTTTCACAATTTTTCACCCCGCTCATTTAAAATGGGGAGCGGGCCGGTCAAGCCGGCCCTCCCCGCAAAAAGGCTTACCTGAGAAGTTGCAGAACTGTCTGCGGCTTCTGGTTGGCCTGGGCCAGCATCGCTGTACCGGCCTGGCTGAGAATTTGGTTCTTGGTGTAGTTCATCATTTCGTGAGCCATGTCCACATCCTGGATCCGGGAACGGGCAGCGGTAATGTTCTCGGCTGCCACACCCAGGTTGGCGATGGTATGCTCAAGGCGGTTCTGGATGGCACCCAGCTTAGAGCGCTCGCTGGAAACGTTGTCCAGGGCGGTCTGGATGGTGGTGATGGCTGTGTTGGCATCAGACTGCGAAGAAACGTTGATCCCGGCGCCGGAGACGGTGATTTGCTCACCCACAGTTAAGCCGGCATTTGCATTATCAAAACTCAGTAACGAAACAGAGGTATCATTGACATCCACCCAATGAAGTTCAGCGCCTGCGGCGGCCGCAGTACCGGCGAGATCAGCCGCGCCTAATGCGACAACTTCACCACTGCCGTTCTGGAGTCCAACGTTCCATGTCCCGCCATACACTGCATGGGTCGACAAATCTACCAGTGTGTATGTTCCGGTGTCCAGGGAATGGTCGGTAATCACAGCTTCACCGGCTGCTGTTGTGCCAGTTCCGCCGATTGTCACACTTGAAACTTCTACGGCAAATTCAAAGCTGTCACGGTTTAATGCTGTTGCATGAACCTGATGAAAGGCTAAACCGTCGGCACTGGTTGCGATCGCTTCTCCGTCCGCGTCAACCATTACATGGGTAACGTCCGCAGCAAGCCCTTCAACATTAGCATCGTCAAGAGCAGTTCCCGTATAATCCGCGACAGCGATAACAGAGTAAGTACCATCAGTGATTCTGTCAGCAGCTCCTAGAGTTACAGCTACTTCCATACCAAACGTTGCGCCTTGATTACCGGCAACGCCCAGGGCGTCTGCTCTCATGTCGGCTACCGACAGTGAAATGTTTTGTCCTTCATTGGCACCAATGTGGAACAAACCTTCAAATTTGCCGTTGAGCAATTCTTTGGTGTTAAATTCTGTGGTGTTGCCGATACGGGTGATCTCGGCAGACAGAGCATCCACTTCTTTTTGGATCTCAATCCGGTCGGTGTCGGTTTGCGTGTCGTTGGCTGATTGAACAGCCAGTTCACGCATCCGCTGCAGGATGGCGTGGGTTTCAATCAGCGCGCCTTCTGCGGTCTGAATCAGCGAGATGCCGTCCTGGGCGTTACGCATGGCTTGCCCTAAACCTCTGACCTGGCCGGTCATCTTTTCGGAGATGGCCAGACCGGCGGCGTCATCGGCGGCGCGGTTGATGCGCAGGCCGGATGACAGTCTTTCCAGGGACTTGCTCAGTTGTCCGTCAATCTGGGTCAGGTTACGATAGGCGGATAATGCGGACATGTTTTGGTTAATTCTCATTGTATATTCCTCCTTGAAATTATATCGGGGTATCCTTACCCCTTTTTTTAAATCCCTCTTTCGCGGCCGCTTGATTGGGACCTAAAACCTGAAAGTATACGGCAACCTTTATATCGGCAGGAATTGTCTGGACTTTAGCCTTTCTCAGACCCGTTATCTTCTTCTGTTACGAATTGCTTTAATTTTTCCGGAATACCCCTCCCGGAACGGGCGGCTTTAATGTTTTCATCCCGGATAGCTTCGTAAAGTTCTTGACGGTAAATAGATATCTCCCGGGGGGCACGGATGCCCACCTTGACCGTTTCCCCGGAAACATCAAGAATAACCACCTCTATGTTTCCGTCAATCATGATACTTTGGTCTTTTTTCCGTGTTAGAACCAGCATATTTTTCCCTGCTGCGGCTAACCGCAGCAGGCCCTCTTTCTCTGCGCAACCAGCGGTTGTTTGACCGGGTAGTCACCAAGGAGAATCACCTGACGGCCTATCCGGTTTTTTATATTGATAATGATTGGTGCGGCAAGGTTTATGGTAATCTGTTCTGCATCATCGGCTGGAATCGTAACTGTGTTTAGCACAAAAGCGTTTTCCGGTTCGGTCAGAGATAACTCTGCCCTGTCCTCATCGGTTATTGTAATATCATAATCTGGAAATACGGCAAACGGGTTCAGGAGCAAAAGAGTTAATTCTTTATCCTTTGAAAAAAGCCGGCAGAACTGGCTTTGTCCGGGAACTTCGCAAAGAGAATACTCTTTCTGATTCTCAAAGCCGATAAGTCCCGACGGAAAGGTGATGATAATGTCTTCCATGAGTTCGCTGTCATTGACCAATTTCATCATAGCACCCCGTTTCTATTATTTATCGTAAGAACTGCAGTAAGGTCGGTGAGATGATTTTAGCTGCCGTTGCCAGGGAAGCCTGGTAGATGTTTTCCTGCATTTTAAATTCCGTTATCTTCTGTGCATAATCAATATCTTCAAACTTAGATCGGATGTCTTTTAAATTATATCCTTCTGCCTGCAGCCGTTGCTGCCCCGCTTCCAGGCGGTTTATTTTTGCACCCAGGGATGTGCGCTGTGCCAGTATATTACTGATGCTGTCATCCATTTTAGACAGCGTACTGTTAGATAATGTATCTGTATCACCGCTAAGAATAGCATCGCGAATTTCTATCAACTGTTCGAAAAGTTGTGTCCCGTTTTCGCCGAAAATTGCGGGTCCTGTGATATTAAGGTCCACCTTGGCAAATGGAGATACTTCATAAACCATACGGCCGTTATTCCCGGCAAAATCAAAGGCATCACCGTCCCTTGAGTACGGTGCTTTCGTCGTATTGAAACCTGCAAAAACATGGCGTCCGTTATACTCTGAATTGGCTGTTTCCAGCATAAAATTGATTAACTGATCCACTTCTTCTGCCAATGCGGTACGCTCGTCGATGGTATGCGCGTCATTTGCCGCATACAATACGGTCTCCCGTATGCGGTGCAATGCGCCGGTGATATCTGCCAGGGCCAAATCCGTGGTCTGCATCCAGCTCAGGGCATCATTAATATTCTTGTCAAACTGCTGATTCCGGCTGAGAGTCGCTGCCACAGCCATACTCCGAGTGGCGATGACTGCACCGTCCGATGGCCTGGCCGCCGTCTTTCCCGAGGAAAGCTGGTCATGGAGCCGGCTCATTCGCTGAAGATTTGCACTCATATTCCGCTCTACCGTAATTGCGAGCATCCGGTTTGTTACACGCATATCTATTTCCTCCCGCTTTAACTGAAATGCTGCCTTTGTATTCTAACGGCCGGTACGGTTAATCAGCACATCCAGCATCTCATCCATGGTAGCCACCAGTTTGGCGGCAGCCTGGTAGGAGTACTGAAACTGCACGAGATTAATCATTTCTTCATCGAGGGATACTCCTGATGCTTGCTCCTTGCGGTATTCCAGAGCGCTGACAATCTGATTCTGCAGGTTTTGTATACGGCCGGCCTCTTCACCTTCAACACCCAGGCGGGCGATAATGTTCTGGTAGTACCCTTCAAATGTGGTAGAGTTTCCATGCATTGTCAAGTTAGTACGAAGCCTGGCAATATTCAGTGCGTTACTGCCATCTGCCGGACCGATTTCTTCCGGATTGCCCGGGTCAAAAGACGCGGCTGCAATATTATTCACATCGGCGGCCACTTCCTCGGAGAGCCGGAAAAACAGACTTGCCGGGAACTCAGTCGGGTCAATCGGCGCAAAGAAGTTGTAGGAAGAGAATATAGCCGGGTCAACTTCGTTAATTAAGTCATTCAGGTTAACCCCTCCCTGGTGCACTTCATTCACCTTCTCTACCAGGGCAGTGACCAGTGTATCCAGATTCCCCTGGTACGAAGGGATAAAATCGTTATAGGCTTTGAGAAGAGCGTTGAGTTCGCCGCTGCGCAGGGTTACGGCATAATCGTTCCTTTCCCATACCACCTCGGCATTGTTTGTATTTACAATGGCTTTCAGCGCAAAGATTTGGCTGTCCTGAACCAACGGCCTGCTGTTGGTAAACACAGAAACTGTGCCGCTGGGTGTGTGTGACACTGTGATATCGATATACTGGCTTAATTTATCCAAAATCAAATCCCGCTGATCTGCCAGGTCGTTGGGTTGCTGACCCAATGCGGTGACCTTTACAATTTGTTCGTTTAAGTCCCGGATCTGAACGGCCATGGAATTTATCTCACTGACCCGGGAGGAGATGTCAAGAGCAATACCCTCTTTTAGGCTTCCCAGGTTGTTATACATCAACTGAACCGTATCGGTAAGCGCTTGGGCTTTCTCCCGCAGAGAAATACGTACCGGCAAACTTTCAGGGTTCTTACTCATTTCATGCCAGGCATCCCAAAACTCGTTAAGCAGATTACTCAGGCCGAACTCCGAAGGTTCCATGAAGATTGTTTCAATCTGTGACAACACATCGCGCCGCGCATCCCAGTAATTCAAAGTACCGTATTCATTGCGCAACTGATGATCTAAAAAGGAGTCCCGGACGCGGCGAATCATGGCAACCTGTACTCCTGTCCCCAACTGGCCCGGTGCGCCGGCCGGCGCGTTTGCCGAAGGGTAAGGAAATGGTGTTCCCGCTTGCATAATGGCTTGCTGGCGGGAGAAGCCCGGCGTATTCGCATTGGCAATATTGTGTCCTGTAACTTCCATGGCTCGCTGGTGAGCCATCATTCCGCTTCTCGCAATATACAAACCGAAAAATGCTGACATCGGGAATTCCTCCGTATCTTCCGCTAAGCGGTTTCGTTAACTGTTCTAAGCCGGATAGATCCCGCCAGTTGGCCATCCGGCCCGTAAAGGCAGTTTTTAACCGAACCAAACACATTGAGCATAAACTGAGCATAATCCAGAGACTGTTTTATCAGCAGGCAGTTCTTTTCATTCGCTTCCTGCATATGTTCGGCCAGAGACAGCATACTGCGCTGCAGACGGGTGAGTTCAGGTTGATAGGCGGCAGGTGATTGCGCAACAATATGACTCAGTGTCTGCTCCTGCGGACAGAAGGAAAGCCGTGCCTTTTCCAAACCGGTCACTCTCTCCTGAAGATCAGCTTTCCTTTGTAAGAGTTGACCCAGTTCCTGCGGCCGGTTTGCCGCCAGGGCATCCCCTTCCCGCTCCAGCAGTTGCAGCAGTGCTTGCAGAGCCTCTTCCTGCTGAGTCAGTACATCGGTTAATGCTGCGTAATCCATCTGCTCGCTCCTAGTTATCATGTTTTCTCAGCATAGCGTCTGCCAGCTTTTTGCTGTCAACCGCATATGTTCCCTCTGCCAGCGCTTTTTGAATTTGTTCCACTTTCTCAGCCCTGACCTCATCAGAGGCTTTCGCCGCATCCCGCATTTTAGCGGCCTGTCCTGAGATAGACAGGGAGTCGGTACCCGCCTGTCCGCCGGGACGTTCCGCATCCGTCCTTTTATCTTCCTGCTGGCGCCGGTAAATTTGCTCCGGCGGCAATCCCTTGTTATTATAAATTTTCATTGCCAACACCACCTTACATTCTTGGGTAGAAAAGCTTCACTATATTTATCGACCGATTAAACCAATACTTTACCCGTAAAAAAAATAATTGCATAGGCGATAAAAAAAACAGGCAGTCTATAGGTAGAAAACAAAAATGGAGGGATTTTGATGCACGACTCAGGATGGAATCCGTTTGCCGAATTTTCCCGACTAAGGGATCAAGTCCGGAACACATTCCCGGAAGACGCCCTTGTTCAGTTTGGCGGCTTTCCCTTAAACCGGCTGCCCGTCCCTTCGGTGGACGTCCATGAAAATGAGAAGGAAATCTTGATTAGTGCGGAAATCCCCGGGATTGATCCTGCTGACCTGGATGTAACCGTTGATGAAACGAAAGTGATTCTCCGCGGTGAAGTAAAGCGTGCAGCGAATCTGGAAAACAAAGACTACCGGACGGCGGAGCGCCGTTACGGCGGGTTTACCCGCACCATTCCCCTGCCGGTGGAAGTTACACCGGATGAAGCCTGGGCCGAATATAAAAATGGTGTGCTGGAAATTCGGCTGAATAAATCGGAACATGGCCGTGTCCGTTCCAGAAAGCTGAAGATTAACAATACTCATTAAAAAATCCGGGACAGTGTGACTGTCCCGGATTTTTAACGCTCCAACAACTCTTCCGGTGTCTGGGGGAGAATCCACCCGTCTCCGGTGAAGTCCTTTTTGTTATATGTGCATATTACAGTTATTCCGGAATACTTCATCTGGGCCTTAATATTTGCATCAAAAATATCGGGGCCTACTGTATTCGCACTAATCCCCCTTAACAGTTCAAACGATTTAAAACCGGTGTCAATTACCGTTAAGAATGAACGATAGGCATCAATTTGCTGCCATGCGGTTTCCACATTAAGAGGCCGGGCAAAACGTCGTTTATCTGTAATAACCGCATAAAACTCTAAAAGTATCTGAGGGAAAACAGCTCCGTTTAACTGCTTTGAGCTTGCGACATCCATTAACCGCCTGCACATTGCATGCTGCTCTGAATTTATATTTACAGCATAGACCAATATATTTGTGTCGAACAAAATCAACGATCCAACCTGCCTTCATAAAGTTTGCTGCGTTTAGGCATTTCGCCTTGTCCCAAACTAAACTTTCCCAGTTCCACGTGCATTTTCGGCAGGTAACGCTCCAATGCTTCTAAAACAAGTTCGTTCTTCTGACGCTTGGTAGCCTGGGAGACATCCTCCAGCGCTTTTATTACATGGCTTTTATCTTTGGGAATATAAATATTAAGTTGCATAAGAATCACCTCAACCATAGCATATCATACCCACTATACATAGTCAATATTGATATCGGCGAATATGCTTGTCTTCCTTAAACCAGGCAAGGAGCACCATCCTTGTCCTGTGAACAGAGTGTACGTTTTACTTCCTGCTGAATGGCTACCTTTTCCTCTACTGACGTTGCTTCCACGTAAATACGGAAGACCGGTTCTGTGCCGGACGAACGAACAAGACACCAGTTTCCGTTCTCTAAAATAATTTTCAGGCCATCAAGACGGGAAAGGGAAACAACCGGGGAACCGGCCAGAGTTTCAGGATTCCAGTTATCCATCTTGTCTACAATCCCATCTTTTGCTTCTTCACTGGTCTTCAGGTCAATCCGTTCACTATATAGTGGGCCGAAACGGTCAGATATTTCCGTCAGGAGCTGCTTCGCCGTTTTTCCTGTGGTGGCCAGCATTTCAACAAAGAGGAGGCCTGCGAGAATCCCGTCTTTTTCGGGGATGTGGCCGCGGATACTGACACCGCCGCTTTCTTCTCCGCCCAAAAATGCATCCTGTTCACGCATAGCCTGGCCGATATACTTAAAGCCTACCGGCGTCTCCACGATGGGAAAGCCGTAATGTTTCGCCATCCGGTCCAGCATATGGGTGGTAGCCACCGTTCGGGCCACCGCACCTTTCCAGCCCCGGGTCTGCACCAGATACTCCAGCATCAGCACCAGGACTTCGTTGGGACTGAAATAGCGGCCTTCGGGGTCAACAACGCCGAGCCGGTCTGCATCTCCATCCAGCGCAATGCCTACAGCTGCTTTTGTTTCCTGCACCTTTTTTACCAGAGATTTTAAGTGAAATGACGTTGGCTCAGGCATAGAACCGCCAAACAGCGGATCACGCCAGTTATGGATGGCATCCACCGTACAGCCGTGGCTGCCCAGCAATTCTTCCACATAGCCGATTCCTGCTCCGTACATCGGGTCTACTACAACGTGGGTCTTTGCCTGGTGTATCGCTTCGAAGTTGATGATTCCTGCCACATGGTCCGCATAATCGGCCATAGGCTCGATTATCTCCACCAAGCCTTTTTCCCAGGCTTGCACCAGAGTAAAGCGGTTGACAGCCCCGGTGTTGAGAATATCAATCATACAGGCAACAATGGGCTTAATGTCTGCAGGCAGGGCAGGTCCGGCGTATGCGGGAATAAATTTAATGCCCAGGTATTCAGCCGGGTTGTGGCTGGCTGTCAGCATAATGGCCCCGCCGGCCTGACGTTTCATAACAGCATGGGCTACGACTGGTGTGGGCGTATGTTTTTTACAGAGAAACACAGGAATATCATTACCCGACATCACTTCCGCCACGACTAAGGCAAATTTTTCAGCGAGGAAGCGGGTATCATACCCGACTACGATTCCCCGGTCTCTCAGGCCTTCGTCCAGCAGATGCTGCGCAATAGCCTGGGTGACACAGCGTACATTGGCAAACGTGAAATCCTCAGCAATAATGGCCCGCCATCCATCGGTGCCAAATGTTATCTCAGCCATCAAATATCCCCCTTAAACCGTACATTCATTTGTTCTGAATACTATATACTTCTCGGATATATCCGTAATTCCTGCTATTTTCCATTGTTTTCCTTATTTATAAACCCTGCTTTGCCACATATACAGCCAAATCGGCAACACGTTGGGAGTAGCTCCACTCGTTGTCGTACCAGGCGACAACACGGACCATATTACCGCCTATCATCATAGTTAGCAGGCTGTCTACCACACTGGAGTACGGTGAACCCTTGTAGTCCATGGAGACCAGAGGTTCGGTAGAATAGCCCAGAAAACCGCTCAGTTCCCCTTCTGAAGCCTCCTTCAGTGCATTGTTTACTTCTGCCGCCGTTGTATCCTGTTTTAATTCTGCAACAAAATCAACGATAGAGACTGTGGGGGCAGGCACGCGGATGGCAAATCCGTCAATTTTCCCTTTTAGCTCAGGGATAAGCTTACCGATGATTTTTGCCGCACCGGTGGTGGTGGGTATCATATTGATTGCCGCTGCCCGGGCCCGCCTCATATCGGGATGGGGTAAATCAAGAAGTTGCTGGTCGTTGGTGTAGGCGTGGGTTGTATTCATTAAACCTTTATTGATGCCAAATGTCTCGTGGAGTACTTTCACTACCGGTGCCAGACCGTTAGTCGTACAGGAGGCATTGGAAAGAATATGGTGCTCATCCGGGTTATACTGTTTATGATTTAAACCCATAACGATAATGATATCCGCATCGTTTACCGGTGTTGTGACAATTACTTTTTTCGCGCCCCCCTGTAGATGTAAAGACGCGTCATGGTGGGTGCGGAACTTACCGGTTGCTTCGATTACCACATCCACACCCATGTCTCTCCAGGGAATTTTCTCCGGATGAACTTCCGCAGTTACTTTGATTTCCCTGCCGTCCACCATCAAACTGTCCCCTTGAATACTCACCTCGCGCTTAAATATGCCATAGAGGGAATCATATTTTAAAAGATGCGCCAGCGTGGCGTTATCCGTTAAGTCGTTCACTGCCACAATCTGCGTACCTTCACTTTCCAGAGCAGCACGGAAAGTATTGCGGCCAATACGCCCAAAACCATTAATGCCGATGGTAACCGTCATGCCGTATTCATCCTCCTCTGATTCATGATTTTATCTGTGCCGGAGAGAATAGTGTGTAAGACTTGTTTAGCTTGCCCTGCCTAAACAGTTACCATTCCATAGCACAGCTTGACATTCAGTCGGCAATGTTAGACAATGCTAATATATTGGCAGGATAAACCGGTAAGGGGGAAACTTTCCATATGAATATAAAAGTAGGTGTAAACGGCGCTGCAGGGAATATGGGCAAAGAAGTAATGCGAGCGGTTCATGCGGAACCTGGCCTGGAACTGGTGGCAGCCATCGATATTAACGGCGACGGTCGTGACGCAGGAGAAGCGGCAGGTATGGGAACGATTCATGTTCCGCTCAAATCCGATCTTGCTGCCGTTCTCCGGGAAGTAAAACCGGATGTGGTTGTTGACTTTACCTCTCCGTATACCGTGTTGCAAAATATAGAAATCATTCTTTCATCCGGTGTCCGGGCAGTAGTCGGGACAACGGGAATTACCGAAGCCGATCTGGAAAAAATAAACGGTTGGTCTGAAAAGTACGGCGTTCCGGCAATCATTGCCCCGAACTTTGCCATTGGAGCCGTACTTATGATGCTCTTCTCCACCCAGGCGGCCCGGTACTTACCGGAAGCGGAAATTATTGAATTGCATCATGACAGGAAAATGGATGCTCCCTCCGGAACAGCGATTAAAACAGCCGAAATGATCCTCAAAGCAAGAGGACATTCCACCCGACAGGCAGTGGAAGAACTGGAAAAAGTAAAAGGTGCCCGGGGCGGCGATATGAACGGCGTTCATCTTCACAGCGTGCGTCTGCCCGGCTTGGTTGCTCACCAGGAAGTAATTTTCGGCGGTCTTGGCCAGACACTGACTATCCGCCATGACAGCTTAAGCCGCACATCTTTCATGCCCGGTGTCATCCTGGCAGTAAAAGAAGTGATGGGGCGCCAGGACGTTGTTTACGGGCTGGAAAATTTACTCAACCTCTAAACCTTATCGGGACAAGCACGAACCCCCTCCGCCGTGCATATATATTAGTGCGCTAACGGAGGGGGTTTCTTATGAGTTTACATGGAAAGCAAATCGGGTTTGCACTTCCTGAAGGTCACTTTTTGATGCCGATGATCCTTGATGAAATTAAAAAAATGGTTACGGCCGGAGCCGAGGTTTATCCGCTTTTCCTGGCCGCGTCAGATTACCCCGATAATCATGAACAATTTACCGCCACAAAAACCATCCTGGAAGAAATTACAGGACGGGAAATGCTGACGGCATCCCTGGCAGAAGAAGCCGATGAAGCAGGAAACGAAGAGATTGCCTTTGACATGATGGTCGTCGCTCCCTGTCCGGGAAACTTTCTTGCTAAGTTAGTGAACGCCCGCGCCATGGCAGCGCCGCTCTCTAAAACCGTCCGTCATCTGCAGGTAGGCAGGCCCGTGGTTCTGGCACTGGTTACAAACGGTGATTCGGAAGGTTTACTACAAAATGTGCAGCAAATTATTAATATAAAAACGGTTTTCCTCGTCCCGTTCGGACCCCGGGAACAAGGAGAAAAACAGGTCTTTCTTGCCAGGCTCGACTTACTCTGCGAGACGGTGATTTACGCGTTGGCACAAAGACAACTCCAGCCTGTTTATCTGGAACCCTTTTGGCTGCCCCACTGATTGGTTATTAAGCTCCTGCTTTTTTCTGATCAACTTTTGCCAGGAACTTGGCTAAGTCCACAATAAACCGTTCGTGGGTACCTTCTCCTACCGGACCACTGTCGTCCACGGCTGTAACATTAAAAAGCAGCCGTCTGCCGTCCAGTTCCACCAACTCTGCATGGGCCGTTACAGTCATACCTAGCGGTGTGGCCGCCGTATGCGCTATATTCACTTTGCTGCCTACAGTCGTCTGCCCTTCGGGCAGTTTTTCTTTTAATGCATTAATTGCCGCATTCTCCATCAGCGCCACCAGCATAGGTGTGGCAAAAACAGGCACACTGCCGCTGCCCACCTCAATCGCTGTATTTCCTTTAGCCACAACCATCACCGCTTCTCCACTTACACCGGGTTTTAACATAACATACTCCTCCTATATATCTTTTATAATAGGTTCAACTGTAGCAACCAGTTTAAGGCCGCCTCCACAGCTGCCGTTTCCTGCCGCAGCCTGTGTCCGGCACCTTCCAGCAGCACTAGCTCTTTTGGCTCAGCAGCAAGGGAATAAAGCAAATGGGCATGGGATACTGGCACCACGTCATCCGCCGTACCGTGGATTATCAAAACTGGTGCATTTATCTTTTCAATGTAATATTCCGGACGGATACCGTAAAACCCTTCCAGCCATTTCCACGGATCTTCAGGAAACTCCCGGTCACGAATAGCCCCAATCTCCCTGGCTCTGGCGATCATCTCCGTTAATCCTTCCCGAGGAAAAAGAAAGGTAAATTCAGCCGGGCACGCGGCCAAGGCAACAGCAGCCACCCGCCGTGAAGCCGCTGTTATGCAGGACACAGCAGCCCCACCGGAAAACCCCAGCAGAGATATCTTCTTTGCATCCACGTCCTCTCTGCCCTCCAGCAAATCGAGAACTGCAGATAAATCCCGGGGCCAGCCGCCTAAGTCAATATTTCCACCACTTTCGCCACAACCGCGAAAGTTGAACAGCACAGTGAGCAACCCTGCTTCCGCGAATTTTCGTGCCAGCGGACGATAACCCGGGTCTCCCCCCTGAACAGGCCTCCCCGAGGGAATCCCGTGACAGACAATTACAGAGGGAAAAGGTGCCGTTCCTGTCTCCGGGATATACACCTCCACCGCTATTCTGATCCCATCCACGGACAGCGCTGTCTTCACCCCATTTTAGCATCGCTCCCAACAACCTTTCCTACCAGTATTACACATTTTCATCTTTTTTCCTGCTTCCCGGCTTAGGGAAGTCAACAAATTGTTCAAACTCGAGCCCTTCATCCATACAAAGCAGCATTAACCCGCTGAGGAATTTCCCCCCGGGGTTCCTCTGCCCTTGCATAACCCGGTACAAAAATGAATAGTCCAAAGCCATTTTTTGAGCCATTTCAGGCATCGTCCAACTTTTCTCCTCCTGAAGTTTTCTCAGCTCCTCCACCCTCACCAGCATGTTTCACCTGCTCCCTGTATTTGACTGTTTGTCAATATTTTAACTTTAACAGTGCCAATTGTCAATTTATTATTTATATCTTGCCTGTAGGCAATTTTTAGTTTACAATAGGAATAAATACGAGGGGGGAGACCGTTGCAGTCATTCGGTGAAAAATTAAAAACGCTGCGCCAGCAGCGCGGCTTGTCACAAAAGCAGCTAGCCGTCTTATCCGGCGTCAGCCCTTCCTATTTGTCCCGGATTGAACGCGGCGAGAGAAACATCCCCCATCCGTCGGCCCTGGTTAAGCTTGCCGGCCCGCTTGGCATTAATGAGTATGAGATACTGGCCTTTGCCGGCTATATTACCGGCGCCATGGCAGACATCCCGCGCCACTGGCACAGTTTAATGGCCGACCCTTCCCTCGACAACATGCTGCGGCAGCTTGGCGATTTATCTAATCAGGAAAAGCAAAGCCTCAACCTCTATCTTCAGGCCATCAGGCTGGAAAGAGAAAATAACTAAAAAAAAATTCACGATACGATAGGTTTACGTCAGTTAAACCTGACCCGCTATTGCAAACCGGGGACGGTTCTCATGTCGCAAAAAAAAGACCGCGCATAGCTATGCACGGTCGTTTTTCATAATGCGAAAGGATTAGGTTAAATGTTAAACCTGACCCCTAGCAGCCGAGGAGGCGGGCAATGACGAGGCGCTGGACTTCGGAGGTGCCTTCGCCGATTTCCATCAGCTTGGCATCGCGGAAGTAGCGTTCTACCGGGTATTCTTTCATGTAGCCATAGCCGCCGTGAATCTGGATGGCTTCGCTGGCGTTTTGCATGCATATTTCTGAAGCGTAGAGCTTGGCATAGGCGGCTTCTTTGGAGAAGGGCTTGCCCTGATCTTTGAGCCAGGCAGCTTTATGAACCATCATCCGGGCCAGTTCTGTTTTCATCGCCATATCAGCCAGCTTAAACTGAATGGCCTGGAATTTGGAGATGGGCTGGCCAAACTGTTCCCGCTCTTTGGCATATTTCAATGAGGCATCCAGGCAGGCCTGGGCAATCCCCACAGAAAGGGCACCGATACTGATGCGTCCACCGTCTAAGGCTACCAGGAACTGTTTAAAGCCTTCGCCTGGTTTACCGAGAATGTTCTCTTTGGGTATGCGGACATTCTCCAGAATAATTTCTCTGGTATCCGAAGCGAGCAGGCCCAGCTTGTGATATTTCGTACCCACGGTAAAGCCCGGAGTATCGGTGGGAACGATAAAGGAAGAAATACCTCTTGTACCTTTACTCTTATCCGTTAAAGCGGTAATTACCGCTACTTTACCCACGCCCACATTGGTGATAAAGCACTTGCTACCGTTTAAGACCCACTCATCGCCGTCCAAAACGGCTGTGGTCTGTGTACCGCCGGCATCAGAGCCTGCATTGGGCTCCGTCAGGCCAAAGGCGGCAAACATTTTACCCTGAGCACAGGGAACAACCCATTTCTTCTTCTGTTCTTCCGTACCGAATAAATAGATCGGTCCGGTACCGATGGAGCAGTGTGCTGCGTACGTAATACCTGTGGATGCACATGCCCGGGAAATTTCCTCCACGGCGATGGCATACGCAAGATAACCCGCACCTGAACCGCCGTATTCTTCGGAGAACGGCAGACCAAATAAGCCCATCTCCCCCATTTTAGCCGTTATTGCATGGGGAAATTCTCCTTTTTCATCTAGCTCTGCAGCTATCGGTGCCAATTCCTTTTCTGCGAAGTCACGGACAACCTTTTGTATCATCGCTTGTTCTTCAGTCAGTGAAAAATTCATGTTACTCTCTCCTCCCTATTTCCTTTTACAACTCGTTATTATTGCAATGGAGGTTTCTTGCCAGCGCCAAATGTCTGCTAGGCAGCTCCCTGCCAACCATTTCTTCTGCGATCAGTGCCGCATCCAGTAGTTTTTGCTGATCCAGACCCGTTCTTACGCCCATCTCTTCCAGCATAAATACCAAATCTTCTGTAGCGATATTTCCCGTTGCCCGGGGGATAAAAGGACAGCCGCCCAACCCGCCGATGGAGCTTTCAATCACGCGGATACCACCCCAAACGCCGGCGAGGACACAGGCTAATCCCAGGCCCCTGGTATCATGTAAATGCAGGGAAAACTCCACGTTGGGATAGCGTTTCAGAACTTGCTGGCAGATCTCCGACACCTGTTGCGGATTACCCAGGCCTGCGGTATCACCAAGGGAGAAACGTTTTGTCCCTGTCTCCAATAGCTGATCAATTAAATAGTAAATACGGTCATACACGATTTTACCTTCATAGGGACAGCCAAAAGCAGTGGCCAGCGCTGTCCGCATGGTGACCCCATTTTCTTGAGCCAGCGAAGCGATAACGGCCGCCTCTGCCAATGACTGAGCGACAGACATACGCACATTCTTCTGGCTGTGAGTCTCGCTGCAAGAGACGACAAACTGTAGCTCGGTAATTCCGGCGGCAAGAGCGTCCCGGGCACCCCGCTCATTAACGACCAGTGCAGAATATGTGACCCCTGGGGACTGCTCTAGCAGTCCCACAAGTTCAGCAGCGTCACGGAGTTGGGGAATGGCCCGGGGGCTAACAAAGGATGTGGCTTCAATCTGGGTTACGCCGGCCTCTGTCAGCGCCCGCGCTAAAGCTAGTTTTTTTTCAGTCGGAATAAACTGGGTCTCTGCCTGGAGTCCATCCCGTAAGCCCACTTCCCTGATGATAACACTAACCGTCATACAATCACCTCTTCTTTTTATCTGTTTTGATAGTTAGGCTTTCTTTTCTCATTAAAAGCCTTCAAACCCTCATCCCTGTCTTCGCTGTACAAGCATTTGTTGTACGCTTCCGCTTCGTAGGCTAATCCGGTGCGCAGATCTGTTTCCAAACCGTACTCCACGCAGCGTTTGGCCTGCTGCAGTGCCAGGGGCGCATTCTTTGTAATCTCTTTGAGAAGTGCTTCTGTAACCGTCATTAATTCTTCCCGGGGTGCGGCCTTATTGGCGATGCCCCACTCATACGCGGTTTCCCCGGAGATTTTCCGGCCTGTAAAAATAAGTTCCTTGGCTTTATTCCGGCCAATGATCCGGGGCAGGTTTTGTGTACCGCCGCCTCCCGGTATAATCCCCAGGCCAACCTCAGGCAGGCCGAGAAACGCTTCATTGGCTGCGACTATCATGTCACAGCAAAGGGCGAATTCAAACCCCCCACCCATGGCAAAGCCGTTTACCGCCGCAATCAGCGGTTTGGGAAACTGCGACACCGCCCCGAATGCTTTGACAAAAAGCGCCCGCTGAGCTGTCATTTGATCCTTTGTCATATCTTTCCGTTCTTTTAAATCGGCTCCCACACAGAAAGCGCGGTCGCCGGCACCCGTCAGGGCCGCTGCCCAAACATCCCTTTCCTCAGCCAATGATGCCATCACATCAACCATGTCCCGAGCCATCTGTGTGCTTAGCGCGTTTAAAGCATCCGGCCGGTTCAGCGTGATAATGGCATAATGATCCCGCCGTATAACGTCTACCGTATCCCACATATTCCCACCTCCTCATCATTGGGTATTCGTACTACGAAAATGAATATCCGTACTCTACACCTTAACTACGCAAGAACAATGCCAATTTTTCAAAGGGCATAAACTGTATTTGTCCGCCGAAATACGGGCTTTCTCCCCAGCCTGCCCCAGGCTGATTCATGCTAAAATGGATATTTGCATCAAGTTTATTGCATGTTTGCATCAGGCATTTCACGTTGTCTTGAAATCATGCGGACAAGAAGTGCGCTCTTTTTCAGCACTCTATTTATTAGACACTTTACAAATGTAAGGTGATATAATTTCAAAGCAAGATAAAAGACCCGGAAGCCCGGGTCTTTTATGCGATACTTATCATTTAAGCAGTGACAATACCGGCGTCTGCTTCCAACTTCAGTTCTTTAATAGCCCAGTCGCGCAGTTTATACTTCTGGATTTTGCCGCTGGCCGTCATCGGGTAATTTTCCATAAAGCCAATATACTTGGGGATTTTATGGCGGGCAATTTTCCCCTGGCAAAACTCGCGCATTTCTTCTTCACTGGACTCTACGCCTTCCCGCAGCTTAATAATCGCCATGACTTCCTCGCCGTATTTGGCACTGGGCACGCCGATTACCTGCACATCAGAAACCTTGGGGTTGGTGTAAAGGAATTCTTCGATTTCCCGGGGGTAAATATTTTCCCCACCGCGGATAATCATATCTTTGAGCCGACCGGTAATCTTTACATAGCCGTGCTCATCTTTGGTTCCCAGGTCGCCGGAATGGAGCCAGCCTTCTTCATCGATGGCTTTCTCCGTTGCTTCAGGCATTTTGTAATACCCTTTCATAATTACGTAACCCCGGATACAGATTTCACCCTGCACCCCTGGGGCACACTCTTCGCCCGTTTCCGGGTTAAAGATTTTTATTTCCACACCGGGAATGGAGCGTCCTACCGTGGTAACACGGCGCTCAATTTCATCGTCGGTGCGTGTCTGGGTAACCACCGGGGATGCTTCGGTTTGCCCGTAGGCAATGGTAACTTCTGGCGCCATTTTTTCCACCACTTTGCGCATTACTTCAATGGGGCATGGTGCTCCGGCCATGATGCCGGTACGCAAACTGGTCATATCATAATTTCTGAATTCCGGGTGTTCCAGCTCTGCAATCCACATGGTGGGCACTCCCTGCAAGGCGGTGCATTTTTCCTTATCAATGGCTTCCAGCACCCACACCGGCTTAAACTCTTCAACCGGAACCATGGTGGCGCCGTAAACAACACAGGTTGTTATACTCATTGTCAGACCGAAACAGTGGAAAAACGGTACAGGAATACAGAGACGGTCATTCTCACTGTAGTTTTGGCATTCTCCCACATAGTAGGCGTTGTTAATCACGTTGTTGTGTGTCAGCATAACGCCTTTGGGGAAACCGGTGGTGCCTGAGGTGTACTGCATATTAATAACATCCTCAGGATCGCAGGCTGCCTGCAAGGCTGCCAGTTCTTCGTCACTGACGCCTTCTCCCATGGCCATCAGGTCATCCCAGGCAAACATACCGGGAAACTTCTTGTCCCCCATAAAAATAACATTTTTTAACATAGGCAGCTTTTCACAGTTTAGCTTACCGGCCTCAGCGCCGGCCAATTCCGGACATACATCGTTGATCGTTTCCACATAGTTAATGCCGCGGTATTCTTCAATTAATAAGAGAGTTGTCGAATCCGACTGCTTTAATAAATACTCCAGTTCATGGCTGCGGTAGTTCGTGTTGACGGTAACAACGACGGCACCGATTTTCGCAGCACCAAACAAAGCAAATACCCACTCCACCACATTGGTTGCCCAGATAGCTACATTATCACCTTTTTTGACACCCATTTTCATAAATCCTTTGGCTGTCTTGTTAGCGATATCCTGTAACTCACTGTAAGAATAACGCAACCCCTTCTGAACATTGACTAACGCGTCTTTATCCGGATATTTAGCTGCCACATCATCTAGAAGCGCTCCAAACGTAGTATTGAACTTTGGCTCAAACATACATCATCCTCCTTTAAAAGCATTTGCAAAACTATTTTGCAATTTATGTGCCAATATTAAGAAAATTCGGGAGGTGATTATCCCTGACAAAATATATGCCAGGATCACGCCTTGCTATAACTCCCTGCAAAAAATAATCCGAAGCCGGAGAAACTCCGGCTTCGGTCTCCCACCCGGGGCAGGGGCAAGAGTATATAAGGAGGTTAGCAAGCTTTTAATGAAGATCGTCACAATACTTTTGGAGAACTTCATCGCTGTTGGGCTTAGTAAAGAGCGAAACAACAACGAAGAAGATAGCTGCGGCGGGAATCAACCACACCTGATGCAATGTTGGTAAGGCTGGCAGGCCACGGAATCCGTCCGGCCAGATCATCTTGCTGGCAAAGAACCAGTGGGGGCTGCCCAAAACGTTCTTCGCATACAGCCAGGTGTAGAGGGATAGCGGGAAGAAGACGCAAATCGTGGCAATGGTAGCCGTCGTATTTGCCTTTCTCCACCAGAGGCCACCCATCATTGGTATCCCTGTGGTACAAATGATAACGATAAACGCCCAACCGGAAAGGTCGAGCACCAACGCCAGGGGATTGAAAGCGAAGATGGTGCAGAAAACCATAATGATAACTGTCCAGAAACGCAACGCCTTGACAGGATTGTTGATAGCCCAGGTGTTGCCGGCACATTTGCCCATAAAGTCGCGGCCGATTAACACGTTAAGCACCATAACCCATGCTGCGGCTGTCGCCATGGAAATCGCCAGACCGCCGGCGACCAGAATACCGAGAACCCAGGGGTTACCCAGTGATTCAACCAGCGCGATATACGAATAGTCCGTAACCGCCGCGCCGCCAATACCAAAGTTCGCCTTAATCGCTGCCAGCAATTGCACCGCATTGGTAACCTCTCCGCCCATCAGGGGATGGAGATTCTCCAGGGTAACGCGGGCAGCAGTACCGGCCACTAACAGACCCCAGTACATCGGTCCGCCAAAGAGTACAGCCCAGTAAACTGAACGACGGGCGGACTTAATGTCCATGGTGGTAAAGAAACGAACGACAGTATACGGCATCATGGAGAAGCCGAAGTGCCAAACGAAATAGGCACCGACAATACCCGTCCAGTAACCCATAATCGGATGAGAAAATGCGCCTGTGGCAGATGCGCCCGGCATTAACCAGAAGTTCGGGTTATTGGCATAAACAGCTTCAGAGAGGCCGCCAAAGCCACCGTAATGGCCCAGGATAACGAAGGCAACAACCAGGGATGCGAGAGTCATCAACACGCCCTGGAAGGCGGATGAGAAGGTGGTGGCCACCATGCCGCCCATGAACACATAAAACATGATAACAACGGCTGCCAGAACAACGGCCACAGGATAGCTAACCTGCAGAATGGCCATCATGAACAGTCCGGTACCCACGATGGAGAGAACAATATAGGCCCAACCGGACATCATGGTGGGAATTCCGGCTAAAATACGCATCAATTTGGGGCTGTCATAACGATCCGCATAATAATCGGTAAATGATACCGGCGCGTATCTCCGCATCGGGGCCGCTGTCAGCATTGACGCCAACGGCAAACCGGCAATAATGGAAGACAGAACCCACCAGAACGGGTAGCCCATCAGGAAGATAAATGCGGGCATTCCCAGGAAGGAAGCAGGGCTAAAATATGCGGCTGCCAGCGCAGCACCGTTAACTACGGGGCCGATTTTACGTCCGGCCACATAATAATCCATGGGGTCGGCGGATGCTTTCCGCGTTGTATAACCAATGCCGATAATAATCAAAAAGTAGACAATCGCTGCAATTACAACAATAGGATTAGCTCCCACTACTTAACCCCCCCTTCACTTGCTGCTTTTTTCTTGTCGTCCTGCTCAGGCATGTAGGACCACAGCCAGGAGAGGAAAACGTTCATGACAACAACCCCGACGAAACCGTTGTAGAAAAAGGAAAGGGGAGCGCCACCAACTGTCAGAGAATATGTCATTCCAGGGACGTTCATTTCCAAAATCATGATTGTAAACGTGTAGCCATACAGCAATAAAAGACCAAGCCAAAAATATGAGGGCAAAGCTCTCTTCTTCATGTCCTTCCTCCTTTTTACAATTCTTTCTGAGCTACGCTTGTTCTAAATTGTATAAATGTTCTGACTTTTTTAAGCACACCTCCCCCGCCAGCCTGATACAGACAATGCACAATCAGGCTAAGATTCTACTGACTTCATGATAAACAGGCGGTAATGCAGTTCCGTAAAAATAAACATTGTCGCCATGGGAACCCCTACACCAATAAGCATACCCCAACCTATATTTGCGGGGTTAAACCCTGTCCTGTACAGGAGATAGTTGAAGAAAACCCCTAGCAAGAAATACGGTGTATACCACTTACTTTTACGATAGGCTTTTTGCCAACCCAGTCTTTCTTCTTCCGATTCAAACTCCATCTTCCTAACCTTGTCCCGTTGTTGCACTTCAATCACAACTTTACTGTTGGTTGCCCCTTCTTTCGGCCCTTTCTTATCAGCCATAGAAAAACCTCCTTATCCAGATTTCTGTTCTAAGCATACGCAAGCTTCTATTCTTTTATACGGGATGGATGGGGAGGCAAAAATGCTTGAACATTCAAACAATTATGCAAGTACTATGCCAACCAAGCCGTCCACCTATCATAAAACCTGCAATATCAGCCACTTCGCCACGCTAACCGTACATCTCTTGCGCCATAATCTGCCATAAATCGTCATCATGTGCCCTTCGAATAGCGCTGAAAGCATTAAAAATAGATTCTTAAATGCATCAATCGATGCATTTATTACTCAATTATCGCATCCCCGCTCTCACGAATGCGCTGATACTTTCTGACAACGGTGGACTGATCTACCCCCAACGCGTCAGCGGCCCGCCTTGTTGTGCCGTATTTCTGAAGTGCCTTAATGATTAGTTTTTTCTCAACCTGGAAAAGCGCCTCTTTTAGAGGAATGACATCAGGAACATCTACATAAAAATGCCTCTCTGTTTCCAACAAAGGCTTGATCTGCATCGGCACACTGTCTACACCGATTTCCTCATCCCTGCTTAGCACCACCATCCGTTCCACAATATTTTGCAACTCACGGACATTGCCGGGCCAGCTGTACTCCAACAAACGCTCAACCACTTCATAGCGGAAGCTCTTGCTTAAATGGTATTTTTCATTAAATTTGCGCAGAAAATGATCAATCAGCGGAGGAACATCATCTCTGCGGTCCCGCAGTGGGGGCACCGTTATCGGAATCACGTTGAGACGGTAATAGAGGTCTTCCCTAAAACCTCCCCGATGCACCAACTCTTCCAGGTTTTTATTGCTGGCGGCGATAATCCGCACATCCAGGAGAATAGGTTTCGTTCCGCCTACACGCATGAATTCCTGCTCCTGAATGACACGAAGCAACTTAACCTGTAAGTTAAGGGGAATCTCAGAAACCTCATCTAAGAGGATTGTCCCCTTATGGGCCAGCTCAAACATCCCCGGCTTCCCTTTCTTATCAGCGCCGGTGAAGGAACCTTTTTCATAACCGAAGAGTTCGGATTCCAACAAACTTTCCGGAATGGCCCCGCAATTAACTTTAATAAACGCTTCGTCCCTTCTTTCGCTGGAACGAACAATGGTCTGGGCAACCACTTCTTTTCCTACACCGGACTCCCCGAGAACAAGCACGGTTGAATCCACCTGACCCACCCAGGTAGCCAAGTCAAAGATATGCCTCATCTGGGCACTCTCCACCACAATGTCGTCATCCCCCCGCAGCGAACGGAGTTGAGCCAGTTCATTCTGGTACCGGGCAGCCTGCTTTTCTTTATCTTCCAAGTCCCGTTTCAGCTTAATTAACTCGGTGATATCCCGAACATTGGTCACCACGCGCTCAATGTCACCCGCCTCGTTGAAAATGGGATTGCCGGTAATGAGCACCCGTTTCCCCGTATTGCGGATTTCGTGCATCATGGTCACCCGTTCCTTCTTCTCTAACACATGAAGTGTCACGGAATCGGAAAAGTACCCTTTGTCGACCAGTTCCCGCATATTTCGTCCCAACAGTTCTTCTCTTTTGATTCCTGAAATTCTCTCATAAGCGCTGTTAATATGCAAAGAATTTCCCTGTCCGTCAGTAATCCACATGCCGTCATAGGATGATTCAATAATCTCCTGCAACTCTTCAGCCAGCTTTTTTTCTTCCATTAATTCCAAAGAAACCTTTTCCAATTCGGAATTATCCTGAAAGACTCCGATGGCTCCAACCAGTTTACCGTCTGTATCAAATATAGGAGATCGGTTGGACAGCAATGTCCGCTCCCCGTATTTAAGTTTTTGATGGGCCTTGCACACACCGGTACGGATTATCTCTAACAGGCCTGTATTGGGGAAGATACGGTCGACCCGTTGACCCAATAGCTCTTCTTTTGACTGCCCTGCCACCCGTGATGCTGATTCATTCACTAAAATAATATGCCCTTCAGTATCGCAAGCAACAATGCCGTTATATACTGCATCAAGCACCATTTGCAAACTAATACTGCTTTTGACAGGAGTCATCCGCCCACATCCCTTACCGATGAATAAATACATCATATCATAGTCTCCGGACTTTTGCATCACTAAATTGCAAGAAAATTAAAAATATTTATTCAGACATTCCAGAATCTTCTATTGCATCTGGTACATACAAAAAAATATTTCGGAGAACATACTAACGTAGGGTTCGTAATGGCCGAGCCAAGATTGTTACAGGGTCGAAAGGCTCTGTATCAGTCGGCCAAAGGTTTGTATCAGGTCGAAAGGCTTGATGCAGGCCGGCGGGAAGATCTTCAGATGTCTGCGGTTCGCTTGCAATGCTTATTGCAGGTACCCAAGGATGTCTGCGGGTCGAGCGAAGATGGTCACAGGTGCTGCATTTTCCCTGCAGACATACTTATGCAGGGGTCCACAGCCAACCGTAAAGGCTGGTCTGGCTCTGAAGGTATCTGTGCCTGTCGGGCAAAGGTTGCCACAGGTTTCCACCGGATCTATACATCCGTAAGGTTGTATTTGGTTCGCTAAGAATCTGTGCCACCCGGCGCGCAGGTCATTACGGGCTCTATTTTTGTTTGTTGACTTTCTTTTGACCGTATTTATGAAAAATGGTATAATTCATTCACTAAAATAATATGCCCTTCAGTATCGCAAGCAACAATGCCGTTATATACTGCATCAAGCACCATTTGCAAACTAATACTGCTTTTGACAGGAGTCATCCGCCCACATCCCTTACCGATGAATAAATACATCATATCATAGTCTCCGGACTTTTGCATCACTAAATTGCAAGAAAATTAAAAATATTTATTCAGACATTCCAGAATCTTCTATTGCATCTGGTACATACAAAAAAATATTTCGGAGAACATACTAACGTAGGGTTCGTAATGGCCGAGCCAAGATTGTTACAGGGTCGAAAGGCTCTGTATCAGTCGGCCAAAGGTTTGTATCAGGTCGAAAGGCTTGATGCAGGCCGGCGGGAAGATCTTCAGATGTCTGCGGTTCGCTTGCAATGCTTATTGCAGGTACCCAAGGATGTCTGCGGGTCGAGCGAAGATGGTCACAGGTGCTGCATTTTCCCTGCAGACATACTTATGCAGGGGTCCACAGCCAACCGTAAAGGCTGGTCTGGCTCTGAAGGTATCTGTGCCTGTCGGGCAAAGGTTGCCACAGGTTTCCACCGGATCTATACATCCGTAAGGTTGTATTTGGTTCGCTAAGAATCTGTGCCACCCGGCGCGCAGGTCATTACGGGCTCTATTTTTGTTTGTTGACTTTCTTTTGACCGTATTTATGAAAAATGGTATAATTCTGCCATACGGTTAAATAGAAGAGGGAGGCTTACCTATGAATAAAAGCCCATATAATCTGGATGAAACACTGGATGTGGCACGACGGGAATTTGCTGGCAAATCTGCACTGACCATGGCAGCCAACAGCGGATGTTTGTTCGATTTGGACAAGGAACGTTTTACAGTCCCGTTTCTCGGAGAAAAATATCTTGTTACATATCCTGACGGTCTTGTTACCTTCTTTCATAAAAGTATCGAAGCACCTACTGTTGTTTCTATCCTGCTTCTCCATTACCTGACAAACGCCTCAGGTGCAGATCTGCTAAACAGCTGGATTTCTTTTAAAGAGTTGCAAGGAGGCGGTATTTACACAGAACCTTTCCATAAACGGGCTGTCCTCCCGTTTATAAAAAATTTCGGCGGTCGCATAGAAGATTTCGGCCGGGCTGCATCTAAGCTCGGCGCCAAAAAAGGGGAACACGGCGACGCTTCTTACATCATTCCCGCATTACCCCGGGTGCCCCTCTTGTATATTCTCTGGCAAGGTGATGACGAATTCCCGCCAAATGGCACAATTCTCTTTGATCATGTTGCCAATGCATATTTGCATACAGAAGATTATGCCATGTTGGCCGGGATGACCGTTGGCACCCTGGTGAAAAGTTTAAAAGAGGAACTTTAATCCGTCAAAAAACAAAGCAAGAGGACAGGTCTCGCCTGTCGTTTTGCGAATATTTAGCCTAATACTTTAAAAAAACCGCCCTTTGGCGGTTTTTTTGTCTATTCATCTTTTCTCCTGTCTATAACCATAAGCCAATCTTCATGGGACTTCGCGCCACTAATACGGTACAATCTTCCCTGAAAGCGAGGGATCATGAATGTACAAATGGGACATGTACTGCCAGGAAGAAGACCACCCGCTGCTGCCACGGTTTTTTACCTGGATTGCCGTAATTGTTTACGGCACAACCTTTTCTCTTGTTCTGCTTGGCTGGGTTCGCTGGATTTCGCTGCTTATGGAATACCGCCAGACCCTGATGCTGCTGGCAAACTGATGAAAAAACCCGCTCTCACCCAACTCATTCCCCTGTGCATCGCCTTTTTCGTGTTTATCACCGTTCTTGTGCTGACCTCACCATACAAGCTGCTTGCCGTAAAAAGCGGCAGCATGGCACCGGCTCTGCCCACCCATTCTGTGATTGCCATCACAAAAAACAACCAACATCTCTTTTTGCCCGGTGAAATTATCACCTATCATACAGACGGCCGCCTGATTACCCATCGAATCATCCATGTTGGGTTTGACGGCGATGTCTATTACCAAACCAAGGGGGACGCCAACCACTCCCCGGACAGCTACCATGTCCGGCGCCCAGACGTCTACGGCCGGGTAATCTACGTAACCTCACCAACTCTGTCGGCGTTCATCTCACTTCTTTATTCCCCTAAAACCATCCGGGCAATCCTGATCCTCTTTTTTATCCTTTTATTCCCGGTAATTTTTAATTTCCACAAAAATATCCGTAAACTTGGGAAGGAGACATGAACATGGTCAGTTGGCTCTGTCCGTATTGTAAGAACCGAATGTTTAGCTCCTGGGATTTCAGAGAAAAGCGACTGATTGACTGCCTTTACTGCCAACTGGCATTTATCAATCCCTACTACCGCAAAAGCTCTGACCTGCAGCTTGCCAAAGATAAAAGCAAAAGTACATAGAAACCGCCCGGCGAACACAATCTAAAGCAAACTGGAAAAAAGGAGTTCGCCATGCCGTCTATCGCTTTTTTTGAAACACAGAAAGGAGATCGCCCTTATTACAATAAAAGACTCAAGGAAAGCAGTATTCACTACAGCGATGAGATCCTCGACACCAATCTCACCGCCGAAAACGAAGCGGAAGTTCTCTCCGTCTTCATCTATTCCCAAATAACAAAAGAAGTCCTGGACCGCTTTCCCCAACTACGATTGGTTACCACCCGGTCCGCCGGCTTTAACCACATCGATTTGGCCGCCTGCGCCAACCGGAACATCGCCGTCTGCTATGTGCCTCTCTACGGGGAAAATACCGTAGCGGAACACACCTTCGCCCTTATCCTGGCTCTCTCACGCAACATCCATAAAGCATACCTGCGCACCCTCCGGGAAAACTTTTCCCTGGCAGGGCTTCAGGGCTTTGATCTAAAGGGAAAAACGCTGGCAGTCGTAGGGGCCGGCCGCATCGGCCTCCATGTCATTAAATTCGCCCGCGGTTTTGACATGAATGTACTGGCCGTGGATCCTACCCCTGACTCCTTCCTGGCCGAAGTACTCCAGTTCCAATACACGTCCCTGGAAGAAGCGCTGCCCCGGGCCGACATTCTCACTCTCCACGCCCCCCTAAACGATAGCACCCATCACATGCTCAATAAAGAAAACCTCCCTAAAATAAAAAAAGGCGCCCTCCTGATTAACACAGCGCGGGGCGAACTGGTAGAGACAGATGCTCTCCTGGCCGCGTTAAACAGCGGCACCGTCGCCGGCGCCGGCCTGGACGTCCTGGAAGGGGAAGATATGTTTGTCGAGGAAGAAAAGCTCTTCAATCCCCATATACCCCCGGAAACACTGGCCACCGTCTTAAAAAACCATTTGTTGCTGAACCGGGAAGATGTGGTCATCACACCACATATCGGCTTTAACTCCCGGGAAGCGGTGCAGCGCATCCGCGAAACAACAGCAGACAATATCACCGCCTTTTTCGCCGGTAATCCCCAAAATCTTGTTAAAGCCCCCTGAACATCTCACCCTTTAACAATCTGCTGTCGGTCAGCGCCCGGTCAATATCCTCAAGCATTCGTTCTTTTTCCAGGGGCAGCACACCACCCACAGCAAAATAATTGGAGGCATGGTTGGACCTAAACGTACACCGGGTAAGTTCCAACCGCTCAATCAACAACCGTAACTCCGCCAGACACTCCCCCGGCGTCAACAGATTAAATGCTCCCGCCTCAATCTTTCCGGCCAGAGATGTCCCTTCTTCCACCATCAGCGTCAGCGCCGACAAATAGACCGGGTCAATGGCCGACGCCACCTCCGCCGTAGCCTCAGCATGCTCCCGCCAACGTTCCCGGCCTCCCAGCCCGATGATTACCGTAGCCGACAACCCGATTCCAGCTTGCTGGATCTTTTTTCCCGCTTGCGTCATCTCTTCCGGGGTGACGCCTTTTTTTACATCTTCCAACACCTGCGAATCGCCGCTCTCGATGCCAAAATAAGCCAAACTAATCCCGGCCTCCCGAATCGCCGTCAGTTCCTCCAGACTCTTCCCCAGAATATTCGTTGGCCCCGCATACGCAGACACCCGCCTCACATCAGGAAATGCCTGCCGTACCTCCTCCAGCACCGCCAGCAGTTCATCGGTCTCCATAGCCAGCACATCGCCATCCGCGAGAAAGATCCGTTTCGTCCCGCCATAACGCTCCTTCGCCCAGGCAATATCTTTTTTTATTTCATCCAATGTCTTCACCCGGAAGTACTTACGCTTATACATGGAGCAGAAAGAGCAGGCATTGTGGGAACATCCCACCGTCACCTGCAAAATCAAGCTCCTTGCCTCACTGGGCGGTCGGTACAACGGTTGCTCGTAAATCATCGTCATTCTCCTAATTGCCATTCCGTATGGAAAAAATAATGGCATTATTTAATTTCCGGAGCGGCTTTGTTACATATTCACCCTGAAACCACAATCCGGAAGAGCCGCCCCCGTCTAAATTCAACGCATCCCTGGCCCCCAAAGCCTTGAGCATTCTTGCCAATTCATCCAGCGTAGCTCTGGTTGTCACCAAAAGATACCTGCCGTCCGCTGTGATACCCAGCGCCGTACGCACCCTTCTCTCCAAAGCCGCCACATTCACTTTCTCCCCCACATGGTCACAAAGCACCTGCCCGTTCTTGAGCAAAGTAGGCCCTGCAGCCACGCCTTCCACGACCTTATTCCATTCCGGCAGTTCCACACCATTCTCATCCTCAAACCGAACCCTGTACGACACATATTGACCCACATAAAATCCGGCAGCATGCCGCTTGTCATAGCCGCTAAAGTTAATCACATATCCGTCATGTGGAATCATTGCATCCCAGTTATCCAAAATTGCGACCACCCGGCCGTCACTCACAACAACTGACGTACCCATATTAAAGCCCAGGCTTTCCCCACGCTCCCGGGTATATATAAAGATTCCTCCACCGGCACCGGGCGTACGGTTAAAGCCCCACGCCTTCCACGTAGCTCCCTCCCAGGTATTGGGGAACAAACTGGTGCTTCCCTCAATTTTCACCCGCAACCGGTCCAGCAAAATACCCCCGTCCGGCAAAAACCCAATCGTAGAACCCACGTCCCCTGTATGAACCACCCTGCCACCTGAAATAATATTCCCCCACGGCTCCTGCCCATTCAAATCAAAAAAACTCCCGGTTATCGCCGCCACCGCACCGTTACGCACCGCTAAAGCATCTAAATCCTCCAGGCCCTTAACCTGCTGACTGCCAAAAACCAACCGCGGATAAACGCTGTCTTTCTCCAAAGCCACAACATTGATCGCCAAACGTTCCGTCTTCATGTACACATCTCTTTTATTGATTCCCAGTTGCAACGGCGCAATTGCTCGCTGATCCAGGATACGCGAAATAACAGCCGCAGCCTCTCCCCGCGTCAAAAAACCTCCCGGTCGAAACGTTTCATCCGGATAACCGCCCAGCAGTTTTTTCTCCACCGCCTGCGCCACATACCCAAGATAATGCTCACTGATCTCTTCCGCATCTCCAAACATAACCGGCAATTCCTTACTTCCCAGACCCTGCGCCCTCACCAGCAAAGCCGCCATCTCCTCCCGCGGAATCAATCCACGGGGATCAATCCCCTCCGGGTATTCATCGGGCATCACAATCCCACCGTAAATACTGGCCGTCACATAAGGCATCGCCCAATGTTCCCCCGACCAGTCCGTAATGTCTAGCTCCACAGCCACAGTGAGCAGTTTAATAAACTCCCCCCTGCTTATATGATTATTCGGCCGGAACGTACCATCCCCGTACCCTCCAATGAATCCTTTCTCCGTCAAAGACCGAACAACCGCCTCTGACCAGTGTCCGGACATATCAGAAAAGCCCGACGCTCCCACCACACTTGTTAACCCCAACAAAAATACTAATACCAAAGCAAGTTTTTTCATATAGTCCCCCATATTGTCAGATATGTAATACTTCCCCCAACAGACCCTCTTTCCTTCCTTTAGACTCAAATTCTTCCTCTAAAGTTCCCCAAAAAAAATCCCGTTTCCGGGATTTTTTTATCTAATTTCAGCACCGGGGACATCTTCCCCCGTCAGCGCCTTGTACGACTGCTGTAGCAACTGTACAACAAACATTGGGTTATGAACACCCAAACTGCCATCCTGGCTAACCAGCGTATGGTTATATGCCGCCAGATAGACTTCATCCTCTACCTGAACGATTTCACCCGAGGTATCCTTGAACTGAATCTGTCCACCTCCAAGCTCAATGGACCCACCATCCAACTCTGCAAGAATGGCCTCTTCCAAAAGATCTAATAATCCGGCCACTTCTTCCTGGAATCCCTTCGTCTCACCGTCACCATCATAATCATTCTTGGCCGTCAGATTCACCGTTTGAATGTTCTCATGGCACTGCCCGCAAGCCGCCGCAACGTTATCCACCTGGAAGGTATGGGAAGCAAAATCCTGGTTTCCCTCAGTCATATGACAGCGGACACAGGTATTTTCCACCTGCGCGTGAGCCGTGGTGCTACCGTAATCAAAGCCTTCTACCCGAATACCACCGGTAGCAGTGTAAACACCAGCCTGACTGCTGAAGTGGGGAGCCGAGCGATTTTCATCAGCAATATTCGGCGCACGCCGTTCATTGTGACACGCAAAACACAGGGCACCCGTCCCCGCCTGCACATTCTCCGCAGTGGGAATACTCACAGTACCCGCTTCCATCAGTTCCTGACCTCTCCCGGTATGACAGGCCCGGCAGTCAATCGAGATGAAGAAATCCCGCTCAATGGCCGCCTGCTCCGTCAACTGTTCGGCAAAAGCCCCGCCATCATGACAAACTACACAGCCATCCCGCTGCGCCGGCAACAACAAAATATTAGCGTGATTTGAATCAACCCACTGGCCAACTAACGCCGAGATATCAATGTCCTCTCGTTGCTGCCCATCACCCGGCACCGGCGTCGGCTGCGCACCCCTGGGCGGACACCCAGACGCAACAACCGCAACCAATACAATCATTAATCCAAAACAGATTAACATCCTCCTGCTCATAGCAAAACCCCTTTCCAAACATGGTAATCAAGCTTATATTTTCCAACCCTTAAACATTTTATGTAAAATAATTCTATTCCCTTCAAAGTTTAGACAAAAAAAAGACCTTACGGCCCGAGTTTGTTTACAAACTCTTCATCTGTTCAGGCTGTTCAAAAGCAAGCAGAACGAGGAGCAAGGATTTCCGGCACCGCAGGCGTATTAGCCATACGTTGAGGATGCCGGAGATCCGCGGCGACGAAGGTATGCGCCGCTTTTCAACAGCCTGAGGCTACGGCCTTCCCAGCTTCCGCCTGACAATTCCTATACCCACCTGCAACTCTTCCACTCTAAACGCATACGCCAGCAAAAAGTAAACTCCCGCTCCAACACCAATTAAAACACCTAGCTCCATGGCCTGCCGGGTAAAACCCTCCGCAGTCAAATAACCACTTCCCACGGTAAGCAGCGCCCCCATCACCAACGCAGCTAAAGAAGACTTCCAAAATGTAGCCAACAACTGCCGCCCGCCAAACGCACCAATCTTCTTCCATAATAAATAACCCAGCCCAAGCGTCCCAATATTCACCGACAACGCCGTCCCCAAAGCAATCCCGCCATGGGCCAACGGCTTAATCAAGAACCAGTTCAGTACAATATTCAACAGTACCATCACAAATGTAAATACCATCGGCGTCACCGTATCCTTTAACGCATAAAACGCCCGGTTTATCAGCAACTGAGTACCCAAAGCAACTAACCCCAAACTGTAAAACGCCAAAGCAAACGCTGTGCTTTCCGTAGCCCCCACATCAAAAGCGCCCCGCTCAAACAGTAACCGCACAACCGGCACTCTCAAAACAATCAGCCCGACCATCATCGGAAACACCAGCACAATAATCAGACCCAATCCCTGCCTCAGCGTCTCCTTAAAGTCCTTCATTTTCCCTTCTACATGCAGCTCCACCAGCGTCGGGTAAAGCACAGTCAGCAACGCCAAAATTAATATCCCATTGGGCAAAAGATAAACCCTGTTAGCAAAATTTAACGCCGCAATACTACCCTCCGGCAAAAGCGACCCAAAAACACGATCCACTATACTCTTTAACTCCAATGCAGCCCCTCCGAGAATAACCGGCGGCAACAACACCGCCATCTTCTTAATCCCCGGATGCCTCCACAACAATTTATGTCTCTTAAAAACTCCATGCCGCATCACCGCCGGCACCTGAATCAGAAACTGACTGGCAAACCCCACAATCGTCGCCCAAGCCAACCCCATAATCCCATACCGTACCCCAAAAAAAATAGCAGCCACAATCACAATGGCATTACTGGGATACGCCGGCAACGCCGGAATCACAAAATTTCTCTTCGTATGCAACAACCCGCTGGACAACCCGCTCATCCCCAGGAAAAATAACCCCGGCAGCATAATCTTCGCCATCTGCACGGTAATATCAAACGTCTCCCCGCTAAACCCCGGCGCCACCAATCGCACCACCACCGGTGCCACCAGTATCAACCCCACACTGGCCAACAACAGAATCCCGCCTAAAATAATATAAGCCGTCAGTGCAAACGCATTCCCATCATCCTGCTTATGGTACTCCCCATAAACCGGAATAAACGCGGTTTTCACCGCGTCGTTAAAAGCATAAAACAGTATATACGGCAACATCGCCGCAATCAAATACGCATCCGTCTCCGCCGAAGCACCAAACCGGTGAGCAATCGCCGCCTCCCGTAAAAACCCGGAAACCCGCGAAAACACCAACAAAACAGTAACCACACCGGCCCACTTCAACATCGCCTTATTATTCATACCATCACACTCTTTCGTGTAACTCCTATCAGTATATTATAGATACATCCAAACTTCAATTCCCGTTTATTGTCTCCCCTGCCAAACAAAAACACTGTTCAACAGCAAGCTGCTAACAGTGTGTTCGTTCTACATAGCCAACCCGGTAATTGTCACTACTTTGGCCATCACAAGCAATCCCGAAGCAATCACACCCAGCGTAATAATCACAAAAGCTTCCCTATCCGGAATCTTAAACAACCTGGCTGCCACACATGCCGTCCACGCTCCCGTCGTAGGCAGTGGAATCGCCACAAACAAAAACAACGCATACTTACCAAACCGCCTAAAACTTTCCCGCTTCCCCTCCGCCTTCCGTACCATCCGGTCATACACCCTACGAACATACTTATTCATGGCCAAGACCTTTTCAATCCTCGTCAAAACCCATAATAACGGAAAAATAATAGCAATATTCCCTAAAACACTCACAAACAGAGCTTCCCACCGGGAAAGCCCCAAATACATCCCCAAAGGCAAACCGCCCCTAATCTCCACAATCGGCATCGCCGACAACACAAAGACCTTTAAGTAATTCAATCCCTAACCCCGTTTCTACAAACTCCGTACAACCTGGATCCAAGTATTCCCCCACCCAGTCTCAACCCTAGTCCCATCCTTATAATAATACCCGGTCTTCCCGTCCTTCTTCTCCCAACGAATCTCATACTTCCGACCCGCCTCATATAAAAACCCGTCCCCGCTCCCGGACAAATCAATATCCACCAAAGCATCCGGTCCCGGAACATTGGTATGCTTAGCAGTACGGACAATCACCCTCGAAGCACTATACTGCTTCCCGCTCTCCCGATCTGTAAGCGGCCCCCCGTTAATAAACCGTAAATACTCCCCATTCTCTGCATCATACTTGTAACTCACTTTATAACTGGCACTATATGTAATTACCGGATTACTTTCCTCTTCATACCCTCCCGGCAACTCTACCGGTTCAAATTCCAACTCTGTAATATCCGATGCCCCCCGGGCCTTAAACAACTTACTAATATCTGTATATAAGTTATGGGGAGCATTCCTCGAAGAATCCCGCCAGAGATACTCCGCACTGGTAATCTGCTTCAACCCCATCCCTTTAATCATCTCCTGCGTACTTACCGAATACCCACTATGAGCAATCACCCCACCATATTCCCTCGCCTGCTCCCCAAAATAAGGCCTCAAACTTCTCACCGGCCCCACCAAAAAATTCTCTTCAAAGTGCCTGTCAAAGACAGCCAGATACCTTGTGGTACCCCCTTCCACTAAAAACTCATATACAAGGGAAGCCTGCTGCAGCCCGGACTGAGGCCACGCCGCACGGTGATTATTAATCACCACAGCCACCGGCTTCACATTCTGCACCCTTACCGTCAGATCTTCAATCTCTTCCTCTTCCTCTATTTCCTCAACAACCGGCACGACCACAGGTTCCGGCTTCTTTCCACACCCACCAAAGAACACCCCAAACAAAAAGGCCGCCACCAACAGCCACAGCAATGTTTTCTTCACATTAATATCCTCCGGCTTATACCAAACTTGTCACTTTCGTTCATTATTTGTTCTCCGGTTATCGCCTAAAATCCTGCCCTGAAAAATAATCCTTTGAGTTTCCTCAAAGGATTATTTTCAAATCACCCACAGACTAACTATTTTCAATAAATTCTACTATTGAAGAACAAAACAGAGCAAAATCCTCAAGCCTGGTTGTGATAATGCTATATATTTCTTCCGGGCTTACTTTTGCATACCCGTGAACAAGCCTATTGCGATATCCAGCCATTCCTGCGATTTTTTGACTGAATTCAGGGCTAATCACCTTGTGATGGCCAAGTATCTCGGTAATTTCCTTATAGTTTTCCGGCTTTCCATATCCTTTTTTAGCTACAATATGGCGGCCAATATCAAATAGGGCCTCAAGCGACCTTCTCAGATGATGCTCAGCCACTGCAAAATTGTCCGGATCTGCCAAAAACTCTTCTTTACTCATACCTTTCATTTTCTCCAGCCTGTTTGCCGAGACTCTGATTTGATTTAGCCGCTCATCCAAAAGTTCAAGGTTAAGCATAAAAGCCACCCTCCTTGATTGTCTCCCTTACTTCCTTGCGGAACGTATTTAAAAACGGCTTAAAGTCTAAATAATCCCTGATGGTCACATCCTCGAAATCCGTACGAAGATTGTCATTACTTGAGTAGACCACAATCCCCCTTTTAATAATCAAAAACTTCTGTTCTATAGATGCAGAATTTAAAACCATCGTATCCACATCCGCATTTAAAATCTCAGATGCTTCACTGACAATATTCGTTTCCAAAATGACTGCTTCCTCAAAAGAAGGATTTTCCCTGAATAAAAGACCAAAATCAAAATCGCTTTCAGGCGTTGCCGAACCATCAACACGTGAACCAAAAAGGTAAACAGCAACCAGATCATATTTATTAAAGATTACATCCAGTTGATTCTGATTCCGCAGTACATTTTCTATCATTTTTTAACAACCCTTTCCACCGTACTTAACAATCCTATTATATACCAGTTAGGCAGCCAACAACAATATTAACTACCGCGTTATTAATTGGCACTATTGAAGATCCTCCCCCTCCACCCTACAGCAATTACGGCACAAACACCCACATTCTCTGGCTGCTCTCCCTCACACTACTACTATATGGCCTCTTCCTAACTCAAAGAAAATCCTTCTCGCACTAAGCGGGAAGGATTTTTTTACTCTTTCGTACAAGCCGCCTCCACAATGGCCCGAACAATCCCTTTCTCCAACACTTGATCCTGCAGCATCACACCTCTGGGAATCTCACAGTCACAGGCCACAATACTATCTGACAGTTCAACATCCTCCGCAACCACCACCCGGTCCCAGAGAATCCCCCTCTTAATCACCGCATTCTTCCCAACCACTGTATCATCACCAAGAATCACCGGCCCATAAATCCGGGCCCCCTCCTCCACAACACACCGATCCCCAATCAAAACCGGCCCCACCAATACCGTATCCGGGTGAATCGAAACCCTATCCCCCAGCCAAATATTCCCTTCCATCCGCTTCCCCGGCAGTTCCACATCCACCACCCCGGTCAGCATATCATAATGCGCCTCCCGATACACACTCAAATCACCCACATCGCACCAGTACTCCCGCATCACATACCCGTTCATTACCTCCCCCTTTTCCAACAATTCAGGGAAGACCTGCTTACCAAAATCATAAAACGTATCCTCCGGAATATGCTCAAAAATCTCCGGCTCAAATAAATAAATCCCGGTATTCGCTAAATTACTAATAGCCTCTTCCCGCTTCGGTTTCTCCTGAAACCGCACAATCCGTGAACTCTCCCTTACCACAACTCCATACTGAGTAGGATCAGCCACCCGCTTCAAAGCCAAAGTAGCAATCCCACCCTCCTCCAAATGAAACTTCAAAAAATTCCCCAAATCTATATCCGTCAGCGCATCACCGCTAATAATTAAACAACTCTCATTCCCAAAGAACTCCCGGACTCTCTTGAATCCTCCCGCCGTCCCCATCAGTTCCTTCTCATGCGAGTATGTAATACTCACACCAAATTCCTTACCATCACCGAAATGCTCCTGAATAACCTCCGGCATATAATGCAAATTCACCACAATATGCCGAACCCCATACTTAGCCAATAACCTCACCGCATGCTCCATACAAGGCCTCCCGGCCATCTCCACCATGGGCTTGGACACCACATTAGTCAGCGGCCGCAGCCGCGTCCCCAGCCCCGCCGCAAGAATCATCGCTCTCATATAATCACTTCCCTTTACTCCTGTTACAGTATACTTCTAGCAAGGCAGCTGTTTCTCCTACCCGAAGAATTCGTAATACTACCTTAGTGACTTAACACTCCACCCAGCCACATAATATGCCATACAAATTATAGTCATAAATACTGATAAAGTGCAAATAATAAGATTTAGTAATCAAATACAGCATTGAAATGAAAACAAAAATACATTGTATATATGTATGCACGTAAAGAAGCGACATTGTCTTCTCAGATTGAGGGAACAAGAGCTACCTTTTCTGACCTGATTAAAGCGGAAGCCGGCATGACAGATGAGGTTCCTAACGATGTAGAAGAGATTGAAAACTATATAAAGGCAACAAACTATGGTTTTGAAAGATTAGAAACATTGCCTCTGTCTCTTCGCCTGATCAGAGAAATTCATGCAATCCTCATGAAGGGGGTTCGTAGTGAAAATAAAACTCCTGGTGAATTTAGAAAATCACAAAACTGGATTGGCGGGTACTCAATAAATACTGCCAGTTATATTCCTCCATCCGTTGACTATTTGCATACCTGCCTGGATAACTTTGAAAAATTCATGCACGAGAGCACCCGTTTAGCACCGCTTCTAAAGGTAGCACTAATACACAGTCAATTTGAATTGATACATCCATTTTTAGATGGAAACGGTCGAGTAGGAAGACTTCTGATTGCATTCTATCTAGCTGCTAATGACATCCTGCATAAGCCAACTCTGTATATTTCAAAGTTTATAAAAAAAAATCAGCAGGCTTACTATGATTGCCTTTACAACATCCACACCAAAGGGGATTACGAAACCTGGATTAAATTCTTTTTAACCGGCGTAATTGAAACATCAAAGGAAGCCTTTAAAATAGCAAGAGATATCACAGCTCTCCGTGAAGATGATTTGCGTAAAATAAATGCACTCGGCAGAACCAGTGAGAATGCAATGGCCATTTATGAAGGATTATTTGATAAGCCTACAATAAGCATAGAGGAAGCCGCTTCAAAACTTGATATTAGCGTTGCCACAAGTGGCCGGTTACTTGACAGGCTTTGCAACGAAAAGGTTTTAAGTAATCTGGATAATCGAAAACGTAAAAAGGTATTTGCTTATAAGAGGTATATTGATGTATTTAAAGACTGATTCTCCCCACGCAAGACATCAGTACATCCAACCCACACCACGCTCCCCGCAAAAACCTAGCAAACACCCGCAGATCTATGCAGTTGTTGATTTAATAAATATTCTTTACCAACAAACCGAACATAACCATCATCCAGATTAACCTGACTTATCTCCAACTGCACCAGCTCATTCAGCCGGCAACCGGTTTGTAAAAACACCCGCATAATCGCACAATCCCGCTCCGGATACCGGCTGCCCATGGCCGCATCCAAAAGAGCATCCCCTTCTTCCCGGTCCAAATACACCGGCAACGGCCGTGCCGTTTTCACATCCCGCAACCTGCAAATACCCGTAAATCTATACAGTACGCTTCAATAGACCGTTCCGACAAACCCCGCTCAATATCCAGGAAATTAACAAACTCTTCCTGATACGGATAACCTTCTTTCACGACACACACCCCTACGCAAACATATGTTCGCATATAACATCAAAAAAAATTCGCGCTTGCTTTCTTTGAAATCTTGGCAGTGTTATACCGGGCACTCTGACATCCTCAGTTTTCTCCAGGAAACTTAATCGCTAAAATAATAATATCCTCATTATGACGTTCATAGTAAACTTTAAATTTGCTAACAACAATCCTTGAAACTCCTTGATAAACACCGTATTCCTCAGTGTAAGTTTTCGAAAGTATGTGATTTAATAAAATATTTTCAAATTGCAAAACCAGGCCGGTTAAGTATCTCTGAGTCACTTCCTTAGTAAAGTGCCTGCTCTCATATGAAAAAAGTTTATCCTGTACTGGCTTTGGCCAAAGCACTCTAATCTGATTCATTGCTGTTAAACCTATTTAAAATGTCTTCCAAAAACTTTTCAGTATTAAGAACTTTGTTAGCCTTATAGGCTTCCCGACTTTCTGCAATCATTTTTTTTAGTTCAGGATCACTTGCAACTTCTGCTGAAATTGATTTAATTTCTTTACTATCAATAAATCTTAATTGCTCAACTATTTCTTCTAAAGATATATCACTAGGTAGACTTTTAATAAGTTTTATTGCCTTTTCTCTCGCTGTTTCCATACAAACTCCTCCTCCCTCTTATAAGTGATACGACTTTAATTATACTATGTCTCAATAAAATGTTGTTCTCAACTTATTCATAATAACCCACATGATGCTTCTCTCCTCGGCCACTCAGTCTGCGTTACATGCACATCAATCGAGGTGATACTAATTACCTCTCCCGTATTCCTAATTTTTCTTTCAAAGCCGCCTGAAGTACTTGTGAAAAATTAATATTTTTCTCAAGTGCGAGCTTGTTAAGCCATTGCGGTATTGAAAGTGTTTTCTTTACTGAGTAGTTTTCAACCGCTTCACGCATTGTAGGCATAAATACCTCAATCAGTACAACAACCTGGCCTGATTCAAGAGAAATCTTATTGATTGGGGTGGCCTCGGGAATTTCGTCCTTATCTTCTTCCATACTATACAGATGAAGCCCTAAAGCTTCCTTGGCCATTAAAACCGCTTCTTCATCGGAATTGCCACAGGAAAAACATCCAGGCAAGTCAGGAAATGAGACAGATATTCCGTCATCAGCATAACTAAATACAGCTGGAAATATATAACGATCTTTTTTCATAGGTTCAACTCCTCGGAATAATTTCTGCTTGCTGAAAAATGCTTATCACTGTTTTAATAGGGATACTTTTTCTAGGATGAGGAATGGTGACTTTACCTTTTTTCGTCGGATGCTTAAAGTGGTGATGACTTCCGTTTGCTTTATAAAAATACCATCCATTCTGATTCAATATTTTTATCAACTCATTCGAGGAATATGATTTCATATTATCCTCCTACCCCATATTATAATACGCATAATAATACGTGTCAAATTGGCCAACCCAGCATCTCAACAATGGAGATACGGTTACTACACTACCCCAACGGATGCTTCTCCATCGCCTCCCTAACCTCCCCCTGGGTGATATGACAATAAATCCCAGTAGTGCTGATATTTTCGTGACCGGCAATTTCTTTTAATGTCACCAAATCAATCCCCGCCTTCAACAAAAGCGTCAGGCATGTATGCCGTAACTTGTGAACCGAAAGCTTCTCCCTATCAATACCTGCCCTTGCACACATTCGTTCAAACAAGTCCTGCACACCCCGCCTGGAAATCGGAATCCCCCTGTGGCTGATAAAAATTCTTTCACAAGAGTCACTCTTCGGCGCCCGCACAGATAGGTAATCCCGAATTGCCTGGCATGTAGATTCCGTCAACGGCACAATCCGTTCCTTATTTCCTTTACCAACAAACCGAACATAACCATCATCCAGATTAACCTGACTTATCTCCAACTGCACCAGCTCATTCAGCCGGCAACCCGTTTGTAAAAACACCCTCATAATCGCACAATCCCGCTCCTGATACCGACTGCCCATGGCCGCATCCAAAAGCGCATCCCCTTCTTCCCGGTCCAAATACACCGGCAACGGCCGTGCTGTTTTCACATCCCGCAACCTCAGCACCGGATTATCCATCTCCTCAATATACCCCTGCAACTCAAGATAGCCAAAATAGCACCTCAGCGATGCCAGCTTTCTGTTCCTGGTTTTTGGATTATTATTACGTTCTTTTTTCAGATACGTCAAAAAATCTCTCACATGCTTATCTTTAACATCACATACATCCAACCCACGCCACATTCCCCGTAAAAAACCAGCAAATACCCGCAAATCTATACAGTACGCTTCAATAGACCGTTCCGACAAACCCCGCTCAATATCCAGGAAATCAACAAACTCTTCCTGATACGGATAACCTTCTTTCACGACACGCACCCCCTATACAAACGTATGTTCGCATACAACGTCAAAAAAAATTATCGCACAAGATATGGACCTACTAAGTGTGCGGGTTTAAATAATATCTTGATACTTCTGTCTACCATAGAGCACACGCATAATAACAACTTGCTTCTCAATCTCATCTACTATGTAAAAAGCAATGTAGTTTTCAACGACAAGTTTTCGGTAACCTTTGCTCCTAAGAACATCATCTTCATCCAAGCTACAGGATAACGGGAAGTCCCTAAGCCTTATGATATTGTTTTCAATTTTATCAATGAGATTCTCTGCTGCATCTTCATTGAAAAGCTCTTCAGCAATATAGCTATAAATCTCATCCAAATCATCGTTTGCCTTTGGTGTAATTTTAATTCTGTACTTACTTTCTACCATATTTTTCTCTGAGCTTTTTAAAGACTTCTTCTCCATCTAAAAGCTCTCCCCCGTTTTTAATTTGAGCTTCCGCTTCAGCAAGTTTCTGGTAGAGTTCCAATTTTGCTAGGAACTTTTCATAAGTCTCCATGCTCATCACAACTAAATCTCCATAACCATTTTTAGTAATGAAGATTGGTTCTTGAAATTGATGGCACAGTTCTGAAATTTCCGTTGTATTCCGAAGGTCCTTAATTGGACGTATTTGAGGCATAACATCATCTCCTCGCTGTATTATGCCTTAATTGTAGCATTATTATGTTGTTTTTTCAACCGTCCATAAATCTTGGCAGTTGCCAAGCCCTCTATCCACATCTCCGACAAACCCCGCTTAATATTCTAAAATCAATAAATTCTTCTGAAAGGATAGAGAACTCACGTTCGCATACAACGTCAAAAAAAATTATCGCGCTTGCTCACCTTCCACAAAAGATACAATAATGTCTGTTACTTCAGCCACAATATCTTTTGGCGCTTTTTCATAAAATAATACCTTTCTCGCAACTATATCCAGGGCCTTTACCTGCTCACACATAATAACGCCTGATGTCACCGTTCGTTCATCTAACTCAACATGCAGGGGGAAGCCCTTTTTTGTGTTAGTAATTGGGCATACCATGGCCAATTTTGCAAATTGATTATAGGTGTTGTTGCTAACTACTAATGCCGGTCTTTGTTCATGACCTACTTGCGGATCAAATTCTAACATCACAATATCACCCTGCTCTGGTTTATACACTAAAACACCTCTTTACCTGTTGGCTTTCCGGTATCCCATTCATTGCAATGATAATCACCTTTATACTCTGCTACCCGCTCTTTTAGGGTAATATGTTTTTTTACAGGAATAATTAACAGATTCCCATCTTGTACTCTAATTTCAACCCTATCATTTTCACTAAGAGATGCCATTTCAAGAATAGCTTTTGGCAACCTGACAGCCTGGCTGTTCCCCCATTTTTGAATAGTCGTATACACACAAATCACCTCACCCTCAGTATATACGGCGTATCTACAGTTGTCAACATTCTTGATAATGACACAGAAATAATATTGGCAGCATCAGACGGATGCTTTTCCATCGCTACAGCTGCCGTTGGGTTAACAAGTTTTTCAGTCATGTAATGAACAATTTTCATTAAGATATTCCCTAAGGGGCTTCGAGTAACTCCCTATTTTTGTTTTTATCTCAGTTTAAACTTTCGTCAACATGCCGATGTAAGAAGTTTTCAATCTCAAATGATGGAATGAGTTGATTATAGTTTTGGTAGTCAATTAGTCCATCATGCTGTAAGCGTCCAACAAGTATGCATGGGGCAATGCCGATTTTGTTTGCATAGTTAACAATCTCGTCTTTATCCGCATAAGAATAGTTCTCTACAAATGACTGGTACTGTTTCTTTGAAATTAAATAATGGCTAGCAATATCGTCCGCAGCATCTTCATCTGATCCTTTTTCATAGCTGATATGAAAGTCTTTTCGAGAGTGGTTAAGCAAATGGGCGAGTTCATGGAAAAAGGTAAACCAAAACACATCTGCACGCTTCCCTCTCATACTTAACGCTATAATCGCCTTGTTATTCCTCCAGATGGTCGCCCCACAAATATAAGTCTTTGGAATGTACTTAGTTAAGACCAAAGCAACCCCACATTCAGCACACATTCTTTTCATCTCCGGATAAAAATCCTCTGGAGATTTCATCGTCAATTCTCTGAAAGCGGGAATCGATTTTCTAAGCTTAGACTTATCGAATTTCTCTACCTCTACCGATAGACCTTCTATTTCAGATTTTCTTATCCAAGCTAAAACGCCAAAATCCGATATATCCTTTAGTTCCTTTTGCTGCCTGAAAGCTACGGCGTAAGCAGGCTTGACTGAAGATAATTTTGCAACTCCGAAAAACTCTCTGCAATTTAGAACCCTTTGATTCCTGTTCGTCTCTTTTTCAACCCACCTATGATCACTCATGTCTTTATACGGTATTTTTTTCAGAATCTCTAAATCCGCTTTTAAATCTTCTTCTTTCTCGAGCCTTGCTTTGTTCAACTGATAGCGTGACTCTAAATTCATCCAAAACTGTGCGCTTGGGCCAATAACTGATTCCATCTTCAATGCGGTATCATAAGTGATCGGAGAATTACCATTTAGAATATTGCTCAGGTGTTTTTCAGTAACGTCTAGTCTGGCCGCTAATTCTTTTTGATTCATGCCTAAAAATCCCATGTTTTCCCTGATCGTTTCTCCGGGCGAAACCGCGACTGCAGGCATAAAATCATGATTATCTTTTTTGTTTACCATGGTAATCCGTCACCTCCTCTATTCTTACGATATTGATAATTTCAAGCTTATTGATATCCCCGTTATCTTCTAGCAGAGGCTTAAAAACAAGTCTATGCGGGTGGACTAAATCAACTGCATATTGATCTGATCTTGTCCCTTCAAGTCGCTTGCTGCTGGAATCAGTTTAATATCCAGTAAACTTGTTGCCGCTAGTAGCTCTTCAACTCTTTGTGTTAATTTATAACCGATATTAGAACCATAGTCCTTTTGAGCAATACGGGGATTCTCACACTGCTTTTTAATTTTATTTGTTTTGTATTCTACTATCATTATAGAGTACAGTCCCCTTATTGTCAATTTTTATTAACCTATCAGGTTAATTTATTTTCGCACTTTTCTCAAAGGGGTAACAAACATATGTTCGCCTTGCACTAAAAAATTTTTTATATCCACCGACGACCCCTTGTCTACCTAAACGGATGCTTTTCCATCGCCGCCCGCACCTCATTCTGTGTTACATGAAGATAGATACTGGTTGTATTAATATCTTCATGCCCAGCAATTTCCTTAATCTTTCAACATTAGATCGTCCTCCCTTTAGGCCATATTCAATTGTGCCGCCAGAAAAAGACATATAATGCAATAATAATGCTTTCATTCGTCGAACTCCTCAAAGATGTTCTTCCATATCAAGCTCTCCTAACCTGAAACTCTAACTGCATCCGTACGACATCCAAAGCACTTATTTCATATGATTTCTGTTTCAACTTCATTACGTTCCAAGCTATTTCTAATTAAGGTTTATGATATTTTTTTCACATACATAGGTAAAAAAATTCCATCATCCTTACCAACCCGGCCTCATTCTCATAATATTTGCTCGGTTAACTCCTGTTTTAACCATTTATCAAACTTTTTCTCCATTTCTTCATTTGTATGAAACTTACCATTTTTCACATCTTCTATTCCTTTTTTTATCTTATACTGTACATACAATGTGTATTGAATATCTTCTATAGAACAGTCATCCGGCATATTATCAATAATTTGCAGAACTTCTTTCTTAAGCATAAATATCACCTACATATCATCATTTTTTTAAGTATAACATGATTCTTACAGCTATAAAAGATGCAAGTGGATTTGACACTCCACACGGCTAAAGCCGCTTCTGAAACAAAAAGCTTCCGAGTAATCTTTACATTCCTTAATCTCCTGGTGGGATTCTTCCCTTCATCCACTAAAGCAACGGTAAAAAAACGGAATGTTACACCCACTACCTATGGCACATCGCCTATTCTATACCAGAGAGATATTCTTTCAACCCTCGCATTTTAACTCTGTAATCGACTTTATGCTGCTGGCAAAAATCCCTAACATAACTGTAATCTCTTTCTGTGCCGTGCCTATGGCTAAACCTCCGGGCTGTCAACAGCATCTTAGTCCTGAATTTCATTGGATGTAGATTCATGGTTTGTGAAGTCACTTCGTCAAACTCTCGGTGCATTTCTACCAAGTTAATCTCTGAAGATAAATAGTTAAGAAACAGCAGTTCATAAAAAGCAAAAGGCATCACATCCTCGATTAACTCTTTAACCAATGTTTCATGAGGACCATATTCTTTCGTGTCGTCTGAGACAAAAGCCATTAAACCCATTGCCTTTGCCATAGACACCGCATACAACTCACCACTATCAAAAAGATACTCATAGTCTCGTTTGTACCTTTCAAACAGTCCTTGTATGCCCATGTCAACTAAATCCTTGGTTGTTACGATTTCAATCCGGCCAGCCACCACATCAGTTGTTAGCTTCTTATAGACTGGGACTGATTTTAGCTTTAGTTCTCGTTCATACAAATAGGCATGCATGTACAGCTGATCAAAATAGTTGAAAATTAATCCCTCTTTACCACTCCCATATAGATGGATAACAATATCTGTATCAAGCGAGGCTTTCATTAGTCGAACTCCTCAAAGATGTCTTCTATATCAAGCCATCTTTCACTTGGTTCTTCTTTTTTAAATATATCTGAATCCATTCCAATAAGACTGAGGGCTCTTTCAAGGCTAGCATAAGGGATATAGTCGTTCTCATAATTGCTGGTTACATACTCCAGGTATCGCGGTGGAACTTCAATAACATTGGCCGGTTTCAATAATCGTTCATCAACATCCAACTTTTTAAATAAGGCCCGGGAGGTTAGTTCATTTCTACTATCAAAAAGCATACTCTTTTGAGCTGAACTAACTATACTAAGTTCATACAGCCTTAGAACCATAGCTGCATAGCTAACCTGAAACTCTAACTGCATCCGTACGACATCCAAGGCACTTATTTCATGGAACTTTTTCTTTAATTCGAATTTAATGTACTTCCTTACTTTCTCTTCTGGCATCAAGAAACAATTGGCAAAATGAAAAGCTCTTGCTTCTGATATGTCTTCGCAGTTTTCAAGCATCTCAATGTCAATTTTTACGGCACCAAACTCATCTTCAAAGTCATAAACCACATGCCCAAGTTCATGGGCAATGGTAAAAATCTCTCTCGACAAGATTTCTGATGAGTTTGAAACGATGACCTTCTTCCCTTCATAAAACGTGGAAAAGCCTAAAAGTTTATCTTTCCCAAAAGGATATCGGATCAGATGGATTCCACTTTGAGCAATCAGGCTAAAGATATCTTTAACTCCATAGGTCTGGATATTGTGTTCCTGTCGAACCTGTAGAGCTCTCTGTTCAATTTCCGTTCTATCAATCCACATCTTCATCACGTGCTTTCATCTGGTAATATAGCTTTTCGTGGGCCTGAAACACTCTTAAAATTTTCTGGATCTTCACGACAGAATCCACAATATCTTCACTGGTATTCTTCTCTCTAAAAAATGCAACCAGTTCCTTATCTTCCTGTTCGACGCTAGTAATCTCTGCGGTAGACACACCAAGATAATCAGCAATCTTCTTAATCATGACAAAGGAAATATCCACCTGGCCGTTTTCCAGACGAGCGTACCTTTGTCTCGTGGTATCCAATAGCGCTGCCATTTGCTCTTGGCTGATTCTATGGTTTGTACGCAGCTCTTTAATCCTGCTCCCGATTGTGTAACTCATTTCAATCCCTCCTGAAACGATTATATAACATTTTATGACTGAAAGCAATTTTTATGTTATACTAATATCACATTTATTATTCATATCTATAAATTTTGTTTCAAACTTCGTTACGTTCCAAGCTGTTTCTAATTCAAGGACATCATATCAGTTATGCGCGCCTCGAAATTAGAAAAGTCATCACCCCGCATCTCTTTTAGTAATTCTTCTGGCACAACTAACTGCCAATCACTTTTATAATAGTACTAAGCTGGACAGTTCCTGAGGCTCGTACTCTTGCCTATTTTAGTCTTTTCATGATAATTTTTTCACATATATAGGCAAAAAAATTCCATCCTCATTACCAACCCGACCCCGCACTCTTATAATATTTATTGCTGCGGCAAAGTACAAACAGAATATGGATCAGCTGCGTATTCCGCTTGATAATAATCAAACTGATAGTGATACTTTAGATTAAATTAGCATAGTTTCTGCCACCATAAATTATCCTGACAATAAATACCGCCTTTGCTTCATCATCAACACGGTATAGTATTAGATAATTCTTGACAACAATTTTTCGATACCCCTTACTACCAAGCCTGGCATCATGGCATAAGCTATACATGTTTGGGTTTTCAACAACAGCATGATAGCATTTTTCTACATCGTTAAGAAAAGCAACAGCTGCCGTTGGGTTAACAAGTTTTTCAGTCATGTAATGAACAATTTCATTAATGTCCTCGTGAGCCTCTTGTGAAACAATAAGATTATAAGCCATGTTTTTCTCTGATACTTCTTAAAGATTCAAAACCATCTACTACTTTACCGTTAATAATAGATTGCTCAGCTACATCTAATTTTCTGTAAATATCATTCATTAACATAGTTTTTTCGTAAGTTTCCATGCTCATTATGACCATTTCACCATATCCGTTTTTCGTTATAAAAACAGGCTCCTTAGCTTCACGACATAATTCCGAAAGCTCACTTGTTTTTTTCAGATCCCTAATTGGAATAATGTGCGGCATAATCTCAACTCCCTTCCCTGTGAGCCAATTATACCACAATTATGCCCTAACTTGATATTCACACCAGAAATAATATTGGCAGCATCAGACGGACCCTTTCATCCCTTTTACCTAAACGGATGCTTTTCCATCGCCGCCCGCACCTCATTCTGTGTTACATGCAGATAGATACTTGTTGTATTAATATCATCATGTCCAGCAATTTCCTTAATGGTCGCAATATCAACACCTGCTTTTAATAACAACGTAAAACACGTGTGCCTCAGCTTATGTATAGAAAGATTTTTATGCTCAATGCCAGCCTTATCACAAATTGTTTTAAAATAGAGCTGTACACTTTCACCAGCAATAGCTCCACCAAAGTTATTTAAAAAGACTTGTTTACAACTTTGAGTTTTGGGCCGCCTTACCGCCAAATAATCCCTTATAGCCTGGCTTGTAGATTCAGTCAACGGAACAATCCGTTCTTTACTGCCCTTCCCTAAATAACGTACATACATCTCCTTCAAGTTAATCTGGCTGAGCTCCAATCCTACCAACTCACTCAACCGGCAACCTGTCTGCAAAAATAATTTCATCATCGCATAGTCCCGCTCTGGAAACTTACTATCCTTTGAAGCAGTTAGTATGGCTTCCGCCTCTTCCAGGTTTAAAAAAACCGGAAGCTTTCGGGCAGTTTTTACATTTCTTAACCGTCTTGTTGGATTACTCTCCATCCGCTATGCAACCCTGGATTTCCAAATAACAAAAATAACTCCTTAAGGAAACCAGTTGTTTGTTTCTAGTTGCCGGTTTATTCATTCGTTCCTTTTTTAAGTACGCCAAATAATTTCTCACATGCTTTTCTTCCACCCTAGTGACAAAGAGTTCATTCGGAAACCATCTTTCTCGCAAAAATCGTACAAACATCTGATTCGCACGGCAGTATCCCTTTATGGTCCACTTGGACAACCCAAGCTCTATCTCCAGGTAGTCAACATACCCTTGTTCAAATGGAAAGTTTTCTTCCATTAACTTACTTCCTCCTTTTCTCGGCCTTGTCACTGTTGCCATAAGAAAAGTCGAACGGTGTTTGAAAAACTACGTGTATGAGGTCAAATATTGATAGATTTTTTTGGCCATCAACCTTTAGTGCAGTTTTCTACTTAAAGATCAAGATCTTTAAGATTGCTATTCATTACCTGAAGCAAGATAGAATAAATTTCATCAGCAATCACTTCATTAGCTTCCTCAGTAATATGACACCAATCTATGAAGACTGTACTCTCTTTCTCATTAAAAATTGATGCCAAATTATAAAAGTTGGGGATATCTTCTACTTCAATCAAATCATATACCATTCGGTAAAAATCAACCATTTGCTCATACTCTTTGTCCCACTCTTTATAACTTAGTTCTTCTGGTGTTAGCGGACTAGTAGAAAATAAATTAGGTTGCCAGATGAAAATATGCTCAAATCCGTATACCCCAGACAATGCTTTTACAAAAGCAATATTATTTTTATAGTCTAAAACTGTTTCTTCCGCAAGAGCTATTATATGCTCCTTACTGTATTTGTCAGTAAAAATTTCCTCAAGTTCTTTGTCAGACTGTTTACCAAAAACGTTTGCCTTAATGTTAGCCAGTGTTCTATAAGTGACAGACCATTTTGCCATCATTTTTTTTGCATCTTGAATAGCATCAATATAAAAAGGCCTTTTTACAGTAACTGCTGAGGAGCTTTGAGGATATATCTTATTTCTTATCGAGTCTAAAGAACCAAATAAACCGGCTTTGCCATTTTGATATGAGGAGGAAATATCATTAACTCCATCATAAAAAATCACATAAGAAGGTATGTTTCCTTGCTTAAGCAACAAACTTAGTTGGACTACTTCTTGAGTAATTGAATAGCCGGACTCTCCATAATTTATAATTTCATATTCGTATTCTGCATTATGCAACTTTTTTGACACAAACGAAGGAATAGTATAATTATCTCTTGCACCAGTACCCCACATGGTTGAACCGCCAAACATAAAAATCTTTTCAGCATCTCTGTCATTACTTTGTGTGTGCCATGTTTCCCTGATTCCTTCTGAATCGATATTAATATATTCTCCTTGGTATTCATTTCTTCTCCATGTTAAATAAGGCGCAAACCGTCTTGTTAAAGAGTAGAATTCTCTCCAATAATCCTCCGACCAACTTTTATCACTATACACTGATAGCTGATTTTGAATGTCTATTCTATGTTCAGGCTGTTCTGAAGGGATAACTAAATTGATTACCCTTAATCCTCCTTCGAGAATGATAAGAAAAAGGATAACCATCAACAAGTAATAAATTTTCTCCTTTTTTATACAAAAATATCCCTTGCCATAATCATTGGGTCTCATATATTCACCACACAATACTTAATCTAATGTAAATTCGTCTTTCCAGCTTATTGTTTCATCTAACTTTGGCTGGCTTTTCTTTTCAAACAAGTAATTACCAAGAACCAAATAGTCCATTTCTGTCCGCATAAAACATCTATACGCATCTTCAGGTGTACACACTATAGGCTCACCACGAACATTAAAGCTGGTATTTACCAGCAGCCCATACCCCGTAGTATTCTTAAAGGTATCGATAAGTTTCCAATAACGATAGTTTGTTTTCTTATGGACTGTTTGAATTCTGGCAGAATAGTCAATATGGGTTACCGCAGGGATGTCTGAACGTAAATGATACAAGCGGTCGTAAAGCTCCATATCTTCATAATTATCCGGAAGAGGATTATGTCTCTCCTTACACACAGGAGCTACCAGGAGCATGTATGGTGATGGCACATCTAAATCAAAGTAATTATTACATTCCTCATACAATACAGAAGGAGCAAACGGACGGAAACCTTCACGATATTTAATTTTAAGGTTAAGCTTCTTTTGCATTTCAGGATGTCTGGGGTCACCTAATATGCTTCTGTTACCAAGTGCCCTAGGCCCCCACTCCATCCTCCCCTGGTACCAACCAACTACATACCCCTTTGTTAATTGAATTGCAACATCGTTGCATAGCATATCAAATTCTTCATAATACGTATAGGGAGCACCATAAATCCTGGCAATCCGCATAATATCTTTGTCACAGTACTCTGGTCCAAGGTATGACCCCTGCATCGCATCGTCTGTGTCCATTAAGCGACGTTTATTTTTTACTATATGCCACACAGCATATGCTGCCCCCAAAGCTCCCCCTGCGTCACCGGCAGCTGGCTGTATCCATATATTTTTAAAAACATTTTCCTTTATCAATTTACCGTTTGCGACACAATTTAATGCGACACCGCCAGCCAAAGTAAGATTATCACTACCTGTAGCTTCTTTAGCTGTTTTTGATAACCGTAAAATTATATCTTCAGTAACTTCTTGTATTGCCAAAGCCAAATCCATATATGGCTGCGTAATTTGTGTCTCTTGCTTACGCTTTGATATTCCGAATAAAGGCTCCCATAGTTCATCTTTGCACATTCTTAAGCCTGTTGCAAAGTCAAAATAATTCATATTTAATAGTAATGAACCGTCTTCCCTGAGATCAATTAAATTATCTAAAATTAATTTTTTATACCTATGAACACGTTCCGAGTTCTTGTGTCCATAAGGGGCAAGCCCCATAAGCTTATATTCCCCGCTATTTACTTTAAATCCACAATAATAGGTAAACGCGGAATATAATAAACCTAACGAGTGTGGAAAGTTAAGCTCCCTAAGCAAAGTGATTTCATTTTCTTTTCCATACAAAATCGCGGAAGTGGCCCATTCTCCAACACCATCCAAGGTCAAAATTGCTGCTTCAGTGAAAGGAGATGGGAAAAAGGCACTTGCTGCATGGGAGAGATGGTGCTCTGGAAAAAAAAGATTAATCTTATTTGCTCCAAGCTTATTCAGTTCCTCACATATAATCTTTCTGATAAATAACTTTTCTTTTAACCACACAGGCATAGCAGATAAGAAACTCTTTAGCCCTTTTGGAGCAAAGCTATGGTAAGTCTCTAAAAGTCTCTCAAATTTTAAATAAGGCTTATCATAAAAAGCAACTGCGTCAAGTTCACTAACATCTAATCTAGCTTCATTAAGAACATACTGAATAGCATTAATTGGAAAATTAGAATCATGTTTTTTCCTTGTAAATCTTTCTTCCTGTGCTGCAGCAACTATTTGCCCATCAATTAAAAGAGCAGCCGCACTATCATGGTAAAACGCTGATATTCCTAAAACAGAGTTAGTCATATATATTCTCCTAAAAAATTGTATAAATAAAAGGTGCCAATGCTGACCCACTCGTTAAGACAATTACCAGACCAAGTAAAAGCAATAAAACGATACTTGGCAAAAGCCAAAGCTTTTTTCTTTCCTTCAAAAATCCCCATAACTCCCTGACTATATCCATGTGTTTTCCCCCTTAGCTTAATAAGGATTTCTTAAATGTTCCGCTTTATATTCTTTATCGTACGTCTTAAAAACTGATTCCTTACTTTTTTTCCATACTCTTGATTGCATAGAGTCCCCACCAAGGAGCTTGCGTACCACAGCAATGGGTGTAACGATTAAAAAGAAAACTAAAGTTAATAAAACTTTGGACACAACAGTACCTACTAAATGTGATAACCCAAACCAGATTTTAGCTAATGGACTAAATACCCGTGGAGCTGACATACTAATTAGCAATAGAACTATCGCCAATAATACCAATTGTAAGTTTTTTATCCGGAAAGCTACAAGTAAAACTATTAATACAAAAACTAATCCCGTATCAAGTATCTGTTTTGAATTGATTTCATTTTGATTCAATTTATCACAACCATCTTAATTAAATTATTTATTTAAGATTCAAAAACTTATCTTAAATATTTATTTTTAAGCTTCTTAGCAAATAAATCAACGAACCAACTTACCTCATCAACTTTTAAAAGGTAGATTATAATAATATAATAAAATAAAGACCTATCCCCAGTATAACTACCGCTAATAACCCTGCTAGTTCCAGGATAGCATTTCCCATAGCTCTTCTTTCCAATGAATAATATTAAACTCAGATTGCAGGGCACATGGGTTAGACGCCCCATGCCGACTGTTGGCCCCAACATGAATGAAGCAATACCTCTCTTTTATCATTTTTAGCTACTTTAAAAGAGTATTTCAACTCTCAATTCACACCTACCGGCTGGCGTGGCAAAATTGAGGAAGGTACGTTGGCTGACGCTATTCTTAATATTATTGTCCACGGCTCTTACATACTCCTGATTGATGTGGAAGAATCTATACATCCTACATTTTATGCAGTTCAAAACTAGTAACCAAATTACCTCTAATCCCTACTAAACAAATCCCTGGTATACACTTTATCCACGACATCTTTAATCTCATCCGAAAGTCTATTTGCAACAATCACATCTGAAATCTTCTTAAACTCATCAAAATTCTTAATGACTCTTGAATGGTAGAACTCGTCCGTATTAAGAGCAGGCTCATAGACCACGACCTCGATACCTTTAGCCTTAATGCGTTTCATGACACCTTGGATGGCAGATTGTCTAAAGTTATCAGAGTCTAACTTCATTATAAGTCTGTAAATACCAACAATCTTTGGATTACGCTTAATAATCATATCCGCAATATGATCTTTTCTAGTTCGATTAGCATCTACAATAGCAGACATGATGTTTTGAGGTACATCTGCATAGTTTGCCAGGAGCTGCTTTGTGTCCTTCGGTAAGCAGTAACCACCATAGCCGAATGAAGGATTGTTATAATAATTCCCAATCCTTGGATCTAGTGCAACACCCTCAATAATCTGCTGCGTATTAAGGCCTCTTACTTCAGCATAGGAGTCTAACTCGTTAAAGAACGCAACTCTCATCGCAAGATAAGTATTAGCAAAGAGCTTAATCGCTTCCGCTTCAGTTGAGTTGGTAAAGAGAACAGGCACATCTTTCTTGATTGCACCTTCTGCTAATAACGCTGCAAACACCTTTGCTCTTTCTGACTGCTCCCCTACTACAATTCTTGAAGGATAGAGATTATCATAAAGCGCTCTTCCTTCTCTTAAAAACTCTGGAGAGAAAATAATGTTATCAGTTTCGAATTTTTCTTTTACAGCCTCAGTATAACCTACCGGCACAGTAGATTTAATGACCATTATCGCATTTGGATTGATAGATAATACATTAGCAATAACTGCTTCAACTGTTCTCGTGTTAAAGTAATTCTTGTCAGGATCATAATTAGTTGGCGTAGAAATAATGACGTATTCAGCTTCTTTAAAAGCTTCATAGTTATCCGTTTTTGCTTTAAGATTTAAGTCTTTAGTCTTTAGATATTCTTCAATTTCTACATCAATAATTGGAGATTGCTTGTTGTTGATCATATCAACCTTTTCCTGGATAATATCCAGTGCGATAACTTCATTATGTTGAGCTAAAAGAACAGCGTTAGAGAGTCCTACATAACCTGTTCCTGCAATTGTTATTCTGCACACTTAAATCCACCTCCATTACATAATGGATAATCCGGTCAAAATGAGCCACTGTTCCGGCTGAAGAGCCAGTTAGTTCAGAACAGGGAAATTCAACATTCTTGGGGCTCTGCCCTAAACCCCGTCCTCGCCGGAAGGCAGTTGGTTTGTGTACAGACCAGCAAGCGACAGGATATTGTGGTTGTGAGGGATTCAAGTGTCAAGATGAACTCACTACGCTCGCCCTTGATTCCCGCCGATGTTTATCCATGAATCTGTAGCAGGGTAGCTTTCTATACCGGAAGCATGGCCCAATTTCTCCGGAGACGTGGCTCACTAGTCCCCGGAATCGCGGCCCTATGACGACGTAATATCCACCTCCATTACATAACAGACTAAAGTATCAACAAAATCTGTAATCTATTAAGCTTTAGTTTGAGATAACTCTAGCCAAAAGTAGATCCCCACTATGTTACCGACCGAAATTAAACCTCCTTCAAATATGAAGTAGATAAGAAAACCAATGATAATAGCTATTCCGTTATATTGGTTAATATTGTTATTCCTTATTACGGATTTTATCTTTTTATTTAATAAATAAATAACTAAACCAAGCCACTGTAATAGTCCTAAAAGTCCAAAATACATTAATACTTCTATGTACCCATTTGCTAATATCTGCGTCGCAGCTAATCCACTACGATGTGACCCTATACCAAAAATCAACTCCATAATGCTTTTTTCTTTTAGCAGATTAACCCAAATACTTAGTCTTCCGCTTGTTAATTGGTCTATTGCATAAAACCCTAAAACTCTGTATTCAACTATTACTTTGTGGATACCAACTGTAAACAAAGTTAATAATATTAGTACTGTAATTAATAAAGTTAACCTTTTACTAACTTTAATATAACTCCAGTTAAATAAGAATATGGCAGTACTAACCCCACAAAGTAATATAGCTGCACGAGAATCGCTAATATATATTATATAAATAGCTATTAATATCAATACTATCAGTATCATTTTGCTCAGTATTTTTTTTATATCTGGTAAAATTCTTGCACCTATTAAAAATCCAAGAGCGGAAAACCTTGCCAACTCATTTGGGTTATTAAAATATCCAATAAAACGGATTCTATTTCCTACAATATAATAACTTGCTTTATTAAAACTAAGTATGAAACTTGGCATGACAACTATTAAGACTATCAAAAATAACAACACTTTTAACAATTTAAGAAAACTTCTTTCTGAAATTTTTGGAAATATAAATAAAGACGCAAATACTATTATTGCTGAAAGAGTTATTAACAATATCGATGATGTTATCGATGCAATGTCACTATGAAAAACGCTTGGTATCATTGATATAGTTAATATAATAAATATCATGAAATGTTTTTGGTTTAAAAATATTAGCCTATTTCGATATAAATATACCAATCCACATAAAAAGCAAAAAAAAGACATATATTTTAACCCATATGCTCCAGGAAATATCTGCAAGTATTGGGTAAACGAGATTATGCTTATCCCCGTAGACAACGTGAATATTATTATAAGGATTTTTAACCCCATTTTTGATTCAAATTTTCTTTCATCATGATTCAACATTATCTATTAACACCATCATTTCAGTATAAATGAAGTCGGTTTCACTGGGTGGCTTAGCCATGGATGCATTGCATTTGTTGGGTCATCAAGGCAAATCAGTTTCTTAAGATTGCTCTTGAGCTTGTTGGAGGAGCCAGCACCACCGCTTTTCTAGCAACATAATTCTTAATAAATCTTACCCATACCTGCGCGTTAGCTTAATTGGCTATTTTATTATAATAATTTAAGTTAATAATTTTATCTGCTCACTATTAATAGAATCCTCCTGGTAAAATTTATTAAGTTTTCTACAAACAAACCCTATATTTATTATAATAGCCAAATAGATACTTCCGTAAGTAATACTTATTAATGTTAGATACCCATATATGCTTAAACCAAATTTGCTGCTTATTAAATGTGTAGCTATACCAGATAAAACTAAAAGTGTCTGAAAGAAAACATCCATTTTCTGTTTGTTAAAAACAACATAACCACTTATAATTGAAGACGCAATAAATCTCAAAGCGTACATGAAACATAAAATTGTGATATACTTTCCAGCTTCCTCATATCCTCTGCCAAATATCACTTCAGAAACACTTGGTGCAATAATGGCCAAAACTGTAAAACCTAAAACAGATATTAATCCCAATACTTTTATAACAGAGAGATAATTCTTCCACACCGAGTTCCCCATTCTAAAGTCTTCACCTAGTTTCTGCAAGTATACTCTACTAACGTTATTTGATATAAATACGAGCGGTAATCCTAATACTCTTACAGAAACCGAATAATAACCCGCTTCGGTTGTTGAGAATAAAGATATAATAGAAATCATAATAAGTGCATACGATAATGAATTAATAAACTGAGCAGGAACCAGATAAAATATGTGCTTTTTGTGATTTTTATAATTCTGAAATAACAAATCGAGGGTTATTCTTTTCCGACTTTTTAATCGTGCAATATATACTTTAGTTAAAACATTAAACCCCAGTATGGGCGACAATGCATATCCTAAACTTTGTCCAAAAGCCCCTCCCCCGAGGAATCCAGAGGTGACTTGCAAAAAACCTTTGAAAAATTCCCTTAGAACTTCAACGCTAGATATGAGTGAGTATTTTTTATATCTGTTGTTATAGCTAATAAAAACAAATCGCATGCCATTTGTCACTACAATTAAAGGTATAACAAAAGCTAACCATCCAATTTGATTAAACGCATTGTTTCTAATTGTTAATATTATTGCTATAAAAAGTGTATATAATATTGAAATAATAAACACCGTTGCAATACTCACGTCTGTCAACACGTCAGCATTTTCATCGTTGCTGTCAATAACAATAAGGATATATAGCTTTAAGGAAGCTACCGGAATTATAAGATTTGCCATGGATATGATAAAAGTATATACACCTAATTCTTCAGGTGTGATTAGTCGCGTTAATATTGGCTGAATTAATAAATTTACGGACTGCCCTATAATAGCCCCCAGTCCCAATGAAATGACGCCTGACCATTGACTATTCCTCAAATATTGCTTATATTTTTCTAGCTTCATCACAGGATGCTCCATTCGCAAACACTATATATTCTATTCAAATAAACTATAGGCTTTAATTAGTTCTTCTTTTTGATTCGACTTTTTCTTGCCGTAGTTAAAAGCACTCGTTGAAAATATCTTGTATTCTTCATTATTTAATTCCATACAAAGTTGAATCACACTAATAAATTTATATTCATCTTTCAGGTCAATATCCCAACCAACGTGCTTGCTTTCTAATTCTCTCCAGGGTGTTTGATTGCTAATGATTACAGGACATCCACTTATTAGTGCCTCTGATATTACGTGTCCATAATTTTCGCCTAATGTTGGAAAAAGAAAAACATGATGCTCTTTAAATACGTTCATTATTCTATCGTGTTCTACTACGCCTTTATATTCTACCTTAATATTTGAAGGTAAGCTTTTAATTATAACTTCACACTCTGACCAATAAGAGCTATCCTCTAGGGGACCAAAAATGTTAAATTCGACTTTCCCATTAATTTGATTTAGAAACTGAATAGCCTTTTTTAGATTCTTTTTAGGATGAATCCTTGATATAAATACTACTTTCAGCTCACCTTTATTTTTATCTATCTCTTTATCAAGTTTTAGATCTTCATAATTGGCAGTTAAATTATTCGCAACTATAATATTCGCTTTTTCTCCAAATAACTTTTCAATATCTTTTTTTTCAACATCAGAAGTCGCATGCCACGTTAGTCCGTTATACAATCCGAGCACTCTTGTTATATTAATAAATAGCTTCTTTTTTCCACTTTTTAAAACAAGCGCTCCCGGTGAAAATTGTCCTCTTGGAGACAATACAATAGGTTTCCATGGAATCTTATTGTATTTCTTTAGTAGTATAGGAACCGTACTAAATTTATAATCAAAGAAACTATTTAGGTACAGCACATCGTAATCGACACTGTTAATTATACTTTCCGTCTTTCTCCATGTTAGTTCATGTTGATTAGTATAATAAACTTTTGCCTTGCCAACCTTTAACCATGTATCAGTCTTTATATTGCGAAATGGCTTATCATCTCCCAAATCTCTATCTAAAGTTACTATATAAAAATTTATTTTGTCTGAAAGGTTATCAACTAAATTCCTTATTGACTGTATGGGCCCCCCACCTTTTACACTGGGGATATAATAACCTCCCATAATTAGTACATTCTTTTTCAAACTACTTCCCCCAAACAACTCTATTCACATAATCGGTATAAGACAATATTATTCTAAGGACCTTATCCGATACATTAGGCATACTGTAATCCTCAACCCGTCTCAGTGTATCTTTTTCTTGTGTCTCTAACACTTCGAGACCCTGGAGTATTCTTTCTTTTTTTAGACCCACCATCATCACAGATGCTTCTTCCATTGCCTCCGGCCTTTCATGAGCTTGTCTAATATTTAATGCTTTAAATCCAAGAATTGATGACTCTTCACTGATAGTTCCACTATCACTAAGAACTGCTTTTGCATTAATCTGTAGCTTCACATAATCATTGAAACCTAATGGCTTCATAGTCTTAACAAAAGGATTAAACTTAATTCTTTTAGCTTCAATCATATTTTTAGTTCTTGGATGTGTGCTTACAATTAAAGGTATATTGTACTTTTCCGCAATTTCGTTAAGACTCAATATTAAGTTTGAGAAATTGGACTCGGAGTTAATGTTTTCTTCTCGATGGGCTGATACTACAAAGTACTTCCCAACTTCTAAGCCTAATCTATCTAATACGTCGGAATTCTCAATATCAAATATTCTCGAATTAAGAACCTCAAACATTGGACTACCTGTTTTAATAACTCTTTCTGCTGGAAGTCCTTCTCTAAGTAGATACTCTCTTGCAATGTCACTGTATGTTAAATTGATATCTGCAATATGATCTACAATCTTTCTATTTGTTTCTTCTGGCACTCTTTGATCAAAACATCTATTTCCCGCTTCCATATGGAAAATTGGAATGTGTCTTCTCTTTGCAGCAATTGCACACAGACAGCTATTGGTATCACCGAGTACTAAAAAAGCATCCGGTTTTATCTCTTCCATGATTGGATCTATTTTGATTAAGATATTTCCTATAGTTTCAACTGGTACACCAGTAGCTGCATTAAGGAAATAATCTGGTTTTTTCAAGTTAAAATCCTTAAAGAACACTTCATTGAGTTCATAGTCGTAATTCTGACCAGTATGAACAAGGATGTGTTCTATTGCCTCAGATTCTTCCAGTTTATTAATCACAGCCGATAGCCGGATAATTTCTGGCCTTGTTCCTACAACAGTCATTACTTTGAGTTTTTTCATAAATTTATACCTCCAGATAATAAGTATCCGGCTTTTCTGGATTAAAAGGTTCATTTGCCCACATAATTGTCACCATATCCGTATTACCTAAGTTTTCAATGTTGTGGGTATAGCCCGTTGGAATATCTACCACTTTCATCTTATCTCCGCTTACAAAATACTCCAGGACTTCATCAGAGTCATATTTTCTAAAACGGATAACACCTTTGCCGATAACTACAAGGAATTTCTCATTTTTTGAGTGATGCCAATGATTACCTTTAGTAATTGCAGGCTTAGAAATATTTACAGAAACTTGTCCTCTATCTGACGTCTTTATAAACTCTGTGAAAGAACCTCTATTGTCTATATTCATTTTTAGATCATAGCTAAACTTATCTTCAGGAAGATAACTAAGAAACATACTATAAAGCTTATTCGTGAAGCTGTCTGACATATCTGGAATAGATAGTTCTTCTCGACTCTTCTTAAATGTACAAAGTAAGCGGGCAATTTCTCCCAAAGTAATGTTATAAATAACTGGAACCTCACAGAAAACTCCAGATCTATTCTCTTTGCCTTCGAGAGCATTAATTAATTCTTCTACTACATCATCTATATACACAAGAGTCATTAGAACACCTGGGTCATTCACTGTTATTGGTATTCCATGAGCGACGTTATGGCAAAACGTTGCTACTGCACTATTGTAATTAGGTCTAGACCATTTTCCAAAGACATTTGGAAATCTATAGATCAAAACCTTTGCGCCAGTTTCTTTACTGTAATCAAATAGTAGGTTTTCACCAGCCTTTTTGCTCATACCATAAGGGTTGGAAAGTTCAGCTTGAATTGAAGATGAAATCATCATCGGGCAGGGATTATTATGTTTTTTTAGTGTCTCTAACAGAGTTGATGTAAACCTAACATTGCCGTCCATGAACTCTGACTTATCTTTAGGACGGTTTACACCTGCCAGATGAAATACAAATTTTGCTTTTTTACAGTACTCTTCTAGTTTAATTGGATCTGTTTCTCTTGAATACTCGAAGATGTTATTGTATTCTCTGTTTTTTAGTTCTGCTATTAAGTTCTTGCCAATAAACCCCTTTGCGCCGGTAACTAGTATATTCAAACGCTATTCCATCCTTCCAGTTCTTCTCTTATATATTCAAGTTTGAGTAATTTTTCTTTAATTTGATCAATATTTAACCTCTCAGTATTATGCGAGTTATATTCTTCTTCAGAAGATAGTTTCTGATTGCCTTCTATAAAGTATTTATCGTAATTAAGGTCTCTCTTATCAGCTGGTACTCTGTAAAATCCTCCTAAATCTTGAGCAACTATATGTTCCTCTTTAGTGAGAAGTGTTTCAAACAGTTTTTCACCGTGGCGGGTACCGATAATTTTGATTTGATTGTCTGCATTAAAAAGTTCTTTAACTGCTTGAGCAAGATCGCCTATAGTAGATGCCGGCGCTTTTTGAACCATGATATCTCCAGCCTTTGCATTTTGGAATGCAAAGACTACAAGTTCAACAGCCTCCTCAAGACTCATTAAAAATCTTGTCATCATTGTGTCAGTCACTGTCAAAGGCTGTCCACTTTTAATCTGCTGGACAAATAATGGGATAACAGATCCCCTAGAAGCCATCACATTTCCATAGCGTGTACCACAAATAAGAGTTTTCTCAGGATCCACAGTCTTTGACTTAGCTACAAGAACTTTTTCCATCATAGCTTTGGATATTCCCATTGCATTTATGGGATAAGCTGCTTTGTCTGTAGATAAACAAATAGCTTTTTTTACTGCAGCTTCAATGACACCGGTAAGCACATTATCTGTTCCTAACACATTTGTCTTTACAGCTTCTAAAGGAAAGAACTCGCATGAAGGCACTTGTTTTAGTGCTGCTGCATGAAATACATAATCCACGCTGTGTATAGCATTTCTAATCGATTGCAAATCCCTTACATCACCTAAATAAAACTTAAGTTTATCACTTTTATAAAATTTTCTCATATCATCTTGCTTTTTCTCATCTCTTGAAAAAATACGTATCTCTTTTATTTCAGTATCAAGAAATTTCCGCATTACAGCGTTCCCAAAGGAACCGGTTCCGCCTGTTATGAGTAAAATTTTGTCCTTAAACATTGTCTAATTTCTCCCAACTTTATCAGTACATTTATTGTACGCATTGATGATTCGATCGTAGGCAATTTTAGTGTCAAAATGTTCCTCGAGAAATTTCCTACTTAACTTTCCTTTTTGTTCAATTACCTTAGGGTTAGAACATATTTCATCAAGAATGCTTTCGTATCTATATACATCGTTACTTTCACACCACCAACCGAATTCTCCATTTAAAATAATTTTCCCAACATCAGTATTTTTATCTGTAGCAGCAAAGACGGGCTTGCCGTGATTCATATAATCAAGAATTCGCGAAGGAAAATTTGGTATCGTAAATCGATGGTCTAAGAAAATTAATCCGACATCGCATACATTAAGCAGCTGGTTATACTCTTGTTTGCCCAAATTATCTATAACAGTGATATGATTACCCTTAGTATTTTCTGCGTAGTCCTTTATTTTATAGAAATCTGTACCCGAACCACACATTACAAAATGTCGATCAGTCTTTTCGACATTGTTATCTACTACTTTGATTATGTAATCAACATCCTGGGGTTTTCCGAAATTCCCCCCGTAAACGAATATTATTTTATCTTGTGGTAGCCTGAATTTCGCTCTTAGTAGACTTTTATCAATGCTTGTAATGTTTAAAGGATTAATGGTATTAGGACACACTTCAATTCTTTCTTCATCTAAATATGAATTATTTTTCTTTAAGAATTCAACATTCGCTTCGGACATACAACCAATATAATTAGATTGCAAATAAAGGTTCTTTTCTTTAGCAAAAAAATACTTAGTCATAATACTCTTCCAGCCAGTTTTCTTAAGAATTCCAATATCTAAAGCATTTTGTGGAAAAATATCTTTTAACATTAAGTAAGTAAAGGCATTGTCGCGTTTTTTTAGGTATGAAACAGTATTTGATATTGTTATGGGGGGAGTGGAATAAAACACAAGATCGAATTTTACATCCCCAAAAAATTCATCAATTGCTTTTTTAAATTGAAATCCAATAAGCAATGTCGCAATACCCTTTTCCACTAGATTAGTTTTTGTTATGTTTCCAGTTCTTACTCGAAGTACTTTTATTCCATGTTCAATTTTCATCTCGGTGTACAATCCAGAACGTCTTTCACGTTGGCAAACAACATGCACTGAATGTCCCTTTTCTTGAAAGTGCCTTAGTAAATCTGGATATACAGCGTTTTCGACTAAATCTGTTAGTCCACCAATTGAAAGAAAAATTACGTTCATTTCTTCCCACCTTTTTCCCACAATTACTCATAGTGTAAAATGATAAATATGATTGTATTAAACCCTATGCTCTATATATAGGGAAGAATAAAGCGTTTAAATTATAATCTTCTTCCTTAATACGAATTCCCACTAATTCGTCATATTTTGCTTGGTTTAAAATCTTTTTTCCTATATAAAAATCATGCACACCATTTGGTGCAAAACTTTTTTTATATTTAAATATACCATCATCATTTCCATAACCGCCGCCGAGTATAAACCTTTTAAGTCCTCTTTCTTTAGCCCACATGATAATCTGATACTTCAAGAAGTCATTCGGGCGCAGATGAAAATAACTTCGCTTAGTGCCTCCTAAAAATGAGTAGCAATTTTCTGAACCATATAACACAAGTTCAGTCGATATAACTGTCCCTTCATTTAAGACATGTAAATATACATAATGACCTTTCATTTCATTGAGTACTTTAAAAAACTCTTCAGAAAAAAAGAAGTTATGTTTTGCGTTTGTTCGGTCCATTGTTTCATAGTAGATCTCTAGAAAATCTTTTATCCTTTTTCCTGAAGTATCTATTTCAACTTCTAATCCAGCTTTAGTAGCTTTTTTAATATTTTTACGAACTTTATGTTCAAAATCCATTAGCATTTTATCTAACGGAAGTTCTAAATCACGGACAATATTATGTGTAAGAGTTTCACTAAGACCGTTGAAGTGCGGTCGATAATTGCTAAACAGGTGAAACCTTACGAATTCGCTAACGAACCCCTTATCACGACAATATGAATTATATGCATTGTTAACATCTTCATACCCTTTACCTTCAATCCAGAAACCACCGTATCCGTAAGGGCTAGAAAGATCAAACCATGTGTTTAGGGGTAATTTACCTTTAAAAGGTTTAGCATCTGCAATGTCTCGCTTTAACACAACATTCATAGCCTTAGTACTATCACCATCATCATAGTAAAACAAAAGTGGCTCACCATCTCCATGAAGTTGAAATGCTCTTACATATCCACTTAAATAATTTACATCATACTTTTCAAAACTTTTAACAATATTATCCCATTTTTCAGCCTCCTTTATTGTAACAATAGAAAGCATATATTCTTTGACCTCCAATCAACCTCACCACTATTTGCTAGTTAACCTGCAATGCCGTACCAGCAAATTAACCATATCTTGGTATTTATCTTTATCGGCATCTTGATGTACAGGTAAGTTCATAATACTCTTTGAAAGATTCAGGCTTGCTTGATATTCAGAACATCTTAGCGGTTCGATTAATGTGTGGTATAGACTCACCACCCCATAACCAGCTTGATTCATCAACTCATAGATCCTATCCCTATTACCCTTATTAATGCGAATAGGAAAAGTCTGTGGAATATTTCCCTCCATTATATTTGTTTTAAGTGGAGTTAAGTATTCTGCATTGTTTTCCTTTACAATTATAGCTTCTAAGATCACATAATTTTCTAGTCTTATTCGCGCTATATTTCGCACATCATATTTCCAAGGATTATATTGAGTATCACTAATTTTACTACCGCGATATTTATAGTCAATCAATTGCTTGTTTTTTAAAATTAAGCTTCCTCCACATTTAAAGGGAAACATCTTATGCAATGAAAAAAAAGTTGCATCTGAATAATTATCTACTGTGTATTGGTATGTGAAAAATCCGTGTGCATTATCTGTAATAATCCATCCTGAGTATTGTCTAATAATATCGACAATATCTTTAATATACGGATCAACAAACCCAAAATAGTTTACCACTAGCACTGCAAACTTGCCGTTATTTAATTTCTGGATTCGATGCAGAAGATCCTTAAAATCTATAGTTAAATCCGATGTCATTTTATAGTATTCTATTGAAATCCCTTCTATCTTATCAATGGGGTCAAAGATTCCGCTTCCTTCCTTAGGAGACCAGCCAATATATCCCGGCATAAACAACGTATTAACCAGACCTTCGACAAGCATATTACTGAATAGATCAAACATTCCCTCACGCGCACTATTGTAATAATACTCATGAATTTTATGATTGTTTTCATTGATAGCAATTTTATCTATTATCATCGGTTTCACCCAATTCTTTTTCAAGCTGAACTCGTACTATAGAAAAACCATATGATGTATAGAATTTAATCGTACTTTCATTTTTAACTGTCGTCATTAATTCTAACTTTTTTATGCATTCCTGTCTCGATAAATATTCAAGTTTTTTTAATAATTTTAATCCAATACCACATGACCTAACTGCTGAATTAACAACAATATGTCCAACATGCATCCTTTTTTCCCCTAGCACGTCTCTTTTGTATGCCCAAAGAAAACCGATAATTGTTTCCTCTTCAAACGCACCGATAAGGATGGCGGAATTATTCTGCTTAAAACGAACCATATCTTCATATCCGCTTACTACAAATTTAGTTAAATTATTTATATTAGGGAAATTGTTTTTTAAATTGTCTTCTAAGAGATGAATGAGGATATTTTTATTTCTAATAAGATCAGTTTCGCTAATAAGCCTGATCTCTATTTTTCTGCTCCCTAGGCACATGAATAAATTCCTCTCTTCTCTCTACATCTAGGTCTTCCAGAACATGTTCTGAACCAGTCAGAATATTTTTTCTCTGAAATACAACTAGAACAGTATTAATTATAATCTTTATATCCAGTAAAAAAGAAAGGTTCTTCACATAAGAAACATCAGTTTCGAAACGATCGGCCCAAGTCAAAGCATTTCTTCCACTAATTTGGGCTAAACCTGTAATTCCAGGTCTCACTGTACTTCTTATCCTTTCACCTTCACGATAATAAGGCAAATATCTAATCAACAATGGTCTAGGCCCTACAATTGACATATCTCCTTTAAGGATATTAAACAGTTCAGGAAGTTCATCCAACGATGTGGATCTCAAGAACCTACCTAACTTAGTAAGGCGAACACTATCCGGAAGCAATACACCATTCTCATCTCTCTCATCAGTCATAGTCCTAAACTTATACATCGTAAATATCTCCTCATTAAGCCCAGGTCTTTTCTGCCTAAATAACACTGGATTACCTAACTTCACTTTTACGAATAACGTTACTATTAACAAAATAGGACTCAAAACAATTATTGCAATAAGAGATAATATAAAGTCCATCGGCCTCTTAATATATCTTCTATATATTCTGCCCTCACAAAAATGAAAAGATGGCCGTATATTCGGTTTAATCTCTGCCTGCATCTATTACCACAACCTTTTTATGATCTCTACAACTTTCTCTAAATCACCATCCATCATCTTTGTATCAGATGGTAAGCAAAGACCATTATGAAATAACTTTTCAGATACATTTGTTCCAATATAAGCAAAATCCATGAAGAACGGCTGCATATGCATCGGTTTCCATATGGGCCTTGATTCAATGTTTTCTTTTTCAAGTATCTCCATAACGTCAAGCGGCCGAACTTTCCCATTTAAGGTTATACAGCTTAGCCAATAGTTTGGCTCGTTCCATTTATTAATAGGCATAAATTCAATATCGACTATTTTTCCAAGTTCTTGTTTATAAAACTCAAAGATATATTTCTTCTTTATAATTCTTTGGTCCAGGACTTTAAGCTGCCCCCGGCCAATACCGGCAAGGACATTGCTCATTCTGTAATTAAAACCAAGCTCACTGTGCTGATAATGCCTTGCAGGATCTCTAGATTGGGTGGCCCAAAACCTGGCTTTGGCAATCCTTTCTTCATTGTCGGATATGAGCATGCCGCCGCCTGAAGTGGTGATGATTTTATTCCCGTTAAATGAAAAGATGCCGTATTCGCCAATGGTGCCGGTATGCTGCCCTTTATAGTAAGTGCCTAAGGATTCGGCGGCATCTTCGATAAGCGGTACATTATGCTTTCTGCATATTTCCACAATTGTATCCATTTCTGCAGAAAGGCCATAAATATGAACGACTATAACCGCCTTTACATTCGGATACTTTTCAAACGCTTGCTCTAAAGCTTTGGGACACATGTTCCATGTCTCATAATTGCTGTCTATAAAAACGGGTATCGCATCCTGATAGATAATTGGATTGGCTGTGGCTGAGAAAGTCAGTGTGGAGCAAAAAACGATATCGCCCTTTCCGACGCCTGCCGCTTTTAAGGCAAGATGGATGGCGGCTGTACCGGAAGAAAGTGCTGCGGCGGCTTTTGCGCCTACTTTGGCAGCAAACTCTTTTTCAAATTCGTCCACATTTTTTCCTAAGGGAGCAATCCAGTTGGTATCAAAAGCTTCCTGTATATATTGCATTTCATAACCCTCATCACTCATATGTGGTGACGAAAGGTAAATTCTTTCTCTCATTACTCAGGTCTTCCTTCCTTGCATTCACAGAATTCGCCAAATAAGATCGCTAAATTTATTAACTAACCTGGCATTCTAAGAATGAAACCATAAACTCATCACTATAGCTATTCAAATCCAAAAACAGAATCTCGCTCAAGCGGGACAGTTCCTGACAGAAAACAGTTCCATTTTGCTCTGTAGCCTTAGCAATAAATATACGTTCATGTTTTGTAGCTTTAGTACCTTCTTCATCGGTGAGAACCTCCTCAAAAAGCTTTTCGCCCGGCCGGATACCCGTAACGCTAATATTTATATCCTTTTCCGGTTCAAACCCGGAAAGCCTAATCAAATCCCGGGCGAGATCCATAATTTTCACCGGCTCCCCCATATCAAGCACGAAGATTTCGCCCTTCTCCCCCATGGCACCAGCCTGGATAACCAGTTGTACTGCTTCGGGAATGGTCATAAAATAACGGGTCATTTTGGGGTCCGTTATAGTAACCGGGCCACCTTCCTCAATTTGCTTCTTAAAGAGAGGGATAACACTACCGCGAGAGCCCAGGACATTGCCAAATCGCACTGCACAATAACGAGTTTTAGACTTCTTCGCCAGAGACTGGATTACCATCTCTGCTACCCGTTTTGTAGCGCCCATCACGCTGGTGGGGTTAACCGCCTTATCCGTGGAAATTAACAGAAAACTCTTAGCATGAAAACGATCTGCCGCTTCCGCTACATTTTTTGTACCGAAGACATTATTATAAATGGCCTCTTCCCTGTTACATTCCATCAGAGGAACATGCTTGTGGGCAGCGGCATGAAAGATTACAGTCGGAGAGTATGTACTAAACACCGAGTTGATGCGGTCCGGGTCACGTACATCAGCAACAATGGGAACCAATTCGCAGTTTGGGCAAAGTTTAAGCATTTCCATCTCTATATCATACACGTTATTTTCTGTGTGATCTAACAATAGAATCTTCGCTGGTTTAAATTTGGCGACCTGGCGGCAGAGCTCTGATCCAATGGAGCCGCCGGCACCGGTGACGAGCACCGTTTCCCCTGAAAGGTAACCAGCTACTTCATCTAAGTTTATTATTACCTCTTCCCGGCCAAGGAGGTCCTCAATCTGGACGGGGCGGATTTTGCTGATGGAAACATCCCCGTTCAGCAGTTCATAAACTCCGGGCAGAATATTAACCTTAACAGGCAGCTGGCTACAGATACGGGTGAGCTTTTTAATGGTGTCTCCGGAAGCTGTGGGAATGGATATAATAATTTCATCCACTTCATATTTTTCTACAATTTGGGGGATATCATCGCGCGTACCCAGAACTTTGATACCATGGATAGCGCAACGTTGCTTGGCGGGGTCGTCATCAATGAACCCTACAGGGAGCTTTTTTTTCACGGAAAAATGTCGTTGCAGTTCCTGGACAACAATGGCTCCCGATGAACCGGCACCTACAATGAGGACCCGGGATACGGCATCTTTGGCGCGGCACTGGTGTGAGCGTTTAAGCAGACGCAGGGCAAAACGTACTCCACCAATTAAACCGATGTTAAGGATCCAACTGATAATGTATGTACTGCGGGGCAATGTGGTTTGTATGATGTGTGTGTAGCCGTAAATAAAGGCGGAGCTAAAGGTTACTGCCAGTACAACTGCATTTAGTTCCTCAATACTTGCATATTGCCAGAGGCGGCGATAGAGGCCAAAAGCATAAAATATAGCCAGTCTAATCATAACAACCGTGAAAACTAAGTCCTGATAACGTTGGAAATAGGGCTCCTGAATATTAAAGTCAAAGCGCAGGAGTAACGCTAAATAGAGCGACACGGTCACTAAAAATGCGTCTATGAAGATGAGGAAAATTTGCCTACGGTTAATCTTGAGTTCCATAGCTGCACCTCGGTAACTATATTTCTTTTAGGTTGTCGTATGTCTGGACGCTGGCCGGTTCCCATTGCAGAGCCCGGTCGTAGTATTGTTTCGCTTTTTCTGCGTCGCCTTTATGTTCATAGATTAAAGAAATAACCATGGCGGCGTTAGCCTGGTCGTCGTTGATACGGTAAGCCACTTCCAGGTACTCAAGGGCTTCATCCATATTATCCAGCATATAGTGGGCCTGACCCAGGGCGTAGGCTAAAACGCGGGTGTCATCACTGAATTGGGTAAGCTGAGCTTCAAGGGAGAAGATTCTCTCAAGATACTTATCAGACTGCGGGTCTTTATTTGCCCTTAGAAACCCGGCAATGTTCAGGCTGGCACGGGCGTATACGTCATAATGGCGGGGCAGGTATGGCTGGAGGTTTATAACTTTGTCCAACGTGGCCAGACCTGCATCAAAGTCACCGGTGCGGGTGAGGTATGAACCGTAAAAATGGTGATAGCGTGGATGATAGGGGTCAAGGGCGATGGCTTGTTGAAAGTGGTCGCCTGCTTTCTGAAAGTATGTGTAATTCTGTGACTGCTGGGCCAAACTTTCATAAGCCTGGGCCAGTGCCAGGTGAATTTCCGGGTTATAGCGGTCGTAGCGCACCGCCTTTTCCAGGGAAGACACAGCGTTGTTAATTTGGTTTGTACTAAGCTGGCTGATTCCGGCGTTCATGTTTGCGTTACCAACACGAAGAGTTGCGGTAAAGATCAAGAGAATTGTTACAAGACCAATGGCCAGGGATGTTTTCAGAGGGGCGTATTCATCTTTTGTAACATCCGGCCTTGGTGATAACCCACGGACAGTACCCATGAGAGCCCAGAGGAATATGCTGATGGCACCCAGGGAGAGATTAAAGTCGTATAGGCTGTGGGCGACGATGGCTAAAACAGCAGTGCCGATGGCCACAGACAGTATCTTTCGTTCTTCATCTTCATCGGTATAAAGGCGGTAGGCTGTATACAGGAAGGTGAGCCAGATACCGAGGAAAAGGAGGAAACCGATGATTCCGGTTTCCACAAAAACCTGCATGAAGTGGTTGTGCACTTCAGTGGAACTGTAGTTGGCGGACTGGTACTGGAAATAGCGGGACTTCCAGCCGTGGCCGCCGAGGCCGAGGAGCGGGTGGTCTTTGATGATCTCCCAGGCGTCACGGGAATAGCGGAAACGAGTCTGTACGTTAATGTCAACGATGGAAAAGCCAAAAAAGCGGTTGTAAAGTGTTCCAGGCAATAATCGGTTCCCAGCAAACGTTAGTTCTTTTTGTGAACCATTATCTGAGATTGTAAAATTTCGGACTTCCATTGATGTTCTGCGATAGTGATTTAAAAGACGAATGTTGATCCGTTGGGTGTCTTCTGTTGTTCCGAAAGTAAATTCTTTAGTTTCCCAGCCGTCCGTTGCTTTGCCATGCTGAGTAAAGAGTATACCTGTGCTACCATCACTATTTTGGCCTGTAACGGTTACACGCCAAGCATAAGGTTCGTCTCCTGTATCTTTGGCAAGCAGGTCAAAAGACAGATTATATTCCGTATCCGGCTTTGCCGGCAAACGTTCTTCAAGAGTTTTATTGGAGTCAGCTTCTCCTGCTGTATGGACCAGAATAAGGGGCTGAGACAGGGTGCGGTTTGCATAGGTAATGGCAACGACCGATGTTATGATTATAAGTGCACTTACTGTACCTATGATAAAAACTGGTTTAATCTTTGTATTGGGATTAATGACTAAGTACTGCAGAGCTAACGCTATTGCTATGCCTAGAAGAATAGTCAGCCACGCCAGGGCACCTCGTTCGGCTAAATAAAGGCGGCCCAGAACAGGGAGCAAAACAGCACCGAGCATAAAAACTATGCCGATAGTCAAAGCTGCTTCCAGGCGTTTTGTGCGGGGGATGAAAATTAAGTAGGCTATAGCGAAGGCGGGGGCGATTAACCAGCCGCCGCGGGAATAGGTGAGAATGATGGTAATGATGAGAATAAAAGATGAAGCAAGATAAAGCCTTTTTAATTTGGGAGTGGCGTTTTGCAGAAGCCCCAGGGCTACGAAAAAGGCGCCGCTGAGGTAGGCGGCTAAGCTGTTGGGATATTGGATGGTGGAGAAAATGCGGCCTGCTTTGAAGCCGCCGGCCACCTCCCAGGTGCCGGCTGCGGCGCCAAGGCCGAGTATGGCTACCCCAAGGGCGCTACAGAGGAGTACGTTAAGGATGATGCGTGCTTCTTTTTTTGTTTCTATTAGTTGGGATACCAGCCAGTAGATGAGGAAGTAGTTGGAGACTTTGAGGAATTCCTGGATGGCGCCGCGGGTGTTGATGGCGATGGGGAGTGTTAAAAAATAGATGAGTGCGAAAGCGAAGACGGTATAGTCGAGGGGTGTACTTAGAAAAGATGAATCTTTACGCTGATATTTAACAATCCACCAGAGAATGAAGAGTATGTAGGTGAAGATATGGGTGGGGAGTTGTTCTTTGGTAAAGAACATGGCGCGGAAGTATGGAGGGTAGAAGATTAAAACGCAAAGACCCACGAACACAATCAGGCTCAGGGGATTTTTCCAGAGAGACTGCTGTTCCAGAGTCTGTGGTTTCTGTGGTTGTTGCTGCTTTAATCTGCTTTTTTTGCCCATGATGTCCCCTTACTTCGTTAACGCCGTGGGCGCTGATTCTTTCCAGTAGTTGATGAAGAAGACGGCGAAGGTGCTTAGCATGAGACCGAGGATACCGGCGATGGCGATGTTGAGCTTACGGGGGAGTGCGGGTTCTGGTGTGATGTCGGTTGCTGTGGCTGCCGGGGTGAAGATGACCCAGTCGTCTACTTTGCGGAGGACTTGGGTTACTTGTACACGGAAGTCCTTGATTTCCTCCCGCTGGGCTTCCAGTTGAGCGATTTGTGAGATGGTACGGGCAATATCGTTGGAGAGGACGCTGTATTCAGGTGTCAGGTGGCTGGTTTCACGGTAGGTTATGAGCGGCTTATAATTGGAGCGTGTTTCTTCCAGACGCTGGAGGGTTGAGCGCATGCCCTGTAATTCCAGGTCTATTAAACGCTCCAGGTTGTTGGCTACCAAGTCGATTCTTTCCCGCTGTTGTTCGGCAAGGAAGTCTTTAAATTCGTCTGCTACTGTGTTGACAACTTCTTTGGCGAAATCTGGGTCGGTGTTGGTAAGACCGATGGTTAGTGTGGTCTTGTTAGCGTCCACTATGGTCTCCAGGTTACGGGTCAGAAAGCCGGTGGCATAGCCGCGGTCGTCAAGGAGCAGGCCTTGGCGAACTTTGGCCAGGAGGTCGGGGTGGATGATCAGTTCGGCGAAGGTTTCGGCGTTGTAGCGTTCTGCGTTCATCAGGGCGGTGATGAGTATGGAAAAATAGCCGCTGGAGGAGGGGTTGAAGCTTTCCTGGGAAAGCTGTTCAATACGGATTTTGGCTTCGGCTCTGTATGTAGGAGTGGGAGATGCTGGCTTGGGGACGAAGGGGACGAAGGGGACGAAGGTGACGAAGGTGACGATGGCGCTGATGATAACAAACAGTGATGTGATTATAATAATCGTCCATTTGCCTTTTAGCATAACTTCTATTATTTCTCGCAAGCTGATTTCTTCTTCCATGTTTTCCTCCACTTGTAAAGATGCTGTATACTAGAGCACATTCGACAAAATATGGAGGTTTTCCTGCAATGCATGGGAAAAGATTCCCGATTAATTATTAGCTGTTATGTCAGTTACAGGAAGTCAAAACGCCTCTTCGAAGGAGGCGTTTTTAGGGATCTTTTATTTTTTTTAGCTTTTGCCGGGGTGTTCCACCCGGTCTTCCATCGGTTTGAAGGTGTCGCAGCAGGTTTCCATGGAATTGTTGGCCAGCATGGAGGAGTCGTCGCAGTTGACTTCTATGGCTTCGGCGGTACATTCCAGGTTGCTGTAATATTTGCAGTTGGCGACGGAGCATTTGACGTATGCTTTCACCGGGTCACCTCCTCTCCAGGAAAGAGTCGATGGCTGGGATTGAGAGCACGTTTTCTTCAGGAGGTTCGGTGAACGGCAGGTTTGGTATGCGGAAAAAAAGAAACATGAGTGAAAGGGCTAGTAGGAAGAGCAGGAAATAAACCCAAGACTTGGACAAAAGCAAAACCTCCTCGCGGGTAAGATTCCCAGAGGAGGTTTGTAGTATTCAGGATGGATTTTAGAAGAACAGATCGTTTCTCATCATAAGTAGTGCGCTGAGGCTGAAGAAGATGGAAATGCCGTAGATGACTAGTACTGTTTGTTTGTGGGAAAGGCCGCAGCCGAGGAGGCGGTGGTGGATATGTTTTTTGTCGGCCTGAAAGATGGGCTGGTGTTCACAGTAACGGCGGAAGATGGCAAAGCAGGTATCGAAGATGGGTACGCCGAGGACGAGAATGGGGATAATGAAAGCGACCAGGGTCACTCCTTTGAGGAGGCCGAAGGTGGCTAGAACGGCGACCATGAAGCCGATGAACATACTACCTGAATCGCCGAGGAAGATTTTTGCGGGGAAAAAGTTGTAGCGGAGGAAGCCGAATAGCGCTCCGGCTAGTGAGATGGAGAGCAGAGCAACGGTAAGCTGATCCATCTGGTAGGAGATAACGGCGAAGGTTATAAGTGCGATGATGGAAACACCGGATGCTAGGCCGTCTAGGCCGTCGATTAGGTTGACTGCGTTGGTGACGGCGACGATCCAGAAGATGGTAAAGGGGATGCCGAGAACTCCTAGATAAAAGTAACCGTTAAACGGGTTATTGATAAACTGTACCTGGATGCCGGATGAAACCACAACCAGGGCAGCTACTACTTGTCCTGCCAGTTTGGTTTTGGGCGAAATTCCGCGGATGTCATCTGCTACGCCTAATAAAAAGATGATGGTACCGCCAAGTAGCAGGCCTGCTACTTGTGGGCCTTGGTCCAAGAGAAATGATGCGGCGGCAACAAAGCCGGCAAAAACGGCTAAGCCGCCTAGGCGCGGCATGATCCGGTCGTGAACCTTTCTTTTATTGGGTTTATCAATAGCACCTACACGGAAGGCAATACGGCTTGCCAACGGTGTGGTGAACAGGCTGACAAAAAAAGCTCCCCCGAACATAAGTAAAAATTGTTGCACGTGCTCTTTCCCCCTTAAATCACAAAAACATTTTATCTATAGTCTGAATATTACGGAAAATGGTACCATAAGGTACAATTAGGTTTTATCATAAATGTGAGAAATTAACAACTCCCCAATTGCTTAAGATTTCTTAACTAATGCCTGTAGAAGGAACCTAGGCAGGTTTAACGCCCGTTTAAGCCTCGTAGGCTGAAGAAGGAGACGGTAGAGCCATTCGATGCCGAGGCGTTGGTAGATTTGGGGGGCGCGGGGCAGGCGACCGGAGAGAACATCGAAGGAGCCGCCGACCACCATGAGGACTTTGGCTTTTGTGGCGTTGCCGTGGTGGGAGACGAAGAATTCCTGGCGGGGGCTGCCCAGGCCGATAAAAACCATGTCGGCTTTGGATGCGGCAATATTCTTTGCCACTTCCCCCTCTTGCTCTGTGGCAATGTAGCCGTGCTGAATGCCGGCGATTTGTAGGCCGGGGTGGGCTTTAGTCAGGTTGGCTGCGGCTTCTGCCGCCACACCTTCTGCTGCACCGTAGAGGTAAATTGATTTTTTTTCTGAAGCGGCCAGTTTTACCAGGGACTGCATTAGGTCGATGCCGGTTACGCGGGCGCGAATCTGCCCGCGGCGAAGTTTTGAGGCGAGGATGATGCCGATACCATCAGGGATGCCGAGGTCGGCGGCTTTGAGGATTTCTTTTAATAAGTTATTTTCTTGGGCAGCCAGACAGATTTCCGGGTTGACCGACGCGATGAAGTGGGGTTTGTTATCGTTGAGCATTTCCTGTACACGGGTCACCGCTTCATCAAGGGTGACGATGTCGGTGGGGATGCCAAGGATTGATTCCTTCATGTTTAACCTCCGGAGTTCCCTCTATAATCTTCGCAATGTGGTTGCTACATTTGTGGGTCAAGGATAAAAGCCAGTACCTTTTTTGCCCAACTGAGGGCTTCGTCGTGTAAGAGAAGGCTTTTTTCCTGTAGTGTCTGACGCAAGTCTTCCCTGGACCCCCAGCGTTTCAGTGCCTGTCCGGCGAGTTTTATGGAGTTCAGTTGCCCCGGCTCTCCGGCACTGGTAAGTCCCAGCCTGGCAAGAAGCGCATCGACTTTACGGTCGTAACCGATGCCAAGCATCGGGACGCCGGAAACAGCGGCGAATACCAGGGCGTGAAGACGCATGGCCAGTACAAGGTCAAAGCGGGTAAACACCGAGAGCAATTCCCGGGGGGTCAGGTTTTCCCGAAGGATATGTGTTTCTGATTTCATCAGGGCAGCCAGTTTGTCGGAGACGGCCAGATCGCCGGGGTAATGCATAGGTACCAGAACGGTGAGGGCGGACAGGTCGCGGGCGATCAGATCGGCGGCGATGGAGATTTCCCGCAGTGTCTCTTCTTCATTATGCCAGGAACGGACGGAGATGCCGACTACAGGTTTATTTGGGGGAAGTTCTTTGAGAAACTCTGCTGCGCGCCCGTCCGGGTCGGCTGGTTTTAGGAGGAATACGGGATCTGCCGTTAGTATTACGGGGGAGCGGGTCACTCCGAGGCGGAGAAGCTCATTTAGGGAACCTTCATCGCGGACGGCAATCAGGGAGGCTCGGTTGGCGATGAGGCGCATAAAGAAACGGTTGAAGGGTTTTTTTACCGGCCCTATCCCCTGTGCATAGAGTATGGTCTTTTTTCCGAGGAGGCGAGCCAGAGCCACAAGGCCCAGATAGTAGAGAATAGAGAACCCGCGGCCGGTGGCATCCTGGAGGAGGCCGCCGCCGCCGCTGATGAAGGCATCGGCGCGGCGTAAGGTGCGGAGTATCTGTGGCAAATCCTGGCGGCCAATGGCGTCCGTTCCGTAGCGGGAGGCTGTTTGGGCAGGATTTGCCGAGAGGACAGTAAAGCGTAACTCCTCGCCTTGTTTGGAAGCAAGGCTTTTGAGGGTGGTAATCATACTGTCGAGGATGGCTTCGTCACCGGCGTTGTTAAAGCCGTAGTATCCGGAGATGACTATGTGTTTCATGAGTCCTTCACCACGTTTTCCCACAGGCTGTTCAGGATTAGCAGGGCCGCGTAGAGTACGGCACCGATAATGACACCTGTCCACAAGCCGTTAAATGAACGGAGCAAGGCGTTGTAGTAGGGGATGGGGGTCGTGAAGTGCATGAATGTGTTGGCCATTGATACAGGGGCAACGGCGCCCAGAACCAGCAGGGCGGTGGTGATGGCAGAACGGGAACCTCTGGCGAGCTGTGTTAAGCCGAGCAGTGCAAGGGGATACCCGATGAGGAATTCCTTGAACCGGGGACGGACAACCAGGAATCTTTCCAGCAGATCACGGATGCGCAGCTCCAGGGCAGGGACAGGGAGGCCGGCTGTATGTCCGGTGCGGCCGACATAGAAGACGGCGGCCACGGCCAGGACGGTAAAGAGGATAATATAGGAGACGAGTACGGGCCGGGAAAGGAGGTCGTTTGCTGCACGGACCAGGCGGGATGGTGTCCATTGTTCAATGTTGTGGTAAAATATCCGGATAACTGCCAGGGGAAAGAAGAGTAAAAAGGGCAGAATATGAACGGCCTTCACACCGCGGAAAAGCGCGGTGCCGCCGGTAAAGTACGGTGAGGATGTGAGGCTGACGATGATCAGGCCGCCGGCGGCTATGATAAGGAATGTTCGCAGCATCGTGGTTATGGCCCAGAGAAGAGCGCTTGTGTTATTGGCTTTGTCAGGGATGCGGTTGAACTGCTGGCTGACGACGGCCAGTGAGGCAAAGATGACCACAGCCAGAAGGGATACAGCCTGGAGGGCTGTGTTTGTGGAGAGCACGGGGAACAGGGCCATCAGGCCGGCAAAGGCGGCGGCAAAAAGAAGCCAAAGCGGACAGGGCTGACCGTGGAGAACTTCAATTAGAAGCAATGTGGCGGCTGCGGCCACGGCGAGAATTAGTAAAAGGAACAGAGCCGGGCCATAGGGCGGAAAGGTGGTGGTTCGGGCAAGGCCGCCGCTGTAGTTGTGCATGGCCAGTGTATCTGAGACACCGCGGACAAGATCGAAGGATTTACTTACGGCACCCGGTTCGGTAAGGGGAAAGCGCAGATAAACTACACGCACGCGACGTTCACGAACGGAATTGGCGATGGACTGGACCGGTTTCCCCGGTTGGTTGGGATGGACAAGGAGTGTATTGTAACCGGTGAGGGCGGAAAGACGGTCTATCCCCGCCTGGCGGCTGAAGAATTCAATAATGCCAAAGGGCAACGATGCTTTCTTTAAAGAAGCGGCGGTAATTTCCAGGTGTTTCGGAAAGCCGGTTACTTCCGTACCCTCGAAAATAACGGCGGATAACATTTCTGCAGGTAGGGAGAAAAATTCGTCTAATGTTTCCCTGACGGCTTCCTCGCTTTGCAGATTCAAATTATCTGGGCGCGGTACCATGCGCAGGCCAAGAGCCTGCAGCATGGCTGTATCGCGGGGTTCCACGCCGATGCGCAAGCCAATGACTTTGCTCAAATCTTCATCAATCTCCACGATGAGCGGCATTTGGTCAAAGTGGGTCCGCACAGGTTTTTGCAACTTCAGTCTGGCTTTAGCCACCAGCCTGTCCGCCAATGACTGGTCCTCAAGTAAGAGATAGGTGGTGTTGGGCTGTACGGCGCCGTTTTCAAGCAGGGGAACCAAGGCTGCGTGTGCTTCTCCTGTGAGACGCCAGTTATGGATAATATCACTGCCAGGGACGGGGGAAATGCTGCCTTCACGGCGATACCGCAACACGGCCGCTTCGCGGACTCCCACGGCAGTCACACCCAGTGTTTTGAGCTGAACCAGCATATCCTCCGGCGTCCGGTTGGCATCGCGGGCCAGGGTCAGAACATCGTCAAAGTCTACGGCAATTTCTACATCCCGCATGTTCCATTCGGCCGCATCGTTTTGTATAGTGATTACACCGGCGGCAAGTATACCGACAGCAAGCAATAAGATCAGTAGCTTTTTCATGATTCACCTCTAAATAGATTAATTAGAATAAGATTCGCCGAGAGAGATGGATTTCCTGCGTCGAATAACTGGCAATATATTCGCCTGCTGGGGAGATTGACGGTTGTCCACCCGCAAAATAACAGGTATAATGTTGGTAAATACACATCAAAGGGGGAATATCATGACAAGGAAAGTTCCAGCATTTGCGATTATTATCTCCCTCTCCCTGCTCATTGCCTTCGGTGCGGGGCTGTATGCGGGAGGCTCTGCTATTGGCTCTTCCGTGCCAGAACCCGGCTCTGCGGGTGACCCCCTGGTTACCCAAAGCTACCTGCACGCGTATGTGGAGCAACACGGCGGGAGTGGCGGTGGCGGAAGCTCTTACGAAGTCGTCAATGTCGCGCCAGGCGGGATGCTTGAAGGCGGCGAGGGAACGGAAATTATTCTGCGGGCAGGAAACGCAACGGCTGTGGCAAACAGTGCCGGCAGCGGACTGTCTAACGTAACTGTGGGAAAAGACCTGGGTAACGGTGAAAAATTACCACTCAATCATTTACTGATTATCCCCCGCGCCGACGGCAGAGGTGCCAAAGTGCCTGCAACCGGCGGAACAGCCATTTTCCTAGTGCGTGGTGCACATACCATAAAATAGAGTAAAAAAGAAAGGCTCATGCCTTTCTTTTTTACTGCGCGGATACTTCTGCGTCTGGTTCCTCTTCTACTTCTTCGACTTCTTCCCAAAGCAGGTAGCGGTTAATCGTGTCCTGCAAGACTTCTTGATCGAGATCCACGTACGCTACGCCGTTTATGTTAATATTGCGGCCTGGCAGCGATACTGTAGCGACTTCATCCATATTGATGCTAGACGCTTTTCGGCCAAACGCCAGAAGTTCAGGGATAGACATGTCTGTACGGACATGTCGGGCCACCTGCTCCAGGAGTTGTGGCAGCTTCAACAGTGTACTCACTTTCAGTGTTTCCTCTGCAATCGCTTTGACAAATTCCTGCTGGCGGAGCATGCGTCCAAAATCACCCTGATTGTCGCTACGGAAACGGACATATTGCAAAGCCTTGTCGCCGGATAAACGCTGCAGCCCTGGCTGCAGATCTATCGGGTAATAGATGTCATCGTAGACCATGCGGCGGGGTACGTTTATTTGCACACCGCCCAGGATATCAATGATTATAATAAATCCTTTAAAGTTTGTATATACATAATGGTGCATGGGGACGCCCAGGAGTTCCTCCACTGTCTTTTTCATCAGTGTAATCTCGCCCCTATAGGCCATGGCGTGGTTAATCTTGTCCTTCCCGCGCCCGGGAATCTCCACGCGAGCGTCACGGGGGATGGAGATAAGCGCTACCTCACCCGTATCTTCGTTGATACTCATGACCATAATGCTGTCAGCACGGGCAGGTTCATTATTAATCTGGTCCAGCCCAAGAATCAGGATATTCACAATGTTTTTTTCCGGGTCTTTTGCAAACGGCTCAGAACCGTTGAGGTCCGGCGGCATAGCGGGATCGTCGTGAATACGCAGCCATACGGATAAACCCCAGGCGGCAACAGCCAAGACGATAACCAGGATAATTGTAAGAGAAAGACGTTTACTTTTTTTCAAGCCTAACACCACCTTGATTTTGCAACCGTTACCATTATATAAGATTCGATTCTTTCTGACAATGGAAAACCTTAAATGTAAAGGAATCTTTACGTTTACGTCGAATATTTTATAGTACCATTTTAAGGAGGACAGCATGAACAAAAAAAGGATACTCTCAGCTCTCATCTGCTTTCTGCTGTTACTTTCGCTCCCTGCGCAGGCCAACGTTTATTCCCGGGGAGAGCCGCTCACATACGTTTACCGGCAGCGCTACATTGTGGAGAATCGTTCCTCTCAAGCATCTACTGATATTGAACTGACAATACCGGCCATGTTCCCGGACCCGTTTAGCAACCAGTTTATTTTAGATACCCATTGGAGCCGGCAACCTGCAAGACTCTATCGTGATGAGCGGGGCAATCTGACGGCTATTATCATCATTCCAAGGCTTGAACCAGGAGCCCGGACGGAGATTATTCAGGAATACCGGGTACGCAACTTCACTATTTCCTTTGATTTAACGTCTCCGGGGGCTTCATACTCATCCCCCCACCCTTCATACCTTCAGCCGGAAAGCAAGGTGGAAAGCAATCATCGGGATATCATTGCCAAAGCCCGGGAAATTACGGCGGGTAAGGTAACGGACGTTGAAAAAGCCCGGGCTATATTCGCGTTTGTCCAACAGTATATGACGTATGGCGGCTCATACCGGAATATGGGAGCCCTCAGCGCACTCACACACCGTTCCGGCGTCTGTGAGGATTATGCAGCATTATTTGTTGCTCTTTGCCGGGCATCCGGGATACCGGCCCGCATGGTGTATGGCGAAGGTTCTACCCAAATCATCGGTGGCTTTTACGGTCATGCCTGGGCTGAGTTTTTTCTGCCAACCCACGGCTGGGTTCCTGTGGAACCCACAGTCACATCCAAAGAAGTGCCCTGGAGATACTTTGCCGCTCTCCCCGGAGATTACCGGCACATTATTTTTGGCCTGACAGGCACCAGTTTTAGCTGGAAGTGGCGGGGCGGTCAAATTACTGTCAGTTCCAACCTGACAGTGACGGAAGACACATCAACAAGAATATTTTCCGATCTTGATACCCATTGGGCCCGTACCGAAATTATAGATCTGGCATTTAGAGGGATAGTAACGGCAGAACAGGGACGGTTTGAACCGGGAAAAGCGATGACACGTGGTGAGGCAGCGCGCCTGCTAGTGCTGGCGCAGGGGATCACCCCCATATATGGCCCATCTGTATTTACTGACGTAAAAAGTGAAGATTTGTTTCATCCATATATCCAGGCTGCGGCAAAAGCGGGAATATTTGCCGGGTTTGAGGACGGTACTTTCCGGCCCAATGACCGTATTACCAGGGAGCAGATGGCAGCGGTGCTCTCGCGGATTAAAGGGTATAACGGCGGCGGACAGAATACTGTGCTGACCTTTACCGATTCCCACACAATTGCGCCCTGGGCTCTTTCTGCCGTTCAGTACAGTGTTGGTGCAGGGCTCTTCGGAGGCGACGACCAGAACCGTTTTCGGCCAAAGGATACCTGCAGCCGCGCGGAAGCGGCCGTGTTAATCCATCGTCTGTTAAGTAAATAAGAATCGGGCCCTGCGGGCCCGATTGAGGCCGTCAAAAAGGCGCATGACTTTGTCGCTGCGGAACCCCGGCATCCTCGACGTATATTAAATACGCCTGCGGTGCCGGGGTTCCTTGCTTCGCGTCCTGCATCCTTTTTGAACAGCCTGGAATTTTGAGTGAGGTTAGCTTACCAGGCGACAACGACTTCTTTTTTGCCGGCATCCCACCAAACACGGCCGCCTAAGGCCTCTGCCACTGCCCGGGCGGGCAGGAATGTCCGGCCTTCCTTTAGGATAGGTGTGTCCATTGCATAGGGCTTACCGTTAAGTGATGCTTCACTGGTGCCAACGGGAATCTCAAGCACATTAAATCCTTTTTTAATTGTTACCGTCTTTGTTGATTGATTCCAGGTAACGCCTGCTCCCATCGTCTCGGCTAGTAAACGAATGGGCACATAGCTCCTGCTTCTGTCAATAAAAGGCTTCGCATCTACAGCAATGTCTCCGGCAGTAGACCAGGCGTTGTCACTACCGATGCGGAAAACTAATGTGGACGTGGTTGAGCGGATACGCCGGACAGCTTCATTTAATTGTTCCTCAAAGCCGGATACAACCAAATCAGGAGTTAGCCCAATTTTGTCAATAGCCTGTCCCATTGCGGTCAAATAACGGGCCGTTGTCAGCTTTAATCCGCTTCCGTCAGACAGTACGAAAAATGTTTGCACGGATGCCTTGCCAAATGTCTGATCCCCGAGCAATGTGCCGGCTTGATAGTCCTGTACGGCACCTGCCAGGATTTCCGACGCGCTGGCAGAATTTCCGTTGACCAGAACAATCAGATTTGGCAGTGCGGCGCCATCACGGATGTTTCCGTATACTTCTTCGATGCCATAGCGGTCGTTCATAATAATCATCGGACCGGCGGGCAAGAATTCCTCTGCCACATCCAGCACTGCTCCCAGGGAACCGCCAGGGTTGTCACGCAGGTCGAGAATATAGCCCCGGGGATTTGCCTGACGCAGGGCCGCCAGCTTATTTCTAAAGAGTTTCGGTGTATTTTCGCTGAACGTATGTATCCAAATGTAGCCAATATCCCCCATCAGTTCACTTTGTACCGTGGGTGAGTCAACCTGTTCCCGGAAAATAATACGTTTAATAATTGTACTGCCGCGACGTAGCTCAAGAACCACACTTGTGCCTATGTCCCCACGAATGAGATTGGCGACCTCAGATAAAGGCAATCCCGTTACCACGAAGCCATCAACACTGACAATAATATCCCCCGACTTTATTCCTGCCTTTTCAGCCGGTGACCCAGGGAAAACGGAGAGAATTACAGTATCGTTCCCGTCCTGTATAATTTGCACACCAATTCCGCCATATTCCCCCGAAAGGCCTTCAAAGAAATGCGTGAGCTGTTCCTTGGAAAAGTAGTTTGAATACGGGTCATTTAGAAATTTCCCGAGATCTTCGAGTGCCGTGGCACGCAAAGCACGTGAATTTACCTCTTCAATATAATGAGCCTCAATGATTCCGTAAATTTCATCAAGCGGAGCCGCAAAAGCCAACGAGGACGCTAATAAAATGCTTAGTATAAGTACAACTGCCAATAGTTTTTTCAGAGTAAGCACCTCGAATCCTTAGTTTTTCCTTATTAGTTACGTTCGCCAAAGAGCTGGTTTTTCCTGCCAACAGCAAGGAAAACGCTACACGCTTCTTTCAGCTGACGCGTTTTTCTTGTTCGCTAGGGGCTGCCGCCCCTTCGACTGACCTGCGGGTCCTCAGCACCCCGCAAGATTAAGGGGGAATCCCCCTTAACAACCCCCTTGCATAGGATCGTAGCTTCCCTGAGTGTTATAATTTCCTATGCAAAAAAAGCTGGACAGGTGGGCGCTGTGTCAGGAGAACTCAATTCTGGCAGGCGCACCTGTGCCCTCAAAAAAATAGCAACACGACACGCGTGCTGCTATTTGGGAAGCAATTGAAGTTGTTACTAATTGCATGTCAGGCCGTGGAGATAAAAATCCAGTATTTTATCCACCACACACTCGGATTCCGCTAAAGGCAGTTCTGTAAGAATAACGGCAACCCAGAGGCTGGAAAAGGTGCCCATAATAATCTGTGAAACCACTTTAACATCGATATTACGAAATTCACCGTTGTTTATTCCCTCAATTAACAACTCTGAAATAAAGCGTTCCATTTTAGCATGACGCTCTTTTGCCGCCTCAATGCCTGGTCGGGGGAGCCGCCGCTCACCTGCTAAAATCCGGGCTGCCGCCGCATACTTCTCAATAAAGTGGAGGTGGTAATGAAATAAGTTTTTAAGTTTTTCTTCCACTGATTCCGGTTCCCGCACAGCAGCAAGAGCTTCGCGGAAATAGACATTGGAGCTTTCCTGAATCATTTCCTTAAACAGCTCTTCTTTACTGCTAAAATAGCCGTAAACCGTCCCTTTGCCCACGCCGGCCCGTTCCGCGATTTCTTCCATTTTAACCTGGTGAAAAGGGCGCTCGCTGAAGATTTCCATTGCCGCAGCAAGAATCCTACCTTTTTTATTTAACTCTTCAACGATCATCTTAATTAACCGTAAGGCCGGTTTTTAAACGCCAGTTCAGGTAATCGAGATAATAATCGAACTGTTCGTTTACAAGTTTGGCCTCCTGTTCGGACAAGCCCAGCATAGTGTCAATCACTTCGCCCTGGGTGGCCACACCCAGTTCGTAGCGAAGTACAGATAGCCGGTAATTCTCTGCAGCTAAATTCACACTCTTCTGCAGCGCCGTCAGTTGCTTTTCTTTACCGGCTAACTGCTGGTACAGAGCAAAAACCTCTAACCGGACGCGGTCTTCGGCAAGTTTTACATATAACTTTGCTTCTTCTTTACTAATTTCGGCAATTTCATAAGCTTCATCAGATGTTCCAAACTTAAATTTAGTGTATGCCAGGGCAGCATCGGCAATAGTAACGCCGCTACGTGCTTTCATGAGATCAATATTATTGTTCAGGGCACGGCTAATACCACTCGCCAGGTCGAATCCTCCAACATCGGGGAGGGTAAAGGATTCGTCTAAATACACAGAATCAGTAAGCTCACGGCCCATAGTCATGTTAAGTGTTGCTTCTGAAATGGTAACAGCGCTTTCCAGTTGAAAGTTTGCAGCTTCCATCGTTGCCACATAAGCCTCTGCCCTCATAACCTCGCTACGGGACACCGTACCAGTTTGATACGCAACATCGGCCAAACGCTTGAGGTCTTTTGCGCGGTCCAGGCTACGTTCCATAATTGCTTTTTGTTCCCGCGCTTTAATTAGGCGAAGGTAGCTTTCCTGAGCATCAAAGGCCAACTGGTGCCGTGTAATCTCTTCCTGTTTTTCGGCGATTGCCTTATCAGATTCGGCCTTTACAGTGTCTATAAAAACAAATCTAAACATTGCGTCTTCGCCTTCAACAGGCTTTACCGTGTTTAATAGTCTACGATAAACATCAGCAATCTTTTCTGTCATATCGTAATTCAAGTTACTTTTACGAGTCCCATACTCCGCCAGTTTCATGCGCGGATTCTTCATCACCGCCTGTTCCACAGCACCGCGCAGAGTCAGCCGTTCATTTGCTACCACAAAGCCGGCAGCGGCAGTAAGCAGAATCGCCCCTAACAGAGCTATGACAATCCATCTTTTTTTCATGACACAACCTCCCCGGTTACTTCTTTTTTCCTTCTGCCTTGAATTCTTGTACTCAGGTCTTCCATGATACTGTAGATTACCGGTACCACCAACAGTGTCAGCAGTGTTGACGCGAGCAGTCCCCCGATTACTACGGTAGCCAGTGGCGCATATGTTTCCGACCCGGAGCCAATGCCGAGAGCCAGGGGAAACATGCCGAGAACTGTCGTTAGCGTTGTCATCAGGATGGGGCGCAGACGAACCGGTCCCGCCTCAAGAATCGCATCCCGGGTAGGCATGCCCCGCTCCCGTAACTTGTTTATATAGTCCACTAACACGATGGCGTTGTTCACCACAATGCCGGAGAGCATAATCAGGCCAATAAAGGCCGGCACGTTGAGGGTCCTGCCCGTGATTACCAAAGAAAGCACAACGCCGATAAAGGTTTGCGGCAGTGCAAACATAATGATAAATGGATGCAAAAGCGACTCAAACTGTGCTGCCATAATCATATAGACTAACAGAATTGCCAGGATTAGCGCCTGGCCAAGTGCGCCAAAAGAGTCCGCCATCTGCTCCTGTTCACCGCCGAAATTGACGGAATACCCTGGTGGGAGAGATAGCTCGTTAAGGCCTTTTTGAATATCTGAAACAACAGGACCAAGAGCACGGCCGACAAGCTGTGCCGTTACACGGGCACTACGAACCTGGTCATTACGTGAGATACTCATCGCGCCGATCTCACGGCTGAATTCGGCTACTTCGACAAGCGGTACACGCAGTCCGGTGGGAGTCAGAATTTCAATACGCTCTAAATCTGCCACACTGTTACGCAATTCTTCCGGTAGTTGCAGGCGCACATCCAGTTCCCGCCCGCCCGTGCGGTAACGTGTTACCACTTGGCCGCTGAGCGCGGTGCGCAACGTGCTGGCAACCGTCATGGGCTGGATGCCGTATGCGGCCGCTTTTTCTCTGTCCACCGTCACACGAAGTTCGGGCCAGCCCCTGTCAAAACTGGATGACACTTCCCTTGTTCCGTCCACATTTTCCACAATCCGCTGCACTTCATTGGAAATCTGCCTCATGATATCCAACGAGTCGCCTTTAATCATAATGTCCACAGGAGCACCTGCTCCACCCATACTCATATTTTGGGACGGGCGCACTTTTATTTCCGCACCTGGAATCGTGCGAACAGCCAGCCGTATTTTTTCTGCCACTTGGTCGTTATCCAGCCGCCGTTTGTTCAAATCGGTCATGCGGATATCCATGGAAGCGCGGTTGCTGTTCCCGCCGGCACCCATACTCATCCCACCGGATTCACCAATGGTTGCAAACATGTAGCTTACTTCTTCTACGCCTTTCAGGCGGTTTTCAATCTCTTCTACAACAACCTGCGTCTCATCCATTGATGAGCCGTCAGAAAGCCTAACCGAAACGGTAAGCCAGCTGTCATCCATACCGGGAATGAATTCCGTGCCGACAAGCGGCACAAGTGCGAGGCTGCCAACAAACGACACAACCATAATAGCCACAGTTAATTTACGGTGACTGAGCGCCCAATGCAGTGTACGTCCGTAAAAATGATCAACTTTCTTAAAGAAACGGGCGAACCGGGCCGAAAGTTTGCTGATGCCAGTGCCGTTAACATTCCCGTTGCCGTTACCGTTTTTCGGAATTTTTAATAGCTTCGAGGAAAGAACGGGTACTACCGTCAGCGCTACCGCCAAGGACGCAAAAAGGGCAAAACTGACTGTCTTGGCCATGGAACTAAAGAGCTGAGCCGCGATGCCTTCAACGAACATCACAGGTAAAAACACAACGATGGTAGTGAGTGTTGCGGCGATAATCGCATCCGCCACTTCGCTGCTGCCGACAGCGGCAGCTTCTTTTGCTCGCATTCCTTCCTGCCTGTGGCGGAAGATATTTTCCAGAATAACAATGGCATTGTCAACCATCATACCGATACCCAGGGCCAGGCCGCCCAGTGTAATCATGTTCAGCGTCAGGCCGTTAAAGTACATCAGCACAAACGTGGAGATAATCGATACCGGCATGGCTAAAGCGATAACCAGTGTGCTGCGCAGGTTGCGCAGGAACAGATACAGCACGAAAATAGCAAGAACGGCACCGATTAAACCAATGCGAATCACGTTATCTATAGAGTCATTAATAAACTCCGCCTGATCGAAGAGGACGTTGATGCCGCTCCCTTCGGGCATATTCCGTTGCAACCCGTCAATGGCGCGGTGCACGGAATTGGCGACTTTGACGGTATTGGCATCCGACTGTTTAAAGATAACCATGGCGATACCCGGACTTCCGTCAAGGCGCATCCGTTGGTTCTGCTGTTTAAAACCGTCTTTTACGGTCGCCACATCATGCAGAAATAGCGTACCCGCCTGATTGTTCATGATCACCAGGTTTTCCACGTCTGCGAGACTGCGGTATTCCCCGATAGAGCGGACACGAAGCTCACTGCTTCCTTCGACAAGCCGGCCCGCTGAAACATTCAGGTTGCCGGCTCGCAGCAACTGGCTCAACTGGTCAATACTCAAACCGTGAGAGGCGAGTCTGGCCGGGTCCACTTCCACCTGGATTTCCCGTTCCACACCGCCGTACACATTAACGGAAGCTACGCCTTCAATCCTTTCCAACCGCGGCTTCACCACATCTTCGGCCACTCGTTTCAGTTCCTCAGGAGACATATCCCCCATGACTGCCATTGACATAACAGGCATCATGGACGGGTCAAACTGAAATACCATGGGAGACTGAACATCACTGGGCAGAAACCCTTTAACCATATCTATTTTTTCACGCACATCGAGGGCGCGGTAATCCATGTCCGTCCCCCATGAGAACTCCAGCATAACAACAGAACTGTTCTGCGAGGACGTGGACGAGATTTTTTCCACGCCCGGGACGGTGGCCAGCGTCTCCTCCAGGGGCCTGGTAACCATCGCCTCCACTTCTTCCGGAGACGCACCATCATAGGTAGTAAAAACGGCCATCATGGGAAACTTCATTTCTGGCAGTAAATCTAAGGGCAAATTAATAAATGAAAACACGCCAAGCACCAGGACGATGCAAACTGCCATTAATACGGCGATTGGACGTTTTATTGCCTGGGCCGGGAGCCTCATTGCAGGCCCCCCTCTTCCACCAGCACTGTTACGCCGTCACGCAGGAAATGCTGGCCCGCAGTGACTACCGGCTCTCCTGCGCCAAAACCGCTTGTAATCTCTGCGTGTGTATCATTCTTAAGACCAACGGCAACATCCCTTTTCACCGCTTTGCCTTCCTTAACGGTAAACAGATGATATTTCCCGTCCTGTTCAATCAGGGCACTGCGTGGGACGAGAACCGCTCCGTCGCTGGCAGCCACATCAACCATCACACGGGCGAACATTCCAGGCCTTATCCCCGATGCATCAAACACACGGATTTTAACAGGATAGGACTTGGTACCTGTGAGAGGGCTCGGTGCCACTTCCCGCACCTCACCGACAAATCTTTCGCCGGATACTTCGACTGTAACAGCCATGCCTGGTGCCATTAGGCCTATCGTCTGCTCCGTCAACCGGGCGGTAACAGAAACGCCTTCAACGTTAATCATAGTAGCCACAGGCATTCCGGGCGAAGCCATATTTCCGACTTCGGCGCTAACCATCGCCACCACACCGTCGATGGGTGCTGTTATCCGGGAGTTATTATAATTTAGGCGGGCCATCTCCAGACCGGCTTCCGCCTGCTTCACCTGGGCCGCCATTACTTCTATCTGGCCTTCACCGCGCTCATACAGATCCAGTTGCTGCTTTGCCAGGGTGTACTGGCTTTCCGCCACCAGGTACTGCATACGCGTCCCTTCCAACTGCTGCAGGGAAATTCCTCCCTGCGCATATAAAGCCTCCATCCGCTCCAAAGTTGACTTCGCATTATTGTAATTCGCTTCGGCCTGCTGCTTTTGGGCAAGCGTCACGCCCGACTGGCCACTCTTCAGATTGGCACGTGCCATAGCCAGCGCCGCCTCTGCCTGTCTTAGCCCCACGGCCAACTCCTGCGCTTCCAATTCCACAAGCAAGTCGCCTTTTTTAACTTCCTGCCCCACCTGGACCGCTACCCGTGCAATACGCCCGGCGGTTTTCGGCACGACCTGCACTTCGCTTCCTGCCGTCACATCTCCACTGAAGTTCACTGATTCTTGGATGGAGCCGATGGCAACGGTTTCCAATCTTACGGGTATGGGATCCGGTTCGCCGGTGTCATCTTTTCCCCCGCAACCGGATAAAAGAACAGTTAGAGCCAAGGCTATTAATAAGACACGTTTTTTATTCATTGATTTTCCTCCCGTTTCAATACATTCAGGGAAATTTATGCGGCATGTTCCCGTAATATGTTATTTTACGACACCGACTGACCAGTCAGTCGGTGTCAAGCCAAAAAAATACCACATAGGGATATTTTACATGGGTAACTAATTCCCGTCAAGGATTTACACAAGTTTTTATTATCCCCTCTGTCTTATAGATCGAAAAAAGGCCCCAGTGTTTGGGGCCTTTTCGGTTAACTCTCAAGCCAGACAATAATACTCTGCATTTCTTTAGCACTTTTATCCATGCGGGACAGGTCTTCCACCAAAGCGTTAATTGATTGATTCAACTGTTCTGATTCTTCCCCGCGGGCAGCCATGCTTTGTTCCACCAGCTGCTGGTAATGGGCAAGTTTTAGTGCATAATCGCTGGTAATGTCGTCTTTAATCCGCTGTTCGGTAATCACTTTGCCCAGCGTATAGGCACTGTTAGCAAACTGATTTGCCTGTGCAAACGGCACCTCATAACGATAGACTCTAATCAGGCGACCGTCGGTATTGAGCATTGTATACTCCACCGTGGGAGTCAGACCGTGCAAACTGGCGTTTGAGGCCAGTATTTTAGAAGCTTCTTCAAGCTGCGGCACGTAAACCTTGACCATCGTACCTTCTGTTATCCGTTTTTGACTAATAAAGATTTCGGGATCAGGCAAATCCACACTACTTAAAACTACCGTTCTCGGAATGCGTTTTGGTACCTCTGCCACCACGATTGGTTCTTCTTTAACCGGGGCTTCATTCGTAACAACAGGGTCAGACTCTACAGGTTCAATGACTTCTACGATTTCCTGTACCGGATCTTCCGAAACGACTGCCACAAAGGCATCATTCGGCTCATCTGGCTCAGTAGGCTCAACCGGTACTTCAGCTACTTTCGGTTCTGTTTCAACAGGTTCTGGGGCCGGAGTTTCCGCAACGTTCCCGTCAATTACTGGTACGCTGGGTGCCGGACTCTCACTGACCGGTGTCGGGTCTACAAACCTGCCTGCCAAATAGTTGCTGACTACAAGATTATTCATTCCTAGCAGGAACAGCAGGGACGCTGCCATTGCCAGGCTTTTCAGTGGCAATCTAAGGAAACGTCGCTCACGGGTAGCAACTTCTTCCTGCCGCAGTCGGCTCATTACCCGGTTGGTGAAATCAGGGGGAGGAGCGGCGTCGGGCTCCCTGACACTGCACAGTACTGAAAGAATCTGTTGCATTTCTGTGGTATAACGCTTACAGGATGTACAGCTTTCTAAGTGCGTTTGAAAGATATTCAATTGTGGCTCAGACAATAGATCGTCTAACCAATCAGACGTCAGCGCCCTTACCTCAGCGCAGTTCACGTACCCTCGCCCTCCTTTCCGTACAAAGCTGGCTATCTTCTTCTTCATGTTCTGAAGCACCCGCCCCGTTGAGATGTATCCCGGTGGTACGGGCCCTTGTCAGCACTTGTTTTCTTAGAGCATCCCTGGCTCTGCTGAGCCGGGAACGGACGGTTCCGATGGAACAATTTAATGTCACCGCGATTTCATCGTAGGACATGTCCTCGAGTTCACGGAGTAACAGTACCAATTTTTGTTCTTTAGGCAGGCCGTCCAATGAGTTTTGCATTAAATCACTCATTTGGCTTGCAAGAACTATATATTCAGGATTATTGTCCCATGAAGGGATTTCCCTGGTTAAATTGCCTTCGTCTGTTCTGATTGGCTCATCCAGAGACACTGCCATATGTAACTGAGGCTTACGCTTTTCGTTTAGCCAGATATTCACGGTAATGCGGTGGAGCCAGGTCCCAAAATCGGCGTCACCGCGAAAACTGTGCAGAGCACGATAAGCTCGAATAAACGCTTCCTGAGCCAGGTCCTGGGCATCCGGCTGGTTGCCCGCAAGTTTCTGCGCCAACGCATAAACCCGGTCCTGGTAGAGCGTAACGAGCTGCTCAAAAGCGGCTAAGTCCTGCTTCTGTGCTCTGTTGACTAGTTGCCTGACAGCTTCCATTCTTTGGCTCCTCTGTCAGGTGCTAAAACTCTACCCTCACTTAAGTTAGACACAGCGTATAGGGTAAAAGTTCCAATGCACCTTCTTTTTTTTCAAGTATACCAGATATTTTTTAGCCTTACCATTGGCAATTTTATGTTAAGCGCTAGAAGCCCCGCAGATCTTCCAGATAACTCCACACAGCGTCATACAATACCCGGCGGGGAATCTCTCCAAAACTATGGTCTCCGGACTTTTGCTCCAACGTTGCCAACGCACTGTTTTCCAAAACTTGTTTCAGGTGAGGATTGTAGCGGAAAAATTCCAATATCAGTCCTTCTGCATTTTCCACCGTCACACTGCCGTTTTCCGGTGCGGTCACAAAATACATCTTGGCAGCCTGTTCTTCCGCACCGGCCAGATGTAATACTCGGTCCGAACCATGGAACAGCAGATTTAAAAATGCCTGATTTGTAAGTGGGCTGTCCAACCCGTAGTCATCTCCGTATCCCCCGGCTACAAGCCCCAGGCTGCGCAAACCGCGGAGCACAGGATAGCTTTGGTCCTCTGTCACTGCTGGCGGCTCTAACTGACTGGGTTCAACAAATGCTCCCTGAGCGGAGAGTATCTCCTGTATAAATGCTATGGCGTCCCGGTCATTCGCAATCGATATAAAGCTATGCCCCGATGCCAGGGAATAGGCCGCGGCCACGCCTGCAGCCTGGCCGCCCGTCATCCCCACCGGCACCACCCGGGCGCTGCCGTGGGCCAGGGAGTCATACCCGGCCGAACGGCCCACTACCAGTAAGTTGGTCACATTAGGCGGCACCAGACTGCGGAAAGGCACCGCATACATCTGGGGTTCCCCCACCACATATCCCGGCTGATTTTTACTGACAGCCTGGATATCCACAGGATAGCTGCCAAAGCCTATCCGGTCCCACTGGTCCCGGTTCTCCAGCACATCGTCTATCGTTAACCGGTACAGCGCCTTCATATGCCTGCTCTCCCGCACATACAGCTCCGGCGCAAACGATACAATTTTGGCATTGCCAAAACCGGGCAAATTCTCCCGGACAAACTCGATAAAGCGGTACGCTTCCCGCTCTGCCTCCACCTTAGCTGCCGCACGCGCTTGGGCATCGTGCGTATCTACCCCGTAAATCAATAAACCGTTGATATAGACCCAGCCGTTCTTCTGACGGACCATATTGAAACCCCGAAACGCGATTTGCCCGTTCTCCGAAGCGTACTGTCTGACGTGCTGGTCATAACCCCAAGCCGCACGGAGCGTAGCCGCCGAAGTCCGTCGCCTGTCCACAACAAGGTTCTCCCACATCACCCGGGGCCAATTGACTCCATCCAGGGCAAAGACAAGGGTGCTCGCCTGATAACGTCCCGGCATACCGATATCTTCAAAACCTTCTGTAAACGGTGCACCTGCAAGATAGGCTAAATCAGCGTCCTGGGATGCGTCAATTACAATCCTGCCGTATATCGTCTGCGGCTCACCGTTTTTACTGACTTCCAATGCGGACACCCGCCCGTCATCCACAGCGACTCCTGCCAGTGTAAAACCTAATTGCACAGTAAGCAGAGGCTCTGCCGCCAACATCTGATCGAACACCCGTTGGGCGTCGGCAATGTCGAACACAGTCCCCCCTACTTTTACCTGAAACTCCTCAAAAATCCCGCGCGTAATCGGTTGCCGGCCAACCAGCTTTTTCGGGCCGTAGTTCATATCAATTTTATTTAACTGACCCAGGGTAAAGAGTCCGCCCACACGGTCACGCCGGTCTATCAACAGCGTATTTAAGCCGTTGCGTGCCGCCGACAGCGCCGCGGCAATGCCTTCAGGGTCCGACCCCCAGACAACCACATCATAAGGGTAGTACTCACTGCCATCCGCACTCTCCGCCGGGACAAACCCCATTTCCTGCCAAACTGTCGCAGCACCCCTGTAGCCTGACGGCATAACATACCGCCCTCCAAGCCAGGAGTAAACAAGGATTCCCGCAAATAAAACTCCTAATACTGCAAGAATCCATTTCTTTTTTAATAGGATCATTCCTACCTCCACAATAATACGGGCGTACCCAAGCTAATTTTAATTAATGTTCACAGTTTTCGTGACAGAGTCCCAGTCCACCCGTGCACCCTGGTATTCACTGATAAAGCGTACCGGAATCATTGTCCGTCCGTTTTTAATCACAGGAACAGTATCCATAAAAAACTCTTGTCCGTCCACCAGGACACGACGGCTACCCACAGTCAGCACAACGATCTTGCCATCCTTGCGGACGGTCACTTCCCGAGTTGACGGGTTCCAGTGAACATACGAATCCAATGCCTCACCAATAGCCCGCAGCGGTACCATCACTCTGTTCTGGGTATCAATATACGGCTCTGCGTCAAAGTGCACTTGTACACCGCTTACCCGTACCCTGATTGAATCTGTTGCACTGCCGTAAATCAGGTATTGTTTTCGTTCTTCTTTAAACTTGTTTAGTGCCGGGGTATAGTTAGCCAAAATCTGCTGCGGAGTCAGCCGCTGATCCAGCCACTGGCCCACTTTGTCCGTTCCCATGATTTTATCAAACATCACAATGGTGGAACCGCTCTTTGGCACTGTAAAATTAGTCAGTTGTTTGGCATATGCCAGTGCGAAAAACCCTGACCTGGCCGGGTTAAACGTCCGGTAGTCGGTAATATTTAACCGTACGCCGCCCACACCGTTCATCAGTTCCGGCACAAACGTCACGCCCGGCAGCCCGGACTTGTTCAACAGCTCGGCAAATGCATTGGCGTTAATACCCTTGCCGCCGATCCACTGAAACTTGTCTCCCATGTAAATACCCGTTCCCTCACCCAACCCGGTAGCCATATATCCAAAGGCGGACTCAATGGTCGGGATATTCGGCGAAGTCTGCACCCAGGTCAGGCCGGTGTCCTGCCATATCATATCCCGGGTATATCCTTCCATTTTCACAACCGTCACATTCGCACCAATTTTACGGTTAAAGAACAACGCCAGTTCGCCGGCAGTCATGCCGTGAGCCATAGGCAGATTATCAATGCCGACAAAAGAGATAAACTTATCTTCCATGACCGGCGCTTCCACAATCAGGCCGCCCACCGGATTTGGCCGGTCCAGAATGACAATGGGCTTGTTGTTTTCTTTCGCCGCCACCATACAATAATTCATGGTGGACATATACGTATACGTCCGGGAGCCTACATCCTGCATATCAAACACAAGCACATCCACACCGGCCATCATAGCAGGACTGGGCTTTCTTGTCTGACCATACAGGCTGTATATGGGTATCCCCAACGTTGGATGAACAGTGGATTCCACATACGCTCCCGCTTTGGCCTTGCCGTCAATGCCGTGCTCCGGCGCATATAGTGCCACCAGGTTAATCTCCGGGTGTTCGGCAAAGACATCCACCAGGCTTTTCCCCTGACCGTTCACACCGGTCTGGTTGGTGACAAGCCCGACCCGCTTCCCCTTCACCAAATGCATTTGCGAACTTAGCAGCACTTCATTCCCCAGCTTTACCTGGGGAACATGGGACGCCTCCGTTACACTTCCCGAAGGAATCATTCCCGCAATCATCGTGAAAACAAGTAATAATACCCAAGCTTGCATATTCCGCTTCATTTGCATTCTCCTGTCTTTTCTAAGATGTCTATTGAACGCTTTACAGCATCGACCGGAAGCCGGGTGTTTTATGCCGAAGGGTCCCAGTCCACGATCAATGTTTGCTGCACAACCGGTTCCTCCCGACTGATTCCCAGGTAATACACTTCAATTTCATACGTGCCAGCCGAAGGCGGCATCCACTCCCAGGTAAACTGCTTTTCTTCTCCGGGAGCATATGTCACATTGCGAATTGCCAACGTAAAGAATTTACCATCCGACCAGCGGTATATCTCTTTTCCATCCTTTTTGACAACCATATCAAAGTCCTGCCCGTCAAGCAGAATCACTTCTGCTGAAGCACTACCGGAATTTTTCACCGTAAGCGCAAACTCCACGCGATTACCAGACGGCACACTCCATTGCAAATTTGCAGTAAGTACAGGCGTTATGCTACGTAAGCGTATGATTTTCGTCTCCTGATCATACACGACCCGGAAGCCCAGGCTTTCTGCCGCAAACCTCACCGGAACAAAAATTCTCCCGTCAACGTTAAGAGGTACCACATCCATCAGTTGTACTTCCCCGTTTACACGGTATTCTGTCTTCCCCTGGGTAAAGGCGACAACAGTCTTATCTTTCGTTATGTATGCTGTTTTAGAGTGATTATCCCAATTGATTTTTACTCCTAGCATGTCCACAGCTTCACGGAGAGGCAAAAAGCTCCGGCCGTTTTCCACCACCACTGTACCGAAAACGTTCCCGTCCACTTCCACAAGCGCCCCGGCACTGGCTACTGAAGATATCAGCGACACCAGTAGCAGTGCAATCACACAAAAAAGACTTCGTTTTGCAGTCATTTGCGATACCTCCTTATTTGAACCACTATTTAGACGTCTCACCCGGTTGTTTGGTTCCCTTTACTAATTCTACAGTCAACTTTTGTTTCCTTTGCTTTCAAGTACATCTCTTAGTAACTAATTAATGGAAAAGCACCTGAAGCCCGACGACGATTATGTTTAGACATATATGACGCGGTACGCTTAAATCATGGAAAACGCCCCGGATTTTTCCGGGGCGTTACGCTTATTTATGGAGTTACGGTAACCGTCCTTTTAACTGCATCCCATTCCACATTCACACGAAGAGCCAAGCCAATCCAGCGTATAGGCAGCATCGTCCGGCCGTTCATAATCTGCGGAACTACATCCATTTCCACAGGTGCGCCGTTAATTAAGATGATCTTACTGCCAATCGTAACCTGTGCTACACGATCACCCCGGAATAACGTAACTGTCCGCTTTACCGGATCCCAATGAATTTCATCTTCCCTTAGCCCAATAGCTTCACCGACAAAACGTAGCGGCAACATGGTCCGGTCATTCACAATGACCGGCTCCTGATCCATAGGCATTGACTCCCGGCCCAGGGTATATGCCTTAGAGCCAATGGTAAACACGGAAACCTTTACTGCCCCGGATTCTGCATTCACAACTTTCAGTTTGTCTGCACTGTCCGTGAAAGCAGCGGTTACAGCCGTATCCATTAGTGAGTTTCCTTCCAGGGTAACTTCAATCTTATTATTCTTAGCATCCCACCACCAACTGGCAATCCTGTAGTTTATATTACCGATAACGATTTTACTTGCCTGTGTACTGCGGGAATTAATAGGAACCGTCAGTGTTGAACCATTATTAGACAGCGTGCCAAGCCCAAATGTAATGTTACCCTCGCCAAGATCGATGGATGGGGTAGAGGAAAAGATAATACCGTCTGGAAGCTGTAAAACAATCACACCGGGGGCGATTCTTCCGGCGGCAACCTCCTGAATTACGATTTCTCCGCCAATCAGGCCAGAGGCATTTGTCGGAATTTCCAATACATCCAAAGCTTTAATTGTCACAGGACTTACAACATTTGCCACAGTAACTAACCCGGACGCCCCAGCCGTACCGCCAACGCTTATATCTACACTGCCATTGTAGCCAGGCGAAACTAATATGTTTCCGCTAGCATTCAAATTGACTACAACACTTCCCGCACTGGTTGACGCTGCCGTGATATTCATGACAATAGTCCTGTTACCTGTATTCAGTTGGATTTGGGGCTGTGTTCCCACAACACCGTTATACGTTGCACTGGGAGGCACAGCAAACTGAAGACCCTTAGGAAGCGTTACAGTAATCGTGCCACCGGGAGAAAGGCTTGCCATTGTCGCTTCAATAATTTCGATATTAGCCATAGCCTGACTCTGTCGCCCCGCTATGACTTCAAAGGGATTGACATTTGCCTGTCTGCGTGTACTGACTCCCCAGCCAATAATCTTAGCAAGTACAAAACTCGTGTTAATTCTATCATTATAGCCTGTCCCGGCAACCTGCACCTTAACATCACCCTCAGATGCTAAATAATTAAGGTTAACGTTGGGATTTACAATGCTGAATGTTGTTGCAGAAGTGGTAGTCCCACCGTTTAAGATTAGGCTCAATTGGTCGGAGCCAGCTTCACGTACTGCGGTCACAGTCACTCCGGCAGGCAAAGCCGGGTAAGTTTGAACAGCATACGTCGAACTTGCCCAAAAGAGTCCTTTTGGGAGACTTACAACAACTTTATTTTCACTGCCGCTTTTTAATGCACCTGGACCATTTTCCGCAAAACTAATTGTTCTTGCAATTGTCTGCGGATTTGCTCCATACTGTGAAAGCACAGGGATTGTCCCAGGTGTAACAGTAATTCCAACAGCCAGGGGACCGTAACCACCGGTAATGAAGTTACCGCCGATAATATTAATATTGTTGGAAGATACACTAACCGTGGCATTCCCAGATGTTGGTATGCTGCCTATAACTACTACTGGCAGCTTTGCTAAAAATGCCGCTTCAGTCAACAGGCTCGGTCTGGTAAACGTGTATGTAATTTTTCGGTTGTTCTCGGAAAAAGAGTGTGCCACTGTAATATTGGAGGTTGCCTCATAATATTGATCGGCTAACAGCCCTGTCTGGAATTCCATGCCGGATGATAGAGTAACTTCAATGGTATCGCCGGTCTGGATACTGCTGGCGCCGGACTCGGCAAAACGAATGGATGCTAACGTGACAGGCCCCTGGGTTGCAATAACCGGAACCTGGCCTACCACAACTCCCTGAATTGTACTGCTTGCTACCACCGATGCCCCAAAACTTAATAATAAAAGCACGATGCTAAGCACGGCGAGGATAGACCCTTTCGTAATCTGTTTAGACAAAACGCAACCTCCTTAATTTACACCATTTTTGTATTACCACTATTATTATATCTTGGACATACTTACCATGCAATGCCAATATAAAAACGCCCCGGGAAATCCCGGGGCGTTCTTTTGTAACGTTAGTTCGATTTAGTAAGGAGAAACGGTTACTGTTCTTGCAACAGCATCCCAGTCAACGTTAGCGCGCAGAGCCATACCAACCCAACGGATGGGCAGCATTGTGCGGCCGTCAACGATAACTGGAGCAACATCCATGGTGATTGCAGCGCCATTGATCAGCATTGTGGTGCTGCCAATGGTGACTTGAACAACACGGTCACCACGAATCAGAGTAACAGTCTTGCGGACGGAATCCCAGATAATTTCCTGGGTACCAACAGCCTCAGCAGCGAAACGCAGGGGCAGGAAGGTACGGCCGTCTTGGATGAACGGGGCAACGTCCATGGTGTAGGTGTTGCCATCAATTACGTAGCTGGTAGAACTAATGGTGAATACGGTTGAACCGGCAGCGCCGATGCGAGCGTTGAACACCTTAATAGAGGGGAATGCAGTAGTAAGACCAGCAACTGTGTTATCAACGATAGCAGGACCGTTGACTGTTACATTGATGTTGCCGTCGGGAACAAGGCGGTCCACATTGTACTTAACACCGCTAACGGTGATGACGCTGGCAACTGTGCCGGCCGCTGAGATATTAATCGTCAGTGTGTCGCCAACTGCAGTTACGGTACCTAGGGTAATGTTGCCACTTGTCTTGGTCACTGTCGGTGTGCCATTGAAGGTCACGCCGGTGGGCAGGGTCAGGACAAGGTTGCCGGCAACGAGCCTGCCGCCAGCTGCTTCGGTAATAACGATATCGCCGGCAGCCTGGTCGGTAACAGCGATGCGAACGCCGGTTACGGAGGAAGCAGTAACGTCGGCTACTCTGCGAGCTTTAGCAGGAACTACAGTACCTTCTGCACTGGCAGTACCGCCGACGGTGACAACTACATCACCGGCTACTGCGGTCGGGGAAACATGAACACTACCAGTTATAGTAATGGTGGTGTTGGCAGTGGATGCAGCGGTTACGCTGAAGCGAGCGGTGCGGTTGCCGGAGTTGGCAACGATGCTATCTGTACCAATGGTGGCGCCTCCGCTGCCTTGGAGAGAAGCACTTGCACCGAATGCGGCCCACTGATAGCCTTCGGGCAGAGTAACATCCACAGTGCCGCCGTTAATCAGGCTGCCCGGGGTGGATTCTTTAATTTCGAAGCCAGCCAGGGGCTGGGAGGCACGACCGGCTGTAACGTTGGTCGGATCAGTGCTGGTGGGGAGAGCAACGGTGATAGCAAAGTCGGCCACGTTGGCTACAACGAGGCTACCGCTTACGCCGGCGTTAGTGCCTTCACCTGTTACGGTGACAACCAAGTCACCCAAGACGGCCAGGCGGCTAATCATAACAGAAGGAGTCAGGATATCAAAAGTGGTGGCTACTGTAGTTGCAGCATTAGTCCAAACGTTCAGTTTGCGGGCGTCAGTAGTGTCTACTTCGGTGTAGACGGAAACGCCGACAGTAGTAGTAGCAGGAGCAGCCGCCCAAGTTGCACCGGCAGGCAGAGTCAGGACAAGCTTGTTAGCTTGCAAGGACTTCAGTGCGCCAGGAGCATTTTCTTTCAGACGGACGGTACGGACGGCTTGGCCGGTACCGACAAAGCGACCTACAGTTGGAATTGTGGTTGTCGGGGAACTGATGGCAAGGCTGCCAGTGCCGTAAACACCAACATTAAAGCTACCGCCGTTAACGGCTGTAGTATTAGTAGTTACAGTGGCAGTAACATTGCCGGAAGTGGGCGCAGTGGCAGTCTGATTAGCTGGAATCTGAATCAGAAGAGAAGCAGCACTGAGCAAGCTGGTACGAGTTAGAGTAAAGGTAATCTTTCTGTTGGCAATATCCTTGGCAACGGCCACAGTCAGGTTACTCGATGCCTCATAGTAATCTGTATCAGCCACATCCTGGAAAGTAATCCCAGAAGGCAGAGTTACTTCGATAGTGTTGCCAGTCTGGAGGTTACCTGGTGTGGTTTCAGCATAACGAATAGATGCTAAAGTTACATTACCAGTAGAAACGATAGTCGGAACATTGCCGACAACTACGCCGTCAATGGCAGTGCTGGCAGCTGCCGGAGCACCAAAGCCTACCAGCATGGTGAGAACCATGGCCAGAACGATTAATACGGAAACTTTTTTCTTAGTTTTTTTAAACAAATTCATTTCCTCCTTTTATTGTGTTTCTCCCCTTGAACGATCAACTAAACATTTGAATATGTATTGCTTGTGGGACTTCGCCTCCTTTGTTGCGAAAACGCTAATCTTCCACAAAAGCGCAAGCTTTGTAACGCTTGGCATTGCAGGCTAGTCTTTCTATTTCACCCGCTAACTAGTTAGACAACCCATAATCATGAAAAGTTCCCGAAACTGAACTTTTTTTCCAAAGCGGGGATTTTTTTATGGGTTGCGGGCAAACTCAAAGGTTATGGTAAGCTCAAAGAGCCTGTTCCACGGAAGTTTAACCTGGGTTACATTTACAAAACCGGGAAAGTGGATTTCTAAATATTTATTTAACTTTTCCTGAATGTCTTCTGTAACCGGAAGAAGAGCTTCTTCCGAAACGGGGGAACCTCCGTGTTTGATGTCGTATTCAGACAAGATGGTGGACCGGATACCTGTCTGGTAGAGCCAGTCCTCGGAGATTCTGGTTAGCAGCGCGGTCAGGTGAGCGGATTGATGAAAATTTCTGCGTTTATGGTAATAGCTGTAGAGGGAGCCGTGGGCCAGGGCTGTACCGATACTGTTTCCAGCGGTATTCCAGCCAGAGTAGGCGGCTAGGGGCAGGAGTGTGTTGTTTTCTGCCAGGAGGCGCATCAGTGCGTCATCGGCACCGTTTGTATACGCTACGTCAACCAGTGCTGTTGCTTGGTTTGTGTTTAGGGAATTCTGGATATTTTGTAGCAGGTTCCTGTGAAGGCTTGTAATGGGCTCTGTGCCTGTTTGTGTGACTGCCTCACGGGTGCCGGTAGCTGGCATATTAACAATAAGGGCTAAATCCGGGTTGTCTTCGGTATGGGTACCGCCCAGGGATTGAATATGTTTGGAGATGGTCTCTCCCAGGGGGATATCTTCATAGTGAGGAATGACTTGTTGGGCTTTGGGAGTTCCGTAGATTATCTGGATGTTGGGGGTATGGCGGTTGATGTCGTGTACGGCGCGGGCAAAAAGCAGCGCGCCTATTTGGTCTGCGCCGGGGTAGGTGTCGGCGCGGTCCTGATTGTTAATTTGAGGCTCGAGACTGCGGAGTTCCAGTTTGGAGTAGCTGAACTCCGAGGAGTCATCGCGGGCAATGATGTAGTATGTAATAAGGTCTTGGTTGACCATGGTCAGCGTTTTTGAGATGAGGTCGTTATTGAGGAGGCGGCGTTGCAGATAGTCTTTTAGGACGGGTGCCGGGATTTCGGCTTCCAGGCGGGCGCGGTCTTGTTTTTCCTGGGGAGTGGCGGTGCCCAGTGCCTCTTTGTCGGCGAGGGTGGAGAGGCGGCCTAGTTTGGCGCCATATTCACTGAAGTAGGGAGGATGTCCAGCGCTTTCATTGCCTACTGCGGAGCGCATGATTGTACTGAAGGCATAGACTGGAGTCTTGGAACGCTTTAATAGAGTTTCCAGTCGGTTTTGGTTTTGATTGAGTTGTTCCGGCGGGATGTGATGGGCGCGGCTGGGAACCAGGCCGCCAAAGTAGAGGGTATCGAGGGAGAGGACCATGGCGTCGGCTTTGTTGGCGTTTTCCAGCAGCCACTGCCACAGAGCTTCCGTATCGGTAGATAACTCCCCGCTGTTGAGATATTCACGGGGAGGAATGAGCAGGTTGAAGTTGGTGAGGTTGTTTAGCTCAGCGACATAATCGTAATTAACGGGTCTGTTGTCCAGAGGGACATAGAGGATTGTTGTTTCTGTGTTGAGTATGTAATAGGTAGCTGCTATTATGATCACTGCGATGAAAAGAACTATTTTTCTGCTCAGCCGCAAAGGGGGCCTCCTTCAGGGAAAACGTAAAAAGCCAAGTATAATTATACAAGATATAGTATTTTCACACAATGGTATATGTAGCTTTGTAAAGAAAATTTATCCGTTCCGTTTACACGATATAGATGGGGTTGGTGAAGATCCAGGGTTTTTTGTTGCAGTATACTTCCAGGCGGTACACGCCGGGTTCATATAAGCGTAAGGTCACGTTACAGCGGAGAATTTCGTTCAGTAACTGACCGTTGCGGATAACACGGAGGGTGAGTCGTCCCCTGAATTGAGAGGGGCATTGAATCTGCAGTCCGGTTATTTCTTCTAAGGGAGCGGTGTCGCCTATCTGGTATTGGTTATCTTGGTTAAGTGCTGTGAAGGAAAAGCCTTGGGCTGTGCCGATTAGATTGTTGACAATATAGGAGCGGCCCTGGCGGAGTGCACTGTAGATTTGTGTTTTTGCTTTGACCGGGTCTCTGGACAGTGGTTCGTCGAGGAGGATACAGTTATTGGCGGTGCGAAAAAGGTAGCGGTACGGGAAGATGGTGCGGCGTATCGGGCCTTTACAGACAGGCCATGCGTGGGCGTCGGAGCCGGCGATGGCGGTGATGGGGCGATGCTGAGTGACTTCGTCGAACCGGGCCATGGCCTGAGGTGTGGGACCGGTGATGGGGCCGGCGGGATTGATGTAAGAATAGTAAAGGCCTTGCAGTATATTTCTTACCCCGTCACGCCATTGGGAGCACCAGTTCCAGACTTCTATGCCACTATAGCCTTGTGCGTCCCAGTGTGTCCAGGGATAATGGGCGTTATTGAGGACCAGGGGTGAGCCGATTTCAAAGGGGTGGGCAATAAAGCCGAAACCGCCCTGGGCGTTCACTTGGTTAATAACCTGTTGGGGGTCGGAGTCGTTTTGTGCGACCGGTTCGGTGATGTTTAAAGCCAGGTAATGATTTTTTGTGGTGTTAATTTCGCTGCCGATGAGGACGAGTACATCGTGGATGTATCCTTCCTCGGGTAACCCCTGGAGATTGCCGTGATCGGTAATAACAACAAAAGCTAGGCCTGCGGATTTCGCGGCCAGCGCTATTTTCTCAATCGATTTGTGTCCGTCAGAATAGGTACTGTGAATGTGGATGTTTCCGACATAAGGATGCATCCGCGACCACCCTGCCTTAAGATACACACTCTAATACCTTATTCTGTTATAATTTCCCTTATTCCTGCTAAAGTATGGTCAAAAATAAAAAAAACGGGAGGAAACGGGCTTTGGCCCGTTTCCCTGAAGGTTATCTGTTCTTTTTAGGTTCCGGCTTGGTCCGGTTAGGCTTGCCCGGTTTAACCGGGTCGTCTGTTTCCTGGTCTGCTTCCTCTGTTGTTATCTCTATGATGTCTACATCAAGCTTTTTGGCCAGACCGGGGGGGGGGTTCAGTTGGCCGTTGCCTGTGTTTGGTCCGGGAGCATAGACTGCCTCGCGAACAGTCTGGCTGCGGATTTTACCTGTTTGGGACATCTGCATAGCCCTTTCCAGGGCGGGTTTTGCCTGCTCAGGCGCCTTCTCCCAGGCTTTTCTCAGTGCTAACTGGGAGGGGTGAGAGTAGACGGATTCGTCTACCGTCTCCTCATTGTTATAGACGGCATTGAATACTTGCTTTAACCTGTCTTTACCCTTGTACCCTTCTGCCTTAGCTACTGCTTTGGCAAAGGCATTCACCAGCCTTTCGGCGTACCGTTCTTGCTTTTCCTCGGGGAGGGCATTGAGTTCAGCTAAACGGCGCTCGGCAAATTGGTTGAGCTTTTCCGCCTTGGCTTCCGATGAGAAGGTGAGAAGCAACTCTATTCTCTCTATGAGCAGCTTCAGGAAGTAAAAGGGCGAGTCCGGGGTCAGGCCTACTGCCTCCGGCTCTTCTGTTTCGTATACAGCTGCAGTTACAGTACCCGCAGTGTCTTGATTACTGGCCAATGCTGCTGACGGGAGAACCAGGGAAAGTGTCAGCAGTACAGCCAGCATCAGGAGAAATAGTTTTTTCATAGTGTCAGCTCCTTATTTCTCCCCCGCTACCACATACATTCGCAGGCAGATCAATTTTTATGGGGGTAGTGCGGGAAAAACATCTCGGGTATTAAGAATTTTACAGGATTATGCAGATTTTTAAAGAGGGAATTTGCTATTTGATGTGGAAATAAGTTTGATAACGTAAGGTAGACGGAGGCGATAACCGTTGGGAAAGATTCGGATCAAAAGTGATGTGGAAGTTAAGCGGCGCTTTGAGGAAATTATGGACGGCTTGTCCGACGGGCCGATATTTGTGGCCCGAAACAAGCGGGTTTCAGCGGTATTGATGGAAATGTCGGACTATTATGATTTACTGGGTGAAATTGAGGATTTAATGCAACTGCTTCATACGATGGGCGGTTGCGGATGTGGCTGTGAAGACGCAGAGGAAAACGAGCTGGATAAGATATTGGATAAAGCGTTTGACGAGATCGGAGATTAAAACGCCTGGGACTGTTGTCCCAGGCGTTTTTTTGTAAAATTTTTATATGCCTGATGCTGATCGTCGGGTTGAGATTAAGGTATGGGTGATTTTATCTAACTGTTCCAGGGCGCGGCCTGTACCTTTGGCGACACAGGCAATGGGGTCTTCCGCCAAATAGACGGGAACGCCGGTTTCTACTGTGAGTAGCTTGTCGAGGCCGTTTAGTAAAGCACCGCCACCGGTCATAATGATACCATGCTGGACGATGTCCCCGGCCAGTTCAGGAGGAGTAATCTCCAGGACATGTTTAACGCATTCAATCATTGCTTCCAGAGGTTCCTGGACAGCTTCCAGGACGTGTTCCGTACGGGCCTGGAATGAACGGGGCAGGCCGGAGACCATATCGCGGCCCCGGATTTCCATTTCTGTGGACCGGTGGTTTGGATATGCGCTGCCCACTTCAATTTTGAGTGCTTCGGATGTCCGTTCGCCGATGAGCAGGTTAAACTCTTTTTTAATAAAGCGGGCGATGGCTTCATCGAATTTGTCGCCGCCGACACGGACACTTTCCGTCACGACTGTTTCCCCCAGGGAAAGAACGGCCACGTCGGTGGTGCCACCACCGATATCAATGACCATATGGCCGCTGGGCTGGAAGATGTCAAGACCGGCACCGAGCGCGGCGGCTCGGGGCTCTTCTATTAAGAAGGCGTCACGGACACCGGAGCGGACTACCGCTTCAATGACTGCTTTTTGTTCCACAGTGGTGGTGGCGGCCGGAATGCAGACGATGACCCGGGGACGCAGAAGCCGACGGCGGTCACATACTTTGGCAATGAAGTGGCGCAGCATAATCTCTGTGATTTCAAAATCTGCGATCACGCCTTCCCGTAAGGGGCGGATGGCAATAATGTTGCCGGGAGTCCGTCCGAGCATGCGCTGTGCCGCTTCGCCTACGGCCAGTACCTGGCGGGTGTGTTGTTCAATTGCAACGACGGAAGGTTCATGCAGGACAATTCCTTTGCCACGGAGGTGGACGAGTACCGTAGCTGTACCCAGGTCAATTCCCATGTCGGTTCCAAGATTCATTATTGCTTCACCTCTTTGCAGAGCTTGTACCACAGTTTGGTAATTAACCAACTTTATTCGTCAGTTGGTGGGCTTTTCCTTTTTTTCTGTTTTTATTTTCTCTATCCTATGTATTTCTTACGGGTTGCTTCGCCGCCGCGGAGGTGGCGCTCCGATTTATTCTTTTCAAGAATTATTTTAATCTCCCGGGCGATAAAACGGTTGATGTGGGGGAGCCTCTCAGTCACGTCTTTATGCACAGTTGATTTTGATACTCCAAATATTTTGGCCACTTGCCTGACCGTGGCGCCGGTCTCTAGAATGTAGTTGCTGATTTCCAGGACGCGCTGCTCGATATAGTCCTGCATTTAGCCGCCCCCTTCATACTTTTGTTAAACAATATATTGCCGGGATGGGCTAATTATGACAGAAACACATTCAGGGTATGTTTTCCAGCCTATAAAATATTAAAGGGGCAGCTTAGCGCTGCCCCTTAAGGGGGAAGGGATGACAAGGTTTTTGTTAAATCTCTATTTCTAACTGCTTCAATGCCATACCGATGAGTTTATCTGCATAATCCGTCATAAACAACGGAATATTCAGCAAATCATCATCCAGGCGCAGGTTGTTCAGCGAAAACCGCACACGAAGCTTGACCTTATCTCCGTATTTCTCTTTAAATTTCTTCAGACTCTTACTTTCCACATTGGTCTCCGATTTTACCTCAATGGGCAAAATATCATTTTCCCGCTGTATTAGAAAATCCACTTCATAACGAGGGTTATCCATCGTCCAATAACGCGGTATGGCCTCAAACTGGTTTCTCAGTGCTTGCAGTATATAATTCTCGCTAAGTGACCCTTTAAACTCCACAAACAGACGATTGCCTTCGCTGAAGGCAGATGGTGCCAAAAGAGACAACCGGCGCAAAAGTCCCACGTCTATAAGGTAAAGCTTGAAGGCAGCCAGATCGTCGTAGGCTGACATTGGCAGTCCCGGAGCAGTGCTGCGGTAGATTTTATAAGTCAGGTTTGCGTCACACAGCCATTGTAGTGCATCCTCATATTCTCTAGCCCTAGCACCTTCCTTGACCACTTTATAGATAAACTTCTTATTCTCTCTCGCCAATTGAGAAGGTATGGACTTCCATATGAGTGAAATCTTTGGGAAATCCTTAGGATCCGGATGCTTGGCAAAGTCCCGTTCATATGCCCCTAATATATTAGAAAGTACCTGCTGCATAAGCTCAACATCCCGGTCTTCCGTCCAGGATCTGACCGATTCCGGCATTCCACCGGTGACAAAATACATCTTCAATTTTTCATACAGGGGATTGAAAAAAGCCTCTGGAATGTTTTCAATGCTATCTATGCTGTTCATGTAGTTAACAAGATTATCGTCACCATTGGCCATTAAAAACTCGGTAAAGGTCATGGGCCCAATTTCTAAAAAATCGACCTTGCCGACAGGGAACGAGGCAGGCTTTGACAGGGCAATGCCTAAAAGCGAACCAGCACAGGTCACATGATACTCCGGTGTATTCTCGCAGAAATATTTGAGTGTATTAAGAGCATTAGGACATTCCTGAATCTCGTCAAAAACAATAAGTGTTTCCTCAGCCTTAACTGTTTGACCGCTTGCCATCATCAGGTTTTGCAGAATGCGATCGACATCCTTTGTCTTTTCAAAAAACTGCTTGTATTCCTCATGCTCATCAAAGTTAAAATAAGCAATATTTTTATAATAACGCCGGGCAAATTCCTTGAGCACCCACGTCTTACCCACCTGACGTACTCCTTTTAAAATGAGGGGTTTGCGGTGTTTAGATTTTTTCCATTGCAGCAAATCCTGCAAAATCAGTCTTTCCATGGCGACACCTCCCATGTTATCACATAATTATACATATTTCGCGTTAATAAATCACACTTTTATATATAGTATACCCAGTTGACTATCAAAAAGTCAATATATCACATAAGTATAATAAAATATTGTTCTAAAATCACATTTTTATTGATAAACGCATAATAAACTAACAACGCATCCTATGATATTACCAATAAAATAAAATAGGGCAGCTTAGCGCTGCCCCTTATGGGGGAAGGAGATGGCAAAGGCTTTTGTTATCTGGGGGAGATTTCCTGGACAGGATCCAGGGCTTCGCCGTCTTTGAAGAGGGCAAAGTGGAGAAAATAGCCCAATTGGGCGTCAAGGAGTGCGCTGTTGCCGACACGGGCAATTTGTTCTCCGGCTTGTACCTCATCGCCTACGGCAAAGAAGGCGTCGGCGAGGTTGGCATATTCTGTGGTGTACCCGCCGCCGTGGTCAATTTCCATCATCAGGCCGAAACGCATATCTTCCCGGACGTCCCGGACAATCCCCGGCCAGGCGGCAACAATCGTGGCGTCAGGTTCGACAGCGATGTCAACACCGACATGAAAACGAAGTTGGTTGCCAATACGGTAAATATCGTGGTGACCGGTTAGAAGTTCGCCTTCTGCGGGCCAGCGGAGGGGCTCCGATGGTGCAGTCAGGACAGGTGTATCTTCCTCTGGGATTATACCTTCCCGGACTTCTTCTTCGTCCAGGGCATTGAATGGGGGATCGGGCCTGTTGACGACAGACTCACTCAGCTCTGCCTCGGTAATTTCTGGCGCAGGCGTCACATCCAGGGGTTGGGCGGACGGCCCGCGTAATGCGACCACGGTGATTACAACGACAATGGTCAGAAGATAGGCCGCCAGGAAAATCGTTTTTTTCCCGGGACGGCGGACTCTTCGCAGCGGGGCTAACGCGCTAAAATATTTCTTCATCTGGACATCACCTCTCGTGAGGTATTATGCCCATTATTTTCCTGTTTATGCAGAAAAGTTAACGTTTTACTAATGCCGGAGGCTACCTGATAGGACTTATATCAACACCGGCGTAGTAATAGCGGACGATTTCATCATATGTTTTGCCGGCTTTTGCCTGACCGTCGGCGCCGTACTGGCAAAGGCCGACGCCGTGACCGTAACCGCGGGCGGTAAAGATGATATTATCCCCGTCGTGACGCCAGGTCAGGTTGGTGGACGGGAGTTTGAGCGCGGTGCGCAGGTCACGGCCTCTGACTGTTTCGCCGGCGATATTAAGCTCTTTAATCCGGCCGGTAGAAGTTCTGATAGCTGTGCCCAGTAGCGAACTGCCGGTTGTGGAAACGGGGGTTGCCGTCACAAAGGGCAGTAAGCTTTTTGTGAACTGAGCAGTGCTGAATGTATGTTCCGTCTCCGACCACCGGCTGTCAGAACAGTAGGGGCAGGGTGTGGCACGGAGATAGGACATAGCAGTACTCCAAACATCTTCACTGTTTTCTGTGTGGCCGCCACAGGCAGCATGGAATACTGCATCTATGGGCTGTCCGTTTTGAACAGCAATTTTACCGGCGGTTTCCCGGACAGCCTGGCGGATTTTATTGAGGTTGGCCGCCGCTTCACCGGCAGGCCATTTTTTGAGGGAATCTGCTTCCGTCTCCCAGGCCTGGCAATGGGTGTGGTCAGTGCAAATGTCTGCTTCAGGGTGGTTGCTGCAGCCCCGGCCCCCCTGAGAAAGCATCTGGCTGACTGTATAGGTACGGGCGACTACCGCTTGGGCTTTGAGGGCTTCCAATTGAAAGGATGCAGGCATTTCAGCGGCGACCACACCGACTAAATATTCTTCCAGAGACATGGTTTCTATTTGCTGTTTGTGGTGATTAAAAACGTTAATCATGATTTCACCAGCCGGCGATTCGATGGGTGTACGGTCCACGGTCGGAGGAGGTTGTTGCGGTATGGTAGGGCGACAACCTCGTACTAACGCTACTGGCAGGATAATGACTACGCTGAATAAAAACAGGACGATGGCAGGTAGTAGTTTGCTCATCGGGAACCTCCGTAGGGCAGGATAAATATATATATGCCTGCGGAGGAAAGAAAAGAATAAAAAAAACCGGGATCGCCGGTTTAAGTTAGTTAGAAGAATTAAAGTGGTTTCTGTAGAACTCAATTGTGGGAAGCATATCAAAGTAGTCCCGTCTGGATGCAACGGCAAACTTATTGTAATCGGTGCGATCCCCATAGAGCTGGATGCCACTGCGCAAAACCTGGTATCGCAGTAGTATCCCGGCCTGATTTAGAATTGTTACGTCAATATCTTCCCGGTGAAATATGGCAGATAAGGCTTCATATAGTTTTAAGAGTAATTCGGCCTTTTGAGAAAGTGGAATTCCATCCTCAAGTTGTAGTGCAATATCAATATCACTGAACGTACTTGTTTGAGTATCTTGTTTGGCTTGAGATCCAAAAAGGATGACAAGCTTAACAAACAGGTCGGGCATTGATTCTGCTAAAGCTGCACGAACCTCGTTTAAATTCTCCGCAGAGTATTTTTTGTTGTTTTCCTTCATAACTCTAATTTTTCTCATACATATCACCTTAGAACATTGTATCAAATCATATAGTTCAATGTCAATCAATGGAAAAAACCGCCGGGCTATTCGCAGCGGCTAATCTGCGCGCCCAGGGCGGCTATTTTTTCTGTGAAGTGCCAGTAGCCCCGGTCAATGTGGTGGACGGCACCTATTTCTGTACATCCTTGGGCAGCCAGTCCGGCTAAGGTCAGTGCGGCGCCGGCCCGGAGGTCGGTGGCTTTGACTGGTGCTCCGAATATTTTGTCCCGTCCTGCTACGACGGCACAGTGGCCTTCGATTTTAATCTGGGCTCCCATGCGCCTTAATTCGTCCACATGCATGAAGCGGTTTTCAAAGACAGACTCTGTGATGACGGATGTTCCTTTGGCCAATGTGAGGAGGGCCATCATTTGTGACTGCAGGTCTGTGGGAAATCCGGGGTAGGGGAGTGTTTTGATATCGACAGCGCGGACAGGGCCGTTTCTGCGGATATGAATCAGTGCTTCTTCTTCGATGACGTCACAGCCCGCTTCCTTTAATTTGGCGATAAGCGGTACCATGTGTGCGGGAATCACGTTTTCCACGGTGATTTCTCCGCCGGTAATGGCAGCGGCAACCATAAAGGTGCCGGCCTCGATTCGGTCGGGGATAACGGTGTGTTCGGCACTGTGCAGGCTGGTAACGCCGTGGATACGGATGGTGTCTGTACCTGCGCCGACCACTCTGCCGCCCATGGCATTAATGAAGCGGGCCAGGTCTACCACTTCCGGCTCTTCGGCGGCATTCTCAATTGTTGTGATGCCTTCAGCAAGGACGGCGGCCATCATAATGTTTTCTGTGGCACCTACGCTGGGGAAGTCCAGATAAATGCGTTCACCGTGGAGCTTGTCTGCCACAGTCTCGATAAAGCCGTGGCCGATGATGACTTCCGCTCCCATGGCCTTTAAGCCTTTTAAGTGCAGATCGATGGGCCGGATACCGATGGCGCAACCGCCAGGGAGAGAAACCCTGGCCCGGCCAAACCGGGCCAGCAGTGGCCCGATAACTAAAAACGATGCCCGCATTTTACGGACCAGGGCGTATGGCGCCTCGACAGAAGACATTGAGCCGGCAAAGACCGTTAATTTTTTTTCTTCTGGGGTGTATTCTGTTTCTACTCCGAGAAAATTTAAGACCTGACACATTGTTAAAACATCTTCGAGGGCCGGAATATCATGAAGGACTACCTGCTCTTCACAGAGAAGCGTAGCCGCAATAATTGGCAAGCAGGAATTCTTCGCCCCTTCCGTACGAACACGGCCCTGCAGCGGTGTTCCGCCTGTAATTGAAATAAGTGCACTCACATATCTCCGCCCTCCCTTCAATGAAAATCATTTCCTTTTATCTTTTGATTCCCGGTAACTCTTTATGTTAATTTTTTTATAGATAATATTGTTATTTTTAATAGCTGGAGTGGATAATCGGATAGCCTGCCCACAATATTGTTTTGTCGTGGTAGCTGTCATAGCGAATGGCCAGGTTTAAATTAAAGCGGTCGCCGTCTGCGGCCAGGTACTGTTCCAGGAGGGGAGTATAGGCGGTGAGGCTGACAAGGTCATCCTGCCATAATCCTTCTATAACTTGTCCGCGTACGGAAGTCAGAGCTTTATCGGCCATGTCGGACATCTCCTGGGAAGAAAGCCGGCCGGGAAGTTCTCCGCTCAGGTAGTAGCTGAGCCGGCCGCCCGGCGCCAGCGGCTGGATAACCACATTGAGCCTGTCTGCCAGAGTGTTGATGTTTGCCAGGGATGTGTCCCGACAGGTAATCAGTAAGTATGTCTGGGGAGGAAAGCTATTTTCCTCGCCGGGGTTGCTTTGGACAACAATATGGGTATCCGTTCCCTGGGTTGTCTTTCCGGATACATCAAGAACGCGGTAGGTTTCCCCTTCGCTGTACTGAACCAGGCCGCCTTGCAGACCGAGCAGGTCAGATACTTGCAGAAGAATTTCCTCAAGTTCGGACATTTCCAGGTAGCTGTCTTCCAGGGTGGCGTAATACTGAATTTCACCTTCCATGACTGCGGCTCCGGTCGATAACAGCAACGTTTCCAGCGCACCGGTACCCGACAGTTCCCGCTGGGGCAGGCGAAGTACCAACACAGCCAGGAGACTCAGGCCAATTAAAATTGCAAACTTTTTCTTTTGTCCCATGCAGCGCACCTCCCTGGTCATTAGTATTGGCAAAATTTTCCGAGGTTAAACCTGTAGTATTAAATATTGAAGGCTTGTCTCATTATATGAAGGGGACAAAAAAAAAGAACGTAAGGATTTTTTGTTATTGGTTTGAAATAGAAAATTGTGGTATAATACTTTTATATATTGCCGAAGAACGGCGCGTATCCGACATTTTTGAGGAGGAAGGATATGAAAAAGAAGATTGTTAACAGTAGTGCCACAAGAGAGATTGACAGTATCGTTAAAATGCTGGGCGAGGTATTCACGGAAATCCAGGGGGCGTTTACGAAGAACCGCCTGAGTCTGAAATACCAGCAAACCACTTCGGAAGCATCGAAAACACTCCGGAAAAGCTTAGTTACCTTTTATGAAGCGGCGGAAGAAGTAGGGGGCGACGAAGCCTTGGCTGTCCAGGCTACTGCCATTAACCTGAGTAAAGTGTTCTATGATATTATGAAACTCTCTAATCAGGTGGAAACAAAAGTGAAGGGAAAAGTGATGTTCAGTGACGAAGCAGTGGCAGAAGTGAACGATATTTTCCGGCGCACTGCGGAGTTGCTGCCCCATGTGGCTGATGCCATGCGTACCTGCAACCCTTTGATTATTGCCCATGTGGACAAGGAAGTGGATGAACTGCGTGCCAATGCCGCCAACAGTGCGGTGCTCCATGAGGACAGGTTGTGTAAAGGGGCGTGCCATCCTAAAGCATCCATCATCTTTATGCAGATGTTGCAGCATTTACAGGATATCCTTTGGCACTTTAAGGCGCTTGTTAGTGAGAACGGAATGCCCGGACTTTAAAACATGTAATAGAAAACCCGATCGGATGACCCGATCGGGTTTTTTGTATTAATTATTCAAAATCCCATGTCCAGTTATCGAATTCCCAGGGCCAACGGTTTTCCTCAGGCCATTCATCCTCAGGCAAACCAATTACGCGTTCTTGTTCGTCATAACGGAAGGTATGCTGAATGCGCCAGCCCGAGAACTCCGGTTCATCTTCCCAGCCCCGCTGACCATTCATCGCTGACCGTACGTCTTCCGGGGTGGGCCAGCGGTCACCGTGGCACTGGGCACAGAGGCTGACGATATCCGTCTTTAATAATATTCCTTCTTCATTTCTCTGGTGAACACTGTGGCATTGAGTGCAGGTCATATCCGCCTTGGTGCCGATATAGAGATCCATAAACTGCTGGCGGCTTGCTTTGGCTTTACCGTCAGCGGCAACCCTGTCCGTCCCTTCTCCCCACTGAACATCAACGGGTGCAAAGTTGGCAAGTACATTGTCACCGGGACGAAAGTCGATATTGTCCTGGCGTTCCGGGCGGTTTGTGCTTTTGCCGCGGATGTGGCACTGGGAGCAATTATGTACCTGCTGATCTTTTGTCAGTTTTTCCGGATTGACAATGGAGTTCTCCCTTGCGGGATTGGCTACATGCAGTGAACCCGGCCCGTGGCAGGACTCACAGCCCACACCCAGATTGGCAGTAAACTCTTCCAGGGGAAGATTCTTGTTGGCTTCCCACTTGGCCAGGTTCAGGCCGGATACATGGCAGCCAATGCAGTTCACTTCGTAAATCCTTGCCTGGTTGCGGTCTTTGAATGCCAGTGTGGTGCCATCGTAGTCGGCAATGGCAAATTGGTATTTCAGCAGACGGTGCCCCTCCCCTTCCCCGAGGTTAACAGCGAATGCCTGCCTGTATTTGTCACCGATGTGGTAGGGAAAAACTGCGATGCTGTGGACTACTTCATCGTCGATGTTGTGGAAATTGGCGACAAAGTCAAAATCACTTTCATGTCTGACGAAAACACCGATGATATCGTTTAAGGTAATGTCTCCGGCCAGTTCAAGGTTTCGTGGTTCCGCCATCCCTGTGGGCTCGTCTTCGTTAAAAACGACGGGATTTCCCCGGTCTTCGGCCAATTCATTCCATGTTTCCAGCGCTTCCGGGCGGATTTGGTTAGCCGGACCGACTTTACGGGGATGGAGGGTTGCCAAAAACGGTTCATAAATCTCCCCATGACACGTTCGACAGGCATCCTGTCCCACAAATTCAGCTTGTGCCACCTGGCCGTTTCCATTAGGAGGAGTGGGATCAGGACGAAAAGCAATTCGGTAAACAAAGCCGGCCAGTAAAGCAATAAATAAACCGGCAACCACCCAAGTTCGGGTCATTACGCAAACACCCCTTTGGTATCTATTTTAAAATAGTATTACCAAAAGCAGGAATATTATTTGCAACCCGGGGACGGTTCCTAATTTGCAAAACTGCAACACCAGGGACGGTTCTCAAGTTGCATACTACGAACGATAAACCATAGACTTGCTTATCCCAAGCAAATCAGACAGTTCTTGCACAGTTACCTGGGAACTCTGTCTGATTTCACGTATTACTCTGGTGCGAATACCGGCATATCCCCTTTCTTTTAGCATTTCAGGCTTAACATTATATTTTGTCAGCACATGGCTGATTGTCGTTTTTGCTTCGACAAGCCGCTCTTCTTTGTCATCTTTTCCGTCAATATCCAGGAATATATCTTCATTTCCTGTACTTGAAAATCTGATAAACTCTTTTTTGGCAATTGCCTTATCCTCACTAAACAGGCCTAGAATAAATTCTTTATCTAACAGTCCCGGAGCATTGCTATCCTGCAAATAGGCAGAGTAGCTGCACCAGGGGTATTGTATCGGATGTGTAACCATTCCCGCCTTTTTTGCATTGTCATGAATATACCTTATGCATGCCAGCAAATACTCCAATGTTAAAATTTCCTCACTTTTGAAACGATCCTGAAACAGATGCCCTACTCTTTCGTATTTCCAGTTAATAAAATTTACAAAACGGATACCGATACGTTTCATAGAGTTGGATAATACATCATTCTTTTCTTTAATCAAAAGATGAACATGATTGGGCATCAAGCAGTATGCATAAAGTTCAAACATATCGTCCTGTTTAATATTCAGTAATATTTCAAGGTATTTCCTTTTATCCTGTTTGTCAAAAAAGAGCTCTGATTTGTTAATGCCCCTTACCATGACGTGGTAAACACCGGTTTGGCTTCTCTGCCTTGGCCCTCTTGGCATAAAAACACTTCCTTTCCATAGCAGAATGTATATGACTATATAATTTCAATAAATTGTAATAAATTCCTGCAAGAACAGGAACATTTGTTCGTATTTTTTCAGCCCGGAATTGCCTGGGATGCAGTTGTTTGTTTTTTCCAGCCCGAGAACCCGTCTAGGGCTGCACAGTTTACCATCTTTGCAAATCGGAAACCGTCCCCGAGGTTGCAGTTTTGCAAATCGGGAACCGTCCCCGGGGTTGCAGTTTTGCAAATCAGGAACCGTCCCCGGGGTTGCAAAGCAAAAAAAGACTGCCCTGATGGGCAGTCTGGTGAATGTTGGGGTTAGGCGGAGTCTTCGCCGCGGACGATGTCTTTGATTTTCATGAGGCGGACTAGTGCGCCCCGTTCGTTCTCGTCTAGCTTCATGCTGATATATTTGATGGTGTCTTTTAGCTGGGGGACGAGGACGTGTTCTAGCGCGTTTACGCGGCGGCGGGTTTTGTCGATTTCGTCTGCCAGGAGGTAAACGGCTTTTTCCAGCTCTGCCAGGCGGACTAAGGATGGTAGTACTTCCGCCAGGGTGGCGATGGAGGAATCCAGTTCGCCGGAGGTGTTGGCAAAGCCGTAGGGGTAGGCGTCACTGGACTGCTCTTCCCCCTGAAGGAAGGTGATTTTAGGAACATTGACGCTCATGACGTTCTTTTTTTCCATGTTCAGCGTCACGGCGGCTTTGGGGTACATGATTGCTTCTTCCAGGGTTTCACCGCTCATCACAGCACTGGCCAGCAGAAAGTTGGCAAAGGAACGGGAAAGTTCCGCTTCCACCCGGGTGCGCAGATTCTTGTTTTCGCGAACGAGTTCCAAAAATACACGCATCAGCTCATCGCGTTTGTCTTTGAGCAGTTTATGACCGCGCTGGGCCATTTTCAGGCGGCCCTTGAGGCGGTTAAACTCCATACGGGTTGGATTCACACGAATTTCCATTGTTTATTCCCCCCCGGACGCGGCGGGCAGGTACTTCTCCAGATATTCATCGCGGACCCGCTTCAGCTCAGTGCGGGGCAGGAGCGAGAGCAGTTCCCAACCGATTGTCAGGGTGTCGATAATAGTGCGGTCTTCGTTTTCACCCTGTTTAACGTAACGGTTTTCAAATTCGTCGGCAAACTTAGCAAACAGTTTGTCGGCGTCGCTCAGGGCGGCTTCACCAAGGATGGCGGCCAGTTCCTTCGCTTCTTTGCCGCGGGCATAGGCAGCGTATAGCTGGTTTAGTACGTCAGCGTGGTCCTCACGGGTTTTGTCTTTACCAATCCCTTTATCTTTCAGACGGGATAGGGAAGGCAGCACGTCAACCGGAGGATAAATACCCTTACGGTGCAAGGAGCGGTTGAGCATAATCTGACCCTCGGTGATATAGCCGGTCAAGTCGGGAATGGGGTGAGTCTTGTCATCTTCCGGCATGGTCAGGATGGGTATCTGTGTGATGGAGCCTTCACGGCCCCGAATCCGGCCGGCCCGCTCATAGAGCGTCGCCAAGTCCGTGTACAGATAACCGGGATAACCACGACGGCCGGGAACTTCTTTCCGGGCGGCGGAGATTTCACGCAATGCCTCGGCGTAGTTCGTTAAGTCTGTCAGGATAACGAGAACGTGCATCCCTTTTTCATATGCCAGGTATTCGGCCGCAGTCAGAGCCATCCGTGGCGTGGCAATCCGTTCAATGGCGGGGTCATCCGCTAAGTTAATGAAGAGCACGGAACGGTCAATAGCACCGGTCTTGCGGAAGTCGGAGATAAAGAAGTCGGCTTCCTCGAATGTGATACCCATGGCGGCAAAGACCAGCGCGAACTTAGCGTCGGTGCCGAGCACCTTGGCCTGACGTGCAATCTGTGCGGCCAGACGGTTGTGGGGCAGGCCGGAGCCGGAGAAAATAGGCAACTTCTGGCCACGAACCAGTGTGTTCAAGCCGTCGATGGTGGAAACACCGGTCTGAATAAACTCAGACGGATAGTTCCGTGCGTACGGGTTAAGCGGCAAGCCGTTAATGTCCAGTCTTTTATCAGGGATAATTTTCGGCCCGTTGTCACGGGGTGCGCCAAGACCGTTAAAAACACGGCCCAGGATATCCATGGATACAGGGAGTTCTAAGCCTTTCCCCAGAAAGCGGACTTTACTGTCCTTCACGTTCATGCCGGATGTTCCTTCAAAGATCTGCACAAGCGCCTTGTCGCGATTTACCTCAAGTACGCGGCCGCGGCGGATTGAGCCGTCCTGCATTTCAATTTCGGCCAGTTCGCCGTATTTAATCCCTTCCACATGCTCAACGAGCATCAGGGGGCCGACGATTTCCGAAACACTACGGTATTCTTTTAGCAATGCGGTCCCTCCTTCCTCTACGCGTATTGCTGCTCGAAGTCGTCGTCGCCGGCGGTGATTACATTGGCGACCTGTTCCTTCAGTGCAGCATTAATATTATCAAATTCGGCCATGTTGGTCTCAGCAAGATAGCGGGCACGGGCAATCTGGTCGCGAACCGGCAGGTTGAGCAGGTCCATCAGGTTGGCTCCGCGTTCGGTGGCACGCTGACACTCATGGTGGAAAAACATAATGAGTTTCATCATCTTAAACTGCTTCTCCAGAGAAGCATAGGTGTCGATTTCGTGGAACGAGTTCTGGTGTAGGAAGTCTTCCCGCAGAGATTTGGCTGTTTCTAAGATCAAACGTTCCTTTTCAGAAAGGGCATCGACGCCGACCAAACGAACGATTTCTTCCAAATCTGCTTCTTCCTGGAGGATACGCATGGCCTCGCCGCGCATTTTCACCCATTCATTACCCATGTTGTTGCGGTAGTAATCATCGAAGGTGTCCGTGTACAAGGAGTAACTGAGCAGCCAGTTGATGGCGGGGAAGTGACGGCGGTACGCAAGAGCTGCGTCCAGGCCCCAGAACACTTTAACAATTCGTAGTGTGTTCTGAGAAACAGGTTCAGACAAGTCACCACCGGGAGGTGAAACGGCGCCTACGGCGGTTAGTGCACCAATTCGGCCTTCTTGGCCGCTGCAGAGCACTTTGCCGGCACGCTCGTAAAACTCAGCGACGCGGGAACCCAGGTAAGCAGGGTAGCCTTCTTCACCGGGCATCTCTTCCAAACGGCCGGAGATTTCCCGGAGCGCTTCTGCCCAACGGGAGGTGGAGTCTGCCATGAGGGCCACACTATAGCCCATATCACGGAAGTACTCGGCGATAGTGATTCCGGTATAAATGGAGGCTTCCCGGGCGGCCACAGGCATGTCAGATGTGTTGGCAATCAGCACGGTCCGCTTCATCAGCGGTTCGCCGGTTTTCGGGTCTTTTAGTTCGGGGAATTCGTTTAGAACGTCAGTCATTTCGTTGCCGCGTTCGCCGCAGCCAACGTAGACAATAATCTCTGCATCAGCCCATTTAGCCAACTGGTGCTGCGTTACCGTCTTGCCGCTGCCGAAGGGGCCGGGGATACAAGCGGTGCCACCTTTGGCTACGGGGAAGAACATATCGACAACACGCTGTCCGGTGATCAGCGGCTCGTCGGGGGAAAGCTTTTCTTTGTAGGGGCGCCCCTGACGGACAGGCCACTTCTGCAGCATCTGCACGTCTGTGACTGTGCCGTCTTTTTTCACTTTGGCGATCACATCTTCTACAGTGGCTTCGCCGCTTTTAATTTCAGTAATCTTTCCACTCACGCCGGGAGGAACCATGACTTTGTGAACAACCAGGGTGGTCTCCTGGACGGTGCCCAGGATATCGCCGGTCTCCACAGTGTCGCCCACCTTGGCTACGGGAACGAAATCCCATTTACGTTCGCGGTCCAGGGAAGTAACTTCGACACCGCGGGTGATCCGATCGCCTACCTTTTTCCAGATCACGTCCAAGGGACGCTGGATGCCGTCATAAATGGACTCAATGAGTCCCGGTCCCAGTTCCACGCTCAGCGCCACGCCTGTGGAGTATACCGGTTCGCCCGGTCCCAGGCCGCTGGTCTCTTCGTATACCTGAATGGAGGCACGGTCACCTCTCACTTCAATAACTTCACCGATCAGGCGCTTGTCGCTGACGCGGACCACATCATACATTTTGGCGCCCTGCATGTTTTCAGCCACGACAAGCGGGCCGGAAACTTTAATAATAGTACCCACATTATCTGTGATGATCAAAGCTAACTACCCTCTTTCCCAAATAAGATATCAGCACCAATGGCTTTTTCTGCATTCTTTTTAATCTGCTTCATCCCTAGACCTAACGTTCCCTGGTTGTTGGGAATGAGCACGACGGCCGGCAACAGCTTCTTATTAAGTTCTCCAATCTGGGGCATAATCTGCTGCGCCACGGCCTCGGTAATGCAGACAACAGCTACCTTTTCACGCACAATCGTATTGAGGGCGCGGGCTGCTTCATCGCCGTCGGTTACTGGGTAAGTGGTTACACCAAGCGCCTTGAAACCCAGAATGGAGTTTTTATCGCCGACTACCGCGACCTTATACATAGACATCACGTAACCTTTCCTTAATCTCTTCCGTTGGCAGCTTGTTAATCTTGCCGACCATAATAATCCGGATGAGCTTCAGTTCGTTTTCCTTGGCCAGGATGTAACCGATAATGGGCTCGGGGCCAAAGACGAGATACTTGGCCTGCTTCGCATATTTAATCAGAAAGTCGTCAGCCAGTTTCTCATAACGGGTGAGCGTATCAGTTTTCTGATAAGCCTGTACACCTTCTTCAATCACTGTGGCATAACGGCTGAACATCAGGCGGTCAACGAGAACTTCTAGCGGTTCGGCCAGTTGTACCAACTTCATCATATTTACTTCACCAAAGGGCAGTAGCGCCTGCTCCAAAAACTCCTTGGGGCGATTAATACGCTTTACCCTGAGGTAGGTCTTAATATTGAGCAAGTCAACGAGATAGATGAAATAGTCTTTGAGAAATGATGAATCCAGTTCAACAATCATTTCCGTAATTTCGGCATACATGGCACGGTCCAGTAGTAAATCCACAAGTTGCGGATCGGCTTCCATGCGAAAATGCTCCGAGAGCTTTTCCGCGGCCTGACGCATTTGCGGCGGCAGGTTGCGAAAGTCTTCGTCGCTGACGGCTCGGGCCAGTTCAGTCAGGGGGATATTCCCTACTTCCTGAACTAAGAGCTCGTCTCTTTTCTCACCCAACTTATGGGCTTTAAATATGACTTTTAAGTTATGATAATCGAACTTACGTGTGAAAAGGCTTATCAGTTCCGGCTCCGGAGAGATCTTACGCAGTTCCAGATATACGCGGCGTAGTTCATAGTCCAGCATTTTTTCAAATTCATGGACACTGCCCAGCTCCGCAAGATACTCTGCGTATTCACTTTCGCCGAGAACCTTTAGCGCTTCTTCGGCGCTTTTGGCCTCAACCATGCGATCGATTTTACTACGGTCTAACAGCCGTGTTTCCATGGCGCGAACGCGGCCTACGGCGTAAGCATACTGGTCGTTACTTGGCACGCTCCAAGCCTCCTTTCAACTGGAGGTCAGACGTTGGAAGTCGGTGTGCCGAATACGGCTTGCCGACTTCTTGCGTTCAAACCAACCACGATGAACTTTCTTTAAGTTTAAGCGAAGAGGATTGCTGCAACATCCGGCTCAAGCCGGTCGCGCTGCATGCGCAGAATGGCGTCGAATGAGCTGTTGATTTCCATATCACCGGAGCGCAGGATAAACCCGCCCTTTACTTCCCTGGTTTCCGCGGACAGGGTGAGTTTGCCCTGTTTCCCCTGTGCTATCAGAGCTTTGTTTGCTTTTTCCAATAATTCCGGAGTGTAGCGCTCCTGGTCATCGGCAGCAACGATGATTTCTTCGGTGCCTGTTTCCACAGCAACTAGCAACATGGGATAAATCATGTCCTCGTACGCTTTTTTATCCACTTTTTGCAGACGTCCAATGGCCTGCGCAAACGTATCCTCAATCATTTGTTCCTTCGCCGCAAGAATCGCTTTACGGGCATCCAGTTCAGCGATGGTATGAGCGCGGCGTTTTCTTTCCTCACCCTGAACTTTAGCATTGTCAAGCAGGCTTTTCTTTTTGGCTTCCGCTTCTTTTACGCCTTTGGCGGAAATTTCCGCGGCGCGCTGCTCTGCTTCAGCCAAAACTGTTTCAGCCTGACTGTTGGCTTCCGCTAAGATTTTTTCAATGAGCTTATTGGCTCCTGACATCAGGCAGCCCCCCTTAAAACTGGATGTTGAAGAGAATCATTATGGACATTAGAAGTGCAAGTACGGCGTAAGTTTCCACCATAACGGCATAAATAATACCTTTACCCAGTTCTTCCGGACGCTTGGCAATCAGCAGAACGCCGGCGGCGGCAGCTTTGCCCTGAGCAATCGCGGAGAACAAACCTACTATGGCGATGGGAAGAGCAGCAAAGAGAACGGCAAAACCTTGATGAACAGTCATCTCAACAATATTGCCGCCGAGAACGCCAGTGCGCTGCAGAATCAAAAAGCCAATCAGCAAACCGTAAATTCCCTGTGTGCCGGGGAGCGACTGCAGCAAGAGAGTGGGACCGAACTTGTCAGGATCTTCAGAGACAACACCGGCTGCGGTCTGACCAACAATGCCGATACCAATGGCGGAGCCGGCACATGCCAGTCCTACAGCAAGAGCAGCACCCATGATCGCGGCAGCTAAACCAATAGTGAATTCCATGACTTCAATTTCCTCCTTATTGTGCTGGTTTTTGCAAACGCGCTGCGTTTATCAACAACCAGCGTCTGTGTAATTAAAATCTTTGCATTAATGGTAAACCTGCGAAGTTAACTAGTTTTGGACATTCCGGACTGACTTCAAGATGACGGGTTTTAATTTGGAAGGGGACAAAACTGCGGCCGCCGCCTTCATAAAAGCGGTTGTAGAACTCGATATACTGGAGGCGGCTGGAGTGAATGTAGGAGCCCAGTGTGTTGATAACCACGTTGAAAGTGTGGCCAACGACTAAGAGGATAACCATCGGCACAAAGAGGATGGGACCTTGAAGCAAGCCGGCCATGGTGTTAACCGCGATGGCGATTACGCCGGTAGCTAGACCTAGAGCTAAAAGGCGGGAGTATGACAACACGTCGCTGAAATAGCCGGTGATGTTGTAAAGCGACAACACTCCGGAAAGCAACTTTTTAATGATTGTCGGTTGTGTGCGGCCCTGTGTCAGCACCAGTCCCGCGGCGCCGATAAGCGACATAGTTTTAGCAACGCCGGCCATGCCTGGAGCTATATACAGCAGCAAGCCCACAATCAGCACAACCCAGAGACCCACATCGGCCAAAGCGTCGAACACTTTACCCTGCTTGAGCAGCCGCACAAACTGGATAGCCATGCCGAAGAAGATTTGGAACAAGCCTAAAATCAGCGCATACGTCAGCATCGGCATCGGATCTAATAGCGGGTTAAACACCAGCGGAGCGCCAAAAATCTCTAGCCCGAACCAACCACCCAGCATCCAGCCAAAGACAATTGTTGAAAGGCCGCCGGCAAACAACACCCATAAAAGCTTACGCACTGAATCGCCTTTAATCTTTAACAGACCAATGCTTGCCAACAGGGCAATAGCTACGCCATAACCGGCGTCTGTCATACACAGGCCAAAGAAGACAACCCAAAACGGAGCCAAAAACGGGGTTGGATCAAGACCTGTGGAACTGGGTATCCCGTAAAGCTTCGTCACAAACTCAAACGGGGCAAATCCCTTTTTATTGTCCAGAGCTACAGGGTGCACTTCCCCACTCTCCGGCTCACGGGCGATCAACGACACTGTTTCGCAAGTGCTCTCTAATTTTTGTTGCAGATTGGGTACATCACCGGCCCGTATCCAGCCTTCTAAAATAAAGGACTTGCCGGTTCGGGCAAAATTAGCCACCACTTGTTTCTTGTCGCGCTCCATAGTCAGGTAATCATTGTAGAAATTAAGCGTATCCCGGTGCTTAGCCTGTTCTTTCACTTTGGTCAGAGCAACTTTACGCTCTGCTTCCAGATTGACCAAGTCAGTTTTAATACGCTCCAGAACTTCCGCCGGCGTGCCCGTTAACTGTGGAAATTGATGTTTGCTATAACTGTGAGTCTTAAGAGCAGTCTGTATGTTTTCCACAGTATCATTGTGGTTCACAATCAAGACATACGCATCGTGGCGGTCTCTGCCAATTTCTTCAAAGTAGCAGGTGGGAACGACTTCCGCTAAAGCCTGCCGGGCGGGGTCTACTTCCGTGACTGGCAGTGTGCCAAGTTCAACTCGCACCGCAGTCGTTACTTTCACTTCCTCAAGGGGAAGAGCAAGCTTCTGCCAGGGAGCAAGCTGTAACTTAAGGTTCTGTAAACGAGTTTCTTCATTTCTTAGAGACATCAGTTTTTCATCGATACGCCTCAGGGCTTTGTAGGTATCTTCACTGACATGTTTCCATTCAACTGCATTGGCCGACAAATCACCCGCAATGATTGACGTCTTAGATGCGCTGAGGGCGTCAAGCATGCTTTTTTTAGCGGGTACATGGCGATTTAGAAAATCAAGAGCAAACCGCACGTCTGTCAGGTAGCCTTCCAAAGCCTGCAAGGCTTCTTGTTCCTGGTCGCTTTCCACCAGTTCGGCCCAAGCTGTGTTTCCAGCATCCTTGTCCTGCAGGTCACCAATCTCCAGAACGCCGACCTGCTGCAGTATGGCGAGGACATCGTTTTTTTCTGCCTGATGAGCGATGAGATAAACCTTTTTCATTTTAGCTATCGCCATCGGTTTTCACAATCCTCTCCATAACCAGCAGTATCGCCGATTCCTGTTTCTCGCGTGCAGCACTTGTAACTCGTTGGATTTCTTCAGCCGTACGCTGCTGGACAGGAACAACCTGGCTTTGACCTTCATTTTCGGCCGCGATAATAATCTCGCGACTCTCTGTCTCTGCCGCAGCTACGCTCTGCTGAAAGACCTCGGCCGCTTTGAGTTCTGCATCCTGGACGATTTTCCGCGCATCGGCCTGAGCACGCCGCTTGATTTCGTCCGCTTTTTCTTCCGCGGTCCGGATATCTTTAATAATCTCCACCAACAAAATGCTTCCCTCCTCCAAGTTCTCTAAAATATCTTGCCTGATGCCGGCGGCAGCTCCGGCAGGACATAGTGAATAGGGGTTAGGTCGACAGAAGCTACTTTTTAAGCAACATCCTGATGGCCTGCCTAAACCCCACAAGAAGCCCCAAAATTACACAAACAAGAATAAAGAGGGGCTCGTTGCCAAACCGGCGTCCGAGGTACTGACCCAGTAAAACACCACCGATCAGCGGCAGGGAAATTGTCAGGGCGAGATTAATCGCCACTCCCATACCGGACATATCCTCGGAGTTAAACATTAGCACACAACCACCTACTTTTCTAGATAAGAACGTTAATTCCCAGCAATTACATAGAACAGTAGTAGTATGGGTTGAGTGTATAACTGTATACCACCTGATTGACCTTAATCCATATTCGACAGGGTTATAGGAATCCCTGCTCAAAATTATAATCTTATTAAAAAAAAATTTATACGCTTTTGCGAATTTTCTTACTATTATTGCAGATTTATGTTGATAATCGCAAAAACCCTTGCAATACGGTGCTTTTTGCGATTATCAACTGTTTACATATGCAAGTTATCTTGTGACGATTGTGGCCACCCCTTGTCCGCCGCCGATGCAGAGCGTAGCTAAACCAGCTTTAGCATCCCGCTTCTGCATTTCATGAATCAGGGTGACAAAAACCCGGGCGCCGCTGGCACCGATGGGGTGACCGATGGCAATGGCTCCGCCGTTTACGTTGACCATGTCCATATTAAATTCCAGTGTTTTGGCTACGGAGAGCGCCTGGGCGGCAAATGCTTCATTCGCTTCAATCAGGTCTAAGTCGGCTAACGTTAAACCCGCTTTGGACAACGCTTTCCTTGAGGCTTCAATGGGTCCGGTACCCATAATACGGGGTTCCACTCCGGCTGAGGCGTAGGAGGCAATAATGGCTAGGGGCTTGATGCCTAACGATTTGGCTTTCTCCAGTTCCATCAGAACGACCGCGGCGGCACCGTCGTTAATCCCGGAAGCGTTGCCGGCGGTGACCGATCCGTCTTTTTTGAAAGCGGGACGCAGTTTAGTCAGCACATCAAAGGTTGTTGCTTTTCTGACGAATTCGTCGGTAGCGAAGATAAGGGGGTCCCCTTTACGCTGCGGCACTTCCACCGGTACAATTTCATCGCGGAAACGGCCTGACTCTATGGCTGCCGCGGCACGGCGCTGGCTTTCTGCCGCCAGTCGGTCCTGTTCATCCCGGGAGATGCAAAAGTCCATGGCAATGTTTTCAGCGGTAATGCCCATGTGTATGTCGTTAAATGCACACCATAAACCGTCTTTAACCATGGTATCCACCAGGCTGCCGTCCCCCATACGTAATCCCCAGCGGGCAGCGGGAGCGGCGTACGGTGCCAGACTCATATTTTCCATGCCACCGGCTACGATGACATCTGCGTCACCGAGCATAATGGCCGCAGCGCCCAGGTTGACCGCTTTTAAGCCGGAGCCGCAGACTTTATTGATTGTCAGTGCCGGCACGGCCACAGGTAGCCCGGCATGGATTGCCGCCTGACGGGCAGGATTTTGCCCGAGAGCAGTCTGGAGTACATTCCCCATAATTACCTCGTCTACCTGATCCGGTGATACACCGGCGCGGCGCAGCGACTCCCTGATAACCAGGGCGCCCAGATCTACGGCACTCACATCTTTTAAACTTCCACCAAAACTTCCTACTGCTGTCCGAACCGCTGCTATTACAGCTACTTGCTTCATTAAAAACATCCTCCCTTTCACTCATTCAAAAATAGTATGTTAAATTTAGCAGCAGGCTCCCGTTTACGGGATTTCCGCTTATTTCCGCACACCAAAAGCAATTAAACCGCCGAAAATCATGGTCAGGTAATAGGTAAAGAAACGCCAGGCAATAATAAAAACACCGAGAATATGGGAGGGCACAAAAGCAGCAAAGAGCGTAGCCAACCCAAATTCAGCGGCACCGCTGCCACCGGGAACAGGGATATAGGGAATCATTAACATAATCATGACCTGCCAGGTAACCGCAGCACGGATATCAACCTGGACGCCAAGGCCTAATAGCAGCACAGGGCCTATGGCATAAAAAATGCACCAGAACACAAATGTATAAAGTAATGGAAGGAAAAAGTACAGAATATTTTTACGGTTGAATTGGTGGACTGTCTCTTCAAACTGGACGGCTTCGGCCAGTAACTTACTGATAAATCTGCGGACGCGGGGCCTCCGTTCGTAAAGTGCCTGAAAGCGGCGGTAACGTTTTAGCTTTTCTAGTATGGACTGGGCCAGGCCTGACTTCCAAAGCATCAGGAGATAAACTCCTGTGGTGGCGGTAATAATCCAGAATGTATAACGAAACAACTGGAAGATCATACCGCTGCCGGACGAAGCGCGGCCGTCAATAAATAATAAAAAGGCAGCCAGCGTCACAAATATTAATTTAGTGAAAAAGCCCCGAACCAGTGCTACCGCCGTCGCCTCGCCCGCGGAGAGGCCACTGCGGCACAAGGCATAAACCTGCGCTGGCCATTCGCCCAGCGCTAATGGTGTAATCCCGGCGAAAAAAAAAGTGACGAGAAAAACGCGGACGGCATCCCGTAAGCGGAGTACACCCTGGTACCCCATAGCCTTGGCGATGCTGCGAATACGGAGACCTTCTACGAGCCATGTAATAACGACCATTACGCCGGCCAAAGCCAGAAATGCGGGTTTTAGCCGCAGGACACTTTCTAATGTGTTTTCATCGACCGTAAAGACTAGAATCACTGCCACCGAAGCTATACTGAACGCCAAGGAGAGGTAAAGGCCCCCTTTGCCTCCGGGAAGATTAGTAGACATGTCTCACCTCAAGGGATTATTGCGGCTGATAATCCGCAGGCCGCACGTCGGTCAGGCCGTAGCGCCAGCAGACTGCGGCGGCAATTCTTGCTGATGCGTTGCCGTCCCCGTAGGGGTTTACAGCTGTGGCCATTTTTAGATACGCAGTTTGATCGTTGAGTAGCCGTGAGGCACTGCCGACAATTTGCTGTTCATTTACGCCGACCAGGGCTACCGTGCCCGCAGCTACCGCTTCCGGCCGCTCGGTAACTTCCCGTAAAACCAGCACGGGCCGGCCCAAGGCCGGTGCTTCTTCCTGAACGCCGCCGGAATCGGTAAGGAGCAGCGTACATTTTTGCATGAGATTATGGAAATCGGCAACATCCAGAGGCTCGATTAGGTGAACCCGTTCCATGCCTGATAAATGACGATATACCGGTTCCCGCACAGCCGGGTTTTTGTGTACGGGAAAAACAATCTCAATATCGGGATGGTCTGTGACGATGCGCCGCAATCCGCGGCAGATGGCTTCCATAGGCTCGCCGAGGTTTTCGCGGCGGTGGGCTTCCACCAGCAACAGGCGTCTATCCTTGCGCAGATTGTTTAATTCCTGCCGGGTAAAACAGTAATCTGGGCGAACCGTTACTTTGAGAGCGTCAATGACAGTATTACCGGTAACAAAAATATCGTCTGCAGGTATATTCTCCCGGAGCAGATTTTCCCGGGCTGTATCCGTCGGCGCAAAGTGCAGATCTGTGATCGCGCCGGTAAGCTTACGGTTCAGTTCTTCAGGAAAGGGCGCATATTTCCGGCCGGTACGCAGGCCAGCTTCCACATGACCCACAGGAATCTGGCTGTAATAGGCGGCTAACGCCCCGGCAAAGGTGGTGGTTGTGTCTCCGTGAACAAAGACCAGGTCGGGCTTAGCCTCACGAAAGACATGTTCCAGGCCGGTAAGTGCGCGGGTGGTGATTTCAGCCAGGGTCTGTCCTGATTGCATAATGTTTAAATCAAAGTCCGGTTTAATAGAGAAAAGAGTCAAGACCTGGTCGAGCATTTCCCGGTGCTGCGCGGTAACACAAACGGATGTTTTAAACGCGGCAGAACGCTGAAGCTCGAGAACCAGGGGCGCCATTTTTATCGCTTCCGGGCGTGTGCCGAAAACGACCATGGCATGCAGAGGGTTACCCATGAGCCACCTCACGGCCTTCGTCGTCTAAGTAGCGGACGGTAACGCCGGCCTCCTTGAGGAGAGCTACCGCCATTTCATCCGGGTAGGAAGCGATGACAGCTACTTCTTTCATGCCGGTGTTAATAATCATCTTGGCGCACATGACACAGGGATGGGTGGTACAATAAATGGTTGCTCCCTGAATCGAGACGCCGTAAAGGGCTGCCTGTAAGATAGCATTCTGCTCAGCATGGAGTGCGCGGCAGAGCTCATGGCGTTCGCCGGAGGGAATATTCTGCGCTTCACGGATGCAGCCCACCTCCTGACAGTGAGCTAGGCCGCTGGGTGCTCCGTTATAACCGGTGGCCAGAATCCGTCTTTCCTTAATAATCACGGCGCCTACCTGGCGTCGCAGACAAGTGGAGCGGGTGGCTACCACCTTTGTAATTTCCATAAAATAAGCATCCCAAGATGGTCGCATTAATTTTCACCCTTTCACTCGGTCCCGAAAAGCCGGTCGCCGGCGTCACCGAGCCCGGGGAGAATATAACCTTTATCATTTAACCGTTCATCCAGAGCGGCGATAAAAATGCGGATACCGGGATGGTCCCGCTCGAGCCTGGCTACTCCTTCAGGAGCAGCAATCAGAGAAATTAAGGTGATGTCGTTGGCGCCCTGCTCCTTAATCAGTGACAAGGCGGCACTTACAGAGCCGCCGGTGGCCAGCATCGGGTCGAGAACCCAGACCGGGCGGTCACTGAGCACGGGCGGCAGCTTAACTAGATAGCGCACCGGCTGCAGTGTGTCGTGGTCACGGACCAGACCCACATGACCCACCGGTGAGTTGGGAAACATGCGTAACAGTGGATCCACCATGGCCAACCCCGCGCGGAGAATGGGGATTAGTACGGGCGGAGCTCCTGCCAGCACCGGACAAGTTGTGGTGACCAGGGGCGTTTCCACTGTACGTAGTTCTACAGGAAGATTGCGGGACGCTTCAAATAGCATCAAGGCAGTAATCTGCTCAACCAACTGACGGAATTCGGTGGTTTCGGTGGTGCGGTCCCGCAGTCTGGTAATTTTGTCGGTAATGAGGGGGTGGTCGAAGATATAAGGCTTTATCATCTATCTATACACCGAGAAGGATGAGCATAACTCCGCCACGCTGTGTTTAGTCTGCTCTTTAATCTTCTCGTCTCCCGGGTTATCGAGAACATTGTTGATTAAGTCAGCAATGATATCCATCTGCGCCTCCCGCATGCCCCGGGAGGTAACGGCCGGGGTACCGATGCGCAGACCGCTGGTGACAAAGGGGCTTGCCGGATCAAAGGGAATGGTGTTCTTGTTGGCCGTGATGCCCACTTCGTCCAAGGCTTCTTCAGCCTGTTTCCCGGTGAGTTTTTTATTGCGAAGATCAAGCAGCATCAAATGGTTGTCCGTACCGCCGGACACCAGGGTAAATCCGTGCCTCTTCAAATGGGCTGCCAGTGTCTTGGCATTGGCGATGACCTGCTGCTGGTAGGTGATAAACTCCGGCTGTTGTGCTTCTTTAAAGCCGACGGCCTTGGCGGCGACCACATGCATAAGCGGACCGCCCTGCAGCCCGGGGAAAATTGCTTTATCAACGGCTGCAGCATATTCCTTGCGGCAAAGAATCAGGCCGCCTCGGGGGCCGCGCAGCGTCTTGTGGGTGGTGCTGGTGACAAATTCGGCGTGGGGAACGGGTGAGGGGTGGAGACCTGCCGCAATAAGGCCGGCGATATGGGCCATGTCCACCATTAAATAGGCGTTTACCATATCGGCAATCTGGCGGAAGGCAGCGAAATCGATAATACGTGGGTACGAACTGGCACCGGCCACAATCATGCGCGGTTTATGTTTTTTGGCCAGCACTTCCACCTGGTCATAATCGATGTAGCCTGTGTCCTTATGTACGCCGTAGGGGATGATGTTGTAGTATTTACCCGAGATATTTACCGGACTGCCGTGGGTCAGGTGACCTCCATGGGCCAGATTCATTCCCAGTAAGGTATCGCCCACTTTTAATGCGGCAAGGTAGACAGCCAGATTGGCGCTGGCTCCGGAGTGGGGCTGCACATTGGCGTGGTCGGCACCGAATATATCCTCCGCCCGCTTTTTGGCCAGCAATTCAACTTCATCTACAAACTCACAGCCGCCGTAATAACGTTTGCCCGGATATCCTTCGGCGTATTTATTCGTTAGCACAGACCCTTGTGCCTCCAACACCGCTTTACTAACCAGGTTTTCCGAAGCAATCAGTTCTATATGGCTCTGTTGCCTGTGGTGTTCCCGTTCAATGGCCCGGGCAATAATCGGGTCAAATAAATTCAGTGACATTATGCTCCTCCTTAGCGACCTTCAACCTGGCGCAAATACTTGGCTTCAATTTCTGCTATTTTATCGATACGGCAGGCGTGCCGCCCACCGGCATATTTCCCTTTTAGGAATGCGTCGACTACTTCAACCGCCAGACCACGGCCAATCACCCTCTCACCCAGGGTCAAAATATTTGCATCGTTGTGTTCCCGGCCCATGCGGGCTGAAAAGGTGTCGTGGCAGTGAGCTGCCCGAACACCCGGCACTTTATTGGCCACAATACTGACGCCAATCCCTGTGCCGCAGCAGATAATGCCCAGTGTGTATTCACCGCTGGACACCGCTTCCGCGACCCGCAGAGCAAAATCCGGATAGTCAACGGACTCGTCGGAAAAAACGCCGAAGTCGTGAAACGTATACCCCTGTTCCTTCAGGTGGTCAGCAAGATAGTTTTTTAGCGTATAGCCTCCGTGGTCACTGGCAATGGCAATTTTCATCAGAATATACCTCCTGCGCAGATATGTTTTCTCTGTAGCTGTAGCAAACTCCTGCGCTAGTCCGCCTCTTTTTCTATTTTTTCCACGACCAGCCGTGTCAGTTCCAGCAGTTCGCCGGCAGTCTGCCGGTATCTCTCCAGGCTACCGCCGAAGGGATCGGAGATATCGCCCGGCCGGCCGGCAAATTCTCCCAGGGTATAAATTTTTTCCAGCATTCTGGGCAATTTTTGCATAAGAAGACTTTTTTGATGGGTAGTCATGACTAAAACAAGATCAGCACAATCCAGCATATCGGCAGTCAGTTGCCGGGACCGATGAAGAGACAGATCCGAGCCGTACTCCCAGGCCACCGTCACGGCATGGCTGCTGGCCGGTGAAGGTGCCATCACTGCCAAGCCTGCTGAATCCACGCCCCAGTCTTCAATTCCCGATTGGGCGAGTCGGGTCTGGGTAAATACTTTGGCCAGCGGACTGCGGCAGGTATTCCCGGTACAAACGAAGAGCAGTTGTTTTTTCATAGTAGTAATCACTCCACATCTATCACGCGAGATCCCGCGGCTTTTATCAGTCTGTTCATCAACGCCAGCCCCATTCCCTCTTCCCCATACCCTTCGGCGATAATTACGTCCACATTCTGTTGGTCAAAGCGACGGAGCGCAGCATATAAATTAGCGGCCAGTTCGCCGGCGTCCTTCCGGTCGCCCAGGATTTCCACATATTCGGAAACTATATCGCCGGCCGATTCACGACTGAGGAGGAGGCCAACCTTATCACCCCGGGTTTGAAAGTAGTCCCGCAGTTCCCGCACTCTGTCCAGGACTGCCCCAGGTTGGCCGCGAACGAGATAAAGGGGCGCCTTAGGCGCGTAGTGCCCGTACTTTAATCCCGGGGATGGCGGCGGTTCGGACATATTTTCCTGCCAGTATGCCTGAGGGCATTCCCTGCCCAGAATAAAGGCAATCTCCTCGGGCGTGACTCCGCCCGGCCTTAGCAGTAGCGGTTGCCCGTTACGGATATCCAACACGGTGGATTCCACACCTACACCACTGGGTCCCCCGTCTAATACGGCATCAATCCGCCCGGCCAGATCATCAAGAACATGGCGGGCAGATGTAGGGCTTGGGGTGCCCGAAAGATTGGCGCTGGGGGCAGCAACCGGTACTGCCGCCTCCTTTAGCAGGGCTAACGCTGCAGGATGATCCGGGACACGGAGCGCCACACTGTGCAGGCCGCCAGTAGTTTCCGGCGGCACTGCCGGACGGCTCTCCAAAACCAGAGTAAGCGGACCGGGCCAGAACTTATCGGCCAACAAATACGCCTCGGGCGGAATATTCTGTGCCAAGGATTCCATCTGGCTGGCCTCGGCAATATGTACAATCAACGGATTATCCACCGGCCGGCCTTTGGCTGCGAAAATCCCAGCCACCGCTTTGGCGTTTAGAGCATCGGCACCCAGCCCATATACTGTTTCCGTGGGAAAAGCCACCAGTCCTCCTGCTCGCAGTATGCTGGCGGCACAGCGGATAGCATCGCCGCTTTCAGTCGGATTCCGGGCGGTAAGTATTAGTGTCCCTAATTCATTTGGCCAGTCCAAATTACCCCTGCTTTCTCTAAACAGTCCATTCGCTCCACAAAAGTTATCTTTTCGACAATGGTTTCCCGGATTCCTTCCCCCTTTTTATAATACCCAAAGGGGTGAGGTTTGAACGATTGCCCGAACTTATAAAAATCTTGAATTCAATGTAAGAGGATTCCCGGCTTTAAAGATGAATACCTATAAAAATAATATTTTGGATAACGGAGGAACTATGGATAAGAAACATTTACGCTCACTGCTTGCCAATGTACAAAACGGCGATCTCACTGTGGATGAAGCGATGGTTCGCCTACGGGTTCTTGCATATGAAGACCTGGGCTTTGCCAAAGTTGACCATCACCGTTCTTTACGCCAGGGGTTTCCGGAAGTGATTTACTGCCCAGGGAAAACGACGGAGCAGATTGTCCAGATTGCGGAACGGATGTCCAAGACGACTTCATCCGTACTGGCCACCCGGGCAGAGCCCGGTGTTTACAACGCTTTAAGGGAAATTTTCCCCGATGCAGAGTATCACGAGTTGGCTAAAGCTGTGGTTGTCAACAGGGATCAGACGGAGACCGGTTTAGGCATGATTCTGATTGTGGCAGCGGGAACTGCTGATCTGCCGGTGGCAGAAGAAGCGGCCGTCACCGCCGAAGTAATGGGGAACCGGGTGGAACGCCTCTATGACGTGGGGGTGGCCGGCATCCACAGGCTGTTTGATAACCATGATAAATTAATGTCGGCCAACGTGCTTGTTGTTGTAGCCGGGATGGAAGGGGCGCTGGCCAGCGTGGTCGGCGGCCTGGTGGATAAGCCGATTGTAGCCGTGCCGACTTCTGTAGGCTACGGTGCCAACTTCGGCGGGCTCTCCGCTCTGCTGACCATGCTTAATACCTGTGCTACCGGAGTAGCCGTCGTTAATATTGACAATGGTTTCGGAGGCGGGTATACGGCCTCGCTGATTAACCGCGTCCAGGCCGCCGGAGGAAACGGAGGAAACTAAGTTGACTTTGATATATTTTGATTGTTTTGCCGGGGCCAGCGGCGATATGCTGCTGGCGGCGCTGCTTGATGCAGGCGCTCCGCTGGATACAGTCCGGGCGGAGCTGGCTAAACTGCCTATTCGTGGCTTCACATTAGAAACAACCCGTGTAATGAAACGCGGGCTGAGTGCTTTGGATGTCACTGTGAATGTTGAGGAAAAAGATCAGCCCCACCGTCACTTTCGGGACATTGAAAATTTGCTCCTTAATAGTAATCTCTCCCCGGCCGTTGGTGAAATGAGCCTGGCGGTGTTTACGCGTCTGGCAGCTGCGGAAGGAAAAATACATAATAAACCCACGAAGGATGTTCACTTTCACGAAGTGGGCGCCGTGGACTCTATTGTGGATATTGTCGGCATTGCAGCGGCACTCCATGCGCTTGGTGCCACGGCAATCCACGCCTCGCCGGTTCATGTGGGGACAGGCTTTGTCCAGTGTGCCCACGGCTTACTGCCGGTCCCCGCACCGGCCACCATGGAACTTTTACAGGGCGTTCCTGTTTATTCCCGAGGTATTGAGGCTGAACTGCTAACGCCTACCGGCGCTGCTGTCCTTGCCCAACTGGCTCAGTTTGGACCGCTACCGCCGATGCGGATTAAAAGCACAGGGTACGGTGCCGGCAAAAAGGATCTGGCAATCGCCAATCTGCTGCGGGTCATCGTTGGAGAAAATGATATCAGGGAAAGCGCACTGCCACAAGAAGACGTCATCGTGCTGGAAGCCAATATTGACGATATGAACCCGGAGTTTTACGGTCATGTTATGGAGATGTTGTTTGCCGCCGACGTCCTGGATGTTTACCTGTCTCCGCTACAGATGAAAAAAAACCGTCCCGCCGTCCTGCTCCGTGTCCTTGTCAGGCCGCAGCAGGAAAAAGAAGCGTTAACAATTCTGCTGCGTGAAACAACGACTCTCGGTGTCCGCCGTTTCCAGGGAGAAAAAATCATGCTCCCCCGTAAACACGTGACCGTCCAAACACCATACGGCTCCGCCCGCGTCAAAGTTGCCGAACTGGGCGGCACGGAAATCAATGCCGTCCCCGAATACGAAGACTGCCTCAAACTAGCCAAAGCCCATAACATCCCCCTCAAAGAAATCTACCTCACCGTATCCGAAACCTATCGCCAAACCCGGGGTCAGGTTTAACAATTGACCGACATAATTCTTTCATAATCATGAAACAAAACGATCAACCAATCCCTGGTTGATCGTTTTGTTTCATGCCAAGAAAATATTAAAGGTGCTGACCCCGGGGGAGGACTTCGTTCATGGAACCAGTGCGGTAGCCGGCGAGGTCAAGGGTGATATAGGTGAAGCCGATTTGTCTGAAGTGGGGGACGATTTGGGTGGTGAGGGTAACGGCGTCTTGCAGGCGGTCGGACGGGAGTTCGATGCGGGCGGTGTCGCCATGATGACGGACGCGTAATTGAGCAAAGCCCAGTGAGCGCAGGAAGCGTTCGGCGGCGGCTACCTGTGCCACTTTTTCTTTGGTAATCGGCTGGCCGTAGGGGAAACGGGATGAAAGGCAGGCCATCGCCGGTTTATTCCAGTTTTCCAGGCCAAGGTAGAGGGCCAACGCTCTTACGTCTTTTTTGGTAAAGCCGGCTTCGCGGAGCGGGCTGCGTACTCCAAGTTCCGCCGCCGCTTTCATGCCGGGACGCCAGTCGCCTGTGTCATCCACGTTGGAGCCGTCGGCAACAAACTGAAAGCCTTGGGATGTGGCTAAAGCTGACAGTTTGCCGAAAAGTTCTTTTTTACAGTGGTAACATCGTTCCGGTGGATTTTCAGAGAAACCGGGAATCGCCAGTTCTTCTGTCTCCAGTACTGTAAACAGAACGTCCAGTTTAGCCGCCAGGTTTTTTGCCACTGCCAGTTCCTCGGACAGATATGTTTCCGATACGGCGGTTACAGCTAACACCCTGTCCTTCGCCAGAACACCGGCTGCTGCGGCCAGTAATACGGATGAGTCCACTCCTCCGGAGAAGGCGACAACCACACTTTTCATTTCCAGTAAAATTTTTTCGAGCTTTTCCTTCTTCTCCATAATTGGATGTGTCAACATAGGATCACCTCATTTGGGCTAAGCGCTCTGTGACGGGGGAGGGACTTTCTTTTCCTGGGGGTTGCTGCGAACAAGCAGTAATCCCATAGCCAGGGAAGTCAGTGGAATAGAGGCCACCAGTCCGATGCTGCCGGTAAGGGCACGCACTACTTCGGTAGCGACAAGGTCTAAGTTGATAATGGTTCCCCAGGGCATCTGGTAACCCATGAACAAGAGCAAAAGTGGCATTGTAGTGCCGACATACGCCAGAATCAGCGTATTTGCCATGGTCCCCATAATATCGCGGCCGATATTCATTGCGGAATTGAACAACTCTTTAAAGCAGAGCGAAGGATTAACACAGTATACTTCTGTCATTGCGGTGGATATAGACATGGAAACATCCATGACGGCACCCAGGGCACCGATAATAATCCCCGCAAACAGCAAGCCGCGCACATTAATGGTCCCTTCCATGTAGAGAAGCATCTGGGCTTCTTCGCTGGAAAATCCGGTGAGGTTGGCGGCACGGCCAACTATAAGTGCTAACAGCCCGGCAACTAATACTCCGCCTACTGTCCCAATGGCAGCGGCAACAGTTTTCCTCTGTAACCCACTGATAAAAACAAGGGTAATTAAGGTAATAAATGCTGCAACCACAACAGTGACCGGGATCGGCGGGTAGCCGGCTAACAGCAATGGCAGAAGGATGCGGAAGACGGCAAAAATCGTGATGGAGAGGGTAATTACCGTATATAGCCCTTTAAGACGTCCAACCAAAAGCAGCACGAGAATAAACAATCCAACTAAGAGGTACAGGTAGGTATCCCTTGCGTAGTCCTGCAGGTATATTTGCAGCAGGGTACCGGCTTCATCGACCTCACCCCAGAGAATGACGCGTCGGCCCTCGGTCAGATGGAGATCAAACACCGGGTGGCCCATTAATGAATTAAGCAATGTGTGACGCTCGCCTTTATACTGACCACGGGTTATCTCAATCGTGGCTAACTGTTCCAACTGTACAAAATCCCGGACTGATTCATCCGGCTCGATGTCTTCCACGGAAATAACGCGGCCCCGCAGAGCTACGGTATCGCTGTCGTCACCAAATGACGGTTCAACGGCGAACGCAGTCATGGATGAAATAACTATCAGTAAAAATAAAAATAGGCATGCGGGACGCATAGCCTTAGTTTTTTTTAAAATCATAATTGCCCCTCCAGAGTTTAAACTTTTTCTTTATTTTGGTCACACGTATTGCAATAGCCGTAAAACTGCACCCGATGGTCAACAATGCGGAAACCGTTTTCTTTCTCTATTAGGGATTCAAGTTGTTGAAGCAAGTCTTCTTCTACTTCAAGGATTTGATTGCATGTTAAACATACTAAATGATGGTGATGGTGCTCTGATTGCAGATGGGAAAGTTCATAACGGCTCCGCCCGTCACCAAAGTTGTGACGGTGCAGAATTTTTAACTCTTCCAGGAGATCTAACGTCCTGTATATTGTGGCCAGGCCAATTTCCGGGTCTTTTTCCTTGGCAATCACATAGAGCTCTTCAGCGCTCAGATGAAGATCGGGATTTTCCAGCAAGGACTGTAGCACAACACGACGTTGCGGCGTCATTTTATGCGCTTTAAATTGCTCACGAAAAGATTCCAGCTTCTTTTTCAGTGCACCCACCCCACTTTAGAATTCTCCCAAAACCACCTGAGCAAAGTTGGTTGCATGGTCAGCAATCCGCTCAAGATTGCTTAGCACATCCAGATAGATAACTCCACTGGCAGGGAAACAAACTTTTTCGCTGATTCTGGCAATATGGGACTTCCGTAAAACCCGTTCCATGCGGTCAACGATATCATCCTGTGCAATAACTTCTTTAGCCAGGGACAGATCCTCTTTGGCGAAGGCCTCAATCGCCTTGGCCAGCATATCATCCACCCTGTCAAACATTTCGGTAAGTTCCTCCGCCGCTTTTTCCGAAAACGGCAGACGATCTTCTATTTTTATCTCTGCCATCCGGACGATATTAGTAGCATGATCACCAATGCGCTCCAGGTCATTTGCGGCATGCATCAGGCCGGACACGCTTTGTGATTGTTCAATGGTGAGTGAATGCTGTGCCAATTCTGCAAGATAGATGGTAATCTCTTTCTCCAGACTATCCAGAAGTTCCTCTTTTTGCTCAACATATTGCATGAGCTTACGATCTTCTTTAATAAATACCTGCAATGAGTCCTGTACCATTTCCCGGGCCAGTCCGGCCATGCGTAAACACTCCTGCCGTACGCCACCAATGGCCACGGCCGGTGTTTTTAAAATACGCTTGTCCAAAAACTTGGGGCCCATTTCCAGTGTAACGTCTTCCCCGGGGACGAGACGGGTAACCAGTGCAACAAAATATTTAAAAAAGGGCAGAACTACCAGTGTGCTGGTTATGTTGAAAATTGTATGGGCGTTAGCCGCCTGCCGGGTGACAGTGGCCGCCGTGTCTGCAACAAAATTAACAAATGGTCGAAACAGGATCATTGCGACGATGACTCCGCACACATTAAAGGCAATGTGGGCAATAGCCGCCCGCTTAGCCGCAAGTGAAGTGCCTACGCTGGCAATGAGTGCTGTGATACATGTACCCACATTGGTGCCCAGAATCAACGCAATGGCTGCCGGCAGTATGAGAATATCCTGCAGAGTCATGGCAATAATTAAACCCGTGGATGCGCTGCTCGATTGTACCAGGGCTGTAAACACAGCGCCTATGAGCACACCCATCAGGGGGTTATGGCCAAAGGAAGCCATTAAGTTCATAAAGTAAGGTAATTCACGGAGCGGCTTCATGCCGTCGGACATTGTCGTCATACCCAGAAATAATATGCCAAATCCGAGAATAGCTTGTCCCACATATTTATACGTACGCCGCTTACCGAAGAAGTTAAGCACCGCACCCAGCCCGATGGCCGGGAAAACAAGGGCTGAAACTTTAAAGGAAACAATCTGAGCTGTGACTGTTGTGCCGATATTTGCGCCAAGGATGGTTCCCACCGCTTGCGGGAGCGTCATCAGCCCGGCATTAGCGAAGCCCACCACCATTACAGTAGTGGTACTGCTGCTCTGTACCAGAACGGTAACCACAATACCTGTGAGCACGGCAATCACCGGTTTGTTTGTAAGAATTTCCAGTATCCTGCGTAACCTGTCACCTGCTGCCTTCTGCAATCCTGAGGCCATCAGTTGCATGCCGAAGAGAAAAAGACCAAGCCCTCCGATAAGCTGGGTCACTAAAGTCCAGACCATGCTTCCTCCCCCAAAAACGATGTCTTCCGATTATGTCGGAATACTCGAATTCTCTATTATTTATTTTTCTAAGTTGTACATACCGTGTTTATTATAATGGATGGGGAAAGTATTTTCAACAGTGAATCTATGATTGTCTGCCAAAGCGGCGCTGCCACCACTCTAAGAGCCGGGATCTGGGACGGATACTCTCGCTTTCCCCGGATACGGAAACAGCCGTATCCCGGGAAACTTCGATAAAACAAAGGGGCGGAAAAAGAACACACCACCAATTTTCTCCGCGTCCTTCACCCAGGTAAATCTGCAGTGCCCTGTATCTGCCTGCCCGGTACACCTGCTCTCCGTATAACCGGGTGGGAAATTCTGCTTCGCCCAGTTGCGCGCTCACGCCATAATTATACCCCGCCTCCCTGACTGTCGTTTCTGCCAGTGCCAACAATTCTGGAAGTGCCTGGATAATTTCCTGTTCCGCCTCGGCATTGCTTTGCACGGTTGCCAGCCGTAGGTCCAGTGAGTGAAGAATTGTATCTCTTACTTGATATTTTAAAGCCTGATCTGCCGCTGAATCACTGTTGGCACGTACATGCAAACGCAGGAGAGAGGCAGATTCGTCTTCTTTTTGTCCAGGTGTGCCCCCGGTCAAGAATAACACAACCGTTATCAATAATACGAAACATATTATTTTCTTAACCGCAGACATCATCAATTCCACCCTTCCCGGCCAGGTGGTGGCGAACCTGACGCAGTGCAGATTTCTCAATCCGTGAAACCTGCGCCTGAGAAATACCAATATCGGCGGCGATTTCCGTTTGTGTGCGCCCTTCAAAAAACCTTGACTCCAGAATTCTCCGCTCCCGCTCTGTCAGGATTTCCAGCGCCTGCCTCAGCGTAATATCCTCTACCCAGATTTCGGCGCAGCTTTTCGTATCACTTACTAAATCCATCACATACACCGGATCGGTCGTGTCATTAAAAACCGGGTCGTGGAGGGAAACAGGCTCATTACTCGCCTGGTAGGCGACAACGACTTCTTCCGGAGTAATCCCCAACTCTTCGGCAATTTCACTGATGGTAGGTTCCCGTAGCAGTTTCCGGGTCAAAAAATCTCTGGCATGCTGCGCTTTATGTGCCAGTACTTTTAACGAGCGGCTGACACGGACGGCATTATTATCCCGCAGATGGCGCTTAATTTCACCGATAATCATCGGCACTGCATAGGTGGAAAAGTGAACATTGTGTCCCAGTTCAAAATTGTCCACCGCTTTCATCAAACCGATACAGCCTACCTGAAACAGATCGTCAATATTTTCTCCACGGTTTTTGAACCGCTGCAGGACGCTGAGCACCAACCGTAAATTGCCGCTGATAATTTCCTGCCGCGCACTCATGTCTCCATCCAGTTTTCGGTGAAACAACTCTTTCATCTTTGCATTCGTCAGCACAGGCAACTTATATGTGTTTACACCGCAAATATTTACTTTATTCATCTGCATGCATATCCCCCCTAATCTTCCTACCGATTAGTATTGCCAAAATTTTCATGGTATAAACATTCATTTTTCGAATTGCCAGGGGGCCTTTGCAACCCGGGGACGGTTCTCAAGTTGCAAGTCTGCAACTTGAGAACCGTCCCCGGGTTGCAGAACTCTTGAGTGGAGGCAGGAGTTCTGTATTATGGGGAGAAACTAAGTTATATCAGATTGGAGGGATACGTTTGACTGAATTGGTCCGCTTTGGTATTTCTATGAATGAACAATTGTTGGAAGCTTTTGATAAAAAAATTGTTGCCCAGGGCTATGTGAACCGCTCCGAAGCCGTGCGTGACTTGATTCGCAACCGTCTGGTGGAAATGGAGTGGGAAGATGAAAGTCAGGAAGTGGCGGGGACGATAACTCTGGTTTACGACCACCACGTTCGGGGCCTGAGTAATCTGCTGACGGAAATGCAGCATGACTGGCATAATATGATTCTTTCATCCACCCATGTCCATCTGGATCACCACAATTGCCTGGAAGTGCTGGTAATTAAAGGGCCAGCCGGACAAGCCCGCCTGGTGGCAGACCGCCTGATTGGAGTCAAAGGGGTAAAGCACGGGCAGTTATCCATTACTTCAACAGGGACACAATTAAAATAAGCTACTAAAAAAGCGGTTCGCTTTTTTAGTAGCTTTCGTTGCTTACTATTCTTTGAATCACTAGCCCAAATTATTTCCTGTAAGTGGGTCCTTTTGTCACAATCGGGTGGCGGTGATGACGCGCTCTATGCCTGCCAGGTCTTTGACTTGGCGGGTTTTTTTGTATCCTGCTGTGTGGCAGAGTTGTATGACGGAGTGAGCTTGACCCGCTCCTACTTCAAAGGCGAGGATGTCTGGCAGGTGGGAAAGAAGAACCAATTCCCGGGTAAGGCGCCTGTAGAAGGTGAGTCCGTCTGGTCCACCGTCTAAAGCCTGTAGCGGTTCATGTTCTTTTACACCGGGAGCCAGTCCGTCGATTTCAGCGGTGGGTATATAGGGGGGATTGCTGACCACCGCAGTAAAGTGAATCTCCTCTGCAGCTGCAGGAGCGTAAATATCTCCGGTAAGGAGCCTTACCCTGTCTGCCACGCCGTGACGGGCTGCATTGTCGGCGGCCACAGTGATGGCAGGTAGCGATGTATCGACAGAGGTGACCTGGGCCCCGGGAAGAAGCACGGCAAGCATCACCGCGACGGCACCGCTGCCTGTGCCCACTTCCAGAATATGCGGCTGACTGTATGGGGCCAGTGCCGCTACGGTTGCCTCCACCAGAAACTCCGTTTCGGGGCGGGGGATGAGCACATCCGGCGTGACCCGGAAGGGCAGGCCCATAAATTCCCGCTCCCCGCAAATATAGGCGAAGGGTTCTTCCCCGGCACGCCGTGTAATCCAGTCTAAGTACCGGGTATGTAGTTCTTCGGTCAGCGTCTCCTCGCCATGGGCGTAAATATGGGCCAGAGGAAAGCCGGTGCCGGCACAAAGCAATGCTTCCGCTTCCCGGCGCGGGTTTTCCACCCCTGCCTCCCTAAGCAGAAAAGAAGCCCTCAGCAGGGCTTCTTTGATTGTTACGCTCATCCGTTGTCCACCTGCCTGAGCAGTTCGGCCTGTTCGTTGGTATTTAGCGCATCCAACATCTCATCCATGTCACCGTCAACAAATTGTTCCAGCTTATACAAGGTCATGCCGATGCGGTGATCGGAAACGCGCCCCTGAGGGAAGTTATAGGTGCGGATCCGTTCACTGCGGTCTCCACTACCTACCTGTGACTTACGGTTCTGGGCCATTTCCGCAGCCTGCTCTTCCTGAGCTTTTTCAAAGATACGGGCACGCAGTACCCGCATCGCTTTATCTTTGTTCTTAAGCTGGGACTTTTCGTCCTGGCAGGAAACAACGATGCCGGTGGGCATATGGGTAATCCTGACTGCTGACTGAGTGGTATTTACACTTTGACCGCCAGGGCCGGTGGAACAAAATACGTCAATCCGCAAATCGTTAGTATTAATATCGACTTCCACGTCTTCTGCTTCAGGCAGAACAGCCACAGTAGCTGCAGATGTGTGGATACGACCGCTGGATTCTGTTTCCGGAACCCGCTGCACACGGTGAACACCGCTTTCAAACTTTAAACGGCTGTAAGCGCCCTGGCCTTCAATGACAAAAACAACCTCTTTAAAGCCCCCGATATCGGTGGCGTGGGAGTCGAGAATCTCAACGCGCCAGCGCCGGCGCTCGGCGTAGCGGGTATACATACGTAACAGGGTGGCAGCAAACAAGGCTGCTTCCTCGCCGCCGGTTCCCGCCCGGACTTCTACGATGACATTTTTATCATCATTGGGATCCTGGGGCAGTAGCAGCATTTTCAGCCTCTGAGCCAGTTCCTCTTTTTTGTCTGTGTTGACAGTCACTTCTTCTTTGAGGAAGCGGGACATTTCGTCGTCGCCGCTTTCCTGCAGCATTTCTTTCGCTTCCCGCAGATCCTGGACGACCTGTTTATACTCCCGGTAGGCGGTGACTATTTCGGAGAGGCGGGCGTGCTCTTTTGTAAGCTTACGCCATTCATCCTGCCGGGAAATCATCTGAGGATCGCTGATTTGCTGCTCCACCAGTTGATACCGTTCTTCTGTTGCCTCTAATTTATCAAACATAAATTACACCTCAGTCGTTGGATTGGCGGGCAGAACTGACTGGAGCGCACGAATTGCGACTTCCAACTGCCTGTCATCGGGTTCACGGGTCGTCAACCGCTGCAACCACAAACCCGGCGCGGTTAAGTAGCAGAAAAACCGATAGCGGCCTGCCAGTTGAATGACTTCATAAGAAATCCCGGCTACCACGGGAAGCAGGGAAAGACGCAATACCAGTCTTTGTATCAGCCCCGGCCAACCGAAAAAGGAGAAAAGCAGAATACTTGTAGCCATAACAAGTAGCAGGAAGCTGGTCCCGCAACGGGGATGCAGCGTTGTGTACTTACGGGCATTGCCCACAGTCAGGTCACCGCCAGCTTCAAAACAGGCGATGGCTTTATGCTCAGCGCCATGGTACTGAAATACCCGCTGAACATCTTTCATTCTTGAGATGACAAGAATGTAGCACACAAAAATTGTGATACGGATTGCGCCTTCCAGCAAATTCAAAAGGACCGGCCGGGCTGTTGACCCGTCGGCAAGAAAACGCACAATCAGGGTCGGCAGGAAAAAGAACAGAGAGACACCAAGCACCATGGCAATAATGATAGTAAACGTAAGCTGCCAGCCGGTAAGCTCTTCCTCTTCCTCTTCAAAGGCCTGATTGGCCGAAATGGTTAATGCCCTGGTTCCTAACACGAGTGCATCAACAAAGGCTACCATGCCACGGAAGACAGGGAGACGCCACAAAAGCTGTCTTTTCCCCGGTGAATTCAGTGTTTCCTGATGCAAAAAAATCTCTTTATCCGGTTTCCGGACCGCGATGGCCAACTGATCCTGGTGGCGCATCATGACTCCTTCAATAACTGCCTGGCCACCGACTTTAGAGGTAGCTGACATTTTTTCCCTCCGTCCCAAATCTACCCTTTAGGGCTGTCCGCCTACGGCGGCAGTACTCTTTCATTTCTCTATTGCAGCTCTTCATTACTTACAGTAAAAAAAGAGCAGCGTCAGACGCTGCTTCTCTCTAATTACATGCCGTACTTACGTTTAAACCGCTCCACGCGTCCACCGGTATCGATAAACTTTTGTTTCCCCGTAAAGAACGGATGACAACTGGAACAGATATCCACCTTTAAGTCTTTTTTGGTTGAGCCTGTCTCAAAGGAACTTCCACAAGCACAGGATACAGTGGTCTTTTCGTATTTAGGATGTATTTTTTCTTTCACTTGACTCACCTCTCTCGCCATCAAAATCCACGTATTCTATAATAACACAAGGTTTGCCAGTGCGCAATAGTTAGGGGAGGTGTTTTAACGGATTTTGATGCTTACCCTCAAAAATCAATTCCAAATGGAGATGGGGCCCGGTGGAGTTTCCCGTCTGTCCTACTGCAGCTATTTTTTCGCCCTTCTGCACTGCCTGACCGCTCTTTACGTAAAGCTTTGAGGCATGGGCATACAGTGATTCCCATCCGTCATGATGATTTAGGTGGATCATGTAGCCATAACCCGTGCGCCAGCCCGATTCCACTACGGTTCCGGCAGCCACTGCGACGATTGGAGTTCCCGTTTTCGTGGCAATATCAATACCATAATGAAATCTGCCCCAACGGGGACCGTAGCCCGAGGAGATATTCCCCTGAGTCGGCCAGATAAAGCCAGTCGTTCGGGAGGCTGTTCGTGAAGCAACCACCACATCCCTTTTCGGTTCAGCAATGGTAGTTGTTACAGTACTGGCGGCAACGGTTGCACCGGGAATGACGATTTGCTGTCCAAGCTGCAACCGGTGGGGGTCACTGATACTATTGGCCACCAGAATATCGTTCATGCTAACGCGATAACGTATAGCCAGGTCCCAGATTGTTTCCCCGCGGGTTAGTTTATGGACAGCTCCGGAAACATCTGCTATTTGTGATGGAGCTTCTTTCACGGCAGGCTCTTCTTTAACCACATAAAGGATTTGCCCCTCACGGATAAAATGAGGATTGACCAAGCCGTTATCAGCCATAATGCGGTGTACGGCAGTATTATACCTGACTGCAATCCGTCCCAGTGTTTCACCCCGGGCTACCCGGTGCTCAACTACCGCGTTCCGCGCTTCTTGCTGCCTTTCTGCAAATACAGTTAATTGCCGCAGGTATAAGGGTGTCACCGTGTCAGCCGGAATATGGCCGGCAGATGTATCGCCGACGAACGCCCAGGCGCTGCCGGGAATAATCAGGAGCAAGCCAAAAGCCAGTACCGTTAGAAAGCTATTTCTATATATCATTTTCATGTAAATTCCACCTCACTAAACAAAAACGTTGTGAGCGTCACAACGTCCGAATCAAAGATATCGTTAAGTTTTCCCATAATTAAAAAAAATATTCAGCCCTGGGGCCAAATACTGTTTACAAGGAGCGTATTCCAAGTCTTTTTAAACCAGGAACAACAGTGTCATAGCTAAAACATATCCTACAATGATGGCAATGGAATCGTAACCCAAACGGATAAAACTGCGCTGTGACCGGTAAATAAGGCCGATAACAGCGATGGACGTCAGAATGACGGACATTAAGGCAGTGACCAGGTGACCGGAACTGACGGCATGAAGGATAGGGCCCCCTGTGTAAAAGATGTCGGCAAAGAAGATAATCACCAGATTAAACAGATTTGCCCCGAAGATGTTGCCGATGGCCATATCAAATATCCCCAGGCGGGCGGCGGTAAAGGTGGTGACAACTTCCGGCAAAGACGTGGTAACCGCAATAAAGAAGGAACCGACCAGGGTCTGGCCCAGACCTGTCCGGATTGCAATGGCATCCCCGGTATCGGCCAACGATATCCCGGCGAACACAATGACTACGGCTGCCGCAAGAAACCAGAGAACAGCTTGTACCAGAGACTGATTTCTTTCGGCCAGATCGATGGTTGCGTCCTCAACGGCATGACGTCTTTCAAAACGGGCCAGAAGCCAGTTACCGAAGACATAAAAAAATGGAAGGGCCAGAATGTCCAGGCCAAGCCGTCCGATACGGATTGGGAAAGGGATGACCATAATAATGGCAACGTAGCAGGTGATGATGATCCCCATAGTCGCTGTAAAAATATGTCTCTGGCTGACACGGTTGAGAATCGGGGTGGGGCCGTGGGTTAAATCAATCATGGCAATAATGGTGACGTTAAACATGTTGCTGCCAAAAACATTCCCTAAAGAAAGATCCGGGGCAAGAATAACGGCAGCTCGCCAACTGGTCACTAATTCGGGGAGAGATGTGGCCAGAGGCAACAGGAAAACACCGGCCCAAAGCGCTCCCAGGCCGGTGTATTCCGCAATGGTTTCGGCGCTGCGTGTTAGTCTTGTTCCGGCCAGTACTATTAACAACGCGCTCACCAAAAATTGTATCCACAGCATTGTCATGCTATCGCCTCTTCCGGAATTTCTGAACAACACGCAGCGTCCGTAACATAATAAGTCTATCGTACACGCGCGTTACTTGATTATTCCTGCGAGCAGCCGGCGGAACGGGCCACATAGTAAGGTTTTTTCTCTAAGGAGTGGGTCGCCGAAATATTACGGATTGTGCCTGTCTTGCCCCGCATAACCAGGGAGTGGGTCCTGGCAGTCTGCCCGCTGTATCGTACACCGCGGAGCATATCTCCATCCGTGATGCCTGTGGCAGCAAAGAATATATCGTCCCCGATGACCAGGTCATCCAGCAGCAGAAGCTTGTTTGCATCTTCCAGGCCCATTTTATGCACCCGGCGTAATTCTTCTTCTCCGTCAGGTTTTAGCCGGCCCTGCATTTCTCCGCCCAAACATTTCAGGGCGGCGGCAGCGATCACTCCTTCAGGTGCACCCCCGGTGCCAAAAAGGATATCCACACCGGTATCTTCAATAGCAGTGGCAATGGCTGCAGATACATCGCCGTCAGTAATTAACTTAACGCGGGCACCTGCAGCCCGGATTTCTGCAATGATCTTCGCGTGACGCGGCCTGTCAAGGATAATGGCCGTAAGGTCACGAACATCTCTTTCCAGTGCCCGGGCCACCGCTCTTAAATTATCGGCCACAGGTGCATCCAGATTAATGCAGCCTTTGGCACGGGGCCCCACAGCGATTTTGTCCATATAAATATCAGGCGCATGGAGCAGGCATCCCTCGGGAGCTACTGCAACGACGGAAAGTGCGTTGGGCAAACCTTTTGAGACCAGATTCGTTCCTTCCAGCGGATCCACGGCAATATCCACGCGGGGATCAACCCCGGTGCCAACTTTTTCACCAATATAAAGCATGGGCGCTTCGTCCATTTCCCCTTCACCGATAACAACTGTCCCTGTAACATGCACCGTATCAAATACTCTGCGCATAGCATCCACCGCAGCCTGGTCGGCAGCTTCTTTATCCCCCCGGCCCATTAACCGCCCGGAAGCTAATGCTGCAGCCTCCGTAACCCGGACAAACTCCAGAGCCAACTCTCTTTCCATATTAATTTCTCCCCCCGAATGTAGCTGATTTAACGTTTCTATTTCCCCTACGCACTGTGCCAATCTGCCAAAAACCGCTCTACGCCTAAATCTGTCAGTGGATGTTTGAACATTTGTTTTAGTACGGAAAAAGGTATTGTGGCAATATCCGCACCGGCGCCGGCCACATCCGCTACATGCAGCGGATGCCGGATACTGGCGGCAATAATTTCGCTCTTCAGAGAGTATATGCGAAAAATGCGGGTAATATCTGCAACCAAGCCTACACCGTCGTGACCCAAATCATCCAGCCTGCCCAGAAACGGACTGATGTAAGCTGCACCGGCTTTTGCTGCCAGTAACGCCTGGTTGAATGAAAAAACCAGGGTCACATTTGTAGGAATCCCCAGCTTTTTTAGTTCCACAACCGCTTTTAGTCCTTCTGCGGTCATTGGCACTTTAATAACAATCTGCGGCGCGATTCCCGCCAGTTCCCGCCCTTCTTTCACCATCCCGGCGGTATCCGTCGCAATCACTTCGGCTGAAACAGGGCCGGGTATCATGCGGCAGATGTCTGCTAACAATTTTTTAAAATCGCCACCAACTTTTGCAACAAGGGAGGGATTCGTCGTAATGCCGTCGATTACACCCCAAGCAGACGCTTCTTCAATTTCATGAAGATTGGCGGTATCCAGAAACAGTTTCATGTAAACTCACCCCTATGCTTTTCCACTGCAGCCAAAGAGGCGCATTTTTCCTTTGATGATCGCTTTCATCTCTTCTTTGGCCGGTCCAATAATCTTACGCGGGTCGTATTCTCCCGGATTATTCTGTACAACCTGCTGCACACCACGGGTAAATGCCAGCCGCAGTTCAGTGTCAATGTTTATTTTACGTACACCAAGTTCTATGGCCCGCCGGACACTGTCCGCGGGGACTCCGGATGCGCCGTGCAAAACAATGGGAATATCTACAATCTTATTAATTGTGTCCAGCCGGTTAAAGTCAAGCTTAGGCTCTCCTTTATATGTACCATGGGCCGTACCAATGGCGACAGCAAGCGCGTCCACTCCCGATTCCCTGACAAACCGTTCCGCTTCACCGGGATCGGTAAAAAGAGCATCCCGTTCGTCCACAGATATGTCATCTTCCGTACCGCCGATTTTACCCAGCTCTCCTTCCACAGAGAACCCCATCGCATGAGCCACATCGACAACTTTTCGCGTGGCGGCGATATTTTCGTCCAGAGAGTATTTGGATCCGTCAAACATTACAGATGTGAAGCCGTGCTTTAAGCAAAGCATTGTTTGTTCAAAGCTGGTGCCGTGGTCCAAATGCAGGACGACAGGGATGGACGAAGACTCCACCGCGGCAGCGACTATGGCAGTAATATAGCGAATACCGGCATATTTTAATGCACCCTGGCTGGCCTGTAAAATTACCGGCGCTCTTTCTTCTTCTGCGGCTTCCACAATAGCCTGAACAATTTCCATATTATTGGTGTTAAACGCTCCAACAGCATAACTGCCGCGTTCCGCGTCGGCCAATACTTCACGGAGTGTTACAAAAGGCATTTTTACTCCTCCTGATACAATTAAGCACTTTCGGCCCGTAACTTAGAAGCAACTACGTCTTTTAGTTCTTCAATATCAAACGGCTTAGAGATGTATCCAGCCGCCCCGCGGCGTGCTGCTTCCTTGAGGACTTCCAGTTCCTCGTAGGCTGTCATAATCATGATGATCACCTGGGGGCAAACTTTTTTTAATTGTGTTAGTGTTTCCAGGCCATCCATTCCTGACATTTTCATATCGAGAAGGACGAGGTCAACCGTCTCCTGCCCGATCATCTTAATTGCCTCATTTCCGCCGGCGGCGGTGATAACTTTGTATCCGGCGCCCTGCAACACCTCATGCAATAATTTACGAATTCCGACGCGATCGTCAACAACCATGACTGTCCTTACCATACAATACGCCTCCCGGAGAGTATTTCAGCAGATAATTACGTCCCTAAATTTATTCGCGTTCGGAAGGCATTTTCCTTTTTTCCTGACATCTTTTTGCAAAAACGGAAAAGTTAGCGTATACGCTTAAGCAAGTTGCGCATTCCCCTAAACATCCTGGAAAACCAGCCCATGACTTTCTCCGTGCGTGATTTACGAAAGAACAACATTATTCTTTCCTCCTTTACCGTATTTGCTAGTAATTTCTCCTTAGAAATACAGCATTATACGGAAGAAGGTTTGTTGGATGATGTTACCGACTCTGCGTAATAATCAAATGAATTCCATTACAGCAGTGCCTGCTACATTGGATAAAGTTCCGACAACAGAGGCATGAGGAAAGAACCTAACAGCAGGAAAAAGATAACGACAGCGGCAATCAGTACAAGCAGTGGCAAAAAATAAGCGATCGCAGCCCGCCGTCTCGAGAAATTATGGGCGGCACGAATTCCCTCAATTTTAAGCAACAGCGACCATAGAAAGACCATAAACCCGGCCAACCCCATAATATCCAGTGGAAGGTAACGGGATATGAGACCTACGGGTGCCAGTAATATATAGGGCATTTGCGCATAACCCACCACAGCCGCCAAAGAAAGGCCGCGACCCTGCCCGCCCAGAAGTTCGCTGGAAAACTGCAGTACCGATGACCAGACAAATAGAATGATGGGTGAAAAAACCAGAATCATAATAATATTAAGCACAGGCCACGATTGCAGAAGCAAGGCGACTGTCTGTTGCGGGATGAATGCTGTTAACTCTTCGGAAATCGTCTGTGAATCGACGGCGCTAAATGCAGTCATAGCTGAAATGAGGGAAACAGCCAGGTATACCAGCAAGCCGTGCCAGACTGAACGGTGGATGGCCACGCGGGACATCCCTTTCGCCGGCTTAAATAAAACATCATAAAAATCATCAATAAACTGATTCACACTCTCAGTCCCCTCTCTCATTACCGGGGCATTAATTCTCTGCTGTTAAAGGATTTCAGGGGCCAGGAAGACGGCAGGGGCAGGTTCAGGGATGTGCCCCCAAAAAAGATGTCAAAAACAGATCTTCTGCCGCCCATCTCCTTAATACGCGGCTTACCGGGAATCTCAGCCAGCTCGCCAGCCAAATCCACAGCAACAGTAAGATCTCCCAGCCGGTCAACCAACCCCAGCCCTTCTGCCTGTCGGCCTGTAAAGATGCGTCCGTCAGCAAGTTCCCTGACTTGCGCCCTGCCCAGGCCGCGCCCTTCGGCAACCACATCAATAAACTGTTCAAAAATATCATCGACCATAGACTGGAGGATATCCCGTTCATTTTCAGTCAGGGACCGGGCAGGATTACCCATATCTTTATGTTCCCCGCTCTTAATCACTTCGCTCCCGATTCCCAGTTTTTCATAAAGCTCCACCAGATTGTTTACTTCCATAATAACACCGATGCTGCCGGTAATTGTAGCGGGATTTGCGACTATGGCATCAGCACCACTGGCTATCCAATATCCGCCGGAGGCAGCAACATCGGCAAAAGACGCTACCAGAGGCTTGCCTGCCTCCCTGACACGCAATACTTCATTATGAACTTCCTGTGATGCGGCGGCAGTGCCCCCGGGGCTGTTGATACGTAAAACAACGGCGGCTATATCAGGATCCAGTCGTGCTTCCTGCAACTGCCGGATGACCGTGTCCGTACCTCCCACGGCGTTTAATAAAGAGTTCTGCCCGCGGCCGCCCACAATCATGCCTTCAAGATAAATCAGCGCAACTGCATTGCCCCTGCCGCCAATCGGGGCGGGTGAAGCAAACGGACGGATGATCCGGCCGCCGGCCATTATTACAGTGATTACGACCAGTGCCAAGATTATAACACTGACCAGTCTTTTTCTTATCAAATAAAAACACCTCCGTATGCGGGATCCCGCTTATGTATCTTATTTCCCAATGGAAGTCGTTATACCTTCTTGCAACCGGCAATGATATTTAGGGGAATCAATCTCGTATTATTACTCTTTATCAATAAAAAGAGGGCACGTGAACTGTTCGCGCTATTTGGAATCCAGTTCATTACGCCCTCTTTTATCAGTTTAAACGTATGCTAGTCTTCCTGGTGGATAGCTTCCACGGGACAGACTTCGGCGCAAGCGCCACAATCGATGCATGTTTCAGGATCGATTACATAAATGGGATCCCCTTCAGAAATAGCATCTACCGGGCACTCTGGCTCACAGGAACCACAGGCAATGCACTCTTCGTTAATTTTATGTGTCATATTTTACACCTTCCTTTCATGAAAACAGTATACTACCTTTTTTTTAAGAAAACAAGTCAGAACCCTGCCTGAAATGAAGCACGTATTACCCCATTATACAGGCTGCTTGCCTTCACAAAACACCAGGGATGAACGGATAAATTCCCTGAATAAAGAGTGGGAACGATTTGGCCTGGATTTGAACTCAGGATGAAACTGAGTCGCCACAAACCAGGGGTGATCCGTAATCTCCACAATTTCCACCAGACGACCGTCCGGCGAGGTTCCTGACATAACCAAGCCTTTTTCCGCCATCTGTTCCCGGAATACATTATTTAACTCGTAACGGTGGCGATGGCGTTCATAAATAATTTCCTCGCCGTATGCCTGGTCTGTCAGTGTACCCGCTACCACTTTACAGGGATAGAGGCCCAGACGCATAGTCCCGCCCAGCTCTTCAATATCCTTTTGCTCTGGCAGAAGGTCAATGACCGGGTAATTGGTTTTTGCCTTAAATTCAGTGGAGTGGGCATCCCTCCAGCCACATACATTACGGGCGAATTCGATGGTGGCACAGTGCATACCGAGGCAGATGCCAAAGAATGGAATACGGTTTTCCCGGGCATATTTAACAGCCGCTACTTTACCTTCAATACCGCGGTCACCGAAACCGCCTGGCACCAAAATGCCGTCCACATCACTCAGGAAGACTTCTGCCCCCTGTTTCTCCACATTTTCGGCATGAATCCAGCGAATATCCACTTCACAGTCATTTTCAAAACCAGCATGGAAAAGTGCCTCAGCCACACTAAGATAAGCGTCTCTCAGTGAAACATATTTTCCAACCAGACCGATGGTCACTTTCTTCTCTAAGGTTTTAATCCGGGTTACCAAGGACTGCCAATCTGAAAGGTCATATTCAATCTGTTGTAAACCCAGCTTGCGGGCGACAATTTGATCAAGTCCCTCTGCATGCATTTTCAGCGGAACTTCATAGATTGTTTCCAAATCTACGTTTTCAATCACACCATTGGGATCTATATCACAGAACAAGGCAATCTTGTCCTTAATGTTCTTTGATAGTGGTTTTTCTGTGCGGCAAACAATGATATCAGGCTGGATACCGATAGAGCGTAATTCTTTTACTGAGTGCTGAGTCGGTTTGGTTTTCAGCTCGCCGGATTTTGCTAAATATGGAATCAAAGTTACGTGGATGTACATAACATTGTCACGGCCCACATCACTTTTCATCTGGCGAATGGCTTCCAGGAAAGGCAAGCTCTCAATGTCTCCCACAGTACCGCCGATCTCAGTGATAACGACATCAACCTGGGTCTGTTGGGCAACACGCATGACCCGGGATTTAATTTCATTGGTGATATGAGGAATGACCTGAATCGTCCCTCCAAGGAAATCTCCTTTTCGTTCTTTGCTGATTACGGACCAGTAAATTTTCCCCGTAGTCACGTTAGAGCTTTTCGTCAGGTTTATATCAATAAAACGTTCATAATGTCCAAGATCAAGGTCGGTCTCGGCGCCGTCATCTGTTACAAACACTTCCCCGTGCTGATAAGGGCTCATTGTACCGGGATCAAAGTTGATGTAAGGGTCGAACTTTTGAATTGTCACTTTTAAACCGCGGCATTTTAACAGGCATCCCAGTGACGCAGCGGTGATCCCCTTCCCCAAAGACGATACAACGCCGCCGGTAACAAAAATATACTTTGTACCCACAACCCTTCCCCCTTTTCTCGTTTATTTGGCAAACGCCAGGATCATTTCACGGATAACTTTGGCCGCCAACATTGCGGTGATTCCGGCGGGGTCATACACAGGTGATACTTCCACTAAGTCCATGGCAACCACATCCAATTGAGCAAGGAGTGCCAGTGAAGCCAGTAATTCCGCCGATGTGATACCGCCTGGTTCCGGCGTACCTGTTCCCGGAGCATATGCCGGGTCAACCACGTCTATATCAATGGAGACATATACAGGACGGCCCTTTAACAAGGGTAATGTTTCCCGCAACGGCTCCAGTACATGGAATGGATAAAAATGGGTATGCTGTTTAGCAAAGGCTACCTCCTCTGCCGTGGCCGAACGAATACCATATTGAAAGAGTTCGACGCCTAAATCCTGATAGGCCCGGTACATTACAGCTGCGTGAGAGTGTATCTCTCCAAGATAATCGGTACGCAGGTCAGCGTGGGCGTCAAAATGGATAACCGCCAGGCCGGGAAAGCTTTGTGCCGCTGCCCGCAGACCGCCCAGGCTTACCAGGTGTTCTCCACCCAGCAGCAACGGAAACTTTTTATCTTCCAGGATAGCAGATGCAGCCTCTTCCACTAACTCCAGGGAGCGGCTGGTATTCCCTATAGGCAGGATGAGATCTCCGGCATCGTAAAAAGACGCGTGCCGCAAATCTTTCCCCGAATAAAGACTGTGCTCTTCCAGCCCCGGGGAAGCCAGGCGAATGGCCTGGGGGCCGCTGCGGGACCCGGGACGAAACGAAACGGTAAAATCCATTGGAGCGCCAAATATCACTAAACTGCTTGTCCCGTAATCGGGGCAGGCAGCCATAAACCCGCTATTGCACTCACAAATTTCCGTTAAGCGGTTCATTATTTTTCTTCCTCCAGAAGTTCCCCGACAAAATTGGGCAGACAAAACGCGCCGCGGTGAATCTGGTGGTTATAATATTTCGTTTGCACCTTTTTTTCTTTGCATTCTTCCGGATCATAACATTTGGAGCCTACAGTAAAGCTCCATAAACCGCTTGGATATGTAGGAATGCTGGCTAAATATAGTTTGGCCAGAGGGAAAACACGTCCCACACGGGCGTAGGCATTGCGAATCAGGTCACTGTTAAAAAACGGAGATTCTGTCTGCGCCACAAAAATACCATCTTTTTTTAACGCGCGGTATATATTTGTATAGAATTCTTCGGCAAACAGGCCAATGGCAGGTCCAACCGGCTCGGTGGAATCTACCAGAATCACATCATATTTACCGACGGACTGCCTGACATGTTCAATGCCGTCTTCCACAAGGACTGTTACCCTGGGATCAGCCAAACCGGCAGAGATGGTGGGCAGATATTTTTTGGACATTTCCACCACAGCCTCGTCAATTTCAACGAGTGTAGCCGTCTCTACCGTATCATATTTTAGCATTTCACGGATAGCTCCGCCGTCGCCACCGCCAATCACCAAAACGTGCTGCGGGTTAGGGTGGGACTGCATGGCAATATGAGAAATCATCTCATGGTAGACAAACTCGTCCTTTTCCGTAGTCTGCACCATACCGTCCAGAACCAGCATTCGCCCAAACTGCACAGTATCAATAACCGCCAAATCCTGAAAAGGCGTCTTAAAATGACAAAGCGTCTCCGTAATCAAGCAAGTAATTCCCAAATCCGGAGTCTGTTTCTCCGTGTACCAAAGTTCCATCTACTGATCCCTACCCTATCTCAAATTAAGTGTTCTTTTATACCTGCCAATAGCGAGCAAAGCGATGCGTAAGCCTAAGTGTGTAATCTTCTTTTTTTGGTTTTGCTAACCTGCGCGCGTCGGGGGGTCAGAAGCAAGCAGGACGAGGCGCAAGCCTTTCCGGCACCGCAGGCGTATTTAATATACGTCGAGGATGCGGGAAATGCGCGGCAACGAAGTAATGCGCCGCTTATGGCCCCCCGACGCCGGCTCTAATACCAGAGGGCGACAGCTGCGAATGCACACCCCGTGCTCTCCACCGTGTGCTCCACAGCACGAATCTCCGTCTTAACCAGTGGCATATTCCGGTTCTCAAAGGCATCTTTCAACATGGACGCAATTTTCTCTTCTGCTTCCTCTTTTGAACATACACCGGAAAACTCCATAATAACGCCAAACGTATCCTTGGAAAAACCGATTCCGACGGCTGCAGCAATCCGTGTGCCCGGCTCATCGCAGACGATAGAACCGTATGCAGTGGGAACCAGAGAACCGGGAGGCAGGAATAAGTCCTGGTCTTGTTCCGCTGTGGGAGGAAGTATACTACTGATTCTAACCAGATTAACGTTGCCGATTCCGGCGTCTAACAATGCGTTGTCAAAAGCGGTTAACTTATGCGATCCTTCCGCCGCTGCGGCAACAATTTTAAACTTTTTTGGGGTTGGTAACATGATGTGCCTCCTTTAATGTTATCGACAAACTTCCGTATTAGTTTACACGCAAGGAAGGGACTCCATGTAACTTCCCTGCATATCCTTAGCATTATATCAAAAAGAGCACGAAAAATAAACAATAAATTGAAAAAGAAATGGTGTTTTGATACCAATTAGCGCAAATAATTCCTGATTAATATCACCTTTGTGAGTGGTATAATCGTGTTGTAGTACAAATTCTTCGACAAGAAGGTGACGTACATGCGTCGCATTACCCGGTTAACGATAATTACAGTGTTGGTTCTGGCAGTTTTTGCTGTTGGTTCACTGGGGTTTTTAGCTTATACCGTAGCCGGTATGGATGAAATTCCCGATGTGGAGATTCCTTTAACGACCACATTTTATGACCGTAACAATGAAGTTATTACAACCCGTTTTGAGCAAAACCGTTTTGAGGTATCTCTAAATGAGGTCCCCGACTTTTTAGCCGAAGCGTTTCTTGCCGTGGAGGACCACCGCTTCTATAGTCATTTTGGTATAGATTTACAGGGCTTATTCCGAGCAGCGTACCGTAATGTGAGAGAAAGACGCTTTGCCGAGGGCGGGAGTACTATTACGCAACAACTGGCGAAGAACCTTTTCCTCACCCATGAAAAAACTTTAACACGGAAATCGCAGGAATTATTGCTTACCGTACAGTTGGAACGAAAATTTTCAAAAGATGAAATCCTGGAAAGCTATCTGAACACAATTTACTTCGGACACTCTGCCTACGGCGTAGAAGCGGCAGCCAGAACTTATTTCGGAAAATCAGTCGGTGATTTAACATTGGCGGAATCCGCCATGCTGGCAGGAATTCCGCGAGGTCCGGCATTCTATTCTCCCTGGATTAACTTTGAATCTGCAAAGCGCAGACAGAATACGGTGCTTAGCCGTATGGTTGAGCAAGGATTTATTACCCCCGGAGAGAAAGAAGATGCTCTGACCCAGGAGATTGTTTTACAGGACAGGACGGCCGTCCGGGCTGAACGGCAGACAGGGGCATATTTTATTGACTACCTGATTCAACGCGAACTGGCTATACTGTTTCCTAATGAGCCGGAAATTGTCAACCGGGGCGGGCTGCATGTTTATACAACACTGGACAAGGGGATGCAGCTTGCTGCGGAAAATTCTGCGGCCAGTCTTCTTCCTGCACAAACCACAGAGAACGGCCAGCCCCAAGTGGCCATTGTTGCCATGGATCCTGAAAACGGCGCAGTCCGGGCGCTGGTAGGCGGCCGTGATTTCCGCACCAGTCAGTTCAACAGAGCTATTCCACCACAACAAAAAGGACAAGCACGGGGACGCTCAGCAGGATCAGCATTTAAGCCGTTTACATTTGCCGCAGCTCTGGAAAACGGGTATACACCAGCTACCGTCCATCTCAGTGAACCTGTAAGTTACCAAATTCCCGGTTTGACCGACCCCTACGAACCCAGTGAGTATGGCGGCAGATTCTACGGACCGTTAACAATTCGTCAGGCATTGGCTCGTTCCAGCAATATTGTGGCCATTAAAACCCATATGGATATCGGACCGCAAAAAACGGCGGAAATGGCCAACAGGCTGGGGATAGAAAGCAACCTCTCGGCTGTGGCATCGCTACCGCTGGGCACATCAAACGTCATACCCCTGGAAATGGCTGCGGCTTACGCGCCCTTTGCCAACCAGGGTGTCAGAGTCACTCCCCAGTTTATCACCCGTGTTACCGATTCCGGCGGGCGGACACTGTATGAATTTCAACCTGAGCGCAGACTGGTCCTTGATCCGAGAGTGGCATATCTGATGACTGATATGATGCGCGATGTGCTTCGTCCTGGCGGGACAGGCTCCTCACTCGGTCCTCTGCTGAACAGGCCTGCAGCCGCGAAAACCGGCACCTCGGAAGATCACCGGGACGCCTATATTGTCGGCTACACACCGACCCTGGTTACCGCCGTTTGGATTGGTAATGACGATAACTCGACTCTCGGTTGGGGGCAAACAGGCTCCCGAATTGCCGGTCCCATCTGGGTCAGCTTTATGCGCGAAGCCCTTAAAAACACAGCGCCTCAGGATTTTGTGCGGCCCGAGGGCATTGTCTCAGCACTCATCTGTCCTGAAACAGGGCTTTTGCATAACCCTCAGTGCAGTTTGACCCCAATTAATGAATTATTTATTGCCGGCACTGAACCGACAGAAATGTGCCGCTGGCCGCTTTGCCCCCACTGTCCTCCGGAACAGCAATGGCACTGGAACGGCGGATGGTTCCGACGCTCCCGCTAAAATGTATAAATATGGTGATGCCGGCCCTGAAACAGGGCCGGCATTTTTTAGCGTAAAAACGGATTATATTTTTTTTCATCCCCGATGGTGCTTTCCGGGCCGTGACCAGGATAAACCACCGTTTCATCCGGGAAGACAAGGAGTTTTTCTTTAATAGAGCGGATAATTTCGTCAAAAGAGCCGCCGGGCAAATCAGTGCGTCCGATGGAGCCGGCAAAGAGAGTGTCTCCGGTGAAGAGGACACCGCCCACCAGCAGGGAGACCGACCCCTTAGTATGGCCAGGCGTTTCAATGACTTTAAACTCCAGTGTGCCGGCCTTAATCATGTCCCCGTCTTTTAGCAAGCGATCGGGCTCTGCCAATTTCACCTTGCCGACAAAAGCAGCCAGACTGGCATGGGGTTTTTTACACATCTCCCCATCCGCTTCATGAATGAGGATAGGTGCACCCAGTCCGGCGCGAACTTCCTCATTGGCGCCTACGTGGTCAACATGCCCGTGTGTATTAATGATATGCTTCACAGAAATCTTTTCTTTCTCCACCAGGCTGAGAATATGTTTCGCTTCGGCGCCGGGGTCGATTATGACGCCCTCACGGGTTTCATCACAGGCAACCAGATAACAATTGGCGGCAAATGAGCCAACTTCCATTCTGCGTAAAAACAAATTTCCGCCTCCCTTTTTGAGGTTCTATCGAATAAGTATTTCCACAGATGGCCATAAAATCCTTTTTTAGGCGCGTTTTTTCAAAAATTCGTCAATATGGGTGGCTAACTGGTCATATTCAATCAGGAATGCGTCATGACCAAACGTTGACTGCAGTTCCCGATAGTCTGTCTCAACGCCGCAACGGCGCAGTTCCACTGCCAGACCCCGGATTTCACCAGGTGGGTAGAGCAGGTCGCTACTGATACCGACAAGAAGCACAGGGCCCACAATACGGCGCAGCACTTCTGCCGGTGACGGATATCCGCGGGAAAGATCATGCAGATCCATCGCTTTTGTCAGGTACAAATATGAGTTGGCGTCAAATCGTTTTACCAGTTTACTTCCCTGATAATTAAGGTACCTTTCCACCTCAAAGTCCTGAAAAAAATTGTAAACATCGTGTTCTTTGCCGGCGAGTTTACGTCCGAAGCGTTCTTCAAATGTTTCTTTACTTTTATACGTAATGGTGCCAATCATCCGCGCCAGAGCCAGACCGCCTACCGGGTATGTTCTGCCGTAATAATTGCCGCGGCACCACTCTGCATCGTTCATGATTGCTTTTCGGCCGGCCTGATTGTATGCGATGGCTAAAGGGGTTAACCGCTCTGACGCTGCTATGGCGATTACGGAGTCCACCATTTCGGGGAATGTTACCGCCCACTCCAGCGCCTGCATGCCTCCCATCGATCCGCCTGCCACCGTAACCAGCCGTTTGACTCCTAAGTGTTCAAGAAGATACTTCTGCCCCCGAACCATGTCACGGATGGTGATTACGGGAAAATCCATGGCAAAGGGTACACCGGTATCGGGATTCAGTGAAGCGGGACCGGTGGTGCCGTAGCAACCGCCCAACACATTGGAACACACGATAAAATACCGCTCCGTGTCAAAAACTTTACCGGGTCCAATCAGGCCGTGCCACCACCCCTGTTCCTGTTCCGGCCGATCGGTAAACGTGCCGGCATGGGCAGTGCCGGTTAGGGCATGGGGAATATAAATAGCGTTTTTCCCGTCAGGCGCCAGTGTCCCATATGTCTCATAAGCAACAGTAACAGGCCCCAGGCTTTTTCCGCTTTCCAGCCGAAACAAAGCGGGAGGATAGGCAAACGTATACGTTTTCTGCGCAGGCCAATCTCCGCGAAAATATTCAATATCCGGCTGGCCATTCATAAGAATTACCTCCCTAATGCTTGCTCCAAATCTGCCGTCAAATCTGCCACATCCTCCAAACCTACGGAGAGGCGGACAAAGTCCTCTGAAACTCCGGCGCTTTGCTGCTCATCCGCCGTCAACTGGGAATGGGTCGTCGATGCGGGATGGATTGCCAGCGATTTGGCATCCCCAATATTTGCTAAGTGAGAAAAAAGTTCCAGTGAGTCAATAAAGCGTTTTCCTGCGTCACGGCCGCCTTTGATGCCAAAGCCGACCAGCGCACCGCAACCTTTGGTCAGATACTTATTTGCCAGATCGTGTGTGGGGTGTCCGGGAAGGCCAGGATAATTCACCCAACTGACCTGGGGATGGTTACTTAAAAACTCAGCCACAGCCAAGGCGTTGGCTGTATGGCGCTCCATCCGCAGATGCAGTGTTTCCAACCCCTGCAAGAAAAGGAACGCATTAAACGGTGACAACGATGTGCCTAAATCCCGCAGTAGCTGCACCCTTGCCTTAAGAATGTAAGCTATGGCGCCGAATGTTTCCACATAGCGGAGGCCGTGGTAGCTGGGATCCGGCTCGGTCAGATCGGGAAAACGGCCGCCGGTCCAGTCAAATTTTCCCGAATCAATGATGATTCCACCGATAGATGTGCCGTGGCCGCCGATAAACTTAGTCAGAGAGTGGACAACAATATCCGCGCCATGCTCAAGCGGATTAAACAGATACGGAGACATCACCGTATTGTCTACAATCAGCGGAATACCAGCCTCGTGGGCAATTTGGGAAACGGCAGCAAAATCAAGCACATCGAGCTTGGGATTGCCCAGGGACTCAGCGAAAACAGCCTTCGTCTTTTCGTTAATCGCACGACGGAAGTTTTCCGGGTCTTTGGGATCAACCAAACGGACGGTGACACCGAACTTGGCAAATGTGGATGTGAACAGCGTGTATGTACCACCGTAAAGACTGCTGGCAGAAACGATCTCGTCTCCGGGACGAGTCAGGTTCAGTAAAGCCAGTGTGATTGCAGACTGACCACTGGAGACAGCCAAAGCGGCAATTCCCCCCTCTAGCAGGGCCAGCCGTTTTTCCAACACATCGGTGGTGGGATTCATAATCCTCGTATAGATATTACCAAACTCCTGCAACCCGAACAAACGGGCGGCATGGTCCGAATCCTTAAACACATACGATGTGGTCTGATAGATGGGTACGGCCCGGGATCCTGTGGTCGGGTCCGGCTCCTGCCCTCCGTGTACAGCAAGCGTGTTAAAACGATAATCCTTACTCATATACATTCCTCCTTTATTATATCATGACCTTTTTTCTCCAAGTACAAGAAAAAAACCACTTCTGAGAAAAGAAGAGGTTCATGTGCCGCTCTTCTTATCTCCCAGGATTGCTCCTGCGGGAATTGGCACCTTCCAGTCTGCGCTGGGGTTGCCGGGCTTCATCGGGCCAGTCCCTCTGCCTCTCTTGATAAGATTCTATAAGTTTTTTCATTACCACTTAATCTATATGTTAACTATGATAACAGGGATGACGTTCATTGTCAACGAATAAAAAGAGAATTTCTTCCCAACAATTACCACAAAGATTGTGAAGGAATCTTAACATTTTTATCGCCATAAGGATAATTTGCAACAGGCCGACCATCAGAGAAATGTGCGTATTGCAGCAGGAGAATAATTAGCTATTGCACGAGACCCGCCCGATGGGCGGGTTTTTACATGAGAAAATAAAAACTTGAGATAAATACTGTTTATAGATTATAATAAAAGGAAACTCTCCTATTGGAGGTACCGTCAATGCATGACAGAGTTTACAATTTTAATCCCGGCCCATCTACTCTACCATTATCCGTACTGGAACAGGCACAACGTGAGCTTTTCAATTATAAAGGGACAGGCATGTCTGTCATGGAAATCTCCCATCGCTCCAAAGAGTTTGAAGCAATTATCCAACGTGCGGAAACTCTCATTAAGGAGTTGTCGGGCGTGGGAGACAACTACCGTGTACTCTTTATTCAAGGCGGTGCCAGTTTGCAGTTTGACATGATTCCCATGAACTTCCTGCCGGAGGGAAAGACCGCAGATTACATAATTACCGGTGCCTTTGCAGAAAAAGCATATAAAGAAGCGAAAAAGATGGGCGCTGCGAACGTGGCTGCAACAACAGAAGCAGAGAATTTCCGGCGTGTACCCCGGCCCGATGAAATCAAGCTAACCGATGATGCTGCGTATGCTCATATTACCACAAACAACACAATCTTCGGGACGCAGTGGCACTACACACCGGATACGGACAATATCCCCCTAATCGCTGATATGTCCAGCGACATCTTATCCCGTCCGATGGATATGAATAAATTCAGTCTGGTGTATGCCGGTGCCCAAAAGAATCTGGGGCCATCCGGCGTCGGTGTCATTCTAATCCGCCAGGATCTGTTGGAGAGAGTTGCTCCAAATGTGCCAACCATGTTGCGCTATGATACTTATGCAAAAAATGATTCCCTTTATAATACACCTCCTACCTTCGGTATCTATATGATAGGATTAGTACTGGAATGGATCAAGGAAAAGGGTGGTCTCCCTGCTATGGAGAGGCATAACATGGAAAAAGCCGGTTATATCTATGAAGCAATCGATAAAAGTAGCGGGTTTTACACCGGACATGCGGAAAAAGAGAGCCGCTCGCTGATGAATATCACGTTCCGTCTGCCCAGTGAGGAACTGGATAAGAAGTTTCTCAATGAGGCGGCAGCACGGAACCTGGTCGGCCTGAAAGGTCACCGTTCCGTAGGCGGGATGCGCGCTTCCGTCTACAACGCCATGAGTAAGCCCGGGTGTCTCGCTCTGGCAGAATTTATGGACAGTTTCCGAAAAAACTACGCATAACGCTGGACACGGCTTATTAAGGAGAGTGGAGATACATGCTGTCAACCAAAGCTCAGTCAATCAGTCCTTCCCCCACCATGGCCATAGATGCCCAGGCAAAACTCATGAAAAGTCAGGGGATTGATGTTATCGGATTCGGGGCCGGGGAACCCGATTTTGATACACCGGAACATATTAAAGAAGCGGCTATGGATGCTGTCCGGCAAGGCTTTACCAAATACACGCCGGTCGCCGGTGCCCTTGATTTGCAAAAAGCCATCTGTGAAAAGCTGAAAAACGATAACGGCCTTACGTATGAGCCCACACAAATCGTCGTCAGCAACGGCGCTAAGCATTCTCTTACCAACGTTTTTGCCGCTCTGCTTGATCCCGGTGATGAAGTCATTATTCCCGCTCCATTCTGGGTGAGCTATTCGGAGATTGTCAAACTCAACGACGGGATCCCGGTCATTGTACCTACCCGGGAGAAGAATAATTTTAAGGTGACGGTGGCAGAACTTGGGGCAGCCTTAACGCCAAAAACTAAAGCTTTGCTCATTAACAGCCCCAATAATCCCACAGGCCAGGTTTACACCCGGGAAGAGCTGCAAGCGATTGCAGATTTTGCTGTGGCCAATCAACTGTTTGTCATTTCCGACGAGATTTATGAAAAGTTAATTTACGGGGACTACGAACATGTCAGCATCGCTTCCCTGGGGGATGACATAAAAGATCTGACGATTGTAGTCAACGGCGTCTCAAAAACGTATTCCATGACCGGCTGGCGGATTGGCTATACCGCCTCACGGCTGGATATTGCTAAGATTATGGGAAGCGTGCAAAGCCACGCCACATCCAATGCTAACTCTATTGCGCAAAAGGCGGCTATTGCCGCCATGCAGGGACCGCAGGATTGTGTAGACACAATGAAAGCCGCCTTTGCCGAACGGCGGGATTATATGGTTAAAAAAATTGCATCAATCCCGGGCCTGTCATGTATAGAACCTGTGGGCGCCTTCTATGTCTTTATGAAAGCAGACAGCATCTTCGGTCGCTCCTACGGCAACCATGTTATAGACTCCAGCGACTCCTTTGCCACCCTGCTCCTGGAGCACGCCAAGGTAGCCGTTGTCCCCGGAACCGGTTTTGGGGCTCCTGAATACGTCCGTCTCTCCTATGCCCTTGCCCTGGATGAAATTAAAACAGGCTTGGAGCGGATTGAGGCATTTATGAACGAATTGAAATAGCTTATTAAGCCAGTATTTAAAGAACCCCGAGCCAAAACTCGGGGTTCTTTTTTTGCGTTTTCACATTGTGAAAGAATTAGGTTAATTGTTAAACCTGACCCCGGATTTCGATGGTTTCGGTTTTTTCCAGGCTTTCTGTGACAAGGGCTTCGATGTCCAGGGCTTTTTCGGCTTCTTCGACATCAGCGAGGCGGGGTCGGGTAACTGGGAATTCGGGGAGAAAGACGGTACAGCAGTCCTCATAGGGGCGGATGGAGATATCGTAAGTGTCGATGCGGCGGGAAATATTGACGATTTCTTCTTTGTCCATGCCGATGAGGGGCCGAAAGACCGGGATTGTCGTGACATGTTCAATCACGTGGATGCTTTCCATGGTCTGGCTGGCTACCTGACCCAGGCTTTCCCCGGTAATCAGGGCCAGGGCACCCCGTTGTTCCGCCAGTCGCTCTGCGATACGGAACATCATGCGGCGCATCAGTGTTACTGTCAGCTTTTCCGGGCACTTTAACCGCAACTCCTTTTGAATTTCAGTGAAGTGAGCCACATGGAGAAGGATTTTACCGCCGTAACCCGTAAGAACCCGGGTAAGGTCGACCACTTTCTCTTTAGCACGCTCGCTGGTAAAGGGAAAACTGTGGAAATGGAGTGCCTCCAGCGTTACTCCACGCTTCATTGTCATCCAGCCGGCAACAGGACTGTCGATACCGCCGGAAATGAGGAGCAGCCCTTTTCCGGATGCACCAACGGGCAAGCCTCCCGGCCCCGGGATACGTTGTGTATAGATATATGTTTCATGATCCCGGATTTCCACATCAAGAACCTGGTCTGGGTGATGGACGTCCACAGTCAGGCCGGGTACATGGTCCAGCAGGTACTCACCCACATCCCTGCTGACTTCGGGAGAGCGCAGGGGAAAGCGTTTGTTGGCCCGTTTTGTCTCCACTTTAAAGGTCATGCCGGGTTTGGCCACTTTGCCCAGCTCCCGGGCTGCGACCGCTTTAATACTCTCTATGTCCAATTCCGCAATAGCCACCGGGCTGAGGGAAACGATGCCGAAGACTTGCTGTAGCCGACGAATCACAGCAGCCGTATCACCTTCCAGCACTTCCACAAAATTACGTCCGCGGTACTGCTGGATACGACATTCGGCAATGCCGAGCAAGCTTCTTTTAATATTGGCTGTCAGTTTATTCTCAAAAAACTTCCTGTTTTTTCCCTTAAGGCCAATTTCACCGTAACGGATTAAGAGTAATGCTTTCATCATTTACCTCCGGGTAAACAGGCGGAGATTTGCAGCATTGTCCCGCAGTTTCTCCAGCGTGTAGTCTATTTCTTCTTCTGTATTGTAGGGAGAGAAGCTGAAGCGCAGTGATGCTTCGATTTCTTTCTCCGCTCTACCCATGGCCAGCAATACATGGCTGGGGTCGGCGCGGTGGGAGTGGCAGGCTGAACCTGTTGAAATGTAGATGCCGTGCTCTTCCAGGGCATGAACAAGCACTTCCCCCTTGATGCCGGAAATTGTTACACTCAGAATATGCGGCGCAGCCCCTGCCTGTCCGTTATAAAAGACGTCGGGGATGGCTTCCATTATTCCGGCCAGCATCCGCTGGCGTAAATTGGCCATCAAACGGTTATTTTCTTCCTGCTTTTGTACAGCAATTTGGGCAGCTTCAGCGAAGCCGGCAATGCCCGCTGTATTTTCCGTACCTGGTCGAAATCCTTTTTCCTGATCGCCCCCGTGGAGCAGGGGCTCTAACAAGACGCCGCCTTTACAGTAGAAAGCGCCAACACCTTTGGGACCGTGGATTTTATGCGCGGAAAATGAAATCAGGTCGGCCTGCCAGTTGCCTGGCAACACAGGGAGTTTACCGAATGATTGTACAGCATCCACATGAAAAAGGATTTCCTTGTTTGCTGTTTTTAACCGTTTGCCGATTTCGGCTACCGGCTGGACAGAACCCACTTCGTTATTCACATGCATCACGCTGACAAGGATAGTGTCTTCCCGAAGTGCAGCGATTACCTTCTCCGGGTGAACCAGTCCTTCCCGATCCACGTCCAGGTAAGTGACTTGGAATCCTTCTTCCTCCAGGGCACGATACGCGTACAGAACCGAAGGGTGCTCAATTTTCGTGGTGATAAGATGGGTGCCACGCCGCCTGCGGCGCCGTGCAACCCCTTTGATAACTGTATTATTTGCTTCTGTGCCGCCGGAGGTAAAGTAGATTTCCCCTTCCTTCACAGCGCATGCGCCAGCCAGGACGCGGCGGGCAGAGGTAATTACCCGTTCTGCCGCCACCCCTTTTCTGTGTAAAGAGGAGGGATTGCCATAGGTTTCTGTAAGTACTTCCTGCATTACCGCTGCCACCCCGGGAGTTACCTGGGTGGTAGCGCTGTTATCTAAATATACTTCCCTCATAAAAGCCTCCAACAGGCTTGTAGTTTTTAAAACCCTTTTTATACGAGCCTGTTTGTGTACTTTTATTATCTTACCATAGTTTTCCCCAAATACAATCTTACTCGTTGAATTTCCATCCTCGTGCCGTGAAATACTCACGGACATTCGTTTCGATTTCTGACCGGGTAAGGGGCGGAACCATACGACCGTCTGTGCCGGGCAGGCTTTCCTCGTAGAAACGGTCAGGATAGCAGAAATCTGCAGTTGTTTCGCCTTCGCGCAAATTAAACTGATGCTGCAACTCCCAGATAGCTTCTGCGGCCTGATAAACACTTTCTTCCGTATAGTCCCGGCCGGTTACTGCCTGCATCGCGCGGGCATAAAAGTCAGGACCTAAAGACCGCAGCACAGGCGGGCGGATACAAAAGCCCACAGAGTTAATGATGGTTATTAAATTTTCTGCATAGCAGGCCACCCGCGGCAGATTGACTCCCTGCGGAGGATCGCCGAATATTTCCTTTTTCAAGCGCATTGGCATATCCAATTTCTCAATGTAACCGGCATCTACATCCAAAGGTTCGGTGCTATAATCCTTCATCCCCTTTAAGACCGATTCCACCGGTGAACGGGTGCGCAGGCTGTCACCACCCCGGGTGCTGGTCAGATACCCGAAGGTAAAGGTATCACATTTGGGCCGGGGGTCCTTAACGGGCATTTCCACCCCTTTAACATGCATCGCCAACCGTTCAGCCCCGGGTACAGACCGACCGGCGCGCATTGACCCCTCTGCCAGAAGATTGCCAATCCCTTCCCTGCGGGCGATTTGTTCCAGTAGACGTGACACTGTTTCGAAGTCGCCCCAGCGCGGCGCAAATCCGATCGCTTCCTCACTGATCAGTCCTCTGTCAAATGCATCGATAAGAAACGCTACACTGCCCGCAGCGGATATGACGTCCATGCCGTGGTGGTTGCAAATATCGGTGCAACGGAATATTTCCGGGATGCTTGTCAATTCCAACTTGGCCCCGAACTCCATAACAAACGTTACTTCCAATCCTCTGGTTTCCAGGCCGAAGTGCGGCCCTTCCTCTTTAACCCGGGACCAGTGAGCACAGGCGATGGGACAGGCGAAACAGGCAACATCCGCTTCTTTATATCGCTTTTCAAAAACTTTCCTGCCCCGGGTTTCTTCCCAGTCAGCATATGCTCCGATGGTAAAGTTTCTTCCGGGCACAGCATTCATCGTATTAAATGGATCAGCAACCACCATGCTGCCATAACGGTTCATAAAGCCGTAACTGGGATCATTCTTTACCCGCTCGAACGCTTCCTTGCGTATAGCGAGGAAAGACTTACGGTCAGCAACATCCACCTGACCGCTACCGCGAACAACGATAGCTTTCAGCTTCTTGCTGCCCATCACGGCACCCATACCGGTTCGGCCCCAGGAGGCAAAGTAATTATTTTGTATCGACGCATAACGGACCAGATTTTCTCCCGCAGGGCCGATGGCCGCTACTTGGACATCTTCTCCCAGTTTTTCCCGGATCCGGTCTGTCGCCTCCCAGACATCCAGTCCCCACAAATCTTCCGCACTTTCCAGCCTCGCTTCCCCGTCCTCAATAATCAACATCACCGGTGAGGGGGAAATTCCGTGAAACGCCAGATAGCTAAAGCCAGCAAAACGAAGGTACGGACCAAACGATCCACCTCCGTTGGCGGAACCGAACCGGCCGGACAGCGGAGATTTGGCTGTGACTTCCGTACGGCAGGCGGTAGGCAACATGGTGCCCACCAGCGAACCGACTCCGAATACCAGCAAGTTTTCCGGACCAAGGGGATCACACCCCTGAGGGACTAAATCATAGAGCAGCCGGGTATTTACACCAAGCCCGCCCAGGTATTCCCGCTCTATTTCAGTCACATCTTCCCGGATCAGGAGACCCTGATCCAGTTTAACGGTAAGCATCGTAGTCATATTTATTTACCCCCTTTAAGAGGTTGACTCTCATTTTTCTCAGACTGCAATGCCCCGCTGGGGCAAAATGAAACACAGGCTAAACAGCCGGTACAACGATCCCTGTCTATAGTAATCCGCCTGATAAAGTCCTTTTCATCCACGTCAACGTGGACAAAGGCCTGTGAGGGCTGATGTGTCTTACTGTTTACCCATGAACAGGCAAGCATACAGAGTCTGCACCCCGTACACCGGCCCTCTTCACACATAATTTCAGGCTTACTGGCCATTTGTCTTCCTCCCCATTTAAAAAATTAGGCTTTTACGCTTATACTATTCCTCAAGATTCAATTCTACGACAGCAGTCCCATTCCCTGCCGCTTCAGATCGGGTATTTTTCAAACAACAAAGCCTGCAGACCAATGATCTGCAGGCTTGCTGTTACTACTGCATTTATATAGTTGACTATTTAATTTTCTCCACATCACTGTAATCTTCACCGAACGTTTCCACCGTAACCTTCTTCATAACCTGATCCGTCAGCGGCTTATCGCCGTGGTCGGCGTCTGTGTTAACAATCTTGTCGACCTCGTCTAAGCCCTCAACAACTTTGCCAAAAGAAGCATACTGGCCGTCAAGATGGGGTGATTTCTCGGTCATAAGAAAAAATTGTGACCCGGCCGAATCGGGATGAGCCGATCTGGCCATGGAAATAACGCCTCTGTCGTGCTTTAAAGGGTTGGAAAAACCATTTTTAGCAAATTCCCCTTTTATCCGGTATCCCGGTCCGCCCATGCCGCTGCCCTGCGGACAGCCACCCTGAATCATAAAGCCGGGGATTACCCTGTGAAAGATCAACCCGTCATAGTAGCCGGATTGAATCAGGGAAACAAAATTTTTAACTGTGTTGGGCGCAATTTGCGGATCCAACTCAACTTTAATGGTACCGCCGTTTTCCATTTCAATCGTAACAAGAGGGTTTTTCAAATTTATTCTCCTTCCATAATGGTTTCCTATCTGGTAATATTACCACATCAAAGGTAAAAAGTAAAAAATATCGGATGTTGTAAATCAACCCACTACCGGATGGCGATATTAATTGCAACCCGGGGACGGTTCCTAAGTTGCAAACATGCAGCCCGGGGACGGTTCTCAAGTTGCAAACAATATTACTTAACTTATATGGACTCTTATCTTTTGCAATTTAGGAACCGTCCCCGGGTTGCAAAAGGGTAAAAAGATAAGTTAGCGGGTCGTGAAACAATCGTCTAATATTCACGTCTAAAGCGGTATAGGAGGTGTTCTGATGAAGAGGCCATTTATTTTACTGGTATTTGTTTTGGCTGTCCTGGTTGCTGCCGCGTCTTTTTTATCCGGTGAAAAAATTGAACCGATAACGGACCCCGGGATTGTTGAATTGCGAGATGAACTTCCGGTTGTGGGTTCAGCGGAGAAACTGATAGAACTGATAAGCGATACGATTTTGCCCCAAAGCGGATATTTCATAGGAGAAACTCGTGCCGTATCCAGTATGCTAAAAACGAACGAAAGCGCAGACTCTGCCAGTTATTCAACGACCAATATCCAGGTGGCCGGTGTGGACGAGGCCGATGTGGTGAAAACGGACGGTCGGTTTATCTACCAGATTAACGATAACCGGGTAGTCGTGGCTGAGGTATACGGCCCGGAAAACATGGAGATTATCAAAATCTATACGTATGAAGACGGCTTCATGCCCAGTGACCTTTATGTGGATGAACAGTACTTAGCCGTCATCGGCAGCAACTATTATTATAACCGTGACGTCCCGAAAATTATGGCCCCGGAAGATTCCGGCCGGATGATGTATCCAGCTCCCAATGTGATGGGAACAGTGAAAGTAATTGTCTATGACATCAGCAATAAGCAGAATATCCGGCAGGTAAGGGATGCAGAGCTGGAAGGGGGCTATCTCACTTCCAGGAAAATTGGGTCAGTACTTTATTTGTTGTCCAATCAATATGTCAATCTTTATCAGCCAGAGGATGACATTGCCGCCCCCCCTGCCCCTACATACCGCGACACGGCAGGAGAGAATACATTCCAGTCTGTCTCATATGATGAAATCCGTTACTTCCCCGGCTTTGTCGAGCCGAACTATCTGCTCATTGGCACACTGGATCTGAGTGAACCGCAGCGGCCGATGGATGTGGCCACCTATCTGGGTTCAGGCCAGAATATCTACGCTTCTACAGAGAATTTATACATCGCTGGCACAAGGTATGATTGGCCAGCGGAACCGAAGCCCGATGTGCCAGGCAGAATATACACCGTTGTTTATAAGTTTGCACTTAAAAACACCGGCGTAGAGTATGTGGCCCAGGGAGAAGTACCGGGAACGGTACTGAACCAGTTCTCCATGGATGAACATGACAGCTATTTTCGCATTGCGACTACCACAAGAGGTTTCTTGGGAAATACACAGTCGAAGAACCAGCTCTATATCCTGGACGATGGTATGCAAATGACCGGCTTCCTGGAAGATATCGCGCCAGGTGAGCAAATTTATTCCGTCCGCTTTATGGGCGGCAGGGGCTATATGGTGACTTTTGAAACAGTAGATCCGCTTTTTGTCATCGACCTGAGTAACCCCTACGCCCCGGAAATCCTGGGAGAACTGAAAATACCCGGCTACAGCAACTATTTGCATCCATATGATGAAAACCATATTATCGGATTTGGCAAAGACGCCGAAGTAGTCGGTAATATGGCTTACTACCTGGGCATGAAAATTGCGCTGTTCGATGTGAGCGACGTGGAAAACCCGGTAGAAAAATTTACAGAAATGATCGGCACCAGAGGGACCGAGTCGGAACTGCTTTATAATCATAAAGCACTGCTTTTTAGCAGGGAGAAAAGCCTGCTTGCTTTCCCGGTCACAGTGCTGGAGGCCACCGACGGTAAGAAAAACGCCGACGGTTCTTCTCCTTGCGGGCAGTTCGCTTTCCAGGGCGCCTATGTCTATCAAATAGACCTGATAAACGGCTTTACCCTGAAAAACAAAATCACACACCTGACGGAGAGTGATATCCAGGCAAGCCGGGGTGAGTACTGGTACTATTCGACCCGAAATGTGGAAAGAATCCTGTACATTGGCGATACACTCTATACATTGTCCCGCGAACAAATACTCAGCCATAACCTGAACACCGGTACTAAAACAGGCAATCTAACAATACCCGGCAAGTAATTTTGCAACCTCGTGCACCCTCTGCGAGCCCCCGGGTTGCAAAAAAAATAAGCCGTCCTTCTGCATGTGCGGGGGATGGCTTATTTATTTAGGTTAACTCTGTTAATATCTGTTCCAGGGCAGCCGTGAAGACAGCCCCTTCACCCGCTGTTTGATAATCAGATTTTTTTGCCGGGATTCAGGATATTCTCCGGGTCGAAGACCTTTTTAATTTGCCTCATTATATCCTGTTCTTTTTCTGAAAACTGAAGAGACATATCCTTGCGCCGCAGCAGACCCACGCCGTGTTCGCCAGTGATGGTACCGCCCAGTTCCACAGCTATTTTATAAAATTCAGTCTTTAACTCCAGATAATAGTCGGGCAGCAGGTTGTTCTCCCTTAGAATAAAAGTATGAAGGTTGCCGTCGCCGGCGTGAGCCAGCAATGGTATCGTGGTATGGTAGCGGGCCGCCAGTTTATCCACTTCTTCTATGAATTCATTTAGCCTACTCCTGGGAACGGTAGCATCCATAACATCACAAACATCCTTTTCTATAGCCGGGAAGAGGTGACTCCTGATTTCCAGGATATTTCTCTGCTCTTTCTTTTCCTGAGCAATGATGGTGCTAATCATATTAAACTGGCTGCAGATTTCTTCTATGGCCATGCCTTTACTGTAAATGGATTCGTTGCTGTCCTCGGACAGAACAATCATCAGGTCGGCAAAACCCTCTTTGGCAGGCCAAGTCTTATTCATGACCGCTGCAGTCCTCAATATCTGCTCTTTTTCAATATACTCCAGGGCAACAGGAATGATGCCTTCCTGAATAATTTTCGGCACCGCCGCAAAAGCGTCCTTGCGTGTCTTAAAAGATACAATCAAAGTCCCGCTCGCTTTGGACTTGGGAACCAGGCGTAAAGTCGCCTTGGTGATAATACCCAGTGTCCCCTCGCTGCCTATAAAAAGATGCATTATGTCATAACCTGCATTGTTTTTGACCAGCTTACCGTCCCGTCCGCCCAGAGTAAGTATTTCACCTGTGGGAAGCACCACTTCCAGTCCTTTAACCTGGTCTCTCATCACACCGTAGCGGACAGCGTTTACACCACCGGCATTGGTGCTGACCATGCCGCCCACCTGGGCGCTTTCATCCCCTGGATGCAGGGGAAAGTAAAGCTTTTCATGCTGGCTGAACAGCTGCACCAAGTCGTGGAGAGATACAGCGGGTTCACAGGTTATCATTAAATTCTCTTCATCCAGTTCCAGCACTTTATTCATTCTTTCCATCGATACAATAATGCTGGGTTCTGTAGGAATGGCGCCGGCTGCAATTCCGGTGCCTCCTCCGCGGGGAATTACAGGTATCTTTTTCTCTCCGGCATACTTCAGAAGCGCGGACACCTCAGCAGTGTTTTCTGGTTTTACCACTATACACCCGTCTGCCGCCGGCTCAGGACAGATAAGCCTTAACGAATCAAAGGTATAATCCCTGGTGTAGCTGTAAATATCTTCGCTGTTATACAATACCCGGGAGTCTCCGAACATGTTTTGTAAAGCAGTTATTACTTCCTGGTCCACCTTTTAACACTCCTCAAACTATATATTTGATAATACCTCTTCTTATTTAAGCAACTGCAAAATGATTAAAGAAATGCCAGGAGCATATGTGACCATTAAGAGGCTTACGATCATCGCGGCTAAAAAAGGAAGGGACGCCTTGCAGACTTTTTCTATTTTAGCGTTAGAAATATTTGAGGCAACATAAAGATTGATTCCCACTGGAGGCGTCGTTAACCCTATTGCCAGGTTCATAATCATGATGATACCGAAATGTACTTTATCAATGCCCAAATGCACGGCGATAGGGACTAAAATGGGCGTTAAAATAATTATGGCTGCGGCTGTTTCCATAAAAGTTCCAATGATAAGAAGCTATGGCCAAGGCGCCGGATAATCTGCCCGCGGCCATGTTGGCAAAATCAACTATCCGTCTTGAAATACCTCCTGCAGCCATCAGGTTGCCGGCAAGGATAAAAAAAGGCACTGCCATCAGGGGAAAAGAATCGGTACCGCCAAACATGCGCTGTGGCACAAGGAGCAGATTCTGCCCCTGTGACAAGAAAGCAAACACTGTTGCCAAACCAAGACTTGCTGCGATAGGGGTGCCGGCAATAAGTAAAACAACCAGCGAAACAAACAAAATTGTTAGTCTACCAGATCGTTTTTAATCGTATCAACGAAGCCATTACCAGCGGCGCTTTAAAGCCTGGAGAAAGACTCCCGTCCGAACGAGAAATGGCCACCACGTTCAATGTGAGCCGGACATCCGTTCGCGAGTCCCTGAGGGCCCTGGAACTGAACAGCATTATAGAAGTCCGGCCCGGTGAAGGTGCCTTCATCCGCCCCGTCAAGGTGAAAACACTAGTAAATGATATGGCTGCTATTATTGCAAAATCAGGAGAAAGTCTGATTTATGAAATGCTGGAAATAAGAGCAATCATTGAGACTGAGTGTGCTTATCTCGCCGCGCAACGCGCTACATCCGCAGATCTGGAAAGAATGCGAAATTGCCTGGATGAGATGGCCCAATCAGAAAATAACGAGGAGTTGGGCCTGACCGCCGACCTCAACTTCCACTACGCGGTAGCTCAGGCCACCAACAACTCCATTCTTCTGGGCATCATGCGCACCCTTGGCGACCACATGGAACAGACCATCAAAGCCACCCGCCGCCACCGCTTTTCCCGTCCCGGCCGCTTCCAGGACACCCTGGAAGACCATAGGAATGTTTTTCTGGCCATCTCAGGAAAAGATGCAGAGCGTGCCCGGCGGTTAATGTCTGAACTCATAACACAAGTACGGGAAGAAATGGCACTGATGTCACTGAAAGCTTCTCAATAAAAAAATAAGCCGTCCTCCTGCAAGCAACATGCAAGGGGATGGCTTAGTTTTAGGCACTTAATTCCGAACATCTTCGCAAACATTTTTTGTTTATTGAATGGAGTAACCTGACAGAATACCGCCAATCATCGCAGCGGCTACAAAACCAACTATACCGCCTAGGAAAACAAGGAGCAATGGTTCGAGCGACGCGTTCAGTTTTTTAATATAACTCTGGAGAATGGAGTAATGGATGTCGGCTATTCGTCCCATCGCCGCGTCCATTGTCCCGGTCTCCTCACCGACTTTTATCATGCTGCGTACCAGAGGCGGAAAAATGTTTGAGACTTTACGCATCGGTTCAGAAAGACTTTCTCCGAGGAGCACTCTACCGATACACAGGTCAATCGCCCGGCGTACCGCAGTGTTTTTATCCACATCCCGCACGGTCTTCAGGGCGTCAACGATAGTTACTCCGCTGCCGGTCAGTAAAAACATTGTTTTGGAGAATTGCACAATTATGGAAGTCCGAATCAGAAAGCCAAACAGGGGAAGTTTCATTTTGATCAGGTCAATCCTGTAGCGCCCTTGTTTTGTCCTGTGTATGACAAGAAACATCATGATGCAGGCTACCAGGGCCATGCCGATGTTTTTGATGTTCTTGGTGACAAAATTGGTCACGGAAATCAGTAGCTTGGTATTCCAAGGCAACTCGCCGCCCATCATCTGTAAAAATGGAATAATCTGCGGAATAACAACCAGCACCATAAAGGCGAGTACACCCATGGTAGCGATGAATACAATGGCCGGATAAATCAGTGCCGTAGTCAACTCCCCGCGGAAAGTGCCCTGCTCTTCCATAAACTGGGCGATTTGTTGCAGGGAGGTGTCCAAAAGACCGCTTGTCTCCCCCACCCGGATGGTGTTGCGGACGGCCAGGGGAAACACGCGGGGAAAACCATCCATAGCTTCGCTGAGCGATTTTCCCTGCTCCACTTCTAACCTGACGAGAGCCAAGGTATGCTTGAACTTTCTGTTTGTCGTCTGCTCCTCCATAGTGACAAGACTGGGTACCAGCGGCAGGCCCGAAGCCACGAGAGCGGACAATTGTTTGAGCATCAGGATGATTTCGGCCTGCTTGATCCGTGTCATCCGTATCCGCAAACTACGCAGCACCGTCAAAAAACTGCTCATCTCCCTTTACCTCTCCGTGGTGGCGCTGAGCACTTCCGAGACGGAAGTAAGCCCTTTGCGAATTTTGATAATCCCATCATCCCGCAGTGTCCGCATCCCGTTTTTAATCGCGTACTCGCGGAGTGTTTCTGGATTCGCTTCCTGCGCCACTAATTTTTTGATTACGGCATCAATAACGAGCAATTCGTAAACACCAATTCTGCCCTTATATTTTAACCCGTTGCACGCGGGGCAGCCGGCAGCGGCGTAGAACGTTTCCTGACTGTCCGGTTCCAGCCCCAACGCTTGCAGTTCCTCCGACCCGGGCTTATACGGGCGTTTACAAGCCGGACAAAGCAACCTGACCAGTCGCTGCGCCAATACCGCGATAATCGTGGCGTTGATCAGAAACGCTTCACATCCCATATCAACTAAGCGGATTACGGCGCTGGTCGCGTCGTTGGTATGGAGCGTGGACAGGACAATATGTCCGGTCAGCGCAGCCTGCAAGGCGAGGCGTGCGGTCTCGCCATCCCGGATTTCTCCAACCATGACGATGTCCGGATCCTGGCGCAGTATCGAGCGCAGCGCGCTCTGGAAACTGTTTTTCTGATCAACCTGCATCTGCGTGATTCCTTTGATAACCCGTTCCACAGGATCTTCGACGGTAATGATGTTCAACTCATCCGAGCACAGGAGGTTTAAAGCCGCGTAAAGCGTGGTTGTCTTGCCGCTGCCGGAAGGTCCGGTGGTGAGAAAAATCCCGTATGGCAGGGCGAGTACTTTGTACAACACTTCCAGGTGGTCCGGCTCAAAGCCCAGGTTTTCCAGCGTGGGTTCTTTTCTCGAAGCCTGCATCCGCAGGACCGCTTTCTCGCCAAAGATGCTGGGAACAGTAGAAACGCGCACGGACATGTTTAATGTTTCTCCATCCCCCTCGTACTGGAATTTCAGGCCGCCGTCCTGCGCCGCGCGCTTTTCCGCGATATTCATCCCGGACATCACTTTCAGACGGGAAATGACCATATTGGCCACCCCTGGTGGCAACAAGTCCACCGTCTTCAGGATGCCATCAATCCGAAACCGGATGCGTAAATGCTCCGGATACGGTTCAATATGAATATCTGACGCGCCGTAACCTGCCGCCTTATGCAGAATCTGCTCCACCATCTGCATCACGTCCGGTATACTGTCGGTCAACGCCGCCGGCAGCTCGGTGTGGGCCTGTGCAGCCGTTTCCGTGCCTTCATACAGGCAGGTCATGGCCAGCGCCAGTTCTTCGGGCGGCATAAACACCGCACGAACCTGCCGGCCGGTTATCCTGCGGAGATTATCCGCCACAAGGCTCGGCAGGGAGCCGGAGGCGGCCACCACGAACGTGTTGCCGTCCAGCGTGACCGGGACGATATTCTGCTTGCGTGCCACATTGTGTGAAAGCAGGGTAATTGTTTCGGGGTCAGGTATAAAATCCTCCAGAGACAGATATTCCGTGCCAATAAATTCAGCCAGTAAAGTATTGAGCTGCCGTCCATTCAACACTCCCTGCCTGACCAGCAGTTGCCCAAGTGGTTCCTTGGTCTTTTGCTGGGTGCGCAGGACACTTTTCAACTCTTCAGAACTAATGACGCCACGTTGTAGAAGATATTCACCCAGTCTCTGCTTCGCCATTGTTATTGCGTGGCTCTAAGCCCATTACTCGACGGCTTCAGCTTACGCGCCTCGCTTTTCGGCGGCGTGCCTGTCAGGCGCTGGCGAATAAGATCCGGACTTTTCGCAGAATTGAGTGCTACGTCGAGGCTTATTTGGCTGGCGCGATAGAGTTCGACCAATGATTTTTCCATGGTCTGCATGCCCAGCAAGGTACCGGTCTCGATAGACATGTAAATGTGTTCGGTTTTACCAATCCGAATCAGGTTGCTGATGGCCGGCGTTATAATCATCAGTTCGGAAGCCAGCACACGTCCGGGTTGGTCGACACGCGCTAATAGCTGCTGGGAAATGACAGCTTTCAGTGAAACGGAAAGCTGCTGCCGGATTTGCAATTGTTCTTCCGGAGGGAAAGCGCCGATGATCCGGTTAATGGATGAGGCAGCGTCTCGGGAATGCAGCGTGGAAAAGACCAGGTGGCCGGTCTCCGCCGCCATAATGGCTGTCCGGATGGTGTCCAGATCCCGCATCTCGCCGACCAGGATTACGTCCGGATCCGCCCGCAGCGCACCCCGCAGCGCGTCAGGAAAAGTAGGGACATCGGAATACAGTTCGCGCTGGTTGATTATACTGTTTTTGGCGTAGTGGACATATTCGATAGGGTCCTCAATGGTAATGATGTTATGGCTGTAATTTGTGTTGACCAGGTCGATAATGGAAGCCAGCGTTGTGCTTTTACCGCTGCCGGTGGCGCCGGTTACCAGCACGAGACCCATTTTTAGGTTAGCCAGACTGGCCGCCGCCGGAGGCAGGCCAAGTGTATCAAGCGAGGGGATGCTGTCGGACAGCTTCCGGATCGCTCCGGAAAGGCAGCCCCGCTGGTAGTAGACATGTACCCGGTAGCGGCCGATATCTTTAAAGCTGACAGCGCAGTCCACCGAACGGCGTTCTTCCAGAACTCCTTGCTGTCCCGGCGTCAATAATTGATAAAGCAGCGTACGCGTTTCCTCGACGCTCAGCGCGGGCAGATCCAGAGATACCAGGCCACCGTTCGTCCGCAGCACCGGTGGCACACACGTACCGATATGGATGTCCGAGGCGTTGCAAAGATTAGCTCTCTGCAGCAGGGAAAGAATTGAAAGTTTGCCGGCGTCCATTAACGTGCCTCCTCTTTTTTAGAGAATTAGTTTTAATGATAGGTCATATTCCCCGACTTCAGGCTTTTTATCCTTGCTTTTTTGCTCTATGATATTAACACGCAGTTTATTGACACGCACCAGCCATGTCGCCTCCGCCATTTCCCCCATAAAACCGGTTAGCCCTGACTGACTGCCGCTAACTGCCAGCGTGTATTCCTGCCAACCGAAACGTTCTCTTACAGTGGGTGGTTCTGTTTCCACGCGAGCACGGGTATTCCGGCGGCGGGCACTGCGCGGCACTTGCGGTTCTTTGCCCAGCTCATAGATGAGCTTGTCGTATTTCAGCTGCTTGACCGACAAAGAGTTGTTGGCTGCCAGCTGATCAAAGAGAGCCATCGCTTCCGTCACCGCAGGGTCGGTGTCTGCTTTGGCGGTAGCTCGGATTTCCTCCAGCTCTTCTTGCAGATATTCAATTTCTTCTTTAATAAAATCTATTGTTTCCTTTGCCTCTGTTGTGTCCGGCGGAACACCTCCCTGTCTGTCAATTTCACTCTGAACAAGCTGAATTTGATTTTCAACTGCTGCCAGCGCCTGTCGCGCCGGGTCGTAGACCCAGGTCAGGTAGCCATAAAAACATGCCGCCATTAAAACTGCCGCCAGGCCATACGTTTCGAGCTTACTAAGCTTCTTCATTGCAGTCCTCCATCCGACTATAACTCTAACTCTAACTCCAGCTCATCACCTTCAACTTCAAATGGTCGCTCCGGCAGAAACTCCGGCTTGAGTACAACCCTGATTTTAAACTGGTAGACAATTACCGTCTTCAATTGAGAAGCAGTGTCGTCCCCGAAATCGTCAAAACCGGACTCATCATCGCCAAACAGCTCTGCGCCTGGTGCCAGGCCAGCCTCCGGGGCTGTGCCGCCCGCGCCATTATCGTCATAGCCAAAGTCATCACCAAAGTCATCACCAAAGTCATAGCCAAAGTCATCAAAATCTGAGTCGATACTTTTTTCCACACGCACTATCCGCAATATTTCATCCACTTTTGCATAGATGCACCACTCTTCGTCCTGCAGAGCCAGCGCCAAGGCGTGGATTGCGCTGGTATTGCGGCTCTCTCCGCTAAGCGTGAAATAGTCCGTCTTTTCCTCCAGTTCGATGGTAAAGTATTTCAGACCCGGCTGTGCTCCCTGCTCCAGCGCTGACAGCGTGGCATACAGCAGCTGGTTATATTCCGGCAGCCGGTTTTGCAGATATTCTACCTGGGAATAAAGCAGGAGCTTTTCTTCCTTTAGTTCATCAGCCTTATTTTCCAACTCCTGTAACCGGGTGGCGGCTGCCGTTATAGAGTCTCTCTGCCGCACCAAAACGGTAAGTTCCCCGTCTGTCACCTTGATCTGCCGCCGGATTATCAGGAAGTGGACGCCGAAGATGAGAAAAAAGAGCAGCAGAATGACGATAGGCGCGAAATATGCTTTCTCTGCCAGTTGCCTGAATAGAGACAGCTCGTCGCTTACACCAAGGGCGCGGCTTTTTACATACGGGTACCACAGCTCCCGTAAGCCGGCACCCACCACAGTTGCATACTCCGGCCCCCGCTTTGCGGCGGTAACTATATTTCCCGTCGGGATAATGAGAGAGCTTACCTCGGCGTTAAAGCTGGCACGTAAAAAACAGAGGATATCCTCTTCCAACCCGCCCGCGCCGGTGATTGTTACTGAGGCGGCGGCGGCCTCGACATCAAAAGGTTCGCCATAGGCCAGTTCCGCCCACACGCTGCAAGTCGTCAATTCGGCTTTAAGCTGCTCGAGACTGACCGGCACCGTCCTGTAAGAGACCATGCGGCCTCGGTGTATTAAGGCGAAGCGCACCGCCTCTGTGCCCACGTCAATGACCAGCTGCTTCTCTTTTGGCTGCCCTCCAGCCAGCAGTGAGACCGGTGCAGTAAAGCAGACATCGGGAGGGTAAACCCGTTTGAGCCGCAGCTCGCTTTCCGCCAGCAATTCTTTCCATTGCTGGTAGTCTGCCGCCGGAAAGCTGGACACCCAGAAACCCTCATGTTCCGCGTCGGCATCCGAGCCGTGTTCGAAACCTATCAGCGATTCCTCGGCCGGTATCCCGGTATACATTTCACTCTCTGCCTGCAACAACTCTTTTAATTTATGTGGCTTGAAACGGAGACTTTTAACCAGTTTCTTTTCCACCGGCACACGTATTAAGACTACACGCGGCGTGACAACCACAATCTGCTGCGGGCAGTTAGTGATTTTCGCCATAATCATCGCCAGTTCGTCCCGGCTGATTGGTTCATTCTCATCTTCGGTGCGATCAATGGTTTCACAATGAGCTAATTCGAATTTTTTCAGACTCTTTCTAGTCACCACAGCGCACCGGATTACCGGGCCGTCAAGTTCCAGTGCTAGGACGGATAACAAAGCAGACCATCTCCGTTTCTCTGCCTTTACTCGATAATCAGCGTAATTGCTCCTTCTTCGGCGGTCACTGTACCGGCCGGGCTAATGAACACCCCTGTATAGTCTACCCGTTCCAGGTCATTCCAGGACGAGTTCAATTCAACTAGTTCCAGAAAACGATAACCCGCGGAAGATCGCGGCACAGCCAGATTGAACTGCCAGCTATTCCCCCATTTTGCGCCCTCTACCGTCCGGCCGTACACAAACATCTCCACTGTGGGCTGGACGGCCGGGCTGGCATGGAGGCGCACCCTAAGCGGCAGGTCTTCAGCCGTTTCGTTAACCACCTTGCCGCGTACGCTAACTTCCTGCCGGACATCCCAACCGCGTAAAATATCAATTGACAGATCGTCCAACGAGGGATCTTCTGCCGAATGAAACATCCCGTCGGGACCGGCACTGGTTATGGTCAGCATTTGCTCCGGCGGCGGGTCGGCCCCGGCGTGGGACAGCCGGAAACGCAGCATCGTGCCCCAGGGATCCCGCAGTACTTCATTCTCACCTGTACCCATGGGTTTTTCATAATAAGAGCCGCGCCACCCGAAACCGAGCAACACGAAACCGGCTGTCGAGGGATCCGGCGGATTAGGCAGGTCAACACTTCCGTCGCCGTCTACATCCTGTGTCCAAAGCCCCCGCGGCTGGCCTTCGAGTACGCCGTCGACGGCTGTAGCCATCTCCCATTTCCCCTGCCAAACCCAAAGTGTCGGCCACAATCCGTGGTCACCCACATACCCGCCCAAGATCGGGCGGCCAAGACGGTCAGTTATCCCCCGTTTCCCAACCAGCGCTTCCCGCAGGCTTAGGAGCTGGCGCTTCGCCTCCGTCATGCGCGTGTCATCCTGCCACTCCTCCGGAGTGATGGCAAGCACGAGGTTGTCGCCGTTGAATTCAAAGTCTTTGTCATATGCCGGATGACTGCTTCGCATGTCCGCTCCTTCGCTGACAATGTATAATGTGGCGTCAGGCGTCGCGACGCGCAGGTGGTTGCCGGAACCGTCCAGATAATAAAACAGCAGTGACCTGCCCCAGGCGTCCGCTAGTTTTCCTTCCGTCTGGCGCATTTCAAATTCCCCGTTTATATCGTATTCTGTGGCCGTCTGCGGCAACTCCACCCAGGTCAGGTGGTCTGCGTTAGCGGGAAATTCGTCCAACGGGTAAGCAAGGTACGGTCCCTGCCACCGCGGCCCGCGGTCTTCACCGGGTGCCGGCACCGCTTGCCACAGCCCCCTTGGCTGTCCAAACCCAAATTCGTAGTAAACACCTTCATCTTCATCCGCGTCAACGCTCCACTCCCAAACTTCGAAAACCGGATTCCAACGGGCCCGGTAGAGTTCGGGAAGCCTGCCCATATCCCCCAGATAACCCCGCAGGGCACGGCGCCCTTCCGTGTCAAAGGAATCTCGCGGTCCGAGCATCGCCGTACGGATGGACTCCAGCCGCCGCTGCGTCTCTTTGACTTTCTGCAGCGCCTGCACCCGGCCCGCCAGGGGCACAGCCATCATCACAAACATACTCAGAATAGCGATTACAACAATGACTTCCAGCAGGCTGAAACCCTGTTCCCGCAGGCGATATTGTCTCATTGAACGGACAGTCTCCTTTTGCGAATCAGGCTTACGCTGACATTAATTATAAAAAATATATTCGTTGCGGCAAACCGTTATCCTCCCGCTTTGGGGAGTTAACAGAAAGATAACCCTGGCATAACCTCTTTTTAGCATAAACAAGCGGGAAAGGGTTGCCCCTTCCCGCTTGTGTTCCCGGACTAACTCTTATCCTTCTTCGATGCTATTGATAAGCCACAGAGCCGCCTTCGGATAAATCACGCCCTCCGGGCTTACCACGGCAAAGTTGTGCGAAGGCTGCGCTTCCTCGAGGGAAACCACCTTTACTTCACCGTTTTCGTTGGATACGTCAACACTGAAAATGGGAATTTCACGGTCATACTCGCCATTCACGGTAGCAGCCAGGCGCGGCAGAACCAGCAGGTAATTGTTATAGATGTAATTGTCGTTGTTGCCGCCGCGCGGGCTCACCGCGGAACCCTGCAGCTGTCCGGAAGTAATCAATTCGTTGTCTTTGCCAAAGCCAAGCACGATGCGGAAGAAAAGGTCGGGGTCAACGATACTGTCACTGGTATTGATGTCATGTTCCCAACCGAAGCCTAAGTCAAAACCGGCGCCGATCATCAGTACAGCCACACCCTCTGCCACTTCAACTTCCTGCAGGTGGGGTTGGGTGGATTCGGGGCCAACGTATTTTTCATCCATGGCGATGCTGGGATTCAGGTTGCGGACTTTCGTCACGCCCATTCTTCTCAGTTCGGTCGCTTCATCATCGCTCAGGTAGTGAAGACGCAGGGGCAGCACTTCCTCCAACTCAGCGGAAAATATTTCTTTGCCGTCAGTCGGGTCGTTATTGCTGAAGTTCGGAATGCTGTAGATCTCGTCCCCTTCCTCAACTATCAGGTTTGTCATGCCGCTCGGCAGCCGGCCCAACCTTTCATTGAACAGCGCCGTTGTTGTAGCAAGGCGCTGCATATTGGAATCGTCCACGCTCCTGCCGGCACCGGCCACCACGCCTGCCAGGCGGGGGGCAATCATCGCCACCAGGAAGCCCATAATAGCCAGCACTACGACCAGTTCCAGCAAGGAAAAACCCTTGTTGCCGGAAAGAATACTTCTGACCTTTTTAACTAGACGTTTCACGTTATCCCACTCCTTTATTTTTTAGTTTATTAAATTATTATTTAATTGTATCGAGCATTTTGGCCACGTGGAGCTTCAAGTTGGGCGTAATCGGAGTATAGTTCCTGTTCATTGCGTGCTCGTCGCCAAACCCTTCAACAACCGCCCATCTGACAAAATCCTTAATCACTGTGGCGCTTTGCTGCTGTTCGGCAAGGGTAATCGGTTTGCCTTCTGCCGCAACGGCGCTGGTAGTGCCGTCAAGGGCAGGGCGGCTCACAACAGTAGGAGTAGTACCTCCGATTGAATCAAAGTCAGGCTTGGCCACGGAGGCATCCTTTTCCACAATCAGCCAGGTGAAGCCGGTAATCGGGTAGGCACCGGCGCCACGGCCGTTAACCGGATGGGAGTACATGTCTTTGTGCGTAATGCCGGCGGCAAAAACGGCGGCGCTGAGCGGTGTGACGAAGTTGCCGGCGCGGTTTCTCACTCTCGCTGTACCAATGTTGTCATGGCCTGCAACGTCACCATAGCTCACATAGCCGATGGGGTAACTCGCCAATCCGGAAGCGCCGCTGTGGCCTTTGATGTAGTCACGAATCCCGCTGCCGCCTGCAATGTCTTTCCGCCTGCTGTAAGGTATGGTGCCGGGGCTTGTCTCGCCGTCCGCTAAATAACCGCAGACATCACCCATTTTGGTTGTAACACCATATTTTTCGGCCCATACACGGCTGACACTTCTCAGGTAGGTGGCGAAAATCTCAGTGGTCCCGCTGGCATCCTGACGGTAGACAACCTGAATGTCCGCGTTGGGCAGCTGTGCGTTGGGGTTCAGTGCAGTGATGCGCCGATCGTTCCACTTGCTGATTTTGCCCATGTAGATGTCAGCGATGACCTGCGGGGTCAGGCGCAGTTCGGGGTTGCCGGGCAGCTTGTAATTAACGGCAACACCGCCCATCGCCACCGGGATAATCGCGTAGAAATTCCGGTCACCCACCGGGATGTCGGTGATGGAATCGGAACCGCCAAAGTGGGCCTGGCGGGCACGCACGGCGTCAATGCCGGCGCCGGAACCTGTCGACCCGCCGCCAAACATTGCCGTGACGGCGCTGCCGTCAATGTTGTAGCTGTTATAGCCCAGGTCAAACGGGCCGGTTCCTGTCAGCTTCGAGTTTTCGAGATCCTGGGAGGCATTTTTGTAAAGCTCGATCCAGGCGTTCGCTGGGTTGGTGCTTCCAGAGACGACTCTGCCGTAGAGCGAGTTGGCGAAAGTCGCGCCGCGACCGATCATCCTGGCGTTGTCGACAGCAGGCACGACGTCCCGTTTGTCGGTACCGGTGAACGCAAAAGCTGCATTCGGCGGTGTTGTGCGGGGCAGAGAGGCAGTCGTAGCGCCAGAGAAAGAGCCGCCCAACAGTTTAATCACATCGTTGAAGGGCACAAAGATTTGGGCGTCGCCACCGCGGCCGATTGTGCGCGGCTGGGCGGAGAGCGCCACAGTCTTGATAGAAGGCGATTTAGTGCCCACGCCGGTGGTCAGGAAGGCGACACGGGAACCGCTGACAAGGTAAAGGACTTTGTCAACATACTTGATCTCCAAGAAATCAACGCCCACTCTCTTGCCGCATAAGGCAGTTGAATTTAACACGTTACCTAATGCTTCACCTTTGACCAAGCGGGCTTTGCCGACGATCCTCGCTTCCACTGTTGTGCCGTTGAGCGTAACGTTTTGTGTATTTGCCTGGGCGGGGAACGCACCAATCATTAGAAATGCCATGGCAACGATGAGCAGACTTGCAATCAGCTTGACATTAAACCTTTTGTACATTTTTCAATTCCTCCTTTTCGAATTATACAGAATAATTGTTTTCGTCCGTCGTGCTGTCATCCTTGATACCAACACGCCCCGTAATTGTTTAATGCGCATCACTGGCCAGCTTCCGCTGTAGCACCACCCCTCTCGCTGAATTTTTGACCGCAGATGAAGTGCTTAATGGCATGTTCAACTGTGCAAAAGGATGTTTCATGAAGTATAACGCCACACTTCTAAGCAGAGTATAGCACTCGAATATTAACGCCATACGCGTTTCGTGTTAATCAAGATTAACTTTTGACTACAGCTTGCTAAACTCTTTGTTAAAATAACTACTCAGGTTCCCACTGCCTAGCCCTGACCGGGACGAAGCGGATCTGCTCTTTCGCCGGTTTCCAGAGCGGATACAGGCAGTAATAGGACAGTTCGTTCTTCCGAAGTTGCAAAAAAAAATAAGCCGTCCTCCTGCAAGCAACATGCAAGGGGATGGCTTATTTTTAGGGATTAACTCTGCTTAATATTTGTTCCAGGGTAGCTGTGAAGCGGTTGTCATCCTCAGCTGTTCTTTTCTTTGGGCCTTTGGTACGACCGCCGCCCCGGCGGAATTTTGCTTTCGCTTCCCGCTCTTCCAGGAGAAAATCCATGCTTTCCAGGCGGAACTCCCGGCCTATCGGGCTGAGACAGGCTGCCCGTTTACCCAGCACCATGGCTGCCAGGCCCCAATCCTGGGTAACGACGATATCGTTGGGTTCCGTGAGGTTCATTACTTTTACATCAGCCTCTTCGGATGCGTTTCCGACTGTTATATGGCAGTCCGACTGGATATTGTGGTTAAAACTGGCCACAGTCCAGACAGGGACCTGAAATCGTTGTCCCAATATAAAGCAGATTTGTAGTACCTGCTTTGGGCAGGCATCGGCATCAACCAGTATTTTCATCAGTGTCAGCCTTAATATTTGGGCCTTCTGGGTCGGCTGCCGCTACTGCCGCCGCCGCGAGTATCACCGCCGCCACCCCGATAGTTGCTGGAACCTCGGTAGCCGCCGCGCTGTCCTTGGCCTTGACCTCCGCCACTTCTGCTGTCATTACGTTTCTTAGACCAGTGGGAAGTTTCTTCCGTAAGCTTGACCGGTGTTTGATCCGGCTCTTTTGTCATCATTTTTAACGCTGCCGCTAGGATGGTTACCGGTTCAAATTCGTTTAACAGGTCTTCGGCCAGTACCTGGTAATGGGAGACATCTTCCGTCTCCACCGCTTTAACCAATTTATCCACAGCTAAGCGCTGCTGACCGACAATGGCTTCCTTGATGGTGGGAATTGTCTGACGCATTATTTTTCGCTTTGTTAAGCGTTCAATCGTTCTAAGCTGATTAAACTCCCTGGGTGCAACAAAAGTGACGGCAAGCCCCGATTTTCCAGCACGGCCGGTCCGGCCGACACGGTGGACATACCCTTCCGGGTCTTGCGGGATGTCGAAGTTGTACACATGCGTAACGCCGCTAATATCCAGGCCCCGGGCAGCTACGTCGGTAGCGACCAGAACGTCTACGCCACCCTGTTTAAATTGTCTCATAACGCTGTCTCGCTTAGCCTGGGTTAAATCACCGTGAATCCCTTCGGCAGAGTAACCGCGCTTGTTTAAAGCCTCATAAAGCTCGTCAACACGCCGTTTCGTACGGCCAAATACAATGGCTAACTCCGGTGACTGGATATCGAGCATCCGGCAGAGAACATCAAACTTCTGCTTTTCTTCCACTTCAACATAGTACTGCTCTGTATTGGGGACGGTGACCTCTTTTGACTTAACGCTAATCATCAGAGGATCCTTCATAAAGCGCCTGGCCAATGCCTGAATCGGAGCCGGCATCGTTGCCGAGAAAAGCATGGTCTGCCGTTCCGAAGGGATTTCTTTAAGTATGGCTTCTATATCTTCAATAAAGCCCATATTCAGCATTTCATCAGCTTCGTCAAGAATAACCACCTTTATCTCATTCAACCGAATTGTCTTGCGACGGATATGGTCTAAGAGCCGTCCCGGTGTCCCGGCAATAATTTGCGGCCTCTTCTGCAGCGCCCGAATTTGACGGGTAATATCCTGCCCCCCGTAGATAGGTATTGTGCGAACACCCTTATACTGTCCGATTTTATTTAACTCTTCTGCCACCTGCACCGCCAATTCCCGGGTGGGTGCAACAACAATGCCCTGGATATGAGGAAAGCTGATATCCAGTTTTTCAATCAACGGCACGCCGAATGCAGCTGTTTTTCCTGTGCCGGTATGGGCCTGACCAATTAAATCTTTTCCCTCCAAGGCGGCAGGTATTGCCTGTTCCTGAATCGGGGTTGCCTCTTCAAAGCCCATATTGCTGATTGAACGAATCATAGTTTCGCTCAATCCAAAATCATTAAAAGTTTTCATACGCTTGTTCTCCTTACTGAACATAAAATCCGCCTGACTATTTGCCAGGCGACGTTTCCTTGACAATCATAACAGAGACACCGGATTTCGTCAAGTTTGGCAAATTATCGGTAATTAATAAACTGCAGCTCCAAGTCATAGTCATTTTCCCTTAAGAATGCGATTACAGCCTGAAGGTCATCGCGGTTTTTCCCGGATACTCTAATCTGGTCATTCATAATTTGTGCCTGAACTTTAATTTTTAATCCTTTAATATCTTTAACAATTTGCTTCGCTTTTTCTGACTCAATTCCCTGGTGTACTTTGATCAGTTGGCGGACTGTTCCACCTGACGCGTCCTCCAATTTACCGTATTCCAAGTTCTTAATCGGCACCTGCCTGCGAATCATCTTTGTTTGTAAGATATCAACCGCACTTTTGAGCCGGAAGTCGTCTTCAGCACTTATTTTCAGGCTTTCCCCCTCCAGTCTGACCTCTGCTTTGCTCCCCTTAAAGTCATACCGCTGGCTGATTTCCTTGTTTGTCTGGTTGATGGCATTATCAAGTTCCTGTAAATCCACTTTGGAAACAACATCAAACGATTCATCTTTAGCCATAATCAATCTCCTCTCTGAAAATAATTTTGCCTGCCTACCGGGGTCAGATTGCTAAAAAGTATTATACCCTATAGACATGCAGCAAAGCCCCTTCGCTCGGCGAAGGGGCTTTTGTTTAGATGCCAAGGATTTTTTCTACCTGCCCCTTCATTTCTCCCGTTTCGCATACTGTTTTGTGCAGCACCGGTCGGGTGCCGATATCCTTTATCGCGTCCGGAATGTCATGACCTGTGAGTTTACTCATCTCATGCAGCAATGCAAATTCATCGGCGAATGCAAACCGGGGCTCAATGGACTTCATGACATCGGCGGGAAACTTGTAAGGGCTGGCCGTAGAAATCACTATGATTTTGGTCGGGTCTGACGTAACCTCTTCATATTCACGGCAAACGGAATATGCAACAGCCGTATGAGTATCAATCAAATAGTTGGATGATAAAAACAACTCCCGAATGGATCTGGCAGTATCGTCTTCCGTTGCATACCCGCCAAAAAAGTCTCTTAACCCAAACTTCAATTCCTCCGGGATATCATATTTGCCAGAGGATGAGAGTTCTTCCATTAGCCGGCCGGTTACAGAGCCATCTTCACCGCTGACGTGATAAAGTAACCGCTCCAGGTTACTGGAGACAAGTATATCCATGGACGGAGACATGGTGACAACAAAATCACGATTTTTATTATAGTTGCCGCTTTGGAAAAAATCGTAGAGTACTTTATTTTCATTGGAGGCACAGATTAATTTTTTGACCGGCAGCCCCATTTTCTTAGCATAGTACCCTGCCAGAATGTTCCCGAAGTTCCCTGTGGGTACCGCAAAGTTAATCTCTTCTCCCAATTCAATTTCCCCGGATGCGCAAAGACGCAGATACGCATGAAAATAGTAAACAACCTGGGGTACAAGCCTGCCGATATTGATGGAATTGGCCGAGGAAAACATATAGCCCCGCTCATCCATGGCCTGCAGCAATACCTGGTCGGCAAACATACTTTTTACACCGCTTTGGGCGTCGTCAAAATTGCCTTCAATCCCGATAACATAGGTGTTATCACCACTCTGGGTGGTCATTTGCCTTTTTTGCACCTGACTTACACCGTGCTCCGGGAAAAACACTATAATCTTTGTACCTGCAACATTAGCAAAGCCTTCCAAAGCAGCTTTGCCTGTATCTCCAGATGTAGCTGTAAGAATTACAATTTCTTTGTTCATATTAAGCTTACGGGCTGCCATTTTTAAAAGATACGGCAGAATTGACAGTGCCATATCTTTAAACGCCAATGTAGGCCCGTGATATAGCTCCAGGAAGGAAACGCCATCTTTTTTCTGCAGCGGAGCAATTTCCGGCGTATCAAACTTTTTATCATATGCCTGTTCTATGCATAGCTTTAATTCATCTTCCGTAAAATCTGTCAGGAAAAGCTTCATGATTTGATACGCTAGCTGCCTATAGTCCAGTGTCTGCAGCGTTTCCAGAGACGTTTCCAAAACAGGAACGGTGTCGGGGACAAACAGCCCGCCGTCTTTGGCAATACCCTGCAGAATTGCTGTAGCAGATGGTACCCGTTCCTGATTTCCCCGGGTACTTTGGTAGTATAGCTGCGTCATACTGATGCCTCCTCGTTCTTTAAGAAGAAATCAATGAGCCTGTACCCTTTGTCCACATACAGCCCGGTACCGGCGGCACAACGCTCATCATACGTGTAGTCAGGGTTGTCCCGTTCATTGCTGCTGTCGTAGATTAGGAAAGGTACAGGGTCGCTGGTGTGAGTTCGCAACGACAGTGGGGTAGCATGGTCCGGGAGGAACATAAGTTTATATGCCTCACCCGTTGCGTCAAGACGCTCCCGCAAAACACCAACAACTTCGCGGTCAATCAGCTCAATGGCTTTTACTTTATTATTGATCTCACCACGGTGGCCGCATTCATCAGGGGCTTCCAGATGAATATAGACGAAATCCAGGCCCTTTTGTAGCGCAGCCAATGCCGCCTCCGCTTTTCCCCTGAAGTTTGAGTGGATAGTACCGGTGGCACCGGGCACATCAATAGACTCAAGGCCGGCGCAGATGCCAATTCCTTTGATTAAGTCAACAGCAGAGATTACAGCGCCTTTCAGGCCGTACTTTTCCGTGAAACCGGAGAGCAGCGGCTTCTTTCCTTCTCCCCAGATCCAAATAGAGTTAGCAGGCCTAAGACCCTTTTGCCTTCTTTGCCGGTTAACAGGGTGACCGGCCAGAAATTCCACACTTTTTTTCATCATGGCAGCCACAGTTTCGCTGCTCTTACCTGCGGGCAAAAAATCTGCAATCTTTTTGCCCAGTATGTCATGGGGAGGGGTAAGCCGCCAGTCATAGGGGCCATTTTCCCACACCATCAGATGTCTGTAACTGACGCCGGGGTAAAATTTAATCTGCGGTGTACCAAAAGTACGGTCTACCTCAGCGATGAGCTCTTTGGCTTCCGCTGAGGAAATTTCATCGGCGCCATGATCAAGCATAACTCTCTCTTCGTATGTACTCTCATCGGAAAGAGTCACCAGATTACACCGGAAGGTAATATCCGTCTTTGCCATGGGAATGCCCATGCTGGCAGCTTCAAAAGGTGAGCGGCCACTGTAATAAACACAGGGGTCGTAGCCCATAACTGATAAATTTGCCGTGTCACTTCCCGGACTCATTCCTTCTGGAACTGTCTTCACCATACCCAGAGTTCCTCTCCTGGCCAGGCTGTCGACAAATGGCAGATCAGCAGACTGCAAAGGCGTGCGGTTTTTAAGCTCCGGCACAGCATAGTCCGCCATTCCGTCTCCTAATACAACGATATACTTCACCCTGTTCTCCCCTTTGGAAATAGAAAAATTCGTTATGCTTAAACTTATACCATAGATTCCGGCTCCTGACTACCTTTCAGCTAAAAAAACCAGGTAAACCATGAATACGTTAAGGAAAAGAAGTACGAGAAGGCGTACTCTTTTCAGTACTCTTGATAAAAATTTACAAGGCAAGAAAAAAGCTTCGCGTACGCGAAGCTAGTTCAGCCAAAACCCTTCATCGTCTAATAAACCCGAACCATATAAGCCGGGGAATTCGTCTAATCTGCTGCTTACAAGCTGACCGCCTTTAAAAAAGAGATACAGACCCGTCGGATCCTGTTCAAAAGGTGAAAACACCCATACTTCCCTGTTAAACTGCGGGTTTACAGCAATACTCCGGATTAATACCGGCGGTTCACCCAGGAGTTCCCGTACTCTTGCCACAGACTCTCCGGTCAGTGTGGTCGTCTCCGGCGTTGGGAAGTAAGCTTCCCACCCCGGTTTTGGCTGGCGGTTAATTACCGGAGCAGGCGCCTGTCCCTGATTCCGGAGTTGTTCCACTTCTTCCTCCAGTTGTGCAACCTGGGATTCCAACTCCCCGTTTTCAGTGGCAAGCGTTTCTTTTTCGTTTTCCAAAGCTTCTACCCGGGCCTGCAAATTAGCAATCTGTACATTCTTCTGGGTCGGTCTCGTCAGAAGATATGTAATACCGGACGCCAGCAGTGCTGTTATTGCTGCTGTAATCACAACAGGCGTCACCCAACTGTGTTTCCTGTCCAATCATTTCACCTCACAAAGTATTCCTTTCCTTACTAGCGTTTCTATTTTGCTAAAAAGTATGAGTGATTAACCCCATAAAAAAAGGCATTTCCGGTATTAACCGGAAATGCCTTCAGTTTAATTTGATTTATATGCGAGTAACGTTGGCCGCTTGGGGACCACGGTTGCCTTCAACAACATCAAATTCAACTTCTTGACCTTCTTCTAAGGTCTTAAAGCCTTCACTCTGGATAGCGGAGAAATGTACGAATACATCTTCACCATCATTTTTCTCGATGAAACCGAAACCTTTTTCTGCATTAAACCATTTTACTTTTCCTTGCATTTTGTTGCCTCCTAAAAATAATTTGAATCAAAAAGAGGAATAACGTCAAAACCTTTCATCGTTGCCATTCAATGTCTTAGTCGTTCGATCGTTCTCTTCTTTTTAACACTAGTAGTAATATTACCATATTTTTAAAAGAAATACAACTAAATAATAAATATTTAAATATTTTACTAACTATTGATACTTTAGTTAAAAATAGCTTTATTTCATAGGCAGAATATAAAAGTAAATCATCAGGTAATGTAATGTTGTTCCCAAGAGTACAAAAATATGAAATATCTCATGGAATCCAAAACGTTTGGGCGAAAAATTTAGCCTCTTTGTTGCATAAACAATTCCCCCAAGAGTATATGCTATGCCTCCTGCAAAAATCAGGATGATTGCCCCAGCAGGCAATATACTGACAAGCTTTGTCAGGGGGATTACGGCCATCCAACCCAAGCCGATATAAATTGCGGTGGAGATATAACGGGGAATCCGTACAATAAATATTTTCAGCAAAATGCCCAGGACGGAAATAGACCATACGGCACTAAGCATCGAGATTTTCCACCAACCATCCAACCCGTAATAAAGAATAGGCGTGTACGTTCCGGCAATTAACAGAAAGATAGCTATATGATCCAGTTTTCTTAACAACTGCTCCTTCTTTGTTGTGGTTCGAATCCAATGATACATGGAACTGGCACCGTACAGGGCAAGAATGCTTACACCATAAATCCCCATGGTAATAAGCTTCGATGATTCACCCGTTGATTTTATCAATAGCAGAATGAATCCCGCTATACCAACTAAGAACCCGATGAAATGGGACCATGTGTTAAAAGGTTCTTTCATTTTAAGGCATTTCATTGTACGTGCACGTCCCGTCTCCAATTTATCTTCGAGCATCAATAAAATTATATCATCACTGCACGATGCTTGCAAATAATTTACATCTTTATACAGGAAAACTATAAATTTTGAGGAATATTCACACTAAGAAAAAAATTGATATTATCCTGGTTACCTGGAAAGAGGTATTGTTGTGTTTATTACCTTGAATCAATTTAAAGAAGCAAATAAGCGTTTAGAAGGTATTATTAACGAAACTAAGTTAATATACAGTACCGCTTTTAGTTGCGAGTCGGGAAATGAAATTTATATAAAACCGGAAAATTTGCAAATTACCGGAGCCTTTAAAATTCGTGGCGCCTACAATAAAATTTCTAAACTATCGCTTCAGGAAAAACAAAAGGGCCTTGTCGCTTCGTCTGCAGGTAATCACGCTCAGGGAATAGCCTACGCTGCACAAAAGCTGGGAGTAAAAGCGACAATTGTTATGCCCAAAACAGCCCCCCTTATTAAAGTGGAAGCAACCAGAGGCCACGGCGCCAAAGTTGTTTTATCCGGGGACTGCTATGATGAAGCCTATTCTGAGGCAAAAAGACTGGAGAAAAAACACGACTACATCTTTGTCCATCCGTTTAATGACTTGGATGTAATTGAAGGACAAGGCACAATTGCCCTGGAAGTTCTCAGCGAATTGCAAAATGCAGACAGTATTCTTGTTCCCATTGGCGGAGGTGGGTTGATTAGCGGGATTGCCATGGCCGCCAAGGCCATGAAACCTGACATTAAAGTTATCGGGGTGGAACCTGAAGGGGCACAAGCTATGAAGGTTTCAATCGAGTGTAATAAGCTTACCTTCTTAGACCACGTTAATACTATCGCTGACGGAGTTGCTGTTAAAAATCCCGGGGAACTGACTTTTGCAATTATCCGAGATTATGTCGATGAAATTATCACAGTTTCTGATTTTGACATCATGGAGTCTTTTCTGCTTCTTTTGGATAAGCACAAATTAGTTGGCGAAAGTGCAGGAGTCTTATCTCTGGCAGGCCTAAAAAAGATCACTCAAAAAAACAAAAAAATAGTTTGTATTATCAGCGGCGGTAACATCGATGTGTTAACCATTTCTGCTATGATTAACAGGGGTCTCCTGTCCCGAGGACGAATTTTTGGCTTTTCTGTAAATTTGCCAGACAGACCCGGTCAGCTTAAAATAATTACTGGCCTTTTAGCAAAGTTGAATGCTAATATCATTAAACTCGATCATAACCAGTTTAAGGCATTTCACCGATTTATGGAAGTTCAGCTAGAAGTAACCGTAGAAACTAACGGTCACAGTCATATAAAAAAAATTATAGAAGAATTTAAAAAGGCAGGCTATGACATTACTAAGGTTTATTAACAATCTACCCCATAGTTTTGTTGTAGTTAAACTGCGCAATTATTTTGATTATATTGGGGGGGCTACTATCTATGTCGGATAAAATATTAGTTGTAGACGATAATGCTTTTAATTTAAAATTATTATCGGATATACTGCAAAAAGCAGGATACGTGGCATCTACCACACAAGATGGTTCGCAAGTAATTAAAATCGTAAATGAGAGTCCTCCGGATATTATTCTTTTGGACCTTATTATGCCGAATATTGACGGGTTTGAAATATGTAAACTTTTAAAGGATAATTATCAAACAAAGGATATACCTATCATCATGATAACTGGACGGACAGATTCGGAGTCAATAAAAAAAGCACTGGAATTGGGAGTTTTTGATTATATTAAAAAACCCATTGAAGAAATTGAAGTGATAGCCAGAGTTCAATCAACTCTTCGTTTTAAAGAACAGCTGGAACAGCTAAAAGAAATGAGCCTTAAGGATGGATTAACAGGGTTATACAACCATTACTTTTTAATAGAATTATTTGAAAAGGAACTAACCCGACATGAGCGTACAGGCCAGGGAATGGGATTTATTATGGTCGACATTGATTTCTTTAAAAAAGTTAATGATACTTATGGTCATCAGACGGGAGATTTTGTACTAAAGAAATTATCGAATTTACTTACGAAATCGGTCCGCCAGGGAGATGTTGTGGGAAGATATGGCGGAGAAGAATTTGGGATCGTTTTTGCAAACTCATCCAAAGAGGACGCAATCAGGGCTTGCGAAAGAATCAGAAAAAGGGTCGAAAACTACGTATTCAATGTATCTGAAACAGACATCCGGATTACTGTAAGCCTGGGAGTCTGTTATAAAGAACCGAATACAACAATGACCTGTCAGGAAATGATTCAATATGCCGATAAAGCTCTTTACACTGCCAAGCGAAACGGCCGCAATCAATTTGTAGTGGCTGATATTTAAGATCTCACTTCATCTAACCCAACATAAAAAGAATTCCTATCAGCCTTAGTTCTGTATTAGAAGAACTAAGGCTGTATCTGTTAGGACGTTTTAATTAATATAAATTTATAGCCTGCAAGGGAAAATAAGGGAAACCTTCCGTTCGTCACTTATGGTAGGGTTCACCACGGATTATTTTAAAGGCGCGGTAGAGTTGTTCGAGGAGCATGAGGCGAAAAAGTTGGTGGGGGAATGTAAGGGATGAAAATGATACGTGCAGGTCTGCTTTCTGCAAAAGACGCGGCGACAGCCCCAGGCTGCCGCCGATAAGGAACGTAATATGGCTTTTGCCGGCGGTACCCAAATCCTCAATGTATGATGCCAGTTCCGGGGAAGAGAGGGATTTGCCCTTGATGGCCAAAGCAATCAGGTGAGTTCCTGGCTTAATCAGAGCTTCCAGTCGGTCCGCTTCTTTTTCAAGCAGCGCGTCTTCGTCTGCCGGGGATGCGTTGTCTGGGGTTTTTTCATCTTTGACTTCCCGGATTATCACTTTGGCATAGGAAGACAGTCTTTTTTCATACTCTGCTATGCCGGCGGCCAGATACTTTTCTTTAATTTTACCCACAGTGAGTATTTGAATCTGCATTGTACACCTCGTTTATACAACTAAGAAGATTGGCGGACGGGGGCAAAAATCACAGTGGGACGGAGCCGTCCAATCGGTGAAGCTGACTTTATCCAAATGATAAAGATCGGGTGGAGATTCGTAGACGTCTACAAACTCTTCGATGGCTTGTTCCAGATGGTCTTCACAGATGACGTACATGGGACGCCTCCTCTTTAACTGTCCAGGATATTCATGATAAAAGGCAGAATATCGGTTAAATCGGTCAGTGGGGATACGGTGTGAGCACCCGGACCCAGAAGGAGCAGAGGGACAGGGTTTGTCGTGTGTGTCCCGGACGACAGATCTTCCAGATTGCCGTGATCGCTGGTAATGATCAGCATAGTATCGCCAAAATCAAGGTTTGACGTGACGCTGCCAAGGAAACGATCAATGGTGTCAATACACTTGGCGGCTTTTTCCCGATCCCGTTTATGGCCGATCATATCGGTAAGAAAATACTCAAAGAGGACAAAATCATAATGGTCTGCTGCCCGAACCAGCGTTTCGCCGGCGGCCTCCGGGGTAACGAGCGGTACCTGATGGCCCAGTTCGTGTAGCACTTCATTGGTAATATCGGAATATACAGACCGGCCTGCTGCCATATCTTCAAACGTATAGAACGGCAGGTCGGCGTAGAGGTTGAGCATAGTAGAAGCGGAAAAACAGACCTTTCCTTCCGAAAGCAAAGTGAAAAACTCCGGACGGAATCCGTTTAAAAACGTGGGCTTTTTTCCCATGCTTGCTATTTTTTTTAGTATTCCCTCTGCTTTTAATATATTACGTAGCGGTTCGTTGGGAAAGCCACGAAGATGCCGGCCTAATGCTTTGGGAGCATTCACGCCTGTAAAGAGCGTAGTTTGGCCTGTGGCGCTCTGGGGGCAACCGGGCATGCCAAGGCTAGCGTCCAGAGCTTGCAATGCTGCCAGAGTGTCTGGTATCCCCACAGCATCGATAGTCAGGTCTCTGCCACCCAGCAATTTATTCAGGCAAGGGGTATCCGTAGTTGATAGTGGATTGTTTTTACCCGACGGAGCCAATCCCAAACCGTCGATAAAAAATAGTACGACCCGCACGTTTTTCCTCCGTTTTTAATATTATCATATCATAGTAACCATGGCAAAAAAAGGGGCGGCTAAAAGCCGACCCTTTTTGCGTTTTCGCGTTTTCATATTGTGAAAGAATTTAGTCAAATGGTCAAGCCTGACCCCCTTAGTTGATGGATTCGGGGAGTTCGGCAAGACGGATATTTACTGTTTGCTCCTGGCGGTCACGGAAAAAGGTGATTTCGATTTCTTCGCCAACGTCGTGTTCAAAGATAATACGGCGCATATCGCTGAAAGTGGAGATTTTTTTGCCGGCCATGGAGACAATGACGTCACCACGGCGGATGCCGGCACGGTGAGCAGGGCCGTCGGTGACTACATCCTGAATGAGAACTCCGTACGTGACAGGAAGCTGCAGTTGCTTAGCAAGAGTTTCGTCAACGTCTCCTCCATGGTACACGCCAATCCAGGGTCTGATAATCCTGCCATGGCGAATCAGATCCAGGGAGATTGTTTTTACGGTATTGGAGGGAATGGCAAAGCCCATTCCCTCCACACCGGAGATTTTTATTTTAGCGGTATTAATACCAATTACTTCCCCGTTCAGGTTAACCAGGGGGCCGCCGCTGTTTCCGTCATTAATGGCGGCATCCGTCTGGATAAAGGTAAAGTTGTGTTCGTTGATGTTAATTGCCCGTTCTTTGGCGCTGATTACACCTACGGTGACCGTCTGAGAAAAAGCGATTCCCAGCGGATTACCGATGGCGATGGCAGCCTCACCGACAGCTAGGTCATCGGAGTCACCCAGTTGAGCAGTAGGCAAGCTACTTTTTTCAATTTTTATAACAGCCAGGTCTGTGGCTGGGTCAGCGCCAACCAGGCGTGCCGGTACTTCATCCCCATTGCTCAACGTTACACTAAGCTCGTGGGCGCCGTCGACAACGTGGTTATTGGTGACAATATATCCGTTTTGGTCAATAATGACTCCTGTGCCGGTGGCACGCTCCGATAAAATAGTACGCCCGTGGAAGAAATCATACGTCATCGCTTTGTTCGTAATTCCCACTACCGTTGGAAGAACCCGTTCTGCAGCACGGACAATGGCTGTATTCTGATACTCCGGCAAATCGCGCTGTGTATAGGGAACCCGCTCCTGAGATTCCGGAGGAAAGACGGGATCGGGTAGTGTTTGAGCTATGTCAGGCACAAGGAAGCGGAACATAATAAAGGCAACAAGCAAACCGCCCAGAACGGCACCGAACAAAGCTGTCAGTAAAACACCGGCCAGATTCGCTCTTTTAGGCTGGTTAGAGAAGCCGTTAAAAAAGTCCATAATCTCTTCCTCCCGTATAGTGTTATCCTTCACAAACTGTGGGCTGTGATGATTGTAAACAAACTCTCAACATAACTATAGCAAAAACTTGTGACAAAAATATGAATTTTATGAATGCGTGTATGGAAAAATTATCCCCGCCGGAGGGGAAACCTATGCCAGGCGTAGATGGCAGCTAGGTATATGACGCTCTGCAACCTGCACCGTAAACTGGCGGTTGGGGCTGAACCCGAATTGTTCCAGCCGGTCACAGGCAGTATCAAACGCCAGGCTTGGACGGTTGTTTTCTTCGCTGAGATGGGCCAAAACAACATGCCGGGTAGCCGGAGATAAAATTTCAATAAGCGTTGCAGCGGCAGTTGCATTGGAAAGGTGGCCGTTTGTACCGAGAATACGGTTTTTTAATGACCAGGGATATGTACTATTACGCAACATGTCCTCATCATGGTTTGATTCCAGTATGAGGCAATCTGCATCTTTTAGCTTTTCCAGAATAAACGGTGTTACGCAGCCCAAATCTGTAGCCAGGGCAATGGTGCTGCTGCCGCAGCGAAAGAGGAATCCGACGGGTCCTGCGGCGTCGTGGGGTACCGGAAACGTCTCGACGAGTAAATCTCCGAAGGCCAAGCGGCCCATGCCCGGCAACTTGCGACAGCTTGTCTCCGGCAGTTTACCCAGCTTACAGGCAGAAGCCTGCCAGGTTGGCTCTGTCGCATAAATTGGCAGGTTATAACGTCTGGCCATGATGCCCGCGCCGCAAATATGGTCATTATGATCATGAGAGATTAATAACGCGTCCAGGGATGCTGGATCAACACCGATTTCTGCCAGTGCCGCAGCTAGACGGCGGCCGCTTAAGCCTGCGTCTATTAAGAGCCGGGTATGTTGTGTGGCGATATAGATGGCGTTCCCGGAACTGCCGCTGGCTAGCATACATAATTCAAGCATGTAATTCTCCTGTCAGATGGCATTCTTCATTGAATTTTAGTATTCTGCGCCGACCGGCCACTTCTTCCAGGACGGTAACGGCGGCAGAGGCGAAGGAAAACGGCCATGGGCCGTTAAAGTCCAAACCAAGGTATTCAACAACCATCGCATTTAAATAGCGGCCGTGGCCGATAAGCGCCACAGTCCGGGGGCCTCCGGGGTCAAGGAGCATGGATAGGCCTTTCTGCAGCCGCTGTCTGAATTCGTCCTGGGGTTCCTGCCCCGGGATATCTGCACCGCGCAGGTCATGGCGCAGACGAGAAAAAAGAGCGGGATAACGCTCTTTTATTTCCGGCCAGGATAGCCCCTCCAGTTCTCCCCAGGAGTACTCCCGGTAGATGGGGGAAGGGATGGGGTCAAGGCGTAACAGGCGTGCCGCCGGCGCCGCAGTCTGTATACTACGGCAGAGGTCGCTTGTATATATACGGCCGGGATTATACTGACTTAGCTGCCCTGCCAGGTTTTCTGCCTGCTGTAACCCCAGTTCGTTTAGAGGAAAATCAATATGCCCCTGGAAGCGCTTTTCGGCGTTGGCTGTTGTTTGCCCGTGACGGGCTAAAATAATTCGCATTACGATCCGCCTCAGTCTATTTCAGTAATATTAGCACCCAATGAATTGAGCTTACTGCAAATTTTTTCATAGCCACGGTAAATATGACCGATATCACTGATAACAGTCTCGCCTTCGGCCAGCATGCCGGCCACGACAAAAGCAGCACCCGCACGGAGGTCAGTGGCACGTACCGGTGCGCCGGACAATTGGCTGCAGCCTTCTATAATTGCTGTTCTGCCTTCTACTTTAATACGGGCACCCATCCTTTTTAATTCATCCACATGCTTAAAGCGACCCTCAAAAACGTTTTCCGTAATGATACTGCTGCCGTTAGCCTGGGTGAGTAATACCATGGCCAGGGACTGCAGGTCTGTGGGAAAACCGGGATAAGGAAAGGTTTTGATATCCACCGCCTGCGGTAAGTGGCATCCGATGACTCGAACCTGATCATCTGCCACATCAACAGTCACCCCCATTTCCCTGAGTTTGGCAACAATGGGGTCAATATGTTTGGGAATTACATCGCAGAGAAGTACATTTCCTGCCGTGGCCGCCGCGGCGATCATGTATGTGCCTGCCTCAATCCGGTCAGGAATAACAGAATGATTCACCGGTCCCAGTTCGCTTACACCGGTTATTTTAATCACGTCTGTGCCGGCTCCGCGGATTTGGGCACCCATGGCGTTTAAAAAGTTGGCTACATCAACAATTTCCGGCTCTTTGGCGGCATTTTCAATGACAGTTTTTCCTTTGGCCCGGACTGCCGCCAGCATGATATTAATCGTGGCGCCAACACTGACAATATCCAGATAAATATTGGCCCCGATAAGCTTTTTTGCTTCTACCTTAATAATACCGTGCTCCACTTCCACTTTGGCTCCCAAGGCTGTTAATCCTTTAATATGCTGGTCTATAGGTCGGGGGCCCAGGTCACAGCCACCGGGGACCGGAACCTCGGCGCGGCCAAAGCGCCCTACCAGAGCTCCAATCAAATAGTATGATGCACGTAACTTTTTGACCAGCTCATACGGAGGTTCCCACTTGTCCAATGTTGACGCATCTACAGAAAGAGTTGACGGGCTTTCCCATTGTGCATGAACGCCCAAGAACTCTAATATTTCCACCAGTGCCTGAATGTCGTTGATTTCCGGCAGATTTTCGATCCTTACCGGCGCCGAGGTAAGAATTGCTGCGGGGATAATTGCAACCGCCGCGTTTTTGGCACCGCTAATTTTTATTGTACCCTGTAAAGGGTGTCGACCGCCGGCAATCAATAGCTTGGCCATAGACATAAGCCTCCTACGTAAATTATGCTGTCACTTGTTGTTAAAGCTTTAATTAATACGCTTGTATACGTTGTTATTAGTAACCGGGACAAGTATACTATAAAACTGCTCCAATTAGAATATATTCTGTGAAAAAAGCAGAATTCCTGTTAACTAGACATTTATTTACATAATTACAGTTCCGCGTCCCCGGTGAATGCATTAATGTAAAAGACTGCGCCATCCGTGAAAGCAAACCTCCATACGGGAACAATTTCCCAGCGCTCTGCGTCATAGTCCTGACTGTAATAGCCCAGTGAGATATCAATAATTGTCCGATTTTCCGTGGAGTCGGCAGACTGGACAAACGCATCTGCAGCCTCAGCAGCGGAAACCGTTTGTATTTCCTGTTCTGTGAATCCCAACGGGACAACTCTATAAAGCCTGACCTCTGCCAAACGCCCATCAACTATTTTAACATCGGTATAGCTAAAGAACAGGGGAAATCCCTGATAGGTTTGCAGGTAGCGATAACGGACAAGCGCACCGGCCCGTTGTACGGTGAGGTCGAATTTTAGGTCATCGGACCAGAGCTTGCGTTCTTTAAGAAACCTCTCTACCAGGAAACGCGAGTCCTCACCGGCAGAAGCCTGGAGCGGCTCGTTCACATAAAGCGTTACGACACCGTTTGTGGCAATTTCCAGTGTCTCTTCACCATATGTATAGCGAATATTACCTGTTTCTGTAAGCATCTGTTCAAACGTAACATCTCCCCAAATGCTTCTTGGCCAGGATGCCGGTTGTTGGGGTAGGCGGGAGACATGAAGAAGAGAAAGACGGGGAATCTGGCGCGGAACGGTCGCCAAAACCTCATACCCTGCCGAAATCAGAACATCCCTGGCCTGCTCAGCTTCTTCATTGGTCAGTACCCCACTGGTTTGTAAATACTGGGGGCTTAGCCATAAACGAAAGCCAAGAAACAGGTTTAGCGATAAAAAAGAGAGAATTAAAATTGTTTTCGCTCTGGATAAGTCCATTGCCGCCCTCCTCAGTCGAGCCAGGTCACAAACTGACCTGTTAAACCATGGACGATTGCCGTCCTGCCGTCATCAAAAACCAGGGCCCACACAGGTTGGGATACCGTCTGCATGGCAATAGAGTCCCGCAGGTAATAACCGGCATAAACATCAACAAGGGAGGCGTTGAAGCCTTCCTGCTCAAGCTTGTCCATAATAACCGGGACAGTTAACCTCGGGTCAACCATGACGGTTGGTGTATCCGTTTTCTCGCCCAAAATTTTAACCTGACGGTTGTAGTAAACTACGCCGCGGTCGGAAAAAAGCAATGTAACAGGGGCCCTGCCCCCAATTAGGGGCATGCCGTGCTGTACAGATAAAAACGAGACCTGATACGTATACCATTGCCGTCTGTTCCACCCCAGCTTTTCCGCCGGAATAATGCTGTCCAGGTAGATGTGTTCGGGCCAACCACCCAGCAATTGCAGATACTGAGCTGTCCTGCGCAAAGCGGGAATACGTTCCATAGCCTCGACGCCCGGCTCACTTTTTGGTGACGTATATTCTAATTCACCGTGGTCAAAAAGTCTTAGTCCCCGTTGTCCGTCTGTATATATAACTGCTCCGTCCCGTTCTTCAATTCTCCTGACCAGAGCAATATCCACAAAAATACTGCGTAAAAGCTTATCGATATCGAGGTTTTCCTTTTTGAGCATCCGGGGCGCCAACATAAGCGGAACATCCGGTACAAGCAACTCCCGTCCCGGAACTACTGTCAACGGTTCCCACTCCCTTGCCTCCGTGACAGTATACTGCGGGGCTTCACTAAACACAGCTGATAAACTCTCTGCAAACTCCTGCGGAAGGGGCTGCAGCCCGCTGTGCAACCAGTTACCACCATCACGGAGCCAGACGACGCCCGGTTCCGTTTCATACCAAAACAGTGTGTCCACAGCCAATTCGGCAAGACGAAAGGAAGAGAACCAGATAGAAGGCGGTGTTAAGACAGGGAAGAAAAGCCGTACCTGTACACCTTCCCCTTCTTCCGAGGATTGAACAATTTCTTGCTCTGGGGATGTGGAGACTTCCGGTGTTCCGTTTACATGAAACAGGGCGCTTACAACGTCCCAGGCATTATCATATTCTTCATCCCACGGTTGTAGCACCTGCCATTTGCCGCCGACGCCGAAATGAAGGGCGGGTCTGAGATATTCAGTCACCGGGCGTAGTTCGCCAAATACCAGCTGTTCGTAAGCCGGAGGAGCGGCAGTCTCCAATGCAGGTAAGCCAAAAAGAAGTTGGCCAGTTAAAATAATACTGGAAATAACCAAAAGAAAGAGAATAACTGTTTTTACGCGCTCTGGCATTGTGTTTTGTCCCCTTCCCCCACCGGCAGCCTCTTTGGCAGTGAAATGGTTACCTCTGTATCTTTGTCAGCTTCACAGGAAATAACAATAGTCCCGCCGTGGGCCTCCACAATCTCTCTGGCAATAGCCAGGCCGAGTCCGGTACCGCCAAAATCCCGGGAGCGGGTTTTATCCACAAGGTAAAAGCGTTCAAAGACCCGCTCTGCGTCCTCTGCGGGAATCCCGATTCCATCATCCGTAACACGGACGACGGCATCCGTACCGATATCCTCCAGGCTGACATGAATTCTACCGTCCGGCGACGTATACTTAAAAGCGTTTTGCACAACGTTGATTAAGACCTGTTTCATTTTGTCACGGTCAAAACAATGAATTACTGGCTGATCCGGCAAATCCAGAGTGACAAGCCGTTCTTTCTCCAGAAGTTTAACCTGAAGCTCACCAACTACTTCCAAAACCAATTCATCTAATCTTTGTGCCTCAATCCGCCAGGTGACCTGCTGGTAGTCCAACTGGGAAAGAACGAGCAGGTCTTTAACCAAACGCACCATTCTTTCTGTTTCTTTTTCCATTGTGTTAAGAAAAGAGAGACACGTTTCAGGCTGGTACATGGCCCCTTCCAGCAGTGTCTCCGTGTAACTTTTTAACGTGGTTAGCGGTGTCCTTAGCTCATGGGATACATTCGCTACAAACTCCTGCTGAATGCGGATTAGTTCCCGCTCCTTTGTAACGTCATGAAGAACGATAAGAACGCCGGAAAAAAAGCCGGCAGCACCGGGTGATTCCGGGGTGTGGAAGGGGACATAATTAGCCAGGATTAGGGAGTTTTGCGGTTCAAGCTTGAGCTCGCGGCTTTCTTGCCCTCCCGTATGTAATAATCCTGCTAAATCAACGTGGGCAACGAGAAAAGAGAGCAGTTCTGTGGACGGTTCTTCCCCCTCAGGAATACGCAGTAGCTTGTGAGCTGCGGGATTCAGGTGGAGTATTTGCCCCTCGCGGTTTAACGCAACGATACCATCGGTCATATAGTTTAATATTGCTTCCACTTTCCCTTTTTCAGAGGAAATTTCCTGCAGTGTTCCGTCCAGCTGTTGTGAAAGGTAATTAAACATCTCTCCCAACCGTCCGATTTCATCCTGCGAGCGAACCTTAATCCTCTGGCGGAAGTCGCCGTGGGCAATCTGAGCGGCTTTTGATGTTACTTCCTGAATGGGACCGGTAATCGTTTTCGCCAAAATAAACCCCAGCAATACCGTAACGCCGATAACGAGCACGGCACCTGTTAATAAGATGTATTGCACTTCGCGGAGGATACTGTAGATCGGCTCCAGGGAACCGATCAGGTAGACTACGCCCAGCGTTTTTTCTCCGGAGCGTACAGGCAGAGCCAGATATTTAACTCGCTCCCGGGTTTCCGGATCCATACGGACTTCGTCACTGCGGCTGCCTGTCAACGCCCGGGTGATTTCCTCCTGAATAATACGTTGGCCGCGCAATTCATCCTCCAGGCGGGAAGAGGAAATGACGCGGCCGAAGGCATCAAGAACCATAATATCAGTAGTCCCTGCATAGCGGGAATATTCTCTGACCAAGCTGTCGATGGTGTCTCCCTCGTCCCCGGCCACCAAGTATCGCTCCAGGAAGTTGGCAAGGAGAAGCCCCTGCGATTCCAGATTTCGCGAATAGTTGTTGACGTAGTACCGCTCCAGCGACTGGCTGAGAAAGACGGCAAAAAACTGCATCGCAAACAGGATTAACAGCGAATAGATAAAGACAATCTTCCACTGCACACTTTTAAACATGGCTTTTTCTCCTGAAAAAATATCCTGCCCCCCGTTTTGTTACGATGTACCGGGGCTGACTTGGATTGGGTTCAATTTTTTCACGCAGCCGGCGGATTGTTACATCCACCGTACGTTCATCACCGTAGAAATCATAACCCCAGACTTCCTCCAGCAGTTTTTCTCTGCTGATTACGAAGCCGGCATGACGCAGCAAATATACAAGGAGCAAATATTCTCTGTAGGTCAGGTCTATACTCGTTCCCTCTTTTGTCAGTTCCATCCGGCCTGTATCTAAAACAAGATCCTGACAAGCCAGCTTTTCTCCTACTGGATCACTGGTTTGGGAACGGCGAAGCTGTGCTTTAACGCGGGCAACCACTTCCCTGGCAGAAAAAGGTTTGGTTACATAGTCGTCTGCGCCCAGTTCCAGACCCAGCACTTTATCGAGTTCCGTGTCTTTTGCTGTGAGCATAATAATGGGTACATTGTCGACCCGGCGGATTTCGCCGCAAACGGCAAACCCGTCCTTCTTGGGCAACATCACGTCCAGCAGAACTAAATCGGGCTTCTCACTGTGCAGTAGCCGTAGCGCTTCATCACCATCAAAGGCCAGAACAACGGCAAAGCCTTCCTGCTCCAGATTATAGCGCAGGATTTCAGCAATCGGCTTTTCATCATCGACAACAAGAATTTTCCCCCGAGTCACCGCCACACCTCAATTGCAAGTTTTCATACGTATTCTCCGACAGCAGCTTATTTCCTGCTTTTTGTTGCAGACCAGCGTCCATTGTGCCTGATCCACTGCTCCCAATTTTGCACCATATTTATCTTATCTACCCCGTAAACATCTTGGAGCGCCTGGTAAAACGGACTTCCCTCAGCAAGGCGATCGATTAAAGTATTAATCCCCTCCATGCCCTGCAATTCTTCCAGATATGAAACCATACTGAGAGCCTGCCTATATGCCAGAGCCTGGTTAGGAAGGCTGTCAAATGAACTGTCCATTTCCTTCAGGCTGTATAGCGGGTTTTTTAAAGAGCTGCCGTTCTCTAACCATTCATAGCTCAGTATGTTATATTCCATAAGCTGCGCCAATCCTTCACTGAACCAACGGGTGTAATTCCCTCCGGTGCGTATATCAAGAACGTAATGGGTATATTCGTGGACCAGAGGCCCCTGGCGGGTAAAAACAATTGCCCGTTCGCTTTCATCCACCCAATCCCAGGCATCAGGAGAGAGGACTTTTACTGTTTCTGCCAGGTACACTCCCAGTGCTCCCGTTCCTTCCCCCCAACCGAAAACCTCCCGGAAAAGTTCCTGTTCCGGGATAATAACCAACCAGGGCTTACCCGGACCCTGAAGGTGTGGCAGCTCTTTGGCGACCAGTTGCGCGGCTTTGTCGGCTTCCGCAGCCACCCATAAAGCTGTCTGTCCTTCTCCGGAAGGGTAGCGCACATGAAAAGTATCACCCTCTAAAGACGGCCAGTCCCGGTAATAACGCCGGACAGACATCTGGGTAACACCAAAAGGCACTCCAAAATAGTTAATAAAAAAAAGTCCTCCTGTCAGGGAAAAGAAGAGGACAGCCAAGGCGGCAAGGAAAATGATTTTTTTATTCGTACATACTCTACCCACGGCACTCCCTCCCCCTTCCATGATACCAGCTATGATTCATGAACGCACTGGAAATGAGTTACAAATAGCCGGAATTTAGAACACGGTCCGGGGTCAGGCTTAACATTTGACTTAATCGCGGGCTTCTTGGGGTCAGGCTTAACATTTGATCTAACTATTTCTTGACCATATAGCTTGCAGTTAGATCAAATGTTAAGCCTGACCCCTGTTTAGCTACGTCAAATGTTAAGCCTGACCCCGCGGTAGCAAAAAAATAACGTGGGGTTACCACGTCATTAAAGAAAATATATTAAGAGGGGGTCAAACTTAATTTCATTATACCGATAGAATATTACAGCCACATTACAGTGAAGTTATTTTTATATGACAGAGTCTGAACATATGAAAGCCCGGGCTGCTCGCAGCCCGGGCCAGAATTTCGTGATTACTAGAAAAAGTTAAGAGGGTTAACGTTGGAGCCGTTGCGCAAAACTTCAAAGTGTAAGTGCGGCCCGGTGGAATTTCCTGTGCTGCCGACACGGGCAATCTGGGAACCTTTGCTTACTTTCTGGCCCACAGATACCAGGATGGATGAATTGTGAGCGTACTTGGTGGCGTAGCCATTGCCGTGGTCGATAGATATCAGGTTGCCGTAGGCACCGCCCCAACCGGCAAATGTAACAGTCCCGGAATCGGCGGCCAGTACTGCTGTACCTGAAGAAGAACCGATATCCACTCCATAATGGAAGCGGGATCCACGCATACCGTAGCGGGATGTAATTCTTCCGCCTCCGGATACCGGCCAGAGAAAACGTCCGGTGCCGGCGACGGGAGCTGCTGCTGTTCCCCTGGCAACAACTTGGGTCTGAGGTTCTTCAATGATTACTTCGCCGAGAATTTCCCTTTGAACCTCACTGCCGTTTGTCTGCGTAATACGGTATGTAACTTCTTTATATCCGTACTTACCCGGGGTAATAACTTTTGTAGCGCCCTTATACATTTTACTGTCATTTTGATATTTTGTTTCAAAAGGAATTCTCTGCGTGAGCATAACTTCTTCTGTTACAGAGACACTTACGAACGGGTCTGCAACTACAAGGTTCAGTTCTTCTCCCGGCTGCAGACGATCTGAATCGCCCAGTTGAGGATTGGCCTGTTGAATTTGGCCCACTGTCATATTGTTACTTCTGGCGATGGTCCAGAGAGAATCGCCACGGGAAACCAGATACGTTTCACTCCGGTCGGTACCACGACGCAGGATGTCTGCCGCTTTATCAGCACTGTATAATGCATCGGGGTCAACCAGTGTCAGCCGGGCTTCTACCTGATCGTTGAGTACTACGGCCTGGATTACAGAATTATCTTTGCCGCTGACGTAGGCACCTTTTAGTTCTTCAATGACCCTGTCATAGTCTTCAATGGCCCGAACAGCCAGCGTTGGCTTGTCGTTCACTATGATAACATACGCATAAACGTCATATTCTAATTCACGGCGCAACTGATCCTTAACCGTCCATTCATCGGGCTGGATACCGGGGCGCTGTTCCCGTTCCACCCGTACTTCCTGCAGGGGCTTTACTGGCAATCCATAACGTTCTGCTTCTTGCTCATGAAGTGCATCTACATATTCTAAGATTTCCGCTTCGTTAGGAACGAAGCCGATTTCCTCATTATCCAAATAAACCACGTATGTATAGGAGCCCGCGTGCGCATTCATTCCTGCCGCTGCAGCCAAAACCGCCACAATAATAAGCAGAGCGCCTATCCTTGTACTATACTTGCGAAGATACCCTAAAACTACATGCATTCTTGCCAATAATATTTCTTTTGTCATAAAACACCTCATAAGTCCCGGCAAAGAATAATTCCGGTTTTTCTTTAGTGCATACGTATAATTCGGCAAGTTTTCAGTCAATTCCTGCTAAACATTAATAAAATATTAAGTTTTCTTAAAAAAATTAAGAGACCATAATGGTCTCTTAGATTTTTTGGTGACCCCTGGGGGAATCGAACCCCCGTTAACGGCGTGAAAGGCCGCTGTCTTGACCGCTTGACCAAGGGGCCTGAATTGGTGAGCCATGATGGACTCGAACCATCGACACCCTGATTAAAAGTCAGGTGCTCTACCGACTGAGCTAATGGCCCACGTTACCCTACGGGTTTATATGTTACTATAACTAATACTCTTTGTCAACGACCAATACTAGGTTTTTTTAGAAGATATCGTGAAGAATTTTTGTCTGCTTTCGCTTAGGTCCGACGGAGACCAGGGCCACAGGGACCTCGGTTAACTCAGCAACACGGCGCACATAGTTTTTGGCGGCGGCAGGGAAATCTTCAAAACGGTCTATCTTTGCCAAGTCTTCCTGCCATCCAGGAAATTCTTCAAAAACAGGCTCACATTCTTCCAGAGCACCTAACATTGCCGGAACATGCTGAATTGTTTCACCTTTATAGCGGTATGCTGTGCAAATTTTAATTGTTTCCTGGCCTGTAAGCACGTCCAGCAGTGTCAGTGCAAGATAACTAAGACCGTTAATCCGGCTGGCATAGCGTAAGACAACAGCATCAAGCCAGCCAATTCGCCTCGGTCTGCCCGTGGTCGTGCCGTACTCACGGCCTATTTCGCGGATTCTGTCTCCTGTCTCATCATGCAGTTCCGAGGGAAAGGGGCCGTCTCCGACCCGGGTTGTATATGCTTTGGCTACCCCGAGTACATGGTTAATACGGGTCGGACCTACACCGGTGCCCATACATGCCCCACCTGCAGTGGGGGAAGAAGATGTGACAAAGGGATAGGTTCCGTGGTCAAGGTCAAGCATCGTGCCCTGGGCTCCCTCAAAGAGAATTTTCGAGCCCGAGCGAATTTCTTCATCCAATAGCAGGCTGGTATCAGTTACGTAGGGCCGAAGAATATCGGCATACTTCCGGTATTCTTCAAAGAGCAGGTCAGCGTCAAATGGTTCTGCATCATAAACTTTTGTTAGAAGCAGGTTCTTGCCTTCCAACAGAAGCGTTAGTTTTCCCCGAAGTTCCTGCTCGTCAAGCAAGTCTGCTACCCTCATTCCGGTCCGGTGTACTTTATCCATATAGGCCGGACCGATACCCCGTAATGTGGTACCGATTTTTCCTTTACCCCGCTGTTCTTCATCCAATTCATCAAACCGCTTATGGTATGGCATGACTACATGAGCACGGTCACTGATGCGCAACTGGGATATATCTATATTTCTCTCCTGCAGCCCGGCCATCTCTTTGGTGAGCGCGGCGGCGTCCAGTACAACTCCGTTACCGATAATACATCTTTTCCCGGGATAAAGAATACCCGAGGGGATAAGATGGAGTTTGAAGACTTCATCCCCAACGGTTAGAGTGTGTCCGGCATTGGTCCCTCCCTGATAACGAACGACCACATCGGCCTTTTCCGCGAGAAAGTCAGTTACTTTCCCTTTTCCTTCATCTCCCCATTGTGATCCAATCAACACAACTGTTGACATACACTCACCCCTTATCCCTTTTCCTTGCCCTTATGGCGAAATAATAGCACAATACTGTTCACCTATGGATATAGTATCCCCAGTCAAAAAAACAACTCAAACAGAATTTTCATTCCATTCGAGTTTTACTACGTTTATACCCACACCTTTTTTAGATAGTCAATGTTTACCAAGGGTAGTTTAGCAGACTAAAGCGTTTTTGTCAAGCCAGACGCTGACTTTCCTGGCCGTGGTCACGGGCGATACTGAGAAACTTATTATGACTTTCCTTAAAGTATAACTGGATGCTACCTACAGGGCCGTTACGCTGCTTGGCAATAATAATGTCCGTCTCGTGCCGGCTCTCCGTATCCTGGTTGTAATACCCTTCACGGTAGATAAACGCGACAATGTCAGCGTTGGCCTCTATGCCCCCTGACTCCAGCAAATCACTGAGAATAGGGCGCTTTTTTTCTCGTTGCTCCACTGCCCGGGAAAGCTGTGACAAAGCAATAACAGGCACTTCCAACTCCTTGGCCAAAGCTTTGAGCGAACGGGATATTCCGGAGATTTCCTGCTGACGGTTTTCACTGCGCTCACTGCCGCGCATTAACTGCAGATAATCAACAAAGACTGCGGCTAGTCCGTGCTCTGCTTTAAGACGGCGTGCTTTAGCGCGCATTTCCATAATGGAAATCGATGCGGTATCATCAATAAAGAGCGGTGCTTCGGCCAACGGCCCGGCAGCCCGTGTCAGCTTTGGGTAATCTTCATCAGAAAGGTATCCCCGACGCAGACGCTGGGCATCAATGTTTGCCTGGGCAACGAGCATTCGCTGAACCAACTGTTCTTTGGACATTTCCAGAGAAAAAACGGCAACGGGCAGCTTTTCATTGACCGCGATATGCTGGGCAATGTTTAACGCCAGTGTTGTCTTACCCATACTGGGACGGGCGGCAATAATGATTAAATCAGAATTCTGGAAACCGCTGGTGATGTTATCCAGGTCGGGGAACCCGGTTGGTATTCCGGTTACTCCTCCTTTGTTCCCCCAAAGCTTATCGATTCGCTCAAAAGCGCTTTTTAAGATATCTTTCATGCTGGAAAAGCCCTGCGGATTAGAACGTTGAGATACTTCAAAAATGGCTTTTTCCGCTTCATCCAGAATTTCGTCCACATTATCCGCCGCTTCAAAACTGCGGGTTACAATACGGGTCGCAGCATTAATCATGGAGCGCAGCACGGCCTTATCCCGAACGATACGGGCATAATAGGCCACATTGGCAGCGGTTGGAACAATGTTGGCCAACGTAGTCAGGTAAGACATACCGCCGATGCTTTCCAGTTGGTTATGCCGGCCAAGCTCTTCGACCAGAGTAACGAGATCAACCGGTTCAGCCCGCTCTGAGAGTGCTGTCATGGCGGAAAATATTTTTTGGTGGCCATCCCGATAGAAGTCTGCGGCGCGCAGGTACTCAGCCGCAGCAATAATTGCATCTTTGTTAATCAGCATAGAGCCGAGCACAGACTGCTCCGCTTCAATATTTTGGGGGGGGATTCGCTCTAAACTCCCGGTCATCGGAACACCTCATTTTATTGGGAAATCTTTTCGTTAATATTTTCAAAAAAATACGGCAATGCTTCTTCCACTGTGGATACCGGAACCACTTTCAGCCCGTCCATGGTAAAAGGAATATCATCTTTATTTTCTTCGGGGATTAAAACTGTGGGAATACCGGCAAGGCGGGCACCGTACAGTTTTTCCGAGATCCCGCCCACAGGACGAACAAATCCCTGCAAAGATACTTCACCGGTAACCGCGACGTTTTGCGAGACAGGCCATCCTTTCATTGCACTAAGCAACACAATAACCGTCGCCAGGCCGGCAGAAGGTCCGTCAATACGACCGCCGCCGATTACATTGACATGAAGGTCAAAATTACTTAACTCTTCGCCTGACAGTCGCCGGATTACAGCCGCTGCATTAAAAACGGAATCCCGGGCCATACTGCCCGCTGTCTCATTAAAGCGCATTGTCCCTTTTCCCGGTTCCCGTGCTGGAAAAGCAACCGCTTCAATTTCCAGGACGCTGCCCAGGTAACCGCTTACGCCCAGGCCGAAAACTTTTCCGGGTAACGTACCCTGTGCTTTTTTCTTTAGTGTATTCGGAGAATATCTCCCCGAGCGCAGAGATTCCATTACCATGTCCCTGTTGATAACCACACAGCTTTTTTCACCGTTTTGGTCCGTCTTATAAAGACCCAGGCCGAAAGAATCTGCCAATAGGTTTACCGCCTGGCGGCCTTCCGTGGTATATTCACTGATTGTTGAAGCGACACCGTCTTCCAGGCAGACTTCCAGCTTTGCTGCTGCATTTTCCACAATACTGCGGACATGATACGGTGTCAGCGGTTCAAAAAAGACGGATGTACTGCGGGAACGAAGGGCAGGGCTAATTTCATCCGGAGAACATGTGGTCGCGCCTATTAAAACAAAATCTGCAGGAGCACCTTCTTCAAAAAGCTTGCGGATATATTGGGGTATCTGGCTGTCAGAAGGATCATAATACGCTGAATCAAAATCTACTTTTTTATCCTCCAGCACTTTCAACAGCTTGCTTTGCAAGTGTACGTCCAATTCCCCGATCTCATCAATGAAAAGAATTCCGCCGTGAGCTTCGGTAACAAGACCAGGTTTCGGCTCAGGCACGCCACCGTCAACCAGGTCCCGTTTTGCGCCTTGATAGATGGGGTCATGGACTGAGCCCAGAAGCGGGTTTGTCGTTTCCCTGGGATCCCAGCGCAGCGTTGTCCCATCCACTTCCACAAACGGCGCATCCGCGGCAAAAATACTCTGCTTTAATTTTTTGGCAGCCTCGAGAGCCAGTCTGGCCGCGGTGGTTTTACCCACGCCGGGCGGACCGTAAATAATCATATGCTGCGGGTATGGGGACGCCAGTTTAGCCATGAGCGCCTGGATGGCCGCTTCCTGCCCGACAATTTCATTTAATGTTTTAGGGCGCAGAATCTCAAGAGCAGTTCTGTTTAACTTTTGGCTTTTCATCTTTTCCAGCTGGGCAAACTTTTTGAGCGTCTGAGGATTCTCAGGACCGCCCTGCTCTTTAAGCAACTGGCGTTTCATTTCCTGGATATATTCTTCATGTCTTTCCTGCATTTTCTCAGCAATTTTACGTTCAATAGATTCTTCCACTGTACGGCGGGCCATTTGGTCAGCAAGCTCTTCATAGAGCGCCTGTAAGACATCGGGGATTTCTTCCGGTGACGGAGGGTTTTCCAGAGCCGGGTTTTCAAATATTACCCGCTGCAGGCCAAGAATACGATCTTCCAGTTTCCGCGACCGCAATAGGGTGAGCGCCTCCAGTTTTCCCGCTTTTAAAACAAGCTTGTCCGCACCAATCATTCCGGAAAGCAAAGCATAAACAGCGTTAATCTCCCGTTTTAGCTGATCTTTGCTATCCATAACATTTTGTGAGAGTCTTGTTGTCAATGTCTTTTTCATTTTATTCTCCTCTTATGTCCTTACTACCAACTGTATATGCGAATCCACATCAGGGTGTAGTTTGATACGGACAGAATACGTCCCTAAGTTTTTTATGGTTTCTCCTAAATCAATCTTCCGTTTATCAACAGTGAACCCTTTTTCCTTAAGAGCGCTGGCTACATCAGCGCTGGTGACAGAACCGAAAAGCCTGCCTCCCTCACCTACCTTGGCCACAACTTCCAGGGTCAGCCCGTCTATCTTTTTCGCCAGGGCTTCCGCAGCAGAAAGAACCTTAGCTACCTTTGCTTCCTGCCTTTTTTCCTGGCTCTGGTGTTCTTTAAGGTGACCGCCGCTTGCTTCAACTACAAGGCCGCGCGGTATTAGATAATTTCTCGCGTACCCCTCAGCCACTTCTTTAATTTCCCCTTTTTTACCAAGGGCTTTAACATCCTGAATTAAAATAACCTTCATTTAAAAATTCCTCCTTTCGGAAACCATCCGACTGTACTTGTTCTGCATAAAAACTGTATTCTCCTGCCCGCAACACGGACAGTTCTTCTGCTAATTTTACCAAGGCAAGGCAAAATTTCGCGAAAGGCGTGTTCTTTTAATTTCCAGGGTGAAAGTAAAAACGCCCGGAGACCGGGCGCTTAGTGAAAAGCTTATTCAGCTGTGTAAGGCAACAGGGCGATATTACGTGCCCGCTTAATTGCCATTGTTAACTGACGCTGGTGTTTCGCACAATTACCGGATATCCGGCGCGGTAAAATCTTGCCACGTTCTGTAAGAAAGCGAGCCAGTTTCCCTGTAACTTTATAATCGATACTCGTTGCTTTATCTACACAGAAACTGCAGATTTTGCGTTTATTCCTGCGACCGCGTTCCCTACGCATGGTGCAGACCTCCTTGACTTAAAATAATTGATACAGCCATTTAAAAGGGGACATCATCTTCCCCGATCATTGAGTCATCAAAAGACGGTGATTCATCACTGGCAGCACGCTTATCTTTACTGCCCGGTGAGCTTAGAAACTGAACACTGTCCGCGATCACTTCCGCTATAGTCCGTTTCTGACCTTCACGGTCTTCATAAGAACGGATCTGCAGCCTTCCGTCAACGGCGACCAAACTGCCTTTACCTAAATATTTGGCACAGTTCTCTGCCTGAGCGCGCCAGACAACAATGGGAACAAAATCTGTCTCTTTTTTCTGGCCAAAACGCCGGTTAACAGCCAGCGTAAAGCTGGCTACGGCCACACCGTTGGCGGGTGTGTAGCGCAACTCGGGGTCTCCCGTTAATCTACCGACAAGAACGATGCGGTTAAGCATGGCTCCTCACCCCCGGTTCTATTGTTCTTCTTTAACAATGAGGTAGCGGATTACATCATCAGAAATTCTGAAATTCCGCTCAAGTTCGTTGGTTACATTGGCTTCGCCAGTGTAATGAAAGAGTACGTAGTACCCTTCCCGGAACTTTTTGTCTACCTCATAGGCCAACTTGCGTCGACCCATGCGATTCACGTTAGTTACTTCACCCTTCTCGCCCTCAATGATCCCTTTAAACTTCTCAACCAAGGCGTCATATGCCTCTTCCTCGAGTTCGGGTCTAAGAATATACATGGTTTCGTACTTTGTCATGGCCTATTCACCTCCTCCCTATGGTCTATGGCCCCCGGTCAATGCCAGGAGCAGGGAAGTACAACCTATATAGTACCATAATCAGCCAGGATTGACAAGGGATGAGTTTTCAGCAGTATGTCCACCCTAGTGTTGTAGCTTATTTTAAGACAAAGACGGTGATCTGCATGGATGTTTATCTGCTTGGCGCCGGGTTTTCCAATGACGCTGGTGTCCCTACTATGAAAAACTTTATGGACGGTGTACATACCGCAGCCGTAGCCTACAAATCCAGGCCGGAAGCTGCTGTTATAGAGGCTGCGTTAGAGATTGCCTTTTCCGGGATGCTGACCGCTTAATCATTGGTGGCTTCTCTTTTGCCGGACGGGATGCCGACTTTCACCGCCGCTTTCTAACAGCGGTGAAAGAAAACAATTCTCTGGAAGAGGTGGTTCTTGTTAACCGTGATGAGGATACCTGCAAAACCATTGGCAGCCTATTGCCAAAAGGGACCTCTTGGCGGTCAGTACCGGGATTTGCGCAGTTCTGCGAAGAAGAAAACTACAAATGATCCGGCCAACTTTGGTCCGGGTCATTTTACTCTGTTGGTTCCGGCAGGATTTCTCGAACGCTTTTTTCGAATTTTCCCCTGGGAATCATTACGCTGCGTCCGCATTCTACACATTTTATACGAAAATCCATGCCGACACGTATAATCGTCCAAATATCACCGCCGCATGGATGTACTTTTTTCATCCGAACCCGTTGCCCCAGGCTATACTCAGCCATCGGTCTCAACTCCCTTGTCGTTGCCCCGATTGTAGATGACACGCCTTGGATAGGGTATTTCAATACCTTTCTCGTCGAAGGTCTTTTTAATTAGACGGCGCAAATCCCTCTCCACCTTCCACTGCGTCATGTTTACCGTCCGTGCAAATAGGCGAATGACGACGGCAGAGTCGCCCAAACCCTCCACACCCAGGACCATGGGCCCTTCCACCACATCCGGCTCATTCTCCGCAAACTGACGAGAGAGTTCCTCCAGCACAGATACCACATAGTCGATATCTTCTTCATATGCCACGCCCACATCTACCAGCGCACGCATGTTGCCGCGGGCTTTGTTAGTAACCGCTTCAATATGACCGTTGGGAATGATATGTAATTCTCCACTAAAGTCTCTTATTTTTGTAATCCGCAGACCCAGTTCTTCTACAATACCGCTATAGGAGCCGGTGGTAATGAAATCACCGACTGAAAACTGATCTTCTAATAAAATAAAGAAGCCGGAAATGATATCACGGACAAGGTTTTGGGCACCAAAACCAATGGCAAGGCCGAATATACCGGCACCGGCCAGAATCGGCCCGATATCCATAATTTCCAACTCTGTCAGCACAAGAATAATCGTTAATGCATAGATAAAATACCGCCAGATAGATACAAGCAGTGCAGAAATAGTTTTTGCTTTATTTTCAGGGAGATGTATCTTCGATTGCCCTTTGATATCAAACAGCTTACAGATTACACTGTTGCCAAAGCGCAACGCAAAGCGGGCGAGAAGGATTATCAATAAAGATTTGATAATCCTTGTTCCCCAGGTTATAGCCATCTCGAAAAAGAACGATTCAAGAAATTCTCCGTTCAGTTGTGTAAAGATCTGCAGCATGCCATCACCTTGTTTTGCGAATCAGGCTTATTTCTTTGCGTCCAATATAGCAGTAACTTCTTTAAATACCTCATCGATATCTTTGGAACCGTCAACGGTAAATAACAAACCCTTATTCTCATAGTATGCAATGAGCGGCTCCGTCTGATTCCGATATACTTCCAACCGCTGTTTTACTGTTTCCACGGTGTCATCTACCCGCTGGTACAGTTCACCGCCGCATTTATCGCATACATTTCGAACTTTGGAGGCGTTAAATTTCACATGATAGGTAGACCCGCATGATTTGCAGACCCGTCTCCCAGTCAATCTGTCCAACAATTCATCCTGATTAACATCAACATTGACAACTCCGGTAAGTGGTGTATTTAATTCCCCCAGGGCAGCACTTAATGCTTCGGCCTGGGTAACAGTGCGGGGAAACCCGTCAAGCAGGTAACCGTCCTGACAGTCAGGCTGCATTAGGCGTTCTTTCACAATCCCGACGACCAACTCATCCGGAACCAGTTCTCCCTTATCCATATACTCTTTTGCTTTCATTCCCAACTCTGTTCCTTCTTTAATGGCAGCACGAAAAATGTCTCCGGTAGATATATGCGGCAAGTTATATTTCTTTACCAGCCTCTCCCCTTGTGTTCCCTTACCGGCACCTGGGGGTCCCAACAAGATAATACGCATTTACTTCCCTCCACTTCGCGTCAGAATATTTGACTTATACTAGTTCTTCCTAAATTAAACAAAATCCTGCTGTTGACATCCAAAAAACCTATAATTTCCTCTTTACGGATTACGGGGGCAAAAACTGCAAAATAATACCCGCCAGTTGATAAAGATATGAGCTGTCCAGGTCCTGTTGGAATACCCTAAATATTGTCATAAAACTAACCGCATCTAAGGCAATACAAATTACTGCCGACAAAAGAACACCATGAACGGCCCCAATCATCATACCGAACATTTTTTGCCACTCCGGAAGCAATTCACTCCGTGAATTTTGCTGACCAAGACGTATCAGCAATGTAGCAACAGAAGCAATTAAGAGAAAAAAAGCAGCCGCGCAAAAAATACGAATTACTACCTGGGTGAGTAAAACAGCAGACATTTCCCTGCCGGCAACGGGAACGGCGGCCAGCTCCGGAGCCATCCGGAACAGGGCATCTCCCGCCAGCCGGGGCAGTAGAATTAATGGTGTATTCTGCGAATATGTAGTAACCGCAACATCGACTTGATTCGCAATATAAACACGCACCAGCTCTTCAATCTGCCACTCCATGTCTAAATATGCCGCAAGGGGCGTTTGTAAAACGACGGCAGCCACTAACGCCACTGTCGTCGTACTTAAATGAAGAAAGGCCAAGCAGGCTCCGTTTATATATCCTTTTGCCGCTGACCATAACACCAAAGTAAGAGCTGCTAAATCGACCCAGGACATCGCCGTCACCTCTGCAACTTTTGTTGATATTTCCCGGGAAATATCAAATTTCCCCTGGAAAGACGCTTCCATATTATTTTGACTCTTTACAAAATGTTAACACATCATCCTTGAGTACAGTATAAAAAAGCCTTAGCTTCAATATACTATGATAAATGTATTCTAGATGGAGGGTCGCTATGTCAGCGTTTCAAAGCCCGGTCATTACCGGGGAAGATAAAAAAACATTTCGTGTTGACAGTTCCGACCCCTTTGCCGTTCAAAAACTAAAATGGGCGCTTCAGCAGTTTCTTGCCGACCTGTATAAGCCGCAATATCATCAACTTATTGTGCTATGTATCGGCACAGACAGATCCACAGGTGATTCCTTAGGGCCTTTAATCGGTACAAAAGTGAGTCGGTTGCAGCCAAAGCGGGCTGTTATATACGGAACCCTGGAAGAGCCTGTCCACGCTGTCAATCTGGAGGAAACGGTGGCAGAAATCGAACGCCTTTACCACTACCCCCTGATTATAGCTGTAGATGCCTGTCTGGGGCGGGCGGAAAGTGTGGGAGCAATTGACATCGGCCTGGGACCGATGCAGCCGGGTGCCGGGGTTAATAAAACGCTCCCGCCCGTCGGACAGTTACATATAAACGGCATAGTTAACGTTGGAGGTTTTTTAGAATATTTTGTTTTACAAAATACCCGCTTGAGCGTGGTTATCCGAATCGCGGAGGCCATTGCCAGAGGTTTATATCTTGGGTTGCAAAGCCTGCCGCAGACAGCAGACACAAGCAAGTCGCTACCCCTGCAGCGGGTATAAGAGCCTGAGCGCGCACGAGGAGTAGAACGTTAAAGGCCGCTGTTCAATGCGAACGGCGGCCTTTATACTACTTTAATGAAGCCATTTGCTTTCTAACTCCTGCAAAATATCTTGCGGTGTTTTGCCTCGGGCATTCACAACCGGTGCATCAATTACGACATTTTGAATATCCATCATATTATTATCCATGCCACTGACCACGGCTCCGTCCACTTGTTGACCAGACTGCATGCCAACCACCTGATATCCTTTATTACGCAAAAATTCCTTGACGGGAGCTAACCCGTCTTCCACAGCAATTTTTCGCTCCATATAAATACCTCCTTTGCGCTTATTCTAAGCAGTCAAAGGATGTTTTATTCCGGAACACGAAGCCGGATCACGTGGTGACAGATTTTTACCTCGACCGGCGTCGTTCCCGCCAAATCACCGTCTGCATGAACTGCCAGTTTATGGACACTGTCGATTCTAATCTCTTTGCCGCGTAATACCTGAACAGCTGGATGATCGATGTGGCGGCCACTGTAAACTAACGGAAATAATCGTAAAAAATTCAGCCTGTGAATATTGCCTACAATAATAATGTCTGCAAGTCCATCCTGCGGGTCTGCACACGGTGCGATTTTCATGCCGCCGCCGTAATACCTGGCATTAGCAACGGTAACTAGCCAAACAGGCCCCGACACCACTTTACCATCCACTTCTATGTGTACCGGCTTAGGCCTGTATACTGCTAATTGTTCGGGCCAGCCTTTCCACATCTTCCAAATCGGTACTTAGCGAATATTCGTATTTATGCCCCTGGGCATCCATATACTGCTGTACTTCAGCCCAGGTCGCAACAGCCCTGCCATGTTGCGCTTCGGGATTGACAATAAAAAAAACAGATGCGCTCATTCGGCCGAGGAGCCGCGCATCTTGCAGGAGCCGTGCAATATAGCGCCGTCGGCCACTTGTAAAGTTTGCACATTCACGTCGCCTTCCACAACACCGCTTGCCATAATTTCCAGACACCCTGCCGCTGTAATACCCCCAATTACCCGACCAGCCACCTGAATATTTTGTCCTTTAACTGATGCTTCGAGCACAGCGCTTTCTCCGATAAAGACATCACCTTCAATGTCAACATCTCCCTGCACCCTTCCGTCTATACGCACCGGACCGCAACCTTTCAATGTTCCGTCGATTACAGCATCTTTGCTTAAAATAGTCAGTATTTTTTCAGTCCCTTGCTTTTTAAAGCCCAAATCCAGGCACCTCCGACGTAAGTATAGTTAACGGATCAATTGTATTCCCGTTTATATGTATTTCAAAATGCAGATGGGGGCCGGTGGAGTAACCTGTACTGCCGACTTCTGCAATTAGCTGACCCTTTACCACCTTATCTCCAGGCTTTACCAAAAAGCGCTTTAGGTGAGCATAGTATGTCGTATATGTACCATGATTAATAACAACCAGATTACCCCATCCCGCACGATATCTGGCAGCTGAGACCGTACCATCTGCGGAAGCCCTGACAGGAGATCCGTAGGGCGCGCCAATATCAATACCCTGATGAAAATTATAACGACGTGTCAGAGGAGCCCTGCGCATTCCATAAGGGGAAGTAATTCTTCCTTCAATAGGCCAGAAATCCGGCGTTACGGCCAACTCCTGCCGGTATGCAATTGCATCATCTTTTAACAGGGATAGCTCCTCTACCTTTTCCGGAATTCTTTCTTTTAAGTAGTCAATCGCTTCATCTGTAGTGCTACTGTCCCGAACACTGTTTCGACTGAAAAGTTCGGTTCGTTCAGACTGCAATTCACCGCCGTTGACGATACCGCGAACTTCTCTGCCCAGACTTTCCAACTCCGCCATTTGCCAAACCATAGAATTGAGATCTGCTTCTAAAAGCCTGACTTCCTCTGCCACACGGGCGTTTTCCTCAAGCAAATGAGGTATGCGTGCCGCCTGACGTGCATACTGGTTATGGGAATAGCCCAGAGCTATTACACTAAAAACTGAGAAACAGGCAATTATTCCGGAGATATAGACGGCTACACGGGAAAGCTTAAAGCTGGTTGGAGCCTTGCCTCCATCAGAAACAATCAGAACCGTAAAGAGCTTATTCCACATAACTACTCCTCAATACTATTTTAGTTGCAGCAGTGAATCTGCCGCCCGCTGGATCGCTTCTCTTTCCTCAATACTTAACTGGTACTGGGACTGACCGTCCTTAACAGGCTTAGCATACGTGCGTGACTCTTCCCGACCATAAATACTACTGAGAACCAGCCCGTTTTTATGTGCATCTAAAAACGCTACCGAGAAACTAAGGTCGCTTCCCGTATCCTGAAATGCGTTAAAACGAACAACACCGATACCCCGGGTCGCTGTATTAAGAACGGCGGCTATTTCTTTTAGCCGCAAGCGGTTCTCAGCGACTTCCGCTTCCACACTATCCATATGAACGCATATTTCAGTTACCCGGTCTTCTAAGCTAGCGCCGTCCCTGCCACGCATAAAACCAAGATAGCGGGCAGAAAGAATATTTACTTTACGATATAAGAGCAAAAGCATGACAAATAAAATGATTATAACTACAAGCGCTGCATTTATGTATAAATCCATACCAACCCCCCAAACTCTTGTCTATAATTTCGACATCAACAGGCAAAATCCTCCTGCCCTGCCAACAATACATGTTTATCCTATTTCTATAAGGCGAAAATAGTTAGCCAAACAAAAGCAACAGCAAAAGCAGGGAGAAAGTTCGCCACTTTGATTTCCTTTAATTCCAGCAAATTGAGACCAATCGCAAAAATAAGCACGCCTCCGACGGCGGAAAGCTCTGTAATCACTGCTGTGCCGAGAAAAGGCCGGAGGGAGCCGGCCGCCAAAGCGATTGCTCCCTGGTATAAAACGACAGGAACAGCGGAGAGACAAATCCCTATACCCATGGAGGCAGCAAACGCCACTGCCGTGATGCCGTCAAGGACAGATTTAGCATATAAAATCTGATGCTGTCCCAGCAGTCCGCTCTCCAGCGCACCAGTTACCGCCATAGCCCCAACTCCATAGAGCAATGTGGCAAAAACGAAAGCCCTGGCCAAGCCGGAACCGCTATGCGATGCCCGTTCCTCCAGCCAAACGCCCACACGGCGCAGCCAGGCATCGATTCCCACGGCTTCACCCAAAACACAACCAATAATTAAGCTGAAAATAACAATAATTAGCTGATTCGTTCGCAGTGCCATTTGCAAACCAATCAGAACGACAGTGAGGGCAATTCCCTGCATAGTAATAATCTTATACCGTTCGGGAATCCGGTTTCCCAACAGAACCCCGACCAAGCCACCGACAACAATTGCCAAACCGTTAACTGCAGTCCCTAATAGCGCATTCCAGACACTCATCATTCACCGCTTCTCTCTGTATAAAAATGAAGTTTCACGTGAAACATCTCTAAATGTTTCACGTGAAACAAAGAGCCAGATTTATATCCCGTTGTGAGCAATAATTAGTTTTACCCCTGAAAAAAAAGTTCGCAAATTCGATCCAGTTCATCCTGGTCGCTGAAGTGAACTTCCACCCGGCCACTGCCATTGTTTGCAAGACGGACATTCACAACGGTGCCGCAATGCTCACGGAGCCGGTCTTCCAAATCAGTAAGGTAAAAATCCTTAACAACGGTTTTACTGGTACTGCGTCGACGTTGTCCTTGCCCGGCCAGCCGCTCCGTTTCACGCACAGACAGCCCCAACTCCATCACCTTTTTAGAAGCCTCCGGTTGTTTTTCTAAGGGAAGGGCCAGAATCGCCCGGGCATGACCCTCGGACAGTCGGCCTGCTGACACCTCTTTACGCACTTCCGCATGCAGTGCAGTCAGCCTCAGAGTATTTGCCACAGCCGATCTGCTTTTTCCCACTCTTTCCGCCAGTTGTTCCTGAGTGTAGCCAAACTCATCCAACAGCCGCTGATATGCTTCCGCTTCTTCAAGGGGATTCAGGTCTTCGCGCTGCAAATTTTCAATTAGCGCGATTTCCATCATTTGCCGGTCAGAAAGAGGTTTAATTACAACAGGCACGCGGGGCAGCCCAGCCATTTTTGCCGCCCGCAGACGCCTTTCTCCGGCAACCAGTTGGTATGACTCACCGGAAGGACGCACAATTAACGGCTGAAGCACACCGTGTTGCTCTATGGAACGTGCCAGCTCAGCCAGCTTGTCCTGGTCGAAGCTCTTCCGGGGTTGGTGCGGGTTCACACTGATTTCAGCTACCTCAACTTCAATGGCGTCAGATAAAGGCGCATCTTCTATTTCGGGGATTAAGGCCTGTAGCCCTTTACCCAGCCTATTCTTGTTCATTGGCGATCACTTCCTTTGCCAATAATTGATACATTTCCGCACCTTTGGACCGTTCATCGTAAGTAAGGATCGATTGCCCGTGACTCGGCGCCTCACTTAACCGGACATTGCGGGGTATAACCGCTTTAAAAACACGACTGCCAAAAAACTTATGGACTTCATCTGCTACCTGTGACGCCAGATTTGTTCGGGCATCATACATCGTTAATAGCACACCCTCGTAACGCAGGGCGCTGTTTAAGTGTTTTTGCACCAACTTAACGGTGTTCGTCAACTGGCTTAAGCCTTCTAAGGCGTAATATTCGCACTGAATCGGTACAAGCACCGTGTCGGCAGCTGTCAGGGCGTTGATTGTCAGCAAGCCAAGGGAAGGAGGGCAATCAATAATTATGTAATCATAACGCTCGCGAATACCCTCGAGTACCCGGCGCAACCGTACTTCCCGGGACATAGTCGGAACCAGTTCAATTTCGGCACCCGCCAGTTGAATGGTGGCAGGGACGACATCAAGCCCGTCCAAAGAAGATTTCTGGATCACCTTTTCCAGCGGTATGTCATTAATCAGAACATCATAGATGCAAGCCTGAATCCGACGCTTTTCTAAGCCTATTCCACTGGTGGCGTTCCCCTGGGGATCAATGTCCAATAATAGGACGGCCTTCCCCGCTGCCGCCAGGTATGCGCTTAAATTAACCGACGTAGTTGTTTTACCCACGCCGCCTTTCTGGTTAGCTATTGCTATCACGCGTTTCATATCGACACCTCACTTCTCCGCTGTACAATATATTCGCGCCGCACCTGCCGTCTCCTGCCAGAAGACACTGTTTGGCGACAAATTACCGCTTGAAAATCTACGAACAGTCAGATTCATTGAGAAGTGTGTCGTATAAGCCTGGTGTCATTACCTGGGAAATACCCGTCCACCCTCTGCTATAGCCTGTTTGTTACCCACTTTTTCTCTTTTTTTAGGAAGACGAATCGTAATTTCCAGAAAGTCTCCATGGTCCTTTTCTGTCATTTTTGGTCCTAATCCACCTGTTTCCAGGATGGAAACCGCCTGACGGATGGTGTTAAGGAATATCCGGATATCTCTGATGATTACTTTCTTCCGTTCTTTAACTACTGTTTCTGCCTGGTTGTTGATAATTTCATCTACCCGCTTTTCCGTTTGCTTTACCGTATAGCCCAGGTTGAAAATTTCGTTGACAACTTTCATCTGTATCTCTTCATCCGGCAGCCTGAGAAGTGCTCTGGCATGTCGTTCTGTTAGATCCTGGGACAGAAGAAGCTCTTTAACACGGGATGGCAGCTTAAGCAATCTTAATTTATTGGCGATAGTAGGCTGAGACTTGCCTAATCTTTGCGCCAAAACTTCCTGTGTTAAGCCGAATTCTTCCAGCAGCCTGCCATAGCCTTCCGCTTCTTCAATAAAGTTCAGGTCTTCCCGCTGCAGGTTTTCAATTAATGCGATGGTAGCCATAGCACTGTCGGAAATGGTCCTGATCACAGCATTTATATGAGTCCACCCCAAAGATTTACAAGCCATAAGACGGCGTTCGCCTGCAATGAGTTGAAATACATCTTCCTTTTCTTTTCTGACCAGAATCGGCTGCAGGAGGCCATATGTACGTATTGACTGAGCAAGTTCATCTATTTTCCCGGCATCAAAGGTCTTGCGGGGCTGAAAGGGGTTAGGTCGAATATTCTCAACAGGAACGACTTGTGTTTCACCCTGGTCAATCTCAGCTTCATCAATGTTTATAAGCTTCTTCCATGCCTCATTCATCATTTTTCCTCCAATCTAATCATCGTTACATTAGTTATCTTTCGACATTTCAAAGGAATATCCTGCCAATTATTTTGTTACTATTTGCCTGAAATTAAGAAGTTTCCAATGGTTAGGCAAAAAAAAAGACGCCCCTCGAAGAGTTCCCCTGTTAAAGGGGTCTCTTTTCGGGGGTACCTGCTTTACGCGGGTAGCGTGCCGGGGTAACGTCTTCTTTGCGGAAGAACAGTAATGATCGGGTTCCCATATTGTCGGGGAGAGTGTAGCTCTTGGTCGTTTCTAAGCGGCTGTTCAGTTCTTGTAAGGCCTGGGCTGAATCTTTGACTTCCTGTCCGGCTTCAGGTCCCTTATAGGAGATAAACATGCCCTCCGGTGCAACAAAGGGAAGGCACAGTTCCAGGAGAACCGGTAAGCGGGCCACAGCCCGTGACACGACCAATCTGTACTTATCACGGTGATTCGGCAAGCGGGCTATGTCTTCGGCACGGCCGTGAATCGCAGTGAGCTCTGTCAGGCCCAACGCTGCCCCGCTTCCATTGAGAAAATCAACTCTTTTTTTTGAGGAATCTAGCATGACCACGGGAATTTCCGGCCGGGCAATGTTTAAAGGGATGCCGGGAAATCCGGCACCGCTTCCCACGTCCAGAATTGGTCCGGGTGGGTCAGGGTACCAGGCCAGGAGTTGGAGAGAATCAAAGAAATGCTTGATTAAAGCTTCCTCAGGGTCAGTAATTCTTGTCAGATTACATTTTTCATTTCCCTCTAACAAGAGCTGATAGTATTGGGCAAACAGTGCAGGAGCCTCGGGTGGTAACTGGATGTTCTGCTCAGTGCACAGTGTTGTGAGTCGATTCCACATGGCGCGTCCCCTCCTTGCGCCGCTGTTGCTCCAGGTGAACCAGCAAGACAGAAATATCCGCCGGAGAAACTCCTGAGATACGACTGGCCTGACCAATGGAACGAGGTTTTATTTTTGCCAGTTTCTCCGCCGCTTCTCTGGAGATTCCTTCCATTTTACAGTACGGCATATCTTCAGGCAGCGCTTTATTTTCCATTTTCTTAAATTTTTCAACCTGCTGCATTTGTTTTTCAATATAGCCCTGGTATTTTATCTGCGTCTCTACCTGTGCAGCCACATCTGGCTCCTGTGAGACAGTTTCCTGTAAAAGCATGAGAATATCATCGTAAGAAAGCTCCGGCCGCTTTAATAGCTGGGCAGCGCTGACGTGACCGCCCAACGGACTGCTCCCTTTACCTTCCAGATATTCGTTAACGTCCTCGGTGGAGGGGATGGTCCGTTCTTGCATCCGCCCGATTTCATTGTCCACAGACGCAGATTTTTGGGTAAACACGTGGTAACGTTCGGGTGATATCAGGCCGATTTTATAGCCAAGCGGTGTAAGGCGGGCATCTGCGTTATCCTGACGCAGCAGCAGCCTGTATTCCGCCCGGGATGTCATCATTCTGTATGGCTCAAGGGTGCCTTTTGTCACCAGATCGTCAATGAGTACCCCGATGTACGCCGTGGATCGGTCTATGATTATGGGGTCAATTCCATTTATGTAATGCGCCGCGTTTATTCCGGCCACAATTCCCTGAGCGGCGGCTTCTTCGTACCCGGAAGAACCGTTTATTTGCCCGGCACTAAATAAACCTGCCACCGTTTTCGTTTCCAGTGTCAGTTTTAGTTGTGTAGGATCTAGGCAGTCATACTCAATTGCGTACCCAGCCCGCATAAGTTTCACGTTTTCCAGGCCAGGTATTGTTCGTAGCATGGCAATCTGTACATCCTCCGGCAAGCTCGTGGACATTCCCTGAACATAATATTCGGCTGTATCGCGTCCTTCAGGTTCCAAAAATACCTGGTGTGACGGTCGTTCGCTGAAGCGTACCACTTTATCCTCGATAGACGGGCAATAACGGGGCCCCACACCCTTAATGTCTCCGGAATATAATGGAGACCTATGAAGATTGTCTTGTATTACCTGGTGAGTCTTTTCAGTGGTATGCGTTAACCAGCAGGGCACTTGTTCCCCGGAAGCGGGAGTTCCCATAAAAGAAAACGTCAGCGGCTTATCATCTCCGGGTTGAATCAGCATTTTATCAAAGTTAATGGACTCTTTATGCACCCGGGGAGGGGTACCGGTCTTAAAGCGGCTGAGCCGCAACCCCAACTTAGCCATGCTTCCTGATAGTTTTCCGCTGGTTAGCTGACCGTTGGGCCCGCCTTTGTAATTAAGGCTGCCGATGATAATCCTGCCGCGCAGATATGTGCCGGTGGTAAGAACGACTGCATCGGCCTCAAAAAGCGCTCCTGTGTGGGTAACGACCCCTCTGATGCGGCCCCCCTTAACATAAAACCTGTCTACAAAAGCCTGCTGCAGATGAATGTTTGCTGTCGTTTCCAAAATGTTGCGCATTTGACGCTGGTAATGCCATTTATCCGCCTGGGCCCGTAAAGCATGGACGGCAGGCCCTTTCCCGGTGTTAAGAAGACGAATCTGAATTCTGGTTATATCGATGGTCGCGCCCATCTGTCCGCCCAATGCATCCACTTCACGGACGAGATGCCCTTTGGCCGGCCCGCCGATGGCAGGGTTACAGGGCATCAGTGCCACGGCATCTAAGTTTATAGTAATCACCAGGGTACGGCATCCAAGCCTGGCCGCTGCCAGCGCAGCTTCGCAGCCCGCGTGCCCTGCACCAATGACAATCACATCATATTTTCCGCCCGGATAAGTCATGATTTTACTCACTCCACCATTCAATTATTTCCCGATACAAAAAGCACGGAATATTTCTTCCGCCAGGTCTTCGCGGACTGCTTCCCCTGTAATTTCACCTAATGCTTCCATGGCAGTATGTAAATCGATGGCCAACAAATCTATGGCAAATCTGTCTTCCAGGGCACGCAGCATTTCCTGTAATGATTGCTGCGCCCGTCGGAGTGCATCTTTATGCCGGGTAGATGTAACCATGGTATGCTCAGGAGCAGTTGCTTCGCCGCGAAAAACAATATCCATTATGGTTTGCTCCAATGCTGCCAGGCCTCTTTCGAACAGTAGCGACATGGGAACGACAGACCGGGGAGAGACATTTTCAATAACACTGTGCAGTGCTTGTTCGGTATCTTGCAGCAGATCTGTTTTATTTGCAACAACTATGCATGGCCTGTCCCCGGCCGCAGCTAAAATTTCCCTGTCTTCAGATGAAACCGGGAGGGAGGCATCCATGACAAAGAGAACTAAATCCGCCTTTTCCAAGGCTTCCCGGGAACGGGCAACTCCGATCCGTTCCACCTGATCGACGGTTTCCCGGATACCGGCGGTATCGATAATCGTTAAGGCAACACCGCCCAGGTTTATGCTCTCTTCCAATACATCCCGGGTCGTCCCGGGAATTGCGGTGACAATGGCTCTCTGTTCATGCAATAACGCATTTAACAGTGAACTTTTACCCACATTAGGACGCCCGACAATCGCCGTTCGTATTCCCTCACGGAGGATGCGGCCACGATCAGCCGTTTCCAGCAGAGTAGCAATCCCCGACAACGCCGGTTCAACACCGTGTACAATTTGGCCCCTGGCCAGTTCTTCCACATCCTGATGCTCCGGATAATCTATGGACGCTTCCATATGTGCCAGTATTTTCAATAATGTCTGCCGTATTTCTCTGACGGCACCGGAGAGCCGACCCCGCAGTTGAGACATCCCCAACACCATTGCTGTTTCTGTTTTTGCCCGGATAATCTGGATAACCGCTTCAGCCTGAGCTAAATCAATTCTTCCGTTAAGAAAAGCCCGCTGTGTAAATTCCCCGGGCTCAGCCATCCGGGCGCCTGCGGCCAAAACAAGGCCCAGTGTTTTACTAACCGGCAGAGCTCCACCATGGCAGTTAATTTCGACTACATCTTCCCTGGTATATGTATATGGGGCACGCATAAAAGCGATAAGTGCCTCATCTATGATCCGGCCGTCTTCCGGATCTTTAACATACCCGTAATAGAGGCGGTGGCTTTGTGGTTTTTTGACACTATTATGAAAACAAAAAACAGCCGACCCAATGTTTATTGCATTAGGTCCGCTCATCCTTACTATTCCAATACCGCCTTCTCCGGGAGGAGTAGAAATAGCGGCAATCGTGTCATCTAGCATAATGTTCACCTCTTAAAAAAAACCGCCTGCCCTTTTGAGCCGCGGTCTCATTTATCCCAACATTATTTTGGTGCAATTACTACTTTACGATAAGGTTCCTCGCCCTGACTGTATGTGCCCACCGAAGCATTATCTTGTAGCGTCGTGTGAATAATGCGCCTCTCCTGTGGATTCATAGGTTCCAGAACAACTTCCTTCCGGAAATGGATGGCTTTGTTGGCAAGATTAATAGCCAGATTCCGCAGCGTTTGTTCCCGTTTTTCTCTGTAATCTTCCACGTCTAAGATTACACGATGGCCTTCGCCAGGAAATTTCTTATGGTAAGCAACATTTAGTAAGTACTGAAGTGCGTTTAAAGTTTGCCCTCTTTTACCGATAAGCATGCCCATTCTTTGTCCGTTGATATTAAAGCGCAGATTCTCGTCGGTTACCACGGGTTCCACCTGGCCCGCAATACCCATATGAGTAATAACCGTTTGCAAAAATTCACTAAGATAATGCTCAGGGCTCATTTTCTCTGTCACGCGGACACGTGCTTGTTTTGAGCCAATAATTCCAAACAGACCCGGGCTGGATTCAGTGATAATTTCCACCAGAGCATGTTCTGCTGAAACGCCTAAATCCTCTAATGCCTTTTGCGTTGCTTCTTCTACAGTTTTGCCACTTGTTTCCACCGTTCTCATTTCTCGCTGACCGCTCCCTTCGCGGGTTTATTGAGAAGAAAGTGGTGACCCACGGAAAGAAAGTTGTTTACAACCCAGTATAGAACCAGACCCGCGGGAAAACGCACGCTGAAGAATAAAATCATAAACGGCATAATAATCATCATTGTTTGTTGTGATTTATCAGTCATCATTAGCTTTTGCTGCAGATATGTGGTTATACCAGAAAGTAATACCATTATGTAGTATCCGGGGTTTGTCTGCCAGATGCCATCCGCTACTGCTGCTATCGTCATATTCATGGTAAGAAACATGAAATTTTCAATCCCCTCTAACAAAGCAGGTTCCTGAAGTAGGCGGAACATAGCAATCAGGACGGGAAACTGCAGTAGAAGGGGTAGACAACCGGCAGCCGGGTTTACTTTATGAGTTTTCCACAGCTCCATGGTTGCCTGATTTAGTTTTTCCTTATCATCTTTATACTTTACCTGCAATTTTTTTATTTCAGGCTGCATGTCTTGCATCTTTTTTGCAGAGGACAACTGCTTGCTTGTCAGGGGCCAAGTGACCAAACGTACAGCAAGGGTAAGCAGAATAATGGCAAGCCCGTAATTTTGACCGGTGTTATTATAGAAAAACAGCAGAATTTCACCTAAAAACTGAGCTATGGTATTAATCAATGGAACGGCCTCCTATATCAGGTGTATTCAGATAATAAACGCGACCTGAAAAACGGGAAGCGTCTTTCGGGTAAGGAAATGATTATTCAACAGGATCATATCCACCGGGGTTAAAAGGATGACACCGACTTACCCGACGAATTATCATCAAAAATCCCCTAAAGGCGCCATATCGCTCCGTAGCCTGTAGTGCATATTGAGAACAGGTTGGTTCAAAACGGCATGAAGATGGCTTTAAAGGAGATATGAATTTTCTGTAGAATTTAATAATCAGCAACAGACAGAATTTCATTTTTTCACCTGCGGTATACTGGTTATGCTAAACAAACCGCCCCTCTGCAATAATCGCTTCATTTCGGCGGCGGCCTGTTTAAAATCAAATGTGGCAGCCGATGGACGGGCGATAAATACCAGATCGTATCCTGTCTTTATGTCACCGGCATAAATTCTATAGGCTTCCCGGAGTAATCTCCGGGCACGGTTGCGTACCACAGCGTTGCCTAACTTTTTACTGGTTACAAAGCCGGTTCGGTTCAAAGGGAGGCCGTTAGCCATTTGGTAAAGAACCAATCCCCGTGAAGCCGTGGAAACCCCTTGTTGAAAAACATTCTGATATTCCCTGTTTTTGGTAATACGTCTTTGTTTTTTCATGAAAACGCCCATTATGCGGACAGTCTTTTTCTACCTTTAGCCCGCCGTCTCTTAATAATCAGGCGTCCAGCTGCCGTAGACATACGACTGCGAAATCCGTGAATACGTTTTCTTTTTCTTACTTTCGGCTGAAACGTTCTCTTCATTATGTGTTACACCTCCTGCCAAGCTGACGATAAAGTTATCCTTGCCCATATCACACAGATTATAACTTTTTCCATCTTTAATGTCAAGGTATGGCACTTGCATTTACAGGCATTCACTGTTAATGGCTATTGCAGCAGAGGTTAGTTTTTGTTAATATTAAAATGGTAAATTATCGGAAAATTCGCAGTTGTAGTTGTTAATATAAATGTGGATAACTTTATCTATTATCTCATAAAGAGGCCATAAGTAGGCTGCTTTATGTTTTATCCACAGTTTTTGTTAACAATTTCATGTTATTGTGGATAAGTTGTTTTTAAAGCGATTGTAAAAACGTTCACGATGTGAATAACTTGCTAAGGGTTTTATACATACAGGAGGTACAGTAATGGAACAGGAACTGTTGGAAATTTGGCAGGCCACTTTGGATGAAATTGAGAAAAAAATGAGTAAGCCCAGCTTTGAAACGTGGCTGAAGACAACGCGACCTGTTTCCCTCAATAATGATATGTTAGTGGTCAGCGTTCCTAATGATTTTACGAGGGATTGGTTACAAGGACGTTATAGCGAATTAATTACCCAGACTCTAAAGGATGTTGTGAAACGGGATTATCAGGTACATTTTGTGACTCCAAGGATTAATCAGGATGATAACAACGGAATGATGAATGAAGAGGTAACTCTGCCCCGGATTGGTTCATCCACAATACAGAATTTGATCTGGTTAAATCCTAAATACACGTTTGATACATTTGTGATCGGAAACAGCAATCGCTTTGCTCACGCAGCCTCTTTAGCTGTCTCTGAAGCCCCGGCCAGGGCATATAACCCTCTTTTTATTTACGGAGGTGTAGGTCTCGGGAAAACTCATTTGATGCACGCCATCGGTCACCATGTAATTGAGACAACGCCTTCTAATAAAGTAGTCTATCTTTCTTCCGAAAAGTTTACAAATGAATTTATCAATTCCATCCGTGATAACAGAACCGTTGATTTTCGTAATAAGTACCGTAATATTGATGTTTTATTGATTGATGATATTCAGTTCCTGGCCGGCAAAGAACAAACACAGGAAGAGTTTTTCCATACCTTTAATGCTCTCCATGAAAATAACAAGCAGATTATCATCTCAAGTGACCGTCCGCCAAAAGATATCCCAACATTAGAAGATCGTCTACGCTCCCGGTTCGAATGGGGTTTAATCACAGATATCCAGTCTCCCGATCTGGAAACAAGGATTGCTATTTTACGTAAAAAAGCATCGTCGGAAAAAATTCCTATAGGTAATGATGTGATGCTATATATCGCTGATAAGATTATCACCAACATTCGGGAATTAGAAGGCGCTTTTATCCGTGTCATCGCGTATTCTTCGCTGACAAACCGCAGAATTGACGTTTCATTGGCAGAGGAAGCGCTAAAAGGAATTCTTGACAACCGGAATAAGCACAAATTAATAACGATTGAACAAATTCAAAAGGAATCTGCTGAACACTTTGCAGTAAAGCCGGAAGAACTAAAGGCAAAAAAAAGAACGAAAAATGTGGCCCTGCCGCGACACGTTGCCATGTATCTTGCCAGGGAACTAACCGATGCTTCTCTGCCAAAAATAGGTGAAGAATTCGGTGGCCGGGATCATACTACGGTGATGCATGCTCATAAAAAAATCTCTACTGATATTGTTAATAATTCTCAATTAAAGGCCATCATCGAACAGATAATCGTAAAAATTAACAACTGTTGATAACTTGGGGATAACTTGCTTATATAATGTTGCTATCCTCTTATAAAAAAAATGGATTTGTGATTATGTGTTTTTTGTGGACAAACAAACCTGCTTATCCACCGCTGTGTCCCCACCAGGAAAGAAGTCCGTATATGACCTAAGTCTGTTTTTACACACTATGCACACCCCCTAATACGGTTAATACTAATTTAATATTATATTCACAGAAGTAAAAAGAAAGAACTAAAAAGAGGGAGGGTAAAAAAAAATGCGTTTATCCATACCCCAGTCATTATTAGCAGAACATTTGCAAGCAGTGGCGAAAGCAGTCCCAGGGAAGAGTGCCGTTTCTGTACTGGAAGGGATTTTGCTTGAGAGTAACGGTGAATCACTGACAATCACAGCCACTAATTTGGAACTGGGCATCCGTACGTCGTTTTCTGCAGCCCATGAGGAACCGGGAAAGGTTGTTTTGCCCTCTAAATTTATAGAAATTATCAGACGACTACCAGGGGAAAGTGTACAAATATGTGTTCATGAAGAAAACTTTCTGACCGAAATAAAAAGCGGCCAATCAGAATTTCAGCTTTACGGGTTAAGCGCAGAAGAATTTCCTGTATTTCCTGAAGCGACACCGGATCAAATACAGTTTCGTTTTCAAGTAGATGCCGGCAGTCTAAAAAGAGCATTAAAACAAACATTATTTGCAGTGTCTCACGATGAAGGAAAGCCTGCCTTTACTGGCGTATTATTTACATTCAGGGAGAATACGCTGTTTTTGGCATCTTCTGATACATTTCGACTTGCGACTACGTCCTGTTCTATCCGGTTTACCGGAGAAGAAGGCTCCATACTAGTTCCTGCAAAAAATCTTCAGGAAGTAGTACGAATTTTCGGCGAAGATGAAAAGATGATTGAAGGGGTGGTTGTACAAAACCAACTGCTTCTGACATGTGGTGAAAAGAAAGTGGCATCCAGGCTTCTTGATGAAAACTTTCCCAACGTGGAAAGGGTAATTCCAAAAGAGTTTACAGGGCAAGCTTCGGTGGATGTAGTACCTTTTTTACAAGCTGTAGAGCGGGCTTCTCTACTTTCAGAGGGTTTGAACCATATTGTAAGAATTTCAATAGGAGACGGCACTATGGTAATACGGGCTGCCTCTAAATACGGAAAGATTCAGGAAACAGTGGCTATGCAATTTGAAGGAGATGGATTAGAGATATCCCTAAATACTCGCTTTGTTATTGATATGCTTAAAGTATGTGAGGGAGATCAATGCATCCTAAAACTCACCGGACCCAATAAACCCTGTATTCTCAAAGACTCTATTCATGAAGAATATTTGTATTTAGTACTTCCTATCAAAGCGTAGACTGCGAAAAAGGAGAATCATATTGCGTATAGAGACTCTTTTTCTACATAACTTCCGCAATTATTCCCGTCTCCAGCTTAGCTTTGACAACCATCTTAACTTGTTTATAGGAGCAAATGCCCAGGGAAAAACAAATTTACTGGAAGCAATCAATTTTCTGGCAACGGGGAAGTCTCACCGTACACGCAATGAAGAAGAAGTGGTGCTCTGGGGAGCAGATGGCTGCTCAGTTGCGGCAAAAGTGGGTTATCTTTATGGAGAAGGCGCTTTAAAAATTGCCTATCTTGCCGCGGAGAAAAAGAAAACATACAGTGTAAACGGGTTGACACAAAAAAAATCGGCATTGTCCGGAAAACTAACAACCGTTATATTTACTCCGGAAGATTTGGCTATTGTTAAGGGATCTCCGTCAAACCGCCGAAAATTCTTAGATGATGAAATTAGTAAGGTTTCTCCTGTTTACGAAGATGATATGAACAGGTATCAACACGTGCTAAGGCAGAGAAATTTTTTATTAAAGACACATCGTAAAAAAATATTAGATTCAGAGGAACTGGGCAGTTGGAATGAGCAACTGGCGCCACTGGCAGCAAAAATAGTAAGCAGAAGAATTTCTGTTATTCACCGGCTCGGGTTATTATCCAGACTGGCGCAACGACGTTTGACAGGAAGGACAGAAAGCCTGGATATCAATTATCTCTCATCATTTGGCGCTGAAATTTCCACAGATTTGCCAGAGTTAAAGGAATTATTTTTAAAAAAATTAGCAGAGAAAAAAGAACAGGAGGCCCGCTTGGGGCAAACGTTAATAGGACCCCACCGGGATGACTTCCAAATTTTTTTAAATGGCCGGGAGGCGCGGCTTTTTGCATCTCAGGGGCAACAACGCAGTCTGGTCCTTTCCCTGAAAATGGCAGAGTTAGAGTATATTAAAGGGGAGACGGGGGAGTTTCCCGTTCTCCTTTTTGATGATGTTTTCTCCGAACTGGATGAGCAGAGGAGATTTGCATTGTTGGAAGCAATCGACGGACGTGTGCAAACTTTTATCACAGGTACAGAAGCAGATAAAATGACAAGAACGAAAGTCCCGGGAAAAATGTTTTTGGTTGCTCATGGAGAGGTGAAGTGATTGGATACAGTTGCTAAAATCCTGGAAAAAACGCTGCGCAAGCTGCCATCGGCAAAAAAAATTAAAGGACAAATGATTATTGATGCCTGGCCTGAGGCTGTGGGAGAAAAAATTTCCCAGAAGAGCAGGGCTTTGTCTGTTGAGAATGGAATACTCTTTGTTTGGGTGAATGATTCGGTGTGGGCTCAGCATCTTTCACTGCAGAAAAGAAAGATTATCAGTCAACTGCACCGTCTGACGGCTACCCGATTACTAAAAGATGTTCGGTTTCAGGTAGGCGGCTGCCCCCCAGATCCGGAGGTGGCAGAAGTTCAGCCTCCTGATGAAAACTGGCGGGAAGCAATCCTTGAAGAAAGTGAGCTTTCTACCATAGATGAAGCACTCCGGGAAGCACGCCTTTCTCCTGATCTGGAGGATAAAATGCGACAGCTTTACATTGCGCAAAAACAGAAAAACAGATGGCTTCTGGAGCAGGGGAAACGTCCCTGTATCCAATGTGGTATGCCGGTGGACTCTGTGAGGGAAGAAGAATATTGTTCTTGCTGCAGTGCAGAAAGTTAGTAAAAAGGGGCAAACTATAGCGATAATGTGAAATTTCTTAAATGAATTAAGGAGGAACTGTGATGTTTTTGCATATCGGTGGATCCCGGGTTGTTGCTGCAAAGGATATTGTCGGTATTTTTGACATCCGTATTAAAGAAAAGCAGTGTAACAGGGAATTTTTGCAAACGGTAAAAACAGGTAAGAGTCTGGACGAAGAAGAAGTGAAATCATTTATCGTTACAAATGAGATGGTTAGCTACTCCCCCATTGCACCGGGGACATTAAAAAAGAGGTTTCAGGCAAATATTTTTGATAAATAGTTCACCTAGGGGCGACGGGAGGTAAGATTGTGGTCGAAGAAAAAAATAATAATACGAATAACAACCATTATGACGAGTCACAGATTCAGGTTTTAGAAGGGCTGGAAGCGGTACGCCTTCGTCCGTCTATGTATATCGGTTCAACAGGACCACGTGGCCTGCATCATTTAGTATTTGAGGTTGTGGATAACAGCATTGATGAGGCGCTGGCCGGTTTTTGTGAAAATATCCATGTCAGTATCGGCGAAGATAACGTAATAACCGTGGTTGACGATGGCCGGGGAATCCCTGTGGGGGAGCACCCGAAGATGAAAAGACCCGCCGTCGAAGTTGTGCTAACGGTTCTTCATGCCGGCGGTAAGTTTGGTGGGGAAGGGTATAAAGTTTCCGGGGGCCTGCATGGTGTGGGTGTTTCCGTTGTAAACGCGCTGTCGGAGTGGTTAGAAGTGGAAGTACAGCGTGATGGTCAAATCTACAAACTGCGTTTAGAGCAGGGAAAGCCGGTTACGGAGTTAAGTGTAATCGGTAAGGCTAAAAAAACGGGCACAAAAATTTCGTTTAAAGCAGACAGTGAAATTTTTGAAACACTGGACTACCAGTATGATACGTTATCCCAACGGTTAAGGGAGTTGGCCTTTTTAAACAAAGGAATTCGCATAACCCTGGAAGATACCCGTCCGGGAAGGGAACAACAGGAAAGCTATAAATACGAAGGCGGAATTAAATCCTTTGTAGACTACTTAAATAAAAACAAAGAAACCATTCATAAAAAAACAATTTACCTGGAACAGGAAAAGGAAGATTGTTGCCAAGTTGAGATCGCACTTCAGTTTCATGACGGCTATAACGAGATGATCCTCTCTTTTGCCAATAACATCCGTACCCATGAGGGCGGTTCACATGAGATGGGTTTTAAATCTGCGATGACCCGGCTTTTTAATGATTATGCCCGCAAGAATAACTTGTTAAAAGACAATGAAAGCAATGTTAGCGGTGAAGATATTCGCGAAGGGCTTACAGCGGTAATCAGCGTCAAACTTTTACATCCTCAATTTGAAGGACAAACAAAGACGAAGCTTGGTAACAGTGAAATGCGTGGAATCGTTGATTCATTTCTTTATGAAGAATTAGGCACGTTTCTTGGCGAGAACCCTGCTATTGCCCGCCGCTTGATTGAAAAATCTGTCAGTGCAGCCCGGGCCAGGGAAGCGGCACGTAAAGCAAGGGAGTTGGCCCGCCGTAAAAGCGCGCTGGAAATTACCGCACTCCCTGGTAAATTAGCTGACTGCGTCAGCCGGGATCCGGCGATGTGTGAAATCTACCTCGTTGAGGGGGACTCTGCCGGCGGATCGGCAAAACAGGGCCGAGACCGTAAATTTCAGGCTATTTTACCGCTTAGGGGAAAAATCATTAACGTAGAAAAAGCCCGTCTGGATAAAATATTGGCCAATGAAGAAATCCGTACAATTATCACGGCTCTGGGAACAGGCGTTTCTACCGATTTTGAACTGGCCCGGGCCCGTTATCACAAAATCATTATTATGACAGACGCGGATGTGGACGGATCACATATTCGGACATTATTGCTGACATTCTTTTACCGCTATATGCAACCGTTAATCGATGCCGGGTATGTTTATATCGCCCAACCACCATTATATTTACTTAAAAAGAAACAGAAAGAGCACTACCTTTATACAGAAGATGCGTTAAACAGGCTCTACAAAGAATTGGGCGGCCGGGAAGGAACTTCTCTGCAGCGGTACAAAGGATTAGGGGAAATGAACCCGGAACAACTTTGGTCAACAACTATGGATCCGGAAAAAAGAACAATCCTCCAGGTAACGATGGAAGACGCTATTCGTGCCGATGATATTTTTACTGTTCTGATGGGTGACAAAGTGGAACCCCGCCGCGATTTTATAGAACGATATGCCCGGGATGTTCGTAATTTAGATATTTAACGGATTTGTAAGGGAGGGAAATGAGCGCTAATGGAATTTACCCACGGCAAAATCTTGCCGATGCCGATTCACGAAGAAGTTAAAAATTCATTTATGGATTATGCGATGAGTGTAATTGTCAGCCGTGCGCTGCCTGATGTGCGGGACGGTCTGAAACCGGTACACAGGCGGATTTTATACGCTATGTACGAGTTAGGAATGTGGCCGGAAAAGGCGCATAAGAAGTCGGCGCGTATCGTCGGTGAAGTACTTGGTAAGTACCATCCCCACGGTGATACGGCAGTTTATGATGCCATGGTCCGATTGGCACAGGATTTTTCCAGCCGCTACCCGTTAGTGGACGGCCACGGTAACTTCGGGTCCGTGGACGGCGATCCTGCTGCAGCGATGCGTTATACCGAAGTGCGAATGGCAAAAATTACCCGTGAGATGCTCTCTGATATAGACAAGGAAACGATAGATTATCGTCCAAACTTCGACGATACACTGGAAGAGCCGGTGGTTATGCCTTCCCGCTTCCCCAACCTGTTGTTAAACGGGTCATCAGGGATTGCTGTGGGCATGGCCACAAATATACCTCCCCATAATCTACGGGAAGTGGTAGATGCCATCATTCATATGATTGAAAGCCCGGACTGTGAAGACCAGGAAATTTTCGACTATATTACGGGTCCCGATTTTCCCACAGGCGGGATGATCCTCGGGAAGGAAGGTATCCGGAGTGCCTATCGAAGCGGACGGGGAATTATAAAAATAAGGGCACTGACACAAATTGAACGGATGGAAAACGGTAAGTCAAGAATTTGTGTAACGGAACTGCCCTTTCAGGTAAATAAAGCGCGGACCATTGAAAAAATAGCTGAATTGGTTCGGGAGAAAAAGCTAGAAGGAATTACAGATTTACGTGATGAGTCGGACCGTACCGGCATGCGGGTTGTGATTGAATTAAAAAGGGAAACCAATCCCGAGGTCTTGCTCAACCAATTGTTTAAGTTTACGCAGTTGCAGCAGACATTTGGCATTATCATGCTAGCTCTCGTAGATAACAAGCCAAAAGTATTAAAATTGCGTGAAATGCTCAACCACTACCTTGCACACCAAAAAGATATTATCACGCGCAGAACACAGTATGATTTACGCAAAGCGGAAGAGCGTGCCCATATACTAGAAGGATTGCGGATTGCGTTAAAGAATCTGGACGCGGTTATTAAGCTGATCCGCGCCTCCCGCACTGCAGATATAGCCAAACAGGGTTTAATGGAATCATTTGGCCTGTCAGAAGTTCAGAGCCAGGCTATTTTGGACATGCGCCTGCAGCGTCTTACAGGGCTGGAACAGGAGAAACTGGAATCGGAATATCTGGAACTGATTAAAAAGATTTCCTATTTGCGGGAGATTTTAGCCAATGAGCGGTTAGTCTATCAGATTATTAAAGATGAACTCCATGTTATACGGGATAAGTTTGGTGATGAACGGCGAACGAGTATTGTTGCCCATGAAGATGATTTTTCCGTGGAGGACTTGATTGCGGTTGAAGATATGGTCGTTACGCTGACACATAACGGCTATATTAAACGATTGCCTGTAACAACATACCGGGTGCAGCGCCGTGGAGGACGCGGTGTGACTGCCATGGGAACAAAAGGTGATGACTTTGTGGAGCATGTCTTCATCGCCTCCACCCATGATCATCTCTGCTGCTTTACCAACCGGGGAAGGCTGTACCGCGTTAAAGTGTTCGAGATTCCTGAAGCAAGCCGTCAGGCCCGGGGTGTGGCCATTGTGAACCTTCTGGCTGTGGAGCCGGGGGAACATGTGACCACAGTAATTCCAGTTAAGGCTTTCGAGCAGGGGAAGTTTATGTTTATGGCCACCCGGGAAGGTTATGTGAAAAAAACTCCGCTGGAAGAGTTTAATAACCCGCGGAAAGGCGGCCTCATTGCCTTGACATTGGGAGAAACGGACGAGCTTATCGATGTCCGCCTTACCGACGGTAAGCACAATGTGGCGTTAGTTACCCATTACGGTTTATCGATCCGCTTCAAAGAAGGGGATGTTCGTTCCATGGGCCGTACTGCCCGGGGTGTTCGCGGTATTCATCTGGGTAAAAAAGACAGGGTTATGACTCTGGAAACAGTATCTCCGGAGTATGAGCAGGAAACGGAATTATTGGTTGTAACTGAGCACGGGTTTGGGAAGCGAACACCGTTTAGCGATTACCGGACGCAGACCCGGGGCGGTAAAGGGATCTACACAATACGTGTACTGGATAAAAACGGCCCGGTTGTGGGTGTAAAAGTAGTCCGCCCCGGTGATGAAATAATGATTATCACAGCCAAGGGCGTTGTTATCCGGCAGGGAGTATCACAAGTTTCTGTCCAGGGGCGTCATACCCAGGGAGTTACCCTAATCCGCCTAGATGAAGGGGATAGAGTAGTCAGCGTGGCCCGGGTGGTGACGGAGGAAAACGAAGCATAAGGCGGCGAAAGTATGGCCAAACGCAAGAAAACAGCAGCAGGCCGATTGTTTACTGTTATTTTACTCCTTTTGACAGTCATCACAATCGGTCGATATTCTTTGCGGCAGGAGCCCCGGGTGTACCCGGAAATTCCACAGAGCTTTGATGTGGTCGTAATCGGTAACGGGCTGGCCGGCGCTACCGCAGCTTTAACTGCGGCACAAAACGGAGCCGACGTTTTTTATCTGGATCTTAGTGAGCCGGGCGCCGGAGAATTTCCGGCATTTAGCCCGGCTTTTTGGGCGTCCGCAACTTTGACCCAATCAGCGCAGAACATTGAGTATTTGCCGGAAGAGATGGCGCAGGAGTTATTTACAGCGGGGAACGAGGAGGGAAACTTCAAGCAAATCCTTCGTCTCAGTGAGGAGTCGGCGGAAGCATTATCCTGGCTGGAACAGCTCACCGGCGTGATGTTTTCACGCGTGCCTGATCCGGAAAACTCACCCGGCCTGCATTACCCTGCCGTCGGGAAGGCCGAAACATTTGTCGCTTTGGCATTGCAAAAGGGATTGGCAGATCTTCTAGCCGGTTCTTCCCGGACATTGTTGCCACAAAAAATTCTCGTAAAAAATGGCCGGGTTATGGGTATGATTGTAAAAGACAGAGAAGGAAGAGAAATGGAAGTTCGCTGCCGGGCAGTCATTTTGGCAGGGGGTAGCGGTGCTGCTAATGGGCTTACCCTGGCGTTGGCTGTGGGCGCAGAAGCGGTTCAGGGGGATGATTCTCCGGCATTGCCTGTCTATCTGCCGGCGGGAAGAAGGGCCGTGACGGAGGATTTTCCAGACGCCGTGCTGATTAGTGCAAATGGAGAGGTGCTTCCGACGGGGACAACGTTAGCCGAGACGATTCAGACCGGCGGTGGCAAGGTGTATGTGCTGGCAGGAGCGGAACAGTTTTCAGGCAATGAAAATTTTGTGGCTGTTGACGATTTAACCAGCCTTGCGGCAGGTCTGGGGGTTGATGAAGAGAAGCTACAACCGCTCATTACAGGAATTGCGCCTCCTTATCACGTGGCTGTCCTTGGATTGAGGTCCATATCAACTGGGGGATTGCTGGTCGATGAGTATTACCGGGTGCTGGGGGCTGACGGAGAAATCACCGGCCTTTTGGCTGCCGGGGATGCGGCTGCCGGCCTGCACGGCAGAGGCGCTATCTTTGATTTGGTTTTCAGCGAAATGATAATAAGTGCCCGTTTATCTGGGAAAGAAGCGGCAGAACAGGCGAGTCGTTAGTAACGGAATGAGGTTTTTTTCGCTATTTTTTTGTTGTAAGCTAATATTGAATTATTATAATAAAAATGATATAGTTATTAGGCATACTTAGAAAAAGATACCCAAGGTGTAACCCACAAGCGGGGTTTTTCTATAATGTACGAAGACATAGCGAAAGGTAAGGAGGTGCCCTGATGACAGAAAAAAAGCCCGTGAGAATTACGGATACATCCTTTAGAGATGCACACCAGTCTTTGATGGCGACGAGGATGCAGACCAAGGATATGTTGGGCGTTGCGGAACTGATGGACGGTATTGGCTTTCATTCTATGGAAGTATGGGGAGGCGCCACGTTTGACAGTTGTATGCGGTTTTTGGATGAAGATCCCTGGGAGCGGTTGCGTACGCTGCGCAGTGTATTAAAGAAAACGAAGCTGCAAATGTTGTTGCGCGGGCAGAACCTTGTAGGCTACCGCCATTATGCCGATGATGTGGTAGAAGCATTTATCGGTAAAGCAGTGGAAAACGGCATTGATATTATCAGGATTTTTGATGCGTTAAACGACGTACGAAATATGTCCAAAGCAATGGAAATAACCCGCCGTGAGGGTGCCCACGCCCAGGCAACACTTTCGTATACGCTTTCTCCTGTTCACAATCTGGGGTATTTTGTTGATCTGGCTAAGCAATTGGTGGAAATGGGTGCGGATTCCATTGCGATTAAGGATATGGCCGGGCTTATTTCTCCATATGACGCCTATGAATTAGTGACACAACTGAAAACGGTGGGTGTGCCGATTCAACTGCATTGCCATTATACCAGCGGTATGGCTTCCATGGCGTATTTAAAAGCGATTGAAGCCGGCGTTGATGTTGTGGATACCGCTTGCTCACCGTTGGCTTTAGGGACATCTCAACCGCCTACGGAAAGTATTGTCGCGGCTCTAAAGGGAACGGCATATGATACGGGCTTGGATTTGTCACTGCTTTCAGAGGCAAGCGAAATTTTTAAAGAAATCAGAAATAATTACTATATTCCCCTTGAGATTGCTTTGGGCGTAGATACCAACGTCCTCACATACCAAATACCGGGCGGGATGATTTCCAACCTGGCTTCCCAACTGGCGCAACAGAAAGCCAGCCACCTGTTGCCCCAAGTGCTGCAGGAAGTACCCCGGGTCAGGGAAGACTTGGGCTATCCTCCTCTGGTTACACCATCTTCTCAAATTGTTGGCAGCCAGGCCGTGGTCAATGTACTGCTCGGGGAACGCTACAAATTGATTTCCACGGAAGTAAAAAATTATATACGCGGTCTGTACGGACGTTCCCCGGCACCTCTAAATGCGGAGCTGCAAAAAAAGGTTCTGGGTGATGCTGACCCTGCATTCTGCCGCCCTGCGGACTTATTGCAACCACAAATGGAAGAGGCGGCTAAAGAAATCGGAGATTTGGCAGAAAGTGAAGAAGATGTGATTTCATACGCAATTTTTCCCCAGGTGGCGGAATCTTTCTTTAAAAGGCGCCGGGGACTGGAGCCGCCTATTTGCGCATCGGAAAAATGCGGTTTCCCTCCAGGAGAAAAAAGCGCTGGTCCGGCAAAAAAAGAAGAGGCCGACTTCGGCCAGTTTTATACGTTGGATGATGAGCTTTTGTTTGATGAGCTGGACATCTTGGCCTATCCTGTGGTGTAAGGCAGAATAATTCTCTTTCGGTGTAGGAAACTACCAAAAACCGAAGGAGGTAAATCATGCAATCAGTAGAACTTTATACGACACATTCGTGAACATACTGCTTACGCGTGAAAGAGTTTCTTTCCGATCACAATGTCGATTATGTAGAATATAACGTGGAAGATGATATGGAAGCGCGGCAGCGGATGGTGGAAACTTCCAGACATACCACCGTGCCTACGATTATTGTGGATGACCAGGTTGTTGTGGGGTTTGATCCCAAGCGGTTAGCGAAACTCCTTAAAAAGGAATAGTGTAGCGGGGCCGGCACTGATTGTATGCCGGCCCTTTCATTTAACAGGGAATTAAATTGCTCAGAGCAATTGAGGAGAGTACCGTGGTTGGTTCCTGGCGCCATTGATTGTATTGACAGAGAAGGGTGACTTCGCTATAATTATAAACAACTTTTTTAGGGTGGTACCGCGAAGGATAGCTTGAATGCGGTGAAGTACGGTAGAAGAGAGGAGAACAAACCGGATGCGCAGTGATAAAATGACAAAAGGGTTGGAGCGGGCACCCCACCGTTCTTTACTGAAAGCAATGGGTTGGGTGGAAGAGGAGATGGAGCAACCGCTGATTGGCATTGTGAATGCGGCTAGCGACTTTGTCCCCGGACATAAGCATCTGCACACAATTGCTACAGCAGTGAAAGAGGGGGTCCGCCTGGCAGGTGGTACTCCTATGGAGTTTTTCACAATAGGCGTCTGTGACGGATTGGCAATGAACCATCAGGGCATGCATTATTCTCTGGCCAGCCGGGAACTGATTGCCGATACAGTAGAAGTAATGGCCAGTGCCCATCCTTTAGACGGTCTGGTTTTTATCCCGAATTGTGATAAAATTGTTCCTGGAATGCTGATGGCGGCAGCACGGCTGAATTTGCCGGCGGTATTTGTCAGCGGCGGTCCTATGGCAGCGGGACGTTTCCACGGCCGCGCCGTTGATTTAAGCAATGTTTTTGAAGGTGTAGGCAAAGTAAAAGCCGGTCATATGTCGCCGGAAGATCTGGCTGAACTGGAAGATTGCGCCTGCCCCGGATGTGGCTCATGCGCCGGCATGTTTACAGCCAATTCCATGAACTGTATTACTGAGGTTCTGGGGATGGGATTGCCCGGAAACGGTACGATACCTGCCACTTCGGCTGCCCGGGTGCGTCTGGCAAAACGGGCAGGGATTCAAATTCTGGAATCTATAAAACAAGATCTGACGCCGTGCCGGATTCTGACGGAGAGCGCATTCCGTAATGCTCTGACCGTAGATATGGCTCTGGGGTGTTCCACAAACACGGTATTGCATCTGCCGGCCATTGCCCATGAGGCTGGTGTGACTCTGGACCTGGATTTAATGGATGCTATTAGCCGGAGTACGCCGCAACTCTGCAAATTGTCACCTGCAGGGGACGATCACATTGAAGATTTGGCTGCTGCAGGCGGTATCCAGGCTGTGATGAAGCGGCTATCCGAACGGAATTTGTTGGACGAAAGCTGTCTGGCAGCCAGCGGCCTAACTGTCGGCCAGCAATATTCCAAGGCAACAGTCCTTGACGATACAATTATCCGTCCTCTGGACAACCCGTTTAGTGAAAGCGGCGGAATTGCCGTGCTGCGCGGTAACCTGGCCCCCGACGGGGCCGTGGTAAAACAGGGTGCGGTTGCACCGGAAATGATGAAAAAGACGGGTCCGGCCCGGGTTTTTGACAGTGAAGAAGCTACAGTGGAAGCAATTCTTGGCGGCACAATCAAAGCGGGCGATATTATTGTGATCCGCTACGAGGGCCCTAAGGGCGGCCCCGGGATGCGGGAAATGCTTACACCTACCTCAGCCGTGGCTGGGATGGGTTTAGACAAGGATGTGGCGCTTATTACCGACGGTCGTTTTTCAGGGGCTACCCGGGGTGCTTCCATCGGTCATGTTTCTCCGGAAGCAATGGAGGGAGGACCGATTGCGGCAGTACGGGAAGGGGATATGATCACGGTGGATATTCCTAACCGACGTCTGGACATAAATATATCAGCGGAGGAATTGTCGGAGCGGCTTAGTCTTCTGGAACTGCCTAAGCCCAAGATTAATAAAGGGTATCTGGCCAGATATGCACAACAGGTTACCTCTGCCAATACCGGGGCTATATTTAAAAAGTAGCCATATCAGTTGTATATCAAACACTATGGTATACTATAGATTGACAGAAAACATGCTCTGATTTATAGATAACAAACCACAAGGAGGCAATAAGAATGGTAAAAATGTATTATGATCAGGATGCAAACCTTGAGCTTTTACAGGGGAAAACGGTAGCTGTGATGGGTTATGGGAGTCAGGGACATGCCCAATCCCAAAACCTGAAAGAATCCGGTGTTGATGTGGTAGTCGGGCTGCGCAAAGGCAGTAAACGCTGGGCAGAAGCGGAAGCGGCCGGCCTGAAAGTAATGACTGTCGCGGATGCGGCTAAAGCAGCCAGTGTAATTCAGATTCTGCTGCCGGACGAAACTCAGCGGCAGGTTTATGAAGCAGATATTAAGCCTTATCTCAGTGAAGGCGACGCCCTCGTCTTTTCACATGGCTTCAATATACATTTTCAACAGATTGTACCGCCGGCCAATGTTGATGTCTTTATGGTTGCGCCGAAAAGCCCGGGCCACCTGGTCCGTCGTACATACACAGAAGGTGCCGGTGTGCCGGGTCTGATTGCTATCTATCAGGATTACTCCGGCAAAGCCATGGAACTGGGGTTGGCTTATGCCAAGGGAGTCGGTTGCACACGGGCCGGTGTTATTCAAACAACATTTAGGGAAGAAACGGAGACAGACCTTTTCGGTGAACAGGCGGTCCTTTGCGGAGGCGTGTCCGAACTGATTAAAGCCGGTTATGATACGTTGGTTGAAGCAGGATATCAGCCGGAAATCGCTTATTTCGAGTGTTTGCATGAGCTCAAACTGATTATTGACCTGATTTATCAGGGTGGCCTTTCTTATATGCGCTACTCCGTTTCGGACACAGCGCAATACGGTGATTTTGTATCTGGTAAACGAATTATTACCGATGAAACCCGTAAAGAGATGAAGAAGATACTGGCCGAAATTCAGAGAGGGGAATTTGCCCGGAACTGGATTCTGGAGAACCAGGCCAACCGCCCCTTCTTTAATGCAACTGATCAAATAGAAAAAGAGCACTCTATAGAAAAAGTAGGCAAAGAACTGCGCAGAATGATGACCTGGATTGATGCTAAAGAAGATTTCTAAATAATAAAAAAGGCAGGAATAAAACCGTGGGAATGACGATTGCAGAAAAAATCCTGGCCCGGCATGCCGGCAAGGATCAAGTACGTCCAGGCGAACTGGTGAACGCCCGGGTAGACTTCGTTCTGGGGAATGATATCACCGCGCCCGTTGCCATCAATGAATTTAGGAAAATAGGGGTGGACAGGGTATTTGACAAAGACCGAATTGCCCTGGTTCCGGATCACTTTACGCCCAATAAAGATATTAAATCGGCGGAACAAAGCAAAATGCTCCGCGAGTTTGCCCGGGAGCAGGATATTACTTACTATTTTGAAGTGGGTCGCATGGGCATTGAACACGCCCTTCTTCCAGAAGAAGGGCTAACGCTGCCCGGAGAGATTATTATCGGGGCGGACTCCCACACCTGTACGTACGGAGCAGTGGGCGCCCTGGCCACCGGCGTGGGCAGTACGGATATGGCTGCGGCTATGGCATTGGGTGAAGCCTGGTTCAAAGTGCCGTCCACGTTGAAGTTTGTGTTTAACGGCAAGCTCGGCCGCTGGGTCAGCGGTAAAGATTTAATCCTCTACCTGATTGGCAAAATCGGCGTGGACGGTGCACTTTACCGTTCCATGGAGTTTGTCGGTCCGGTAATCACTGCGCTTTCCATGGACAGCAGATTGTCGATGAGTAATATGGCCATTGAGGCCGGCGCAAAATGCGGGATTATTGCCCCGGATGAAACCACTCTGGCCTATGTAACCCCTCGTGCGAAGCGGGCTTTTGAGCCTGTTTACGCCGATGAAAACGCTGAATATGAGAAGGTTTACACGTTTAACGCAGATGATATTGAACCACAGGTGGCATTTCCCCATTTACCGGAAAATACCCGGGGCATCAGTGATGTGGGTGACGTCCGTATCGATCAGGTAGTAATCGGTTCCTGCACGAACGGTCGCATGGAAGACCTGCGTACGGCTGCAGAAATCCTCAAAGGCAAAAAAGCGCACCGGGATCTGCGGTTGCTGATTATTCCCGGTACGCAAAATATTTACCGCCAGGCTATGCACGAAGGCCTGATCGATATTTTTCTTGATGCGGAAGCGGTGGTAAGCACACCGACCTGTGGTCCCTGTCTGGGTGGCCATATGGGTATCCTGGCCAACGGTGAAAGAGCGCTGGCCACAACCAACCGAAACTTTGTTGGCCGTATGGGGCATCCGGGGAGTGAAGTGTATCTTTCCAACCCCGCAGTAGCAGCTGCTTCGGCGGTAACCGGAAAAATTTCGGCCCCTGAGGAGGTGCTGTAATGAAGGGACAAGTGTGGAAGTTTGGTGAAGATATCGACACGGATGCAATTATACCAGCCCGCTACCTGAATACTTCCGATCCTGCGGAACTGGCCAAGCATGTGATGGAGGATGCCGACCCGTCGTTCCCCTCGAAAGTTAAAAAAGGGGATATGATTGTGGCCCTGAAGAACTTTGGTTGCGGCAGCTCCCGGGAGCATGCGCCGATTGCTATTAAAGAGGCGGGTATTTCCTGTGTAATTGCCCATTCCTTCGCACGGATTTTTTACCGCAATTCTATTAACATCGGCCTGCCCATCCTGGAAAGTCCCGAGGCTGCGGAAAAAATCAAAGAGGGCGATGAGGTAAGTGTGGAACTGGACAGCGGCACAATTAACAACCTGACAACGGGAGAAACATACCAGGCAGCACCATTTCCTCCCTTTATGCGTGAGATCATGGATAAAGGCGGATTAATTCCTTACGTACAATGGAGAATACAGAAAGAAATGAGGTGAGCATTGTGGCTGTTTATAAATGCCCGCAATGCGGGTTCGAACGGGAAGCACGGTGCAAGCCGAAGAAGTGCCCCACGTGCGACCAGCAGGTAACGTTTGAGAAGAAAGAAGAGCCGACAAATAAAGATGCAAAATAAAGGGAAGCCTCGGGCTTTCCTTTATTTTTGTGGAAATATTAACATAAAAACTTCTTTTTAGAGAAATATTAACAGTCTGAGAAGGATTTCATTGACGACTGGTCGAAGTTAGCTAGGAATTTGCCTGAATAATTGTTCTTTTTATTTAGTCTGAAGGAGGCATTTGGCGTGAAAAACTACACAACCGAACAAATCCGCAACGTCGCCCTGATTTCACATGGCGGAGCCGGAAAAACCTCTTTGGCCGAGGCGATGCTTTATACATCCGGGGCCATTACCCGTTTGGGAAAGGTGGAGGCCGGTACAACCACTACAGACTTTGATCCTGAAGAAGTAAAACGGCAGATTACCATTAATACTTCATTGGCTCCCGTTGAATGGGCCGGCACGAAAATTAATCTGCTGGATACTCCTGGTTATTTCGATTTTATCGGCGATGTAGCAGGGGCCATGCGTGTTGCCGACGCCGCGGTCGTTGTCGTCTCAGCAATTTCCGGTGTAAAAGTGGGCACGGAAAAAGTTTGGACGTATGCCAATGAAAATAACATGCCCCGACTGGTATTTATCAATAAAATGGACCGGGAAAACGCAAATTTTGATCGGACCCTGGCAAATTTGCAGGAGTTTTTTGGGCAGAATGTAGTACCGGTTCAAGTTCCTATCGGAGCGGAAGCATCACTGAAAGGTGTTGTAGATCTTGTTAAGTTAAAAGCCTATACGTTTGAAGGAGAAGGTAAAAAAAGAACGGAGGGGCCGATTCCCGAGGATTTGGCCACAGTCGTTGAGAACTACCGCGAGAAACTGATGGAAGCCGTTGCGGAAAGTGATGACGATCTAATCATGAAATACTTAGAGGGGGAACCGCTGACAGATGCAGAAATGACTGCAGGGTTACGTGCAGGTATCCTTGCCGGTAAAGTCATCCCGGTCCTTTGCGGTTCTGCCACACAAAATATAGGGACGCAACTACTCTTAGACATGATATCGTCCACATTCCCATCCCCGGCTGATGTTGGCGAGGTCAGCGGAATTAAGGCCGGGAGCGGAGAGGATGCTGTTATTAAGATTGATTCTTCCGGTCCGCTAACGGCATTGGTTTTTAAAACATTCGCCGACCCCTTTGTTGGTAGAATTTCCTACTTCAAAGTATATTCCGGAACCCTAAAAGGGGACAGCCATATCAATAATGCCAACAAAGACAAAGTGGAACGGTTTGGCCAGGTATTTACCATGCTGGGCAAAAATCAGGTGAATATGGATCAGGTGCCTGCCGGCGATATTGCTGCTGTTGCCAAATTACAGGCTACAGCAACCGGTGACACTCTCTGCGATAAAAATTGCAGTGTGATATTACGGCGTGTGGAATTCCCCGCGCCGGTTACAACCTTTGCCGTGGAACCGAAAAAGCAGGGGGAAGAAGATAAAGTAGCTACCGGGTTAGCCCGTTTCTTGGAAGAGGATCCAACGTTCCGCATGGAGAGAAATGCGGAAGTTAAGCAAACACTGATATCCGGCATGGGTGAACTGCATCTGGAAATTATTACAAGTCGGTTGGCAAACAAGTTCGGCGTGGAGGTGGAATTGACACTGCCGAAAATTCCGTATAAGGAAACGATTCGGGGTACAGCCAAAGTGGAAGGTAAACACAAGAAGCAGTCCGGCGGCCGTGGCCAGTTTGGTCATGTCTGGATTGAGTTTGCACCGCTTCAGGATGGTGAGCACTTCGTCTTTGAGGATAAAATTTTCGGCGGCTCCGTACCGCGTCAGTATATCCCCGCCGTGGAGAAAGGCTTGCGGGAAGCCTTGGAATCCGGAGTTCTTGCCGGGTATCCCGTTGTTGATATTAGAGCTACTCTTTATGACGGTTCTTACCATAACGTTGACTCCTCAGAAATGGCTTTTAAGATTGCTGCACACCAGGCATTTAAAAAAGGTGTGGAACAGGCAAAGCCTGTTTTGCTTGAGCCGGTTATGTTAGTAGAAGTTGTTGTGCCTGATCAGTTTATGGGAGATATTATGGGTGATATGAACAGCCGCCGGGGCCGTATCTTGGGGATGGAGCCGTCCAACGGTATTCAAATCATCAGAGCAAATGTGCCAATGTCGGAAATGCTCAAATATGCTATTGATTTGCGCTCGATGACTCAGGGCCGCGGCTCGTTTAGCATGAAGTTCGACCGTTATGAGGAAGTTCCCGCCCATACTGCGGAGCAGGTCATTGCCGCAGCCAAGGCGGAAAAGGAAGAAGAGTAAAGTGCTGCAACCAACCAAAAACAAAAAGAGCAAGCGTGTTGCGCTTGCTCTTTTGCACAGACGATACTACCCTTGCATAGATTATTAAAACAAATACATGTGCGGAGGAAAGTGTATGAGTAAACGAACTATTGCAGTGCTGTTTGGCGGACGTTCCGGGGAGCACGAAGTTTCGTTACGCTCAGCAGCATCAATTATTGAAGCGCTGCGAAAGCAAGAAAACATTCATGTTTTACCGGTGGAAATCACCAAAGAGGGGATGTGGCTCCTGGAGAAAACGCCGGTGGCTATTTTGCCTGATCCCGCAATTGGCGGCCTTTTTCTTCTCGATGGGGAGAATGCCGGTGATGTCTTGACTGTGGATGTGGTATTTCCAGTCCTGCACGGCACGTATGGGGAAGATGGCACGGTACAGGGATTGTTGGAACTGGCGGGAATTCCGTACGTGGGTGCCGGTGTTCTCGGCTCCGCCGTCGGCATGGATAAAATTTTGATGAAATCGGTGTTGCGGCAGGCAGGCCTCCCTGTGGGTGACTATCTTTGGTTTTCCGCGTTTCAATGGGACAGGAAGAAAGATAGCCTTGTTTCTCAGACAGAGAAGGAGTTGGGCTACCCCTGTTTTGTCAAGCCGGCTAACCTGGGCTCCAGTGTTGGCATCTCAAAAGCGTATGACCGGGTGGGGTTTATAGAGGCGGTAGGGGAAGCTCTTCGCTATGACAGACGAATTCTGGTAGAAAAACACCTGTCCGGCCGGGAAATTGAGTGCAGTGTGCTGGGCAACGAAGAACCGTCGGCTTCTGTTCTCGGCGAGGTTATTCCCTGCAATGATTTTTATGACTATAAAGCAAAATACATAGATGACCGCTCAGAGCTGATGATTCCGGCAAAGCTTTCCCCGCAACTGGAGGAAAAGGTGAAAGAACTGGCGGTGGAAACCTTTTTGGCGCTGGACTGTGCAGGGTTAGGGCGGGTTGACTTCTTTGTGGATGATACCCGGGAGCAGATTTGGGTCAATGAAATTAATACTCTGCCGGGATTTACTTCCATTAGTATGTATCCTAAGCTCTGGGAAGCCAGCGGCGTCTCTTTTGATGAACTTTTAGCAAAACTGGTGGACCTGGCGATAGAACGGTTTAATCAGAAGGCCCGCCAGGAAACTACCTTTCAGATATAAGATATGAGGTGAATATATGAAGCGCATTTTTCCCCTGGCGCTCTTTTTATTAGTATTGTGGACAAGCTCGACAGCCGCCAGACTCATTGTGTTTACAGCAGAGGAAATGCTGGAACAGGCCCAGTTTATCTTAATTGGAGAGGTCAAAGAGCTACGCCAAGACCCCCAGCTCGAGTTTGTGCTGGAGGTGGAGACCGTGTATAAAGGAGAAATCGGCATGGCTCGCATTTCTGTGCCACTGCGGGAGAGTTTCGGCATTTCTCCTGTAATCGAGGTATCGATAGAGCCACCCTATGTGGGCGCGCGGATGCTGTTACTACTCAGGGTGAATGAATTCGGTCGCCTTGCTCCTGTGGCAGATTTAAATTGGGCGGCATATGTCAGCGAAGGCCGTGTTTCAGAACTTTATTTAGGCGCAGCGGCACACCAACAGCAAGAAGCGGATTATGTTAATGCATTTAATCTGTTTCTCAGTGAAAACCCGGGAAAAGTTGTGACAAAATTGCCTGTTGATGATAACGGAGACGTTGTAAACCCGGAAAAAAGCGCCGGGCAGTTAACGTCCGCAATCTTCCTTATGCTGGCCGGTGTTTTGCTGATACTGATGGTAGTCTCCGCTAAAATTAAAAGGAATTCAGTGTCCCGCAAGAAAAGCCTTTAGTATGGCCTGTGGTGATTCGTCCATCACGGCTAGCCAATACACATATAGGCCGTCAAGGTAATAATAATGGTCCATGCCCATCCCGATCACATGATAGATTTCCATGCCTTCCGCCTCAAACGTGGTTTTCTCTTGGAAAACGGGGCTGGCGGGCATTTTTGTTACCATTAAATCCATAAGCTCTGCAGCTTCTTCCTCTGTAGCGGAAACGGAGACCCAAACCGTCATTTCGGAGGCCTTGTGTTCGTAACGGCCGATGATTCCGTCGGCTAGCGGAAACTGGCTGTTATGCAGGCGTAAAATATCACGCCGGGCGGCATCACCGCTGTAAAAAGAAACAAGCTCCAGTTGAACAACCTGACGCGGCAGCTCTGGAAGCGTAGCCGCCACAGTTTCGGCATTTCCGCTTACCGGCGGGCTCTGCGGAGGTGAACCGCCGTTATATTTTACAGCAACCGCTAAAAGAATAATCACCATGGCGACTATTGCAAGACAGTATCGTTTCATAAGCACCTCCGTATAATATGGGTACAATTGGATTATAACATAAAACAATAAGCCGACGCTTGTCCTTTAAAGGAAAGTATAGTAGAATAAATTATTAAACAATCCAAATTCTATGGATACAGGGTTTATTGAAGGGGGATCATTTTTTATGGCAGAACAAGGGACTTTTCGAGTTAAAGCCGGCCTTGCAGAAATGCAAAAAGGCGGCGTAATTATGGATGTAACGACACCGGAGCAGGCAAAGATTGCTGAAGAGGCCGGGGCGGTAGCTGTGATGGCTCTGGAACGGGTACCCGCAGATATTCGGGCTGCCGGTGGCGTAGCCAGGATGGCTCATCCTGAAATCATTACCAGGATTATGGATGTATCTACCATTCCTGTTATGGCTAAAGCAAGAATTGGACATTTTGTAGAGGCGAAAATCCTTGAGGCACTGGGTGTAGACTATATTGATGAGAGTGAAGTACTGACACCGGCTGATGAGGATTTTCATATTAACAAATCAGACTTTACAGTACCTTTTGTCTGCGGTGCGCGGAATCTGGGGGAGGCGCTACGACGGATTGGTGAAGGCGCCGCCATGATTCGTACCAAGGGGGAACCGGGCACAGGTAATGTGGTCGAAGCAGTCCGGCATATCCGTATGGTTATGGGTGAAATCAGGAAACTGGTGAATACACCTGACGATGAATTGATGACTTTCGCCAAAAATATAGCTGCACCCTTTGAATTGGTCCGTGAAGTTAAGAGGCTGGGTCGACTGCCGGTCGTTAATTTTGCTGCCGGTGGTATTGCCACGCCCGCAGACGCAGCACTGATGATGCAGCTTGGCTGCGACGGGATTTTTGTAGGCTCGGGCATTTTTAAATCAAAGGACCCCAAGGCAATGGCTAAAGCCATTGTTGACGCTACCCTTCATTTCGATGATGCTAAAGCTTTAGCCGAAATCTCCCGCGGTATCGGTGACGCCATGCCCGGCCTGGAGATTTCAAGCATTCGTCAGGAAGAACGGATGCAGGAACGCGGCTGGTAGGAATTATCAAATGAAAATTGGCGTTCTTTGTATCCAGGGAGCCGTTCGTGAACATGTGGCCGCCTTGGAAAAATGCGGTGTTGAAGTAATATGTGTGAAAAGAAAAGAACAGTTTGCTGACTTGGACGGACTGATAATACCAGGTGGTGAAAGTACAACAATCGGCAAGCTTTTGGACCGCTTCGGCCTGGGTGCCAGTATTATCGGGATGATTGTAGAGGGAAAACCGGTTTACGGCACATGTGCCGGGCTGATTTTGCTGGCGCGTAAGGTAGAGGGTTCAGATCAGTATCTTTTAGGACAGATGGATATAACTGTAGCCCGCAATGCTTTTGGCCGTCAGCGGGAAAGCTTTGAGGCTCCTTTATCTATCGCTTCCCTGGGAGAGGAACCTTATTGCGCTGTTTTCATTCGTGCGCCGCTGATTAAAAGTGTAGGTGAAAATGTGGAAACCCTGGCCACCTGCAATGGAGAAATTGTGGCGGCGCGGCAGGGCAACCTGCTGGTAAGCGCATTTCATCCTGAACTGACCGATGACACCAGGATGCATCGCTATTTTATTGAGATGGTGAAAGAGTGGAAACAAAAACAATAACTCCTGCATCTTTTATGAACGGCCTGTAAGGTGTAGTCTGAGAAGGGGAAACCCTTCTCTTTTTGGTATCTCTTTCAAACAAGGAGAAACCATTTCTGTGTGGAAATAGTGTACGGGGTGATAAGAATGTCGGAAAAAATACTCTTCGACCTGCTGGCGCCAAGCAGTCGCCGGTTTTTAACGCCGGTTTTATCCCGACAAACCGGGGCCGAAAGTTGCCCGGAGACATTAGACGAACTGGCAGCAAAGACGGCGGACTGTGTCTGTTGCGCTTTGCGCAACAGTGCCAGCCAAGTCGTTTTCGGCCAGGGGAATCCCCATGCTGCACTGATGTTTGTCGGGGAAGGGCCCGGAGCCGAAGAAGACAAACAGGGTCAGCCTTTTGTCGGGGCAGCGGGGCAACTCCTGGATAAGATACTGACTGCCATTGATCTTAGCCGGGAAGAAGTATATATTGCCAATATTGTTAAATGCCGGCCGCCAGAAAACAGAACGCCAAGTGTAAAAGAAGCGGGGACCTGTCTGCCCTACCTCACCCAACAGATCGCTTTGATTCAACCTAAAATTATTGTCTGCCTTGGCTCTGTGGCCGCACAGACATTAATTGATTCCAAACAAAAAATAAGCCAGATGCGGGGAACCTGGCATGAAAAAAACGGTATTCGCTATATAGCAACATTTCATCCTGCAGCTTTACTGCGCGACCCGTCCCGAAAGCGCCCTGTCTGGGAAGACATGAAGAAAGTCCGGGATGCATATCAGGAAATACTAGGGAGGAGGGTTTGACATTGTCACGGGTTTTAATTGTCGATGATGAAAAAACGATTGTTAAGGGGCTAAAATTTAGCTTAGAGAGAGAAGGATACGAAGTCAGCACAGCCTACGACGGTGAAGAGGCGTTAAAAATTTTTAATGAAGAGAAACCGGACTTAATCGTTTTGGACCTGATGCTACCCGGTGTGGACGGCTTCGAAGTATGCCGCCGTATCCGTAAAGGAAGTGAAGTACCGATTATTATGCTCACTGCCAAAGGAGAGGATATTGATAAAATCCTTGGCCTGGAGTTGGGTGCAGATGATTATATGACAAAACCGTTTAACCCCAGAGAGCTTGTTGCCCGGGTGAAGGCGATTCTTCGTCGTTCGCAGACGCCCACGCTCGACGCTTCCAACATGCAGGTTATCAGGCTTCAGGACATGCAAATTGATCTGTTCCAACACAAAGTTCGGGTTCATGATAAAGATGTTGATTTAACAAGTAAAGAATTTGCCCTGCTCAGCCTCCTGGCCAGCCATCCCGGCCGTGTATTTAGCCGGGAAAAATTGTTGGAGCATGTTTGGGGATATGATTATTACGGCGATGCGAGAACGGTGGACGTACACATTCGGCATTTACGGGAAAAAATAGAGCCGGATCCTTCCACGCCCCAGTTGATTCTTACTGTATGGGGTGCCGGGTACAAATTCCGGGAGGGGAAAAATGTTTAATAGCATTCGCACCAAACTTACCGTCACATACCTTGCTTTAATTCTGGCGGTCATGGTGCTTACTTCTTTTTTTCTCCTCAACATTCTTGAGCAATATTATCTTGCTTATCATTCTGAGACCATGAATCGGGCTGCTAATTTAGTTTCTGAGTTTTCCTCAGGCTATATGCAGGGTACCCCTGATATTGTTACTGTTTCTAATCTGGCCGAGGATTTTGCCCGCCAAATCGGTTCCCGCGTGATTATTACCGACCAACGGCAACGTGTGGTTGGAGATTCACTGCGCGTCGGCGGGCTCCTTGGCTCCTCGTTAAACAGGGAAGAAATAGCCAAAGCGCTGGATGGTGAACGCGGCGAGACCATTCAGTTTTCCGAACAGTCCAATCAGTGGGTCATGCAGATTGCTGTTCCCATCAAGGTAGAGGGTACGACTGTTGGCAGTGTTTTTATATCGTCATCGTTATCCCTGATTTATCAAGTATTAGAGGATGTTCGCAAATTTTTACAGATAGCTACGGCCTTAGCCATTTTGCTGGCCGCCATTTTGGGCACTTTTTTTGCCCACCAGATTACTGTGCCCATTGAATCGCTGACACAAGCAACAGAGCAGATGGCCCGCGGAGATTTAAACCAGCGTGTCCGTGTGCGCTCCAAAGATGAAATTGGTCGTTTGGCAACACAATTTAACCATATGTCGGGCCGCATGCAGGAAATGACCCGGCAACTCAGAGACTTTGTGGCTAATGCGTCCCATGAAATGCGGACACCGCTTACATCCCTAAACATCCTTGTGAAATCGCTTCGGGAGTATCCCCTCGATGTTAAGGAGAGGGAAGAATTTCTCGCTGACATTGACATGGAGTTGGAACGTCTCATTCACTTGGTGGAAAGCTTGCTTGATCTAACAAGGCTGGACAGACTGGCCACGGATGATACAATGCAAGCTGTCGATATTGTGCCCACAGTGGTAAATACCCTGGATATGTTGAGAAGCAGAGCGGAAAACAAAGGGATTATATTACGATATACAGTGCCGACCCAGGCACCGCCCGTCTTTGTGGTCATCCATCAAATTAAACAAGTTGTATTTAACCTGGTGGATAACGCGATAAAATATACACCATCAGAAGGAGTTGTATCGGTTGTACTGTACCAGGAAGCGGACCAGCTGATTTTAACAGTTGCTGATACAGGGAGCGGTATTCCGGCAGAACACCGGGAAAAGATTTTTGAACGATTTTACCGAATAGACAAGGCCCGTTCCCGGGAGCAGGGGGGAACAGGTTTGGGTCTGGCTATTGTTAAAGAGATTGTCAGCCGGCACGGGGGCGAAATTTGGGTTGAGGACCGTGAAGGAAGCCAGGGGGCAAAATTTATCTTCACCCTGCCTCTGGCCGCATCCATGTACGAAAACCTGCCTGTTATTAAAAAAACTTAATGAAAACGTAAACGAGAAACCGTATTTGCCCTGTATAATAGGAGTAATGACGTAGATGAGGTGCAACATGCGTAAACTCGCAAATAAATACAAACTATATAGTGTTCTGGCTTTCGTGCTCTTTCTGTTCGCCTTAGCCGGGTGTGGCCAACAGCAATCTACCAATGGCAGCCCTATTGAACCTATCATTCCCGGTAAGGAGAAAGGGGAATCGCAGGCGTTGCAGGGGCGGTTCTCTGTTAAGAGCGCGGATATTCAGATTCATGATCTTTCGGTGACGGCTGATGGGACTCTGGCGGCGGTGGGATCTGCTTCCCGCGCGGTTTATCTGCTGGAGCGGGACGGCAAGCCCCGTTGGGAAAAGCCCCTGTCCTCCCAGCCGGTAAAGACATACTTGGATCCGATCGGTCGTTTTATGGCGGTCGGCACTTCCCAGGGCAAGCTGCTCATACTCAATATTGACGGGGAAATTCGCACGGAACAGAACTTTGATGCTCCTATTAGCACTCTGTCTGCAGCTGGAGACGGGGAATTGTTTCTTATTGGCGTTTCTCCCGAGAATCCACAGGAGCCGGATCAAGTGGTTGTGATGGACAGAGCTGGGCGAATCCGTTGGGAAGCATCATTTGAGGAAGTTCTGGACGCTAAGATTTCCGGTTCCGATAATCGTGTTTTTGTTAATTGGCGGCAAAACAATATTGATTTTCTTACAGCATACGGGGTCAATGGAAATGTATTATGGGAGATTGAAAACCATACCCTGCTCTCTTTGGACGGCGGCGGACGGATGCTGGCCAGTTCCCGGGGAGAGGATGTGCTCATGTATAATAAAGAAGGCCGGCAATTGTGGAAGTATACTACGACCGGGCTTGTTAAACGGGTAATTCTGGCAAAGGACGGTTTGTATGCCGGTGCTTTAGTTACCGATGTGGCAACACAACAGCAGGAATTACTTTACTTTAACATCGAGGGTGAACTGCTCTGGAGCAAGCGCCTCCCCGATGATTCCGAGGTGCTGGTGTCTTCTGACGGAATGAGGGTGCTGGTTGCTTCCTGGCGTCAGTATCGGGACGATGCCACTCAGATTTTTGTCTATAACAGCAGAGGCATGGAAGTAAATGCCTTGGAAGTGGCCGGCAGGGCTCAGCGGATGGCTCTAGCCGAGAGAGAAGGGACGCTTGTTCTCGGTCTGGAGGACGGTAGCATCTATTTTTTAAATATTTCAGAGCAGACGGTGTCTAGCAGAGAAGTTATGGTGGCAGCAACAGATCCCCAGCGTCTGTCGGACTTCTATACACCGGTCTCTTTTGGTCGGGAAGAAGGGGAAAGTCGCCTGACACTCTTCTTTTTTGATGAGACGGCGCAGTTTCTTGTCCCTGTTACACGTAGAATTAAACGGACCCAGTCCTTACTCCGGCCCAGTATCGAAGAACTCATTCGGGGACCGGTGCAGGGAAGCCAATTACAGCGCACAATCCCTAAGGATGCAGAAATTTCCGCAACGATCCAGGATGGTACGGTTCAGGTGGATCTGCCGTTGTCTTTAGACGAGATGGGCGGGACTACGTTCTTACTGGGAGTCTTGGATTCACTGCTGCTTACGGTCAGCCAGTTCCCCACGGTGGAGCAGATCAGGTTTACCGTAGGCGGGGAAGAGAAGGAGACATTCGGACAGGAAGGTATTTTAATTGACGAGGCTCATAATCCCCGGCGTTTTGGACGCCAGCAAGATGAACAGTTACTGTTTATTCCAGCCAGTTCCGGGACAAGGTTGTACTTGCTTCCCGCTACAAAAGAGTTTTTACCGCTGAAAGAAAAGGCGTTGGTGGAAACACTGGTCACACATATTTTGAGCGAAAGTGCCGCTTATTTGCCAAAGAATGTAAAGCTTAAGAGCGTACGGCTGGAAGACAGTATTGTCTATCTGGACTTTAATGAAGAATTTGCCCAACTTCTGGTTGAGAATCCCGAGGCCGCAGCCCGGGCTGCCATTTTAAGAGATGCGTTTGCATTAAGTATTGCTGAAAACCTTCCCTATGCCACCGTACACATAACAGTTGAAGGAAAACCGCTACGCCGGCCCGCAGAATTTTTGCCCTGGCAACTGACGCTTTCCCGTCCGTACTTTATTAATCTGGAGGACTAAGAATGCGTAAATTAATAATATTGATCCTAGCGGTAGTTCTTCTCGCCAGCACAAAGATTTCGTGTTTGCTTGCAGGCAGACCGGGATTTGGGTATAATATTGGCATATAGCAGGAAAGAGGACTTACTTCATGCAGACGTTTAGAGATGAGATTATTAATCTGCTGTCCGGGCTCCTTTCAGTGGACAGGCAGCAGGTTGAGGACGATTTAGAGACACCGCCCAACCCGGAGTTGGGTGATTTTGCGTTTCCCTGTTTCAAGCTGGCTAAACAATTCAAAAATTCACCCGCCAAAATTGCCACTGATTTGGCGGAAAAACTGCCCGTCGGGGAATTGTTCGAGCGGGTGGAAGCTAGAGGCCCGTACATAAACTTTTTTTGCAGCCGGAAGAAACTGGCTGAGTTAACGGTGGCAGCTGTTCTTGGAGAAGAGAGCCGTTATGGCCGTCTCCCACTGGGAGACGGGAAGACGGTGGTCATTGATTTTTCTGCACCAAATATCGCGAAGCCGTTTGGTGTGGGGCATTTGCGCTCTACCGTAATCGGAAACTCCCTCTATAGAATCTTCAACGCACTGGGTTACCGTTCAGTCGGCATCAACCACCTGGGGGACTGGGGTACACAGTTCGGCAAGCTAATTGTAGCCTATCTGACATGGGGGGAAGATGAAAGGCTGGAGGAAAACCCCATTACTTATCTCTATGAGCTGTATGTTAGATTCCATAGGGAAGCAGAGGCAAACCCTTCCCTGGAAGAAGAGGCGAGAGCCTGGTTTAAGAAGTTGGAAGACGGCGATAGGCAAGCTCAGAAACTCTGGCAACGTTTCAGGGATTTAAGCCTGACGGAGTTCAAGCGCATCTACGCCATTTTAAATGTCAGCTTTGATTCGTACCAGGGCGAAAGCTTTTACAACGAAATGTTGGACGATACCGTCAATGCCGTAGAAGAGCAGGGTCTGGCCCGCCTTTCAGAAGGCGCCTTGATTGTAGAACTGGAGCAAGAAGGGATGCCCCCCTGCCTGCTACGCAAGCAGGACGGGGCCACTCTCTATGCGACCAGAGATCTGTGTGCTGCCATCTACCGTCAGCAAATGTATCAATTTGACCGTATGCTGTATGTGGTCGGCGCCGATCAGGCCCTCCATTTCCAACAGGTCTTCACTGTACTGAAAAAGATGGGACATGGTTGGGCACAAAACTGCCTTCACATTCCCTTTGGCCTGATTCGCTTTAAAGAAGGAAAAATGTCTACCCGCCAGGGAACATTGGTCTTTCTGGAGGACGTGTTAGACAGGGCCACGGAGTTGGCCGGACAAATTATCCGTGAGAAAAATCCGTCACTGGAAAATAAAGCTGAAGTGGCCCGCCAGGTAGGCGTTGGTGCCGTTATTTTCGGTGACTTGAGTAATGACCGTGTGAAAGATATTGAGTTTGACTGGGAAAAGATCCTGGACTTTTCCGGGGAGACCGCACCGTACATCCAATACTCCCATGCCAGAATTTGCAGCATCCTGCGTAAAGCCGGAAGCAGGTCGGACTCGTTTGACGCAGGGTTGCTCGTATCCGAAGAAGAACAGGTTGTGATTCGGAGCCTGGCTCGGTTTTCCGACGCCATTGTCCGGGCGTCAGAAACCTACAAGTCCTCCATTGTAGCCCGGTACCTAATCGACCTGGCCCGGGACTTTAACAAATTTTACCACCAGTGTCCGGTAATCCAAGCAGAAGAGAACATGAGAGACGCCCGTCTTGCCCTGATTGACGCTGTACGTCAGGTCCTCGTTAACGGCCTCTGGCTACTTGGCATCGATGCACCAAAAGAAATGTAGTAAAATTTGACTTTAACGATGCTCCCGTTCTATAAAGGACTGGATCGTCAGGTATTAAAACGTATCGGCATGACCGCTGTCAAGATGAGTGCTATACCCGGCCTATTCGAAGGTTTAACAATTATGGTGACATGCCGGTCACAGGATTTATGACAAACAGAGTGATTGCAGCCACTGAGGATACCAGTTTGGCGGAAATTACCCGCCACACGGTATTAACCGTATTCCCGTTGTGCAAAACAATAAATTAACAGGTATCATAACCCGCCGGGACGCTATTCGCGCCATGGCCGGAATTAACGGTACGATGTAAGGAGGAAAACAATACCGAACACAATAAAAAGGCCACTGCTGGACAGACGGATTGTCCGTGCCGGCAAGCGGGACAGAAACTTTGACCCAAGATAGGCGGCTGCGCTGTGGTTGACAAACTGCCCGGCCATGGCGCCCAGAAAGACTGCCAGCGGCCTTCCGTACGCCGCGGTGAGGGCAATGGCGGTAAGCTGTGTCTTATCTCCCAACTCGGCCAGGAAGACCATAGCAAACGTCTGCATTGTGATATTGTGTTCCCGCGCGTCCACCTTCTCGTCAGTGCCTTCTTTCCTAAAAAACATAAAGATTCCCACAGCAAGAAAAAAAAGTCCGCTGCCAAGCAAGGTCGTCCTTTGAGGAAATAAATTGGCTAAAAAATCACCCAGGACCACTGCCAGTCCGGTGATTGCCGCCAACGCTGCCAGCGCACCTGTCAGCACCTGCCGCGGCGGAAACCGTGACGACAGTGTCAGTGTTACCAACTGTGTTTTATCGCCTATCTCCGCAAGTAGCACGGCGAAAAAAGCAACCAGGAAAACTCCCAAACAATCACATCCCATATTGTGCTAATTTAATTATAGCTCAAATTATACAGCAAGTCTGTACAGTGTCTACCTTGCATTTTTCCAATAATCTGGGTATACTATTAATACAACATTATCCAAAAATCCTATGATGGATATAAGTACCTTGTCAGTCCTGTCCAGAGAGCCGGTGGTTGCTGAAAGCCGGTCGGGACTGCAGGAGAATTCCAATCCGGAGGTGAATGGGTGAAATCAAGTATCCCATTCCGCTGATGCGCGTTATGCAAATTCTAAGGGGGCTCTCTCGAGCCAACCAGGGTGGTACCGCGAGTTAACTCGTCCCTGCAGGGGCGGGTTTTTATTGTTTAATAAACAGAAGACAGGAGGAAGAAGAATGCTCGATCTTAAATTTGTCAGAGATAATCTGGACATTGTTAAAAAAGCACTTCGGGATAAAGGGGAAGAGGCGGCTATCGACCGCTTCGCCGATATCGACAGCAGGCGCAGAGAACTGCTCCGTGAGGTGGAACAGCTAAAAAACAGACGAAACACCGTTTCAGAACAGGTAGCAAACATGAAGCGGAGCGGTGAAGACGCCACATCTGTGATAGAGGAAATGCGTACGGTATCTCAACAAATTAAAGAACTAGACAACAGTGTTCGACTTGTAGAAGAAGAACTGCAGGAAATCCTGCTGACACTGCCCAATATTCCCGACCCTGGTGCACCGATAGGACACAGTGAGGAAGAAAACGTGCCGATACGCTTTTACGGCGAGCCCACACAATTTAACTTTGAACCCAAAGCCCACTGGGACATTGCAGCTGCCCTGGACATTATTGACTTTGAACGAGCCGGTAAAGTAACTGGCGCCCGCTTCGCTTTTTATAAAGGATTGGGAGCACAACTGGAACGGGCATTAATTAACTTTATGCTTGATCTACATACCGGTGAGCACGGGTATACGGAAGTTTTTCCTCCCTTCATGGTACACCGCAACAGCATGGTAGGCACCGGCCAATTACCCAAGTTTGAAGAAGACGCCTTTCAGGTTGCCGGCACCGAATACTTTCTCATCCCCACTGCAGAAGTACCGGTAACCAACTTTCACAGGGAAGAAATCCTGACAGAAGAGGAACTGCCGAAGTTTTACGTAGCATACAGCGCCTGTTTCCGGGCTGAAGCCGGAGCCCATGGCAGGGATACCCGCGGGTTAATCCGGCAGCATCAATTTAATAAAGTAGAATTGGTTAAGTTCACCCGCCCCGAAGATTCGCCCCAAGAGCTGGAAAGCTTAACGCTTTGCGCCGAAGAGGTTTTAAAGCGCCTTAAGCTCCCTTACAGGACGATGCTGATGTGTACCGGAGACTTAGGGTTCGCGGCAGCTAAAAAATACGATCTGGAAGTGTGGCTGCCTGCATATAATACCTACAGGGAGATTTCCTCCTGTAGCAACTTCGGTGACTTCCAGGCCCGCCGGGCCAGCATCCGTTTCCGCCGCGCTCAAGGCTCAAAAGCAGAGTTTGTCCATACCTTAAATGGATCGGGAGTTGCAGTTGGCCGCACGGTGGCGGCTATCCTGGAGAACTACCAACAGGAGGATGGCACTGTTCTTGTTCCCGAGGTTCTCCGGCCCTATCTGCCCGGTCTCAAAGGAGAATATATTGGCGCTCAAATGCAAAAGTAACTTCTAGTTTGCAGGATTAAATTCCATACAATCTTTCTGGAGTACACAAAAGCCGTCTGCCCAGTGCTTTTTTATGATATACTATAGGCATAAATTAGCCGGGTCATTG